>OIES01000002.1_pt1 | contig 442583 bp, 372 predicted proteins | sample 1581811 | NCBI WGS metagenome assembly OIES01 (sample SAMN03281021, study PRJEB24777) | human gut metagenome | isolation source: fecal sample PR177 from 1 month old male Malay infant, vaginal delivered... | reverse complement strand
ACGAATACAAAGTAAATTTTAGCATGGCTGCCCATATTTGCAGAGTCTTTCTCCGTCTGACCACAGAGAAAGACTCCTTAGATGTGATGTCCCTGCTCTGCCGGGAAATGATCCCGCTTCGGAATGAACGCCAATATCCCCGATTGAAAACAGCACATTTCCGAAAACCGCGATATTTCCTATACCGTGCAGCATAAAACAGTTTCACCGATAACTATTTTACCCTTTTTTGAAGCAGATGTAAATCTGCTTGTTTGTCATACCCGTAAAAAGCCCTAAAGTTTATCCTATGAGCTAAAGCCGATCCCTCTCCTCATAAGTACCACCATTTCGAGTGTTAGATCTTCATTTTCTGGAATATGCATCCCTTTACCTGATATTAACTAACTGACATTGGTTCACAGCCCCGTCGTCCTCTGCTTCCCGGTCTGCCCCGGCTGGCTCATGGGCAGACCGGGAAGCAGAGGACGACGGGGCTGTGAACTGCAACGTTAATATTCAAAACTCTTCATCTTTTCTGCAAGCTTTCGATAAACCCAGGTCTGCATCCATGGCTCCTTTGATGCATTGATTCCATCCTCCGTCAAAAACCAGCGCACATCACTGTTTTCATCCTCTTTTTCATGCAGATTTGCTTCTTCACCCGCCTCCAGCAGATAGGTGATGTTCAAATGAAGGTGAGACGATACATAGCTTCCATTTTTTATATGACCGGACACAGTCAGTATCTCAATAGAAAAGATATCTTCGGTGACAGGGCTCACAGAGCGAAGCCCGCTCTCCTCCATCACTTCTTTTTGAGCCACCAGAAGCAGGTTCTTCTCTCCATCCGCATGACCGCCCAGCCAGGCCCACGAATCGTAAATATTATGATACGCCATCAATATCTTATTGCGCTCACGGTTTGTCACCCATGCCGAGGCCGTCATATGAACGTCCTTGCTCTCTCTCGTATATATCAGATCCCCTCGCTCCAAAAACTTCAGAATCTGTTCCCGGTCTTTTTCTTCCTGTTCATTATAGGGTATGTAGCCCATTAACGCTTCCCGCAAATCCATCTTTTTTTCCCTCCATCCACCATTTTTTAAACTTTCCAGTCATAACTCGTCTTTTTTTGCTTATATATTGAATAAGAACCTTATTAAACGAGGATATTTTATGGATATAACAACATTTCATTACTCAGATCATACTCCGTATCCACCCATAAAGGTGGACGGCAAAAATCCCCAGTATGCGGCCGCGATTCTTTCCAATATCGGTTCCTGCAACTCCGAGATGACCGCGGTCAGCCTTTACTTTTATAACAGCCTGGTCACCAGGGAGTACTATCACGACGTAGCCGAATGTTTCCACCGGATCAGCATTGTGGAAATGCGGCACCTCGATATCTTCGGTGAACTGGCTTTAAAGCTGGGAACTGACCCGCGGTTATGGAGCTATAACAAAGGGCGCATGTATTATTGGTGTCCCGGATGCAACCAGTATCCGACGCAGATTCATGCATTGCTCACCAACGCACTCGAAGGAGAGATCGAAGCTATCCGCAAATACCATGCTCAATCTGAATGGATTGAAGATGGACATATTCGGTCAATTTTAAACCGCATCATCGCGGATGAAGAGCTTCACGTCAAGATATTCCGTTCTCTCTTATCCGAGCTTTCCATGCCAGAACCGGAACCGCAATCGGAGCCGGCCGAATCACCGGAGCCCACTACGCAGGTTCCTACATAATGTGTTTCTTCGTCTCCTGATCCAGTCTGTCACGCAGTGCGGCCATCAGCCCGTCTTCACGAAAATAGGCTGCGCCGTACTGCAGATTAAATTCATAATCAAAATCGGAGGGATTCATCCCCTGATTATGCTGCAAAATAGTTTCCGCCTTATCCAGAGCCTTCACCAGATGGGCTTCAGGAGAACTGTTCTCGTTATACTCCTTCCAGATCGCCATAAAATTATCACGATCCTTATCCGGGAGAAATGAAAACAGCCGTTCCACAGACCGCTGCTCCTCCGCATGCTTTTGCTGTTCATCTGGCAGCAGGGCGGCCGATATATCACCGTCATACAGCTCCCCCAGATCATGGATCAGGCACATGAGAAGTGCCTTCTTTCCATCCACTTCCGGATATTCGTCCAGCATCAGAGCGGCAAAGAGAGCCAGCCTCCAGCTGTGTTCAGCCGTGCTCTCCTGTCTCCCTGCAGATCCCCACGCCGTGCGCAGTACATTTTTCAAAAGCTCTGTCTCCTTGATAAAAGCCAGATACCGGTCAAGCCGTTCTTCCTCCATCATTCATCCTCCATCCTGATTTCCACACCCTCCTGGTGCTTCCTCTCCATCTGATGCCGATTCTTTCGATTTTCCACTGTGTCAAATATAATCGAGAAATCGTAATCTTCCGGATAGAGCTCTTCTGCTGCGACTAAAAGCTTTATCCGTTTGTGATTGATCCATATCTTCCTGTCCTGCAGCTGCACCTGGAGGACCCCCTTCTCATTCACGGTTCTGCATACAATTCCCGTCTTTTTATCCGGCAGAACTAAAACACTGTCGCCAACTGTAAACTTCACAGCCAGTTCCTTCTGAATTCCCTTTTCTTCCTTCTGTTTCCGAATACGGGGGCCTTCCGGAAGAATGACATGTTTTTTCTTTTTGCCTCCGCGCTCCTCCTGAAGCCGCTCTGGTTTCAAGTTGCCGTATGCAGCCTGTTCCGCCCTTAAAAGCATGGCGTCCGGCATACCTAATTTTTTAGCAATAAACAGAGCACAGCTTTCTCCCGCTTCTCCCTGTACAAGCCGGTAAAGCGGCTGCAGGGTCTCCCGGTCAAAGGCCATTCTTGCATTCTCAACACCATCGGCCGCTTCCGCATACCCCTTCACCTCCGGATAGTGGGTCGTAACCAGGAACAGACATCCGCACTGCCTCAGACTCTCCAATATGGCAATGGCAATCCCCATTCCCTCCGCCGGATCCGTACCGGACCCAAGTTCGTCCAGAAGTACCAGACTCTCCGGTCCTGCTTTTTTCAAAATATCCAGCACATTTGTAATGTGAGCGGAAAATGTGGACAGATTCTCAGATATATTCTGTCCGTCTCCAATATCGCACAGCACCTGATTATTCATACAGAGACTGGCTTCTTCACATGGCACGTGAAGTCCGCACTGCGCCATGATGCAGAACAGTCCCACCGTCTTCATCGTCACAGTCTTCCCGCCTGTATTGGGTCCTGTAATGACGACTCCATTTCCCCGGTCTCCGAGTTCGAAGCTCAAGGGCACTGCGTGTTCCCGGCTCATCAGCGGATGTCTGCCGTTCCTGATTCGAATGTTTCGTTCCATGTTGATCTGCGGTTCTTTCGCCTCCATAACGGCGCTTAACTTTCCTTTGGCAAATATATAGTCCAGCTTCTCAATCAATCTCTTGTCGGCTTCGAAAACCTCCCGGTTTTCCGCCACCATGGCCGTCAGTTCATAGAGAATTCGTCTCGTTTCATTCTCTTCTTCAATCTTCAGCAACTCCAGCTCTGAATTCATAGAGGCAACCGCTTCCGGTTCGATAAAAAGAGTCGCCCCTGTAGCGGACTTATCAATCACACTTCCCGGCACCGATGACCGGTATTCCTTCTTTACAGGCAGACACATCTTGCCATTACGGTTCGTCACGTAATGATCAGCAAAACAGTTCTTCCTGCTCTTTAAGATTGAGTCCGCTTTAGCCCGGACCTTTTCCTCCATACGGATCATGTCCTGCCGCAGACTTCTGAGAAGGCGGCTGGCTCCGTCCTCAACCCGTCCCCCTCTGACAGCTTCCGCGAGCTGCTCCCTCAAGTGCTCCAGAGGATCCAGTTCCTCATCATAGCAGGCCAGACTCGTGTTTAAATATCTGCACCTGTTCAAAAAGTCCTTCAGGCGTTTTACCGCCGTCAGCGTCATACCAACCGATTCCAGCTGTTCAGCTGACAAACATCCATCCTGTCCGACTATAATCAGGATGTCATCCACATCACTCATGGACGCAATCGGCGGCATACCTGCACTTTCAATAATCAGTCTCGCCTCTGTCGTATCTTTCTGACTCTTCCTTACATCGCCCTCGTACAGATACGGTTCCAGGCTGCGTATTCTCTCTTTTGCTGACTTTGTACATGCCAGTTCTTCCAGTTGTCTTAATATATGGTCAAATTCTAATGTATGAAATGTGTTGTTCATTGTTCTTTCTCCTGTTTTATTGTTCATTTACCAGCAGCAGCCAGGCGGCATCAGAAGAGGAATAGACGGCAGCTTTTCTTATTACGAATAAAGAGTCCGGCTCGCCGGACTCTCGCGCCGGAGCGCGGTTGCCTCAGCAACCATACTTCCTTAGCGCGGAGTGCGCATCCTGCCCGGAGGGCTTTTTGTGTAACAGAAGCACTTTCCTGTTACACAAAAAACTGCAGGATCATAGGGCTGGCTATGTTCCTGCAGATAACGATTCATCCTTTTCGTGTATATCACTGCCATTCACATCCCTATGGTCTAAACAGGTACACAAAATAGAAAGAAGATATTGCCTTACAAAATCAATCTTCTCTTAAGCTGTTCCTGTTCCCGCTATTCTCTTTCTATGCGCCATATTCAGATGCAATTAACAAACACACACTTCCAATCATTTTTATTTATCGCTACTATATCATGTCAATCTGAAAATGTCAACGGAATTTCCTTCCACCTTCTGTCCACCACGTTTTCAGCATCTGGAGTTCTTTCACATTCAGGCAATTTTTCAGGGTATGATTCTCGATTCGTGAAAAGCACTCGTCATAGTCTATCCACATGACAGATTCTACTTCTTCCTTCTGAAACTTCAGCTTATCCGCTTCTATCGGCCTTGTGTATACATAGACTCTGCAGATTTCATGGTTGTCAATTACCTATGTCTGAAGACACGGGCTTGCAACTCAACGACACGTAGTACGGCATGTGATTCATGCCTCCTGCCTCAAACGTTGGCTACAATAGGCTGATTGACGACAGCCCGCCTGCTTCGGCTATGCCTGACAGACCTCTGCAAACAGAGTATTACATCCTTTACGGTAGATATTGATGGCCCCTGTCCGGTCGTCATTACTCCGGTAACCACATACCGTACAGCAAAATTCATGCTTTCTCCTGTTACGGTTGGCCTCTGTCGTATTTCCGCAGACCGGACAGCTCTGGCTGGTGTACTTCGGGTCTGTCGCAAGGACTTCTGACTGCGACAGCGCAGCTTTGTATTCCAGCATCTCCCGGAACTGGCAGAATGACCAGGAGACCATGACGTACCGGGATTTTAAACGGACGTGTTCTGTGACAGTGCGTATCCCCGTTAGATCCTCTATAATAAAAAGCGTACCTGCTCCATACTGTGAGATAAGTGCCTTCGTAACCGCGTGATTTACCGCAGTTACGTAACGGGTTTCTTTCTCACGGAGCTTTTTCAGCTTCCGCTTTGCTGATTTTGTTCCACATGCCTGCAGACGCTTCCGCAGAGCAAGGGCTTTTGCGCGCTTTTCCTTGACCGTGCGGCCGGAAAAGAATCTGGTGTTCCCTTCATCGTCAAAGGAAACTGCCAGATGGTTCACACCGAGATCAATTCCAACGACATGGTTTAAGATATTCCTGTTCTCTGCTTTCAGAGTAACCGGTATATGCAGATAGTATTTCCTGTTTTTACGGATCAGTTTAGCAGTGCCAAAGCGTCCACCGGCAGAAAACCAGTGTTCCATCCCTTTTAATTCAAATGGGATATGCAGCCTGCCGGAAAGGGTATTTAAACTGACGGACTGACCTGATATGGAGTAATCCCGGTTCCATACCAGATCATACTCAAAGTTTCGAAAAGATACTTTCGAGAAAGGGTGGCCATTGCTTTTCATGGATTTATATTTCGCAAGGACGGTCTTAAATACACTCTGAGTCATCTGAGAGCGGAGTCCGAACTGCTGTCTGACCGGGTAGTATAAAGCATGGTCTAATTCGAGATAGCGGATTCCCTCCCGTCCAAAAACGAAAGCGGAGACGAAGTTCAGTACATCCCGGATAACGGACAGTGTCTTGTTCAAAATCATCATCTGCTCTGATGTAGGGTATAGTTTGACTTTAGCAGTAATTGTAATAGATTTCATAGATTTTGTACCTCATAACAGATTATGGGCTGAGTACATTTTACCGCAAATTGGAGTAAAAAACAAACAGATGTTTGAAACCATCCGCATCCCGTTCATCCAATAGTTCCAGAGAACTGCCATCCAGTACTGCCTGAGTCAGCCGCTCCCCTTTATAACAAAGCTTCAACGAAAAGAAAGGCTGGTTATTCTGCAGCAATTCAAAGAAGATCAGGTCGCCTTCCCACAGACTCAGTTCCCGAATCTGATCCTTTTTTACCCATTCAAGCTGTCCTTCCCGGCAATCACCGATCGTCCCCTCATAGCGGTCAGCTGTATACAGGCACATATACTCTTCCGGCCAACGGTCAGAAACGAACGTCACAAGGCCGCGGAAACGCCATCTTAAGAGTGTGAGTCCGGTCTCTTCCTTCACTTCCCGAAGCAGACACTCCTCCGGACTCTCTCCCTTCTCAAAGTGGCCGCCTACGCCCAGCCACTTATCACGGTTCATATCCCCTTCTTTTTTCACCCGGTGCAGCATCAGATAGCTGTCTTCCGTTTCGATATAACAAAGTGTTGTAAAATTTGTATGCGGCATGAAATTTACTTCCTCTTCCCCAAAATTGATAAACGTACATCATCCACCATGACAGAAGTATAGTCTATGGTATTTAAATAATCCAGTATCTCCTGCTTCTTTCCGGAAATACAGTAGTTCTTCGTGGTCAGTACCGCCTGCTCCCTGGTCTGATCCAGCAATTCCTTCACTGGTTCCACCGTCGTAGGATATACGTAATACCGTCCTTTGCTTCCCATACGGAGACCCAAAGCATTCAGCAGCTGCGGCTGTGACAGCAGATATTCCAGATTCCCCAGATACTCCTGCTTTAACTCTTCATCTGTCATTCCCACCCGGTCGCGTTCGTCCTCTCCCATAATGCTCTTTCTGATCGTAAGACCACCGCGTACCTTTCCTTCTTCATTATATATTTCCACCCAGTTTACCTGGATCGGGGCGTCAATCACTTCAGATACCGGTTTCGCTGTCCTGATACTGAGTGATAAATGAATCACACTGGAATCCGGCAGTTCTTCCATCTCTTCCTTAAGCGCAGCCTTATCCTCTTCGCTCATCAGTCCGTAGCCATAACGGTTCGCAGTAACCGTCGTAAGATTCTGAGGATCCTCAACCGCAATTCTGCCCCAGTTCACATTCATCTTAACATTGGGAGGAAGGCCCACATATATGGGACTGCTGGTGTCCAGAACACTCATTTCAATTACGTAACGGCCAAATCCCCGATCCTTCAGGCTGGAATCGTATACCGTTACATATGGCTGGGCAGTTTCATAATAAACCCTCATATATTTCGTAAATTCATTCTCGTATGCCGCCTCAGCCGATGTAAACAAGGGGCGCGGATTAAAACTGCAGAGTTTCATCACAGGATTAATGATCAGAAGCAGCACCGCCGCCACAATCGCCACTGCGAAGAGCGTGCGAAGACTGATCTTTGTAATCCTTCTGTTAATCTGACGCTCGATCTGCCTCTCCAGGCCTCTGTCCTCCATAACATAACATTCCGGCAGATCATTCAAGCCTTCTGCCAGTTCATCAAAATCCTTCATGATCTTTCACCTCCAACAACCTCATGACCTGTTTCTTTGCACGGGACCGGATCTGCCGCACATTCTCTTTCGTGATTCCCATGGATCTTCCGATCTCCTCGTCGCTTAAATGAAAATAGATCGAATCCAGCAGCACTTCCTTATAGTGAACCGGAAGCGTGGTAATCGCTTCCAGTAAAAGACGCTTCTCCTCATCCTGAATCAGATCATCCAGAATATGATCCTCCTGCCTGATAAGCGATAAATCAAAGCTTCCTTCATCCACCAGACGGTTACGCCTCTTCCACAGGTTGAAATACTCATTCTTCAGTACCTTGGTAAGCCAGTAACGCAGACTTCCGCCTCCCTCATAAGACAACAGCGCTTTTAAAAATGTGGACTGCACCAGGTCTTCCGCATCAGACCGGTTACCGGAAAGAGACAGTGCATAGACATAAAGCGGCCTGTAAAACTGCCTGTATACAGTTGTAAACTCGTCCTGTTCCATGCCCCTTCCCTCCTTCTGACTATAAAACAATCCAGCCAGATATTTGTGACACTTTGGGTGAAAAAAATTTCAAATTAATTGGTGATTGCCGTATCCTCATTCATTCCTGCTTTTGTCTCCGGTATTCTGCCCGCAGTCCCCATGACTTCCAGAGAAACTACGCAGTTTGTTTCCTTTCCGTCATACAGTACCGGAATCTGGCAGATTACTTCCTGCTCCCAGTTGCAGCTGCTCAAATCAAAGGTGAATTTCGATAAATCATATTCCTCTTCAGAAAAATAATTCTCAGCCCTGATATCCGGCTCCTTTCCAACCTCTGTTTCTGCATAAAACGTGGTTTTCGTCCCCTGGTCAAACAGCGGATCATTCTTTCCGGTCAGATTTCCGTACAATGCTGCCAGAATAATTACCAGCACAATCGCGCTGAACAGTGTTACATGAATTTTCTTCATAGATTTCCTCCTTGCCTCTCAAACAGTCCGAAACGGCATATATCTCCGTCGGCCGGAAGGTCAATGTTTTCATTATAAACATTTGCTTTACTGATGTAAAGTTTCGTGGTATATTTTGTAGGAACTGTTACGAACTATTTTGAAAACAAAAGAATATAAGAATTGAAGGTTATAAAAATGAATACGAATACGATTCAATGGAAAAATGGGTTAAAAGACGGAATCCCCATCTGTCTCGGATACTTTGCGGTGTCCTTTACCTTTGGCATTATGGCTTCCGGCGCCGGTCTTTCCCCCTGGCAGGCAGTCATCATGTCCTTTACAAACCTGACATCGGCGGGGCAATTTGCGGCGCTGGGAATCATTGCGGCGAAGGCGCCGTTTATGGAAATGGCCGTGGCACAATTTATCATAAATCTGCGATATTGCCTTATGTCCTGCTCTCTTTCCCAGAAGCTGGACGAAAAGACGCCATTTTTTCACCGTTTCCTGATCGGATACGGTGTTACCGACGAAATTTTCGGAGTCTCCGTGTGCAGGCCTGGAAGGCTGAGTCCATTTTTCAGCTACGGCCTGATTGCCGTCGCAGTACCGGGCTGGACTCTGGGTACTCTTCTCGGTGCGGTTTCCGGAGATTTCCTGCCCCCTCGTATTTTGAGTGCACTAAACGTAGCCCTGTATGGCATGTTTCTTGCAGTTATTATCCCTCCCGCTAAGGGAAACCGGATTTTATCAGGGGTTATCGTGGTATCCATGGTCTGCAGTCTGATCTTTGCAGCAACACCGGTATTGAATACCATTTCATCGGGATTTAAAATTATTATTCTGACACTGCTGATTGCAGGGGCGGCCGCATATTTATTCCCGGTAAAAGAGACAGGGGAGGAACAGCATGAATAACCGTATCTATTTATACATAGTCGTCATGGCGGGAGTCACTTATCTGATCCGCGTTCTCCCTCTGACCTTGATAAGAAAAGAAATTAAAAACACTTATATCCGTTCATTTTTATATTACGTGCCGTATGTGACGTTGTCTGTCATGACGTTTCCGGCAATCTTAACCGCCACGGCAAGTGTCTGGTCGGCTGTGATTGCCCTCATAATTGCTATTTTCCTGGCTTACAGAGGAAAAAGCCTTTTTGTCGTATCACTGGCTGCATGTGCAGCTGTATTTCTGACTGAATTATTCCTTTAGGGATCGTTTGGGGCAGAGATCGTTTTCATAGCAAACAGTCTCATGATTTCAAACAGATGAGCAAGTGGATTTCTGTTTGAAACCATGAGGCTGTTTTTATCATTCTGCCATTTTATTATGAATAGTCTTCAAGATCAACCATTCCATTTAATATAATTTCTTTCATGAATTTCTGCATCTGATATTCATGATCAAAAATGACTTTCCTCTCTTCCGCCATTCTTTCCCTATCCTCTGAACAGCCATTAGATTTCCTGGAATCTTCCGGAAAAAGTATCAGATACGGCTTCCCTGACACTGGATCAATCTCTTTTTTTATTTTGTGTATGGAGAAAACATACTCTCCTCTTTTCTCCAAAGAGACCTTCATATAACTGATTTCACTCATATACAAACACCAGGCAGGCTCTTTTAAATAAGCGTATTCTTCTTCCAGGAAAACAGGATGCTTCCTGTCTTCTGTTGCCAAAAATTCAAAAACCAGTTCCATCGTCCCGCTGGGTATCCGCGCCTTCGAAGCCAGAAGAGATAACTGGCGAAACGTAACGGAGGCGCTGGTTAGAAATGTGTCATCCACACATTGATTCTGACAAATAGAATGAATTTCCTTCTGTATGGATGGGGTTCTCAAAAGGGAGGCGATGGGGATATTCTTTCGTTCCAGAATTGGACGTTCCTGCATAATAGTACTCCTCTCCTCGTTCACACGAAAGTTATCTTGGTTCGTAAATAAGATCCGTTATGCCGTTATATAATTGGGTTTTGATGCATTTTAATTTAATTTCTCCGTCTGTAAGCGCACCCACCGGACTCGCTGTCCGCGGAAATAAAGGAAGGCCGGAGCCTAAAATGGTTGGTATAACGGAGATATGGTATCGGTCAATCCTATTTTCCCTTATCAGAGGCTGAATTATGTTCGCCCCGCCGCAAATCCAGATACCTTTTCCATCTTCCTGTTTCAGTGCGGTTACCAGACTGCAGACATCTTCCTTCGTAAACTTTATTTCTTCCGTTGAAACCATGGTCCGGTGAGTCACAACATGGGTTGTCAGCCCACGGTATATCCATTCATCAGGTGACAGCTCAGTTGTCACCTGATGATACGTGTTCCAGCCCATGACGACTGTGTCAATGTCTTTGATGAACTCATGATAGCTTTCCATATCGTCGTAATCCGGTTCCTGACCGGCCAGCCAGTCTACGCTGCCGTTTTTATCCGCAATATAGCCGTCTAAGCTCATGGCGATGAATAGGGTTACTTTTCGCATAGGGTACCTCCGTGGGTGGATGTTTTTGAAATGAAAAAATAATCAATCTGCGCTTCTCCTTCCGTATATAAATAAGAGCCATACATCGGTATCGTGCAGCACATGACCCGTCTGCCCCCTGGAACCAGGATCTGATAGCCGCTGTTCGACTTGACACAGGCAGGCCTCTTTGATTTTGCACCGAAAGAGATATACTTCGCCGTGGTCTTCAAATCAAGCCATTGCTGGTCGACCGCCCCTCTCGCCTTCAATACCTCTTTTTTGCTCCAGTCGAAATAGGTCCACGTCTGATTCCTGGCAGCGCCTGCAATCTGTCTTGGCAGTGAAGGATTTTCGCTGAGAAGAAGCATCTCTTTCTCAGTATAGAAAGAGATTCCGCCGTTTCTCTTGTCGATTCGCAAGAGCAGCTTTCCAAATTTCACCTCTACACGGCCTTTATCTTCCCTGTAATTCCATCTCAGCCTTGGTGTGGGCTCAATCTCTGCCGGTATCTCCGGAAGCTGGCCTAATGACTCCCCTGCAAAGCTGATTCGAACCGTGTTCTCGGATATCGGCGTGATCCGAAGAACTCCGCAGGCATTCGTCACCTCAACATAGCTTTTATTGCCGGTCACCCATCGTACTGCCAGATTTAATTTGGAATGGCCCGGCGGCCTTAAGCTGTTCGTAGCCGGAATAACTCCAAATTCCGATTTTTCTGACTGGCTATTTGCAGACTGGCTATTTGCAGCGCGTGCTTTTTCTGACCGCTTCGCTTCGATGGAATTCTGAACAACGATTCGCTTCGGTCCGATGCGGTTGCGCAGCTCCATCTCAAATTTTCCATGGGATACGCGTTCCAGTTCTATTTCCCTGTTGGTTTTGGGCTTCTCTTCACGCACCCGCCTGGCAGGCTGCTCCTGCCGCACGACTACGTACTTCTGTTTCTTCTCCTCTGATACGGTGGTACCAATCAAATCTGTCAATTTTCCGGAATAAAGCACCACCAGTTCATGGAGCGCTCTCGTAGCCGCCACATACAGCAGTCGCGCAAAGCCATCCTCTGACGGATAATTTTCCTCACTGGCATTAAAAAGCAGAACTGCATCAAATTCCAGACCTTTTGCATATTCGATCGGCAGAACCATAACACCGCTTCCAAACTCTTCCGTTTCCGCATCAAACTCCCGAAGTTCTACTTTTTTCCGCAGCTTTTTCGTTAATTTGCTCACTTCCTCTTCGTCTCTGCAGATGACTGCAATCGTTTCATAACCCTTCTTCTGCCATTCCAAAATGGTGCCCGCGGTCTCTGTAATCAGCCGTCCCTCATCCTCGCATCCCGTCGTTCGGACTTCATTTCCGTGGCGGATAATCGGCTCAACCGGATAAATAGGAAAATTCCCATGCTGCAGAATATTCGTTGCGAAATTAGAGATTTCCACCGTGTTTCGATAACTTTTTCTCAGCAGCCCGAAATAATCAAATTCCCCTGGCAGCATGAGGCTCCTGAGTTCCTCCCAGTCTGTCAGTCCGTAATCAAAGTAGATGTTCTGGGACACATCGCCCATAATGGTATACGTACATTTACTGAGGCAGTACTTCAATGCCCCATAGGCCATCATGCCAAAATCCTGCGCCTCATCGATAACCACATGGCTTGCTTCCTGGATGACCTCCGTCTCCTTGATTCGTTTATACAGATAAGCCAACGCGGCCAGATCGTAGAGATCGAAGGAATTTCCAGGTGAAGGAATCCTGGTTCCTTTTTCCCTTTGCTCTGCCAGAAAGCTGTCATACAACTCAAAAATGGACCCCTTCCACTCCCGTTTTCCGAAATAGGTCTGGTAATACTTCAGAAGCGCCTTCTGCTCTTCCGGCGGATACGTATAGTATCTTCCATATATCTCATTCTCCACCTTCGCCATGAGGTGCTCCGTCAGCTTGTCCAGCTTGTCAGGAAGCGACAGGTAATCAAACTTCTTAAGCAGCCCCTCAATGGAGCTTCGGGTCATCAGCAGGTGGTGTGTCTTCTCTGTATAGACGTCCTCCAACGGAATATAGCCCCACTCGTAGCGCCGGCAAAACGCTTCCAGATCATGAAACCAGGAAAAGCTGCCTTTTACGCAGGCTGTTTTATCTTCCCGCTCCAGTTTTTTAATCGTATATTTCCGATCATCCCAGTCCTCATACAAAAGACGCGTAAACAGCTGCTCCATCGTCATCTGTGATACGCCGTAAACGTCCAGATCCGGTAAAATACCCGTGATATAGTTGAGGAGAATCCGGTTGCTTCCAATAATGTAGAAATCCTTTGGCTGAAATTCCAGATCGTAGTTGTACAAAATATAGGAAATGCGGTGCATGGCCACAGTCGTCTTACCGGAACCGGCCCCGCCCTGTACAATGACATTATGCTGCGGCCTCTTCCGAATAATCTCATTCTGCTCCTGTTGAATCGTTGCAATGATATCATTTAAAACGGATCGTTTATTCCTGGCAAGGTATTTTGTCAGCAGATCATCATTGGCCACTACATCTGAATCGTAAAAATCCTTCAGTTCATCGTTTTCGATTTCGTAGGTGCGCTTTCTGGAGAGATCGATCTCAAACGCCCCTTCTCCCTTTACCGAATAGGTACACGCCCCAAGGGAACTTTCATAATAAACCGATGCGATCGGTGCCCTCCAGTCGATGACTACCAGCTCCGCGGAATTCTTTGTAATTGCTGCCTTTCCAATGTAGTAACACTCTTTCTTTAACAAACTGGCATCAGTAAAATCAATTCTTCCGAAATACGGCTTTTTTCTGCTTCGCTCCATGCGGAGCAGTTCCTGCCGGACCTGCTGGAATCTGGCGTCGGTATTGAACCACAGCGCCAGACCCTCTTTGTCCTCAACATCATAAATTTCCTTCAGTTCATGCAGTTCATCTGCTAAATTCTCAACAGAGGACCTCGCCTGATTTAAATTCCTGTCCGCTATGGCAAGAATTTCTGAAAGTGTATTTTTCTCATCCTCCAGGGTGACTCCCGGTATACTCTTTGTCTCTGTCTGATTTTTCTGTTTCATGCCCGTCTCCCTTCTTTGCATATAGTACAGTTCAGACGGCTCATCTTCTTGACCGCAAAAGCCGGTCAAGAAGCATCGGATATTCATCCGATGTGAAAATTGGTGCATAAAGCCGCTTACAAGCAAGCTTGACGCTGCTTCCTGCGCCAATTTTCCCGCCGTCTGAACTGTTCTGCGCATATTACTATCTTAGCAAAAAAAAGAAAAAATGGTAGACTTGTAATAAAAAATTATGTATAATGGATAATGAAGTGTGCCCGTAGATCCGTCAGGGCATTTTTTTTATTCAAGAACAGCTAAAACAAGGCTTATAAGTCTGTATATCTTCTTGTAGTGTAATGCCGCAAAGTAGCATGAAATAAGGGTTTTCTTAAATCTCTGCTTGATTTGGGTATATCGCTTTGCAAAGTGATTTTGTAAAGTTGGGCGGCACAAGCATTTCTTTACCAGCTGGTAAAAATGGCACATATGCGGAGCGTTAGAAGCCTGTTTTTGAAGGTATCGGTATTACTACCCTAACTGCCAGCTTTTGATTGCCGGAACAGGGATGTATGCTCCATTTCCGGCGGTCTAAATGTCCGCTGATAGACAGCGTCCAACGGACGCGCAGCCGCCCCGATAAGGGCGTTCATATAGGGGTTTGGGGGCTGACTCCCAACAAACAGTTTGAACAGTTTCTGCAAAGCGAAAAATAAGCAAATGCACAACGGTGTGTACCGTTGTGCCCTGCTTGCCACTATTTTATCGCTCATATTCATATCTACGGCTTATGATGAATAAGACACACTACGTTAAATACTCATCTATCCATTGTTTGGAAAACATCTAAAGGTTATCAAATTATTATCAGGGTCTAAAAAACTCATATTCTTTGTACCCCAAGGTCTTAATGTAGGAGCTTCAACAATCCCTACTCCAAGTTCAACCAGTCTTGCATATTCCGCATCAACATCATCAACGGTAAATGCAATGCAAATATTATGCGGATTCGATTTACGCTCCACTCCATCATTATAGACTGTCAATGTAGTTTCCTCTGATATAATGAATTGATGAGTATCATCATTGCTTTCATTATCGATACCCAAAAGTAATTTATAAAAATTAGCTAACCGAATAACATTGCTTGTTAGTAAGCACACCTCTCCGATTCTCATTTATAACTCTCCTTCGCCTCTATAATCTCTGGTTCGCCTTATTTGCCTAATACGAATTTTCCATATAGTCTAATTGTTGCTCGGTCAAACACAGTCTACTTTCTTATAAACTCACTTTGGTTCTTATTGCTTTTTACAAGTGTTTAGAAAATCAGGGCGGCATTGCAGGCTGTTTTGCCTATCTCATACATGCCGAAAGCCACACGCAAGTTTACTATTTTTTATTTCCAATCACACTCTCGAATTTTTACCTTCTTTCAGCATTTTCGTTTAATCCATTATTTCGCTTTCACATATTCCACGCATCACGGCTGCATGAAATCAAAAAGGCTCATCTGCTTCCCCATACCCGGATCACGCTGTTTTCCTGCATTTTCCCGCGTTGTCACTTCCTCTGGAATCGCTTCCAAAAACAGTGACGGTTCCTGCGATGTAATCAGGAGTAGTTCATCCTTGGCACGGGTCATACCAACATAGAACAGACGTCGCTCTTCGGCTTCATCGATATCCTGCTTACCGCTCTCCAGTGGAATCAGCCCTTTTCTGACTCCGCACATCAGAACCACTGGAAATTCCAGCCCCTTTGAGCCGTGCAGCGTCATGAGTGTCACGGAATCCGATGTATACGTTTTGCCTCCGCACCGTTTTATATCACTTTCCTGCCCAAAGGTCAGATTATCGAGGAATTCAGCCATATTTTTATAAAAAACAGACATGGAGGCCAGCTTTGCCACGCCCTCTTCTTCCTGCAGATTCATATCCGAGACCCAGGCCTCCAGAAGCTTCTGCGGCTTTTCCTTTTTCATCTTTTTCCGGTACTTTAAAGCCGCCGCATCGAAAATACTCCCGGACATTTCATCCTCCGGCAGCTTCCATAACAGCTTCAAGCTCAGCCGGCGCGCCGTCCGGTCCTCCGGGTTAAGAAGCGCTTTGAAAAAGCAGAGCGTTCCCCGCACAGCCGGTTCCATCAGGAAATCTTCCCTGCCGGCAACCACATAAGGAATTCCCTCTTTTTTCAGACAGGTCTCCAGAAGTTCCGCCTGTCTGTTGGTACGGTACAGCACGGCAATGTCCGAAAAACTTCTGGCTCTTAAGTCATCCCCCATTTCCAAATGCCCCTGCGCGTCCAGCATATCGATTCCGCCGATCAGGCGGTTAATCTCTTTTGCCACAAAGATATCCTCTGACATCTCCCCGGACGCCGTCACCAGGCGCACCGGAGTACCAGCCTGCCTCTGCGGAATCAGTCTTCGCTCCGGTCCATCGTTTTGTGAAATCACGCCGGAGGCCGCCTCCAGGATCTGCGGAGTGGAACGGTAATTCTGCTCCAGACAGATTGTGGTTATCTGAGGATAGTCCTCTCTCAGCTTTTCAAAACATCTGGCATCCGATCCCCGGAAAGAGTAGATCGCCTGATCCGGGTCTCCAATGACAAATAATTCTCTCCCACCCTTATTCCATTCCTGAATCAGCCGGTACTGAACAGGGCTGATATCCTGGAACTCGTCTACCAGCAGATAAGAGAATCCCTGGCGGAGCGTTTTGTTCTTCCCCTCCTCTTCGAACAGGTGAAGCGTTTCCAGAAGCAGATCATCGAAATCCAATATCCTCTGCTCCTTCAGCTTTCTCTGATACGCCTCGTAAGCCTCTGCCGGAACCGATTCCGCCTCTTTTTCCAGTCCGCATTTTCTCGCGGAAACCTGCCGCAGGAACTGTTTGGCCGGCAGGTTCAGCTCCCGGTCTGCAATGATCTCTTCTGCGGTATCCTTCATCTCCACTTCATCGGCCAGAGTAAACTCCATGCCTGATTTTTTCAGGATATCGTAGCAAATGGAATGAAAGGTTCCGATTCTCATGCGGCTTACGAATCGTTTTCCGCCTAACTGGCTTTCCAGGCGCTCCCGCATCTCCCTGGCCGCCTGATTGGTAAATGTAACGGCAGTCATTTCCGTCGGTTTTACCCCTCTTCCCTCCAGAAGATGGAAGGCATGGGACACCAGTGTCTTCGTCTTTCCCGTTCCAGGGCCTGCAGCCACATTGATGGTGCGCGAGATTGCTGTCACAGCGGCCTCCTGCTGCGGATTCAGGCCGGACGTAAGCTGATGGGAGGCCGCTTCGTCTCCGCCTGCGTCAACAGTTCCCCCTATACTCTGTTTCTTCCCTTGTTCTGATAAATGATCAGGAACCGCCACTGCAGCCGCAGCCGTCTCCATGCGTGACAATTCAGCCATCTCGACTCCCGTAAACAGGCTGAGCTGTCCGTCCATTCCGTCCAGTTCCATCTGATCGAATAAGCGTATGGTCCCGTATTCTCCGTCATAGCCCGGACGGCGTTCCACTTTTCCTTCGCGCAGTCTGCGAATTCCCTCTGCCGTCAGGCGGCCGGAGACCTTTTGGATATCTTCAATCGGAAGCTCCCTGAGAATCGAAAATTCTGAGCCGAGTGCGGAAAGCATTTCATGATACAGATTTTCCACCTTCCGGCTGGCCGCTGAATGCCCGGTGGATGCGGCGATCACCTCCGGCAGCGGAACCAGGCTCTCAAATGCCTTCGCTCCCGGCAGCACGAAGCCTTCCTCCCGGTCCGCCAGCTGCTCCACTCGGTGGGAAACGCCTATGGTCAGTTTTCTGCCGCAGACAGGGCATTTACCGGAGTATTTTTCCGCGTCCAGAGGGCTCAGGCAGAGATGGCATTTCCGGTGGCCGTCATAATGGTATTTTCCTTCTTCCGGGAAGAATTCGATGGTTCCCATCAGCCCCTCTCCCGTCTGTATCGCCGTTTGCAGCCCTTTATAGGACAATTCCATATCGAGTAAGTTCGCTTCCCGCCCCAGCTTTGCAGGGGAATGAGCGTCTGAATTGGACACCAGCTGATAGCCGTCCAGCGCCGAAAGCCGCCAGTTCATGGGCGGATCGGAGGAGAGTCCCGTTTCCATGGCGTGGATGTACGGAGTCAAATCCTCATAGCATTCTTCCACCGTGTCAAACCCTGAAAATGCTCCAAACAGGGAAAAATGCGGCGTCCAGATATGCGCCGGAATATAGATCGATTCAGAATTGAGTTCCAGCATAATTTCCAAAAGATCATGGCAGTCCAGACCCAGGATGGGACGCCCATCGGAATGAATGTTGCCGATCGTTTCCAGTTTTCTTGACAGACACTCGGCCGCCTCCAGCCCCGGAAGCAGAATCACACTGTGCACTTTCCGCACCCTGTCGTGTTTCTTGTAAATGGAACTGATCTCTCCTGTAATCACAAAGCGCGGCGCAGCTGCAGCACCTGCCGTTTCATCTTTGATCCGGTACTCCTCCTTCAGCACATAGAGCCCATCCTCCGCCGGCTCCAGCTTCTCCTCCAGCTCCTGACGCCATGCCGGATGGGTAAAGTCCCCGGTACCGACAATGGAAATCCCTTTTCTCCTGGCCCATAAATCCAGATATTCCGGTGTACAGTCTCTGCTCGTCGCCCGCGAATATCTGGAATGAATATGTAAATCCGCTATATACATAATTTTTCACCTGCTTTTTGTCAATATATGGTATATTATAGTCTTCTTTGGCAGACGGCGCAAGAAGGTTTCCGGGCAGGGACTCATAAATCCTCTTCATCACAATTTTTTCACATTTTCATCAAATAATCTTCACATTCATTGGGTATATTAATACTCGTAAACAAGGTAAACACCTTTTCAACATAAAACTTTTTTTCATACTCAAAGCCGGCAGGATCCCCCTCTTGCCGGCTTCCTCCCTTTTTACGGGAACTTTTAAAGAGATGCCAGGCCACCTGCATCTTCTGCAAATGGCCTGGCATCTCTTTATTTTTCAAACTCCAGATTCCACAAGGAATCCCGGCATTCATTCTTTATTCCAAATACTTCTTCACATACTGCCCCGTATAAGACACCGGATTTGCAGCTACTTCCTCCGGGGTTCCCTGGGCAATCACCGTACCGCCCTTGTCTCCCCCTTCCGGACCAATATCAATGATGTAATCCGCAGTCTTTATGACATCTAAATTATGCTCAATAACGACCACGGTGTTGCCGCCTTCCGACAGCTTCCGCAGAATCTCGATCAGCTTATGGACGTCGGCGAAATGGAGTCCCGTCGTCGGCTCGTCCAGCAGATAGATGGTCTTGCCTGTCCCACGCTTGCTTAACTCCGTCGCCAGCTTGATACGCTGTGCCTCACCGCCGGAGAGCTCTGTGGAAGGCTGTCCCAGCCTGATATAGGAAAGTCCCACATCGTACAGGGTCGCTATCTTTCTTGAGATGGAAGGCACGTTCTCAAAGAACTTCAGCGCCTCTTCCACCGTCATATTCAGCACGTCATAAATACTCTTACCTTTATACTTCACATCCAGCGTCTCACGATTGTACCGCTTTCCTCCGCAGACTTCACAGGGAACGTAAACGTCCGGCAGGAAATGCATCTCAATCTTAATGATACCGTCGCCGCTGCACGCCTCACACCGGCCGCCCTTCACATTAAAGCTGAAACGGCCTTTGGAATAGCCCTTTGCCTTCGCATCCGATGTCGATGCAAACAGATCACGGATCAGATCGAATACGCCGGTATATGTGGCCGGATTCGAACGCGGGGTTCTTCCGATCGGGGACTGGTCGATGGCGATGATCTTATCCAGCTGTTCCACTCCTTCAATGCACTTGTGCTTGCCTGGAATAGTCCTTGCCCGGTTTAACTTCTTCGCCAGCGATTTGTACAGAATCTCGTTCACCAGAGAACTCTTTCCCGAACCGGAGACACCGGTCACACACGTCATCACACCCAGAGGGAATGTGACGTCGATATTCTTTAAGTTATTCTCCTTCGCTCCGCGGACGGTCAGGTAGCCGGTCGGCTTTCTGCGCTCCTCCGGAACCGGAATCTTGATTCTGCCGCTTAAGTACGCGCCTGTGATGGAATCCTTGCACTTCATGATCTGGTTTGCCGTTCCGACGGCTACCACATTGCCGCCGTGCTCGCCTGCGCCCGGACCGATATCGATGATGCAGTCCGCCGCGCGCATGGTATCCTCATCATGCTCGACCACCAGAACACTATTTCCCAGATCCTTCAAATGAAGCAGCGTTTTCAGCAGCTTGTCGTTATCTCTCTGATGAAGGCCGATACTCGGCTCATCCAGAATATAAGCCACGCCCACCAGGCCGGAGCCGATCTGGGTCGCCAGACGGATACGCTGTGCCTCGCCTCCCGATAAGCTGCCGGTGGCGCGGGTAAGGGTCAGATAATCGAGGCCGACGTCGATCAGGAACGTCACTCTGGCCCGGATCTCCTTTAAAATCAGGTCGCCGATGGAATGCTGCATCGGTGTCAGCACCAGCTGGTCTAAGAACTCCCGGAACTTGACGATCGACATATTGGTCGCTTCATAGATATTCTTATCTCCCACCGTAACCGCCAGAGATTCTTTTTTCAGTCTCATGCCGCGGCACGTCGGACACGGGGTAATCCGCATGAAGGTTTCATACTCCGCCTTGGATGCCTCGGAATACGTCTCGCGGTATCTGCGGGCCACGTTCTGAACCAGGCCTTCAAAGGCAACATCGTATACGCCTTCTCCACGCTGGCCCTTGTAGTGCACCTTGATCTCCTTTCCATTCGTTCCATTAATCAGGACGTCATGGATCTCCTTCGGATACTCCTCAAACGGGGTATCCAGGTCAAACTTGTATTCCCTGCTCAGCGCCTCTAAAATGGCGCGGGTAAAGCTTCCCTTATCGGTACAGGACTGCCATCCCAGCACGGTGATCGCCCCCTGATTGATGCTCAGGCTCTTGTCCGGAATCATCAGGTCTTCATCAAATTCCATCTTATATCCCAGTCCGAAACAGTCCGGACAGGCCCCGAAGGGATTATTGAAGGAAAAGCTTCTCGGCTCCACCTCGTCAATGCTGATTCCGCAGTCCGGGCAGGAAAAGCTCTGGCTGAAGGTAATCGGCTCGCCGTCAATCACATCCACGGTCATCAGCCCGTCGGAAAGCTCCATCACGGTCTCAATGGAATCGGCAAGACGCTTCTCAATCCCTTCCTTCACCACGAGACGGTCCACCACGATATCAATGTTGTGCTTGATGTTCTTCTCCAGCTTGATTTCCTCTGACAGCTCGTACATGCTGCCGTCGATGCGGATTCTGACGTAACCGCTTCTCCTGGCATGATCCAGAACCTTCGCATGTTCGCCTTTCCGGCCCCTTACCACAGGGGCGAGAAGCTGAATCTTCGTCTTCTCCGGCAGTCCCATGATGTGGTCCACCATCTGGTCCACCGTCTGCTTCTTAATCTCCCGTCCGCACTTCGGGCAATGGGGAATACCGATTCTCGCATAGAGAAGCCTCATGTAATCATAGATCTCTGTCACCGTTCCCACCGTAGAACGCGGGTTGCGGTTCGTGGACTTCTGATCGATGGAAATGGCGGGGGACAGCCCCTCGATGCTCTCCACATCCGGCTTCTCCATCTGCCCCAGGAACTGGCGGGCATAGGAAGACAGTGACTCCATATAACGCCTCTGCCCTTCCGCGTAAATCGTGTCAAACGCCAGAGAAGATTTGCCGGAACCACTGAGACCCGTTAATACCACCAGTTCGTTTCTTGGAATATCCAGAGAGATGTTTTTAAGATTGTGCTCATTGGCACCTCTGATTTTAATATACTGCTTTGCCATACATATGACTCCTGTCTGAAAGTATGAAATAAATAATCATTACTATATGATCTGTGCTGCTTCCAGCACTCATTCTAATGGTCTGCCATCTCATAATATCACAGCTTTTTCATTTTTGCAAACATTTGTTCGTGTTTTCCATGATTTTCTGTTTTCCCATTTTCGGGAAGGACAGGCCCCTGTTTTCAGCAGGAAAATAAAGGGATTCCGCTCACATAAACCACACCCTCTGATTCGTCACCGATATCGCAACCGCCCCCGCATTCAGCGCATTCATCACATCCTCCTTATCGGAGATCAGGCCGCCTGCGATGATGGGTACGTTCACGGTACTGCACAGCTTCTTGATGATCTTCGGCATCAGCCCCGGCAGAATCTCCACCGCGTCGGGCACCAGGGAGGCGCACTGTTTTTCGATATTTCCAAAGGCCATGGAATCTATCACGAAGATCCTCAGGATTCCGAACAGCCCCAGCTCCTTGGCCCGCTTGACCAGCTGGGGTTTCGTGGAAATGATCCCGTCCACTCCGGTATGCTCCCGGATAAAATCGACGGCCACCTCTTTATTTCCCAGTCCGTTGATCAGATCCATGTGCACAAACACCATTTTCCCGGCGCTTTTTGCGATCTCCACATACCGGCCTACACTGCAGATATCGCCAAACAGCAGAAATATAATCTGGCTCTCAGAGTATAAGCATTCTTTCAGCCCCGTCTCATCCTTTACCGCGGCGATTACCGGACAGTCCTCCAGTATCACTCTGAACTTCCTCTTTTTATCATCAATCATCTTCTTCCCCCTCATCCAGTTCCTTCATCAGCTGCGGAAAGCTTTCCCGCTCAAATTCCTGAATCGATATTGACTTCTTATTCGGATTGGCGAATACGAATGTCTTATCCACATTCTCCACGTAATTCTGAATCTTATCATTGGTAGCGCTTATGATCGCCTGGAAGCCGAGGCCGCGGATCAGTTCAATACAGCTGGCCACCTTCTCCGCATCCATCTTGGAAAACGCCTCGTCCAGCACCACCAGCCGGATCGTCGGATTTCTCCGGACGCTCTCCGGCATGCTGATGCGGTACGCCTGCGCAAAGCTGGCCAGAAGTGCCACATAGAGCGGGTTCTGCCCCTCGCCGCCGGAATTCTTCTTGATCATCTTACTCAGGCGGATCCGGATTACCTCATCCTCATTCTGGATCAGCTGCTGCATATCGAAGGATAAGTATGTCCGGTAATCGGCATACTTGTCCATATTGCGTTTGGCCTCCTCCATCTGCTCCGGTGTCGCGTTATCCGGCGGGATAAAGACGTTAATCAGTTCCTCAATCAGTTCCCCGTACTGACTCTCATGCTCCATCGTGAACAAATTCATCTGATTGTCCACGGCTTCACTGAGCTCGTTGGGATTGACCTCCAGGGAATCGTCCATAAACATATCGTAAAAACGGCCGTCTGCCCCTTTATTTTTGCCGATAACAAACTGGTATTTGTCCTTGCCGAAATCGAGGCGGCTGATGATGCGGTTCAGCTCGTCCTTTCGCTGAAGTGCCTCCCGGATAGCGCTCCTGATCTTAAACATGAAGTCGTCCTTAAAATGCTCCACTGCCGACCGCGCCTGTTCGGCCGCGATCTGGCGGTACTCCTCCAGATGATCGCATTCCAGAATCTCCATCAGCTTCTCATATTCCCGGTTGTCCCTGGACGTGATGGAGAAATTCCGGTTCGGATACTTTCTCGCGTACTCTCCCCTGGCGTCCATCAGCGTCTGGAACGCCTGGTCCCTGGCCTCCGCCGCAGCATTCAGTCTTCCGGTAAAGGTATCCTTAAGTTTCTCATACCGCGGATTTTCTTTTCCAGCCATGTACTCTGCAAACTCTGCCTCCAGCAAATCGTCCTGCATGAATTCCCGGTCCTTTGCCAGCAGCTCCTGCTCCACTGCGGTGACCGCCTGGGCCATCTGGGTGATCCTTGTGTTGATCTCGTAGATCCGGCGGCTGACTGCGTCCCGCTCTCTCCTCTTGCCGTCGGCAAGGGCTGAAACCGCGCTCCGCTCTTTCTCCCACTGGTCCACATTTTCTTCTTTCAGTTTTAAAAGCTTCTGCTCCAGCCTCTTCTTTTCCTTCTGCCGCTCCTTCAAATCTCCCATATCCTTCTGCCACTCCAGATAGACGGAGATCTCCTCGCTTAACTGCTCCAGGCTTAATACGGCCTCGCATTCCCTGACCGTCGTCTCTTCCGGAGCCCGCTTTTTCTCCATTTCCGACAAAGCTTTCTCCAGAAGGCGGATTCTCTGTCTCACACTGTCCTTACCGATATAGGCGGATTTCGTGTACTGCTCCGGATTCATCTGCTGCAGCCGGAACGTGTGGTAGACCATACAGTCCGGCGTCACCCCGATGCGGCAGCCGCGAAGCTCATCGATGCTCCTGCACTTGACCACCTGACCCAGAAGCCGCTCCAGATACGGCTTTAAATACGCCTCCCGCACCTCAACTTCCTCGCAAAGCGCATCTTCCAGAACGGTCGGCGTATCCTTTCCGGCCTTTTCCGTATCGAGAACGGCCACGCGGAAGTATTCATTTTTGTCCAGTTCACTGTATATTCTTAAGGCCTCCTCCGCGTATGCCGGCGGCACCACGAGGGAAAGCTTATTGCCTCCTAAATATCCTTCGACCGCATTTCTCCATTCCTCGTTGCGAATATCTAAGAGATCGGCCATGACGTGAACCTCCACAGCCTTTCCCGTCTCCTCCAGCAGTCTTCGCTGAATATAGGAACGGGCATGCTCCAGATACTTGGGATACGCCTTGCTTCCGGCCTTTAACTGAGCCAGCTCCTCTTTCAGCTGGCGCTCCTGGCGCTTCAAATCGCGAAGGACGGCGGCGGCCTCACTCTTTAAATCCTCCGCCTCCTTCCGCATCTCTGCAATGGATTTTTTTAAACGTTCCAGCTTCTCCCCGTCGATGGTGTTTTTCTCAAACTCCTCAATGTCCCAGATCGTCTGATTCGACGTGGTCTCCTGGTCGATCCATGCGTTAAGGCGTTCCGCAGTCTGGCGCCATTTGACCTCACTCTTATTCAAATGCTCCATCAGCTCGTTTAACGATTCCAGACGCGTCTTTAAATCCTCGTATCCGGTGGAGGAGATCCGTTTCAGCAGTTCCTCTCCCTGGGCGGTCAGTTCTGCGATCTGTTCGTCGAGGCCGTCCTTTAAGCTCTCCTGCTTCTGAAGATCATCTCTGGAAAGCGCCGCCTTATCCGTCAGTTCTCCGGCCCGTTCCTTCAGTTCCAGAATCTCGAGTCTGCCTGTAAAGTAACCGTTTTTCCGGATATTCTCTTCCTTCTCCAGGACGAGGCCGTACTTCGCCTGCATCTCCTTCAGGATCGAAATCTCCATGTAAGTGTCTTCAATCTTCTTTCTCATGCGCCCGTACTGCATGACGCTCTCCTGCATGTCATCGATATGGATATCCTGCTCCATGCAGATGTATTCCTTCACGAAATCTTCCAGGCGGATGTTCATGCGGAATGGGATCGCCCGCTTAAACAGCAGCGGAAATTTCTCAGAGTCCAGGCCGCCTAAATACACATCGTAAAGCTGCCTGCGGAACCGTTCGTTGTGAGAAGTGGCGAAGTACTCTTCTTTACCGTAATGGCTCTGTAAATAGCCTTCCACCTCCGCGATGGACATCGTCCGTCTGGCCGTCCGGTAACCGCTGTCCCACAGAGGCCCGCGGTGCCAGAAGAAACGCCTCGATATCTCATTGGTCGATGTATCCACATCGAATACAATGCCCACGCACTGGCATTCTTCCGTATCCGTGCGCTGCAGCTCCAGAACAATGGTGCTGGAGAAATTCTGATTCCGCAGGTAAGCGAACTCATTGTTCTCTCCAATGTTCACCATGCCCCGCAGATACTCAATCAAGTTCCGGTCGGAGTCATCCGCGGCCGCCTTATTGAAAAATCCGCGGCCATCCGTGTTGGCATAGAGCACGATCTGCATGGCGTCGATCACCGTGGACTTTCCACTCCCTGAATGCCCGGTAAAAAAGTTGATTCCCCGGTTAAAGGACAGCGTTTTGCGGTTGATATAATGCCAGTTATTTAAACAGATCCGGGACAGGGCCTCAAATCTCTGATTCGTCATCGTTCTCTTCTCCTTCGCCAAATGATTCCAGCAGCACCCGCACATCGTCGCCGAACAGCACCACATTGATGCACGGATAGATAATCAGTCTGCTGTCGCCATTTAAATCTTCCAGCAGGTCCAGCGGCTCCACCACCTGGTATTTTTTCAGCAGGGTGACCGCCCTTCTGATGTCGGTGGGCGACGGCTGCTTTTTGAACAGCCGGTAATTTCCCAGCTTCTCATGCATCTCTCCCAGCGACGTGTAGATATTGACGCTGGTGGAGACCGTGGCCATCTGCTCGTCGTAAATCAGCTTTAATATCAGTAAATAAAGAGTGGCAAGCTTCGGAAGCTTGTCGCCCACCAGGGTCTCCCCCTGGATGTAGATGACTCCCATCTGGCTGTTCTCCACCACCGACACACCGCTGACGGCAAAATACTTCCGCAGAAATTCCAGATGCTTGTTGCAGATCCGAAACTCCCGGTTATTGGTAAAACGTCCGGAACGCTTCTCGTATTTCCGTTCCAGCACAAACGTCTGACGAAGCAGAAGCTTAACGGCTTCCGTTACCTCCTGCTGTTCTTCCGGCAAAAGGCTGTCATAATAGGGGAGCCCCAAATTTACTGTCGTCTCTTCCTCGTACCCCATTAAGATTTCCTCCTTATAAATGTCAACTTCGGATAACGGTATCCTCCGCTCTCTATCATCTCCGGCTCTCCATCCGCTTCTTCCACCCGGTAGAGGCTCTTTCGCCTGGTGGAATAGTCGTAGGCCAGAATCAGTTTCTCAAAGTCTTCACCAGAGCGAACTGAACCATCTGTTACCTCCATCCGCCCCTCTTCCATGTTCTCCTCGATGAAGCTCTCGATCTCTTTTTTGCTGTAGCGGTTTTTCAGCTTATTTAAGTTCAGGATCTCTTCCCTGGAAAGCTCCTCCGCCTCTTCCTCCGCCTCCAGATTCCCGGTGAAGTCGGCCTTTGGCCGTCTCCTCTTGTATAAGGATTTCTCGGACAAGATGGTCATCTGCGACAGGTTCATGTGCTCTCCCACCTCCCGGATCCGTTCCTCCTGCTCCTCGCCCTCGGATAGATGGTTCAGCAGCTGTATGACCAGCCCTTTCATATTATCATCCTGGTTGAGTAAGTAGTTAAGCCTTGTCACCGTGGCGCGGATATATCTGGAATGCTCCCGGTCCATGTTGGATATCCGGTGTTCGATGCTGTCGAAGCCCCTCTCGATCTGGTCCAGCTTCTCTGCGATATCGGCGGCAGATACCTTTCCTCCGCTCCGTCTGCTCATCTGCTCCATCCATTCCGTGTCCTCACGCATGGCCGCGATCCATCTCTTAATATCGGTCTTATAGAGGTAAAAATTGTCGGAGGTCTTTAAAATGTGGTATTTCTTCTTCACAATCTCCTCCACATACCCCTCTAAATGATCCCGGAGCAGGTCTTCATACGACTTCTGTTCCAGCAGGCTTGCAAAGAATTTGTCCATATTATGCAGCATATCCTGCAGCGTCTTGTTCAGCCGTTTCGTATTGACAAATGCCGTATTCAGCAGGCTGATGCTGGCCCTCGGATCATTCTTTAAGGAAAACAATATGGCGTAAACATTCTGAATATAGATCTGCGTCTCATCCTCATCCTCGCTGTCGAGCCGCAAAAAAGCCTCTGTCATGACGGCGGCGTAGTCCGGAATCACAATGTACACCGTCATAGAGGCATAATCGTCCACTTTTCTGAGCCATCCGGTCTTTAAAAGCCAGTTGAGCACCCTCGTGGCCGGCGGTTCCAGCGTATCCAGTTCATCCTCCAGCTCATCCTGCCAGATCACGTACCGCTTCTTTGCAAAATACTCGCTCAATACCTGGATGCAGACCTCACGGCTCAAAAAGTAGTTGCTGTATTCATATTCCTCATTGATTCTCAATAGTGCTTCTATGTAGGTGGACCGGTTCACCGAGCGGAACAGCCCCCAGAACCGGTCCGGTATTTCTTCCATCAGTTTCTTATTCTGTTTCATTCTTTATGCCTCCGCAGCTACATTCCGACGGTTCTAAACGCGTTTCATCTTGTTCTCGTTCCCGCTTCATCTGCTGCTTTTTCTCATACATGGTAAAATCGGCGCGGCGAAAGGCCAGATCGATTCCGCACTCGTCCTCTCTGGACCAGCCGACCGCCACCGAGACGGGAAATCCAAGCTTCGTCTCCCCCTCCTCCAGCTTCTTCTGAAGGCTGGCTGCAAAATCCTCCAGCTCTTTCCCGGTAATCCGGCCGGACAGGGCACAGAACTCGTCGCCTCCTATGCGGTAGAGCTCTTCCTTATCCTGAAAAGAAGCTTTCAGGGCATCTGCCACAAAGATCAGGGCCGCATCCCCCTTCTGATGCCCACGCTGGTCATTGATCCGTTTTAAATCATTTAAATCGGCCACCACCACCATAGTACCGGAAATTCCGCTTCCGCGAAGCGCCTCCATCCTCTTTTCAAAGGCATTTCGGTTGGGCAGGCCGGTCAGCAGGTCTGTGTAAGCCATACGCTCCAAAAGTTCCCGTTTCACGCCTTCTTCCCGCTCCTCCACGATCTGGCGCACCGCGTAATAGACCAGAATGCAGAAAAATATCACCACTCCGATCTGGCTGAAATAGGCCGAGCTGATCTCCGGGCTGCACACGTAAAACCGCACAATATCAAGGCAGGCAAATACGGCAAAGGACAGGCAGGCTGCCATCAGCTGAATATCCCGCACCTTATCCCTGTGCAGTATGCGCCAGATAAACTGGAATAGGAGTTCCGCCATAATCAGGACCAGAAGCACATGGGCGCCCATCAGACTCTCGATAAAATCGCGGATTCCGGCAATCTGAAGGACCGATACCACCACAATGTTGATACAGGACAGCCAGTAGAGCAGATTCAGCCATTTGTCCTTCGAAAAGCTTTCATAGGTCAGAATAAACCGGATACAGGTCGGCGGAATCAGATAAAAAAGAAGAAAGAGCATATTGGACACAAGCGGCGCCCGCCCCCACAGGATCTGGTATCCCCCGGACTCCAGCACGAGCCACATGCAGGTCACCAGCGAAAAAAGGCAGAGACAGCGCAGCTGATACGTCACATATTGTTTCTTAAAGCTGAAACTGTACGCCAGCAGCAGAAGTGCCGCCAGGATAATTGCAAAGTTAAAGATCATCGTCGGCATGCATTCATGGATAATCTGAAATACCAGCGCATTCTTAGTACCGATATAGACCTGGTTCAATTGGCCGGAAAGACCGCTGTAATAGTTCTCAATTTCGATGGAAAGAGTCTTTCCCTGGCAGTCATCCGGAAGTCTGGCAATCACCCACGCGTTATAGGGCGCCTCTCCAAATGGAGTCTTCTGGCCATATCCGAACTCCTCTATCATCTCCCCGTCCAGGAAAACCCTCACGTACTGGTGAACAGCACGAACCATGACCGAATTGCCTCTGGTCCCGTATTCACCAAGCGTTATGGAATAGCGGACCGGAATCCCCTTTTGCGGAGAAAATGGCCCCGGCAGCTGCGACACTGCCGTTTCTCCCTGATATTCCATACTCCAGTCACCGGTAATCACCACCGGCTTCTCACTGTCAAAGCGGACATCAGGAGCCTTCACGGTACCAAGAAGCCATATAAAAATACAGAAAGAAAACGCCATCACAAGATACATGACGGCGGACTGGCTCCTTCTGTCACTTCCCGCTCGCTTCTTTTCCATGCCCGCACACCTCATTTCGTTCAAAGGTTACAGGAATATTATAACAAGAACACGGACTTGTGACAATCGAATTCTTTATTCAATCCATGACTGAACCCATAACTGGTTTTATAAGTGGCTGCAGACCGCCGGCCTCAGCTTCCCGGTCTGTCCAGCTCTGCTCATGCTCCGTTTCCTGTGACTTTGCAGGATATTAGCAATTCTGCACGTTTAGAAGTGCTTATATCCGAAACCGGAACAGGAAACGGAGCATGAGCAGAGCTGGACAGACCGGGAAGCTGAGGCCGGCGGGGCTGAGGCGGTAACCACAGGTCAGAGATTATCTCTCATCACCCTGCACGGATTCCCATAGGCAATCTTATCCGAGGGAATATCCCTAGTCACGACACTGCCCGCTCCGATCACCACATTATCGCCGATAGTCACTCCAGGCATGATAATCGCACCGCCGCCAATCCACACATTGCTGCCGATCCTGACAGGCGCCGTCTGCGTCTTGCAGAATGCAAAAGAACCATCCGCTTTCACCTCACCAAACCGTTCTCCGGCGTTCGTGGGATGAAAGGCCGTATAGATCTGCACATTGGGCGCAATGAGGGCGTTATCACCGATGATAATCAGATTATCATCCAGAAAGGTACAGTTCATATTCACTTCGCAGTTATTGCCGAAATAGATGTTATTTCCGTAATCCACATAAAATGGCGCCGTTATCCAGAGATTGGCGCCGCGTCCCCCCAGCATCCGTTCTAAGATCCGGTCCTTTTCGACGAAATCTTCCGAATCTGTCCGGTTGTAATCGCGGACCAGATTCTTGGCCTCGTGCCATCGGTTCAGCAACTCGCTGTCACCGCAGTCATACAGCTGTCCCGCCAGCATTTTTTCCCGTTCTGTCATACCCGTCTCCTTTTTCTTGTCAGTGGTACATCCGCGCCACTTCCGCCGCCTCTCTGGCGATTTCCAGTTCCTCATTGGTCTTAATGACCAGCACATTCACCCGTGACATCCCATCTGAAATGCGGAACGCCTCTGCCTCATCCCTGTGCTTTACCTCGTCTATGGTTATCCCCAGATATTCCAGATAACTGCAGATCTCCATGCGGATATCGGAATCATTTTCCCCGACACCTGCGGTAAATACTATATTATCAACGCCATTCATCGCTGCCGCATAGCTGCCCACGTATTTGGCCACCCGGTAGGCAAAGATCTCCCGCGCCAGAGCCGCCTGGTCGTTATACTTGATCTCCGCGTCCTTCAGCTCCCGGAAATCACTGGAGAAATTCTTGGAAATGCCCAGGACGCCGGATTCCTGATTGAGAATATCCAGCACCTGCGCGAAATCCAGATTCTCCTTCTTCGCCAGAAATTCCAGCGCTCCCGGATCGACATCTCCGCATCTCGTTCCCATGACCAGCCCCTCTAACGGTGTAAATCCCATGGAATTGTCCACTACCTGCCCGTATTTCACCGCACAGATGCTCGCTCCATTTCCGAGGTGGCAGACGATGGTCTTCACCCGGCCCGGGTCCTGTCCCATAAATTCCGCGGCCCTCCGTGAGACATACTTATGACTGATCCCATGAAAACCGTAGCGGCGGATCCTGTGCCTCTCATAATACCGGTACGGAAGCCCATAGAGAAATGCCTTCGGCTCCATCGTCTGGTTGAACGCCGTATCAAATACCCCCACCATCAACGTATCCGGCATCAGTTTCCGGCAGGCCTCCACGCCCACCAGATTCGCCGGATTATGGAGCGGCGCAAGGTCGTTGCACTCCGTCATGGCCTGGGTCACCTCGTCTGTGATCACCACGGAACCCGTAAACTTTTCTCCGCCATGCACAAGCCTGTGTCCTATCACATCGATTTCCCGAAAATCCTTTATCACGCCTTTTTCCGGGTCCGCCAGCGTGTCCAGCAGCGTATGAACCGCCTGTGTATGATTTTTCATCGGCACCGCCTCTTTTAAGGAAATACCGGTGTTTGTCCGGTAGGTAAACCGTCCGTCTATGCCGATCCGTTCACATACCCCCTTCGCCAGTACCTCCTCGTTCTCCGAATCTATCACCTGAAATTTCAGCGAGGAACTGCCGCTGTTAATCACCAAAATTGTCATATCCGCTGTGCGCCCCCTTTCAGCCGTATCTGTCACTGTTTATTATACTTGACTAGCTCCCTGTTGGCAACGAAAAACGGGACGCTGTACAAAAACGGCACCTTCGGAGCCGCAGCTTATCTGCCTGCCCGAAGATGCCGTCATTCTCCCAGTTATACCGTATCCGCTTATGCGTCCCAGTCGGTAAAAGCAACGCTGACCATACCCATGCTGCATGAAACCTTATAGAAATTGGAATCCCCGGCGTTCATGGTCTGACTTCCGCCGATTCCGCTCAGTTTGTTGTCCCCAATTCTGACCTCGCCCATTCCCACGGAGGTACGATAGCCGTAGTGCTCCGGTTCTTTGATGTATAAGCGGACCGATCCCATTCCGCAGTCCACGGAGCACTTTCCATACAGCTCGCCCCGTACCACAATCTCTCCCATTCCACATGTAATCTTTGACGCATAGCTGATAAAGTCCTTCATGGTCACCTGACCCGCTCCCACGCTCAAGGTACTATCACCGGCTGTAATTCCCGTCCCGGTCAGCGTTCCCGCTCCGATATTCAGCTTCACCTTATCAAAATGATACCCCTTGGGAATGGTAATGATCATCTTTCTCTTCGAAAATGTATTTCTTCCGATCCGCAGAATATTTTTGTCGGCAATGTCACGAACCGTCCAGGTCCCGCCCGACACCTCGCTGATAATATCGCCCTCCTGATACCCCTCTGTTTCCAGGCTGAAGTCGCTGCCGGTCCTAATAACTGCAGCACACGCTCCAGCTCCGACAATCAGCTCACTGATACTGTGCATGCCGTCATTCCTGGACGGTATCATAAGCAGGCTCTGGAATCTGGTCCGCTCGGCTTCTCGCCCCCGCTCCGGTTCCCGTTTCTCAGAATCATCCGGTCCCATCGTAAAATTCACCTCCGGTTCTGCATCACGCAAACCGTCCGTGTCATGTACACTGCCGCTCTGTATGCCCAGAAGTTCGTCCGTACTCACTCCCAATATCTGTGATAATGGAACCAGTGTCATAATATCCGGACAGGAAATCCCCGATTCCCATTTACTCACAGCCTGTGCCGATATTCCCAGCTGTTCCGCAAGCTGTGCCTGGGTCATTTTTTTCCGTTTTCTTAAATAAGCAATTCTTTCTCCCATAGTACCCGGGACAAATTCTCTTCGCTCCTGCATCATACGATTCTCCTTCCGTCTCAGCGTCTGATTTTCACCGCGGTCTGTTGCGCTGTACAATTTTAAGATATCCTTAATCCACCTCAAAAATCAAGCAACCAGCAGTTGTTATCTGCAAAAATCAGCAAAAACAACTGCTGGTTGAGTTTCTAAAACCAGTATATCACACTTTTATGCGTAGAGCTTAATTTATTTTCCGTTTCAAAACAAACACATAAGTCCCTTCCTTTAAAGAAATCTCGAACGTTTCAGCCAAAACAAATCCGTTGGCCGGCGCCATTTGCCTTACATACCCCGCGTTATGGGAATACAGAATCATGACACCATCATCTTTTAAAACACGTTTTACGGAAGAAAAAAATTCCGCATACAGGTTCCCGATCTCCTCCTCCGTCTTCCGTCCAATCTTAAAAGGCATATTTGTTATGATCTCATCAAACAGATACTCATGCTTAAAATCGAAAAAATCCCGGTTAATATAGTGGATAATCTGGCCTGCTGCCTCCGTATTTTTCCTGGCCTTTTCTACGGCCTCCTCTAAAATATCCAGGCCATACATGGTATTGCTCTTCACTGCCTTGTGGCGTTCGATCAGCATCGTTCCCACACCGCAAAACGGGTCCAGCACCTGTGCGCCCTCTTTCATATAGCGTTCTGCCAGCTTAACCGTCAGCGCCGCATTGACCGCCTTTAAGCTGGTTGGAATCACTTCCTTCCGGTATGAAAAGCGCTCATCCTTCAGGGTAAAAAGTTTAAGCAGGACATTGCAGTTTCCTTCTTTATTTTCAATAAGCCGTAACTCAAACTCATAATTGGAGGTTGTATTGATAAGCTTACGGCCGGACAACTTTTCTATTTTCGAAGAAAGTCTCCGTGTAAACGCGCTCTTTTTGCTGTGATCCATCCTGCACTTAAGCTCAACCCTGAAATAGTACGGCGGATTTCCCTCATGGCTCCTTGCCAAAAGCTTCAGAAGGTCAGATTTTACAATCATTTCCGCCGCTTTTTCCGCATCCATGGGGCAGGTTGGAAGCCCCTTTATGCTGAATAAAAGCTCCTGATACGTCCTGATCTCAGCCAGCCAGTTCAAATTCGGGACTCTGGCCATTACCCCGGCTCCAAATACCTTTGTTTTCGCATGGGGTTCCAGCCGCCGCAGTTCTTCTCTGGTAATCTCCTGAAAATTGCGGTTGGTCAAAAGCACAATGTCGAATGTCTCATCCTGTCCGCAAAACGGGTGCAGCAACACGCCTTCCCTGCTGATTATCATGGAAGATAACTCGCGGATTTCTTCCGTTATATGTTTTTCGTTCTCCGGAGTCAGCTTCATTTCCGCCAGCTCGTTCAACCGTTCCTTAAAAAATGCAAGGTACTGCCCATAATCGAAATTCTTAACTGCATTCAGATAGGAACTCTTGACAAACAACTGCTCCTCTATCCTGTATGCATGCAAAATGGGAACCAGATACTCCTGACTGCCCAAATCACCCATGAGCAGTGCAGCATTCTTTCTTATTTTGGCATCCCCGTCCTGCAGCAGCAGAATAAGACGCTCTTCCTCCCCTGATATGCAGGTAATTGCCGCCTCCCTGCCTCTTCCTTCTTTCATATCCTGTCTCAATTTACTTAAATTCTGCCGAACGTCCTGACCCTCTGTGATCTGATTCCAAGTCTCTTTTATCATATTTCTCCTTCTGTAAGCGCTTGCTTTCCTATCAGTATACTATAATTTTCCTCTCTTGTCATGAATCAGCCGGAAATATCAGCGCCGAAAGGCGCTTTTTTTTAATCAGGTCATTCGATACCTATTCTTTAAAATTTATTTTTCCACATCGTGCTGCCCTTTCTTTATTTTTTCTATACATCATAGGCAGGTGGGGCCCTCTTCTTTTTCTTACCACTTCTGGCGAATTCAATAGCCTGTCATTTCTTTTTCTCTTGAGTTTAATCAGATAATGTTGTATAATTTTGGTATGTTTTGGATACTATTTAATTCTTATAATGATAATTATGAGAATATATTTATATATTTCCCATATATTATTTACTATTTTTTATATTATTCTTCTGAGAGCTTGTACCCTGCGCCTCCTTTTCCCTATAGTCTTGATAAACAGCTGCAGCCACACCTGTTTTTTTGTACTCATAATTATCATTATCTGCTTAAGCCGTTATATCCAAAGCACATATAAATGATTGATAAGATGACAAGGAGGTATCGGATATGGAGAAAAAAGGAGAAAAAAAGACAACTCACAGGCGATTGCTTGTCACACTGGTTTTAATGATGAGCCTGGCGTGGAGTATGATTGCCATGGCAGGCAAAACAGGCTGGCGGCAGGAGGAAGGCCTTTGGCATTTTTATGACAAGGACGGGGTTATGGTTTGCGATGACTTTAAGAAATCAGGTAATTCATGGTTCTATCTCAATGAAGATGGTGTGATGGTCATAGGAGAACTGATCGAAGATGGTGACGATCTCTATTATGCCAGCGAGGCGCCGGACCCGGAGGATCCAAATGACAAGCGGATAGAGGGCGCGTTGGTGTCGAAGCAATGGGTAGAAATTGGCAGCGGCAACTGGTACTTTTTCGGAAGTGACATGAAGGCTGTCAAAGGCCTTAAAACGATTAATCAAAAACTCTACTTTTTCGGAGAAGACGCGAAAGCTTTCCAGGGACTGCTGCAGATTGACAGCGATACCTATTATTTTGGAGAAGATTATGATGCCTGGAAAGGCTGGCTAACGATTGGCAGTGACTGTTATTATTTTGGAGAAGACTTCAGGGCCTATAAAAACAAAAATGGAGTGACTATCGGCGGAGTTAAGTATTCATTTGACAGCGAAGGAAAACTTATGGAATTTGCAACTCCCAGTGTCGCGACAGCCAGACAGGCGCTGGAAAGCCTGACGTACAATGTCGATCAGGAAGATGCCAACAGTGAGGACGAATGCATCGATTATGTACAGAGCTACGCCCAGGAATATCTGGATCAGATACCCGGCAGCGACAGTATCTATATCAAAGCCAGCCCGAGCGACTGTACGCCGGCAGTGGCAGGTACAAGCTCCAAAAAAACAGGCACTGACGGCAAATTCAGATTTAAGTTTCTTATTACTCTCGATACCGATGAAGGGGAGATTGAAGGGATGACCAGGCTCCTGACTCTTACAATCAAAGCCACCCCTTACCATTCCAGCAGTTCGGGAGGCAGCTCTTCCTCAGGAAACGGTTCTTCCTCGGGAAGCAGTTCTTCCTCAGGAAGCCGTTCCGTAAACCAGGCGCAGCAGTACTTAGACGCAGTGGCCAGGCATTATACTGTATCCGGTACCTGGGAGGAGGATGGCGGCAAATGGAGACTTAAGAAACCAGACGGCTCCTATCTGACAGAGGCCTGGGCCTATCTCAACGGCAAATGGTACTATATGGGCAAGGATACCTATATGATAACTGGTCTTGCTGCCATTGGCGATCAGGTCTTCTACTTAAACCCCATAACCGGCGAGATGATGACCGGTTGGCAGCAACTGAATGGAACCTGGTATTATTTCTGTACAGACAAAGAGGGCAATCAGGGCGCTATGCTAAAGGACATCACCACACCTGACGGCTACCATGTTAATGAAGACGGCGTCTGGATTCCATAAAATCCGGATTAATACTCTTCCGGTTCTATAAAATTGTATAGTCAAAAGGGCGCCGCAAAATCATGATTTTGCGGCGCCCTCTGTACTCCTGCTTATATCTAAAGAGCTGTTCTCATCGGCCCAGCAGTTCGATCAGCCTGCCATGCGCCTTCTTATAAGCCAACACGCCATCCTGCTCCCTGCGCTCCCTGGCCCCCTGCTCCAGTTTATCCAGGCCGTCGAATGACACGAGATGCGGTTCCAGACTTAAAAATCCTTTATAGCCTGAAGAATCCAGCATGGACAGAATCTCCTTCACATTACCGTCGCCATCCCCCGGAAGCACGACCTCGCCGTCTTCCTGAAGGGCATCCTTAATATGTATATAAAAGATATAGGGTTTCAGCATCTCATATGCCTCCAGCGTATCCTGGCCGCACTGGACAAAATTCGCAAAGTCAAAGACACATTTAAAATGATCTCCGTAAAAGGCCTCCATCAGCTCCAGGCACCGGCTGGCGATATCGCCGTAAATCTCCTTTTCATTTTCATGGAGAAGAACGACATCCTGTTCCACAGCATAGTCCACCATTCGCTTCATTCTGGAAAATACCTCTTCCTTATACTGCGCTGGATCTTCCCCTTCCGGTATGTAAAAACTGAACATGCGGATATACCGTACTCCCCACAGCTTTGCCAATTCCACAACATGCCGGTATGTCTCGAAATGCGGTTCAAAGTCATCGGTAATCTTAATCTTTCCGACCGGTGATCCCACAGAAGAAACACGGATACCAGCCGCCTTCATCCTCTCTCCCAGTTCGGAAGCCTTCTCAAGGCTTAAGTCTGCCACGCCGGTTCCATCGGCGCTTCGAAGTTCTACATACTCCTGTCCCAGTTCCTTTAAAACACTTAACTGTATATCAAAATCCTTATTGATTTCATCTGCAAATCCAGAAATTCTGCAGTCACTTAACATTTTTTCACCTCTTCAATTTTTCCTGCTGTCTCATAAGCCTTCAGCATGAGCCAGACAGTGTTCTTAATCTGTTCCAGACCAACGGAAAATGGTTTCCCCTGCTCCACGCTCTCATAAAAGCTGTGAATACAGTCCATATGTCCAGCCCCCCAGTAGCTCTTGCCGAGATGTTCCCGGCCCGAGTAATCGATCGTTTTCGTCTCCCCATCGCTGCCCGCAATGGTGACTTTCAACTCCTCGATCCGGACCCTGGCCTTCTCGCATTCCAGTTCGATCATGGGAGGAACATCCGCCACATAGCCGGTAGTAGCATAGAAGCATGCCTTTTCTTCCCCGTAAGAGATGTAGGCCTCCATCGTGTCCTCCACCTCAATAATGCCCTTTAAATGGTGATTGGAGGTGGAGGCTTCCATGGTCAGAGGCGTCTTTCCGATCAGATACTGGATCAGGTCAAGCGTATGGATGGACTGATTGATCAGAGCGCCGCCGCCTTCCTTTTCAACCGTTCCGCGCCAGCCGCTCTCCGTATAGTAGCGTTCCTTTCTGCACCAGGTGACCAGGCCCCTGGCTCCCAGGATCCTGCCGAACTCACCGTTCTCAAGCCGTTCCTTCACCGCCGCAACGCTGGGATTAAACCGGTTCTGAAAGCAGACGCCCAGGGCTGCCCCGTTGTTCGCCTCTTTTTCCGCACGCTGAAGCGTCTCCCACTGCTCCTGGCTGATGACCGGGGGCTTCTCCATAAATGTATGAATTCCCCGCCTTAACGCCTCCGCTGCCATGGGCGTGTGAAGATAATGAGGCGTACAGATATGGAGGACGTCGATCTCCTCCTTCTCCAGCATCTGTTTCCAGTCGGTATAGGGGACTGCACCGTACTCCCGGGCCATAGACTCCGCGCGTTCCGGAATTACATCTGCCACGGCAGCCAGTCTGCAGCCTTCCATTTTCATGATCGATTTCGCGTGTACTGCGGCAATGCTGCCGCATCCGATGATCGCACTCTTCATTTATGCTTCCCTCTTTATCTTCTCTCTTCTAAGCCTTTCCACTCCCATAGGACCCCTTTGTGTTGAAGGTTATCTCATTCACATGTTCCTTTTTCCGGGAAGCGGCTCTCTTCTTATTCAGTTCCTCCAGGAACAGCTCTTCGTCGAAGGGAATCTCCACCGGGCGTCTCAGCCAGCTGGATAAATGCATGGCATTGGAGAGTGTTAATCCGTTAATTCCTTCCTCTCCGCCCGCGATCAGCGGTTCTCCTCTTAAAATAGCTCCTGCAAATGCCCTCAGGACTCCCACATGCTGAAGATTTTCTCCGTCGGTCTCCACGTCGATCCATCTTCCCTCAGGCTTCTTAAAGCCTTCCGTGGCGGTATAGCAGTACTCTCTCTCATTGACATCCAGCTCGTAAACCTTAATCTCCTCATTCTCGCAGACGATCTTTGCCTTTTCCAAATCCACCTCAAACCGGTTGGTTCCGGGCGCATCTCCCGTTGTCGTCACAAATACGCCGGTTGCCCCGTTCGGATACTCCAGATACGCCGTCACATCGTCTTCCACCTCAATATCATGCCATTTGCCCTCATGGCAGAAGGCCTGAACTGACTTCGGCATGCCGCAGATCCACTGAATCAAATCCAGATTGTGAGGACACTGGTTTAAAAGGACGCCGCCGCCCTCGCCGTCCCAGGTAGCGCGCCATCCGCCGGAATTGTAGTACGCCTGGGTTCTGTACCAGTCTGTGATGATCCAGTTGACACGCTTGATTGCCCCGTACTGGCCGCCGTTCACCAGCTCATGCATCTTCCGGTAGATGTGGTTCGTCCTCTGATTGAACATCATTCCAAATACCAGATCGTGCTTTGCTGCTTCCTCGTTCATCTCCCGTACCTGCTTCGTATACACGCCCGCCGGTTTTTCACACATGGCATGAAATCCCCGTTTTAAAGCTTCCATCACATACTTCGGATGGTCGTAGTGTGGAATCGCCACCAGAACGGCGTCCATGTCCGAATAATCCAACAGCTCCTCCGCCGTTTCAAAAATCTTCACATTCTCCGGAAGAGTCTCCTCTGCCCATTGGCGTCTCGATTCCCGCAGGTCAGCAACCGCCGCCAGTTCTATCTCCGGCACTTTCCCATCTAAAATACTCTCCACATGGCCGCTTCCCATGTTACCAATCCCGATAATTCCCAGCCTTACTTTATTCATGATCCTATCCTCCTTCTACCTGTATCCCAATTCCGCAAGATTCCGCCAGCTCTTTTCCAGGCAGACAAATGGATTCTCCAGACACGTATCCTGTTCCACCAATGCGTATTCGCAGTCAGTCTTCTTAAGCGCCTCTAAAATGGCGGGGAAATTCATGTTTCCTTCCATCACCGGAGCCATGACCTCCTGACCGTTCACGATGCCTCTGTCCTTTAAGTGAACACAGGGAATCCGGTCGGCCAGACGCTCGATCCACTGGCACACATCACCGCCCGCCGTCTGTACCCAGTACGTATCCAGCGTAATTCCAAGCTCATCAGGGGCAAATGCGTCCAGCAGATAATCCATCAGATACGTTCCCCCTGTTTTCTCAAACTCAAACGCATGATTGTGGTACATGAGGCGCATTCCCGCTTCCTTAATCATACGGGCCGGTTCCTTAAAATCAACTGCAAAACGCCTGATCCAGTCCGGGTTCCTGTATTTCTCCGGCATCGATCCGATACCGATATACTTACTTCCCATCACCTCGTGGTCGCGGATCAGCTGCTCCGTGTCCTTCCGTATCCTGTTTATATCGCTGTGGGTCAGCACGATCTTCAGTCCCATCTCGTCGGCAATTTCCCTGGCAATCTGCGGGGTGATCTCGCTGCCTGTGGCCGACAGCTGTACCGTCTCATATCCGATCTCCGCCACCCGTCTCATGGTCTCCCGAAAATCCGGCGCCGTCTGTGTAAACAGCCTGACTGTATAAAGCTGTGCTCCTGTCTTCATAAATCATTACCTCCTGCATTCATTTCTGTTGCCTCTATCATAGCGCTCTTCCCGCAAAAAATGGATTGGTAATGATGAAATAAAGTTTGCAAATATAGCCCTCCCTGATATACAATAGAAGCAGCCAGCATCGATTTTGCTTATGCGCACATTTGGGAGGAACTGCTTCATGATCTACGAATCCGCCCCGGCCCCCGTGTCGGGAAAAGTTAATTTTACCACCAGTCATATGAAAAGCGATACCTTTGAAGTCCATTACCACTCCTGCTATGAGATCTACTATTTTCTAAAGGGAGACGCCGATTATATGGTGGAGGGCCGGGAGTACCATCTGACTCCCCACAGCCTGATTCTGCTGTCCCCCTACGTCTTTCACGGAGTGAGGGTGAACTCCACGACGGACTACGTCCGCTGTTCGGTCCATTTTTCGCCGGAATCGGTCATTGCAGAGCGTCGTGTCCTTCTGCTGTCCTCATTTCCGGGAAATAAAAAAAGCGGACCAGGAGAAGTGTTCTACGAGCAGACGGAAGAATATGGCCTTCACGCCTATTTTGAACACTTAATCTGGTCCCAGAAACAGCCTGCTGCCTTAAGCGGCGCCTATTATGCCATGTTCTTAGAAGCGCTCCTGGCTGAGATTTCCCTGATGTGCCAGACCCTGCGGCCCTCTACGCCTGACAGCAGCGCCTCCGGCACCATAACCGATATCATCCGCTATTTAAATGAGCACTTAACCGAGCCCGTCACGCTCGACGAACTGTCCGGCCGCTTTTTCATCAGCAAATACTATATGAACCGCGCATTTAAAAAGGCTACCGGCACCACAGTCATGGATTACTTAATCTACAAGCGCATCGTCATGGCCAGACAGCTCATGCTCAACGGCTTCACGGCGGCTGACGCGGCCAATGAGACGGGCTTTGGAGACTATTCAACCTTTTACCGCGCCTATAAAAAGGTGATGGGATGCCGCCCCGGAGCGGACAGGACTGGAAAAACGTCCCCAAATCCCCATGAAACAGTGAAAAAAGTGCAGGGAACCGATATTTAACCGGTCCTCTGCACTTTCTTTTCTCTTCATTCCCACACTGCTTTTATTCGTTCCCGCACAGCCTCCATCTGATTTCATCGTAAAACTTAAACACATACTGATTCGGCGAAAGCCCGGACACCTGCCCGTCTCCCGTTTCAATCACCGTCCAGGAACCGTTTTCAAGCTCCGCGAAATCGACCGTATAAAAATGGCTGTCCAGCACCGGAATCGTGTTCACCAGTTCTATGGGAACAACGGGCCATCCCTCTTTCTGATTGGAATTCGGGCTGAGCGTCAGGAGTTCCCCGTTTAAATAAAACGCCCTGTATTCATTGGTCATACTGTCCCGTCTCTTCAGTTCCACATATTCCTTTAACACAATGCCTCTCACATATAAATCTCCGCGCATTGCCTGAAACCTCCGGGCATATTCATCCAACTGCCTGTCATCGTACGATGAGTCGAAACAGGCGGGGAAATCCGTCCCCTTCACCGATTTCACGTAGTCTTTCATCATAAAACGGGGAAATGCGTGTTTAACTTCTCTCCAGTCGATCGCCTCCCCTTCCGGATATACTCTGATTCCTGGAGTATAATCCGCAATCGCCGGATAAGCCAGCGGGAATTCATGGCAGTTCTCGTATTCCGCCGGCGTATTGATCAGGGTCAGATTCCGCTCCTTCAGCGCCTCAAACAGCCTTGCATACACTTCCGGCTGCAGCATCCAGCCCCGGTAGATGCATCGCTCGTCGTCACCTACCGCCTCCGCCGGATACAGCCTGAAAGGTTCTCCCGCCACGAAATTATCGTAATTGTACAGCACGGCCTGAAATTCAGGAAACTTTACCGCCTCCTCGTACTCCTGGCGGTAATCCGCATCCACTTTTCTGATGTCAAAGTAGTCGGCCGGGTAGAGTATGGTTATTTTCATGGTTGTATGGTTCCCTCCCTCCGCTTCACAGACACCGCACAGATGGTATCCGCATTTCCCGTGTATGGCCGGCCTGCTGCATCATCAAAAAATACAATATCTTCAAAGCCAGCTTCCCGCAGCTCTTTCTCCATAGACTCCACGGTATAGATCTGATTCCAGTTATTATAGCACTGACACGCGTCTTCCGTTACGATCACATACTGTTCAACATAGTTATTCGTCTCCGGATACTGATAATTCCGCTGGATACAGACATGGGGTTTTCCGGACCAGAATCCCTGCTCCAGATACTCTACGGCTTCCATTTCCCTCCGTTTTTCCCTGTACTTCTCTGAATCCCCATCCAAAATGAAAATTCCGTCTTTCTTCAGGGCTCCATACACGTTCTTTAAAAGTACTTTCCTGCTTTCCGGCGGAAGCACGCCATAATCGCAGTATATCAGAACGGCTGCATCAAATTCCTCCCGGTAATCCATTTCCAGATAATTTTTATAATGATATTCGATCGGAAGCGTCTCCGCCTCCGCGTGTTCCCTGGCATACGCGATGGAACGCCTGGAATAGTCCAGCCCTGTGACCCGGAAGCCCTCTTTGCAGAATCGCTCCGCATAGAGACCGGGGCCGCAGCCTAAGTCCAGAAGCTTCATGCCCGGTCTGACCTTACAGTACTGTGCGATCCATTTCGCAGACTGTTCTATAAAATCATGGCGTCTGGAAGCCGCGTCGATCTCCGGATCGAGATGCGCCTTCAGCATATACTCCGAAATATGTTCGTCATCCCAGAACGGAGCGGAGCTGGGCGCATAGAGAGATGGTTTTTCCTTTAAATAGTTGATGAATTTGCTGTACATAGGGACCTCCGTGTGAATTGTCATTTACTGTTATGACGGGTATTCTTTCAGTATACCTTTTTTTCTATGGGGATAGCAACCCTATGTTGAGGGCAGAACCATTCTTTCGCTTTTAATCCATTGGAAACATGCATTTTTTATCCACGTTTTTTTAACATTTATCTGGCATTTCCTATGCGGCAGACACCACTGTGTATATGCAGTACCAACATGATACCTCCATTCTTCCAACTGTATCTATCATCTTGTAGCTATCCGTATATAGAAAAGGCGAAGGACATCCACCCTCCCCTGTCCCCAATCAAAAAATCCCCCCATAAAAGGGAGGAAGCCGGTAAGAGGGGGATCCTACCGGCTTTGAGTATGAAAAAAAGTTTTATATTATTAATAACGTTTACGAGTATTACTATAACCAATAAATGTGAAAAATATTTGCCCTAAATGTGAAAGAAATGTGAATCTTAAACATTCCTCTGATAAAGAAGTCCCCTGACTTCATACGAAATCAGGGGACCTGTCTCACTTCTTATCTCTTCAATTCCTATCTCTTTACTCCCATATGGAACATCTCATCAGATCCGGATTTCTCTTCCGTATCCTTTGTCTCCTGGGACGGTTCCTTTGGCGCAGTCTCTTCCGCTGCGGGACTGCTCAGGACTGCTTCTTCCTTCTTATCGTCGAACGTGTCCTTATGGCTTACCACGTCGTCCATCTTGTCGGCATCGGTCTTATCCTTCTCCTCCGGCTCCGGTATTCCCTTCATCTCTCTGAATATCTTCATGAATTCCTTGCCGGTGATGGTCTCCTTCTCGATTAAGAACTCTGCGATCTTATCCATCACATCGCGGTTCTCAGACAACAGAGCCTTGGCTTCCTCGTAGGCTTCCTTCAGCATCTTCATAACCTCGTTGTCGACTTCGGCAGCCGTGGCATCGCCGCAGTTCATGACCGTACGGCCGGTTAAGTACTGGTCTTCCTGAGTCGCTAAGCCCATCAGACCAAACTTATCGGACATACCGTACTGAGTAATCATGGCACGGGCCATTCTGGTCGCCTGCTCGATATCGTTGGCTGCTCCCGTGGTCACAGTATCAAACACAAGCTCCTCCGCTGCTCGTCCGGCCAGGGCCCCGACCAGCATGGCGTGAAGTTCTTTCTTCGTATTTAAATATTTTTCTTCCTCCGGCACGTGCATAACGTAGCCTAGGGCGCCCATGGTTCTCGGAACGATGGTGATCTTCTGAACCGGCTCCGCGTCCTTCTGGAGGGCGCTTACGAGAGCATGGCCAACCTCGTGGTAAGACACGATGCGGCGCTCTTCCTTATTCATGATTCTGTCTTTCTTCTCTTTACCCACAAGCACGACTTCAACCGCTTCAAATAAGTCTTTCTGGGCGACGGCCTGTCTGCCGCTCTTAACCGCCAGAATGGCTGCCTCGTTGATCATGTTGGCAAGATCTGATCCAACCGCGCCGGAGGTCGCCAACGCAATCGCGTCGAGATCGACGCTCTCATCCATCAATACGTCTCTGGAATGAACCTTTAAGATATCCACACGGCCCTTTAAATCCGGCTTATCCACGATGATCCGGCGGTCGAAACGGCCTGGACGCAGCAGCGCCGGGTCTAAGATCTCCGGACGGTTTGTCGCAGCCAGAACCAGAAGTCCCTTGGAGGAATCGAATCCGTCCATCTCGGACAGCAGCTGGTTTAATGTCTGTTCACGCTCGTCGTTGCCGCCGCCGAATCTGGAATCACGGCTCTTACCGATGGCATCCACCTCATCGATGAAAATGATACAGGGAGCGGACTCCTGGGCCTGCTTGAATAAGTCACGCACACGGGAGGCACCGACACCCACGAACATCTCTACGAAATCAGAACCGGACAGCGAATAGAATGGGACATGCGCTTCTCCGGCTACCGCCTTGGCAAGCAGGGTCTTACCTGTACCAGGAGGACCCACAAGCAAAGCTCCTTTCGGCAGCTTGGCGCCGATCTTCGTGTATTTACCCGGATTGTGAAGGAAGTCTACGATCTCCGTCAGCGACTCCTTCGCCTCGTCTTCCCCGGCTACATCGCGGAATGTGACTCCGGTCTCTTTCTGTACGTATACCTTGGCGTTGCTCTTGCCCACGCCCATGATACCGCCGCCTCCGCCGACACGGCGCATCATAAAGTTAAGTAGAATTCCCATCAGACCAAACAGCAGCAGATAGCTGACAATGGTCTGGATAATGAAGTTGCCATCCTTACGGATCCTGTGCGTATCCACGCCGGCTGTCCGAAGTCTCTCCGCGAGTGTTAAATCATTATCCATTCGCACGGTATAATATGTTTTCCCGGGCATGTATCCTTCCCAGGTGCTCTTCGGCTCGATTGTAATTCTGGAGTCCTCGACGCTTACGGCCTCTACCTGCTTCTCATCCACCATGTTCATAAATGTATCATAGCTGAGCTCTTCCGTGGTCCTCGCTGAGAGTGCGTTGTGCAGATAGGACAGCCCTGCCACCGCAATTAAAAAGGTAACTACCCATGCAATAATTACCTGTGCGTTCTTTGGCATCTTACTGTTATTATTCTGATTGTTGTTGTTATCCATATGTGTAAATTCTCCAATCCGGATATTCTATACCCATTCTATATCATTATAGTGTCAGTCTCTCCATAAATCAAGAAAAGAATTATAAAATCCTTATAAAGAGATTTTCATTCCATGCCATTTTAAGACAAATTTTACACTTAATAATCGAAAGTTTTTTCATGAAAATGTGGATTTCTGAAATAATTAGTTGTATAATATCGTTTTTATTAAATGACACATCCCCAAAAAACCTTAAGGAGGTACCATTTTTATGCCAGTGAAATACGTATTTGTCACCGGTGGCGTCGTGTCCGGTCTTGGCAAAGGCATCACCGCAGCATCCCTCGGCCGTCTGTTGAAGGCGCGCGGCTATCACGTCACCATGCAGAAATTCGATCCCTACATCAACATCGACCCCGGCACCATGAATCCGGTCCAGCACGGCGAGGTATTTGTCACCGAGGACGGAGTGGAAACGGACCTGGATTTAGGCCACTATGAGCGGTTTATCGACGAAAATCTGACGAAAAATTCCAATGTCACCACCGGCAAGGTCTACTGGACCGTTCTGACAAAGGAACGCCGCGGAGACTTCGGCGGAGGCACGGTTCAGGTGATCCCCCACATCACCGATGAAATCAAAAGCCGTTTTCACCGCAGCGGAGAACAGACCGCGTCCGGCGTCTCTGACTCCCTGCAATCCGATGACATGGAGATTGCCATCATCGAGGTCGGCGGCACCGTCGGAGACATCGAGAGCCAGCCGTTTTTGGAGGCAATCCGCCAGTTCCAGCACGATGTCGGCCGTGAAAATGCGATTCTGATCCACGTAACCTTAGTTCCCTATCTAAAAGTGTCCGAGGAATTAAAGACAAAGCCCACCCAGGCCAGTGTCAAGGATTTGCAGGGCATGGGAATCCAGCCGGACATCATCGTCTGCCGCTCCGAGCTTCCCCTCGACGACGGAATCCGCAGCAAGATCGCCCAGTTCTGCAACGTTCCGAAAAATCACGTGCTCCAGAATCTCGACGTGGAGGTACTCTACGAACTCCCGCTGGTAATGGAACAGGAGCATCTGGCCGAGGTAGCCTGTGAGAGCCTGCACATCCCTTGTCCCGAACCGGATTTATCCGAGTGGAGTTCCATGATCGAGAGCTGGAAACACCCGCAGAAGCAGGTAACGGTGGCTCTGGTCGGCAAATACATCTCCTTACATGACGCCTATATCTCCGTTGTGGAAGCATTAAAACACGGCGGTGTGGCCAACCACGCCAGCGTATCCATCCGCTGGGTCGACTCCGAGGAGGTAAATGATGGTAATGCAGCCGAGATCTTTGACGGTGTGAACGGCATCCTCGTGCCCGGAGGCTTTGGAAGCAGGGGAATCGAAGGGAAAATTTCTGCCATCCGCTGGGCGCGCACCCATGGGATCCCGTTCCTCGGTCTCTGTCTCGGAATGCAGATGGCCATCGTGGAATTCGCCCGCGACGTCGTCGGCTACAGCGACGCCCACACGGCTGAGTTAGACCCTGACACCGGCCATCCGGTCATCCATCTGATGCCGGACCAGAACGGCATCGAAGACATCGGAGGAACCCTGCGTCTCGGCTCCTATCCCTGTGTGCTTGACAAAACCTCCAGAGCCTACGCCCTATACGGCCAGGAAACGATTCACGAGCGCCACCGCCACCGGTATGAGGTCAACAACGACTACCGCCAGGCCCTGACCGAAAACGGCATGAAGCTGTCCGGCATTTCCCCGGATGGACGGATCGTCGAGATGATCGAGCTTCCGGAGCATCCCTGGTTCGTCGCCACACAGGCCCATCCGGAATTTAAATCGCGGCCAAACCGTCCGCATCCGCTGTTTGCCGGCTTTATCGAGGCTGCGCTTAAAAATCTGGATAAATAATTCCCCAGTTATCCTGTCGCCCACATAAAATAAGAATATTGGTTATACTATCAATATCATTGAAAATGGGGGCAGACATGATTGTGACTACGGAAAAAGCAGTTATACTTTTAAGGGCATACGCCGCCTGCATGCTGAGTGAAAATTGCTCCGACTGTCCATTTCATGGAAAGTGTTCCGGCTGGACAGAGGAGCTTGTGCTTCAGGCATTACATCATTTAAATACGGAGTCCGAAGGAGAACAGCGCGTTTGACTGCGTTCCTCTGAAATAAAAGAACGGACAGAAAAAAGCTGGCAAACAGCTTTCTCCTGTCCGTATTCTGCCGCATTCATGGAGGCGTTCTCCATATCGGCCCGATCTCATCCATGGGTACTAAAGCCTACGGAATCACTCTCCGTATTGTCACCGGCTTCCGGTAATTCCAGGTTGAAATCTTGATGCCGCTTCTCCGGTTGGCCGCATGGACGATCTTTCCGCCTCCGATATACATGGCGACATGATCGATCGTGCTTCCGCTGGCATAAAACAGTAAATCACCCGGCTGCATGGCCGTGGAAGAAACCGCCAGTCCCTCCGCGGACTGTTCCCTGGAGGTTCTGTCCAGATGAATGCCGGCGGCGTGTTCCATGACATACTGAACGAAACCGGAGCAGTCGGCTCCCGTATTCGGATTTGTTCCGCCCCACCGGTATGGATTGCCGACGAAACGCACGGCGTAGTTCACCACCTGCTGGCGAAGGGAATTCTCCACTTTTTCCGCCTCCGGAATGGTATAAGCCACCACCGCGTTGCCCGGCACGTAGGCGTAGCCTTCTTTTTCACCGTATCGGATCTTAATCCAGCCGCCTCCCGCTCTGGAGAGAAAATCATACGTCTCTCCCTCGTGGATCCGGCCCAGGATCTCCGAATCCGTATCCGGAGCGCTGCGGACCCTGAGGGTATCCGTGTTTACGCGGAGCATGAGTTTCATATCGTAATAGGCCGATGCCCTGGCAGCCTGTCCCACGGCGAGATACTTACCCGAGACGTAGCCGGTTACCTGGCCCGATTTTATCTTATACCAGCCATGTTCCATTCCCAGCACGCTGCATCCGGCATGGCTGTCCATTTTTCCTACTATATCCGCGTCATTCTTTGGTTCTTTTCTGATGTTCAGGGAATCCTCCACCATGGCTACGCCAAGGTTTTTGAAAATATCACGAAAGGTTCCGAACACCACTTTTTCTTGCGTAAGACCGGCGGACACCGCCTGGCTCTCCGTTTCCTCCACAGACTCCAAATGCTTGTCCATGGCCGTCCCGAATCCCGCTATGGAGGTTCCGGACGTGAAGGAAGGTTCCGGCTTAGCCGCCTGTACATCTGCTGTGCCCAGGACCACGGCGCTGCCGCAGGCCAGGCAAAATCCCAGCATTTTCCATGCTTTGTCAGTCATTATGCACATTCCTTCGCAAGTTATTATTCAGATTTGTTGAAGCTGTTTATGATAAATGAGTTATCTGCTGATCTGACAGGTTCTTTAAATACGCCAGAGCGTAATCCCTGTCTCTTCCTATCTGCGCCTTCAGCTGCTCAAGTCCGTCAAATTTCTTCTCCGGGCGAATAAACGAAAGCAGCTGTACTTCTATATTCTTCCCATAAATATCCTCATCTATACCATACAGAAATGTCTCCGCTCCCACAGGGGATACCCCGCTCACGGTCGGCTTCCTTCCGATGTTCGTCACTCCCCCGTAATAAGTACCTTCGACATAGACCTTCGACACGTAAACGCCAAATGTCGGCAGATGTTTTTCAGGCGGCGGCAGAATGTTGGCCGTTGGAAATCCCAGGACGCTTCCCCCGATATGATTTCCGTGTACCACGGTTCCGTGGATGGCATACGGCTCGCCGAGAAGCTCGTTCGCCTTTTCGATATTTCCGGCATCCAGCTCTTCCCGCACATACGTACTGCTGATATCCCGGTTGTCATCCTGTTCCTTGTGGATGACGATGAGCTCGTACCCGTATTTCGCCTTCCATTCTTCGAGGCGGTCCGCATTGCCGGCCCCCTTATAGCCAAAGGAGCAGTCCGTTCCGACGACGATCACCCTGGCGTGCATACGCGAAACCAGGATATCCCGCACGAAGTCCTCCGGCGCCATACGTGCCGTCTCCTTCGTAAACGGATACTCCACTAAATAGTCTATGCCGATTCTTTCCAGATTATTCCTTCTCTCCAGGTTGGTGGTGATAACCGTCTGTTTCTTTCCCTCCACCAGGCTTCCCGGCGTCATATCAAAGGTAAATACAGCCGTCTTAAGGCCGCGCTCCGCCTTCACCTCCAGCATCTGCTTCAGCAGCTTCTGATGGCCCCTGTGGCGTCCGTCAAACTTGCCGATGGTCACGACCGCAGGCTCCTCAATCTGAAAATCTGTTGTTTCGGTTATATATTCCATCATTTGTTTCCTCCCAGAAAAACCTTCTGAGGCTTCAGTACGTTCTTCACCCGGTCCAGGGCGTAAATCCCGATAAACCGCCCCTGGCTGTCGTAGACCCTGACCGGGCTGTCCTGCACCGGGGAGTCTCCCTCCGCCTGATTGCGGTAGAACGGATTGCCGTTATGGACCAGCTTATCAAACTCTTCCTTCATCGTAAGAGCCGGATACTCTAAAAACACGGCGTCAACGGCAAGAATATGATCCGCAAGTCCGCCGTCATCCCTCTGCTTTTCAATCTCAGAGAGCGTCAGGCTGTCCTTCAGCTCAAACTGGCCGACTCTCGTCCTCAAAAGCGATTCCATACAGCCGCCGCATCCCAGCTTTCGTCCGATATCGTAGCAGAGCGTCCGGATATAGGTCCCCTTTGTGCATGACACCGTCATGGTCACTCGGGGCAGGGCGATCTCCTCCACGCAGATATCCAGGATCTTCACCGGTCTCGCCTTCCGTTCCACTTCCCTGCCGGCGCGGGCCAGCTCATAGAGCTTCTTCCCATCCACCTTCAGCGCGGAATACATGGGCGGCACCTGGTCGTAATCGCCCAGAAAGCTCAAGACTGCCGCTTTCACCTCTTCCTCCGTCACCGCCACCGGATATTCGGCGAGCGTCACGCCCGTCGTATCCTGCGTATCGGTCTCGAGGCCCAGCAAAAGCACAGCGCGGTAAGTCTTCGTCCGGTCTGCCAGCAGATCGCAGAGCTTCGTGCCGTTTCCGAGACACACGGGAAGCACGCCCTCCGCCATGGGGTCCAGCGTGCCGGTATGTCCGATTTTTTTCTGTTTTAAAATACCTCTCATTTTCGCAACAACGTCATGAGAGGTATAGCCTTTTTCTTTGTATACATTGATGATACCGTCTGCCATCTTTAAGTATCTCCATTAATTTGTACTGAGATCCGTGCGGATAAGTTGTTGACGACGTCGTGAACACTGCCGGCCATGGTACATCCCGCCGCCTTCACGTGGCCGCCGCCGCCGAAATACACGGCGATCTTACTCACATCCAGATCATTGGTGGAACGCAGGCTCACTTTATACTCGCGGCAGGCCGTCTCGTACATGAAAATCGCACACTCCACGCCCTCCGTAATCCTCAGCTGGTCGATGATTCCATCCATGTCGGCGCTGGTCACGCCGTAGAAATCCATGTCCCTCTTATGAATCACGCTGAAAATACAGCGCCCATCCAGGAAGGTAATGCTCTCCAGAAGCGCACGTCCCAGAATCTGGTTCTGAATATACGTTTTCCGGTAAAAGCTGTTGTCGATGATGTGGGGGAAATCGATTCCCTTTGCCATCATCTTTCCCGCGATCTCCATGGTCTTCGCAGAGGTGCAGTCGTATTTAAACACCCCTGTGTCGTGGATAATACCGGTGTAAATGCATTCCGCCACCGCTTTGCTTATCCTCTCTTCCTCCAGAAGGCCGAAGAGAACCTCGCAGGTGGAGCTGGCTTTCGCTTCTATGATATTCTGTCCCGCAAACCCGGTATTGGTCACGTGGTGGTCCACGCAGATACTCTTTTTGGCGCTGTTTAAGTACCGCACCGCCTCACCGAAGCGGAGCATGTCGCTGCAGTCCAGGCAGAGGCAGAGATCAAACTCCGCCTCCACTGAAAAATCGCTGCAGATACGCTCTATATTCTTTAAATAACCGAATTTTATGGATGGTTCCTCTAAAAAGACGGTCACTCGGACATCAGGATAATGTTCTTCCAGGTAGTTGTACGCTGCCAGACAGGATCCGATACAGTCTCCGTCCGGGCGGATATGGCCGATGATCGCCATCGTCTCTACATCCTCAAGCATAGTATCAAAAAAGCTCATGGAAACACCTCCTACTCTTTGATATCTTTCGTTACCTCGTCAATCAGTTTCGACATATTTACCCCATATTCGATGGACTGGTCCAGAATAAATTTGATCTCCGGAGTATTCCGTAAATTCACTCTTCTGGCCAGCTCGCGGCGGATATAGCCCTCCGCGCTCTTCAATCCTTCGATGGTTGCATTGCCGGCTTCCTCGTCTCCTAAAACACTGATATATGCCTTGCAGAATTTTAAGTCCGGAGTCACAGAGACTGCAACCACCGTCGTCATGGGATGGATTCTCGGGTCCTTGATCTCCAGGCGGATAATCTCGCTCAGTTCTCTCTGAACCTCCATATTGATTCTTGTATTCTTTATACTGTTTTTACGCATGTTCTTCCTTTCGTTTTGCCGCTCCGCCTTCCGGCAGGATTCCCCGGCTTCCACTTAAGTCCTAATGCAGTGTAGTACTAGCGGGGAACCTCTACCATCGCGTAAGCTTCAATCATGTCATCTTCCTGGATGTCATTGAACTTCTCAAATACAAGACCACATTCGTAACCTGTCGCAACTTCCTTCACATCATCCTTAAATCTCTTTAAGGATGCCAGCGGGCCATCGTAAAGCTGCTCTCCTGCACGTGTAATACGTACGCTGCAGCCTCTCTGGAACTTACCGTCCATGACATAGGAACCTGCAATCGTACCGACGCCGGAAGCCTTGAATGTCTGACGCACAATGGCGTGGCCGATCACCTGCTCTTCAAAGATCGGATCCAGCATGCCCTTCATGGCCGCTTCCACATCCTCGATTGCCTGATAGATTACCTTGTACAGTCTCATATCCACTTTCTCGCGCTCTGCTATGGACTTCGCCGTCACATCCGGTCTTACGTTAAAGCCGATGATAATGGCGTTGGAAGCAGATGCCAGAGATACGTCGGATTCGTTGATGGCACCAACGCCGCCGTGGATTACCTTTACCATAACTTCTTCATTGGACAGCTTCACAAGACTCTGCTTTACTGCTTCCACAGAACCCTGTACGTCAGCCTTGACAATGATCGGCAGTTCCTTGATATTGCCGGCCTTTATCTGGCTGAACAGGTCATCCAGTGATAACTTAGCTTTTGTATCTTCCAGTAATTTATTCTTGCCTTCAGAGATAAATGTCTCTGCGAAGTTTCTCGCTTCCTTCTCGTTTACAGTTCCTACCAGAACCTCGCCTGCGTTTGGAACGTCACCCAGTCCCAGGATTTCCACAGGAGTGGACGGACCGGCCTCTTTGACTCTGCGGCCCTTGTCATCCATCATGGCGCGGACTTTTCCGTAGCAGGAGCCTGCGGCAACGGTATCTCCTACATGGAGAACACCCTTCTGTACCAGAACGGTGGCAACCGGGCCTTTTCCCTTGTCAAGCTCTGCCTCGATGATTAAACCTCTGGCTGTTCTGTTCGGATTGGCCTTCAGCTCTTTAACCTCTGCGGTTAAAAGGATCATCTCCAGAAGCTCCGGAATACCGTCTTTTGTATGTGCGGATACCGGTACAAATACCGTGCTGCCGCCCCAGTCTTCCGGAATCAGCTCGTATTCGGATAATTCCTGTTTTACTCTGTCGATGTTGGCACTCGGCTTATCGATCTTATTGATTGCCACAATAATCTCTACGCCTGCTGCCTTCGCATGGTTGATCGCCTCCACAGTCTGCGGCATCACGCCGTCGTCCGCTGCGACTACCAGAATTGCGATATCTGTGGACTGAGCGCCTCTCATACGCATGGCCGTAAATGCCTCGTGGCCTGGTGTGTCTAAGAAGGTGATCTTCTGTCCGTTAATTTCCACCATGTAGGCGCCGATATGCTGTGTGATACCGCCGGCCTCTCTGGAGGTTACGTTTGTCTGACGAATCGCATCAAGAAGGGAGGTTTTACCGTGGTCAACGTGGCCCATAACGCATACGACTGGCGGTCTGGCAACCATATCGGCCTCGTTCTCCTCATCCTCTTTTAAGAGTTCTTCGATGACATCCACTTTTACTTCTTTTTCACAGAGAACTTCGTATTCCATAGCGATCTCTTCCGCCTGATCGAAGTCGATCTCCTGATTCAGGGTTACAATCTTGCCCTGCAGGAACAGCTTTTTAACGATTGCTGACGGCTGAAGCTTCATCTTCTCCGCTAATTCCTTGATTGTCAGGATCTCCGGAAGAATGATCGTCTTAACGACCTCTACCTTAGGCTCTTCATGTGCCGGCGGCTGGATCGGAGCTTTAAACTTGCCGCCTTTGCCCAGATTCTTCTTTGCGTCGTCGTCCTTGTCTCTCTTGTCGAATCTATCGTTCTTATAGGCGTTTTTATTGCCTCTGTTGCTCATTGGTTTTGCCTGGATCGGTGTATCAAAGGATTTTGCTCCTCCGTCTCTGCCCGTTCCCGGACGTCCGCCCGGTCCCTGCGGTCTGCCTCCGCGATTATCGCGGTTGCCCTGATAACCGCCCTGGCCCTGCGGTCTTCCATCACGGTTGCCCTGATAGCCTCCCTGGCCCTGCGGTCTTCCGTCACGGTTTCCCTGATAGCCTCCCTGGCCCTGCGGTCTTCCGTCGCGGTTTCCCTGATAGCCTCCCTGGCCCTGCGGTCTTCCGTCTCGGTTGCCCTGGTAGCCTCCCTGGCCCTGCGGTCTTCCGTCACGGTTGCCCTGGTAGCCTCCCTGGCCCTGCGGTCTTCCGTCGCGGTTGCCCTGGTAACCTCCCTGGCCCTGCGGTCTTCCGTCTCGGTTGCCCTGGTAGCCTCCCTGGCCCTGCGGTCTTCCATCGCGGTTTCCCTGGTAACCTCCCTGGCCCTGCGGTCTTCCGTCACGATTGCCCTGGTAACCTCCCTGGCCCTGCGGTCTTCCGTCGCGATTGCCCTGATAGCCCTGGCCCTGCGGTCTTCCGTCGCGGTTTCCCTGGTAGCCCTGGCCCTGCGGTCTTCCGTCACGGTTTCCCTGGTAACCTCCCTGGCCCTGCGGTCTTCCGTCGCGATTCCCCTGGTAACCTCCCTGGCCCTGCGGTCTTCCGTCACGATTGCCCTGGTAGCCCTGGCCCTGCGGCCTTCCGTCGCGGTTTCCCTGGTAGCCCTGGCCCTGCGGTCTTCCGTCACGGTTTCCCTGGTAGCCCTGGCCCTGCGGTCTTCCGTCACGGTTTCCCTGGTAGCCCTGGCCCTGCGGTCTTGCAGATGAATTCTGGTCGGAACGCGCGTCGGTCTGCTGCGGCTGTGCCTGCGGTGACTGGCCTGCGGGTGCCTGTGTCTGCGAAGTCTGAGCCGGCTGAGTCTGAGTCGGCTGAACCGGCGCTGTCTGGCTCTGCGGTGCCTGCTGCGTATTTACTGTGTTATCTGCTGCTTCACGCGGCTGGACACTCTGACCGGATACCGTGGTGTTTCCAGCGGTTCTCTGCTCATAGCTGCCGCCCTGGTTCTGCGTTCTTCCATCACGGCTTCCCTGATAGCCCTGGCCCTGCGGTCTTCCGTCGCGGTTTCCCTGATAGCCCTGGCCCTGTGGTCTTCCGTCGCGGTTTCCCTGACCCTGCGGTCTTCCATCGCGGTTTCCCTGGCCCTGCGGACGCTGCGGCTTCATCTGCGCGTTCTGCGGACGGAAAACTGCTGCTATTTTCTTCTTGTGCGGCTCACCCGCGCCTGCTTCAGTTCTGGCCGGGTCATCACCCGCCGTTTTCTCGGACGCCGGTGTGTTCTGCCTTCCTTCGCTGCTTTTTCCAGCTCCGCCCATCGCTTTTCTCACGATAGACGCCTGGTCATCCGATATATTGGATGAACTCTTTAAATTTATATCGTGCTTTTCCAGGATATCCAGTATCTCTTTACTGCTGTCTTTTCCCAGTTCTTTTGCCAGATCATATACTCTCATACTTACTACCTCCATTTGTATTCAATAGTTTCACGACTGCTTTTGCGAACCCCGCGTCCAGAATGACAAGGGAAGCTCTCATTTCCTTTCCCATTGCATGACCGATCTCGCTCTTTTTACCGAAAAAGTAGATTGGAACTTCATAGTAAGTACACATATTGGTGAACATTTTTCTGGTGTTGTCAGATGCTTCCTCCGACACGATCACCAGGAATGCCTTTCCACTCTTCACGGATTTCTCCGTCATAAATTCTCCGCTTGCAGTCTTCCCGGCCTTTGTAGCCAGACCAATCAGATTAAGAACTTTCTGTCTGTCATCCAAGCTGCTCCATCTCCTTTTCCAACGTTTCGTATACTTCCTTTGGAATCGCCGTCTTAAAGGAGCGTTCCAGGCCCTTGTTCTTAACTGCTTTCTTAAAACAGTCCATGGAGGGACACAGATATGCGCCTCGCCCGTTCTTCCGTCCGGTCGCATCCAGCACAATCTCGTCCTCCGCCGTCTTAAGCACACGAATCATCTCTTTTTTACTTTTCATCTCACCACAGCCGATACACTGTCTGAGCGGTATCTTCTTTGTACTCACGTTTCAATCACTTCCCGTTTTATTTTTCCTGGCTGTCTTCCTCTAAGCTGTCTTCCTCTAAGCCGCCGTCCTGGTAATCTTCCTGATCGTCTTCCTGGTAATCCTCCTGGTATTCTGTGTCTCCATCTTCCTGATAATCGCTTTCGTAATCCTCGTAACCTCCGTCTTCCTGATAATCCAGACCCAGCTCTTCGAATAATCCCATCTCTCTGGCCTGCGTCTCACTCTTGATATCAATCTTATATCCTGTCAGCCTTGCTGCCAGTCTCGCGTTCTGGCCTTCTTTACCGATTGCCAGGGAAAGCTGGTAATCCGGTACGATAACCTGAGCTTCCTTTGAATCCTCGTCAGCCACCACGCAGATAACCTTTGCCGGGCTTAATGCATTCTCAATTAAGTATGCCGGGTTGTCGTCCCAGTTGATGATGTCGATCTTTTCGCCGCGAAGCTCATTCACAATGGCATTCACCCTCGCGCCGTTTAAGCCGACACATGCGCCTACCGGATCCACATTCTGGTCGTTGGATTTAACGGCGATCTTCGTTCTGGAGCCTGCCTCTCTGGCAATGGCTTTCATCTCTACCGTTCCGTCCTTTACCTCTGCCACTTCTGATTCAAATAAGCGTTTTACCAGATCCGGGTGGGTTCTCGATACGGAGATCCTCGGTCCCTTCGGAGTATCCTTTACCTCCAGAACGTACACCTTGATTCTCTCCGTGGCCTTGAATACCTCGCCCTTCACCATCTCCGCCTCATTTAAAATGGCATCGACCTTACCTAAGTTAATGCTGACATTCTTCCCTAAATATCTCTGTACAATACCGGTAACCACTTCCTTCTCCTGGCAGTACCAGTCGTTATACAGGGCTTTTCTTCCTTCCTCACGGATCTTCTGGAGGATCACATTCTTCGCATTCTGCGTGGCAATACGTCCAAACTTCTTGGAATCGATCGGACACTGTACGATATCTCCCACGTCATATTTCGGATCCGTCATCTTGGCTTCCGCGAGGCTGATCTGAAGCAGCGGGTCTTCCACTTCCTCCACCACTTCCTTCTCCGCGTAAACGGAAAAGTCGCATGTATCGCGGTTCATGGTCACCTTGACATTGTCCGCCTTGCCAAAGTGGTTCTTGCACGCCGTAAGAAGAGAATTCTCGATCGCCTCCAGCAGGGTATCTTTGCTGATATTATTCTCTTTTTCCAGAATATTCAGTGCTTCTAACAGTTCCTTATTCATTTTTTTATCCTCCTACTCTCATCCATCATACTGTTTAGAAATCAAATGCCAGCCGGATTAATGCGATCTCCGGGCGGTTGAATACAAGCTCGGTCCCGTCTTCCACCGTGACAGTCACGGTATTTTTATCATATGCTTTTAAAGTACCCGTATAATCCTTCTGTTTATTCATCGGTTTGTACAATTTAATATCCACATCTTCTCCGATACTTCTGTCAAAGTCCTTATCTTTCTTAAGCGGCCTTCCCAGCCCCGGTGAACTCACTTCCAGAATATAGCTGTCCTCGATAAAATCCTTCTCGTCCAGCCATTCTCCCAGTCTTCTGCTGACGACCTCACAGTCATCAACCGTAATTCCGCCTTCCTTATCTATATAAGCACGCAGATACCAGTTTCCCGCCTCTTTTACATATTCCACATCAACCAGTTCAAAATGATATTCTTCCATCAATGGAAGCAGGTAGTCTTCCGTTTTCTTTTCATAGGTCTCTTTTTTTGTCATGTTCTTCCCACCTTTCTGCACAAAATTGAAAGAGTGGACTCTCGCCCACTCTTTATCAGTCTTCTATCATGTTATCGGTACGATTATAGCACTGTTTTCCAGCCATTGCAAGGTCTTTTTTAACTTTCCCCGTAAAACCGTCGTATTTACGCCATTTCCGCCTCATTTTGCGTCTGCTGTGTGCAATTTTTTCTTCCTATATTAATATTAATCACTCCGCAGCGCATCGATAGGGTTTAAACCTGCAGCCCTTCTGGCAGGCATATACCCGAAGACCAGGCCAATCGCCGCGGAAACACCAAAGGAAACTAGAACAGCCGGAAGTGTGGCGGCCGCCTTCATGTGCATCAGACTCCCCGCGGCCGGAGTGATCACGCATCCAAGCGCGATGCCCACCAGTCCTCCGATGGAGCTGGTGACCGCCGCCTCAATGACAAACTGCTGAAGAATGACGGATTTTTTCGCTCCCAGGGACTTTCTGATCCCGATTTCCCGCGTCCGCTCCGTCACCGATACCAGCATGATGTTCATCACGCCGACGCCGGCCACCAGAAGGGAAATCCCCGCGATTCCTCCAAGTGCGGCGGACATCATGGACATGGTGGACTCCATGGACTTTAACATCTCGCTCATGGAACTGATATAGAAATAGTCGGGCGATTTATACCGTCCCTGTAGAAATACGGTCAGAAGGATTCTGGCCGCCGCAATCTCCTCCACCTTATCCACCGTTATGATATACTCGGACACATCGGCATTCTGATTCATTAAGAGCGCTGTGGTATATGGCAGAAGGGCGCGGTCATCCGGACCGCCCTGCTTTAGCTCGTCTTTGTCCCGGCGCTGCAGCACGCCCACCACCTTGACCACATTTCCGTCAAACCGCACGCTCTCCCCCACCGCCGCCTCAGCGCTTCCAAACAGGCGCGCGGCGGTGAAGTACCCCAGCACACAGACCGGCTGTCTCGACGCGATATCCGAATACTGGATATACCGGCCCGCCTCCAGCTTTTTCGCGTCAATGCCGTAAAACTGCTCGCTGACGCCGGAAATCCTGGTTTTGGTCAGCTTATCAGTCTTATGCTTGATCGTCGCCTTCACAGGTACCTGCGGAGATATTTCCTTATAATATGCCCTGTTTTTATCGTAAAACGCATATAAGTCCTGGGGGGAGACCGACCTGGTGGGTGTATTGGTCAGCTGTACCTGCAGCTGATTGGTCCCCATGTCTGAAAAGCTGGCCCTGATGTAGTTCATCTGCCCTTCCACCAGCCCCACCAGAATGATGACCGAAGCAACCCCGATGATGATTCCCAGCATGGTCAGGAAGGAACGAATCCTGTTGCTCAGAATATTTTTAATTGCCATCTTAAATGACTGCCGCATAGTCGTTCACATCCCCGTCAAAATTAATCCTGCCGTCGTGAATCCGGATCACCCGCTTGGCCTCCAGGGCAATGGAGTTGTCGTGGGTGATCATCACGATGGTATTTCCTTCTTCGTTCAGCTGCTTTAAAAAGTCCAGAACTTCCCGGCTCGTTCTGGAATCCAGGGCTCCGGTCGGCTCATCGGCCAGGATCAGGGAGGGACTGCCCGCCAGCGCCCTGGCGATAGAGACACGCTGCTGCTGGCCTCCGGACAGCTGTCCCGGCAGATTCTTATACTTATCCGCCAGACCCACCCGTTTCAGTGACGCCATGGCACGTTCCCTCCGCTCTTCTCCGTCAATTCCGGCGTAGATGAGCGGCAGCTCCACATTTTCCAGAAGCGTGCTGCGCGTCAGCAGATTGTACTGCTGAAAGATGAAGCCGATCAGACGGTTGCGGATACCAGCCAGCTGGTTGTCTGTCATCTCCCCCACGTTCTCGCCTTCCAGATGGTACGTCCCGCTGGTGGGCACATCCAGCGCTCCGATAATGTTCATCAGCGTGGATTTTCCGCTTCCCGACTTTCCCACAATGGCCGTCATCTCTCCCTTTTCGATCGAGAGGGAAATGCCGTCGTTGGCCCGCACCTCCTCATCCCCCATTTCGTATATTTTATAGATATCCTGCAAATCAATCAAAGGGCCCATAGCCGCTCCTCCTTTCCTGTTATTGAGTGTTCTTACAGATCTAGTGCCATTTCTTCCCCCATACTCTCACTGCCTGGAGCACTGTCGAAGCCCTGAACCAGGTAGACCTCATCCCCCTCTGACAGGCCCGATGTGACCTCCACCTGCTCGTCGTTCATGATTCCCGTTTCCACCGTCACCTCTCTGAATCCGGCGGGCACCTCCCCCTTCGCCTCCTTCACCGAGGGGTCCTTTATATAGACCACATTTCCCCTCATCAGGCTGGCAGCCGGGATGACCAGCGCATTCTTCGATTCCTCCAGAAGGATCTTTCCGTTGACGTTCATTCCCGGCAGAAGTCCCTTCGGGTCCTTCACCGTTACGGAGACAGGGTACGTGGTAATTCCGTTGTTATTGGTGCTTTCCAGGCTCACATTTTCCACAATCCCCTGGAAGGCCGCATCGCCGGCCGCTTCCGCCGTGATGTCCACCGTCTGTCCCGCCTTCACCTTCGATACGTCCAGCTCGTCGATGGACATGGAAAATGTGATGGAGGAGAGGTCGTAAATCACCGCCATCGCCCCGTCGCCGCTTGTCTTGCTGGTGATCTTGTCACCGGCCTTCATGTTCTTGCGGATGACGGTTCCCGATATGGGTGCCGTGATGGTGTAGTTATTCATGCTGTTCTTCGTACTCTGGATCTTATTATTGGCGGAATCCATGGCATCCTTTGCGCTGTCCAGCTTCTCTCGGAAGCTTCTCATCAGCTTATCCGCCGATTCCCGGTCGAAACGGAAGATGGGAGTCCCCTTTGCCGCGTAATCGCCCTCTGAGACGAGAAGCTGTTCCACAGTCACGCTGTCCGGCAAATCCGCGCTCAGTATCGTCTCGACAACCGGGCTGAAGGTTCCTTCCAGGCTGCTGCTGTAATCGCCCACCGTCGCGGCCGCCGACTGTTCCGTGGTTAAACCGCCCGGATTGGCCGCCTCAATGGTCACATAGCGCACAATCCGGCCGCCCGTCAGCGTCTCATCCTTTGCGCTGACTGCGGTCACGGTTCCTGGTATCTGTTCTCCCGTGGAAGACAGAGTGGCAAGGGCCGCGCTTCCCGCTCCGATGGCCGCCGCTTCCGCAGAAAGGAAGGGAACCTTCAGCCGCATGACAGAATCGTCCTCGATATCTGCAATCTTCGTTCCGCTGGTCACCGTCTCGCCTGCTTTTATGTAGATCTTTTTGATATATCCGCCGTCCCCGGAGCGGAAAACACCGTCGTTAAACCGGCCCTGGGCTCTGGAATAGTCCTTCTGGGCGTCTTCCAGATTCCTCGCGGCTCTTTCCACGGAGTTCTGCGCGGACTTCATCTCCTCTTCCATGCTGCTCACATCGATCCGGTAAAGCACCTGGCCCTTCTCCACCTGATCCCCCACCTCGAAATCGGCGCTGGTGATCTCGCCCTCCACCAGCGAGGATACCTGATAGGAATTCCTCGGCTTCAGCACTCCCGAGGAGGAGAGTCTGGAGCTGATGTCCTGCCGCGTCACCGGCGCGGTCATCGCCTCGGTCCCCTTACCCGCCCCGGCGCTCCGCACATGATTCCTTAAGGCCGCGGTTCCCGCCGCTGCCAAAAGCGCAAACGCTGCTGCCACAATGATTACCGTTTTCTTCTTTTTCCTGTTTTTCACGGCCGTTCTCCTGTCAGTCTTCTAAATAATCCAATACCGTGTACGTTTCTGTTCCGTCCTCTTTCACAGTCTTTTCATAGACCAGCGTTACCGTATCCCCGACCCGGACGTTCCCGTACATGGAGAACGCAAACTGCATCTCCGAACTGGTAAGCAGATACTGCTCCCCGCTTTCCTCCAGCATCACGGCGCTGGGTGACATCACGTCCACGGAGGTATAATAGACATTGGAGACCGTTCCCCGGACGATTCCGCGCCTGCTGTCCGACGAATCCTCCGTGTAGGCCCAGATGCTCTTCGATCCCGGGTGATAGTAAAGCAGCACCGCGCCGCCGCTCTCCACCGCGTCTTTCAGTGCCGAGACCGTGGAGGACTCGCCGTTGATAAACACATTGGCCTTATCCAGCTTAAATGGAATATAGCTGGATAAGCTTCTCTTACTGCGAACCAGTTTGGGGCCCCTCAAACCGTTGTCCGCCATCTTTAAAGGATTGATCTCTCCATCGGAGGTCAGCTCGCATCCGAACAGTTTGCCGTAGATATCGCCGCCGTCTTTCGGCTTTGTCTTTAACAGATTATAAAACAGGTTGATACAGTCCCCTCTCGCCAGCAGCTCTGCCGCTTCCCGGTTCACGTTCTCGTCAAGCTTCAAAAAGCGGTACTGGGAGATCCTTCCTCCCGCCTGGCTGCCAGCAAAATCTTCATCCTTATACCCCAGCAGTGCCAGAATACCTCTGACCGCGTCCTGAAGTGTGACGTTCTGGTCCGGTTTAAACACGCCACCCAGATAGCCCGTCATATATCCTTTTTCCACCGCCGTTTTGATATAGGAGGCGCAGGCGTGATCCTTTCCGACATCCGCGAAGACGGAGCTGCTGCCTTCCGGCGGCACCGAGCTGCCGTAGGGGGAGGCCAGCACAACCATCTTTGCATATTCTGCCCTGGTAACGTTTTTTTCCGTGTTGGTCACGTTCATGATCCCGGCCATGCCCACTACTTTCTTTTTCAAATCCATATTAACGGCAGCCAGGGAGGTAATCGGATATACCGCTGTAACCACGATACAGGCTGCCGTCGAAGCTGCAAATAATCGTCTGTTCATCAATTGTAATCCCTCATTTCTCAGAATAAATTCATCTGCATTATAACGTGTAAGGCAGCGTTTTTCCATAATTTGGGGCTCTTATTCAGTTTTCTTCAGAATTAAAAAAGCACCGGCCGAAATGACTTTTCAGCCATTTCAGCCGGCGTTTTTTTCTTTCCTCGGCGCTAAGCTTTTGGTAAAAACAGCGTCGCGGTAAATCCGTCTTCGTCTTCTGTTGTATCGAAGGATCCTTCGTGCTCCTTCATAATCTTTCTGCACGTCTTAAGGCCGATTCCTGAACTCTCCACCAGGGCGCCATCCATCCTTTTCTGGTTGTGGATCGTAAGCCGGGCACCTCCCTTTGTCTGCACACAGGCAATCGTAACAGGGTATTCCCTGGCGGCATACTTCGTCAAGTTGGAAAAGAGGTTGTCCACTACCCTGCGGAATAAATCCACGGAAACGTAGTAGATCCCATCCATCTCTTCCATTTGAAAATTCACCGTAAATCCCCGGCCCTCCAGTGCAAATGCGCTCTCTCCCACCGTCTGCTGGAACAGAGCCGACCCGTCCACCGGCTCCATGGCCGGTTTTTCCTCCCTGCCGTACACAAGAAAATATTCAAATAGACGGTCTGACATCTCCTTGATCTGCATGGCCTTCTTCCGGCTGGCAGCAATAAAATGCTTCTGCTGGGCGGCGTCCTCCGTCTCCTCCTCATCCAGCAGCTCCAGATATCCCAGCAGAGACGTGAGGGGAGAACGTAAGTCGTGAGACATGGCAGTCACCAGTTCCTGATTGGCCTGTCTGGCCTCCGCCTCCTTCTGCTCCCGCTCCAAAATGGACGTCCGCATCCGGTTGATCCCTTCTGCCAGTTCCCCCAGCTCGTCGCTTCCCTTGACGGAGACAGCGTACTCCATCTGGCCGCCCTCCAGAATCTGAAGCTCCTTCTTCAGGAATTCGATGTAGGAAGTCTTTTTCTGTATCAAATGCAGAAATACGGTAATAAAGAGCAGGAATCCGCAGATCACAGAGATCCGGTCCGCCCACTGGTAATAGCGGTATTCATAGAACGGCACCAAAAGCACAGACGCCGTTCCGTCTGCAAAGGTAAAGGTATATGCGCCGTCGTCCGATACCGGCATGACCTCCGTCTCAGCTGCATCCTCTTCCGGAATGATTACATTTTCCACATCAAAGGGATACGAGGAATAGATTACATGCCCGGAACGGTAAATGACCATCGTCACATACGCCTCCCTTTCAACCCACTCGTCCAATGGGCTCAAATCGGAGAGTGCGATGCTATTATCCTTAATATACTGCTGCAGCGCTTCCTCCGTCCGCACTTTCTGCCGCGCATAGGCTTCCTGGGTACTCTGCGTCCTGTCAATCCAGTCATAAGCGGTCGTATGAATTCCCATATAGAGAAGAAATGCCGCCGCCATGGCGATGGCCACCGAGGCCATTAACTCCGCCCAAATTCTGTTTTTCCATGATATTTTCTGTTTTCTGCCGGGCCGTTTAATCAATGCGGTACCCCCTTCCCCATACATTCCGGATGCAGCGCGGATTCTGGGGATCATCCTCCAGCTTTTTTCTCAGATTCCGGATGTGGACCATCACGGTGTTGTTCGATGAAAATAAAAACGGCTCATTCCATACCGCCTCGTAAATGTCCTGCGTGGTATACGTCTTCTTACGGTTCTCTGCCAGAAGGAGCAGAATTCGGTACTCGATATCGGTCAGCAGAACCCGTTCCCCGTTCTTGTTGACTTCCTCTGTATCCGCGAAGATTTCCAGCCCCGGCAGGCTGATCGCCTCTCTTTCCGTTCCCTTCTTTCCTTTATATACACAGTAGCGGCGCAGCATGGCATTGACTCTGGCCTTTAACTCCACACTGGAAAATGGCTTCACCAGATAGTCGTCTCCTCCCGCCGCAAATCCCTCTTCCTTGTCCCGGTCCTTGGATTTGGCCGTCAGAAACAGGATGGGGGCCGATGATTTCTTTCTGATCTCCCCGCACGCCTCCACACCGGAGCATCCCGGCATCATCACGTCCAGAATGATCAAATCGATCGTGTGATCCGCCTTTTCAACCGCCTCGATTCCATTGACGGCCTCCACCACCTCATAGCCCTCTCTTGTCAGTAATATTCTTACAACCTCTCTTATCTCAGGATCGTCGTCTGCAAATAGTATTTTCTTCATCACGGCACCTCCGGGGTAATTATAACCCGGCTGTCTTTTATTTTCCATCACCCGGACATATCCTTAAGCATTCTTAAGAAAGCAGTATAAAATCTGTCAGGAATCCCCGCGGGACGGGTAACGTCACGCGGGGATTGATTGATTAATTGGTTTATTGGTTTATTTTGTTTTCGCTATTTTTGTTTCGCTATTTTTGTTTTGCCATTTTGGTTTTGCTATTTTGGTCTATGCTATTCTGTTACCCGCTATTCTGTGATCCAGGCTCCTGTATTGTCCAAACGGTATCCATCCGGCGTTACCGTGTCAGCCAGCATGCGGCCGTCTTCATCCAGATAGTACCATAGCTCTCCAGCCTTGATCCAGCCAGTTGCCAGGGCCCCGGACTGGGGCATGAAATAGTACCACGAGCCGCCGATATACTTCCAGTCTTCCGCCATCATTCCGTTTTCACCAACCCAGTACCACTGCTTTCCTTTGTAAATCCACTCCGACTGGTAAGGCGTTCCATCCGGGTGACAGAAGCTCCATCCGCGCTCGGATTTTGTCCAGCTTCCTGTCGTTTCCGGAATGGAATTTGATGAATTTTTCCTGGTCTCTGAGGTGGTGGCGGAGTCATTGTCAGAGGAGGGAGGGGCTGGGGTGTTTGGATTACTCGGGTTGTCTGGGTTGCTTGGGTTGTCTGGGTTGCTTGGATTATCCGGGTTATTGGGATTGTCCGGGTTGCTTGGGTTATCCGGGTTATTGGGATTGTCCGGATTGCTTGGATTATCCGGGTTGCCTGGGTTATCCGGATTGTCTGGGTTATTCGGATTATCCGGGTTGCTTGGGTTATCCGGGTCGCTTGGATTATCCGGATTGTCTGGGTTATCCGGGTTGCTTGGATTATCCGGATTGTCTGGATTATCCGGGTTGCTTGGATTATCCGGGTTGTCCGGGTTATCCGGGTTATCTGGGGTGTCCGGGTTATCCGGATTCCCCGGCGTCTTTCCGCCGAACTCCATCGCTCCGATATCCGGCCGCAGCCCAGAAATGTTCTCATTTCCAAAGAAATCCCTGTTATATTCCACGCCGTCTATCTTCGGGAAATTTGTCCCCACCACATAGTCAATACTTCTGCCACTCTTGGCTTCCTCGTAAAGTTCCCTCGGAGAATATTCTCTTCCGTCTACCGGTTCTCCGCCTCCGAAATACATCAGCGCTTCTTCCATCGTCACGCCGGCGTCAATCAGCACGGAACCTTCGGTCAGCTGATAGCCGTCCAGTTTGCCTGAACTTCCTGTCACAGGCTGCTGCGTTTGATTGATTTCCGGCGCAGTACCCGGGGCCTTCATCCCGGCCGCATCGGCTTTTATTGTCTTGGAATCTCCGGCCGGTGACTCCATTCCTCCGATATAAGCGTTGTTATACAGTTTTAAATGGTCTTTCAGTTTCGCCGTATCTCCGCTTTCACCGTAGAATACCTGTCCCTCCGGATATTGGAAGACATTGTTGAACGCATAGATTTCATTCACGCCCAAACCGGCTCCTGTGTTGGACAGATAGAAAACGCCTTTAGGTATGGTGCGGTCCGAGTAAATGGTATTCTGGTAGATCATCGTTCCCTTCGGACATCCCTGGGCAAACTCGAAGGCCTTGTCCCTGTCATTCTGGCTGATATTGTAACGGATTGTAGCCCCTGTGTGGGGATAACCTCCCATGATCAGCATAAAGCCGCCTTCATTGTTATGACTGTAATTGTATTGCATGACGGAATTGGAGGAGGCGTGATCGCAGTCCAGCCCCTGGCCGTCCTGTACACTGTGCGTATCATAGGCTTCATTATATTGAATCACAGTATTAGCCGCCTCAAATGGCCAGATTCCTACATTATAGCCCGTGTTCTGATAACGGCAGTCGCGCACCAGATTGTGTTCAATCAGGGCTCCATCGGTATCCCGCACCGTAATTCCGTCGCCGCCGATCTTTTCCATATAGTTGTTTCTCACCACCACATTAGTGGAAGGATACCAGTTCACTGGAACTCCCGGAGAATTCTTCTCCCACTGGTTACACCAGGAAGAGCTGACAAGCTTGATTCCCGATCTGTCCACCCGTTCAAAGGTACAGCCTGCGATCAGCACATCGTCGTATCTGCTCGGAACCCCGGTCAGCTTTCCTCCCCGGATATCCGCCTGTACATCGAAGAAAATACCTCCGTTCCATTTAAGGTTAATATTGCCGTTGATATCGTGAATGTAGCAGTCCGTAATCGATATACCGGACGCCGTTCCGAAATCCTTGATGGACACGTTTACAGCCCTCAGAGCCTTTGACCGGTTATTGCTGTTGTTTAGCCCGAAATCAGTCTGATACCCGGCAGAGAGGTTGGTAATTTCCAAATCTGATATGGTTATGTACTCCTGATTAAACAGAGCGATTACGTTTTCCACCGCTCCGCCGCCGTCAAGGCGCGGCAGCTCTCCCTCACCATAAGCGCCAATTATAATCGGCGCCGCTTCGCTGCCCATGCCGTTAAATACCAGCTGCTGCTCCCGGAACACACTGCCGCGTTTTAAAAGGATCTGGTCACCGGGAACAAAGGTGCCGTACTGTTTCATTTTTCCGAGGGTTTTCCATGCTTCCGCTTCAGAAGTTCCTGCAGCGGCATCATCTCCCGTTTCTGAATCAATATAGAAGGTCTGCGGATTCCTTAACGTATCTTCTTCAAACACCGCCATAATTCTCAGAGTCTGGTAATCCCCGGCCGGCACGGTAAGCGTATCACCAGCCACCACGACATCCGGGTAACCCTCTGCCTGATACTCCTTCAGACGATACCCCGCCTTGGCCACAGAAGACAGCGTGATCTGCTCTCCCTCCGAGGCTTCACTCACATTTGCAGATGCCGCTCCTGTTTTATAAGCGGAATCCACCTCACCCTGGTAAATGGAAACCACTTCCACAGTCTTTTTCTGAAGAATCCGTTCAATCATCAGGTTGTCAAAGATCACCGGCGCACCGGCGCTCATATTAAACAGTCCCGCTCCGGGGGCCATGCCTGACCATTCGCCGCTGTTATCTTCCAACACCATTTTTTCTGTTCCGTCGATTAGAAGCACGGCTTTCCCGTTATTTACCTCGATCTCCACATGGGAATACGCACTGGTCAGCTGAAATGCACATTTCTTCAATTCATCGTTCTTACCGTCCTGAAACCTCCGGAACATGGCGCTTCCCTGGGAGTTTACCGCCAATACATAACGTTCATCAAACGCTTTTCCATTTCCTGCAAAGGCGATCTGTAGAGTTCCGTTGTTGGCTCCCGCCCTGCGCACATCCACGGAAATCCGGTAGCCGTCGCCTTTTGCCAGCTGATCAAACACACCGGGATCCACCAGAATGCAGTTAGCTTCTCCTGCCTGAGCATCCAGAATCAGCTCCTCATCTGCGATTTCTGCGCGATCTGCATCTTTAATAAAACCATACTGCCCGTCTTCATTCAGTTCCGCTCCGAAGTCATCGAAGAAAATTTCGTCTTTTCCCGGCTCCCGTGTCTTAAAATACGCGGCAACCGTCACATTTCCAAATTTTTCATTTAACTGGAACTTGTGATTGATTATGGGCATCAACCCGTCCGTCGGTGTCCCATCCTGTCCCCAGGATGCGTAATGGTCGAATACATACCCGTGTTTCGCTTTTGCCTGCAATGTGATCGTATCTCCTGAGTATCCGGTCTGCCGGTCCGCTGTCAGCGTTCCGCCGCGGGTTGTTCCTTCCGGGTCATCCACTCCGTCGGTAACTGTTTTTAGAGTGACGGTATACTCTTCCCCCTGCGGCGCTTCATCTGTGGAAACTACGAGATTGTCCACAGCGAAATCCTGGGCCGGATACTGGCCCGCGATTACGATATATCCCTGCTCCATTTCCGCAATTTCATCATTCTCCGCTGTAATGATTTCCTCACCGTCCAGGTATGCGGTAATCTTCCCTTCGCTTACTTCTATGGCGATCTGGTACTCCCCCTGACTTAAGGCCGGAAAATGAACAGAATTATATACGGTTCCTCCATTTTTCTCCAGATACACCAGGTTCCTCGGGAAATCGAAACGCAGCTGCAGCCGGTCCCCGTCATAGCCTTCCGCCGCCTTAAATCCAAATTTTGCATTGCAGTTTGTATTTCCGGTTCCAACAATCAAATCCGCTTCCAACAGAAAATCGTTCGCCGGGATCTTCATCTTCGACCCCATACGGTTATTGGGCCCGCCACCCTTTATCACGCCCTGCCCTCCGGTGAAAGTTACCACGTCCGTGTTATTGACGTTCCAGCCATCACCGTTGTCAAACGTCTCTTCCATCAGAATTCGGGAAAGTGTCATGGCCTCCGCCCTCATGGCTGTTGACGGGGTGGCCTTCTCTGCTTCTGATGGAGTGGCTTTTCCCGCTTCTGACGGAGTGGCTTTTCCCGCTTCCGGCGGAGTGGCTTTTCCGTCCTTAAGACTCTCTGTTCCAACTGCCGCTCTGGCCGTCATGCGTCCTGGAAATCCAGCGGCGCCTGTACCGCCCGGCAGTCCCCCGGTGATCAGCACTGCACTGAGCAGTGCGCAGCAAACTCTTCTCCCTGTATACCTCATATCCATCCTCCTGCTATTCATTTTTGCCTCCGGTCACTGACTTTGCAGTCCGCAATCCGCTTTGTCAATTCCTGTTCAAACCGTTCCGCAGCGTACTGATCCGCAACCGCTCCTGCCACTTCCTCAAATGGAATGACTCTTCCCTTTTCTCTCCTGACACAATTTAACAGCTTGTCTTCCCCATTTTTTCCAGTCCAGCGATACTGTCCTCCTTCCTCCAACTGCATCAAATGTTCTGCCAGTTCTTCATCCGATTCCGATAGCCCACGCATACTCTCTGCCTCCAGAACCACATTTCCTTCATATATGGTGCGTCCCTCCTGCCGAATGGTATATTCTGCTTCAATCGTGTCCACATCCATATAATTTTCCTGATGAGTTTCATAATAGCGGATCAGCTCAGACGAATCCGTTTTCTCCAGAATGCGGGTTCGCAGCATCCGTTCCCGCTCCCCCGTAAGTCTGCGGTAATACTGAAGCGGCGTATATTCAACCGGGCCATACAGGACCCCTCCTTCAGACTGAAGCTTCTTTCTCTCTCTATTTTCATTTTCCAATGACTGTATCAAATCATCATAGGAAAACTCATCAGCCATACCGCCTTCTGCCGCCCAGCTCCATATTTCCCTGGACCGCACCGTGCGCTCCAGACTGCCGTCATGGAAAGCCAGTTCCTCTTCGGATACTGGCTCGCCATTTATGGTAAGCGGTGCCTTTTCTTCGTTTAACTGCTTTGCTAAAATAAATATTATAACCACTGCCGCAAAGACTGCCAGGTATGTTCTTCTTTTAAACAAGGCATCCTCCCCTTTTCTTTTTCATTTTAATTAATTATTTTTTATAATTATTATAAAGAAGAGGATATGAAATTGATATTGCTTATTTTCCTAATATTTCAAGTGTGTTTTTGTATATTTTGAACAATTGTATTCTTATCTCAGTAGATAATATAATTATATTTTAAAATCAATATGGGCGTTTTTATTTTATTCACCTTAATATTTCTTACTTTATTTAAGTTTTCTGTATCTTTTTTAGCATTATTTGCTTATTATTTTAAATTATCTATTTCATCTTTTTTGCTCTGATCCTTTTTTGCCCTGCTTCCAAACTTCTGTTCCGTACTTGCAACTTCCCGGACTTTGTACATATCATAACACTATATCAGATAAATCTGTTATACAAGGAGGACCCATGAAGCCAAAACTGGAAGTTTGTGGGGTCAGCTACTCCTATCATTCCCTCGAGGGTGAGACTCTGGCCCTTTCCAATATATCATTTACGGTAGATAACGGGGAATTCATTGCCATCGTCGGGCCATCCGGCTGTGGTAAATCCACCCTGCTGTCCATGTTATCCGGTCTTATCGAACCGGATGAAGGAGAAATTATCATTGACGGAGTCCCGCGTACAAATTCCGGTGCGGGCATCGGATATATGCTGCAGCGGGACCATTTATTCGAATGGCGTACCATTTTAAGCAACGCCGAATTAGGGCTGGAGATTCAGAAGAAACTGAACGACAGTTCCAAAAAGAAATTACATGAGATGTTAAATACTTACGGACTTGAGGCCTTTAAAAATGCCCGTCCGTCTGAGCTGTCCGGAGGTATGAGGCAGCGTGCGGCTCTCGTCCGTACACTGGCCCTGGAACCGGACCTTCTTTTATTAGATGAACCATTTTCCGCTCTGGATTACCAGACGAGACTGGCCGTCTGCGATGATATCAGTTCGATCATAAAAAGTACCCATAAGACAGCCATTCTGATCACTCATGACTTATCGGAGGCCATCAGCGTCGCCGACAGGGTCATCATTCTGACAAGCAGGCCAGGAAGAATGAAGGGCATCGTCCCTGTTTCCTTTGGAGAGGGCTATGTAAGGCCGTTGGAACGCCGGAATACTCCGGAATTCTCCACTTATTTTAATCAGGTATGGAAGGAGCTGCAGACCCATGATTGAGACACATCCAACTCTGGCACAACAGGAATTCATCGCCAAAGAAATGCTACACCGCCGGAATGTCCGGATTCTGCGCATCATGCTGCTGGTGCTCCTTCTCGCTCTGTGGGAACTGTGCGCAAGACTCGGCATTATCAATGATTTTATCTTCAGTTCTCCCTCCAGAATGACCATTTGTTTTATAAGCATGGTGAAGGATGGCACAATCTTTCTCCATACCGGCGTCACAGTTATGGAAACACTGGTAAGCTTTGCCCTCGTCGTCGTGGTCGGTCTTGCGACCGCGATTCTGTTATGGTCCAGCCGCAGTGTATCCGAAGTTTTAGAGCCTTATCTCGTCATGCTCAACAGCCTTCCGAAATCGGCTCTGGCCCCAATCCTGATCGTATGGCTGGGCAACAACATAAAGACTATTATCGTGGCCGCTATCTCTGTGGCCGTCTTTGGTTGTATCATGACGCTTCACACCGGCTTCATGCAGACAGACCCGGATAAAGTCAAGCTCATCTATTCCCTCGGCGGAACAAAAAAAGATGTACTCACTAAGGTCCTGCTGCCCGGCTCTGTACCTCTGATTATCAGTAATATGAAGGTAAACATCGGACTCTGCCTCGTCGGCGTTATAATCGGCGAATTTTTGGCGGCAAATAAGGGGCTGGGGTATTTGATTATCTATGGCAGCCAGGTCTTCAAGATGGATTTGGTAGTCATGTCAATCGTTATCCTTTGTATTGTTTCGGCAATTTTGTATCAGGGGATTACGGTGTTGGAGAAGAAGATAAAATAATTGTTCAGGCACCATGATTTTTTATAGCCGTCATGGTGCCTGATTTTTAAATACTGCTTACCAAATCAGAAAATCTTTTCCCATCAGCCGCAGTACCGCTTCAATCAGGAAAAAATCCGCATAAATCAAATCGGTCTGCTTGTCACCCGTACTGTGATAATCCACTTTACACTGCTGTACGATGGAATCTTTCTGAGAATCCCAGCAGCAGTATTTTTCTGTGGTGCTCTTTATAATCCTCTCTGCATGTTTTAAATATATCTGCTTTTCATGCCCGTCTACATGCTCTGCGATTTCCATAAGACCGCAGGCTGCACAAAGACCTGCGGAGGTATCCACATATGCAGGTTCTGCCGGCTGTCTGAAGTCACACAGCGGAATATAATCCGTCAATGCAACATTAGAAATAAAGTAATGAGCGGTCTTCTTCGCAATATCCAGATATGCCGGGTCTTTGGTATAACGGTAGGACAATGCAAATCCATAAAGAATCCACGACTGTCCTCTCGACCATGAGGACGTATTCGAATACCCCTGCCCGGCCAGTATGGATTCCAGTTCCCCTGTATCCGGGTTCAGGCAGGCAATATGTCCGCAGGAACCGTCTTCTCTCACCAGCGTTCTCTTCACCGTATCGGCGTGGCTTTTTGCAATATAATAGTATCTTGGGTCTTTCAGCTCTTCAGAAGCCCAGTACAGCAGCGGAATGTTCATCATGGAATCTACGATAATCCAACCGGTACAGTCTTCCCCTTCTTCTACACATTCCTGATTCCAGGCACGCAGATACCCGCCCTTTGGATTGTATCTTCCGGCCAGCACACTTGCCGCTGCCAGACTTCTTACCCTTGCTTCTTCGGAACCGGTCAGGCGGTAATCTGCCGCCGCACTGTGAAGCCACATAAAGCCAGTATCGTGATGCAGTCCAAGAAATCCATGCAGTGCTTTGTCCAAATGTTTTTCCATCATTTTGGCACGTTTCCGGTACATTTCTTTTCCTGTGGCATGATACATTTTCCACAGAATCCCCGCCCAGAATCCGTTTGTCCACCAGTAAATATCTTTTTCGGCATAATCAATCTCATATTTACCATTGGTCGTCCAATACGGAATCTTGTCTCCCAGTCTTTCGCACTCTGCTTCTATTTTTTTATCTATTTTTTCAAATATATTTTCCAGATAGTTTTCCATTGTTGTCCCCCCTTTACTTTATTTGTGAAAAACGTGTCAGTGCGTCTGACAGTCTGTTCTTCAAAACATCCTCCAGCATCTGCCCGCACAATTCGTCCACATTTTCCACGTTTGGAATTCCTCCTGTCACGTCCAGAACCAGCAGATTCTGTGCGACGGTCTCCAGACCACCTGCCGGATTGAAGGTATCTTCCATAAATTCAACATCGATAGCTGCTGCGATATCCGACTCTTCTTTTACGACCATCGGGCATAATTCTTTCTTCTTCCAGAACCGCAGTACCGGTTTACCGCCCCACACAAGCAATGCCCTGGCGCCTTTTTTTTCCAGCATTACTGTATGTTCGTCTACCGCTTTCCATGTCACGTCCGGGAACAGGTGCCAGCGCTGCACATGGGCTTTCTGCCGCCTGTTGCCGCCAAGCAGTTCATCGCGAATTAAAAATCCTTTGTTGCGGCAGGACAGAATCCTGCGGATATGCCTGCAGTGGGTATAGGCATCATGATAAGCCTCCACATAACAGCCCTCTTTTTCCGTCTCAAACCGTGTAACTGGTGTATCCGGGCGGATTACGCCCCATTTGGAAGCATAAATACAGTCTGGCTGAACCGGTGCACCGTAGGCAAGTACTGTATTATGAGATTCCATATTATACAGATATCCTCTCTGTTCGCTGCCGACCCACGCCGTGTGATACAGTTCTCTGGCATACGGTTCACCAATCATTTCCTCTCCATGAATGTTGATAAAGAGAGAAAGCAGGTCCATGTGATTATGTCCGGTGGTTCCGCAATTTACCTTAGCCGACATCAGCACATAATCAGCATCTTCTTTCAGACTGCTTTTGGAGCAGAAAAATCCCGCCTTATGGCTGCAGTAATCCAATGGAATCTCATGGTGTTCATCTTTTTTACCACCAATGCGATATTCCAGCAATTCCTCACAATAGGGGTTGCCAAGCGCCGCCGCTCCAGATTGAAGGACTGGATTAATCGATGTGCCGCCATTATCTCCAACAGAAGGATAACAGTCCCCTGGCGCACTAATCATAGCAAGAATATCAAAGCTCTTACTGATGCGGCTCCATGTGTCCTCATCCAGCAGCTCTTCCTGATTCAGACGTGCCATATAAACGCTGCGGCAAATCATTTCTGACAGGGCTGCACCGCACCAGTACGGAATGCTGTGCTCATTATAACCGCCATCTTCATTGAAATCATCACGGATATGCATACGGATGATGTCTGCACCACGCTCCTTCATTGCTGACAGCACTGGAATTTCCGGAAACAGCGTTCCCAGAATAAACGGCACACTTCCCCGCTCCCACATATGATGGTTATATTTCCGATAGCTGTCCGTATCGAATCTGCGAAACTGTATTCCCACAAAATACAAATGCCTGATGATATCAAACGCTGTTTCTGTCTGCATCTCATATGGAACTCTGGTATAAAGCATGGTAATATAGTTAAGCGCCAGCCAGCCTGCACTCATGACATCCCGCTCTTCGATTCTGGAAAAGTGGGAAATATCCGGGTCTGTATAAGCCACCTTCAGCGGATAAGTCTGCCAGAACACTTGAAGCAGCTCTTCGGTATAAGCAACCACCTTCTGCTCCCCTGTCTCATGGTAAAGCACGCTTAAATATTCCATAAAGATTCCTCTTGCAAAAATATCCAGAGTTGTACGGTGCTTCTTCCCCTGATCCTCAAAATAGTTAAAGTGCGGCATATTCTCATAGGCCTCTCCCAGATTCAGTTCCTTACGTTCCCGCCCCGGACGCACATAAATGTGCTGCACCATCTTTTCACCTGCAAATAGAATAAACTCCTTCAGACTTCCTTTTACCCCCATGGAAGACTGGAACAAGTATGGATTGCTGTCTGTTTCCACAGGTTTTAGGGGCAGCTGACGGTAATCATAATAGCAGCGGACATTGGTTCTTGTTTCAAAATAATGTACCAGCTCCTTTTTTGCCTTTTCCATATCTTTAGACTGCAGAGCTGCCCTTACTTTCTCCAGTCCCGGGTAATCCAGATTAAAGGCAGAAAATACTTCTTCATCGGTGATGATACTTTCATTTACGGGTATGAATCCCATTTTTAATCCTCCATTAAAATTCTAAGTACATTGTCCAAGAGCATCAGCTCATAGCGGCGGGACTCTGCTAAAAATCCAAAATGCACCGTTCCATCTTCTGCAAATTCACTGAAAATATCAGTTACCTCCGGCACATCCACGCCTGCAGGAGCCGGATATGCCACACTTAAAAATGCATATCTGCCCGCTTCCAAATGCTCTGCCTCAAAACGTGCAATCATGGTATCATGCCATGCATCTGGTTTCATTGATATTTTTGCAGGAACCAGGGTTGGTTTCAGCCGCTTATCTGCATATACGCCGATATTGGCTCTGTCGTCTGCTGTCACTGCAAAGGATTTTTCTGAATTTGCCATAACCATGGGAGACTCCATATGGAAATTAATCTGTACGCTGGTATCAGCAGCAGCCTGCTCCAGAATATCCATAACCGCAAGCATTTTTCCGTCAATAATCGCTACTGCACGTTTATGTACTGCAGGTTCATAGTTATGATGCTGTCCCACCGCGTAAAGCAGTCTCCCGTCTTTTGCCACGTTTAAGATATCCCCCGGCTTCTGGCCGCCGTACGCCCAGCTGGCAATGTATTCCCATGGGTCTTCATGGTTCAGGGTCAGGCAGTTATGCCAGTGTGCGGACTTTAAATTTCTGCGCTTCTCATCATTCTTGTAATGATAGATACCCGGGTCTCCCAACAGCGTCCGTCCATAAGCCGAAAACTCAAATCCGGCCGGGTCCATGTGTGCATGAAGATTCTGCACCGGAGTTCGGCACCCAAACATGACATACAATGCATCCCGTGACCAGTCCGTCCGCAGAAATGCCTGTTTTAATCCCTTCTGCCAGTTGATATGATCCATTTCCGGCGGACAGCAGCGCTGCTTCAGACCTTTCAGCTGATTGGACAAATCCGGCAAATCCGGTACTTCCCAGATTTGCTCTGCCATTTGATCCATAAGAGCATCCAAACCGTAATAATAAACCGCATGTTTCATATAGGTGCTGTCCTTGAAAGCCAGATAATAGCAGAATGCCCCCATAGACAACGTACCTGTGTAAGTATTGCTGTCTCCCCATGAGCGGTTGCCCCCACATGGTCTGGTGGCATGAACAGAATATACCAGCATTTTTTTCAGCATCTCCTGATAATGCTCCGATACCTCAAAACCATACTGCTCTGCCAGAAGAACCGGAAGCGCAAACCAGTAGGTGCTGCCATTGTGATAAGAAGCACAGCCTTCGATCTGACCGCCGCCTTCCGTTACCTGGGCTAAAATACTGCGTTCCATCTCTTTTAGTGCATGTGCCTTCCAGATCTCCGCTTCCTTAAATTCAGGAAACATACAAGCCAGATATAATAATCCGTTATTTTCCATCAGATAATGATTGTGGTCTGCATTTGGCCAAATAATCGGCGTTACCAGATACAGCACTCTCGCATGTTCATAAACGCTTCTGAGATAAACTTCCATAAAATGTTCATCAATAAAGCCGCTGTCTATCAGATGATGAATGATATAAGGCCATGTACGGTACATACGGATACCAATTTCCAGAGAACGCCAGATTCCCTGATTACATTTGCAGCCGCCAAAATCATCAACGGCTAAATTTCCGTCCGATGTATAGAGAGGCTGACACGGACATTCCTGAATCCACTGGTAGAATTCTTCCAGAATCTTTTTGGCAAAGCGTTCGTCGCCAGTAAAGGAATACGCCTCTGCCATGGTTCTCCAGTGTACCATGCGGTTCAGCTGATACGTATATTCATCATAATCGTAAATATTTTCACGCCATTTTACCGGATTCCCGATAAAATGATATTCGGAACTCCCAGGAAGGATTGTCATTCCTTTCAGGTTCTTTTCCGCTTTTTCCATATTTTTTTCATAAATCTCCGGAAACTCTCTGCGGATAATTTCTCCTCTTTCCCGAAAAGTTTCCCCCCTCTGAAACTGCTTTTCCCGTTTTTTCAGATTTTCCAGTACATCGGTTACTGTGATTCCCTCTTTCAGAATTTCTTTCATTTCTATCATAACGTTTCCTGCTCTCCTCTAATCTGCCATCGGCGCTGCGATTCCGTGGTGATTCTGATACCCCGCCGGGTGGCTTCTCCAACGCTTATCTGCTTTCCACTGCAATGTTTCAAATGGGTCGTTTGTCACCTCTTCATGCTCCCGAAGCAATCCACGCATTTCTTCCAGAACACCGGTATAAGCAGGATTCTTTGCTGCATTTTTCTTTTCAAACGGGTCCTTTACTAAATCAAATAATTCTTCTGCCCCGTCTTCTGCGTAGCGGGTGTATTTATAACGGTCTGTCCGGATCATGCGGCCCGGTGAAACCGTATAACCCCATTCTGTATGCCACTCACAGGTTATGTATTTCCGCTCCGGAAATCTGCCGCCGCGCAGAGTTTCTGTCAGGTTTAATCCACGCAGTCCCTCCGGCCCATCAATCCCTGCAAAACCGCATAAGGTAGGGAATAAATCCAGCAGAGATACAATCCCTTCTCTTCTGCCCGGCTGTACTCCCGGTCCTTTGAAGATCATCGGCACTCTTGTGATTTCCTCATAGAAGTTCACCTGCTTAGTTACCAGCCCATGGGCAGCCATTCCATCCCCATGGTCTGCCATTAATACAAATAATGTATTTTCTGCTGTATATCCATTCTTTTCCAGACTGTCAAGAACGGCTCCCACAAAACGGTCTGCCAGTGACAGATAGTAATAATACGCACGCAGATACTCCCTAAAGTTCTCAGGCGTCCAGCCTGCCGCCTGTGCCTGACGATTATTGGTACAGCAGATGTAGCGAATCGCAGCCGGGCGGTTTTCAATATCTTCGAAATCAAAATTTTCCGGCAGCTGCGGAAGCGGATACTGACACCTGACCCCTGCATGAACGCCCTGATTGGCTCCGACCCAGCCACAGATATTATGCGGATTCACCAAATCGGCCACCATCAGAAGCGGTCTTTTATCCTGCCGTTTTTCCAGAAAGCTGCAGGCTGCCTCTGCGGTATACGCATCCCGGAAACTGTCTGTATTCAGTGGAAATGCGGCTTCTTCTGCTGCCATGCTCTGTTCCTTCTCCGGTTCACACAGGAAACCGCGCAGTGCCCCCTGATCATGGGTTTTTCCAAAATGGACTGTCTGCCAGCCTGCATTTAAGAATGTCTCTCCCAAAGTCGGAAGGTCATCTGCAATCCCTGTCTCCGGCCATTTATTTCCATTGGAAAGTACACCTGTCTCATGCGGATATCGTCCCGTCCAAAAAGATGCTCTCGCCGGCTGGCAAAGCGGGCACGTTGTATAACAGCCATCCATACTCAGACCATCTTCTGTAATCCTGTCAATATTCGGTGTCCTTGCAAACTCATTTCCATACGCCGGCAATGCTCTCCATGTCAGCTGGTCTAACACAAATAAAACAATATTTTTCTGCATAACTAAATTCTCCCCTCGTCCAATCGCACGCTCTCTCGACCAGCATTTTTAAAAAGTGCCCTGTAAAAAAATCTACAGAGCACTCTGTCAACTTAATTTGCGCCATTCACAGCTGCCTGCCATCTGTCATAAGAAGCCTGATATACTTCCAGAACTTCATTCAGTCCCATCTGTTCGCAGGTAGCAACATATTTATCCCACTCTGTATTGAGATCTGATACGCCAGTGATAAACTTTGCCTGCATTTCATCTACATACAAGGTAATATCTGCATATTTGTTATCAATCACATACTGTTCGTCCTCTGAGAATTTCAGAATTCCCAGTGGCTCTGCCGGGAAAATGTTCTCTGTGAGCTGATAAGGAATTACATTTTTTACATAACCCTTCTGTCTTGCCTGTGAATTGCCTTCTGTTGAAGTAACCGCAGAGCCAAAGGTATCTGCCCGGCCAAAGTCTTTCCATCTGAGCAGCTGCTCCTGATATTCAGAGAAGGAGCCAAACTGTTCCGGAACGATTTGATCATAAGTATTATCATCATGCAATACCCAGTCGGTATTTTCAAATCCCCATGTAAAGGTCTGTCCATATAACCCGCTTCCTTCTACAACTTCTTCTGTGGCAAAAGCAATATCAAATATCTTACACAGTTCCTCTACATATTCGCTTTCCTTGTTGATATACATCCCGGCTACCGCTCTATAATCAACACGTCCAGCCAGTGTCTGTGTGCTGTCATATTCGCTTGTAAGAGGAGCCATGGTTCCTAAGTTATCCCAGCTTCCGTTCAGATCGTCTTTCGACAGTTTCTGTACAGATGAAGCGGTAGGATATGCAACTTTTCCAGATTTTGCCAACTGGTCCAACGCTGTGTTGTCCAGTGTCAGCCATTCACGGTTCATCAGGTTTGCCTTGTATAACTTGTTCAGGAATTCGTAGTAATGTTTCATCTGCTCCGTCACGCGGGAATATACCACCTTACCAGTTCCATCATTATCCATATTCAGGTTGTGCAGCGGTCCAAATGCAGCAAACAGCATGGGAAGCATACCGGTATCAAATCTTTTATCAAGAATCAGACCTGGTTCTCCATTTTTTTCTTTCAGGGTTACCAGCTGATCATAGAATTCATCGACTGTTTTTGGCATTTCTGTAATACCTGCTTCTTTCAGTACGTCAAGTCTCACATGAGGTCTCGCGGTTGTTCCTGTTGAAGTAGGTCCGCCAACCTGGAACAGATTGTATACTTCACCATTTAACTGGATGGAGGTTGCCAGTGCCTCAGGGAAATCTTCATATGTTTTTGCCAGATTTGGCATAATATCCAGATAATCCAGATAATTTACGAATCTTCCGCCCACAACACCATAGTCATTAATCTGGCTGCTGGTCAATTCGTCTGTATGGAAGAAATCAGGCCAATCATTACCTGCCAGATAAGTGGACAGAGATTCTAAGTCAATGTTAATCCATTCGATATTAACTCCGGTTACTTCTTCTACCTTTTCCCATACAAGTCTGTCTTTGCTGACACTTAAATCACGGCCTACAACAAGTCCTGTCACTGTGATTGGTTCCTCCACGATTGGATAAGCCGGCACATAGTTTTCTACTAAAGCCCGTTCAGGTTCATTCTCCTTCGGTTTTTCTCCTTGTGATGTGGAAGCACTTCCACATGCTGTCATCAACATGGACGCTGCCAGAATTGCTGCTAAAGCTCTCTTTTTCATAATAATTTCCTTTCTGTTACATTTATATTTGTTTTTATTTTCTGATTTATTAACCTTTTACGGAACCAATCATAACACCCTTGTCAAAATATTTCTGCAGGAATGGATATACCACCAGCAAAGGTACGGAAGAAACCACCATTGCCGAATATCTCAAAAGTGCCTCTCTGTCCGCCATAACAGCTGCATATTCACCAGCATCTTCCATCAGTGACGCAGACTGTGACAGAAACAAAATCCGGCGAAGTACTACCTGCAGAGACTGTTTTATATCATCCTGAATATAAATCAGGCAGTCCATGTAAGCATTCCACTGAGCAACTGCTACATACAGTACCATAACGCCTAACAACGGTTTTGACAGCGGAAGAATAATCTGGAGAAATGTCCTCATCGGTGAACAGCCATCAATTTCCGCTGCTTCTTCCAGTTCGTGTGGAATGGCTGAGAAAAAAGAACGGCAGATAATACAGTTATACATGCTAAACGCGCCCAGTAAAATAATCGCTGCCCTGCTGTTATACAGTCCATATTTCTGTATCTGTAAGAAGGTGGGAATCAATCCGCCTGAAAAGTACATCGTAACCATAAACATTGCCAAAATAAATTTGTTTCCCGGTACATTATTTTTGCTCAATGCATAACCTGCCGGTAATGTAATCATCAATGCAACGGCTGTCTTTGCAGCTGTGTAAAAAATTGTATTTGCATATCCCATTAAAATACTGTCGTCCGAAAATACGGCTTTATATCCATCGAGGGTAAATCCCTTTGGAAACAGCAGCACCTTTCCACTGGCAACCATGTCCGGTGAACTGACAGAGTTTGATAAAACCAGAACCAATGGATATCCTACAATCAAGATCAGTAAAATTGCGATTCCATAAACCAGAATATCAAACAGTTTGATCTTTTTTCTAATTTTCATGTCTCTATTCCCCTTTCTTCCTGCTTAAAACAGGCTTGTCTGAGTTACTTTTTTCGAAAATTTGTTTGCAAGCAGCACCAGTATGACGTTTACTACGTTGTTAAACAATCCAACGGCTGCTGAGAAGCTGTAGTTGCTGTTCAAAATACCTCTCTTATACACATATGTAGAAATGATTTCTGCAGTCTCAATATTCATACTGTTCTGCATCAGGTAGACTTTTTCATATCCTACTGATGCAATGCTTCCAACCTGAAGAATCAGCATAATGATAATCGTAGGTAAGATTACCGGAATATTGATGTAAATAATCTTCTGAAGTCTTGTAGCGCCATCTATATCTGCAGCTTCATGAAGTGCAACATCTACTCCGGCTAACGCTGCCAGGTAGATAATGGCGCTCCAGCCCATTCCCTGCCATACACCTGACCACACATACAGATGTGAGAAATAATTTGGATTTGCCATGAAATAGTTTCTTTCCATTCCCAGCATTTCCAAAATCGTATTCACAACCCCCGATGAAGGAGATAACATGGAATTCAAAATACTTACCAATACAACCACAGAAATAAAGTGCGGCGCATACAGGATTGTCTGTGTAACGCTTTTAAACTTCCCTTTCATTTCATTCAGAATCAATGCAATGATGATTGGAATTGGGAATCCAACCAATAATGTATAGAAGGAAAGCACCAACGTGTTTTTCAGCAGTTTTACGAAATAGTAACTCTGGAAAAAATCGGTAAAGTTCTTAAAACCAACCCATGGGCTTGCCGCAACTCCCAAAGATATCTTATAGTTTTTAAATGCAATCTGCAGTCCATACATTGGTGCATAGCTGAATAAGATTACATACACGATTGCCGGCAGCAGCATTAAATAATAATAACGGCTCTTCCAAATCTGTGTTTTCAACTGTCCGTCATACCTTCCCAACACCACTGCCTGACTTTGGGATTTTCCTTTTAATAACCTCTTCATACCTCTTTCCGCTCCTTTTTCAGTTCTTTGAATCACCTTGGATTTTTCTTTGCACATAAAAATTATCATTAATATTTCCATGTTTCAAGAAGCATTTTTTGCAAATCACCATCAAAATGCCCGTTTTACAAAATATTACATTCTTTTTTTGTGCATTTCGCCTATCCAGTCCAATTTGTATATTTTTTCAGTCATGAAAGAGACCTGAACAAATATGTGTTTTTTTGCAAAATATTATTGATGCAAAATATTATAGATGCAAAATATTATAGATGCAAAATATTACTGATGCAAAATAGTCCATATAAAAAAATTCCCCCGGTTCTTCTTTTTGAAGAACCGGGGGAAAAAACTACTGACTTCTGAAGTTGGAGGGTGAAACACCTTCATACAATTTGAAGGTTCTGGAAAAATAGTTCTCACCGGCAAAGCCGGACATTAAAGCTACTTCTTTTACGGAACAGGAAGTTGTAAGAAGCAATTCTTTTGCATACTCCAACCGCTTAGCTGCAAGATATTCGGAAAAGCCCACACCCACCTGATTCTTAAATAATCTGCTGAGCGTATAATTAGACATATGGAATAAATCTGCTACCTTAGTCTGGCTTAAATTGGAATCTCGGTAATTGACTTCCAGATACCGTAAGATCTCCTCCAGCAACTTTTTCTGCTGCTCTTTCTTAGGACTCAAGGTATTGGCGTCCATCTTTTCCTTCTGCTTCTTTCCATTTTTCTTTCTCATCTGCTCGATGCAGGAGCGGAAACTCAGCTGAAGATTCTCCAGCCTGTCATATACTTTTCCTGTATACAGCGTACAATCCTGTGCATATCTTTCCTTCAGCCACTGTTCCAGCTTTTCCTGCAGGCCGGAAACATCCTCTTCCTTTAAGAATGCGATCACAATACTGCTGTTTTCCTCACGCCAGTCTGTAACGAAAACCTTCCATTTCATTTCTGTTTCAATATTCTTTGTCAGGTTCTCCATTTCATTGTTCACAAAAGAGTAGCCTTCCAGCAAAAATACACAATAATATTTCATATCCTCTAAGATACCGAGCCGGGTCAGCTGTTCCACTGCAATCGGAACACCATAAATTAAATGATTCAGCAGTAAATCCAGAATCAGCATATGCTGTTCGTTGATTCGTACAACCTGATCTCCGATTTTATGACGGATAATCTCAAACTCACTTTCGCCTTCATAATCCAGTTCATTGGTCAAATCATAGATCGGTTTATAGGAAATGTATAAAACACTTAATCCAATTGCCAGAAGGATCACTATGGCGCCAATCAAAATAAGCTTCATCCTGCTGAACCAGTCAATGATATAATTTTGAAAGGAGTTGCCCGATACATATGCAGTGACTGCCAGCTCCGGATAACTGCTTCTGATATCATACAGCACCTTCTGCTTGACTCCAGATCTTGTTTCCCAGGCTGACTGCGCCTGAATATTGTCCATCTTGCCTTCCGGAACATCCCCCCACCGCAACAGGACATTGCCAGTCTCCTGATTCCGAAGATAATATCCAATCCCCTCTCCTCCTGCCCCTATCAGAGAATTGTCGATATCTTCGGAAGATAAGACACAAAAAACCAAAGCCTTATCAGCTGTCTGCCCCACTCTCGTACAGCTTCCTACAAACAAATAACCGTCTATCATTTCTGCTGTGTTTGTAGAGGCAAAGAAGGTTTTTAATGGCGAATATCTGTTTTCTGCAAAAAAATCTGAATCCAGCATTTCCTTACCTGTATATTTATAGATAAAGGTTTCTGGTGTATAAGAATACTCTGGAGTAATAATCTTGTCACTATCATAAAAATAAATGCCCCATTCCGTGACATCATTTTTCTCATAGTTCTCTCTCAGTTCCCGAACCGCCATATATACCTGATACGGCTCCTCAGCAAATGATGAGCCGACATTGTAAAACGCACTGTCATGTACTCTGCTTTTTGCGCTAATCCTGGCTGCAAATGTCTCTAATCCCCCTATTTTTTTATCTAATAAGGTTACATAGGTATTCAATAAACTTTCATATACATTATCATTTGATTTTATCCACTGTTTTAATGAATATCCCAAAAAAATATTCAATACCAAAACAGTTGGAACAATCAGCCCCAATACGATAGCTGCTACCAGCCTCTGCAAATATGCTCTCTTTTTCATAGTCTTTTGTTGCCTTTCTATGTAAATTCCAACAAATACAAGCCAGAGTTTTGCGAATGTTTCGTATCATATTGCCTGCAAAAATTCAACTGTAACGGCTGTATCTTGTTATTATAACATAGAATTCTCAGTTATCCATTTTTTCAGCAATAATTTCTTATAAAAAACCGTAGAACGCTTAATTTTAAAGCATTCTACGGAATCATATTTTTCTCATTTATTATCGGCAATTCCATCCGGCCCCGGATAATACTCTCCAATCCGAATATTGGTAAGCATTACCCTCACCGAACCATCGATTGCTTTACTGAAATAGTATTGCTTGTCACCCCGCAATGGACAGTTCTCCCAGGATTACCCAATTAGCCTGACTGAACTTCCTTGTGAATATTTTGTCAGGGCATACTATATTATCAGCAATGTTTCAATTCTGTTGAAAAAAAGCGGTCCCGCACCTCTCCCTCTACCACAGAAATACGTCCCGCCCCTTCAGCTTAAGCATTGCTTCTATAAAGAAATAATCTCCGTAAATAATGGGCATTTCATGATCCTTTTCATTATGATAGGAACCGGTGCATTTTGTCAGGAAGCAGTCGCTGTCCATACTGAAATCACAGTGTTCCCGGCATAATGCATGCAGAAGCTTATGGGCAGCCCTCTCGTACAGCTCTTTTTCTAAGTCTCCCACTTCTTTTGCGATCTCCAGCAGGCCGCAGGCGGCGATCGCAGCGGCCGTATCGTCATACCACAGAGGCGCTGCCGGCTGCCTGAAATCCACCGGAATCAGGCCGTCTTCGGGGATATTGGCGATAAAATAATGGGCAATCCGCTTTGCCGTATCTAAGTATTCCTGCTTTCCGGTATGGCGGTAGCTCATGAGGAAGCCGTACAGTCCCCACGTCTGTCCTCTCGTCCAGGAAGATCCCTGGCCATATCCCTGGCCGCCGTAATCCCGCACCATTTCCCCTGTAAACGGATCGAATTCCACAATGTGGCGTACCGAGCCATCCGGTCTCACAAACGTTTCCATAACCGTATCTGCGTGCATTTTGGCTATCTGCTCAAACCTTGGATCCTTCGTTTCTTCACTGGCCCAGTACAGCAGCGGAATATTAAATAAGCAGTCAATAATCGCCCATCCCCTCGTATCATCCTGGCTGCCCGGAATGTCATTCCAGGCGCGGATAAATTTTCCCACCGGATTGAACCGGCCTGCCAGAAGATTGGCAGCGTGCAGCCCCCGTTTCCTCGAATCCGGGTTCCCTGTCAGACGGTAATCCGCCACTGCGCTCGGCAGGAACATGAAGCCGACGTCATGATGCAGCCCGTAATAATCGCTGAAACACCGGTCCAGCTTCTCCTCCGAAATCCGGGCGATTTCCGCATACTTCTCATTTCCCGCCGCATGGTACATCTGCCAGAGCATGCCCGCCCAGAATCCGTTGCACCACCAGTTCAGCCCATCATCCGCCGAAAATGTCTGATCTTCCCTGCTTCTGTCATCATGAACACCGTTTTTGGCCGTATAGGGAATCTTGTTCCTTGACCGCTCACTGACCAGATCCATTTTTTTCACAATTTTTTCTACCGCCTCATCGATCCAGGCGTTATCCTGCAGACTTACCATACTATTCTCTCCTGTTCTCATCCTGTTTTGCGGCTCCGGCCCAAAACCTCCGCCGGGATTTCACCGCTTTCATGTAACATTGGGTTCACCATTAAAATAGCAGAAGGAGAAGGGAAAAGAAACTGCATTTTTTAACTATTGAGTACACTTTTTATACATCCTTTCCCTTATTCTTCACTCGCAGGTTCTGATTTTGACTTTTTGTCCTCATCTTGCTTTTTTCCTCCCTCTAACGTATTATAAGGATAAAGAAAGGAAAGGAAAAACGCCATGACAGAACCGAGTATAGAACAGATCAGAATTTTCAGGCTTCGCTCCCATCACCTGGATGCCGTGTACTGGAAATCGGAAACAGACAGGCTGGTGGGTGCGTGCGGTATGCAGAACACGCCGCCCGGAGCATGGGAAACCGCACTCTTTAACCGGATGCCGGACTGTACCTTATCGGATATGGAACACCTGCTGTATGAACAGAAAACGCTCCTGCAGGCATGGAGCTACCGGGGCACGCCGGTCGTGTTTCCGTTTTCGGAGAGCAGTGCTTTTCTGTCTGCGCTCATACCGGATGAACCGGAGCCATGGATTTACACGCAGGGAATCGCTCTGGCCCTCGACTTCCTGCAGATGGATTTTGACAGCCTGCTGGAAATGCTGAAACAGGTAATTTCACAGCTGGACGATCACGTCATCGTCAGCAAGAGCGCCCTTGATCAGACTCTGGCCGGGGGGATGACGCCTCTGATTCCCGTCCAAAAACGGGAGCTATGGAATCAGCCCTCCATGTACGGCAGCCCCGATATCCAGACCGTCGGCGGGGCCGTTGTCTCCTTTCTGCTTCGGCCGTGTGCATTTCACGGGCTCGTTGTATTCGGAAAACGGGACGGGATCAGCCCGACGTTTACCTCATTTAAAAACTGGACAGGCAGCCCTCTCCCCCCGGATCGTGATGCGGAAAAGAAGCTGGTCCGAAAATACCTGCATTGCTATGGACCGGCGACCGCCGATATGTTTGCAAGCTGGCTGGGCTGCTCCGGCAAACAGGCGCGGCGTATGTGGAACACCATTTCAGAAGAAATGGAGCCTGTCACAGTCTTCGAAAAAAAAGCATTTATCCTGTCAGAGGACAGGGAACGCCTCTTTGCTCCGGCCTCTTTTACCGGGAATCACCCGGGAGATTTGCAGAGGGACCTCCTGCTGCTCGGAGGGCACGATCCTTACCTGGACCAGCGTGACCGCGCGGTTCTTCAACCCGATAAGACACTTCAGAAACAGATCTGGAAGCTTGTGACCAACCCGGGAGCGGTTGTATACCGCGGGGAGGTGATCGGAATCTGGACAACGAAAAAGAAGGCCAAAGGAATGGATATCAAAATGACCCTGTGGACCGATGCCGCCGGGAAAACGCCGCTTCAGAATCTTGCAGAGGAATACGCGGCGTTCCGGCAGCAGGCGCTGATGAACCTGGAAATCGCTCATCTTTAGACCATGCCATAGAAATAACAACAGCCAACACAATTTTTTCAACATAAAACTCCGGGACTGAACAGCCGCTCAGTCCCGGAGTTTTCATAACCATCATTTATATCTCTCTTCCAATCCCAAACTTTCTAAAATGCCATTGCGGTACCTTTGTACATTCCGGTGACTTTTCCGAGTCTGCAAAATTCTTCACGCCCTCATACTGCGCTGGGCTGATCACATGCCGGTCCCCCTCCATGTGGTGATGCGGGCCGTAGCTGTTGAATGTACTTGGGACTATTTCCGCCGTAATCCTGTGTATTCCCTCTGTAAGGCCGGTAATCACCCATGCCGACCCCCAAATCACGCCATACTCCCTGTTATCCACCCATATTCTGGCGCAGTCCCCATGGATATGCCCCAGCTTTATCCTGCCGTCTTCACCGGCAGCCGCCATACATTCCACGGTTACCGCCGAACCACAGAACGGGAACCCCGCCGTCAGTAAATCATGGCAGGAGATATCACCCCCGATTTCCTCCAGATAAAATCCGCCTTCTGTTACCATTTGACGGCCGTCTTTTTCTGTATACGGGCTACTGCATTTCACCAGGAAACTGCCTTCCAGAAAGACAAACGGTTCTTTTTCATCGTCCGGTCTGATGGAAATACATAGTTCCTTCCGCTCAAATGCCTCCCTCGCCGCATCATCCGGAATTCGGTAATACCAGCCGTTCTCGTTCCGGCGGGATACAGGTAAATCTCTGCCCATGACCCGGACGTTTTTAGCATTATCGAGCATCCTCACCTGCATTCCGCAGATCGGATTCTGCTGCCGAAGCGGAATTCTGCTGTCCTTATTTTCCAGAAGCAGCTGGTTGATCCCCGCACGTACAAACTTCCAGGAAAATTCATCCTGCCGGTACAGAATACCACTGTCGTTTAATTCCCGAATCATCTGCTCCTTCTCCCAGAAGCAGCCCCGCCCCTCGATTACAATGTCATATCCCACATTCCCAATGTGAAGAACGCCTTGTTCCACATTTCCGTACGTTTCCACGATCCGCTCTTCCGTCACATCATACTGCATTCCCATCTCAAAGCATTGTTCTACAAATTCACCAAACACGGTGCTGATTCTCCCGCTCTCTGCTGGCGGAGTTCCGGTTCCGTTATGTTCGTTGATCACCATGGCATCAGCCGGATTGAACGAGGCCATAACTCCCCGGGCCGGTGCCACGATCAGTATATGGTTGTGTCTGCCGACAATTCCGTTCCAGCGCTGCTTTAACCGTTCAAAGACCTTCGGAGCCGTCTCCCTCCAGGTGAGTCCCATCGGAATGTTTGGAGGCCAGTCCCTCACGGAGGCGCTGCTTCGGTTATACTGCCAGAGATGAAACACCATGTTATTGATTCCGCTTCCCGCCAGCCAGTCCACGTAATTTTCCAGATTTTCGGGACTTAAGCCCCAGCCGCTTCCTCCAAGGGCTTCCGCGAGTGATTCCCCATCGTAAAACTGTTTTGCCAGAGTGGAAGCAATCACCGGATAGTAGTGATTGCCCGGATACCGTTCCAGCGCATCGACTGCCGGAACATTCACATTCTTCAAATTCCAGCAGACAGAACCACTGCACGAGGTTTGAAAGAACAGATTTTCTTCTGCCTTCAAATGAGCCGTATACCGTTTCCCGTACCGGACACACCAGTCGTTACAATTCTGATAAAATGATTCTGCCAGAAGATCAGTAAGAATCTGCCAGTAACGATACCGGAACTGATGGTATCCCTCCTTCTCCACAAAAAGGAGTTCCAGTTTTTCCATAACGTCCTCATGATAGAGCTTTTCATATCGCTCCCCCGCCTCCTCGCACCATGGAACGCCCCCATTTTTTATAGAAACGCCGTGCCCGTAGAGAAATCCCACCTCATCACTGAAAAATCCGGTCACGTAATCGAATGCTTCCGGACGCAGCCCCAGCCTGTACCCATCATAAACAGCCCCGACAAAATACTTCATCGCTTCTCTGTCGAAGGTATTAAACTGACGGACCTCATGCCACTCCACACGCCCGTTTTCATACTGCATCCACCGGCACCGGCTGTCTGGAAAATGTTCCAGCACTCTGCCGTCGGCCGATCCGGACGGCCATCCGTTTTCATCGTATATCCAGAACTGCAGGCCGATCTGCTTCGCGTGTAAGATCAGCCGGGACAGAAGTTCCAGATACTCCTCACTCATATATGCCGGAATCCCCGGATAATATCTGGGATGAAAGATCGTCCCGTGAAATCCCATTTCTTTCATGTCGGACAACTGCCCCATCATACGCTCCGGTTTCAGACGATCATTGACCGCCCAGAATGCGAGAAAATTCAGCTCATTTCTCATATCCGTTCCTCACTTTGCTGCATATTTTACTGTCTGTCTTTCCCTTGTGTAATTCTGCCCCCATAACAGGTTCAGTCCAAATCATAAATCTCTTCCTTCAGGCATCTGCATCCTTCCACCAGATACTTTGGCCGTTCATCCTCATGTACCGTTGAAACCATTACCTGCGCCAGAATGAGATTCTTCACATTCCGGATATCCAGATGAGTGGTCCGGCTCCAATCCGGATAATAGTTTTCACTTACTTCGGCTTCCGTTTTGCCTGTATCCGTCCAGATATCCGATTTATTACCCGCTGCATAGCTGGTCTTATTCTTTGACTTATGGTCCGCCTTATACTCTGTCTTATACTCCGCCTTATAGTCCGGTACCTCCGGATATCCCTCCGGAATCTCATCCAGCCGGACTCCTCCGATCGCCGTATAGTCAATGTTCTGGAACACCAGATTTTCAATCGGATGATCCTTATTCGCATCCACCCGGATTCCTCCGAATTCGGGTCTCCCCATAACATCGTCCTGGAAACGGTAATGAATCTTTTCCATTTCTTCATCGTCCCTTGCAATCAGCCCGGAAATGGTTACCCTCCTAAGCGTTCCGATTTCCGGCATTTCCTTCAGTTCCACGGAGGACCCAATCTCCTGCATGCGGTTGTTCAACAGAATGAAGACGGGCCTGCTCACATTGTGCATGGTGTTTCCCAGAATACAGATATCCGATATATTTCCGCCCTCGGTGCACTCGATCTTAATTCCCTCCCGCCATACATTCTGGAAGGTACAGCCGGAAACCGTCACATTTCTGATATCCCCGATGGATTTGAGGCCAATCCGGATTCCCGCACAGATGGAGGTAAAATGACAGTCCGATATGTGGACATTTTCCACGGGATACTCCCTGCTGCCCGCCTGAAGGCAGAGATTGTCATCCGTACCGGATATCCTGCACCGCGCCACAAAAACATTTCTGCATCCATCGAAATCGAGGCCGTCTCCATTGTATCTCTTATCGTTGCAGATCTCCAAATCTTCCACCCAGATATTTTCACTATCCAGAAATGCGGTTGTCCATGCGGCGGACTGATAGAGCTTTATCCCCTTCAGCTTCACATCGCGGCATCTCAGGAAACGAATCATCATGGGGCGGTAAATGCTTCCCTCATTCGGAAAGCATTCCGCATTTCCGTCGATGATCCCTTCCCCCATAATTCCGAAATTCTCCGCCTCCTCCGCGTAGATGAAACAGCGGTCCATGTCATGCTCATTGACATAGCGGTTGTAATGAGTGTCCATTCCGTACGCGGCAATGGAACCGCTTGCTGTCAGCTTTGCCGACGCCGTCACGATCAAATAGACGCCCGACTTCATATACAATGTCCCGGAGATAAATTCGCCTTTTTCCAGCAGAACGTACCCGCCGCCCTCCTGGCTGCACTGATCGATTGCCGCCTGAATCGCTTCCGTGTCCAGACTCTTTCCATCCCCCGCTGCGCCAAAATCTTTTACTGAATAAAATGTTTCCATATCATCTCTCCTTCGACTGTCTTCTCTTTTTTTATTATCATTATAAACCGTGTCCTTAAAATTTGAATGCCGCTTTTTTTAGGTTTCCATGCACATTTTTCAGGAATCTGCCTGTTTCTTTCTGTTACAAAAACTAATCCCGGCAGCAATCCCCTGTTTTTATACTTTCAGGCTCCCGAATCTTCTTTTATAATGATAATGGCAGCACGAATACCATGATTATGAAAGTGGGGTATCATTATGACTTACTCTTATAAACAATTTTTTCGGCAGATCTATGAATCCGCCCCTCCCAAATACGCCTGCACCGCACCGGATGCCGCTTCCTTTCTAATCTGGAAGGACAAATCCAGAGACCATCTCCGGGAATTACTCGGCCTTTCACGTCTGGAGCAGTTTATTGCCGATTCTGCTCCGTACAGCAGGGAAGCAGAGCTTTTAAGTACCTTTCAGGAGGACGGATATACCCGGTATAAACTGAAAATACAGACACTGCCGGATGTTTTCATGCCTTTTTACATGCTGGTTCCAGACGGATTTTCGGATTCCCGGCCTCATAAGGCCATGATCGCTATCCCGGCCCACGGTGCCAGCAAGGAAAGTGTGGCCGGCGTTCTCACCGCTCCCGGAGTCAGGGAAAAGCTGGCGGCCGATCCCAAGGAGAGTTACGGCCTTCAGCTGGTCAAAATGGGCTATACCGTATTCTGCCCCGATCCCCCGGGATATGGGGAACGCTTAGAGCCGGTCTCCATGGAGGATCGTACCTTCCTCGGCGATGTCTTACCGAATCCTCTTGGCTCTTCCTGTAAAAATCTGACCATGACCGCGGAAGCCCTGGGACTCACCTTTGCCGGACTCGCCCTGTGGGATCTGATGCGGCTCGTCGATTATACAGAGACACTTCCCACGGTCGATTCGGAGAGACTTGGCTGCTGCGGCTTTTCCGGGGGAGGTCTCTATTCCATGTGGCTTGCCGCCATGGACGACCGAATCCGCCTTGCAGTGATCAGCGGGTACTTACACAGTGCAAAAGAAAGTATACTGGAAACCCATTTATGCCCCTGCAATTTCGTTCCCGGACTGTGGCGTGATTTCGATCTGTGTGACATCGCCTCTCTCATCGCTCCCCGGCCCGCGTTCTTTGAAAATGGACTCCAGGATGTGCTGAACGGGCCAAAAGGCATTGATGATCCCATCAGCCAATTCCACAAAATCCAGAGAATCTACTCCCTGTTCGGCAAAGCCGGCCATGTGCGTCACCGCACCTTCGACGGACCGCATATGTGGTATGGATTGGGATACGATTTCATAGACGAATGCCTTTCATCTTCTCTGTAGTAAAATGGCGGGAACGTTAAACCGGACCATGATTGATTGTCCACTTTTCGCTCCCGCCTTTTATCTGCTTTTTTCGGCTTGCCCGCCGGTCTTTTATCTGCCTTTTGGCTTACTTTCCAGCCACTTTATCTGCCTTACAGGCTTACTCCCCAATCATTTTATCTGCTTCCGTCTGCATGAATTCCAGAATTTTATCAAGTCCTGCCGCCTTCTGACTCTCTATATACTTATTGACGGCCGCGTCTACATCATTATTTTCCACAATGCCTGCCAGGAGCAGCTTGCCCTGCTCATCGTATAACTGGTCTCTCTGTGCCAGTTCTGTCTTGATGCTGCTGGTTCCAGGGTTAAATCCAGTCAACGGAGATACGACAAGGCTGTCCTTTTCGAGCCATTCCTTTTCCATTTCCAATGCCTTTGGCGTTATTTTTCCTGATGGCTTATCAAACTGATCCCTAACAAATGGCCAACAGAACCAACCCAGGAATGTAGAATTCGCTGCATCCTGCCCTTCCGGAAACTGAATGGAACCATCTTCACCCTTCACATACGTTTCCCCTTCAATTCCATACATGAATAAATCATACGCATCCTCATCCGTGTTTAACAGTTCCAGCAACATCAGAAGACGTTCAGGATTGGCGGCGTTCTTATTAACGGCAAATGCGTTATTCAACGGTGAATCATAGCGATACTTTCCATCCGGATAAATTTCCGCGTATCCCAGTTCTGCATTCGGAATATTGAACACAACGCCCTGTACGGCATCCCCATAAAGCCCAACCTTTGCAAATGTCTTGCCGTTTTCAAATAATTTTGTATCCGTTTCTGACAGTTCATTTTTAGATACAATTTCTTCGTTATACCACTTGTTCATCCAAGTGACAGCCTCTTTAAACATCGGAGTCTCTTCCACAGCCTCCAGCACTGGCTTCTCTGCGTTTAAGTCAAACGTCAGTGTATGATAATTCATGTTGTCCATTTCATATTTTGCATGGAGTATAGCCAGCACATCGCTGTATGTATTGCCTCTCGGGAAACCTGATTCGAATATTGTAATATCCGGAACCTTTGCCTTAGCATCCGTCAGCATGGCATCCAGATCCTCAATCGTCTCTAACTTCGAGGTATCAACTCCATACTTTTCCGCCAGATCTTTTCGGTAAAACAGTATGGCCTTGGAGCTCTTCTTTTTCGTCCACGGCATGGCCACCAGCTGGCCGTCGATGCTGCATGCCGTCATGGATCCGTTTTCCTGATACGTCGAAAAGAGCGACGGCGCATACTGCTGCATGAGTTCATTTAACGGCATCAGACCACCCTTGTTGGACATTTTATTATAGAGCATCCAGTCCGAAACATACATTCCGTCAAAATCATCTCCGCCTGCGACCAGGGAGGTCATCTTATCCTCATAATCGCCGAACGGCACGTAATTGAACTCGATCTTATCAATATTCAGTTTGTCTTTATAAGTTTCGCAAAATTTGTCCAGTACCTCCTCCTGCGCCTGATACTTATCGCTGCAGGACCACAGCTTCAGCGTCACTGGTTTTAACTCCGCGGGAGTCTTTCCCGCCTCTGTCTTTGCCGCAGTGCTTCCCTGTGTCTCCTGTGTTTTGGACCCGCACCCCGCAAGTCCTGTCATGCACAGCGCAGCGGCCAGTGCAATCGATAATGCCTTTGTACCTGTTCTTTTTTTCATTGTAACCTCTCTCCTTTTGATTATTATATATTTTTTTGTTGCGCATTGCAAAAACATCTGTATTATTTTGCGGTGATACCTCTGTCAGGGTTGCAGTTCACAGCCCGTTCGTTCTCTGCTTCCCGGTCTGTCCCGGCTGGCTTACGCGTAGTTTCCAGTGACTTTGCAGGGGATTAGCAATTCTTAACGCGCTGGATTTTTCGTTCAGGGGAAATTCCCACCTGTCTGAGCGCAGCGAGTTTGGGAATTTTCCCTGGTTTTTAGAAAAATTCTGCACGTTTAGAAGTGCTTATCCCCGAAACTGGAACTGGAAACTACGCGTAAGCCAGCCGGGACAGACCGGGAAGCAGAGAACGAACGGGCTGTGAACGGTAATCCGTCAGGTATTCTCACCCTTTTACAGCCCCTACCATAATGCCTTTTACAAAATACTTCTGTACAAACGGATAGACCAGAATAATCGGACCGATGGTGGCGATACAGGTCGCCATCTTGATTCCCTCCGATGGTATGCTCCCCGCCGCCTGTGTGATCGCGTTGACATTGGAGGAGGAGCTTAAGAACTGAATATTGGAGGTGATCGTTCGCAGGAGCAGCTGCAGCGGCTGTAAATCCGTGTTGTCGATCAGCATAATCCCCAGCCACCAGTCATTCCAGTAGTTTAAGCTGATAAACAGGCTGATGGTGGCGATAACCGGTTTCGCCAGAGGCAGAATAATCTGGAAAAAGATCCGGTATTCCGACGCTCCGTCGATTTTCGCAGACTCCACCAGTTCCGCAGGAATGCTCCGGTAATAATTTCTCGTCAGGAAAATATACCAGGCGTTAGCCAGATACGGCAGAATCAGGGCCCATACGGAATCCTTCAGATGAAGCATATTCCGGCAGACGATAAACCACGGCACCATTCCTCCATTAAACAGCATGGTAAACAAAACGAAAAAATTAAGAGCCCTGTGATACTTCACGCGGTCCTGGGAAATGGGGTATGCCGCCAGCGTAATCACCGCAACACTCATAATTGTTCCCACCACAGTTACAAAAATTGAAATCTTATATCCATTTAAGATTCTTCCCGCATCCGCCAGAAGGATCTTATACGCCGTAAAATCGATCCGCCTTGGAAACAGCGAGTATCCGTATGATATAATATCGGCTTCCGGTGTCAGCGAGCTGACCAGAACCAGCCAGAACGGTACGATACAGATGAGTGCGCTGACCGCCAGCAGGATGCTGATGGGGAAATTTTTCCATGACAGCTTTTTTCCTTGTTTCATCATTTTCTCCTCCCTTAAAACAGTGCTCCGTCAGGATTGTGCTTTCTTGCCAGACGGTTCATAAAAAGCAGGATCGCCGTGGACAGCACCGACTGGTAAAGCCCTGCGGCCGACGACATCCCCACGTCTCCATTGAGCCTTAAGTTACGGTAAATGAACGTATCCAGCACATCCGTGGTGGAATAGAGCTGCGCGTTATTTCCAATCATGGAGTAGAACATTCCGAAATCCGCGTTCATGATTTTGCCGCAGTTCAGCAGAAGAAGCGTAATTGCTGTCGGTGCCAGCAGCGGCAGGCTGATGCTCTTAATCTGCTGCCATCTCGATGCACCGTCAATCTTCGCCGCCTCATAGTATGTCGTATCAATACCGCCCAATGCCGCTATGTACATGATCATGCCGTACCCTGTCATCTTCCATACACGGAACACCACCAGGATCACGACCCACATCTTCGGGTTCTCGTACCAGTTAATGGCCTCCATTCCAAACAATTTGAGCAGTGTATTCAGACTTCCGTGTTCATAGTTAAATAAGTTATAGGAAAACAATCCTACCACAATCCAGGAAATGAAATAGGGGAGAAAGATACCAAACTGCACGGCAGATTTAAATTTCTTCATCCTCAGTTCATTAAACATCAATGCAAATCCCAGTTCGAATACCAGTCCGAATACGATAAATAACAGATTCAGCAATATCGTATTCCATGTGGCCCTTGTTGCCGATCCCGACGAAAACAGATATTCAAAGTTTTTCGTCAGCGGTGAAATCCAGGGGCTTCCGAATATTCCGTCCGCAAAGTTAAAATCCTTAAACGCCGTTACCATGCCAAACATAGGCAGATAATTAAACAGAATTAAAACCGCGGCGGCCGGAAGAAACATGCTGTACAGAGCCCTGTTCTTATAAAGTTCCTTAAAAAATCCCTTTCCTTTCATATCACTTTTCTACTCCTTTCCTGCTCCCTGCATGATTTCACTATACGCTCCCAGGCATGCCTCCGTAAACTGCGGATACTCCGTAATGGCTTCAAAAAGTGGGGTTTTCAGACTTTAAATTCTAACACTTTACTCTCATTTCCAAAGATCAGCCCTCCTGATGATTGATTCCAGGGCCGCTTTTCGCTATACTGATTGCATAGAGAACTATTACGATTGGGGTAAAAGAGATATGATAAAGAAATTGATTGGTGGCAAGAATTATTTCAGAAAGATGCTCAGCACATGCCTGCTGGTCATCTCCGTCACAATTTTCATCCTGACAGTATTTTTTTATCAGAGATACGCGGATTCTCTCTCTAAAAATCTGTACGACGGCCAGGAAAAGAATCTGGAAAAGAGCGCCCGCACTATGAACGATCTGGTCAGTGAGATCTCACAGCTTTACAATACCGTCATCCTGGATTCCAGAGTTGTCGGCTTCAGTTCACTGAAGGAATTCGATCCGGCGGAGAACTACGCTACGTATCTGATTGTAAAGAAATTCTACAACATCAATCCATACGTAAACTCTCTATATATTTACAACGCCATGGCAGACGACGCCATAACCTGCGGCTCCTACCGTTTCAACCTCGATTACTGCTGGGAGTATTTAAAAGAGGCAAAGAAGGCTTCCGTCTTCCCTTCCCCTTTGACAGGAACGTCGGAAGAGGTTCTTACCTTCGCCTATCCGGTCTATGCGGACAATTTTGATGAGCTGAGCGGAGGCATCTTCATCAATCTGGATATGAAGAAGCTCTCGGAGCACGTGCTGGGAACCGGTTCCCAGACGGGTATGGTTCTGGGGGATAATGGTATGGTTCTGCTCTCCGACTTGACGGAAGATTTTACCTCAGATCCGGAAGCCTGCGAGGCGTTTCTCGCCTGGCCCGGTCTGACAGAGGGTGAATCCGCCAGCAGCTTAAGAACCTTTCACGGAGACGATTATTTATGCGCCTTTTACAAGGATCCCGCCCAGAATTTCACCTTTTTAAGCGGTGTCCCATACAGTGAAATCGTCGGCCCCATGAAGGTTCAGAGAAACTTGTCTCTGGCCGTGGCAGCGGCGATCTTCCTGACTGCCATTCTGCTGCAGTATATCATTACGAAACGGCTCTACCGGCCTTTGGAGGCGATTACCGAAGAGCTCCGGGATTCCAAGTACGCCGGCGGCTCTGACATGGATGAATTCTCCCTGATCCGCCACGTCTATGAAAATGCCATCGATGAAATCAGGGAGCTGGAGGAGGAAAATGCCTTCTATCAGCCCCGTATGAAATCAGACCTGATCCGTGGTCTGGTTCTGGGGAACCGCGATATCGCCCAAACGAAGGAGCTTCTGGAAAAGAATGGGTGGGAGATCCCCTTTGAAGGGATGTTTTTAGCCTGTTTTTTCATAGAGAACAGTGACAGCAGCGATGTCCTTGCTCCCATTGTGCAGACCAGGATCAGCCAGCATCTTCACGAAACCTTAAGCCCCCTCTTCTACACAGAATGCGTTCCCGTCGCCTCTGACCAGGTCATCTGTCTGATTAATACCATAGAGGACATTCCCATCACCTTCGATGAACTGGTACGGCTTCTGGAGGCGGCTAAGGACGAACTGCTTACAGACAACCATCTGGTTTTAACCATCAGTCTCGACGGCGTGACCAGTGGAATTGAGGATTTGAACCGGGTGTACCGGCGCGTATTGGAGCTTAAGAACTACCGTTTCGTGCTGGGTACCAATCAGATTATCTATCCGGGGCGTGTGATGGAACTGATGCCGGAATACATGACGTATCCCGATAAGCTGGCTGATGAGATTCTCGCCTGCATGCTGCACGGAAAACAAAAGGAATTCACGGAAAATGTTCAGGAGTTTCTTTCTATTTTAAAGCAGTATTCCTATCAGCCCGCCTCCCTGCTGTTTAACCGGCTGTACTTAGACCTCCTGTTCCAGATGCAGAAATTAAACGCTCCCGACAAGGACTCCTATTTATCTGCCGAGACGCTCCACACTCCTGCCACTCTGACGGAAGGAGCCGGCGTCCTCCTGACCATCTTTGAATGGTACCAGGAACGGAAGGCCGCAGCCGAACAGTTAAAGGACAACAAGCATTTTGAACGGATTGAGGAAAGCAGAAAGTACATTGAAGAGCACTATAATGATTACAACTTAAGCGCCGGAATGGTGGCCGAGTACTTAGGCTATTCCACCAATTACTTTTCCAGAATCTTTAAGTCCATCACCGGCTTTTATATCAATGACTACATACGCCAGATCCGCATCGTTAAGGCTCAGGAGCTTCTGATGAACAGCGATATGACCATCACCACCATCGCCGAGGCAACCGGATTCTCCAATCCGAACTACTTTTATTCCATATTCAAAAAAGAGACAGGACTGACGCCGGCCGCATATAGGAATGCGGGGCAGAGGAATGGGTAAGGATTGGGGATGTGGAGGATGGGAATTATCGAATTTTTCACTCTATTTTCACGTTGTATTTACTCTCATGCGATGTTATAATATTTTTGTATAATTGATTATAGAAGTCAGAGGATAGTCTGATGGTTTCCTTCGGAAATAACCGCAGGAGGACATGTAATATGAATACACTTGAAGTGTTGACATTAGTGCTGGTGATCTTTGCCGCACTGACTTACATAGAAAATCATCAGAAAAGAAAATAGCTATCCTCTACTGGCAATAGAGGATAGCTCATAACTATAAATTATGCACTTATCCGAAGCGCAATCATCAGACCAGAAATTGTCTTTTGATTACTTCTAAGTAAATTATACACTGGGTACTTGTTTTTTTCAAGTACCCTTTTATATTTTTCTCAATCATATTCAAAAAATTAATACTCATCACAGCCAAAATCCATGATAGTAGTCTCCCCCAAAGTATGGTACAATAAAAAATCCTATCCTTCCGCATCACAATAAAGCCTTTTCCCTCCATCACTCCGCATCTCACCCGTTCTTCACCCGTTTCCTGTAATTGGAAGGCGTCTCTCCGTAAATTCTGGAAAACAGCTCCGAAAAGGCTCTGCTGTCCCGAAAGCCAACTTCCGACGCTATATCCGCAGTTTTTTTATCGGTGGATACCAGCAGGTTGATCGCATGTTTCATCCGCACCTTATTTAAGTAATCCTTAAAATTCTCTCCGGAATTTTTCTTAAAAAAGCTGCTGAAATAGTAGGGATTCATATGTATTTCTCCGGCCAGCACCTCCAGTGTCAGGTTCTCGCTGTAATGCCTCTCAATATACTCTCTGGCATGGATAATATCCTTTTTCTCACTGCTCACGACCGCCTTTTTTATCCGCTCCTTATACTCCTTAAAGTATCCTTCAAACAGGCCCGTAAGGCATTCATAGGACTCGCTCTGCCTCGCCTGCTCCAGAATATCCTTAAACTCCACGGGCATTCCATCAATGCCCATGGTTTCAAACCGTTCCTCTATGATACGAATCGTGCTTCCGTAGTGGAAGCAGGCGTCGTCCCTTCTTCCCTCCGAAATCAGGCACACCAGACGCCGAAAACGGGCGGCCGCATCCGTAAACGCCTTTTCATCCTGGGCCACCATCCCTTCGATCAGCTGATTTCTCACTTCCCGGATCTCATCGAGTGTGGCGGGCTTCTTAAAAACCGGCTCCCCGGCATACAGAACCGGAACCTTAATCTGGCTGCTGAAATAGAAATATCCCGTCATGGACAGACACTCTTCATACGCCTTCGGTATCTCCCCCATGGAGTCAACCGGATTACCAACAATAAAACCAAGCTGGCAGCGCGGAATGTGGAGCTGCACCTCTGCTGCCTCCAGGATGGAATCGAGTGTTCTTCCCGTCTCCTCCTTCTCCGGATTCTTGAGCACCATAACAATGTGGCCATTTTTTAAGAAAACAATCCCCATCTGCCGTTTTTCCAGATATTGCTCCAGAAAGCTCAATACCGAAAACTGAATCAGCCTTCGCTCCTGTTTCCCGGTCTGTCTGCTGTAGAGAATTTCCGTCAGGATCGGTAAATATCTGCACTCTTCCACTTCCACCAGCTTATCGTACGCCGCCGCTGGCCCCTCTTCCTCCGGGCAATCCGGGTGCTCCGGGCTGCCGCCTTCGCCATCTGCATCATTTTTCAGCATGGTGATGCATTTCTCCAGCGTCTCCACCAGTTCTTCGCGGATAATGGGCTTCAGCAGATAGTTCACGGCGCCGTACGTCAGAGCATCCTTGGCATACTGAAAATCCTGGAACCCGCTGACGAAGATCACCTTTGTCTCAATCCCCAGCGTCTTCAGTTCTTTTAAAACCTCGATTCCCGTCTTCTTCGGCATATAGATATCGAGAAGCGCAATATCCGGTTTTTCTGTGAGAATCCCATCGAACGCAGATTTCCCGTCTTCGTATTCCCCCACGATCTCGATGCCCAGACGGTTAAAATCCACAAGCTTCTGAATTCCTCTTATGATCACGGGCTCATCGTCCGCCAGAATCATTTTTATCATTCCTCTTCTCCCCCTTCTTTCCACGGCATGATAATCCGAACCATGGTTCCGACTCCGGGCGTGCTGGTGATTTCAATTCCGTACGCCTCTCCGTATAAATACCGCACGCGGTCGTGCACATTTTTCAGGCCGATGCTCTGCCAGTTGTGTTCATTTTTAATCCCCGGCTCATTCCCCTCCAGAAGCAGCTTCAGCTGTTCCAGTTCCCCGGTGCTCATACCGGCGCCATTGTCCATGACCGAGATTTCCATGCGGTGCTCCACATGCTCCGCCTCGATCATCACATGTCCGGACCCGTCCTTCGGTTTGATTCCATGGACATAGGCATTCTCCACAATCGGCTGCAGAATCAGCTTGGGGACGTGAACCTCACTGAGTCCGTTTAAATCCGCGGTAAAATGGACCTTCCCCTTGATCCGGCAGTTTAACAGATAGACATACTGCCTTGTGATCTCCACCTCTTTTTCCAGCGGCACCATGTCCTGCATGGGGCCAATCATATAGTGGATCTGGCTGGACAGCGCCTCGATCATCTCAGATACGACCGTATCATCCTTGTCCAGCGCCGTCATCCGGATAATTTCCAGCGTATTATAGAGGAAATGCGGATAAATCTGGGATTTCAGCGCCGTCATCTCCGCCTCCGCCTGCTTCATATGCGCCACATAGGACTGATTGATATAACTCTCCAGCTCCTTCGACATCTGATTGAACCGCTTCGACAGCACCCCAATCTCATCCCTCGAGGTTACAGGGAGGCGAACCTGAAAGTTACCGGTCTCAATCTCCGACATCTGTTCCATCATATTCCGAATCGGCTTTGTCAGACGCCTGGAAAACCACACCGAACCGCCCAGCAGCGCCGCCAGAGAGGCCCCGATGAACACATACATCATCGTCTGCATACGTCTGATCTTCTCATAGGCGGTCGCCGTCTTCATCGTAATAATCACCTTCAGCCCGCTGGCATTATACGGTGTATCCACGACGAACTCTTCCTTCGTCTCCTCAAACCGGACTCCCTCCGACGTCAGATTCTTCCCGATCAGCGACTCATCACTGCTGTAATAGCAATTATTTTCCCGATCGCATACATAGACCTGATCCCTTGCATTTAGATTCAGGTTCTTAAACGCCGCTTCCATCCGCTCTAAATCCACATCGATAAACAGCGTACCGACATACTCATAATTCCCTACTGCCCCCGATAAATCAAAGTAATTCCTGGCCAGTGTAAAGACCCAGGAATCCTGCATACGAAAATAGTCATTCTTATGAGTCAGAATCAGCATCAGATTCTTACTGTTCCGATCCAGTCCATCAAGCCCCATCCTGGCGTTAAACACTATCTCTTCCTCCGAAGGTATATTCCTCCGCGACCGGTGAAACGCCAGCTTCTCCCCCCGAATCCCCTCTCCAGCAAAATGAGTCCCGGAAATATAACTGTCCACCGCCTGGACATTTCCCAGAAACACCATCATGCTTTTATACCGGTTGGCCTCCATATACTCCGGATCCTCACCAATCCCATAGATAATCCGTCTCAGATTATCATACGACATATAATTAAACTGAAACTCCCCCTCGCTGGAATAATTATAATAATAAGGCATCTTCGACACCCCATTATAGCTCTCCATCATATCAGCCAGCGACTCACTCACATAAGACGCCGCCTGAACGTAATTACTCCTCAAAGAATTACCATACTCCTTAAACATCCGGTTTACGATCACCGTCGAGAGAAAAAGCATGGGAATTAACCCCAGCGTAATAATAACGAGACAGAATTTCTGATACAGGCTCAAATTCCTTTTCCAGCGCTTCTTCATACTATTTCCTCCCCCTTACTCCCCAAAACTATTACCCACCATTATACCATACATTCCACTTAACCTCAATTTTCACCCCATCTTCCGCCCTTCCCTCCTCGTGCAGCCAGTACACAGCCCTTCTCACCTCTCGCAGCCAGTACACAGCCCCAGCGCTTGCGGAGCGCCCGGGGACGGCAGGAGCAGAAGATTCAGCAGCTTCCTTTTCCGAGGTACGCAGGAACTTAAGCAGGAAGGCAGGAAAAAAGGGTGGTGAAAGCAGGCCTCAAAGCCTGCTTTCAAGCGCACACGGAGGAAAAATCCTTCAGGATTTCTTCCGTAGTTTGCGCGATCCGCCCTTTTTTCCTGTCTTCCTGCTTTAGAGCGTGTTTGAAAATTCATTCCTGCCATCTGCCCACCCCACTTTGCGGCATATTTACCCCTCATTCGGTCAACGTAGCCCACTACGCTTCCCTCATTCGGGGAAAATCTCCCACAAAGTGTGACGCACATCTGTCAGAAAGCAATTTTCAAACACGCTCTAGTTCCTGCCACCGAGGAAACAAGAAGCAGCTGAATCTTCTGCTCCTGCCGTCCCCGGGCGCTCCGCAAGCGTTGGGGCGTACCCCCTGGCACATTACCCTTTTGCAGCCCCCGCCGTAATCCCCTTCACAAAATACTTCTGCAGCATCACAAAGATAATGAGTGCCGGAATGATGGAACAAACCGTACCCGCAAACACAATATCCCACCGCGCCGTATACTGACCGACAAAGGAGTATACCTCAACCGTAATCGTTTTCGCCCGGTCTGAAGGAAGAACGAGATACGGCATTAAAAAGTCATTCCAGATACCGAGTCCGTTTAACACCACCATGGAAGCAGTACACGGTCCAAGAAGGGGAAATGTCACCTTCCAGAATGTCTGGAACGGATTGCACCCATCGATCTGAGCCGCCTCCTCGATCTCTAAAGGCACTCCCTTTAAAAAGCTGCAGTACAGCAGGGAGCCGAAGGCCACTGAGCCTGAGATATAACAGGCGATGGGGCCTGCCAGATTGCCGAACAGTCCGAACATCTTCATCTCTTTAAACAACGGAAACATATAGAGATGAAACGGAATCATCATGCCTGCCAGAAAGTATGTATAGATAAATATAGTCGTCCTCGTTCTGCGCCGCTCCATCGCATAGGCCGCCAGGGGAACGATAAAGACAATCAGCACTTCGGATACCAGCGTTAAAACCACACTGTGGAAAATGGCAGTCACAAAATCCGACTGGGCAAATAAATCCTGAAAGTTCTTTAAGTACAGCGTAGTTGGCAGAGACATGGGATTCTTCAGGATTTCGCCGTTGCTCTTAAATGCGGATATAATCGCAAAGAATACGGGAGCCAGGAACAGAACGGCCAGTATAATCGTCGCGGCAAAGAGAATACCGTTTCCCGGGCGTACTTTCCGTCTGCTGGCTTTAATTCCTACTTCTTTCATTATAACTGCACCTCCCTGCGTTTTAGAATACTCTGCTGGATCGCGTTGAGAATCAGAATAATAAACAGGAGCACGATGCCGACCGCTGTTCCGAAGCCCTGCCGGCCTTCATTAAAGCCCACCTTATACAGCAGGTACACGATGGTCTCTGTCGTAAATCCGGGACCGCCGTCCGTCATGACGGAGATCTGATCGAACACCTTCAGACCGTTGATCAGGGAAAGTGTCAGATTGATGGTAAATGCACCGGAGATCAGAGGCAGTGTGATTGCCTTGAAACGCTGAAGCGGTGACGCGCCGTCGATAGCCGCCGCCTCCACCACATCGGTGGGTACACTCTGCAGCGAGGCCAGGTAGATAATCATGTAGTAACCAGCGCCTTTCCACACCAGCACGACACCGACCATGATCAGAGCCAGCTTCGGATTCCCCAGCCAGTCCTGGCAATACTCGCCCATTCCCAGCGAACGGAATATCGTATTGACCGCTCCGAAATTGTAGTTGTACATGATCTTCCAGATAAAGCCCGACACGATGCCGCTGATCAGTACGGGAACGTAGAAAGCGCTCCGGAAGAAATTCTTTCCCCATCTCACATTATCCACGATCAGCGCCAGGATTAACGCCATGCTGTTTTCCAGAATCGATATGAACGCGGTAAGAATTACCGTATTCTTCAGTGCATTTCCAAAACGGGCGCTGGTAAAAATCTCTTTGTAGTTTGCCAGCCCGACAAACTTGACGACCGGATTCAGTCCGTCCCATGAGGTAAAGCTGTAATAAACGCTGGCAATCGTCGGCACGATAATAAACAGCGTAAAAAACAGGAAAGCCGGTGCGATAAATCCCATTGATACGAAATCAATCTTTACTTTTTTCTTTCCCATCTGTCCCCATCCCCTTTCCTTTTCTTATCTAAGGGGCTGTTAGAGAACCATTCCGGCTCTGTAACAACCCCTTTTCCATCAGTTTCCTGTTATGTTCCGCAAAGCATCCTTTTCGCGGAGCATATCTCTATTCCGCACTCTTCAACGGGTTAAAGCTCTGCATGGCAACCTGCCACGTCTTGTTTAATTCCTCACATGCGGACGGAATATCCCTCTGTCCCTGGATTACTTCAATCGTTGTCTTATACATGAAATTTCTGAAATCCGGAGGAAGCTCATTTTCACCTACTCGTCCGTTCCACATCAGACTTAAATCATCCGCCGTATTCGTAGCCTCGATTACCTTCAGCATAACCGGAGCGGCAGCCAGATCCGGGGTCTCTACGGTAGAAGGAATAGCATTTAACTTATCACAGAAAATTTTATAATTATCCATTTTATAGAAGAAGCGGATGAATTCCTCTGCCGCGGCTTTTTTGTTCGGATCCTTTGCGGATTCTGCTGAAATCGCCAGACCGCCAGCGCCACCGCCGCCTACAAGGCGGGTCTTTCCGTCTGGACTTGGCACTGCAAACCATCCTAATTCAAAATCAGGGTCTGCATCTGTGATCTGAGAAAACATATGAGTACCGGAGTACATCATGGCCGCCATGTCGCTGACCAGGAATGTCGTAATCTGCGCATCCGGGGTTGATACCCAGCCATCCTGAGCGTACTGTAAGATGTCCTTCATTTCTTCAAATGTTGCAGTTATAGCGGGATCAGAAAAATCCTTTGTTCCCTCATAGCAATGCTTGATAAAATCAGTATCCTGGCTCATCACCTGGTCATTATATGCCTTATAAAACCAGAAACCCATATGCCAGATATCCTGTCCGCCAATAACCAGAGGCGCCATATCACCCTTATCTTTTATTTTCTGGCAAAGCTCCATAAATTCATCGTATGTCTTCGGCTCTGTGAATCCGTTATCATCAAAATAATTCTTATTATAGATGATTCCCTGCGTATTCGCTCCGCTTAGCGGAGCAGTATAAGTTTTTCCGTCAAATGCAACCGTCGTCTTAAATAAGGAAATAATATCCTCCGGCAGTGGTTCCAGCATGCCTGCGCGTACATACATCGGGGTATCCCGCATTTCCATCACATCCGGAAATTCGCCAACGCTCTCCTTTGTCTTTAAGAACTCGCTGTACGCCCCGCCGTTGCCCGGCTGAATCTTCACCGTGATATCCTGATACGTTTCGTTAAAACGGTTGACAATTTCATTCATAGACGCCTTGGCTCCCTCGTCACCATCCGCGAATATGAAGATCAGCTCTGTCGGCTCCGTCACGACGGAAGTGTCTGTGCCTGCTGCCGTCGTATCTGATTCGGTCTTTGCCGCCTCCGTTTTTGCCGCCTCGGTCTTTGCCTCCGTTCCCGCAGCAGGGGCCTGTGACGCACCACCTGAAGAATCCTTGGAACCACAGCCGGCCAGAAGTGTTCCCGCCATGGCTGCACATAATACAGAAGCCAGTAATTTCTTTTTCATGTTTTTTCCTCCTTGCTATGAGCACTTAGCGGACATCTTTGTGCCGCTTACGTGTGATGCATGTCACTTCCACTCAAACGTGCCCGCTTTACCGGGTATCGTGAGGTATTTCACGAACTTAGTGGAGTGACGCCGCCTTGATTTGTTTTTTCTTTCTGTCATAACTATATCAGGAAATACGTTCCGAAAAAACTCTGTTTTTTAAGGTATTCATGCAATTTTTAAAGATCGTTGGCCAAATCCCATAGACAGCGTAACCTAATAACGATACAATAAAGACTGATATAATGCACATATGATACGCAGAGTGCTGTAGCTATAGATCCTGACCGGATAGAGTACCAGATACCAATACGCTTACAGAAAGGGAAACCACTTCTATGAACATAGAAACACTCATAAACGCCGATTTCAGGGGCTGCATCCAGGCAGTCCGACACGGCGAGACGATATTTGAAAAGGCATACGGATTCGCCGACCTGGCCAACCGGGTCCCAAATGAACCCGACACAAAATTTGCAACCGCTTCGGCCGGAAAGGTGTTTGTGGCGGCGGGAATATTACAGCTGATCGAGCGGGGACGGCTGAATTTCAGCGACCGCATCGGTGATTTGCTCGGCTTTGATTTAAGAGCCATCGACCGGGATATCACCGTGGAGGAGCTGCTGACCCATACCTCCGGCATACCGGACTACTTTGACGAGAGTATCATGGAGGAGTACGAGGACTTATGGAGAGATTACCCCAATTATAAGATACGCTCCAACAGGGACTTGCTGCCGCTGTTCCTTGATAAACCCATGATGTATCCCCGCGGAAGCCGGTTTCAATACAACAATACCGGTTTTGTCGTGCTGGCCATGATCCTGGAATCCGTGACAGGGGCCGCGTTTGATGAATACTTGAGAGACAGCCTGTTTATCCCCTGCGGCATGACCTCCACAGGATACTATGAGCTGGACCGGCTTCCTGCCAAATGCGCGTCAAACTATATCTATGATGCAGAAACGCAGACGTACCGCACCAACATATTCAGCGTTGACGCAAAAGGCACGGGAGCGGGCGGCGCATTTACGACGGCCGGCGATATCAGACGCTTCTGGGAGCACCTCATGTCCGGCAAAGTGATTTCCCCTGACATGACTGCGAATATGACCGAAAATCACAGCGGCGATGCGCGGTGCTACGGCTACGGGATCTGGCTGCGGGAGCAAAACGGAATCTATTTCCCCTATTTTCAGGGCAGCGACCCCGGAGTCAGTTTTATCTCTTCTTATAAGAAAGAAACAGAGACTGTGGTCACTCTGGTCAGCAATTATGGAGATGATGTCTGGCAGCTTCACAGAAAGCTGACGGCGGAATTGTATTAACCACAGACAGGCTTTTTCTTTAAAATTTGAACTCTATTGTTAAAATATGGACTTACGTTTCCATTTTGCAGTCACTATAATGATACTCAGCACAGGAAGTTTCTAATAGAAAGGACTGCAAAACACATGAACGCAAACACAATTACCAATCCAATTCTAAGGGGATTCCATCCCGATCCCTCCATTGTCCGGGTGGGGGAGGACTATTATATCGCCACCTCCACTTTCGAATGGTTTCCCGGCGTACAGATCAGCCATTCCAGGGATTTCATTCACTGGGAGACCCTGGGCGGCACGCTGAATGACCCGGCCATTCTGGATCTGAAAGGGGTGGGGCCATCCCAGGGCGTCTGGGCCCCGTGCCTGACCTGGGATCAGGGGACCTTCTATCTCGTATTCACCATTGTCCGCTCCTTCTACTGCACCATGTACGACACCCACAATTATCTGGTGACCTCCAAACATATCATGGGACCCTGGTCCGCGCCTGTTTCATTAAGTGACTTCGGATTCGATCCCTCTCTGTTTCACGACACAGACGGCCGCAAATACATGGTCAGCATGGTAACGGATCATCGAATTCCACAGAAATATGCAGGTAGAATCATTTTGCAGGAGTACTCCCCTTCCGAACAGCGGATGGTCGGACCGGTAAAGGATATCTATCAGGGAGATAAAATTTTTCTGGAAGGTCCGCACATCTTTAAAAGAAACGGCTGGTATTATCTGTTTTCCGCGGATACCGGCACCGGGGAGCTGCATGGTCAGACCATTTTGCGTTCCCGGAGTGTCTGGGGGCCGTATGAAATGTATCAGTCTCCCGCCATGGAGAGAACCGGCGACAACGAGGCATTTTCCATCCTCACCACACGCCATCACGAGGACTATCCCCTTCAGAAAGCGGGCCATGCCGATCTCGTGGAAACGCAGAACGGCGAGTGGTACGCGGTCCATCTCTGCGGCCGTCCCCTCTCCAGCCGCAACGAAGCGGACCGCCGGCGATTTCCCGGCTGCCGCCGCTATCCCCTGGGGCGTGAAACAGCGGTTCAGAAGATGCGCTGGACCGGGGATGACTGGCTCGTGCTGGATAACGGGACGACGCTGCCCGATACTAAGGTGCCCGCACCGGAGCTACCGCCCTGTCCCTGTCCGGAAATACCGGCGAGGGATGACTTCGATCTCCCCAGCCTCGCTCCTGTATGGCAGTCGCTGAGGGTTCCCATGAATCACACACACATTTCCCTGACTGCACGCCCGGGATGGCTGCGCATGTATGGAAGGGAGGGACTGGCTTCACGCTTTACGCAGACGCTCATCGCCAGAAGATGGACGGAATTCACCTTTGAGGCATCGGCCCGGATGGAATTTCATCCCGAGGTGTTTAAGCAGATGGCCGGGCTCATCTGTATGTACGATACGGATAATTACTTCTATCTGCATCTGACCTTTGACGAAGATTCAGGGACCTGCCTGACCCTCCTAAGAGCGGAAAACAGAAGCTACTCCTATCCGGCCGGCATTCTGCCCGTTCCCGCCGATGCCCCTCTGCTCCTTAAGGCCGCGGTGGATCATGACACCATTCGTTTCTTCTACAGCCTGTGGGACGAGCAGCATTTCGTCCCCATCGGCGCTCCCATGGACTGCAGCTTTCTCTCCGACGAGGCTTGCGAAGAGGGCTGGTTTACCGGAGCCATGGTCGGAATCTGCTGCCAGGATCTGACCGGAGGTGGAGTCTATGCGGATTTTGACTGGTTTGAGTACAGAACAGATTCATTTCAGTGATAAAAAGTGTCTTGACAAAATAGTCAGTACTGAGTATACTGTAATTACTCAGTACTGACTATTTTATATGAGAGAGGAGGAACTTGTCATGATCCCGCTTTACATCCTCGGCCTGCTGCTTCGATTCGGCCCGCAGCACGGCTATCAGATTAAGAAACTGTTGGAAGAACAGTTAGAGGACTTCACCCAGATCAAGCTGCCAACTGTCTATTACCATTTAGAGAAGATGGAGGCCGCCGGCCTGATCGAAGCCCACAGGGACCGGCAGGGAGCCAGACCCGAAAAAACCGTATACCAGGTCAGTGACGCGGGAATCGGCCGTTTCAATGAGCTGCTGGCCGAGACACTGAATATGCAGTACCGCCCTACGTTCGACAGCGACGCCGCATTCTATTTTTCCGATCATTTGGACAGCACCACACTTTTAAACAGTCTTTCCAGCCATGCGGCGCACTTAAAAAAGGCGCTGGAATCCATCAGACACCACCGGGAGGAGACCATGGCAGCCATTCCGGAGCAGCTAAGGATACCGGCCGGCATTATATTTGAACACCATATTCTCCATTTCCAGGCGGAGCTTGAGTGGGCGGAACAATCGATCCGTAAGTTTGAGGAGGCAGATCAAGATGAAAATGAGAGTCATTGAAACCAATGTGGGAATTCAGAATGAAGTAACCGTAGAAATGTTTGATTCCTTTGCCCGCACCATGCGTGACCGTGGCTGGAATGGGGTGGATTCCATGATTGCCTCAGGCCTCCGCGGCGGAGACATGCTGGAAATCGGCCCCGGCCCTGGATACGTCGGTCTGGAAATTGCGAAGAAGCTGACGCCCGATTCCCTCACCGGATGTGAGATCAGTCCCGCCATGCTCCAGTTCGCCCGCAAAAATGCGAAGAATTACGGGATCGATGCCCGGTATGTCCAGGGCAACTGCATGGAGATGCCATTTGAGGCTGAAAGCTTCGACAGCGTCATCTCCAACGGTTCCCTGCACGAATGGGAAACCCCGGTTCGCGTCTTCAACGAAATTTACCGGGTGCTCCGTCCCGGCGGACGGTACTGTATCACTGATCTCAGAAGGAACGTAAATCTGCTGGCCAGATACCTGGGGCTGGCAACCGCAAAACCCCGGGCAATCCGTCCAGGATTTATTTCCTCCTTAAACGCAGCTTATACGGTGGGCGAAATTACAGAGCTTCTGCGCAACTCCGATTTAAAAGGAGCTATGGTAACGACCGATTTCTTTGGGCTGTGTATTTCGGGGGAAAAGAAGTAAAACAACAGCAGCCGCAGTATTTATCTCTGCGGCTGCTGTATACGTCTGTCTATGGCTGTTCCAGTAAGCAATTGTTTCAATCCACGCTCGATCATTTCACAGAGTGCGACTACATCTTATAGATGCGCGGCTTGACTTCATGTAGAGGTGGGGGAATTCCCGCTTGTTTTGTTAAAGCAGTATCACTCTTTTCCCATCATAATCAATCTCACAGCTTCCGCCCTTCTTCAGCCGTCCGAACAGCATCTCGTCTACCAGGAGCGGCTTGATCTCCTGACCGATGATCCGCTTAATCTCCCTGGCTCCGTATTCGCGGCTCACGCCTTTCGCCGCCAGGTATTTCCGGCACGCTCTTGACAGGGTCAGCTCCACGTTTTTCTCCGCCGCCTTCCGGGCCAGATTACCGAATTCTTTTCCCACAATCCGGTCCGCCATGGCCGCATCCAGCGGACGGAAAATAATGATCCGGTCGAGGCGGTTTCTGAACTCCGGCCGGAACACGCGCTTCACCTCATCGGTGATTCCTTCCTCATTGAGCTGCCGTCCCCCGAATCCGATGGAGGCGCGGTCGGCCTTTTCCGCCCCCGCGTTGGAGGTCATGATTAAAATAACGCTGCGAAAATCCGCCTTCCTGCCCTGGTTGTCGGTCAGCGTTGCATAATCCATAATTTGAAGCAGAATGTTATAGATGTCCGAATGCGCTTTCTCGATCTCATCAAGCAGGAGAACACAGTGCGGGTTCTTCCTGATTGCTTCCGTCAGAAGACCGCCTTCCTCATATCCCACGTAGCCCGCCGGCGAGCCGATCAGCTTCGCCACCGTATGTTTTTCCGCGTACTCGCTCATATCAAACCGCACAAGGCGGATTCCTAACACCTCAGCCACCGACTTTGCAAGCTCTGTCTTTCCCACTCCGGTCGGCCCGACGAACAAGAGACTCCCCACCGGTTTATTCTCCTCGCTCAGGCCCGCCTTCGACAGCTTGATGGCATTGGTCAGCTGATCCACCGCCGCCTCCTGACCGAAGACTCTGCCCTTCAGCTCCCGCTCCAGGCGTGCCAGCTTCTGCCGTTCCTCCGTCTCCACCGTCTGCTTTGGAATCCTGCATATCTTCGCCAGCACCTCTTCCACCAGCTTCTTATCCACCACCTGGATCTTCTTGTTTTTCGGATGCAGCTCCAGATAGGCCCCCGCCTCGTCAATTAAGTCAATGGCCTTGTCAGGCAGATACCGCTCGTTGATATACTGTTCCGAGAGACTGGCCGCGTGCTCCATAGTCCCCTTCTGGTAGCGGACATGGTGGAATTTTTCATAGTACGGCTTTAGGCCATTTAAGATCTCCACCGTCTCTTCCACCGTCGGTTCCTTGATATCGATATTCTGAAAACGCCTTACCAGGCTCTTATCCTTGGAAAAATACTTCTTATATTCCTCATAGGTGGTGGCCCCGATAAATTTAAGCTTTCCATCTGTTAAATACGGCTTCAGCAGATTGGAGGCGTCCATGGATCCGCCGTTTACCGCGCCGGCCCCTACCAGATTATGAATCTCATCGATATAGAGAATGGGATTTTCTTCCTCCTTCAGCTCTTCCATCACCGCCTTGAGCCGCTTCTCAAAATCGCCCCGAAACTGGGTGCCCGCCAGCATGGATCCCAAATCAATCCCGTAGATTCTGGCATTTTTCAGCTTCTCCGGCACGCGGCCCTCATTGATTCTGGCCGCCAGCCCATACGTGATGGCCGTCTTTCCCACACCGGGTTCCCCCACATGGAGCGGATTATTCTTCTGACGCCGGCACAATACCTGCATGGTGCGTTCCAGCTCCGCCTCCCTTCCTATTAAAGGGCAGCTGTTTTTCACCTCATCATTGATGCAGACCGCGTACTGAAGCAGGATGCTCTCCCGCTCCTCTTCCGCATCTTCCTCATTATCCATATCAGAGATTCCGCCTGCTCCAGCCCCCATTTTTCTCCCAGAACCATCGGTGCCCAGTTCCACCAGGATATCCACGCACTCCACGCCCTGCATCTGAACAAAATACGCGCCGTAGCTCTCCTCCAGCTCCATCATGCTGTACAGCAGATGCGGCAGCTCAATCGTATCGCGGTCTGAGGAAATCGCCTTCCTTGCCGCCTCCTCTATGGTCTGGCTCAAGCCGTAGCTGACCTCGATACCGCCTTCCTCCTTCTCCACAGTGTCCATCTGCTCCAGGTACTCCTCCAGCCGTGACTTTAACTTTTTCACGTCGCCTCCGCAGCTTTTAAACGCAGCCTGGAAGGCGGGCCGGTCTGCGAGCACAAACCACACGTGCTCCGGGGTCACATACTCGTTTCCCCTCTTCCCCGCATTTAAAACTGCGTCATTCAGCAGCTCTTCCACTTCTTTTGCTATCTTCAAATTTCTTCTTCCTCCAGTCATAATCGGCAGCCTTTATCCACATCCTGTCTTCACCGTAATCTGCACAGCGTCGTACTATGACTCCACTTCCACCCGGAACGGATATCCCTGCTCCCGAGCAATCTTCACCGCCCTGGCCGCCTTCGTCTTTGCAATATCGTAGGAATAAATCCCCACCACAGCTTTCTGTCCCTTATGGACCGTCATCATGATGGCTACCGCTTCCTCATAATTCTTGCGGAACACGTCAATGAGAATCTCCACCACCACATCCATTGGCGTAAAATCATCGTTGTACATGACCACTTTATACTGTTTCGGCTGTTTCAGCCTGATTTCTGTTTTTTCTGACAATCCTGTATTTGCCGGCATACTGTATCATTACCTCCTGATCCGGATCATTTAAACTCCATTTTAATCCATCATGCATGGAAATGCAAGCGGTAACGGAAGGCTGGGAATCTCCTGATCAGCTCTGTTTCTGCTTCATTTTTTTATTTTTCGTTTTATCTCTTGAACCCAAAAAATCTTTGTGGTACGATAACCTCATTCCTATTAACAGTGAGGCTTACCAATGACAAAAGAAAATATACTGCCACTGGCCCGCAAAGCGGCCCGCATACTTTTTACCATATTTCTTATGACGGTTCCATGTATATCCTATTTTTTATTTGAGTATGTAACCGGCAATCTGGCGACGATCCCTTCCTATATGGCCGCCCTGAACATCGGCTGGATTTATATCCTCTATCTCCTGGTGTTTGCGGCGAGCGGACGGACCAGAATCGCCATCCCCGTCGTGTCCATTCTCCTGTTCATCCTCTCCCTGGCCGAGGCCTTCGTGGTGTCTTTCCGAAGCCGCCCCATCATGTTCTGGGACATCCTGGCCTTTGGAACAGCCATGACGGTTTCCCAGAACTACGTATTTACCATAACGAAGGCCATGAAAGCCGCCGGGGTGATTCTCCTCGTCATCAATATAGCCGCAATTGCATTTCCAAGACGGATCTCCGGCCGCAAATACAGGCTTGCCTTCGCAGGCACGGCGGCCGCTGTCATCGCCGCCTACGGCGTATGGTTTTTTACATTTCTCATGCCTTCCTGGGGCCTGGGAATCAACATGTGGGAGGTCAACGAGACCTATAAGGAATACGGTTACGTCCTCTCCACGGCAGTGTCCTTCCGCTATGCGGTGAAGCAGAAGCCCGCCGGATACGGCACATCACAGATAAAACAGATCTATAACGATTACAAGGCGGAAGATGTCCTCCTGGCCTCTGCCGAGGAGGTGGCACTGAGTGAAGATATCATCACCCCGGTCAATATTATCTGCATTATGAATGAAAGCCTGTCCGACTTACGCACAGGAGGTTCCTTTCAGACGAATCAGGCGTATTTTCCATTCCTGTACAGCCTGAAAGAGAACACCATAAGCGGAAGCCTGTGTGTTCCCGTCTTCGGCTCCATGACGTGCAATTCGGAATTCGAATTTCTGACGGGTGATTCCATCGCCTTCCTGCCTTCCAACTGCAGTGCCTACCAGTTCTACATAAAACCCGGAACCTACAGCCTTGTCAGCACCTTAAAGGACCAGGGCTACCGGACCGTCGCCATGCATCCTTATCCGGGTGAAAACTGGAACCGGGATACGTGTTACAAGAATATGGGATTCGACGATTTCATTGATGAAACCCGCTATGAGGAACGGGATTTTCTGAGAAATTACGTGAGCGACCAGTCCAATTACGAGAACCTGATCAAACAGGTGGAGAATAAGGAGAATCCTGCCGACCGCCTTTTTCTGTTCAATGTGACCATGCAGAACCACGGCGGCTATGAGGGAATCTATGACAACTTTCCGCAGGAGGTGTGGCTGACCGGCTCCTTAAAGGATAAGTATCCGAAGACCGACCAGTATTTATCACTGATGAAGCGTTCCGATGAGGCCCTGGAATACCTGATCCGATACTTTGAGGCCAGCGACGAGCCCACCATGATCGTGATGTTCGGCGACCACCAGCCCAGCGTGGAGGACGAATTTTTCGATGAGATCGCAGGCATGCCCAGCGCCGATGTTCCCGCCGGAGACCACTTAATGTGGTATGAGACGCCGTTTCTTATCTGGACAAACTATGAATCCGGATCGGAAGAGAAAGGGAAGATGAGCGCCATCTATCTCGCTTCCGAGCTGCTGGATCAGGCCGGCCTGGATATGACGCCGTACCAGCGTTTTCTGCTTTCCATGGAGGAAACACTGCCCGTGATTCATCCGCTGGGCTGCTATGATGCCTCGGGAACCTACTACGCCTGGGAGGAGACCAGCGCTGATAGTTTTCCGTACTGGGAAACCATCAGGGATTATGAATATCTTGTTTATAATCATAGCTTTGATCCGAAAAAATATAAGGACATGTATACTACAGGTCAGTAGTGCAGGAAACTGCCGCAAATGCAAAGAGCACGCACCAGATAAAGGAACTTCCGTCATTCTTCCGGAAGTTCCTTTATCTGTTTCATCATCTCCTCGGACACCGAATCCAGCAGATAATTTTTATGCTTTTCCCCTGTCTTTCTCTCCTGATACTCCTGATGAACCGTCTCGCTCAAACGGCGTATCTCTTCCTTCAACTCCCTGGCCGATATCAGCCGGCAGCCCTGGCCGTGTATGATAATCTGTTCCAGATGGTCCGAAGTAGCTACTGTCACATCGTATTTTCTTCCGTTTTCATGAGCGAACTTCTCAATATACTGGTCTGCCGTCTCCGCCTCCTTTGTAAAGACCACCTGGATGTTGTGGTAGTCCAGGCACTCAGTCACATGGCCCTGTACCCGGTAGGCGTCGAACACGGCAATCAGCCGGCATTTCTTCATGCCCTGGTAATTGCAGAGAATATCGAGGAGTTTTCCTCGAGCGCCGTCGATGGTTTGCTCCGCCAGCTCCTTCAATTCATCCCATGCGAAAATGATGTTATACCCGTCAACCAGAAGATACTCTTCCCTGGGGGCCTCCTTTTTATAGGTCCTCACCGCAGGAACGCTGGTTACAGGAATGCGGAAAGATTTCTCCCGGTTTTTCCATCCGGACTTAGCCCCGGAGGAATTTCCCCGACGGTTGGCGTAAAAGGTGCGTTCCAGAATGGCATCCACTTCCTCCGTGCCGATCCATTCCCTGTCACTCTCCGGCTCATCGTTCCGGCCGTTCGCCGCCTGACCTTTTCTGGCGGCAGCTCCGGCTAGCCCGGCTAATCCATCCGCCCCCATGTCTTTCTGCGGTTCCAGACAACTTTCCAGATGCATATACTCCGGGACCTGGTTCCATTCCACTAAGAATCCCGCCCCGTGGGCACAGAATACGGACCCGGCCGGGTTCGCCATGTCTCCGTCCGGATCATAGCCGATTGCGGCCACCACTTCCTCCGTATTGTGGCACGGCCCGTAGCCGGAAAATGTAAACGACAACTGTCCCGCGCCGCCCGTATAGGCGGTTACCTCTTTCTGATATCCCCCCATGCAGGCCGCCGGGGCGCTTCCGGTGAGAACCGCCCGGTCTCCCTCCATGACAGGAGGCATCACTTTCCCTGCCATGCGTTCCACATCGCTCATCGCCCGTCCCACGTAACGGTCCGGAAGTTCAAGGCGGAAATCGTAAAATGGTTCCAGCAGCATGGATTCCGCCTGCATCAGTCCCTGTCGGACTGCCCGGTAAACAGCCTGGCGGAAATCGCCGCCCTCCGTATGCTTTAAATGGGCCCGCCCCGACATCAGCGTGATCTTCATATCCGTGACCGAAGAACCCGTCAGCACACCCTTGTGCTCCTTCTCCGCCAGATGGGTCAGAACCAGCCGCTGCCAGTTTCTTCCCAGAATATCCTCGCTGCAGGCGGAAGCAAACTGCATACCGCTCCCTGGCTCCCCGGGTTCCAAAAGAAGATGGACCTCCGCATAATGACGGAGCGGTTCAAAATGCCCCACGCCCTCCACCGTGTTCGTGATCGTCTCCCGGTAGACGATGCTCCGGTCTCCGAATTCCACAGAGAGACCGAAACGTTCCTCGATTACGCTTTTTAAAATCTCCATCTGAATCTCGCCCATAATCTGGACATGGATCTCCTTCTTGCTCTCCTCCCATGTCAGATGCAGCTCCGGATCTTCCTCCTCCAGCTCCCGGAACTTCGGAAGTACGGCCGCCGCATCGACGCCCTCCGGCAGCCCGATCCGGTATGTCATCACCGGCTCTAAAAGCGGCATGGCCGAGGCCGCTTCGATCCCCAGCCCCTGTCCCGGAACCGTTTTGGCAAGCCCCAGCACGGCGCAGACGGTACCGGCCGGCGCCTCCCGCACTGTCTCGAATTTCTCCCCGGAATAGAGGCGAATCTGATTTACCTTCTCCTCGTCGATGATCTCCCTCGTCAATAAGCTGCCGCCCGTGATCTTCATATGGCTCATGCGGTTTCCCTGAGCATCTCTCGATATCTTGAAAATCTTCGCTCCGAATTCCTGTGGATATTCAGGCGTTTCCGTGTACTCCTCAAGTCCCTTCATGAATTCCTCCACACCCGTAAACTTAAGCGCAGAACCGAAAAAACATGGAAACAGGCGCCTGTTTATAATCTGCTCCCGTATCCCGGCCGCCTCCACACGGCCGGTCTCCAGATATTCATCCAGCCTCTCCTCACTGGTCATGGCAATCTGCTCATAAAAATGATCCGTTCCGGCCTCTCCGAAGTCCACAAAGGTTTCCTTTAAGACTTTTCTTAAGTCATCCAGGATAGCCCCTTTACCCAGCCCTGCCAGGTCCATCTTATTGATAAAGAGAAATGTGGGAACCCGATATCTGGCAAGAAGACGCCACAGCGTCCTCGTATGCTCCTGCACTCCGTCCGTTCCGCTGATCACCAGAATGGCGTAATCCAGCACCTGCAGGGTCCGTTCCATCTCCGCCGAAAAATCCACGTGCCCCGGAGTGTCGAGAAGCGTCATCTCCATATCCTTCCACTTCAAAATGGCCTGTTTCGAGAAGATCGTAATCCCCCGCTTCTTCTCCAGTTCATACGTATCGAGAAACGCGTCCCCCCGGTCCACCCGTCCCATTTTCCGGATGCTTCCGCCCATATAGAGCATCGCCTCCGACAATGTCGTCTTTCCCGCGTCTACGTGGGCCAAAATACCGACTGCCAGTTTCTTCATCTTTGTATCGTTCTCCTTCTATGTGCAGCAGAAACTCTCATGGTTTTGTCGTTTTCCGCCTCAATACCGAAAGCAAGCTGCCTGCAAAAAACACAGACAGCCTGCTGTTTATGAGTATTATAACATTCACAGGGAAAAAGCGAAAGATGTTTTTCCATTCCACTTCCGGTAAATCAAACCGTTGAAAGCGGTTTTCCTCTTTTACAGCTCATAAAAACACTCCTTATCCCCCCAGGAGCAGTGTCTGCACGCCGGATTTCTCCCATTTTCCACCAGCTTCCGGAACTTTTCGGCTTGTTCTCCCCGAAACAGTGCCTCAAGCGGCTGTTCCCGCACATTCCCCGTGGAAAAGTCGGTAAGATCAGTACAAAATGATGTCTCCCCATTCCACATAATATGGAGATGACGCCATGGGGAAAGACAGGGTCTCACGATTTCTCCGGAATGAACATGCGGCAGATACCGGACCTTAAAAGCATACGTTCCGGGTTCCTCCAGGCGGAGTCCGGCCTTCTCCATCTCCGAATCCCCCTCACCACTCTGCCTCCACGATTCAACCGCCTCCGCTTCGATGGAAAATTCCCGTTCCATCACGGCTTTATATTCTCCAATCTCCCGGCTATTTAAAACGATCATATCCTGAAGCAGCACCTCATCCACGGGAAAATCCGACAATTCAGCAAAAAACTCCTTCAGCTGCCCTTTCAGCTCCTCCGTCAAAACGGCCATACAGACCACCGGCAGCAAAGGCGCCGCCCTCTTTACTGCAAGCAGATTCTCCCGGATCTTCCGGAATGTTCCCGCGCCGCGGATGCTGTCATGGAGCTGCTCCGGTCCGTCAACAGACACGTAAATCTTGTCCAGACAGTCCGGAACAGTCTCCGCATGCCGGTCCAGCAGAGTCCCGTTTGTAACGATTCCGACCCGGTACCCCCGTTCATGAAGTGTGGAGGCGATCTCATCAAAGCACGGGCTCATGAGCGGTTCCCCGCCCCAAAGCATGACCGATGGCTTCTTTCCGGCGGCCGCGTCCAGCTCATTTACGATCCCAAGCCACTCTTCCGTTTTCAGGGCCATGCTCTCCTTGCCGTCACGCAGAGCGCTGTTTTTCCTCTGTCCGCAAAACCAGCAGTTTAAATTACACTGCCTGGTCAGCTGTAAATGAATCATCTCCAGTCGTCGTTCCATCTCACTCTTCCTCAAAATATCGCATCTCCATCAGCCTCTCCTCGATCAAACCAAGCTGGGAGCTCATAATATCGGGTGAATACAGGGAACGGAGCCCGGCGATTCCCAGTTCCTCCATAGCCCCCGCCACCCGGTCATTTGCCCGGTACAATGCCTCCAGCGCCTCTCTCACATTAAATCTGCCGGGAGAAGTCGGAGCAGGCGGCCATCTCGCATCCGACACCCACCCTTCGGTAACCGCCCGAAAGGCCGCAGCCAGCGCTTCATTCTCATGCCAGTCGATCTGCTTATAGGCGGCGATCCCCTCGATCCCCTCCAGAATCATGCGGCAAACCGGATCCAGCTGCAGCGCCTGATCCGTATTCAGCCATGCCTTTGCCGTTCCCCCGTGCCACGCAGCCCCATTTTCAATTTTCAAAATGGACAGGTTCTCCAGAAGCTCTGCGGATTCCACCACCTCCGAAGGTGTCGCCGGAACAAATCCGCTTTCTATGGACAGGTCCATGATTTCCTTAAACCGTTTCAAGCTGTCGCCTTCTTCCTCAAAGAACCTGGCCTGATTAAACTGTTTGACATAGAAGTATGCCGAACTTCCTATGTATTCCGCATCCTCGGCATACGGCATGATAAAGGAGCCTGTCTCCTGTGCACGTGCGTTCCAGCGGCAGAACATGGACTGAATCTCCTCATAACGGACCGCCTCGTTTCTCACGCCCTCCGTCGCCCCCATCAGATACCAGAGCAGCAGATTTGCCATACAATCGGAACGGAAGATCAGCTTCAGCCCGTTATCACAGATAGAGGGATTCGTCAGATACTTTAAATACTCCGGCTTATCCTTTATATATTCCTCGATAAGAAACAGCTGGTTTTTATTGCTGTGCCCCTGCACGTCATAGCACAGTCCGGTGGCCTTTCTTATCTCGGGAAATGAGAGGAAGAAGGAATCGGCGTCCATAATGAGTGTCTCGATTCCCACCTCCTTATAGATGCCCGGAATCTGTGCGTTCCAGCTGCATTCCGGATTCCATCCAACCTTCGGGCGGATTCCCGTATAACGCTCCCATGTGTCCAGGCTCCTTAGCAAGGTATGCACCGCCACCTCACGCGGCACATTTCCCATCATCAGATGTGTATACGGGGATGCCACCGGCTCCACCTGACCGTCCAGAATCAGCGCCTTCAGCTTTTTCATGACCTCGGGAGCCAGCCTCTCTATTTCATCCAGCGTCTTGCCGCTGGCCTCAAATCCTATTTTATACTGATTGTCCCGAACCAGGTCAAACAGCTTTTCATAGCAGTTTTTCACGACCCATTCCCGCCGTTCCATTTTCAGCTGGGAATACTGGATGTTCGCATGTGGAAGAAAAATAACTTTAGGCCTCATATTATTTGCTCCAATCAAAGATTATTTTAAATACATCCTCGCCCTTCGCCATCTTGTATTCAAATGCCTCCGCACACTTCGATACCGGCCAGATCTCCACCGGAAGGCCGTTCGTATCGAATTTACCCTCACTGATCCAGGTAAGAATCTGCTCCTTACAGCCGGGCGCCAGCGCACAGGACATGGAAATTGTGCAGTTCTTTGTAAACCAGCGGTGATAACTGTCCATGATGATTTTCTCCGGATAATCCCCCTGCCAGTGAATATGGCCCGGCGCATCGTCGTTTCCCCAGCCGCCGTCCTTCAAATATTTATGGAGAATACCTGGCACCTCCGCATTGCCGGAGCACTCGATGATCTGATCCGCCATGGCGCCTCCGGTGGCCTTCCTGATTACCAGTTCCGCTTCAAACGGATCGGTCACAATATCCACATACTTCTTCGCAATGTCACGCCTGAATTTATTCGGCTCAATGGCAATGACTCTCAAATTCGGATTTACGATCTTTAAAATCTGCATGGCGCTGATTCCCACCATGCCTGCGCCGCTCACCACGATTGTCTGTCTGCCCTCCAGATTCAGCATCCGGATTCCCTTTAGGGCCACACATGGAAGATAAGCCAGCACACCGTCAATATAGGAGAGGTTTTCTGGAATCTTGACCATATAGTCAAACGTGTCATTCGTGGTATCGGAATCCTTTACCGTGTATTCGGAGCCGCCGCCCCATGCGGCACAGACATCACCGTATTTCCGGCATTCGTTAATCATAACCCGGTCTCCCGGTTTCAGGCTTCCATCGCTCTCTTCCCCTGCCGCGACTACCTCACCGGCGGTTTCATAACCAGGCACCAGCGGATAGTAGCACTGTTCCGGATGCTGAAGTCCCTTATAGGTCTTCATATCCGTTCCGCTGGAAATACTGCTGTAATACGTCCGCGCGATATAGGCATCCTTTTTTGGCTCCGTCAGAGTAATCTCCCTTAAGCGGACTTCATATGGTCTCTCGATCACGACGGCCCTTGTCTTCTTATAATCGTAAATAGTACTCATAGCCAGACCTCCTTCAAAATAGTCTCCAGGTACTGTTTGCTGCGCCTGGTCCCTTCTTCTATGTCCTGTGGTTCCTCATATTCGATCATCAGGGTATCCGTCCATTTCAGGACCGTTTCTATGGTGCGCTTCCAGTCTCTCTTCTCATCTCCGATGGCTCCAGGTTTTAAGTGACCGCCCGGCAGCTTCACAAAATCCTTGATATGGGCATAGGCGATGCGGCTGCCGACAAGCTCCGCCGTCTCTTCCACGTCGCATCCTGCAATGGCATAGAGATTGGCCGGATCGAAGACGAATTTCAAGCTGTCATCCGTTTCCCTGAGAATTCTCTTTAAACACCCGGTCTCCGTGGCTGCCGAATGGAAATGAACCACCCCATCCGGATACGCCGTCACTCCCCCATGGGTCTCCATGGCTGTCACCACTCCATGCTCCTTTCCATACCGGGCTACCGTGTTTAACGCATCTATCATACGTGAAAAGCGCGTCTCATCCACTTCCCTGTAAGGCGTAAAACCGGCAAATATCCGCAGCGTTTCCACTCCTAAAAAGGAACAGATATCGATTACCCTCTTAAGCTTCCCGATATCCTCCGCTGCCGCGTTCCCGTCTTCAAGCGTAAAGTCATTGCCCGTCGCCGCGGTATCCAGAGAAATCCCAAATGCTTCATACTCCTTCTTTACCTGCTCGAGAAGACGTACATCTGCGTCTGTCTGCACATCCGCAGGCGAATTGGCGATTCCCAGTTCCAGGGAAACGAGCCCCAGGCGCCTTACCAAGTCAAGCTGCTGCTGCAGTGTAAGCTCCCGAAAGCCCCACGCAGCCGCTCCGATTCTAATCTCCTTCATGCCTCACTCATCCTTTCACCGCTCCCGCGATCAGTCCCTGAATCAAATATTTCTGGAAAATCAGATAAATAATAATGATTGGAATACACACGATCATGGCTCCGGCAAACGCCGTCACATAATCCGTATTTAAATATCCGTTTACCACCGAGTAGAGCCCTGCGATAATTGTCCTCTTCTCCGGCCTGCTCACAATGGTAAATGCCAGCACAAACTCGTTCCACACCCACATAAACTGATAGAGAAGCACGGTGGCCAGAGCCGGTTTCGCCAGAGGAATGGCAATGTTGGCGAAAATCTTAAATTCCCCCGCTCCGTCTATCTCCCCCGCCTCGTAAAGTTCATACGGGATTCCCGCAAAAAATCCCTGAAGGACAAAGACTGCGAAGGGCAGGCCGCCCGCCGCATAGGTCAAAATCAGTCCCGAGTGGGAGCTGCCGAATCCCAGCTTTCTTAAGACAATGACGATGGGAAATATGATCATTCCAGCCGAAATCGTTTGTCCTGCCAGAAGATAAATCAAGGTCACCTGACTTAAATTTCCCTTATACCGGGAAATGGCAAAAGCCAGCATCGTCGCAAAAACCAGCATCAATAACAGAGAGAAAGCGGTAATCGTCACGCTGTTTTTCGTGAGAACGGCAAAATCCGCTTTCTGCCACGCATCACTGTAATTGGAAAACAGGAACTTTTCCGGAAGGCTCCAGGGCTTTGTCATCAATTCCTTTTTGGATTTAAAGGAAGAAAAGAAAACCCAGATAATTGGGATCATCGTGACGCTGAATACCAACGCAAGTACGAAACCTAAAAATAACTTTTTTACTGTCTTCATGCTGTCCGTCTCCCTTCTCAATCCGCAGTCCTGTTCTGTATTTTCATCTGAATAAAGGAACAGATAATCACAAACAGGGTCAGGGCTGAGATGATTGCCATCCCGTATCCGGCGTTGGAATTCGTAAATACAGTTTTATACGAATACGTAAGAATCATCTCCGTGGTATAATACCCCGGTCCTCCTTTTGTCATTGTGTATATCAGGTCAAAAACCCTGAATATATCTATAAATACTAAAACATAGACAATTGTGATAATTCGTTTCATACACGGGATGGTGACATTTCTGATCACCTGCCACCTGCCTGCTCCGTCCAGAACCGCGGCTTCAATCAGATCGATGGACACTGACTGGAGACCCGCAAGAAACAGAACGAAGTAGACCGGCACCATCTTCCAGAGAGAGGTAAAGGTCACCGCGTACAGGGCCGTCTTCGTATTGGTAATCCAGCCTGTGGCCAGCCCTCCCAGTCCCACCGCCTTCAATATCTCGTTTAAAATACCGTACTGCGGATTATAGATCCACTTCCAGAGAAACACGGTTACAATCGTCGGGATCATAGCCGGCAGGTATGTTACAGTCCTCCAGAAGGACTTTTTCCTCGTGAAATTTTCAACCAGATAGGCGACGGCAAATGCTGCCACCGGAACGACGATCAGGGTGATGATTCCATATTTAATGTTGTTGAGAACCGATACTCTTAAGATGCTGTCATACAACAGATTCACATAATTCTTAAATCCCGTAAACTGCGCGTCCGCCAGATTCACGATGCCGTTCCAGTTGGTAAAGCTGATATAGAATCCCAAAAATACGGGAAATATCCAGAACACGGTGTACACGGCCAGCGCAGGAAGGGAAAACATTAGAAAATATTTTCGGTTCCTTCTCTCTTTCATAAAGTGTACTTGAAGACTCAGCTTTAGACATGAGAGGAATTATGCCCCTCTTGACTCCTTTGTGAGCTCCTTCTCCTTTTTAATAATTTTCAATTGCTCAAACATCCGCTTGCATTTCACTCTATTATTAAGTATAATATACTCAGCTTTAAAGTTAAGCAAGAAAGAAAACCGTTATGTAATCGCAGAGAAACACCTGATTACAAAGGCACTTATCTCGACCCTTCCAGTGCAATATATGTTGTACTGGTTTTAAGAGAGGAGCCGGATGTATTAATCCGGCCCCTCAATTTAACTAGGAAAGTAAAGATTCCCCCACATCTATAGGCGGAAGGGTAAATCGCCAAAACAAGTTTAACGGCAGTGGCGGGCGGAGAGAAATCGGTATCCCCCCACTGACATGAAGTCAAACTACACATCTCTAAAAGGTGTGGCCGCACTCTGTGAAATTACCGAACGTGGATTGAAACAAACAAACGCTATTTCTGAGCCTGCTCCTCTTCCCAGATCTTCTGGACATGATCCAGCACACCGGCCGGAGTCTGATTTCCCTGAATCATCTCCTGGATGCCCTTGATCATATTATCCAGTACCTTGGAGGACACCATGTCCAGAAGGTAGAAGGAATCTGCGGTTCCCGCGCCCTTTAACTGCTCTGCCGCTGTAAGGAGAGCCGGATGGGTAAGACCTGCGTTCCATTCATCCACATTGACTATCTTTCCTAATTCTGTTACGTCACTCTTCTGAACCTTTTCACCAAATAAGAATGCCAGTGCGTCCTCGGCTGCCTCCTGATTCTTCACATTTGCCGGAATACACCACATGCTGCCCCAGGTAACCGACACACTCGTCTTTGGATTCTCAACAAAATCCATCTTTTCAATGATATTGTACTCGAAATCGTCTTCCTTCGAAGAATCGATAGCCGATGCCATGCCCGTGTGAGCCGTGTACATGCCGGCCTTTCCCATAACGAACTCGGCAATCGCGTCATCGTCGGAAATATAGTCGGCGCTGGACTTATCAATTACGCCGCTCTTAACCATCTCATCGACAATCGTCATTGCTTCCACCATGGAAGGATCGTTGTATTTCGCCTCGTTATTATAGGCTTTGATCAGCAGGTCCGTACCCACAAGCTGAGCCTGTACCTTAGCCAGAAGATCTGGTGCACACCAGTTCCCGCCGCCGGTCACAATCGCTTTGTACCCATTGTCATTTAAAGTCTTCGCGGCATTTGTAAGTTCCTCAAGATTTGTAGGCTCTTCAATTCCCAGCTCCGCAAACAGCTTCGTGTTATAGAAGATACAGCTTGTATTTGCAAAATCCGGGATTCCGTACACGCCATTTTCCGGATTATTGAGCGGGCCTGCCCATGCAAGCGCGCCTTTGTTGTAATTCCAGCCCTCTTTTCCAAGGAAACCGGTCAGTTCCATGAGCTGTCCATTGGCGGAATATTCGTTGAAGGTCGTCTTCATCAGCTGTACAATCTCCGGTGGATTATCCCCCATCAGCTCCGCCTTCACCTTGTCGTCATAGCCCTCTGAGCCGTAAAACTCCAGATTAATCTTTACCGGATTGCTGTCATCTGCGTTGTACTCGTCCACAAGAACGGGCCAGTTGGAAATCTGGCTCTCCGACCATTTAATGAGGACTCTTACCTCCGGCCTTTCCGCCGGCTTCTCACTCTCTGAAGCCGCCTCCGTCACAGCCTCTGTCTCCTTTTTCTCCGCAGCCGTAGTCGTCTCTTCCTTCGTGGCAGGCGCTGATCCGGTCGATCCGCATCCGGTCAGGGCAGAAAATGCCATTGCTGCTGTCATTACGAGTGCCAGTGTCTTTTTCTTCATTTCCTTCTCCTCCTGTAATCAACATTTTTAATATGGTTCATGAATAGTTTCAACCTCATCTGTAGCCTTTTAAAACAAAGAAACCGCGGTTTATAGTGCACTCTGTTTATTTTTTATTGATTTGCAAACTTATTTTTGTTAATATTATAATATAATAAAGATTCATCAAAAACAATATGTTTTGTTGTATTTTATATAAAAAATGTTGTCTTTCAGGAGGGACTTATGCAGAGAAATATGATAGAAATCTTTCGAAAGAATATTTCCGGGGAATCTTCATCCCTTTCCTTTGGTTTTGCCGGCCGGGAACAATGTATGGGCAGCCACTCCTTTGGTCCCGCCAAGAGGGCCCATTATCTGATTCATTTCATTATAAAAGGCAAGGGTGTCTTCTTTGCTGATGAGAAAAAATACGTATTAAAACAGAGGGACATGTTTTTAATCCGGCCCGGAGAGACAACATTTTACTATGCGGACGAGGAGGATCCCTGGGAATATGCGTGGGTCGCATTTGTTGGAAGCGACGCGGCGCAGATTACGGAAAGCTGCGGTTTTGCCTATAGTCCCGTGGCGACCTATCCCGATTCCCCGGAACTGATTGAATCCATTGACGACATCATCCGCCACATGCAGTCCGGTGATGAAAACGATTACTACCTTCTCTCCCGGCTGTACAACATTTTTTACCATCTCTCCAGACCGGTCATCAACACACAGAATGCCTATAAGAATGAGATTGTCCGCCGCACGGTAGGCGTGATCCGGAGCAACTATTTTGAGAAGCTCACTATCCAGTGGCTGGCTGACCAGGTCCGGGTTGACCGGACTTATCTTTACCGCCTGTTTAAGAAAGAAGTGGGTATATGCCCCAAAGAATACTTAACCCAGTACAGAATCCGTATGGCCACGGTCATGCTGTCCACGACAAACCAGTCCATAAAGGAGATCAGCTACGCCTGCGGTTTTACCGACACCTCCCTTTTCTCCATCTGCTTCAAAAAATACTTAGGCTTCACGCCCCAGCAGTTCCGGAAGATCGACGGAATTCAGCAGCTTTCTTTCCAGATGATTGAGGATGGACAAAAGCAGGGGAAGACAGCGGGACCGGTTGAACTGTAATCAGGACAACAAAAAAGGAGCCTGGCAGGTTCATCACCTGCTCCGGGCTCCTTCTCCGGCAGCATTCCGCTCCCACAGAAATCTTCTTCGATACTTAAGCTCCGCATAATCCGTAATTTTCTTTAGATAAACGCAGTCCGACAAACCTCCCGCGATACCCACAACAGGCAGTCCCTGTACAAACTTCATATACAGAAGTTCCTCCGAGAGCCGGTTCGCCGTCTTCCGCATCAGAACCTTCTTCTCTTCCAGTCCGCCGGTTCCTTCGATCCAGCGGTTAATCCGCTCGTTATCCTCAGCCAGTTCTCCGCCCCGTTCCAAAGCAGTCTTGATAATCTCCAGCAAAAACTCCTGTTCCCGCTCGGACTCGTAGGCGTACCCGTAACTGACGGCAATCTCATAAAGGCTCTTCAGGATTACACCTGTAAACAGGGGGATATCCGGTATCCCGATTCCGAAGACCCCTGTGCCGATTCCCTCCACTCCGGAGATCAGCAGATTCTTCGTCTTAGACACCCCCGCCTGCTTCGAAAATGCCTTTAAATTCTTCCTGTTTTCCTTCAGACCGGCGGCATAAGCGTTCAGTTTCTGCCTGTACTCCCCGTCTTCCTTCCGGTACGTCTTATTGATCACCGTTGCGCCTTTTTCGAAAACCAGCTGAAATGCCTTGTAAAACGCGGCATCCAGCGTTCCCTTTAACTTCTCCGGGACTACCCGGTCCAGCTTCTGATTGATGATCGACGGCCCCTTTTCCTTCTGCCGTTCCACGAAACGCGCCTCGCTCTTCTTAAGCGCGGCCCACTCCTTTTCCAGCGCCGTACTCTTTTTCCCTGGACGCTTTCCCGGAAACTCCATGTTTAATACACCTCACTTCCAAACGGCATCAGAGCCAGCTTCGCCAGTTTGAACTGCTGAAGCCCAAAAGGAATTCCAATCACCGTGATGCACAGCACCACTCCGATCAGGGCCGACTCAATCGCTAAGGGCAGCCCCGACACAATGAGCCAGATTAAATTTAAAAGAAAGGATCCCGCGCCGCCGCCATACCGGACCTCTTTTCCAAACGGAAAGAAGCTGAGCGCGGCAAATTTAAAGCACTGCATCCCCACCGGAATGCCGATAATCGTAATACACCAGAGGCAGCCCGTAAGCATCCAGCTCAGTCCGCTGATGAAGCCGCCGAATATAAACCAAAGTAAATTACCAAGACAACCCATATCATCCCTCATTTCTATTTATTCCACTACACTGTACCATCCCGCCGCACGCTGTGCAATCCCTGGACAACAGCTTTTAGAAAAAAATAAGGGTTCGCTAAGAATTCTCTTCGCTTTCGTAGCAGTTCCGCCTTCGCTTCCGGCAGCAGCCAGTCGGCCTGGCGCTGCCGGAAGCGAAGGCGGAACTGTTACTCGTTTTCCTCTCCGGACCAGACGGCGTACCACTCCAGACAGAGCTCATGCCAGACAGCGTCCGTTTCCTCATACCGGCGGCAGAGCTCCGTATATTCCGTTTCCTTCTCCCACCTCTTTCCGGACCAGAAGTCTTCCGACACCATCCACTCCTGTTTCATCGCTTCCATCGCCGCGTACAGTTCTCCTGCCTGCACTCCGGCCGGAATCATTTTTTCCGACACGAGACGAAGCCGCCAGTCGATATACGCATCCTCCGCGGATATTTCCTTAAATCTGTGACGCTCCGCCTTCGGAACCGCCCTCATACCGGCGATCAGCGCCTGTTCCTCTGCCTTCATCTGGGCCGCCAGACCGCCTTCTCCCTCTGATTTCCGTTTTCTCTCCAGGTAATGCTCGTATCCAAATGGATAATACATCACTGAGTGGTTTTCAAAAATCAGGAGTGAGTCCGCCACCTGGCTTAAAAAATACCGGTCGTGAGAGACGAACAGCAGAGTTCCGGTATAGGCTCGGAACGCGGATTCCAGCGTCTCCTTCGCCTGAATATCCATGTGGTTTGTCGGCTCGTCCAGAACGAGGAAATTAGGTCTGCTCTGCAACAGCTCAGCAAGCACCAGCCTCGCCTTCTCCCCACCCGAGAGGGTTGAAACTAATTTCTGTGCTTCGCGCCCTCCAAACAGATAGGCCCCCAGGATGCTGCGCGCCTCCTTTTCCGTCAGGGCAGGAAATAAGTCGTGAAAATGATCTGCCACTGTTTTTTCAGACGTCACCTGGGCCGAAAGCTGATCAAAATATCCCATGGTAATATTGACTCCGACAGACATTTCCCCATCCAGCGGCGGCAGGAAACCTGCAACCGTCTTTAAAAAGGTCGTCTTCCCGGAGCCGTTTGGGCCCAGGATGCCGATCTTCTGTCCCCGCCGGATTCTCAAGGTGATTTCCAGCAGGGCGCGGTCATAGCCGATCTTTAAATGTTCCGATTCAAAGACCCATTTGCTGCCGATTATGAGCGGCGTCAGTTCCCCGGTAAAGATATGGATATCGTCTTCCTCCGGCTTCTCCACCCGGTTCATCCGTTCCATGGCCTTCTTCTTCGCTCTGGCAAACGACGCCTTGGTCGGTTTGTGTTTAAACCGTTCCACCACGGAATTCAGCCGCTCCAGTTCCTCCTGCTGGCTCTCATACGCCTTTTTCTGCAAGCTGAGCTGCTTTCGTTTCTGCTCCCTGTACGCGGAGTAATTCCCCACATAGCGGGTAAGCTTCCCTCCCGCCACTTCATAGACCACTAAAGCCGTCCGGTCTAAAAAAAAGCGGTCATGGGATACCATCACCACTGCCTTGTCATACTGCCTTAAATACTCCTCCAGCCACTGCACCGTCTCTAAGTCCAGATGAATCGTCGGCTCATCGAGCAGCAGAATATCCGGTTTTTCCAGCAAAAGCCGGATCAGTGCAATCTTCGTCTGCTCTCCTCCGGAAAATTCGGACAGCTTCTTTTTCTTATCCTCTTTTGAGAATCCGAAGCCGGTAAACAGGATATCATACTCCCGCTCATAGTCGAACCGTTCCCGGTCCCATTCCGAAAAAATTGCGGAGCTGCTTAGGCCTGTTCCATTTTTACCCGCGACCTCTCTTCCAGGGCAGCCCTTAAGGAGTTCCTCCTCCACCGTGCATGACGTATCACCGAAAGGCTGCTGCCTCATCATGCCCACGGTAAGTCTTCTGGAAGCCATGATTCCCGGCCCATTCCGTTTATCGTCCCGGTCCAGAGAAATCTCGCCCGCTAAGAGTCTTAAAAGAGTCGTCTTTCCCGCCCCGTTCTTCCCGGCAACTGCAATCTTTTCCGTTCCCCGTATTTCAAAATCAATATGGGACAGTATCGGCACTCCGCCGGCGCTCACCGTCCCATCTATTATCTGGTATAACATAACAATCCCTTTTTTCTGTTTTATTTTATTTCTGCCTCTTAATCTTATCACACCATTTCCGCCGGCGCTATCCCTATTTTACACCGATGACGCGGGATTTTATACCGATACCTCCGTAACGTGCTGTCCAAAGTTTTTTTGTTTCTTAGAAAGCACTTTCCTGTAATAAAAAAGACTGTAATAAAAAAGAAACCCGGAAGAATCAATGATTCTGTCTGAGTTCCTTTTCCAGCCAGCTTCTTTTCCAGCCTGTTACCTTTCACTAACTTCTCCGGTTTTCAATGGCAGCCGTGACTTCCATGGTTCCCATGGCTTCTGTGATTTCCCCGCTGGCTTCCGCTTCCCGGTCCGCAGTTCTCACTGTGATACGAGCAGGTTCCATCCTGGCACGTTCCACGATAGATCACTCCATCATGCTCATGGCAGGCCTCTGTCTCACAGCCTTCCACGGCACACGACTCATACCGGTCGCAGACACGTGTCGATGCCAGCGCCGGAAACGCCATACTCAATACAACAGCAGATGCAAGAATGCCAGTTACTATTTTCTTCATAAATTCATTTCCTCATTTCATTTTTTATTCTCGTTTAAAGAATACGACGGCTCTCTTCCAAAATGTAGGGTCTGAAAAAATTTTTATTGATTTACTTAACCTGGAAAAAGCTGTACAATGGCATGGAACAGGAGGTGGAACCGTGAACGACATTGAAAACCGCATAAAAAAAGCTCAGTCCGATTCCGCAGAGCTTGAGCAGCTTTTAGGCGACTATCTGCCTCTCTTAAAAAAGCAGGCCGGCGCGGCCGAATCTCCGCTTCTGGATTATGAAGACCGACTCAGTCTCGCCATGCTGACTTTTGTCAGCTGCGTTCGCAAGTACACGGAGAACAGGGGCAGCTTTATCTCATTTTTCTCGGTCTGCTTTCATAACCGGATCAATGATGAAATCCGCAGGCAGAACCGGTATTTGAAGAGTATTCAGCCGCCTGGTTCCGATGCGGCCGAGCTGGAAGCCGCGGCAGGGAAAGCCTCCTTAGAGGCCTACGACAGGGAACAGGAACGTCTCTCCCTCTGCGAAGAGATTGACCGCCTTTCTGATGCGATCGGCGTATACGGCGTCGTCTGGAAAGATCTGCCCCGTATTTGTCCCAAACAGGCGCGTGCAAAAGCCACATGCCGCCAGTTAGCTGTAGCCGTACTTTTAAATCCGGAATTTCACACCATGTTTTTTGAACAGAAAAAGCTCCCGCAGGCACAGCTTGCCTCGGCCCTCTTTATCTCTCCGAAAACCATAGAAAAGCACAGGAAATACATTGTAACTCTGATTATCCTCTTATCCGGAGATTATCCCGGAATCAGAGCGTTTCTTCCACAATACAGGGAGGTGATACCGATTGAAGATGGGAATTATCATTGAAATAACAGGAAAAGAAGCTGTCATAATGAAAAATGGCGGAGATTTCGTCTCACTCCCGGCAAAAGAAGGCTGGAAAAAGGGGGATATCGTCCCTATAAAGACGAAACAGCGATCCCGCCGTTTTCTCACAGCCGCCGCTGCCATCGCCGCCTGCCTGTGCTTCGTAGTAACCGGAGGCGGTTACCACTATTATTATGCACAGGCGGCTTTAATCAGTGTGGATGTCAATCCTTCCATTGAACTGACCGTCAACCGCCTGGACCGTGTAACCTCTTCCTCAGCGCTCAACGAAGATGGGGAAGCTCTGCTCTCGGGCATCCGGCTGACCGGCATGGAGTGCGGGGAAGCGGTAAAAGAATTGCTGCAATCCGAAAGCGGAGAACCGTATCTGTCCGGAAATAAGAACGTGGTAGTCACCGTCTACTCAGCCAATGAGGCCAGACAGTCCCGGCTCCTGGAGGAAATCCGAGAGACGGCGGATACTACCGTGACCACGCTGCGTCCAGACGGAAATACGGAATACCGGGCTGTGACTTCCGAGGAGGTGGAAGCCGCCCATTCCTGCGGAGTGACTGCAGGCAAATATATTTACCTGCAGAAGCTGGAGGAGGCGGCACCTGAAACTGATATTACCCAGTACAAACATTGCTCTATCGATGAAATCAAGGAACACATTTCCAACTGTGAAAACCGGCACCAAACGGATTACGAGGAATCCAGGAAGGCGGGATCCGGATCGAAATATTCCGGGGCCGAACACTCAGATTCAAGGCATTCGGTTACGGAGCACTTGGATTCGGAACACTTAGATTCAGAACACTCGGATTCGGAGCACTCGGATTTGGAACGCTCAGATTTGGAACACTCGGATTCGGAACACTTGGATTCAGAACACTCAGGTTCGAGGCATTCGGTTTCGGAAAAATCAAATTCGGAACAATCAGATTCGGAACGCTCCAGGATGGGGCACTCTGATTCGGGACACTCTAATTAGGAACACTCCGGGACGAGGTGCTCTGTTCAGGAACACTCCGAATTCGCTTCCTTGACTCATAAGTTCCCGGCTTACACACCTCCGATACCGCCCCAAAAGAATCCCTTGCCAAATACAGCCAGGACTGCCATATCGTAACAGAAATTAAGGGGGTACCAAACATGTTAGGCTTATATATTTATCCGCCGCCGAAAGGAACCGAATACACAGCGGCCGATCTTGAACAGCCGGATAAAGTTATCGAGTTATTCGGCTACTGCGGTATTTTAGAAGGCCTGATCACCAAAGAAGGCTGGGACTTTCTAATTCATTTATATGGGTATGAAAAGCTTTTCGAGATGGATAAGGCCGGAATGTGGTTTGATGTTGAAACGATCGAAGAGTATATGGAAAATGTTCAGTATGAAAGAGCGATCTCACCCGGTTCCTAATGCGGCACATTCCCCTGAAAGGAGAGGAAAAATATGTATTACCAAAACTGGACTGAGTTAAAAAAGTTTAATCCTGTCAAAGACGGAAAATGGGATCAGGAACTCTTGTATGAATATCTGGTATCCAGCTGTTATAAAAGTTTTAAGCAGCCGCTTAATGACTTTTTCAGTTCCTACCAAAACGATGAGGCCTTGGTGGAATTACTCTTTGACTTCCTGTTGAATGAGGAGTACGATGGTTCCGAATCACAAATAGGAGCGGCATTTTACCTCTCTAAATTTGATAAAACAATCCTAAAAAAGAAAAAAGATTTGCTATTGCAGGCCCAGCAGAATCCCGTTGATTGGAAACGCCCATTTAAAGATAACAGTTATCTGGAATGGCTTTAAGTTCTATGCTTTAAGTTTTAGACTTTAAGTTTCAACCTTTATGCTTCCCCCATATTCCAGTCCTCCCCTCAAAAAACAATCAAAAAATCAAACCATAAGGAGAAAACAATATGCAGACTATCATCATAGTATTAAACCCCGGTAAACTAATAAATCCCGATCTGGACATACGCTATCTCATACCAGACCGCGTCAGCGAAATCACAGAAGGCGCCATACGTGATAACGGTTACGATTATATTGACTGCGAAGGCGCCGGCCCGCTGCTGGGAATATGGCTCGAGACAGAGAACGCCGCCCAGAGCTGGCCTGTCATCGACAAGCTGTTCCACGAAGAAAAATTTTTAGACAACGACTTATCCCTGTCAGCAGAACTATATATTTCAGAAAATGAAACAGAAGACCTGGAAAACTGTACGCAGGTTTATCCCGCATAAAAGCCAGTTTTTCCTCACAATAATCCCCACTTAAAAAGTCGAAAACTGCCGAAATATTTCTCAGCAGTTTTCGACTTTTTTACAGGGAATCATGCGTGCGCGCTCTCGCTCTTCTGTCCCGGACCGACTGAATCACCGGCACCAGGAACATGGCGATAATACCCCCGGCAAACCCATTGTTATAAAGATTCATTCCTCCATAGACGATTCCCACGTTCAGCGCCACGGATGCGTGCAGGAATCCGGCCAGCACACCCGCTACCACGCCGAACTCACCGGCGATCGGAGCCAGCGTCGTGGAGAGTAAAAGGGCCAGCATGGCGCTGGGATCGGAGATATTCCACGTCTTCACAAAACTTCCCAGAATCACTCCGGCCATAACCGGAAGTATGTTCCTCAGATGCTTTCCCGTTGCACTGAATCCGACGATGGTAAAGATACCTCCGATAGTCGGACCGTTCAAATCTCCCCCAACCAGCAGCACAATCAGCGTGGAAGCAATTCCATTGACGCCCATGTTAAACAGTGTCGGCGCAAAGCCCTCACTTTTCACGTAATCAGTGCCGCTTAAGCCATACGTCTTCCAGATTTCCATATACCGCTTCCAGACCGACTCCGCGATGAGGCAGGAAAACAGGATCATACCGCCGAACAGCCCGAGAAGCAGTCTGGCAAAAAGCACGTCATTTCCCGTGGACCAGATCAGACGAGCCTCCGTCTGTAGCCCAAAGGATCTCATCAGAGAGACGATAACCGTCGCTATAATTCCCGATGCAAAACCCACATTATAAAGGGAGTACCCCTTATGAGAGTAATGAGTATGTGTGGAAAGCGGCGGCAGTACGAACCCGATGATTATCCCCACAAGTATGCTGAGCGGCAGCCTTACGGCCAGCGGCAGATGTCCCACCGTCATAAGCTGGGTAATAATCGGTGACAGGCTGGTTCCATAAAAACCAACATAGATGTACCGCGTAACTGAGGTCTTATGATAGAAGGCATAAAGACAGACCCCCATCATGATCGACCAGATATTTAAGATATTCTTTCCGAACAGAGAAAAACCAAACATTAGAAAGCAGGAGGTAATCGTGTGGCCGCTCATCTCCATCCCCAGATAATAGACAATGGCAATGGAAATCAGAGCCATCACACCAGCGTTGACAAACGCGGCCCCGATTCCTCCGATCGCAATATAATCCGTAATCAGGAAATCCGGTTCCCTGATAATCGTAATAATTCCCTTTAATACTTCATTTACCGGCTGGAGAAACAGCCCCGCAGCCATAAAATAAACCGGCACCAGGGCAAGAATCAGAAACTTTGTCCGTCTTGACAAAGGTCCGTGATTTCTGAACTTGTGTAATAATTGTCCTGTCATGTCGTTTCCTTCCCATAGTACTTAATATCAGTACCGGATTATTTTATCATACTATTTTATCGGTGAAAAGCGTTAAAAAAAGAACAATATCCGGCAGCGGTGCCGGATACTGCTCTTTTATTATCTGCGCCTTAAATGCATTTCATGTATCCTTAATGTCTCTGTTCTCTGACTATTTTCGTAAGCTGTATCACCACAGTCGGTATTACCGCCAGCAGATAGACCAGTCCGATCTGGCTGCCGGTCAGAGGTGCGACGGAAAACAGTCTTTCCAGGAACGGTACAAACATCACCAGACTCAGGAGTGCGACACCCGCCAGAAATGCACCCAGACTGTACCAGTTTCCCGAAAATCCAATTCGGAAGATCGAATGGCTGCTTCGGCAGTTAAATCCGTGGAAAAGACGCGCCAGTGTCAGCGTACAGAACGCCATGGTGCTGGCGACCGCGGCGCCGCCCTGGTTCAGTCCCAGATGGAAGGCTGTCATGGTACAGACAGCGATCAGACCGCCCTGCAGAAACAGCTTCATCATGAATTCCTTTGTCAATATTCCCTCTTTCGGATTTCTCGGTTTCTGAGACAGCAAATCCTTTTCCGCCGGCTCCATACCGATTGCGATGGCCGGAAGCGAGTCCGTCAGAAGGTTGATAAACAGCAGATGTACCGGTGCAAACGGAACGGGAAGCGCCATGATGGACGTGTACAGTACCGACAGGATCCCCGCCATGTTGCCTGATAATAAAAACTGTATTGCATTTTTGATATTCCGGTATACGTTACGGCCGTTGGCCACAGCCTTGATGATGGTTGCGAAATTGTCGTCCGCCAGAATCATGGAAGCCGCATCCTTGGACACCTCGGTTCCCGTAATTCCCATGGCTACGCCGATGTCTGCTTTCTTGAGGGCCGGCGCGTCATTGACGCCGTCTCCCGTCATGGATACGATATTGCCTCGTCTCTGCCATGCATCGACAATCCGGATCTTATTTTCCGGAGACACCCTGGCGTAAACGGATATCTTCGTAATCTTCCCATCCAGTTCCTGATCGCTCATGGCGTCCAGTTCCGTTCCTGTAACCGCCAGATCGCCTTCTTCAAAGATACCGATCTGCTTCGCAATGGCTGTCGCCGTGATCTTATGGTCACCGGTAATCATAACCGGGCGAATTCCGGCCCGTTTGGCGTCGGACACGGCCTCTTTCGATTCCTCCCTCGGCGGATCCACCATGGCTACCAGTCCGAGGAATGTAAAGCCGTTCTCCGTTTTTAAGGAGAGAACGTGGTCGTCTTCCACCTCTTTATAGGCAAATGCCAGCACACGCAGACCATTCTGGGAGAATTCCATATTCTGGCGGTTGATTTCCTCCCGGTCTGCCTCCGTAAAGTCCCGGATTCCTTCCGCGGTGCGGATATGGGTTGTCCGGTCTAAAAGGACATCGACAGCGCCCTTCGTCAAAATAGTAGGCACACCATGCAGTTCATATTTGGTACTCATCAGCTTTCGGTCGGAATCAAAGGGAATCTCTTCCAGCCGAAGCATCATTGTCCGCAGCACATCGTCATTGACGCTTACTTTTCTGGCCATTTCCAGAAGGGCATACTCGGTGGGATCTCCGATTCCCTTACCGTCAACGAGGGTGGAATCATTGGTCAGAATCGAATCATATAAGATATAACGGTGAAGCTGTTCGTGCAGATCCAGTTCTTCCGGACGGAATGTATTTCCGTCAATGTAAATCTCCTGGACCGTCATCTTATTCTGGGTCAGGGTTCCTGTCTTATCGGAACAGATAACAGAGACGCACCCCAGACTCTCTACTGCCTTCAGCTCCTTGATGATGGCGTTTTCCTTTGCCATCTTCTGCGTTCCCATGGCCTGCACAATGGTTACAATGGAACTGAGTGCCTCCGGAATCGCTGCCACGGCCAGCGCCACGGCAAACATCAATGAATCGAGAATCGGCATTTTCCGGTATAAGCTTAAGGCGAATACAATGGCACAGATGACCATGATCACCGCCGCCAGACGTCCGGAGAACTGGTCCAGGCTCACCTGAAGAGGTGTCTTCTTCTCCTTTGTCGCATTCATCAGACTGGCGATCTTACCGATCTCCGTATCCATTCCCGTTCCTGTCACCACCACCATGGCCCTTCCGTAAGTGACAAGGCTTCCGGAATATACCATATTGGTCCGGTCCGCCAGAGGCATCTCGCCGTCGATCGTCCCTTCCTCCTTATCCACGTTGGTCGATTCTCCTGTCAGGGAGCTCTCATTGACCTGAAGCGAATAGTTGTTTAAGATTCTTCCATCGGCCACCACCATGTCTCCCGCTTCCAATAGGAGAATGTCGCCGGGAACCACCTTGGCAGACGGGACCTCGATCTTCTGACCGCCGCGGATCACCTTTGCATTGGGTGATGAAAGGCTCTTTAAGCTCTCCAGGGACTTCTTCGCTTTTTCATGCTGTACGGTTCCTAAGATCGCATTCAAAATAATAACCGCCACGATGACGATGGTGCTCTCCACATTTCCCGAAAACATGGAAATAACGGCCGCCGCAATCAGGATCACCACCAGAAGATCACAGAACTGCTCCGCAAATACTGCAAGCACGCTCTTCTTCTTTCCTTCCATTAACACATTTTCGCCCTTTTCAAGGAGAAGCGTTTCCGCCTGACTGGCTGTAAGCCCCTCCTTCGTCACATGCAGTTCCTTTAATATTTCCTGTTCGTCTTTCTGATACCAATCCTTCAAATTTTCCTCCATTCTGCCGTTTCCAAAAAAACGGCTCTGCATCAAACATAAGCAGAATCCACAAACCGTCCGGTTCACCAGCCTCTCGCGCTGGAGCGAGGTTGCTTCAGCAGCCAAATTTCCTTGGCGCGGAGAGCGCATCCTGCCCGGAGGGCTTTTTATGTAATAGGAGTACTTTTCTATTACACAAGAAAGAGTCCGGCGAGCCGGACTCTCGCGCCGGAGCGCGGTCGCTTCAGCGGCCATACTTCCTTAGCGCGGAGTGCGCATCCTCCCGGAGGGTTTTTATTTCATAGGACGGACTTTCCTATGAAATAAAAAAGACTTTTAATGTACCTATTATTAAGAAATAACCCATTTCTCAAAATAAATACATTAAAAGTCTGGTAACCAACTGTTGGTATGCATCACCAGACTGTTTTCACAGCCAGGATGTTGATGATGCACTAAAACTACTCCCTCTTAATGAATCTGCTTCAGCAGATGTTTCGTATTCGATTTGTGATTAGTAGTATATCCGTTTTCGTAAGGGGTGTCAAGGCATATTTGACATTTTTTCTCATCTTAGGCGATCTTCACAGATTCTTAATCTCGCCCCTTTGCCCTCTCTTCCCATGGAACCGTGCTGTTCACCAGTTCTGCAAAACGCTCCTGGGACGGCGCTTTCCCCTTGATTTTGGGAGGAAATGTCTCCTCAAATTCCAGGAACGCCGGATCTGTCACTGGCGGAAGCTCGTAGGCCGGTCCTTCCGAATATCGGCCTTTTATCGATGCCGCGGCCTCCGGTTTCAGCAAACAGGCCAGAAGCGCCGCCGCACACTGATTCTCCCCGTTTCTGACGCCGTACGTTTCCGCAGGCACAAAACCTGTCTTTGAATAGTAATCCGGGTCTCCGTAGATAATAATAACGTCAGCTCCCATGTCTGCCGCCAGCTTCTTCGAGGTTTCAATGAGCCGTTTTCCGATCCCCTGCCCCTGATAAGCCGGCAGGACGCTGATCGGCCCAAAGGTCACTGCCGGATGAGTCGTTCCATCGTCACACTGAATCTCCGTGCGGGCATACATGATATTTCCGACAATCCGCCCATCCCGCACTGCCACGAAATCCAGCTCCCGGATAAATTCCGGCCTCTCCCTCATAAGATGTGCCAGATAATGCTCACAGCATCCCGGCTCGTGGACGTTCCAGAATGCCTCTCTCGTCACTTCCTCTGTCTCGCGGTAATCCCCAGGTCTCTCGTTTCTGATCATTACATCCATTTGCCGTCTCCGTTTCCATTTCCCTTTCAAAGGGAATTATTTATTCACACCAGGGCCAGTTTATTTCAATCCACATTTAGATCCCCGCCAGCTGCATACCCTAAAAAAGTTCCTGCCAATCTGATTATATATGGAGCCGCCCTTCCAGTCCCTCATAATCGACCGTAACCGTCCTTCCATCCTTCATCTCCAGAACAACAGGACCGTAAGCCCCGCATTTCTCTTTATCGGTATAGGTGATGCTGCGGATCGGGAAGAGGTCTTCATCCCGCCATTCTTCCTGGCTCTTCTTTGTCAGAATTACGCTGATCATCGCATACGGAAGATATTCATAGTATCTCTTCCTGCGGCTGACGCCATACATGATGCAGCTCTGTTTCGTCACAGCGCTTACGCCCTGTCTCGACATAATTTCAATGTCATCGAAGCCGCCGTAGATGACCATCGCCATCTGCCCTTGTGAGGACTTTAAAAGAATGGCCTTGGCCCCCGTCTTCTGATCCGTGCGGATTCTCACATCGACGCCCGAACGGTCCACATCCGGCATTCCGTAGGAGCCCAGCGTCAGGGTATACGGCTTATCTGGGATCCTGGTCCTGTCCACGCGCACGATGCCGTCCGCCACCGGAAAATCGGCCAGATCGATCGACGCCTTGTTCTGGAAGGTAAATTCGAATTCAAAATATTCTTTCCGGTAGAGCACTCCATCCTTCACACCGCCGTACATCAGGATATTCGGGATCAGGCTCTTCGCCCTTCCGTCGTAGGTCACGCTGTACTGCATGGCCTCGATTCCCTTGAAATCAAAGTCTTCCCATAAAAACTGGCTGTTAAAGGACAGTCGGGAGTAGGTATTGAGGGATGGATTCTCTTTCTTCATCAGGACCTTCGCCGTCCTGAATTCCGTAATTCCGGTATCCTTATGATTATCCACCACGATTCCCGGACCGTCGAGCACCGTGGTTCTCACTTCCCTGTCCTTCATCTCATCCCAGACTCCGTTCGTCTCCGTATCGGTCCAGAACGGATGGTCCTCCGGAAGCGCCAGGCAGACGAACGCATTGGCGATCCAGAAGGGGCTGGCTGCGCAGCTGTAAGTCTGAATCAATGGCTGGAACGGCCCGTAGAAGCCGAGGCATGGAACGCCCTCATAGAAACACTCCTCCCTGGAAGCAAACTGCAGCACGGCGCCTGAGGCGATCCTTCTGGCCAGTCCCGGCTCGGCAGCCGGATTCTTCAGGAGGAAATTGGCCGCCAGCGGAGCCGATGCCGCACTTCTGTAGATGCCGCTTCTCCCCCACATGGTCACGTGGCCCTCTTCATCAAACATGCGATGGAAGGTCTCCACCAGACAGTTGGAATATTCCTCAATCTTCGCCGCTATGTACGGCTCCTTTTCATAGCCGTACCACTGGTTCCACAGCGGTCCGTACACATGAAAGGCCCATGGACAGTAATAATCAAATAAATGGCCGTCGCGGTACCAGCCGTCCCCCGCGTAGTAAGAGAGAATGGCGGCCGCGTGATCCCGCATCATCCCATGATCGATCGGGTATCCCTCCCTGTCCAGAAATGCAAGAATCAGCATGTTGAACAGACGCCAGTTGTGGTGGCCCGTATACGAGTGGCCGAAATTCGACAGGTAATCCGCAATGCGGTCCTTCTCTGCCTTCGTATAATTCTCCCAGATTACTTCCCGGCACATGGACAGGCCGATCACCAGGGATGCACACTCACACGTGTGCTGGAACGCTATCTCCCCCTCCTGCGCCTCCGGAAATATCTCCTCCACCCGAAGCAGATAATTGGATGTTCCGGGCGTAACGGAGAGAAGAATCTGTTTTGAGTAATACTCCTTAAGAGAGTAACCTCCCGCCGCTGCCTCCGGCTCGTTATGGAGCAGCGGAGCAGCGATCAAAAAGCTCCTGGCGAGTCCCTCGAACCGTTCCGCCGCAATTCTCCATTTCGGCCCGTCCGGCTGCGGATAGCTGACCTTTGTCTCATGGCGCATAACCACGATCGGATCCTCCAGCTTCTCCACATGCTCAAAAATTCCCTCCAGGAAAAAATGGCTGATACCAATCCAGTGTTCTCTTGTCATTCCCGTATAGGGACTCCGTTTCTCATCCGGATTTTCTACTGTAAACTTCATCGTTCTTCCCCTCTCCGCCTCTCAGCTCTTCTCTTTTTTGTATACACAGACACCGCCCACATACGTTTCCAGCACGGCAGTGTCCTTTATTCTGTCGGGTGCGCACGCCCTGATGTCCCGTTCCAGCACGGCAAAGTCCGCCAGCTTTCCCACTGACAGCGTCCCCTTTTCCTGTTCCTCAAAACTGGCCTCCGCACCCATGGAAGTATAAGTGGATATCGCCTCTTCCACCGTAAGCGCCTGCTCCTTCAGAAATGTCTTGGTCCCATCCAGTGTGGTGCGGGTCACCGCGCACTGAATTCCCGCCATGACATCCGGCCTCTCCACCGGGCAGTCCGACCCGTTAGAGACTGAGACTCCCATGGATAGCAGCGTCTTAAACTGATACGTCTCTCCAGCCCGCTCTGCTCCGATCCGGGCCTCCACGATATGATTGTCGTAATCGAGAAAAATGGACTGAATGTAGGCGTGCAGCCTTAACCTTCGAAATGCCTCCAGAAGCCTGCCCGTCGTAATCTGGCAGTGTACAATTCCGTGCCGCCTGTCCGTGCGGTCCGGATTGGCTTCCATAGCCCGTTCATACGCCCTCACTGCCCTCTCCATGGCGCCGTCCCCGATGGCGTGTACGGCGATCTGCATCCCCGCCTCATCGGCCAGGGTAATCAGCTTCTCCAGCTCTTCCTGGCTGTAGATGGCGATCCCTCTCTCATCCGGGTTCTCCCCATCCTCGTAAGGCTGACTGAGAAAAGCAGTTCTGGCCCCCAGGGATCCGTCCGACAGAAGCTTCAGCGGCCCGATTTTAAAATATGCGCTTCCCTGGCCTGTGCGGTAGCCGCGCGCCAGAAAATTCTCCAGCTGCTTCATGGTCGGAAGCAGGCACTGTTCGTAGACCCGTACCGTCATCGCGCCCTCCCGTTCCAGTTCCCGATACGCCTCCAGCACCGTCTCAAAGGGTACACCGGGAAATGCCGCCAGATCATCGGTCTGGCTCGATGTGACACCGCGGCTGTTCAAATCCTTCATGGCCAGACGGAGATACTGTTTCAGCTCCTTCTTCGCCGGCTTCGGGATGCTCCCATGGATCAGATCCACGCCGAATTCCCTGAAAATCCCGACAGGTTGTCCATCTTCATCCATGTCGAAACAGCCGCCTTCCGGCTGTGGTGTCAGCCTCGTAATCCCGGCGGCCTCCATGGCCTTCGTATTGGCACAGGCAATGTGGCCGCAGGCGCGGATCACCAAAATGGGATGCTCCGCGGACACCCGGTCCAAATCGTACCGGTCGGGAAAACGTTTCTCATCCTGAAAGTAATCGTGATTCCATCCCCGGCCTACCACCCATGTGCCCGGAGCAGGCTTTTCCTTTGAAATAAAATGGGAAAGGGCGGAGCACATCGCTTCCAGGGACGAGGTCGCCGCCGTCAGATCCACAAGCTTCAGCGTGTGGCCGTAATTCAGCAGATGCATATGGGAATCGTTAAATCCCGGAACGACAAAATGGCCGTCCAGATTATGGTACACCGCATCGGAACAAGTCTCCAGATCAGTAAGGTTCCCCACGCCGGCAATCCGTCCGTCCTCGACGGCCATCGCCTCTGCGTCTCTCCCGGTTCCCGTATAGATAACTCCATTATAATAGATTTCCCTCATTTTTTATATACCTCTCTGAAAAAACAGGCAGCAAAACCGGATATTCTCCGTTTCTGCCGCCTGTCAGATTTTTTTAGGAATTTCTTCTGTCGGAATCTCTTCTGTCAGAATCTCTACGATCAGAATCACGTCTGTCAGAATCTCTTCTGCCGCCGTCGCGTCTGCCGGAATCTCTTCTTCCGGAGTCTCTTCTGTCAGAATCTCTTCTGCCGCTGTCCAGGGTTGATACATCCACGTTGGGATCCATATCGCCTGGCTTCATGCTTAAGTTGATTCTTCCCATCTTATCGACTTCCATAACCCTTACAGTCACTTCATCGCCGATATTTACCGCGTCTTCCACTTTCTCTACGCGCTTGTCGGATAATTTGGAAATGTGAACCATACCATCCTTGTTCGGTGCCAGCTCCACAAATGCGCCGAAGTTCATAATTCTGACAACCTTGCCCTTCATGATGGTGCCCGCTTCGATGTCTGTCACGATGCTCTTGATAATCTCAATTGCGCGTGCAATCATCTCCTTATCGGTTCCGCATACGGATACGCTTCCGTCGTCGGAAATGTCGATCTTAACGCCGGTCTCCTCGATAATCTTATTGATTACCTTACCCTGCTTGCCGACAACATCGCCGATCTTCTGAGGATCGATGGAAATCTGCTCGATCTTCGGAGCGTACTTGCCAACCTCTGTGCGCGGCTCTGCGATTGCCTTTGCCATAACCTCGTCAAGGATGTAGATTCTTGCTTCTCTCGTTCTTCTGATGGCCTCTTCGATGATCGGTCTTGTCAGGCCGTGAATCTTGATATCCATCTGAATCGCGGTGATGCCCTTGTGAGTACCGCCAACCTTGAAATCCATGTCGCCGAAGAAATCTTCCAGACCCTGGATATCGGTTAATACGATATAGTCATCATCGGTATCGCCGGTCACCAGGCCGCAGGAAATACCTGCTACCGCGGATTTGATCGGAACACCCGCCGCCATTAAGGACATGGAGGAGGAACAGATGCTGGCCTGAGAGGTGGAACCATTGGATTCCATGGTCTCGGATACGGTACGGATTGCATATGGGAACTCTTCTTCTGATGGAAGCACCGGAACAAGGGCTCTCTCTGCCAGCGCGCCATGGCCGATCTCACGGCGTCCCGGTCCTCTGGATGGCTTTGTCTCGCCAACGGAGAATGACGGGAAATTGTAATGGTGCATATATCTCTTGGATGTCTCCATATCGTCGATGCCGTCTAATCTCTGGCTCTCGGATAATGGAGCGAGTGTACAGATGTTTAAAATCTGAGTCTGTCCACGTGTAAACATGGCGGAACCGTGTACTCTCGGGAGCATATCGATCTCAGCCGCCAGAGGACGGATCTGATCGACAGCACGGCCATCCGGACGCTTGTGGTCTTTTAAGATCATCTTGCGGACAGTCTTCTTCTGATACTGATAGATGGCCTCTCCCAATACTGCCAGCCATTCTTCCTTATCAGCAAATGCCTCTTCCAATTTAGCGGTAATGTTTCTGATATTGTCTTCTCTTGTCTGCTTGTCATCTGTGAAGACCGCTACTTCCATCTCTTCCTGCGGAACGATCTCCCGGATGGCTGCGAATAATTCTTCCGGAACCGCACAGCTGATGTAGGTATGCTTCGGTTTTCCGCACTCTGCCACGATGGTGTCGATAAATTTGATCACTTCCTGGTTTACGGAATGAGCCTTAAATATCGCTTCGATCATGATATCTTCCGCAACCTCATTGGCTCCTGCTTCGATCATGATTACTTTTTCTCTGGTAGAAGCGACTGTGAGCGCCATATCGGACGCCTGTTTCTGCGCCTGAGTCGGGTTCACAACCAGTTCACCGTCAACCATACCAATCTGGGTCGTCGCACATGGACCGTCAAACGGGATATCGGATATACAGGTCGCAATCGCGGAGCCTAACATAGCGGTAAGCTCAGGGCTGCAGTCCTGATCTACGGACATAACGATGTTGTCCAGTGTCACGTCGTTGCGGTAATCCTTCGGGAATAACGGTCTCATCGGACGATCGATAACACGGGAAGTCAGAACGGAATTCTCAGAAGCCTTTCCCTCTCTTTTATTGAAACCGCCAGGGATCTTACCTACTGCGTATAATTTCTCTTCGTATTCTACACTTAACGGGAAGAAATCGATGCCCTCTCTTGGCTTGTCAGATGCTGTCGCAGTCGATAATACAACAGTATCTCCGTAATGCATAAATGCAGCGCCGCTGGCCTGCTTCGCAACTCTGCCAACTTCTACCGTTAAGGTACGGCCGGCAAGTTCCATGCTGTAACTCTTGAACATGTTTGAATCTCCTTTTGATTATAATTAATATATATATTATAAGCAGAGGAGGGCCGAAACTACTGATCTGCGCGCAATAAGAATCAATGCTGCTTATTACGCGTACATCAGCGGTCTCGGATTTTCCCTCCGCTTTTAATACGCACGTTTCATTTCTCTGATAATAGACAGATAGGGTGGAGAAGTTTCTCCACCCTAAATGGTTTTATTTTCTGATTCCTAACTTCTCGATTAATGCACGGTAGCCGTCTAAGTCAGTCTTCTTTAAGTAGTCAAGAAGTCCTCTTCTCTGTCCAACCATCATTAAAAGTCCTCTTCTGGAGTGATGGTCTTTCGGGTTCTTCTGAAGGTGATCGGTTAATTCTGTGATTCTCTCTGTTAAGATTGCGATCTGTACTTCCGGTGAACCTGTATCGCCGGCCTTTCTGCCGAATTCTTCGATAATTGCTGCTTTCTTTTCCTTTGAAATCATGATGATTTCCTCCTTAATTTTCAGTCTCACCAAATACCAGGCGCTGGTTGGAGTTTCCAAAGCGCTGAGCATTGGCGCGTTTTCATACCGATCTAGTTTATCATAAGCTGTCCTCTGTTGTCAATGATTTTTTCCGCAGTTCTCCCCCATCTTTTCTGTTTTTTTATAACAGTTCAGACGGCGGTACCTGGCCGGCGCGGTTTTCGTTTCCTTTTGAAAATGTCTGCAAAAGGAGGACGAATCGTGGTATCCGCAGGAATAGGCGATCTCGGTGATCCGGTATTCCGTCTGCACCAGCATCTCCTTCGCTTCCTCTAAACGGTACCTGTTTAAATACTGCTTCGGCGACACTCCCGCCTGACGCATAAAGATACGGTAGAGATACGTCCTGTCGATTCCTACGTAATCGGCAATCTCGCTTACCTGGATCGGATAACTGTAATTATGGCGGATAAACGCAACGGCCCTCTTAAAATAACCTTCCTCATCCACCGGGACACCGCCCTTTCCAGTCCTTAAAAGACAGGCCATAATTAAATAGAAGTATCCCAGAACCCTCTCCCGGTTTTCCTCTGCGCTTCCAAAGGAGCCAAGCAGCCCTTCAAACCAGCCGGAGACTGCGGCGGTCTCGCCCATGGCACATACGGGCAGACGGCGGTCCGGATAGTACCGTTCCAGCAGCGTTTCCGCCTCGTCACCGTCAAATGCAATCCACGCGTAACTCCACGGTTCCTCCAGGTCCGCCCGGTAATACGTCACCTCTCCCGGCCTGATTAAAAACGCTTCCCCTTCCTTTATCTCATACTCTCCATATTCCGTCCTGTAAATCCCCTTTCCCTTCAGGACGAAATGAATCAGCTGATGGGACCTCACCGCCGGTCCGAAGAAATGCCCCTTCTCACAGTCCTCCCTGCCGCAATAGTATACCTTCACGCTTCTCTCTCCCTTTTCGGATGCAACAAAATGACAATAAATCCGAAACAATTTTTCTATCTTGTTTTCCTGTCTCATTATATACTTTCTTCATAAGCAGCACAACAGAAAAATGAAGAAAAAGAGGAGAATCATCATGGTAAAAATTACGTTTATGGGCGCCGGCAGCACCGTATTTGCAAGAAACGTCCTGGGTGACTGCATGTGCACCCCGGCTCTGTGCGACGCAGAGATCGCGCTGTACGACATTGACGGGGATCGTTTGAATGACTCTTACGTCATCCTGTCCGCAATCAACAAAAATGTCAACGAAGGCCGCGCCTCCATCCACACCTATTTAGGCGTGCCGAACCGGAAAGACGCGCTTCGTGACGCCAACTTCGTCGTAAATGCCATCCAGGTCGGCGGCTACGATCCGTGTACCATCACAGATTTCGAGGTTCCGAAAAAATACGGTTTGAACCAGACCATCGCCGACACACTGGGAATCGGCGGAATCATGCGGGCGCTGCGCACCATCCCTGTACTGGAAGATTTCGCACGCGATATGGAGGAAGTCTGCCCTGACGCTTATTTCCTGAATTATACCAATCCCATGGCCATGCTGACCGGATATATGCAGCGCTATACGAAGGTGAAGACCATCGGATTATGCCACAGCGTTCAGACCTGCTCGAAGACCATTTTAACGGAGCTGGGTATGGAGGATAAGCTGGAGGGCCGCACCGAGCTGATCGCGGGAATCAACCACATGGCATGGCTCTTAAAGCTTCACGACAAAGACGGCCATGACCTCTATCCCGAGATCCGCCGCCTCGCTGATCAGAAAAACAGGGAGGAGAAGCACAAAGACATGGTGCGCTTCGAGTATATCCGCCATCTCGGTTACTACTGCACCGAATCCAGCGAACACAATGCCGAATACAATCCACTGTTCATCAAAAGTAAGTATCCGGACATGATAGAGGACTATCAGATTCCGTTAGACGAATATCCGCGCCGCTGCATCAGGCAGATCGAAGGATGGAATCAGGAAAAGGAAAGCATCCTGAAGGATGGAGCCATCACGCACACCCGTTCCCTGGAATACGCTTCCTATATAATGGAAGCAGTCGTCACCAATAAACCGTATAAGATCGGAGGAAATGTGCTCAACCACGGTCTGATCAACAACCTCCCGGCCGACGCCTGTGTGGAGGTTCCCTGTCTCGTGGACGGCAGCGGAATCACGCCATGCCACGTAGGCGCTCTCCCCACGCAGCTGGCCGCCATGAACTCCAGCAATATTTCCGTCCAGCTTCTCACCATCGAAGCGGCCAAAAACAGAGACCGACGCACCATTTACCAGGCGGCCATGATGGATCCCCATACCGCCGCCGAGTTGAATATCCCGGACATTATCGCCATGTGCGATGAGCTGATTGCAGCGCATGGCGAATATATGAAGGAATATTAGAAGCACCGCTGTAATACAGGAAACAGCCGCGGCAGATAATTCACGCCGCGGCTGCTCTGTTTTGCCCTAAATACCATTCTTTTCCTTGTGCATTATGACGAAAAATAAAAATTTTTGTAAGCCCGTCTCCTAATTTTCTCTTCAAATACCAAATGGGGAAGCTAAATAAGTAAATTTCCATCGGTTCATTAAGTAATTAATTACCTTCCCCTGTTTCCAGACTCTGAACAGAATCCCTCATCACCATCTCTCCCCGGACCAGCACCATATCAGGAAGGCTTTCCGAACCCCACATCAGGCGGAGACCGGCATTCACCGCGCTCTCCGCGATTCGGTGGGCATCCACGCGGATCGTGGTTATGGCCGGAGTTCCTGCCGTTGCAAATTTGTTGTCGTAAAAACCCGTCACGGAGACATCCTCAGGGACACGAAATCCCTGAGACTCCAGGTAATGGATAAAATAGTATGCGGTCTCATCATTGTTGCAGACAAAGGCCGTGGGCATGTTCTCCGGGAGTTGGAAGACTCGTTTCGGCACGGTACCGGAGACCTCGTCCCGATCCTCAAGCACCCAGTCCTCCTGATAGGGAAGGCGCCTTCGAATCACGGATTTATAATATCCCAGATACCGGTCCTCAATATCGCTGGTCGCATGGATGCTTCCCACAAATCCAATCCTGCGGTGTCCGATGCTGTATAAATACTCTGTCATCTGGTATGTGTCGTACAGCATGTCCGCAATCACCGCCGTGGCTCTGTTGGCCTTGCTGTAAAAATCCACATACAAAAGAGGCAGCCCTGCGGCGTCAAGGGCGCGCAGATACGTCCGCCCCAGCCATCCCAGGACAAAGATAATGTCTACCTTCTCCTCTCTTACAAAGGCCGGGATGTTGCCCTCCTGCTCGTCCTTCACGGAAATCATCTCCAGCATGGCATAGTAGCCCCTCTGCCGCAGAGATTTGACAATGCTCTGATAGATATCCCAGTAAAAGGACTGCCCCGAAGCCACAAAATGGTCGGCCACCAGGATACCAACCGTGTTCGTCGCGCTTCCGCTGCGCATGCTGTCCCTGTTTCGGTATCCCAGTTCCCTGGCCGTCTCCTTGATCTTCTTTTTCAGTTCCTCGCTGACACCGTCTTTATCGGCCAGCGCCTTTGACACCGTCACCGTGCTGACCCCAAGCATATTGGCGATATCCTTCATCTTAATTCCTTTTTTACTCACATCCGTATCCCCTTCTCCTTAAATTAGCTTAATTATAGGATATTTTTAAGTAATTTACAACACAGTATTTTAGTTAATTATTAGCATCTCTGTTTTCATAAACGAGTCTGTTTTATGTGTAAAATTCGATTCCTCTTAACTTTGTTAATTTATTGACACAGTTTTGTGCCACTGCTATACTCCAGGCATCAACAGCATTTACGGAGGTAAATCATGGACGAATTAATCGGTACAGAAGGGCGCCTTCCTTTTAAAAGATGGGTGTCCCTCAGTTTTCAACATTTATTTTCCATGCTCGGCGGCCTTGTGGTAGCGCCGCTGATCATCGGAATTAATCCTTCCGCCACGATGTTCTGCAGCGGTGCCGGAACACTTTTCTATCTCTTTATCACCAAAAAGAAAATGCCCATATTTCTGTGCACTTCTTTTGCATATACTGCTCCGCTTCTGATTGTGCGGGAAAAATACGGAGTTGAGGGCATGATGTTTGGAGTCCTGACGGCAGGCCTCATGTACGTGCTCCTCTCCCTCCTCGTGAGGCTCTGCGGAACCGGATGGATCCGCAGGCTGATGCCTCCGGTGGTCACGGCCTCTGTCATGATTGTCATCGGCCTCTCGTCCGCACTTACTGCGGTCGGTTGGGCGGGATACAACGCCTCGTCCGGGGCTGCCGCGGCATTGGAACCGTCCATGCGCTTAAAATGGATTGCCATATCCACGATCACACTGCTGGTCGGAATTCTGGGAACCACCTGTTTCCGTGGCATTTTTTCGGTAATCCCCGTAATGCTGGCCCTGATCGCCGGCTATGCGGCCTCTCTCGTACTGGGCGTCGTCTCCCCTTCCGCCATCGCGGAAGCCATCTCCGGTCCGGTATTGGCGCTGCCAAAGCTCTGCCTGCCCCGGGCTAATATGGAAGCGGCCTTCATGACAGCTCCGCTGGCGCTGGTTACCGTCGGGGAGCACATAGCCGATGTGACAGCGGCCGGAAACGTATGCCGCCGGGATTTCATTCATGATCCGGGCCTCCACCGCTCCCTGTTTGGAGATGGGATGGCCTCTGTGATCGCCGCCTTCTATGGCGGTGCTCCCGTTACCACCTACAGTGAGAACATCGGGATCATGGCTCTGACCAAGGTCTGCTCCGTATCCGTGGTCTTTCTGGCTGCCTGCATAGCCATCGTGATTTCCTTTTTCGCTCCGGTGAACGCCGTTATCACAGGGATACCCACTCCCGTGCTGGGAGGAATCAGCATCCTGCTGTTTGGAATCATCGCCATAACCGGAATCCGCATCTATATGGATGCCCATATCGATTTCAGCAGCAACCGGAACGCCGTCATCGCCTTGTGTATCATCGTTCTGGGACTGGGAGGGGCTTCCATCAGTTTCCATACAGGCGGCCTGTATTTTGAAATGCCTTCCATCGCCGTCGCCACCTTTACCGGTATTTTTCTGAACCTGCTGCTTCCCGGAGACAGGAACCAGCCAAAACCCGTGTGAGTTTTACAGGCCCAGCCTGTATCAAATATATTTATAAGGAGGATTTACCATGTATCAGTTAACAAAGGATTTATTTCGCATTCCAATGAAGGCGGCGGAAGTATTGTGCAGCACGGTCTATGAATCGGAGGCCCTTAAGGAATTTACGGAGGAACCGGTGAAATCGCCGAAAATCGAAGAAGTTTACGGCCACTTGAAATTTCCGAAGGCGCCGGCAGACCGCCCTTACGTCTACGCGTCCTTTATCACCACCATAGACGGAAAGATCGCGTTTCAGGATGCCAGAGACAGCGCCCTTCTTCAGACGAACAACTTTCTCGACAAGACCGGCGGCAACGCCCCGTTTTTCGTCTTCATGCTCCAGCGGGCCGCGGCCGATGCGGTCATCTGCGGCGCCGGAACCATGAGGGAGGAGCCGAATATGACGGTTCACTTATACGATGTGGATTTAGAGCAGGCGAGAATTGACAACGGTCTGCCGCCGGTTCCGCTCAACATCATTTCCACGCTGGATGGCACCGATCTTCTGTTCGACCACACCATCTTCAAAAAGGACGAAGTTCCAAAGATGATCAACACCTCCCCTGTCGGCTGGGAAGTCGTCCGTGAGAAATGCCAGAACCCGATCTTCCTGGTTGGCCCCTACCGCACCATAGAGGACGTGGACTTTGTTAAGCTTGACCGGCTGCTGGAAGAAAACAAAGGAAAGATTCCCGTCGTCGTCACCGGAGAGGGTGCCCAGACCGATTCCAACATCCTGTTTCGAATCCTTCGCCATATGGGAATCGAGCGTCTCTTGATTGAGACACCGGTATATACCCACCATCTGATGATGAACGGCCTGATGGATGAATTGTTCTTAAACTATGCCTGTATTTACGTGGGGGGCGGCGCCATGTCCATCGGTCTTCACTCAAAATCATGCACCTCAACAGACCATCCGCACACAAAGATGCTGAGTATTGTCAACGCAAAGGCTTCGCCTGACCACTGGTTCTGCTTCCGTGAAGCGGTCATCCACGGTGTAAAGGGAAGGGAATAGAGCGAACTGCAAAAAAGGAGAAAAGGAAACCATGAAAAATCAGTCAACCGTTAAAAACCTTCTGGGCGGACTCCAGTGGGCCCTTTATATGATTTCCACGGGTATCGTCATGCCCGTGGTCATCGGGCAGAGTTATCACTTAAGCCCGTCGGATGCCAGCATGTACATCCAGGTTACGCTGCTGTGCATCGGCCTCGCCACGATCACACAGGCGGTCTTCGGTCACCGCCTCCCCATCAACGAAACGCCCTGCGGCCTCTGGTTCGGCATCTTTACCATGTATGCCACCATCGGAGTCACGTTATTTGGTTCGGAATCGGAAACGCTTCGCGTTCTGGAATTCTCTCTGATCCTGTGCGGTGTATTCGGATTTATTTTGAATATGCTGGGTGTCATTGAGAAGCTGGAAAAGTATTTTACCCCCACCGTCGTCGGAACAAACCTGCTTCTTTTAGTGGCCCTGTGTTCGAAATTCTTCTTCCAGGCCATGACATCCGTCTACGGCGACGGTTACGGAATGAATTTGAAGGTGGTGCTCTGCTCCGTCGTCATCATCGTACTGACCTTTTTCCTGATGAACACCCGGTTAAAGGCCTATTCCGTCCTGATCAGTATCGTGGTGGGCTGGGGCCTCTACACGCTGCTGGGACTGTCCACCCCCTATGAGATGCCGTCACAGCTGGTGCGCATGCCGAGAATTTTCCCCTTCGGACCACCGCGGATTGAGCTATCCATGATTATCACCTCGTTCTTATGCACCCTGCTGCTGGTCACAAATTTACTCAGCAGCATGAAGATCGCCCAGCAGATGGTCTCCCAGTATGATGAGGTGGCCACCGGGCGCACGAAACAGGCAGGCAACTGTTTTTCCTTTATCTATATCCTGCTGGGCTGTTTCGGTGTCACCGGACTGATCCCCACGTCGGAGGGCGGCGGCTTCGTCGTAAGCACCGGCATGACAAGGACGAAGCCCCTGATCATCGGCGGAATCATCATCGCGGCGATCAGCTTCTTCCCGCCGATCACCAGCCTGCTTTCCATGATACCGGAATCGGTTGGCTATGCGGCCCTCTTCGTTCCATTCGTAAGCCTGTGCGGCTTCTCCATTGAATGCCTGGAGGGCGCGGAGGACAAGAAGAGCATGTATCAGACCGTAGGACTTTCGGTGCTGATCGGCATCGGAATCATGAACGTACCCGGAACCGGATTTACCATGGCACTTCCGGCGTTCCTGTCCACATTTTTAAGCAATGGCCTTATTGTTGGTACCATTATCGCATTGATTATGGAAGTAATCAGAATTCATAAAAAAGAAAAGGAGAATTGAAATTATGAGTCGTTTAGAAGGAAGAGTCGCAGTCATTACAGGAGCAGCATCAGGAATCGGAGCCGGCATGGTGAGACGCTGGCTGGAAGAAGGGGCCTGCGTGGTTGGCTGTGATATCAAAGACTCCATGCCTGTAGAACACGAGCGCGCCGTCTACGTGAAGGGAGATTTAAGCCGGTATGAGGATGCCAAAAACGTGATCGACACTGCCGTAAAAACGTTTGGAAAGATTGATTCCATGGTGAACTGTGCGGGGATCGCCCTCCTTGGCGGTCTGGAGGACTTATCCGTGGAAGATATGCAGAAAGAATTTGCTGTCAACGTCTTCGGCATGTTCCACATCTGCAAGGCCGCTATCCCGTATTTAAAGGAACAGAAGGGCGCTACCATCGTCAACATCGCCTCGGACTGCGCATTTAAGACCATGAAGGGCTGGATCGGCTACGGCCCCTCAAAAGCCGCTGTGATCCAGTTAAGCCGCTGCATCGCCATGGAATATGCGCCCGATGTCCGCTGCAATATCATCTGCCCTGGCATTACAGAGACTCCTATGATCACCTGCCGTTTTGAGACCGCAGAAGATCCGGCCGCCTTACGCGCCAGCTACGAGAACCAGTATCCGATGAAACGAATCGCCCAGGTTTCCGACATGGAAAACGCCGCCCTCTTCCTCTCCACAGAAGAAAGCTCGTTCATTACAGGGGAAACAATCTGCGTCAGCGGCGGGAGCCAGATGGAATAGGCAGAGTGTGAAATATATCATTCATAGCTAGATGTGTCAAGTGGTCAGCCGTATTAAATTTTATAATACGGCTGATCCCTATTTAATCAAATGAATCGTCCCCTCATCATTCATTTTCTTCACAATGGTAGCAATAACCGGAAATGTAAAGATCCCCAGCACCCCGATCAGCTGCGCCCCCGCGAAAATACACAGCAGGGTGACAATCGGATGAAGCCCCACCTGCTGTCCGATCACCTTCGGTTCCAGAGTCTGTCTGACTATAGTGATAATCACATACAGAACAAAAATCCCCACTCCAAGTCCGGTCTTCCCGATAATGCAGAGAATAAGCGCCCACGGAATCAGGACCGTTCCGGTTCCCAGTACCGGAAGAATATCGACCACAGCCACCAGAAATGCCAGCAGCAGCGGCATCGGAATCTTCAGCAGCACAAATCCCAGATACAGCTCAGCAAAGGTAATCGTCATCATAAGAGCATAGACCCGGAGAATCTTCCAGATCGTCGTTCTCGCCCCCGCCGCAGTCTCCGCAATCATCTTCCTCTGCTCCTCTTTAAACTGCCGCAAAACAAAGTCCCAGATCCGGTCATAATCGATTGTAAAGAAAAAGGACGAAATAATCGTAAATATCGTCTGCACCAGAATCGCCGGAAATCCCACGATCCAGGAGGCCCCCCAGCCGATCAGAGTACCTGACACGGTCATAATCCCGCTCTGCAGGGCATTTTCCAGGCTGGCGGACATCTGACTCACCCAATCCTGATATTCCGGGAAGCTGACCACGATCCGTTCAAACAGAATTCCCAGTTCCGGCTCTATCACCTCCACATAAAACTGAGGCAGCTTCCCGGCCAGGTTCTGAATAAAGGTAACGACATGGCTCGCGGAAAACAGCGCCGCCAGCACCAGCAGCCCATAAAATACCAGAAGTACCAGGATCGACACCAGCGCACGCTTTCCTCCTGTCTTCTCACACAGCTTTCTGATCAGCGGCGACAGCACGGCCGCCACCGCTAGTCCCAAAATAAACGGGAAAAACATGGGAACAAACCGCTTCATCACAAAGAGAAAAATCCCTCCTAAAATGATAAAGTAGATAAAATTCGTTATAAACCGTTTCCTGGCTTCCATCCTGCGTTTCTGTACTGCACTTTCCTTACTCTCTTCCATATTTGGATATCCTTCCCTTCCTCATGCATCTTATTATGATTTTGTCCAATTCATGCACAAAAAGGCACAACCTGCCATAAAAAATGCAGGCCATGCCTTTTCTTATCATTTTTATCTCTGCGTCGCTGTCGGCGTGGTTCATTGTTTCCTCTTATCGTCATAATTTGAGCAGGCGTCTGCATGTCCACCGCTTGATGGAATATGCCGGACCTAAGCCTGCATCTGACGCCATTATAGAAACAGAAAGCCCTTTCGTCAAGCGAACTTAAGGAAGCTTAACGACATCTTTACAGAGAAAACAGTACTTCCTCCGCAAACGCAGTCTTCGCCATCTTTCCTGCCAGTTCCCCTCTTAAAACCTCCACGCTCTTTTCAGCCAGCTTCCCGTCCTTTACAACGCACGTCCCTTCCACAAACACCATGTCCACATTGGAGGGGCCGGCGCTGTAGACCAGAGCTGAATAAGGATCGTAGATGGGGAACATATTGGCGGAGCGGGTCTCCACCAGAACCAGATCCGCCCGCTTTCCCACTTCAATGGAGCCGATCTTCTGTTCCATATGAAGGGCCTTCGCGCCACCGATCGTAGCCATCTCCACCACCTGTCGTGCCGGAAATGCGCTCCGGTTCCTCGTCTCATTCTTATGGAAGTTGGCAAACAGCTTCATCTGCGTAAAAAGGTCCAGCGTATTGCCGCTGGCCGGCCCATCGGTGCCGAGCCCCACTAAAATCCCCAGTTCCCGCATACGGCTAACCGGAGCGACGCCCTTGGCCGCCTTCGTATTGGAACCGATACAGTGAGCTACCGAGGCCCCCCTCTTTGCAAACAGCCGCAAATCCGCTTCCGTCATCTGGATGCAGTGTGCAGCCAGCGTGCGTTTCCCCAGTACTCCCAGAGAATCCAGATATCCCGCCGGAGTCTGTTCAGAAGTCTCCCGAAAATAATCCATCTCATAATCCATTTCCGCCGTATGAAGGCTGAAGGGAGCCCCAAACGCATCATCCAGCTTCCAAGCCGCCTTAAGGAGGCCGGCAGAGCAGGTAGTCGTCCCATGCGGCGCCACACAGGCGGAAATCCTGGGATGGCCCTTGTACTTCTTCATGAGGCTTTCCCCATAGGAAAGCGCCTCATACGGGTCTTTAAAATCACAGGCTTCCTCTTCCATTATGGTTTCTCCCGCAATTCCACGAATCCCCATCTCATCCATGGCACGTGCAGCCTCCGCCTCGAAATAATACATATCAAAAACTGTGGTGACCCCGGCCAGCAGCATTTCCGCCGCGGCATATTTCGTGGAAAGATAGACGAGCTCGGCATCCATGGCCCTCTGTTCCATAGGCAACAGAAATACTCTCAGACGGTCCCTGCAGTCGTCGCCCAGACCCCGAAACGGTATCATCCCCATATGCGCATGAAGGTTTACCATACCCGGCATGAGGATTCCGCCCTTCCCGTCGATCAGACGGAGACTTTCCCCTGTTTCATCGTCTACTTCCTCGTCCGTTTCCTCCGCAATCAGCGCCTCCAGCATATCCATCGTTCCAACCGCGGTGATCTCCCCGCCTTTCCATGCGGCAAACCCGTGTTGTATCACTTCACGCGTTTCATTCATCGTCACCACGGCTACATTCGTAATAATTGTACTCACTGTTCCACTACCTTTTCTTCCTGTATCTGAAATGCTTCTACCAGAGGAATTTTTCTCTGGCTCTTCACATCGAACATGCCCTGATCGCTTAACTTGAGCTCCGGAGACACCAGAAGAGACAGTGTCGAAATGGACATAATGACATTATTGTTCACATAACCCATTCGCTCGATCTCTCCCCTCACAGCCCTGATCTCTGCCGCCAGCTCCGGAAGGCTCTTATCGGATATAATTCCACCCACCGGCAGTTCTGCCGCCGCTGTCACCCTGCCGCCGCTCGCCGTCACATAGCCGCCCTGCATATGCACCACCTCATTCTGTGCCAGAACCATATCTTCCACAGAATTCCCCAGCACCAGCAGATTATGGCTGTCATGGGACCACGTAGTCGCCACAGACCCTTTCTGCTCCAGCGCGTGTTCCACGAATCCCCACGAGACGTCTCCATTTTTTCCATATCTCTCGAAAACAGCAGCCAGGCACAGCCCCGCCTCCTGCCAGCAAAGGTTTCCGTCCTGTACAGGAATTTCTCTCTGAACATGCTTCGCCCTGGTTCCAAAGGTCTGGATCTGCATCACATTCACCACAGCGGTTCCAGACAGTTTTTGTGCCTCACTCCCGCTTGGCTTCCCGGACAAAGCCTCTTCCCCGTACTCTTCCTTCTGGTACTCTTCCTTCCAGAAATCATCAACTGGCAATATAAAATCCGATGCCAGGGCCAGCCTGCACTTCACCGAACTGTAAAAATGATCAGGAAACCTTTTTTTCAGACTGTTTTCCAGGCCCTCCGCCGCCGCGTCCATACAGCGCTTTCCGTCTTTAAAAACCGCTTCCGGCACAAAGCTTTCCAGGTCAGGAAGAACGACGAAATCCGCCTTTTTCCCCGGCGCGATGATTCCCCTGTCGTCGAGATGCATTCTCCTGGCCGGAGTAAATGTAGCCAGATAAATTGCTTTCTCTGCCGGCATCCCCTTCGCCACCGCCAGCCTGACAATCCGGTTCAAGTGTCCTTCCATCAACCGGTCAGGCATCGTGTCATCGGTTACCAGTGCAATATTTTCATAGAGCTGCTTCCGTTTTACCACTTCCACAACTTCCTCTTTCAAAGATTTCTCCTGCAATTCCAGAAACATCCCCATATCTGTCTTCTCCAGGACCGATTCTGCCGTCTGTTCCGTATGATCCGCATCCACGCCCGCTCTGATAAACGCCGCTAAATCTCCGCCCGACAGCCCCGGACAATGCCCTTCAATTCTGACTTTTCTGCCGCATTCCCCGCAGACTTCCAGAAATCTTTTACTCTTTGTATCCCCTTCCGCCACCAGATCTTTAAAGTTCATCACTTCCCCGAGACAAACCACCCGCTCATCCCGCAGAAGCTCCCGAAGTTCCTTTTCCCCAAACTCTGCCCCTGATGTCTCCATCTCTGTTCTGGTAGCCGGAACACTGGACGGAATACCATAAAAAATATCCAGCTCCGTCTCCTGTTCCATAAAACTTAAAATCCCTTCGAGTCCAAACACATTGGCAATCTCATGGGGATCCGCCACCACAGTTGTGACTCCAAACGGCACCACGGCCCGCGAAAATTCCTCCGGATACGTCATCGAGCTTTCCACATGCATATGAATATCCACCAACCCGGGAATCACAAACTTTCCGGTCCCATCAAAGACCGACTCCGCTTCCCATTCGCCGCGCCGTGCTCCCCCCCGCTGCTCCGAATCTCCTGTAAAATCAGAAACAGGAGAAACGTCAAAAAACTTTCCTCCTGCCACTGCAATATCCATCCGTTCAAAGCACTGCCTGAAAGTTCGATAAACCCAGGCATTCTCTATCACCAGATCCACTTTCACAACCACAACACCTCCGTCATTCCCGTTAGCCAAAGTTCTCCAATTATCCCGCTTTTACTCCTCAGCCCACTTTTTAATTTCCTTCTCTCTGTTTATCCGGCTTTCTTACAGCCTCATCATCTTTCCAATCCTTTTTCTCATCAGTATCTCCGCCGCCCGCCATCTCCCACAGCTCCCCTTCGTTCACAAATTTCTATTGCCGCCTGCCCCAGCGGACTTTTCACAACCTCGCCGGAAAGCGGACGTGGGAGACGCGGGCAGAGAACGGGCGTTTTGCGTATGCGGGTCGATGTGTCTTAGAGTGTGTTTGAAAATTCATTCCTGCCATCTGCACGCCCCACTTTGCGGAAGATTTACCCCTCATTCGGTCAACGTAGCCCACTACGCTTCCCTCATTCGGGGCAAATCTTCCGCAAACTGTGACGCACATCTGGCAGAAAGCAATTTTCAAACACACTCTAGTCTGGAGAAGTGCCGGAGCAGGGGGCTGCGGAGGGCATACAGAGCCCGGAGCAGAGCGGACACGGAGGAGAAGCCATCAGGGCTTCTCCGTAGTTTGCGCGGTCCCCCTGCGGAGGTACTTCTCCAGGCTTAGACACATCCCCCGCAGGAGCTTAGCCCGTGCCCTGCCCGCGTCTCCCGCGCCCGCTTTCCTCAACCCCTTCGCAAAGTCCGCGCCCCCTTGCCATCACCAAAAATTTCTGAACTAAGAATTAATAATCCGATTCCACTGATCAATCCACTCTCCCAGTATGGGATTCACAAACGAATAATCAATCACCTTTGCGTTCTCCGCCGCATCACCATACGTCATATTTGCGGACTCTTCCTCTGTAAATGCTACCTGGTTATTTGTAGGCGCCTCATTCAGCGCTTTTCCTGTCTTGGTCTGGAGTTCCTGGCTCAGTCTGTAATTGATGTACTCATAAGCCAGTTCCTTATTTTTCGAGTTCTTCGTAATGCTGATCGTATTAAAGTTCGCGTATGTCACATCAGGAGTCACGTAGACGAGGCTCTGATCCGCCGCCTGAATCGTCGGCACGCCGAAATCACCAACAATGGCTGCAGAGATTTCTCCGGATGTAAACATATTAATCAGGTCCGAAGACTTCGCATACGTCTTGACGATATTCGGTTTCAGTTCCTTAAGCGCTTCAAAGGCCGCGGCTCCCTGATCTGCTGTCACGTCCGCCCCTTTGTAATCACTCGCCATATACACCATAGCCGGTCCAAAGGTTGTAGTGATATCCGGAATGGCGATCCGTCCCTCGAGTCTCGCATCCCAAAGGTCATCAAAACTCTTAATCTCAAATCCCACATCCTCCGGATTGTACATGATACCGATGCTGTTGATGGTATAAGCGACACCCTGTCCCGCTTCCGCCATCTTCTTCGCAGCGCCGATCAAATACTTGCTGTTTTCAATTTTGCTTAAGTCGATTGGCTCAAATAAGCCTTCCTCGATTCCCTTCGCTGTCATGGCCTGAGACAGCTCGATCACATCAATGACCGTTTCCGAGTCTGCTGACAATTTTGTATAACGTTCATTGGTGCTTCCTGTCTCCGTTACAATTTTGCAGCCAAATTCGTCCTCGAACGGCTTATAGACTTCCTCCTCGGATATATCCTCGCTGAGTCCATAAGTGGAGAGAATCAGTTTCTTCGTACCCTCGTCATTTTTTCCGCCCTCTGCAGAGTTGGAGCTTCCACAACCGGTCAGCGCCAGCGCTGCGCAAAGAGACAATGCAATGATTTTCTTCATAATAATAGTACCTCACTTTTCTCAATTATTTATTTACTGCAACAGTTCAGACGGCGGGAAAATTGGCGCAGGAAGCAGCGTCAAGCTCGCTTGTAAGCAGCTTTGTGTACCAATTTTCACATCGGATAAACATCCGATGCTTCTTGACCGGATTTTTCGGTCAAGAAGATGATCCGTCTGAATTGTTACCGTTTACTAAAATCAGTTTTTCTTCCGGCAGGTACAGACGAATCATCTGACCCTCTTCATACGATTCATCCGCTGTTCTGTTCACCAGAAATTTTCCGGCTGCGGTATTTACCTCATACTGATAGCTCTTCCCCAAAAAGGTGCGCACTCCTACAGTTCCTGCCAGCACATTTACGGACCTGTCTTCTGTATCCACCAGAATATCTTCCGGTCTGATCGTTCCGGTAACCGTTTCTTCGGACGGAATCGTACCATGAGCCGTCTTCACGGAAAATGCCTCCCCGCCGTCTGTCCGGTAAATATCCCCGCCCTTATGAAGCGTAAGGAAATTCTCAAAACCGATAAACCTCGCCACAAACTCCGTCTCCGGCCTGCTGTAAATGTGCTCCGGTGTGTCATACTGTTCGATCACACCGCGGTTCATAACAGCCACCTTATCTGAGATGGAAAAACACTCCTCCTGGTCATGGGTGACGAACAGAGTGGTAATTCCCAACTGCTTCTGAATCCGTTTGATCTCCATTCTCATATTGATGCGCAGCTTGGCATCTAAGTTGCTGAGCGGCTCATCGAGCAGCAAAAGCTTTGGCTCTATCACCAGCGCCCTGGCAAGAGCGACTCTCTGCCGCTGTCCGCCGGACATCTGCTGCGGAAAACGGTTCGCGAATTCCGTAAGTCCGCACACCTCAAGGATGTTCTTCACCTTTTTGTCCATTTCCGCCTTGTCCAGCTTCCTGATTTTCAAACCAAACGCCACATTATCATAGACTGACAAATGAGGAAACAGCGCATAACTCTGAAATACGATACCGAAATTTCTCTTATGCACCGGCACCTTTGTTAAATCCGCTCCATCCAGAGAGAAGATTCCGCCCTGCGGTTCAATAAATCCGGCCACCACCCGGAGCGTCGTCGTCTTGCCGCAGCCGCTGGGGCCTAAGAGAGATACCAGCTCGCCCTCCTCTACCTCCAGATTCAGTCCCTTTAAAACCTGTTTTTTCTTATCATAACAGACATCAATATCCTTAAGTGTCATAAATGCCATCGTTTTTTCCTCCTCATTATAAGCACTCCGCGTGCCCCGCTTTCCTGCTATTTTGTCAGCGCAGCGATTCCCAGCGTCTTATCTACAATTACCATAATGATGACCGTGGCCGCCATTAAAAGCACAGATACTGCCGATACGGTCGGGTCATAATTATATTCGATATAATTCATCAGGGTTGCCGGGAACGTGGATACACCCGGGCCGGAAAGAAACATGGATACCGGAATATTATTGAAGGAATTGATAAATGCAAGCATAAAGGCCGCAGAAATTCCCGACGTGATATTCGGAAGCACCACCTTGAAAAATGCGGAAATCTTGCCGCAGCCCAGACTCCACGCTGCTTCCTCCACCGAGAAATCAAACTGGTCCAGACTCGATCCTACCACCCGGATCACATATGGAAGCGTCACCATGAAATGGCCTGCCAGAAGTCCCGCATACACCGGAATTCTCAACGACAGCACAAGAAACTGGTAAAGCACAAAACCGATGACAATACCCGGAACAATGGTAGGCGACAGGAACACCGACTTTAAGATCCCTTTTCCCCTCATCCCGGATCTGGCCAGCGCGTAGGCCGCCGGAATTCCCACCAGAAGAGCGATAAAGGTAGCCAGAAACGCAATCTCCAGGCTCGTTAAAAACGATTTCCGGAAGGATTTCAGAGAGAAGACATTGAGAAACCATTTCATGGAAAATGACTCAATCGGAAAAGTTATGGCATTTCCCCCGCCAAACGCTGTCACGGTGATGATGATGAGCGGTATAATCAGAAATGCAAATACCAGCACCGCAAAAATCGTGAGCAGTTTATTCTTACGCATGGCTTCCTCCTCTTCTGTCCAGCCTGCTTGCCAGAGCGTTAAATCCTTTGATGACAATCAACGTCACAATAATCATAATCAGGGATATGACAGCCGCTCCATTCCAGTCACCCACAGTCATGGCGCGCTGGTAAATAAAGGTCGACAGCACCATATTTTTATTGCCGCCCAGCAGCTGCGGTGTAGTATAGGCTGTCAGCGTTCCGGTAAACACGAGGATACCGCCTACAATAATTCCCGGAAGGCTCATGGGGAAAACAACCTTCAGAAACGCGGTAAACCGGTTGGCACCCAGGCTCTGAGCGGCTTCCATCATATCGTCCCCAATGTTCTCCATAACACCAGCCACTGTAACGATCATCAAAGGAAGGAATAAGTAAACAGAACCGATGATAATGGCGAAATCGGTATATAATAATTTCACCGGTTTATCCGCAAATCCCGCGGCCATCAGAAATCGGTTCATAATCCCATTGCTTCCCAGGATATTGATCCATGCGAAGCTTCGGATGACAGAATTTGTCATCATCGGGAAAATGGAAACTGCAAGAAGGATTCCCCGCCATTTTCTGCCGCACCGGCTGATAAAATACGCGGTCGGAACACCTGCCGCCATACATGCCGCCGTCGTAATAACTGCCACCTTCACAGTCCTTGCGAATATCTTCAGATAATACTCATCCAGGAAAAAATCCACGTAAGAGCTTAACGGATACTCACCGGCAAAGAGCGTGGGGATCAGAACCTTCAAAAGCGGAAGAAACAGACACACCACCAGGATGACAAGTCCGGGCACCACCATAACAAATGCACTACTTTTCTTCATCTCGACCTCTCCAAATTCATTTTTATTTCCGCGGGCAACGAGCCGGGCGGGCATGCTTGCATGTCCATCCGGCGACTGCCGCGAGAGTCACCCCCGCAGCTTTCTGCGAGGCTTGACTTATTAGTTTAGTTAATCCAACGATGTACATTTATTATAAAATGTGATATACTGTACGTCAAATACATATAATCTATAATTTTTATGCAGTAAAGCTATAATCCCCCCATTGATCCATTTTCTTTCACCCAGGAGGAGCCCGCCATGGAATTAAAAGAAGCACGCTACATTCTCGCTATCGCCCGCCACAAGAGCATCAGCAAGGCGGCCGAGGCCCTGTTCATCTCCCAGCCTTCCTTAAGTAAATATTTAAAAAATTTAGAACAGCAGCTTGGAACCCGCCTGTTCGACCGGATTGGAAACGGCTACTTCCCTACCTATGTGGGCGAGCGCTATCTCCATTACGCGGAAAAAATCGTGGAATACGGCCTGGAATGGGATACAGAGCTTGATGATATTATGCACCAAAACCACGGCCGTTTAAACATTGCGATTCCGATCATGCTTGGCAACAGCATAATCGGCCCTACTCTGCCGCGTTTTCACAAACAATTTCCCCACGTTACGGTAAATATGATGGAAGAAGTCAATTTCGTCGCGGAACACACCCTTAACGACCATACCGTGGATTTAACCTTCTATAATGTTCACGAATATCCCAGGGATTTAGATTATCAGATTCTTGGAAAGGAAGAGATGGTCCTGGTACTCTCCGCTTCCAGCCCCGCGGCCGCAAAGGCTGTGGAAAGAGAAGGCTTCAAATACCCATGGCTGGATTTACGGCTGCTTGCGGAAGAAGACTTCATCCTCCTCTATCCCGACCAGAATACAGGAGGCATCGCCCTGAAACTGTTTTCCGAATATGGAATGGAACCTCATATCCTGATGCACACCCGCAACAGCGAGATGTCCATCCGCCTGGCCATGGAAGGCATGGGCGCGGCCTTCGCACCGGAGAGCTATTACCATTATTTAAAGAAACAGACCAGTTCTACCTGCGCATGCTTTTCTATAGGAAATGAAAAAATCGAAAACACCCTGATCGCCGCTTATCAGAAAAACCGGTATCTGCCCCAGTATGCGAGGGTTTACCTGGATATGATACGAGAGTATTGTAAGGCAAATATTGTAAAATAAAAAGAGAGAGCGATTTGTCGAAAATCAAAAGGGGCTGCAATAAAAACTGCCATTGATTTTACCTTGTCTTTATGTTAAAACAACTTTTTTATAATTGTACAATGGTCAGAGGATAGTCTAATGGTTTCCTTCGGAAATATGCGAAGGAGGATATGTGGTATGAATACACTTGAAGTGTTGACACTGGTGCTGGTTATCTTCACAGCACTGGTCTACATAGATAATCATCAGAATAGAAAATAGCTATCCTCTATCACCAGTAGAGGATAGCTTGTAACTATAAATTACCCAGTTATCCGAAGTTTTGATCATCAGACAACACAAATCTTTTGATCACTTCTAAGTATATTATACCCGAGGTACTTGTATTTTACAAGTACCTTTTTGGATTTTATCAATATTTTCACCGTTTCTGTTTTACTTATGATACCTCCAGTGGTATGATAAATAAAATCGCTGTAAGGGAGGCAAATCATGAAAGAAATACAGACCACCGCAATCGTCGGCATGGGCGCGCTTGGCTTATTATACGGGAATCAGATAGCAGCAGAACTCGGGACATCTGCCGTCCGTTTCATTGCAGACAAAGACCGGATTAAAAAATACAGAGAAATGAATTTTACTGTCAACGGGGAGCGCCGTTCCTTTCCGATTGAGGACTGTGAAACGGCTGCCCCAGCTGATTTTATAATCGTTGCAGTCAAATACAACGCGCTTTCCGCTGCTTTGGATACCATGAAACACTGTGTAGGGCCGGATACCACCATCATTTCTGTCATGAATGGGATCAGCAGCGAGCAGATAATCGGAGAACGATACGGTCACGAAAAAGTACTCTGCTCCATCGCCCAGGGCATGGATGCCATGAAATTCGGAGCCGCCCTGACCTACACAAAATTCGGGGAACTGAGAATTGGTGTCCGGACACCAGACCAGGCTGACCGCTTAAAAGCCATGACTGACTTCCTGGACAGGGCGAAGATTGCCTATGTGGTTGAAGACGATATCCAGCACCGCCTGTGGGGGAAATTCATGCTGAATGTCGGTGTGAACCAGACATGCATGGCGTACGAAACCACCTACTCCGGCACCCTGACGCCAGGCGAAGCACACGATACCATGGTAGGCGCCATGCGTGAGGTCATTGCCCTGGCTAAAGCGGAGCATGTCAATCTGACAGAACAGGATTTAGAGGATTACATCAGACTGCTGGAGACACTTTCCCCCGACGGTATGCCGTCCATGCGGCAGGATGGGATTTCGCACCGCCCATCGGAGGTGGAAATGTTTGCCGGAACCGTAGGCCGCATGGCTAAAAAACATGGCCTCTCTACACCTGTCAACGACCGGCTGTATGAAAGAATTAAAGAAATGGAAGCGCAGTACTCCTGATGTTTGTAAAAAATGAAGCAATAAGACCGTGTATCCCGGCTGGTATTGATTGGCCAGCAGATACACGGTCTTTTGACTTACATTACTTTTCGATTTTTAAATCCATACTTCCAGACCGAAAGCCCTCCAGATCCAGAGTGATATATACAAATCCCAGTTCCTTTAGGCCTCTGATTATCTCATCCTTTATTTCCAGCACCCTTAAGAAGGCATTGCCGTCTACCTCAATCCGCACAATGTCACCGTGCAGACGCAGACGTACATTGCCGTCAATCTGTGCTCTCAAGCGTGCCTCACCTTCCGCAATTCTTTCCAGCACCCCATAATCAATATCCGTATCATAAGGTATTCTGGTTGCCATACACGGTGTAGACGGCCGGGAAGCCACAGAGATTCCATATTCTGCCGCCAGCTCCTTTACCTCCGCCTTCGTCATATGCAGTTCGGCCAGCGGGCTGATAATCTCCAGTTCCTTTAAGGCCTGGATTCCTGGGCGGTAAACGTGCAGATCGTCTTCATTCGTCCCGTCAAGGATAATCCGGACACCCCTCTGTACTGCAAAATCCCTGAGTCCCTGAAACAAATGGCGTTTACACAGATAACAGCGGTTTACCGGATTATGGCGGATTTCCTCCTGTTCCAGTTCATCTACCGTAATAACCTCATGAATTCCGCCCAGCTCCTTCGCCACACGGCTCGCAATCTCTAAATCACAGGAAGGATGAAGCCTGCTGTCGAAGGTCACCGCGTAGACTTTTGTCCCATTTTCCCTGGCCGCATCCGACGCCGCCTTTAAAAGAAGGCTTGAATCCACACCACCGGAAAATGCAAGGCAGATGTCTTCTTTTCCATACTGCGCCATTGCGCTTTCCAGCTGTCTTTTCTTTTCTTCTGTCCGTGTCATTGTAATCTCCCGTCTTTCCTGTCAATTTGCTTACTGTTGGCAGAACAAATCTTCTGCAGCTTTTCTGATCTCGCAGTATACACTTTGGAAATCCGCGCCTGTCTCTCTGCAGATGGCACGCACACTCTCATATTCCGGATAACAGAACGTTTTCTCGTTTCTGGTACAGATTTTGACCGAGGCATTACCAAACCGGGTCTCGACTTCCGCCTTCCTTCTCTCCAAAATAGTTCTGGAAACCGGATAGCGGCGTACACCGATTGTCGTCGTATGTACAAAGATCATATCTTCCATCTTTTCGATGTCATTTTCCATGCAGAGTGTGGAGAGCAGATAGGCCGGCCGGTTTTTCTTCATGTAAATAGGCGTGTTCCACACATCCAGCGCTCCTGCGGCGAACAGTTCTTCCATCACAAATCCCAACATTTCACCGCTGCAGTCGTCTACATTGGTCTCCAGCACCCAGGCCTGGTCATTCTCCTCTTCATTCGTCTCAAGAAGCATGGCGCGCAGTACATTTGCATGATCGAAATCCTTTTTACCAGCCCCCATGCCAGTCTTTACGATTCTGCAGGCAGCAGGCAGTTTTTCTCTCGTCCGGACCGCCGCCGCAATGGCTGCTCCCGTAGGCGTCACCATCTCCCCCTCCTGATCCGTCAGCCGCAGTGCAAGGCCGTGAGCCGCTGCTATATTAGCCGTAGCAGGCACCGGTACCGGTATCACTCCGTGCTGACACCGGATCTGGCCATGTCCCTCCGCCAGTGGAGATACCACTACGTCCTTCACCCCCAGATTGTCGAGGCAGACTGCCACACTGATGATATCGACGATAGAATCAATCGCCCCAACCTCATGGAAATGGACTTCATTGATGGGAAGGCCATGCGCTTTCGCTTCCGCCTCCGCCACAATAAGAAACATGTTCCTGGCCAGTTCCTTTACTTCTTCCTTGGAATCCAGGCGTTCAATAATCCTGTAAATATCCGAAAGATTCCGGTGGATGTGTGAATGGGAATGACCATGGTCCTCTACGTGCACCTCCGAATGCCTGTGGCATGCCTCACCATGTTCCGCCTCCTCATGTTCATGAGTATGGCCTTCCCCATGTTCATGCCCCTCTTCCTCCAAATGCACATCAAAATCATACGCATCCAGCCCGCATTTCACCGCCCTGCCAAAATGGAGGTGGTATCCCTCCACTCCCAGGCTGCCGAGTGCCCGCTCCAGAACTTCTCTGTCGGCGCCAAGATCCAGAAGCGCTCCGACCGTCATATCTCCGCTAATTCCCGAATTACATTCCAAATACAGTATTTTCCCCATTTATTTCACCGCCAGTCTGTTTATTTGTGTTGCCAGATAACCTGCGCCGTATCCATTATCGATATTTACCACGGAAATCCCGTTCGCACAGGAATTCAGCATGGTCAGGAGGGCTGAAACTCCGTGGAAGCTGGCGCCGTAACCGACTGATGTCGGAACCGCAATCACAGGGCAGTCCACCAGACCGGCCACTACCGTTCCCAGAGCCCCCTCCATTCCGGCCACCGCAATGATGCAGTTTGCCTTCATGAGTCGATCCCTCTGTGACAACAGGCGGTGGATTCCCGCCACGCCCACATCATAGATCCGGTCCACCGCGCAGCCGAAATATTCCGCCGTCTGGGCTGCTTCCTCCGCCACTGGAATATCCGCGGTCCCGCCGGTACACACCGCCACGCAGCCCTTTCTTTCCTTATCCTTCTTCTCCACCTTCAGAATTCTGGACACCGCATCGTACTCGATCTCCGGCACCACCTCTTTCACAAGAAGAAACTGTTCCGCAGACGCCCGCGTTCCCAGGACCTCACCGTCCCGCTCATAAAACCGCTTCATAATCTCCACCAGATACGGATCCGGCTTTCCCTGACAGAACACGGTCTCTCCAAACCCGGAACGCAGCTTCCTGTGATGATCCAGTTTGGCATATCCCAGATCCTCATAGGGAAGATCCTTTAAAAGTGACTCTGCCTCTGCCACATCCATCACTCCACTGCTCACACGTTCCAACACCTTTTTTACATCCATCGCAATTGTATCCTTTCTCCTTTTATCGTTTCCGCTGTGCAGCATTATTCTTGTACTGCCGAACCTGGTGCCGCCGAACCTAGTGCCGCCGACCCCAGTGCCGCCCGGCACTACAGTCTCAGCATTTTCGTACAGATCCGTTCCAGCAGCGCATCCGAATGACTCACCGCCAGAAGGCCGATTTCTCTGTTTTTCACTTCCTCCAGAAGGAAATTCCACAGCTGGCTCTGGGTAATCAAATCCAGCATCGTGCTGATCTCATCCGCCAGAAGGAACCGCGTTCTCTGTCCAAGCGCCCTGGCAATGCAGAAACGCTGGAGCTCACCGCCGGACAGCTCCGAAGGGTACCGGTTAAGCCAGTCCGGCTCAATTCCCAGGCCGTCCATGATCCTCGGTTCCACCTGGTCCCCCTCTTTTAAAACCTCCCCCATCTTCCACCTGGGATTGACCGACAGCTCCGGATGCTGCCATATCATCTGCACCGGGCAGTATCCCTTCCAGTCTGAAAGCGGCTTTCCGTCCAAAAGCACTTCACCGCTGTCCGGCTTCTCATATCCCGCCAGAATCTTGCAGAATGTCGTTTTTCCGAACCCGCTGGGGGCAATGAGCCCCAGGCGATCCGTGCTTGTAAGCGTCATACTCAAATTGTTTAAAATCTGTCTGTTTCCGTTGTCATATCGAAAAGAGAGCGCTCTCGCCTCCAGCTTCATATCTTCCGTTCCCTCCTTCCGCGGCTTTCCGGCATCTCACCATGCCTCCGCGAAGACTCGTATATTCCACCTCTTTGCCGCAGCTTCCATCTGCCAGTTCACACCGGGACGCATACGGACATCCGGACAAAAAATCCTTTCCGTAAGGCTGACTGCCCGAAACCGGGACGAAGCCGTGCTGCGGCATAGCGCGGAACAATGCCTTCGTATAGGGATGGCGAAGTCTTTCTTCCTCCTCAAAATCAGATACCGGAGCCTCCTCCACATTGGTTCCCGCATAGAAGACAACAATCCGGTCGGCCGCCTCTAAAGCCAGTTCCAGATCGTGGGTGATCAGGAGGACTCCCGCTCCCTCGTCCGCAATCTCCCGAAAATGAGAAAGTACCCGTTTGGCTGCTTCCATATGAAGTCCCGGCGTAGGCTCGTCTGCAATGACCAGTCTCGGTTTTTCCATCACCGCCGTGGAAATCAGCACACGCCTCGTCATGCCCCCGGATAGTTCAAACGGATACAGTTCCTCCGTCTCCTTTCCAAGTCCATAGCGTGCCAGAACCTCTCTGCATTTCCTTCTGGTTTCCGAATCCTTTTTTCCTTTCCTCACAGATGCTCCCGCCTTCATGAGCGGATCCAGATAGGAAACACTCTGAGGGACAAGAACGATCTCCCGGCCGCGCAGGGCTCTTATTCTCTTTTCCGTCAGCTCCATCCCGTCATAATCAATGCGCCCTCCGGTCACGGCGTTATACGGAAGGATTCCCAGCACGGCGTGGGCCAGGAGGCTCTTGCCCGAACCGCTGGAGCCTACCACCGCCACCATTTCCCCTTCCTTCACAGTAAGACTCAAATCACGAATCGCGGGAAGCTCTATCTGGCGAAAGCCCCTTTCATACTGGGTAAATTTCACCGATAAATGTTCCACGGACAGAACTGTTTTTCTCTCTTCCATCGAACCTCTTCCATCCTTTCAATTTATTCCCGCAAACAGCGAGCCATGTGGGCGCGCTTGCGGGTCTATCTGACTCTCGCGGGATATTTCACTGATGTGCGTGTGCCGGATCCAAAAGCTGACTGATGGTGCTTCCCATAAAATGAAACAGCAGCACCACAAAGACCAGAAACAATCCCGGGAAAAGGGCGAGCCACCATTTTCCCATGGCGAGATATTTCATGCTTTCCGACAAAATGACGCCGATGGCCGGCTGTTCCGGCGACAGTCCAAAACCCAGAAATGTGATGCTGGCTTCGTGCAGTATCGCATGGGGAAACATCAGAACCAGCCCAACGAACAGCTGCGGAATCAGATGAGGCGTCATATGTTTAAGCGTAATGGTAAGCTTTCCCTGTCCCAGTTTTTCCGCTATCTTTATGTACTGGCTCTGCTTCAGCTGCAGAACCTCTCCGCGGATCAGGCGTGCAAGGGAAGTCCAGTGCGTCAGCGCAATCCCAGTCACAACACCCCAAAATCCCTTTCCCAGTGCAAAGGAGATAAGCACCAGCAAAAGGATATGAGGAATTCCCATGACCAGATCGATAAGCCCAATGATCAGGCCATCCGCGATTTTCCCCATGGTCGCGGCCAGAATTCCCATGAGAAATGCAATCACCGCGCTGATAGCCGCCGTCAGAAGCCCGATCCGGATGCTCATGGAAAGTCCCGTTATGGTACGGACAAACATGTCTCTCCCCATCCAGTCCGTTCCAAATGGATAAGAGAGACAGGGCGCCAGATTCTTTCTGGAAAAATCCGTCACCATGGCAGCCTCCGAAAGGAGCTGCCCTGCCACCGTAATAGCCGCCAGCATCAGAATCGACAGGCCCGCGAGAAGAATCATCATCTTCCTCCTGTTCATGCCTTTGCCCTCCTTCTGATTCTTGGGTCCACGACGCCGTAAAGCACATTGGCGGTGAAATTCCCTGCAAATACAATCGCCGCGCTGATCACGGTAATTCCCAGAAGCAGCGGAACATCTCCGCCCAGTCCGGCCGTCACAGCCGCCTGTCCGATTCCCGGATAAGAGAATACCTGCTCCACCAGAACGGAGCCTCCGAAAATTTCACTGATCGAAGCAAACTGCAAAGTCATGGCAGGCAGTATGATATTGCGGAGACCGTGACGCAGAATAATCTGCCCTTCGGACTCGCCTCTTGCCTTTGCAAACAGCACGTAATCGCTTTCCATGGCCTCGGCCATCTTCTCCCTGGTATGCAGTATGATGTTAGACAGACCGGTGATGGAAAGCGTCAAAGCCGGCAGAATACCATGAGCGATTCTGTCGGAAACAGTAACTCCGGCGGCCTCCACTCCAATTGGAACACTTAAGCCGATCGGAAGCACCTTCAGCCATACTGCAAAGATCATAAGCAGAACCAGCGCCAGCCAGAATGCCGGCGTGCTGGCCGTCACCAGCGCGTACCCGGTAATAACCTTGTCCACCGTTTTACCGCGATTCGCCCCCGCCACCACTCCGAGCAGCAATCCTGCCGCACCGGATATCAGCCAGGCAGTTCCCATGAGCCATAAGGAATCCTTCAGCTTCACTGAGATTACATGGGACACCGGCTGGCGGTAAAGCAGGGAAGTCCCCATGTCGCCCCGGAAGAAATCCTTTGCCCAGGAGACAAACCGCTCCATCGGCGGGGTATTCATCCCCCAGTATTCCTCCAGCTTCGCAATCTGTTCCTGGCTCATGGATCCCAGCGCAGTCTGCCCTACATTCGTCTTAAGCGGATCAAGAGGAGACGCCGACACCAGGAAAAAGGCCGCCGCACTCACCAACAGCAGAAGTACTGCCATCCGTATTAAATTTTTAAGAATAAACCATGGCATGCTTTTTTCCAATGCCGTACGCCTCCTGAATTTCCTTTTACTTTTATTTTCTTTTACTCTTACTGCTTACTTCCAGCTCCACTGATCCACGTTATTTACAATAGACCATCCGTGACCGTGAGGATGCAGCTTCTGCTGTGCCACAGCCAGATCAGATTTCGCCCAGTAAAGGTGGTCAATATTGACGAGCCAGATCCACGGAATATCGCCCTGTTCCGTAATACCGGTCTCTCCGTCCCACTGCGCTTTCTTCCACAGCTCATAAGACTCCTCGAGGCTGCTGCTTGCCAGTGCTTCATCCATATAGCGATCCACGGATTCGTTGCTGTATGGAGAGTATTCCGCCAGCCCTGTGTCCTTCATGGTGTGGTAAATATTATAAAGCTCCATCGGCGTATGTGCTCCCCAGCCCCACATCAGCGGTTCTGCCTGCGCACGGTCATAGGCGGTATCCCAGCCCACGCCTTCCGTCTTCACATCGATGCCGATCTCCTTCAGCTGGTTTGCCGTATCTGCGGCAAGAGCCTGTCTCACAGAATCACCGGCCGGATACATCAGCGTAAAGCCAGCCTTTTTGCCGTCCTTTTCCCTGATTCCGTCATTTCCTTCTGTCCATCCGGCTTCCTCTAAGAGCGCCTTCGCGCCTTCCGCGTCATACTTTGTTTCTGCCGCGTTATTGTACCACGGCATCTTGTCGCAGACACTGTAGGCCGGGCTTCCGTAACCGCTCAACACATTTTCAATCATTTCGTCTCTGTTGATGGCGATATTGATGGCCCGTCTCACACGCACATCTGCGGTAAAATCGTTACCAATGGGATTTCCGTTATCATCGCTGCCTCCCGCTGCTATGGCCGGAAGATTGAAGCCGCGGTTGTCCACTGTCTCAAAGGAAAGCAGATCATAGCCTGAAATGGTCTGATCTGAATAAGAAGCCGCCGTATAGGCAAGATCCACCTGTCCGGACTGCACCGCCGCAAATGCCGCGTCCTCTTCCATAAACAGCACAGTCACCTTCTTCATCTTCGGCGCTTCCCCGTAATAGTCGGGATTTGCCTCAAATATCACCTGCTGTCCTCTGTCCCACTGCTTCATAATATAGCGGCCGGAACCGATCGGGTGCTCTCCGTAATCAGCGCCATACGCGTGCTCCGGAACGATTCCCACGATTGCCATGGTATACGGCCAGATCGAATAAGCCCGTTTCATGTGGAAAACCACGGTCATGTCGTCCACCGCCTGGACGGAGTCCAGCATGGTAAAATCATTGACTGAGCTTGTATCCCTAAGTGTATTATATGTAAATGCCACATCCTTCGCAGTCAGCTTCTCTCCGTCGGTAAAGGAGACGCCGTCCCGAATCTTCACGGTCCAGGTTAGTCCGTCATCGCTGACGCTCATATCGGTAGCAAGGTCGTAATCAATCTTTAAATCCGCTGTCGTCACGGTCAGCGTACTCTGAATCAGCGGCTCATGCACGTGTTCTCCCGCGCCCCATCCATAGGCCGGGTCAAATCCCGCCTCCGGCTCCGAGCTGGGTCCCATCACCACGATTACGCTGTCTTTACCCGCGCCTGTTCCTTCGGTCGTACTCTCTGTACTGTCCGCCGCACTCTGCTCCGTGCGCTCTTCCTTTCCTTCCGTCCCCGTTGCTTCCTGACTCTTACCGGCACTGCATCCAGTGATCACAATCGCTGCCGCAGCCAATAAAACCGCTGTTTTCAGTTTCCATCCTCTTTTTTTCATATTTCTTTCCCTTCCTGTTTTCTGCCGGCAAAGTCTCATAAAATATAACAAACCAAGTATAACAGGAGATGCAGCAGCGGTTTTAAGTACGGCGTAAGGTTCTCTGCGCAGACGCTTTCGCGTACTATCCTAAAGGAATGATCTGCAAAAATAAAAATACCAGGTTCAGGCGTACTCCTTGGGAATACTCATACCTTCCTGGTATCTGATCATCATTCTATTCGCTTCTGCTCTGCTGACCGGTACCCCGGTTACTGCGATTCCTATATCGGTTGTATTGTTACACACTTCCGCTATTGTACCGTTACACAATCATACTATTATTTCGTAACGTAGTATTGTCATATTTTATCTATATTTGCTTTCTTCCAATGCCATGCATTTCTTATGCCTGCAACCATTCTGTTTCAGGGTGGTGACTTCAGTCAGCCGTTATAGAAAGTATACGAAAAAAGAGGGAAAACGTCAATCATATTTCACACAAACGTTTGACGAAAATTTGTGTTCTCTCATTTCTGTTTATTATCATCTGTCAAATGATGGTCCGTCAATCCAGACCTTCACTCCTGTCGCGTAAAAATATCTCCCGCCGATAACCACCATACTTTAACGCAGTTTTTACCGGTTTAAATCCCTGTTTAATGATATTCTGCCTGCTGTACCGGTTTTCCGGGTGCACCGTACACATAAAATAACGGTATCCCTGTTCTGCCAGTTCCTGCTCCGCGTGCTGCATCAGTCTTTTCTGGAGGCCTGCACCACGGTACTCCGGAAGAATTGCCACGGAATCCATATGAGCCACCAGCAAAAGCTCCGATTCCGGAAGGCCAATATCGCGCCCCAGATTTTCCTCGGAATCCCCTGGAAATGTCGTAAGTAAAATTCCAGCCACCGCGCCCGAGGGCTGATGAATCGCCTTATAACCGACTCCGTTGCTGTATTTCAGCATTTCGTATGTGTACTCCGCATTATCGGCCGCAAACCACTCCTTCTCCTCCATCGCCTCATATACTTCCTGAATAATGGAGGCAAAAAGCTCATAATCCTTCTCCTCCGCCTTCACAATCTCAAATGTCATTTCGTCTCTCCTTCAACCTGTTGACCCGCTGCCTCTCTGACCCGAAATCCCGGGATCCACAGCGGTCTGTATCTTTTCATCAACCAAAATACACCATAGCCCAGAACAGCGCCCAGCGTATTGAGCCACAAATCATCGATGTCCGTCCCCCTCGCCTGGGGCAGCTGACAGATCTCCACCGTAAGCGAAAAAAAGAAGCCCGCAAAGGCCGCTTTCTTTAAGGACTCCCCTTTCCAGAGAAGCGCTGCAAAAAAGCCCGCCGGCATGAACATCACGATATTGCCTGCTATATTAATCATGGGATAAATCCAGTTTCCGTCAGACAGGGCTTTCCACGAATCCACAATAATGCAGAACGGAATCAGATTGATCCTCGAAAATCCCTTCAGACCCACAAAACCGGTAAACCCTCCATCCGCGCTGCGCGGAATGACAGTAATGGATGCCAGACCCGCCATAAAGAGCAGAAAACACCACAGCCCTGCCTCATGACATACTGTGGTGCTCCTGTGACTCATACGCAGTCTCCGCACAGCGATTAAGCGGACGATCCATATGACTGGTACCGCATACGCCATGTAAGGCGCCATATTCCTTATGTATGTCAAAACAGCATTCATACAGCGGTACGCTCTGTTTCCAATTGTAATTCCTGGACGTTTCCTCTGGGAACGTAATTCTCTGAGGCCCGCTGTGCTGCTTTGCTGCGGCTGTACATTCCCGCTCCCAGCAGTACAAGAATAATACAAAATGCAATCAGCATGACTTTGTTATACAGATTCTTATCCTCCATCTCCCTGTCCTTTCCTGCCTTCCGGCACGCTTCACTCTTTTCTTTCAGTGTATCACAAAACAGGCGCCATGTCTCTTTCCGTTTTCTTACATCTTATACAACAATATTTTTCGTATACCTGCAGACCGGGTAGTTGGAGCAGCCATAGAATGGTCCGAATTTGCCATTTCGTTTTGTAAGCTCTCCCCCGCATCTGGGGCAGACCGGAATGTCCACGTCCTTCAAAAGTTTTCCCATATGCTCATAGCAGATCTGGTTCATCACGCAGTCGTTAAGCGCCCGGTGAGCCCCCTCCGAACTGATCTTAAAATACTCCGCCAGATCCGTAAGGCGGTAATGGGAAAGCCCTGGAAGGCATGCTCTGGCCATATATAACGTATCAATAAAATCGTTGAGCACTGCCGTCCCACACACCTCGCCGGCCACACGGTTCAGAAACAGAAGATCAAAAGACTGAATATTATGGCCGATCAAAATCTCTCCGCCGATAAAGTTTAAAAATTCCGGCAGGATATGAACGAGCCCAGGCTCATTCTGAACCATCTCATCGGTAATCCCGTTCACCTTCGTGGCCCCTGGCGGAATGGGACGCCCGGGATTCACCAGCCTTGAAAAAGTCTCCACCCGTTCATGATTCTTCACCTTCAGGGCGGATATCTCGATGATATCATCCTTTACCGAGCTGATTCCCGTAGTTTCCAGATCAAACACCACATAATTGTCCACATATTTGCTGAGCCTTTTTCCTTTGTTTCCCGCTGCTGCCATAATCGTTTCATCCTTTCCGTATATCAGCTTCCTCGTTTTCCGTAATTATACCGGATTTCCCGCAGGATTTCCACCAGAAACTTTACCTCTGGTGTTTTAATCTGGAGAAATCAAACACCAGTCCCCTGCACACCCTGGACCCCAGCGCACCGGAAAAAGAGGCCAGATCCATATCACCATCATCGAAATAATAGACGTAACCGTGATCCCAGTCCCGATCCACGATCCAGTACTCTTTCACACCGGCATTCCGGTATCTGGTCAGTTTGATCCGGTAATCCATATACTGGGACTCCGGCGCTACTACCTCGATCACAATCTCCGGCGCCCCGTTGCAGCCATGCTCCGTCAGCTTTCCCCGGTCAAGAATCACGCAGAGATCAGGGATCAGATAGGTCGTCCCCCCTCCGGCCAGAGTAAGGCCAAATGGAGCCGTACGCACTTCACAGAGTCCCGGATTCTTTCTCAGGTACTCCTCAATCATTTCCTTTAAAATTCTGACAATCCGCTGATGCCACCGTTTCGGTTTCCTCATAATATAAATCCGGCCATCAATCCGCTCGGCAAGCGGTTCCTCTACAGCGTTTGCACTTCTTTCTCTTGTATTACACTCTCTTGCATTACTTTCTTCTGGCACATCTTTCACACTTCAGGCCTCGCTTTCTTAAGACTCCACGCTCCATACGAATCCATTTCCAGCCTCATGTCCGATTATATCTTTTTTGTAGTAAAGTTTACAATTTTATTTTGTTTTTAATTTGGTACAAGAGAAGACTGTTCCTGATCCGCTTGCCGCCCCCTTGCTTAACGCTCCTACAATTATACTTGTTTTCCCAGAGTACTTCCAGTTTTTTTTCCTCTTCCCCCATTTTCAATGCTTGTCACTGCACAAAAAAATCACCGGGCCGCTTCGCTCAAACTCTTTCTCAGTCTGGAGTAACACCGGTGATTTCAATATTTAGTTAATCAGATTAATTGATTGCAACCATCTGTGCCGCCACTGTTTCCGCTTCTTCCGTAGAGAAGTAGCCACAGTCTTCCATGCGTCTTAACACCTGCATCTGGCGTTTCTCCGCCAGAACGGGATTTTTAGTCGGCGCATATCTGGAAGGCGCATTCGGAATTCCCGCCAGAAGCGTGCTCTCATACTTACTCATCTCTTCCGGCGCCTTACCAAAATAACCTACGCTGGCATCGGCTACGGTGTAATACCCGTCTCCGTAATAGATTGTATTTACATACAGCTCCAGGATCTCTTCCTTGCTGTAATTGCGTTCAAGATCAAAAGCCATGAAGACCTCGGCGGCTTTCCTGGTCATCTCCTTTTCCTGGCTGAAGTAAAGATTCTTTGCCAGCTGCTGGGTGATGGTGCTTCCGCCCTCCACGAACCTGCCTGCACGCAAGTCATTAAACACGGCTCTTCCGATGGCGATGAGATCGATTCCCGGGTGATTGTAAAATCTGTGGTCTTCCACAGAAACCACTGCGTTCACATACACCTCCGGCAGCTCTTCAAATGTCGTATAATGTTCCTTATCCTGAATGGACTCGACTTTATCTGCCAGACTCATCTGATCCAGCGCATTCCGGTACATGGAGTATCCCTTACCGGCAACAACGAAACCGGAACAGATACAGAGTACCATTGTCAGAACGATAAACCATTTTAATAGCTTCATAATCTTTATTTTTTTCATTGCATCTGCTCCTTTCTTTTTGGTTTCAGACTTTTTTTGTTTTACTGGTTCTATTGTAACAGATTTTTAAACGGAAGACTTTAATAAACCCTTATAATAATCTGACAGATTCTGGCAAATACTGACGAGAATCTGAACAATTATTACGAAAAACAACATTCTCATCTGTTTACAACAGGAAAACAGGCGCCGTTCTGCCGCACCCTCTTTCTCTGTGCGGCAGATCGCGCCTGCTCTATCTGTTTAATAAAAATACGGACACATTTCTTTTCCTGGTACCACAACCTCAAACCATACGTAATCGATATAATCCCCGCTCTTCATCGGAGATACGATGTGAGCCACTTCATTGGGAATGCAGATCCAGTCACCTTCTCTGACCTCCACTTCCTCATCCTGAGCCTTAAACAGGAATGGATCCGTCCCTGGAAGTCCATAAAACCACTGGTACAATTCCGGATGCGTGTGCGGTTCCAGCCTCGCCTCCCCAGGCCCGGTCACTTCTCCAAGGCTCATCCGGCTCACATAGTACTGGTGAAGAACCGCATAGGACTTTAATTCCGATGCCCGGAACCCCTCGATGTACAGATGCCAGTTGGAATGCGTATGAAACCACGGCAGTACAATGTGGTACATTTCATGATGCTTCCAGTCTTCCTCGCTCATCCTCTGGCTAAGCTCCAGATATTCCATCTCCGTATCTGTCTCGATCAAATACTCCTCGTGGTCAAAATCCGGGCAGAACAGGCACCTCTCCGTAATTTCATATACCTGGCTTCCGCTTTTGATCCGGCCTGTTCCCTTAAAGATGAAAAGCGCGGTGACACGGTCTGCGTAACAGGCAGGCCATACCTGTGCGCCGGCCTCGATCCTGCATTTATTCGTAATGATTCCTTCCATCGCCCCCGGCAGCATCTCTCCCCGGTAATAGCCTTCAGAAACACGATGAAACAGGATATCTTCTCTCTTCACGTAGGAAATAACATTCATTTTTCTTCCTCCTGTCAGTCCTGTGCCTCGGTGAGGCTTCCATTATGAATCTGGCATAGATAGTATTTCTGCAGATCCTCATCCGTAAAATATTCCACCCAGACATAAAAGACTTCCTTCCCGGGCTTTGCCAGAAGCTTATGGTCCTTTCCAGCATAGATAAAGCTCCAGTCACCTGGCTTCTGCGGCTCTGTCTCTTCCTCCACTGTTAAATCAAAGTCCGAATTGCCCAGGCAGTAATTCCACTGATGAAGAAGGCCGTGTCCCTTCTCATCCGTCCCTTCCCCAATTGCCTTTACCACTCCAATGGATACGTGCCCTAACTGGAACGGCTGAAGAATGCTGTAAGACCTTGTATTTGGCCCCTTGCAGTCCTGATCGTACTGTACTCCATCCGAATATTTGCTGAAAAATGGAAGATGCAGATTCCATTTTTCATAAAATTCCCTGTCCCACTGATTCATAGAAAAGACAGCCATGATGAACTCGCTATCTTCTACCGCGTGAACCGTATATGGAACACGTTCGAAATCCGGAATAAAGAAGGAAGGTTCTGTTATGTTATATAAATCATACGGTGTCGTTATATATCCTGTTTTTCCATTAAAAATAAGAATGGTAATCTTCTCCCGATCCAGTTCAGGCGTTACGCTGCAGCCTGCCCGCAGGGAACAGCGGTAAAATTTTGCATTGACCGCATCAGCTCCCGGCAGAAGTTCTTCCTGCGCGTAACCAAACCCGTTATATTCACGCCTGGCCTTCTCCGCCCTGCATACAAAATTATCCATCATCAAAATCCCTCCGTCTGATATATTCCGTGTTCACTGGTATAGAGTTCCACCCAGACATAATACACTTCTTTGCCTTCCTCCGCACACAGACTATGATCAAGTCCCGCCGGAACAAAGCTCCAGTCCCCTGCTTTCTGGTGAACCTTCTCGTCCTCCACGGTCAGGGTAAAATCGGAATTTCCCACACAATAGTTCCATTGATGAACCTCGCCATGGCCCTTTTCTATGGTTCCTCCCTCCGCGGAGCCGCCGCCATGAACCACACCGATCGTAAGCTTTCCCAGTCTCCCAAAATCCCCGAACAGTACGGATTTTGACCACGTTCCGGCTGTCTTGCAGCTCTGGTCATATCCATAGCACTGCCTGACAGTTCTGAAAAATGGGGTATGTACCCTGCACTCTCCCGCTCTCACACGGTCGTAGTCATTCATATCTGCCGCGCACATAATAAATTCCATGTCTTCTACAGCATAAACATAATACTCCGCGTTTTCAAAGTCAGGAGCGTAGAAGCTAAGCTCCTCAATTTTAAATCCTCCATCTGTTCCGGCTACGTATCCCCTCCCCTTTCCGAAGATCAATACCACGGCCTTGTCCGCATACCGGGGCGGAGTTACCCTTGCTCCTGCTCTCAGATAATACTTGTAATTCCGTATTCCTTCCACTGTGTCCGGCAGAAGTTCCACACACACCGTTCCATCACTGCCGTACGCCTTTTCGAAAGCGGCGTCCTCAAAATTCATAATTGCCATGTCTTCCATCCTTTCCTGCGCCAATGGCTGTTTAGTTATATTTTCCAGCGGCATAATCCTTGAATATCTCCGCATATCTGGCAGTAAAATCTTCCCTGGATATCTGCTGATTTACGTATCTGGACCAGATTTCTTCCAGGTCAGTCGCAAGAACTGCCGGTGTGAACTCCCACATGGATTCACTGGCCTTTCCAGCCGCCACATGATCCAGCACATCGACCGCGATACACGGAAGTTTATCTGAAATTTCCAGAGACACGATGGATGTCGGACTTCCCATTGTCTCCTGATGCCATACACGGGCCGCCTCCGATGATATAATATAGGAAAGGAAATCCTTAGCCGCCTTCACATTCTTCGACTGGCTGCTGACCCCTGCACACATGGTCTGGATCTGTAAATGATTCTTGTCCGCATCGTTGGAGCACGGAATCACATCCTGCTTAATATGGTTCATCAGATCCGGATTCACATTCATGATATTGGGATACTCCCAGCTACCTTCGCCGGTCAGCATGGCCGCCTCTTCCAGGAAGAACGCATTTCTGGCCGTCCATTTGTCAGTCGCTGTGGCGTTTGGCTGAGCATACTGAATGGCGATGTCATAGTAATCCAGGAATTCATTCATCTCCGGATCATTCGCCAGATCCATATCCTCTCCGGCCAGCATCTTCTGAATAAAATCGAGTCCGCCGTTCTCTTTGTTGCCAAGCCATGTCGGTCCTACCCAGTTAAACAGATTCAGATTTGTCTCCGCCCATTGGTGCATAAAAGGCTGTATTCCCGCGGCTGTCAAGTCCTCGCACAGTTTTTTCAGTTCATCTCTGGTTTTCGGAACCTCTTTCCAGCCTGCTTTTTCAAGCAGCGCCATGTTGTAAAGAATTCCCGTCCCCTCCAGATAGATCGGCGCCACCACAACCTTGCCGTTAACAGTGCCAAGAGTCTTCTGATCCTCTGTAAACAGTTCATACGCAGGGAAGTCCGTGCTTAAGTCTGCCATATAATTGTTCCATTCCTTAAATGGTTCCCCGTAATTCGTTCCGATGATATCCGGAAGCTCTCCTGCTGCAGCTGCGGCTTTCAGCAGGTCATTATAATCCGAGGTGGACGGAAATGTTGCTTCAATCGTACCGATCTCCGGATGCTCCGCCTTATACGCCTCGATCAGAATATCAAAGTTGTCGGTCCACTGTCCCAGCGGCATGGTTACCGTCAAATCGACAGAGCCATCCGCCGCCTTTTCTTCTGTGGGCGCAGGTGTCTCAGCTGTCTGCTGCTCCGACTTCGTCTCTTCTGCCGCCTTCTCCGCAGCAGCCGTCGTGACAGGCGTCGTCCCCGCTTCTTTTCCCCCGGAGCACGCCGTGACAGACATCGCCGTAAACATCGCCGCCAACATCAGAGAACTCACTCTTTTCTTCATAAGTAATACCTCCTTCTAAATAATAATTTAACCAACAAGGGATTTTCCCTTCGTTTTCTCATACGGACGCGCTAACCTTTCACCGCCCCTGCGGCCACACCATCAAGCACCTGTTTCTGCGAAAAAATGAAGAAAATAAACAACGGCAGGATTGAAAGGGATATTGCTCCCAAAGCCGTGTCCCAGGCAAAAAATGCTTCATTAAACAGAGACTGCATGGCTATCTGAAGAGTCCTGAGCCCCTTTTTCGTCAACAGGAACTGCGTCATTAAGTAATCATTCCAGTACGTGATGACATTGAGTGAAGCTACCGTAAATACCGTTCCTTTAATCAGTGGGAATACAATGGTCCAGTACGTCTTAAGCGGGCCGCAGCCATCGATCCTGGCCGATTCCTCAATTTCATACGGGACTGATTTCACCGCCCCTGCAGTCAGAAACATGCTCATAGGCATGGAGAAGACCCAGTTGCTGATCACCACGCCATAAAGATGGTTGGTGAGCTTCAACAATCCCGCCATCTTTGCAAATGTAATCATAATCCCCTGAAACGGCACCGACATGCCCGCGATGATGATCAGATACCATGCCTTTGTAAATCTGCATGGATGCCTCACGATCCAGTATCCCATCATTCCGGCAAACACAATGCTGCCGATATTGGAGAAAACTGCTATGATCATGGTATTTTTAAATACAGTGGAGAAATTCAGCCTTTTCCATGCCTGCTGGTAGTTGATAAGCGTAATCTCCTTGGGCAGAGCACTGATATTTTTTGCAATCTCCGAATATGGTTTAAAGGAGTTCAGCACTACCAAATACAGCGGGACGATGACGATCGTCACACTGACAGCCAGAATGAGTAACGATACTCCGATTCTTATCTTTTCCGAACGCTTCATTACAGCTCCACCTCCCTCTTTGAGGTTGCATAAATCTGGATCATGGTAATTGCAACAATGATGACAATAAAGATACAGGACTTGGCCGCACCGTAGCCAATCTGGTTCGACCGGTAAGCCGTCGCGTAAATATTCATGGTAACGCCTTCGGACGAACGGTAAGGATTGCCGTCGGTCAGCGATATATTAGTATCATACAAAAGCATTGTCCAGTTGATGGCGATAAACAGGCACTGGGTAATGGAAGGCATAATCATGGGAATGATCACATTTTTAAGCACCTGCAGCGGTGACGCCCCGTCTACGATCGCCGCCTCCTGTAAATCTCCTGGTATTGAGGCAAAGCCCGCACTGTAGATCAGCATCAGATAACCGGAGAGCGTCCAGGTAAATACAATGACCAGAGCGGTAAAGGAAGACTCCGGTGTCGTAAACCAGTTTTGGGAAAACCAGGAAAGCCCGGTGGCCTGCCCAAACTGCACGAATGCATTCTGAAAGATAAATCTCCATAAGTATCCCAATACCACTCCTCCGATGATACGCGGGAGGAAAATGACAGCCCTCCAGAAATTTCTGAATGGGATGGGCTTCGACAGAATATAGGCCCAGCAAAACGCAATCAGGTTGGAAAACAATACCGAAAGAGCGGAGAACCGGATGGTAAACCATACTGATTTCCAATATCCCTTGTCCTGAAATGTCCGGAAGTAATTATTGATCCCCACCACCCCATACGTCTGATCAATTCCATTCCAGTTGGTAAAGGAGTAATAGATTTCTCCAAAAAACGGAATGACGAACAGCGATGAAAACAGCAGGATTGCCGGCCCCATAAAGATAAAATAATACTTGAACTCTTTTGGCAGCTTTCTGCTGGTGACCGCTGCCGGCTGTATTTTTGCTTCTTCCATAAGCTCACCTCTAACTTTTCTTTATTTTTTCCGGTCTCTTTAATCGCATTATACTTCCTGCTAACATTTTCATGCACTGTCAATTTTTACCTTTTGGTGCACTATTTTGACATCGTCTTGCAATGATTCAGACTATTCATTATAATAAGTTTAAACATTTCGAAAGAGGATCTGAGTATGAAAAAACATTTTATCAGCATCAATACCCGGTTTATTACGCTGCTAGCCCTGTGCACGATCGCTCCCATGCTGATTTTCTCCTTTTATTTCTATTCCTACGAGAGATCCCGGGCACTGGAGCAGTACAGACGGGAGTCTGAGATCAATATGTCCGTAGCCATTAAGAATATTGAATACTATATCTCCACCTGCGTCTCCTCTGCCAGAACAGTTTATTCCAATCCTGACCTGCATAATATTCTCTTGAAAGGCAGCCCGCAGGACTTTGTCTCCCAGGAATTCACAGAACCGGGCCGAATCTTCAGCTATATGCAGGGCATTTATACCGTTGCCCCGAACGCCAGGCAGATCCGTCTCCTCTCCTTCCGTTTAAATAAAAGTTTTCTGCTCATCACAAACACACTGCAGAAATCCATGATATCCTTAAATGCGGCGGAAGCGGAAAGGCCCACGTTCTCTGAATATACCGACGTTACCATCGAACCGGTCCATCCCATGTCGACGTACGGTCACAGAACCTACTATTCTTCAGGAAGTCTCGATACGGAGGAGGTCTTTACGATATGGCTCCCCATTTACAGCATCTCGGCAGAGAAACAGCTGCTCGGCGTCCTTTCCATTGATATGCCGGCTACGTTTATCTACGATAACTGCTGTCTTGCCTATAAAGAAGGGGAATTCGTCTGTATCGTTAATTCCGATGGAGAAATGATACTTTCCGGAGCACCGCAATCCGGGGATATCCTGCTTTCCGATCCCATAGTAAAAAAACTTCTGGCTCCCGGCCACGATACGTTTCATTCCTTTACAGAGGACGGCGTTCTATATCTGAAATCCAGTTTCCCTGCCTCCTACTTAGACTGGCATATGATGAAAGCTGCGCCGGATGCCAGTATCTACAGCAGTACTGATTTACAGCTGCGTTTTCTGACCACTACCTTCCTGCTGGGTGTGCTGCTTGCCACTGTGCTCAATTCACTTACGCTGACCAGACTTACCGGACCGCTCAAAAAGGCCACCCGTTATTTGACAAAGGCGAAGGGGAAGTCCGGTGATTTTTCGAAATTCCAGCTCTCGGAATATTTGGAATACCGCCAGAATGATGAGTTAAAAATGCTGTTTGATTCCATGCAGGAAATGATGGATTCTATCCAGCACTATACCATCCGCCAGTACAAAATGGAATTACTGCAGCAGGATACAGAGCTTAAGATGCTGCAGGCTCAGATCAATCCACACTTTATCCATAACACGCTCCAGTGCCTGGCCAATAACGCTCTGGCTAACAACGATCTGGCCCAGTACGACTATATCACAGCATTGGGCCAGATGATGCGCTATGCCATGGAAATCTCCCAGACCGTCTCATCGCTGGGAGAAGAGCTTGACTATGTATACCGTTATTTTACACTGCAGAAGATGCGGTTCTGCTCTTCTGCGGAATTTAAGATATGCCCCGTCTATCCCAGGCTGTTTCTTCTCCCGAAGATGACACTGCAGCCACTGATTGAAAACTGTATTTACCATGGCGGAGTTATGAAAAAAACGGATGGCTTTATCGAATTTACGGCAGAAACAGAAGGGGATTTTTTCGTTCTCTCTATTTGCGACAATGGGCAGCCGATTGCGGCAGAACGGGCGCTGGAGATGCAAAAGAGCTTTTCTATGCAGAAGGACTGGTTTGTGGAACGCTATGCCCAGCTTGAAACCGCCTCCAACTACCGCTCCCTGGCGCTCGGTTATTACGCGGACGGAATTCCCAGAGAGCATATTGGCATCAACAACGTTTTTATGCGCCTGCTTTTTCACTTTGGGGCAGACTGCACCATCGAGATCCTCGCTAACGACCATGGCGGTACCACCGTTCGGCTTAAGCTCCCCGGCCAGCCGCGGGTCTCCGCACCCGACACAATTTATTTTTAGCTCATAGCAAGGAGGCATAATTTATGAAGGTACTGATTGTGGACGATGAGCCTCATCTGATCCATGCGATCAAGGCTTTGGTTCCCTGGCAGGAATATGACATTGATAAGGTTTTCTCTGCTACCACGGCCGCAGAGGCCCGCGAACTGTTAAGCCGTGAGCAGCCGCAGCTGGCTTTCTTCGATATTATGATCGGAGACGAGCGCGGAACCGATCTTATGAATTACGTCGTCGAACAGAAGATTTCCTCCAAAGTCATTGCCATATCCGGTTACAGTGATTTTGAGTACGTCAGAAGCATGCTGGTCTTAGGCTGCGTTGATTATCTGCTGAAACCCCTGGAACGGACCGCCCTGCTGGCGGCAGTTGAAAAGGCAGTCAATACCTGGAAGGAAGACCGCAGGAAAAACGATGACGCCCGGTCGCTGCTTCATCAGATCAATTACTTAAGTTCCGAACGGAGGCATACGCTTCTTTCCCAGCTGCTCTCTCCCGCGGCCAACCAGGCGGCTTATCAGGAGCTATCTTCCTTAAGCGACATTTTTTCAAAAGCCGATACCTGTCTCATCTTTTACAGTGATTTAACATTTTATCCTTCAGAGGAGGATACCGCCTTCCAGCGCAGCTTCACAGCATTTTTTGATATGATGAAAACAGATTTGGAGAGCCGCGGGCTGGGTGCTGCAATTCTGCGCCATTGGAATCCCCATGATGCCGCAGTGATCCTCTATGGACGGACAGACCGGGGGCTTAACTCCGTTCAGACGGCCGTCTCTCATTTCCGGCGACAGTCCGGCTATCCTTTCCACTTTGGATGCTGTTCCGGCAGCAACAGACCGGAAGATATTCTGTCAGCCTACGATTCCGCCCGCAGAGCCTTCTACAGTATGGAAGTCAATCAGAATGGCAGGACTCCTCTCATCGTCGGGCTGCCAGGATTCTTCCACACCATTCCGCCCGCAGATGACAGAAATGAGGCACAGCTTCTGTCATCCATCATGCTGAATGAGGAAATGGCGATAACGGCCAGTGTACAGCAGTGGCTCTCCGGCATGCTTCTTTCTGCGCCGGTCACTTATGGTGCCATAAAAAGAATCAGTACCGATTTTGAAACTATGTATTCCCACTGGTGCGGGTACTTTACAGAACGCTATCCCGGTTTTACACCTGGTAACGCCTCAGCCCTGACTCCCTGCAGTCTCTTCGACGGATCTTACCATTTCCAGGCAGAACATGCAGCCAGCCGGTGCAGGGAAATTTTGATGGAGCTGGCTGCAAATCTTCATGACGTCTGTCGATCCGGCGATGTTTTCCGACAGATCGGCAGCTATCTGGAAATCAACTACAACCAGCCCTTCGATCAGACGGAATACGCAGAGCTATTTCACATGAACAAGGATTACCTGTGCAGAAAATTTAAGGAGGCTTACGGCGTGAGTATGGTAACCCGTTTGAATGAAATACGAATCGGGCATGCAAAGAAGCTGCTGCGCTCCAGCAGCGCTAAGATTACTGATATTGCGATTCAGATTGGGTATAATGATGAGAAGTATTTTATCAGAACCTTTAAGAAATGTACTGGAATGACGCCAAATGAATATCGTCATAGTAAGTGACGGGGAATTTAGGGACAGAAGGGGGGAGGCGGTTTTTGGGGGGAGCTAAGTCCGCCATGCACCTCATGACCTGCGGTCATTCGGTCGCGGGCTTCGCCCTATGAAAAACGGCAGACAGAAAATTGCTTTTGTGCAAGCACAACGCAATTTCCCATCTGCCGTTTTTCGCATGGCTCATTGCCTACGCGGATATCACAATCGCCTGGGATAAATGCCTCGGTGAATCTGCATCAATCCCCTTCTTTTCTGCAATATAATATCCTATAAACTGACCGATGAATCCAATAATTGCCGCATTCTGTGTATCGTTATAGCCATATGGCAGATCGAGGCAGTAGTCCGCGTCTTTCAGATCTGCGGAAGCCGTGTTTCCGATTGCCACAGTCACTGCTCCGTATTCTTTCATCTGCGCGAGGAGCTTCGCATCCTCTTTTACGGTTTCAGAATGGCTTAAAAAGATAATCAGGGTGTTCTCGTCTACCAGGCTCATCGGGCCATGGCGGTATTCCAGTGAGAAGTAAGCCTCCGAATTGGAGAGTCCCATTTCCTTCATCTTGTTCATACACTCGTTGGCGACGCCGTAGTTAATGCCCTGGCCAAGCGTGATAAACAGATTCAGTTCCTCATGCTCTGTGATGATGCTCTTTGCCAGATCATCCATCTTCTTTAACGCGTCCCGGGCGCTGTCGCCGTAACCGGCCATGGCTGCGATCTCGTCCTTCTTACCGCCTGCATACATTGCCATAACAGCTGCCAAATACACCATGCTGGTGAAAGAACGGGTCATAATTACACTGTCTTCCGCCGTATCCGGGGAAAGGATCATAAAGTCATTGTAGAGCGAGCTGTCCTGATCACAGGTAATTGCCAGCGATTTTACTCCTGGATAGCTTCTCACTTTATCGATGGCCATGCGCACTTCTGTCGTATAGCTCTTTCTCGTAATCGGGAGAACAAGCACCTTCCGGTTCTTCACAAAGGTCTCCGGGAAATAATAGAGCTCCGAACAGCATACCGCTTTTGACGGTATCGCGTTATAGCTTGAAAACGCGTGGGCCGCTGCCTGAGCCAGATAGAGGCTGGTGCCGCAGCCGGTGAAGATCAGCTCGTCGTAATCTTCAGCGAATACCTTGTCAAGAACACCATAGATGTCCTCAAGCGTGTTGTTGATTGCCTCGAATGACTCCGGCTGTAAGTAAATTTCTTTGTATGTAACTTCACTGTTTTTCTTTTCCATTTTAATAAGTCCTCTCTTTATTTTGTAACAGTTCAGATGGCTCATCTTCTTGACCGAAAAAGCCGGTCAAGAAGCATCGGATATTCAGACGGCGGGACAATTGGTGCAGAAAGCCGCTTACAAGCAAGCTTGATGGTGCTTTCTGCACCAATTGTCCCGCCGTCTGAACTGTTATGTTATTTTAAGCTTTTCCCTCAGAACCGGCCAGACGAATAATATCCTTAATGTCTTCTGTCAGCCTGTCATTGGCAAACTGGGACAGTTTCCAGGAATGTCCCTGATGATCCAGTGTTTTTAATCCTTCTTCGTAGTGTTCCACGTATTTATACCGGATTTCAGTACCAAAATTAATCTTTGCCACCCCCAGCTTGATCGCTTCCTTCACAATCTCTTCCTTCATTCCTGTGCAGCCATGAAGCACCAGCGGAATATCCGTGAATTTTCTCACTGCCTCCAGTACCTCTAAATGAATATCCGGCTCTCCTTTGTAATAGCCATGGGCATTACCAATGCCAATCGCCAGGGAATCGGGCTGACACATTTCCAGGAATTCCTTCACTTCGCAGGGATCTACAATATTCTTATTTTCCATCACTGTCCCCATATTGTCAAGACGAAGGAGTTCTCCGATTTCCGCCTCCACCGGCACACCAAAGCATTTTGCCACCTTTATTACCTCATTGGTCATAGCAGCATTCTCTTTGATCGGACTTGTGGAACCGTCGATCATCACGGAGGTAAAGCCTAACTTCAGAGCCTCCATACAAATGTCGAAATCAGCACCATGGTCCAGATGAATGGATACAGGGACTGACACCTTGTCGGCACACCACTTGCAGACCTGTACAAACCAGTCATGACCAGAATAAGCGCCAGTAGACACATAGTGCGCCAGAATGATGGGAGATTTCATCTCCTCGGCCGCACGGCATGCAGCCCATATGATATCGTAGTTTCCGCCCTGCGTATTGAGTGCTGGAATGGCATATCCGTTTTTGGATGCCTCAATTAGATTTTCTTTGTTAGTTACAAGCATAATTTTCTCCTTTTTCTTAACCTTTTACGGCTCCAGCTACCAGGCCCTTAATCATATATTTCTGGAAAAAGAAGAATACAATCACCATAGGTATCGTACCTACAATGGATATCGTATTAATCAGTGACCAGTCATAGGAAAGTTCGCCCAGATAGCGAAGCGCCACGCCTGCGGATAATGTCCGAAGCGAGTCTGTCTGTATGAGTGTGGATGCGTGTAAATAATCATCCCAGGACAGCAAGAATGCGTAAATACCAACTGCCAGCATACCGGGTTTCACTAATGGAACAACGACTCGAAACAGTGTTCCAAACCGGCCTGCTCCGTCTACACGGGCCGCCTCTTCCAGTTCTCTCGGAATCCCGTCATAGAAACTGGACATCAGCATGATAGTGAACGGCAGCTGTCCGGCAGCAATGGCCAGGATCAGTCCCGCATGGGTATTAATCAGATTAACATCTCCAAGTATTTTATACAGGGAAATCAAACGGCTGACAACCGGGAACATCTGAGCGGAGGTAAATGCTGCAATAATCCATTTATTCCACTTAAAGTGGAAACGGGACAGTGCATAACCGGAAATAATTGCCATAAAGGTTGTCAGCAGCGCGGTGGAACCGGCTACAATAAAGTTGTTCTTATAATAGGTAAAGAAATCATTATCCACAGTAAACAGATTGATATAACTCTGGAATGTGGGATTTTTCACAATAAAAGTCGGAGGGAATTTGTACGCCTCCATATTGGTCTTAAAGGACGTCAGCAGTACCCACAAAAGGGGGAACAGCAAAAAGACGAGAATTATAATTAATACCACGTATTTTATTACGCCATTAAGGATACGTTTCCGTTTCATAAGCTTTCCACCCCCCTCTACATATCTTCGCTCTTAAAGATGCGGTTATAGATATAGACTACGATAATCATCATCAGCATCCAGACGGTTGTAACCGCTGCTCCTGATCCAAAGTTATTAGAGACGAAGGCTTCCCGATAGCTTAAGATCGCCATGGTGGTTGTGGAGTTGTTGGGGCCGCCGCCTGTCATAGTCCAGAACAGAGGGAACTGTTTGAAGTTCTCAATGATGGACATGGATACCGTAACCTTGATTACACTCTTCATGTATGGAAGGACGATACGGAAAAATCGCTGAACGCCGTTTGCTCCATCAATCTTTGCCGCTTCCTGCATATCCTCCGGGACATTGGCAAGTCCGGCGAGAAGAAGCAGAGTGGCAAGTGGAATCTGCTTCCACAATGCCGCTACCGATACACCAAACATGGCCGTAGCCGGATTATTTAAAATGGCAAAATCCGTGATTCTTCCTTTTGTTAAGATTCCTACGAAATACTTAACCAGACCGTACTGAGGCTGGAACATCCACAGCCATACAAGACCTGATATCAGTGTCGGAACCACCCAGGGAACCATCATAATACTCCGGATAAACCTTGAAAATTTCACATTACTGTTAAGAATCAGTGCCAGAGCCATACCGAGCACGAACTGAGCAATAACCACTCCAAAGACGAATGCAAGGGTGTTAGTCATGGACGGAATCAGCTTTCCGTTGGAAAACAACTTTGTATAATTGGCGAAGTTATTCCATACCCCTGGCTGCCCCGAAATAATATTTCTCACCTTATAATCGAAAAAACTTCGGTAGATTGAATCCACAACAGGAACCAGAATAAACGAAACTGTTGTGATAATGGCTGGAATCATCAGCGCGATTGCAAATATTTTATCACCCGTCTGGCTCTTCCAGAGGGATTTCTTAATACCTTTCTCCATCGTTACAACTCCCTTTATATATTTTCCCCATATACATTGATACCTGGTCCCAGAAGTCCTGCTAAGTCTCTCTGCCCGCCGCCCATAACTGGCTCCTTAGCACCATCAATTCTTGGATCCACGTACTGTAAAAACCACAGTTCCATCTGCTTCTTCATATCCTGTATCATATCCTGATACTGTTCATCTTCGATTCCGTTATGCGTCTCCCCCGGATCCGCTTCCAAATCATAGAACTCGTCAGGACCATATGGATATCTGTGTACCAGCTTATACTTCCTGCTCCTTATCATGCGGACCGGCCCATACTCATCGAATACAACAACTCTGCTATCTTCATTCTTGTGCTCCTGTCCCATCAGTGCAGGCAGAAAACTCTTTCCCGGAAGTTTATCCGCCTCGTCATTCTCAAATCCCAGATATTCCAGGAGAGTAGGCATAAAATCGTATCCGCTGTGCATCTCATCACATACCTGGTTCTCCGGAATACGGCCCTTATGACACATAATCAAAGGAACCTTTACAGAAGAATCATACATATTGAGCGGGAACGTCCCATTTCCCTTCCCCCAGATTCCATGATGACCGCAGTTAAAGCCATTATCACTGGAGAAAATGATCAAAGTATCTTCCATCAGGTTCTCCTCTTCCAGCTTCTTTAAAATACGCCCCACATTATCATCCATAGCCGTAACCGCTGCAAAGTAACCGATCAGGGACTCTCTGGGCTTTTGATATCCTGCGAGTACTTCTGTCTTTGCCCACGGATGTGCCTCTCCCTGTGGACATGTCTCAAACGGACAATCCTCATAAAGATCCGTATACTTCTTCGGATGGCAGTCAATCCACGGAGAATGGGGAGCAGTATAATGTACGCTTAAATAAAATGGCTGTTTTTTCTTCTTTTCTCTGTCTATGAAAGATATCGCTTCATCAGTAATAATATCAGTTATGTACCCCTCTTCCTCCACCTTTTTTCCTTCCCGGAACATTGGTGCGTTATAGTAGGGGCCGCCCCCCTTCTGGTGTGCATACCAGAAGGAGAAGCCCTTCTGTGGATGGCCGCCGTCGCCTAAATGCCATTTTCCGCTCAATCCACAGGTGTAGCCTTCTTCGGCCAGGATATCCGTATATCCGCGGTGATCCTTTAAAAACTCAATCGCAGCCTGGGAAGCGCCTCCGTTTCCCCCGCTAAGATAATCTAGAATTCCGTGTTGTGACGGAATCTTTCCTGTTAACAGAGAGGCTCTGGCAGGAGAACAAACCGGTGACGTACAGAAAAAGTTGTCAAATCTCATTCCCTGTCCCGCCAACTTATCAAGGTTTGGCGTCCGGATCTCGTAATTGCCATAACAGCCCATGGACCAGATTCCCTGATCGTCCGTCAGAATAAATACCACGTTCGGTTTCTTTCCTGCCATATCTTTCTACCTCTTTTCTCTATCCTTGATTCTTATACTATCTTTCATTCCCTATGGAAGCAGTGGCTGTACGGCCGTCTTAAATCCTTCGATCGCCGTATCCACGTCCTCTCCTCCTACCGTTACTGCCTGTGACAGTGCACATAATTCCAGGTTAAACTCAGATAATGTTGGGAACATGTAAACCGGTTCTGCCTTTTCAACAGAATCCCCAGCACCATTTAAAATCGGGCTGTTCTTAACAGCTTCCATATCCTTCATAGAATTTTTCGCCGGAAGAGCTGGTGCAATGTTGGCAATATAGTCGTTTAATACTTCAGGTGTAATTACGTACTGGATAAAATTTTTAACTGCTTCTACATGTTCCGGTCCATTGTCCACTGCTGCAAAGCAGTGAGACTGAAGTGTCGATGCACCATCGCCATTTCCACCCTTTAACGGCTCTGCCGCTGCAGCAAAGTTCACTACATCCGGATTAATAGATTTTGCACCGTTAAAGCCCCATGAATTATCGTAATACATAGCCAACTGACCAAGTGCAAATAAGTTTCTTAAATCCTTCGGTTTCGCGTTCTGCGGATTGTACCCCTTCTGATCCAGAAGTTTTAACATCTCCAGGGATTCTTTAAATGCCGGATCGTCAGCAGTAAGCTTGCCGTTATCGTCAATAACCTTTCCGCCAAAGTTAGCTGCAAACGCCTGAATAGAAGAACCAATTACGATAACAGACGCTGTCGGCTGCCCAAACGCATATACTTTATTTCCATCATCCGTTGTCAGAGTTGATAGTTTCTCAGCCATTGTAAGCATCTCGTCATATGTTTTCGGCGGCTGCTCCGGATCCAGGCCGGCTTTCTTAAACAACTCCTTGTTGTAGAATAGAAGGGACGGTGATACATAAAGCGGCGCTCCGTAAACCTCTCCATCGATGGAGTGTGCCTCAAGAATATTCGCATAGTAGTCATTTAAGAAGGATTCATCCAGGACGTCCTTCATCGGCATTGCCAGACCAGAATCTACCAGTGCTGGCAGCCAGATCATCTCACTGAAAATACAGTCCACACGGTCTCCGCCGCCTGCCATGTTGATAACCTGATTTAATATCTCTCCATAAGGTGCTGTTACCCATTCGATCGTTACATTCGGATATTTCTCTTCGTATCCGGCCTTTACGCTGCTCCAGAACTCATCATATCCCTTTTCCAGAACGGCGTAGTTGGCAATCTTTAATGTAACCTTTTCTCCGCTTCCAGCTTCGGTCGTCTTCGCCTCCTCTTTTGCTCCTGCCTCTGTCTTCGCTTCCGTGTCTGCTGCACTCCCCGCCGTACTGCCGCCTCCACCGGAACATCCTGTGGTTAATGCCATAACACATGCAAGTGCCAGTGCTGCCAGTCTTCTTTTTTTCATTGTAATACCCTCTCTTTCCTCATTAAAATATAGTTTTTAGAGTTTCTATATTATTAGTCCGGGAACATACACACGAGTGTATATCCCCGATATAAAATGGTTTCCCATTTTATAATTTCATAATGCTGCTATGCCTTCTTAAGTGCTCTCACGAACGATCAGTTTCGTCTCAAATGTCGCATTTTCCGGCATCTTACCCCCAATCATCTGAACCATCATATCAATAACCGTTCTGCTTATCTCTTCCCGCTGCATCTCCAGTGTAGTAAGCTTAGGTGAACAAAACTGGCTGATACTGGAATTATCAAATCCCACAACACCGATATCCTCAGGTACCCGTTTTCCAATTCCAATCGCTGCCTGCATGGCTATACAGGCTACCATATCGTTACGCCCCATCATTCCATCTACATACTCGTGACTCCGTAAGTAATTCGCCACAGTCGCTGTCAGTTCCTCTTCCGTATGGCATCCGGCTATTACTGTACCATCACCAGCCTCCAAGCCGTGATCGTGTAGCTCATCTAAGTAACCGCTGAGTCGCAGGTCCGATGGACCGCTGACATTTCCCCGCCTGCTGATACGATCAATGTAGATTATGTTCTTTTTTCCTCTGCTGATCAGATGGTTTACTCCTCTTCTCGCGCCGGAATACAATCCGGAAGCCAGCGTCGCCACATTTTCAGGCAGAGTATCGTGTTTCTTATGTTCAAACAGCAGTACCGGAATTCCGGCCTTACTGAAGTGTCTTACATATTCTTCCGGAAAGCTGATAGAACTGATAATGATTCCATCATACTGGCGGCTTATGACCTGCGAAACAAACTCCGGTGTATTCCGGTTAGCACAGAGAGAAATCAGAAATCCCGCTTCATACGCATACTTATCCATCTCGCTGACAATTCTGCTGAAATATTCATTTGTGATCTGATCTGCAATGAAAAGCAGCTGATTACTTCGTTTTCCCTTTAAAGCTCTCGCCACATTGTTGGGCCGGTAGTGCAGGGCCGCAATAGCCTCTTCCACTCTCTGCCTTTTATCTTTCGCTACATAACGATTGTTATTCACGACATACGATACAATGGTTTCGCTCACTCCTGCAGCCTTTGCCACATCTGCTCTTGTGACCCGCTCACTGTTTTTCTCCATACGTTCTTTTCTCCTTGCCACATACACTGAAACTCCAGTGCTGTACTTTTATTCAGTATACCTCTGTATGAGAAAAAGTGTCAATGACCACAGTCAGCTTTTACATCTCAATAACCGGAATATTAAGCAATGCACAGATCCCCTTCATGGCTTCCGCCACATCTTCCCAGACAATGCTGTAATGGTGAGGAACTCCCTCTGCTATAATTCCTTCTATGATCTCTCTAACCGGCCGCTCCACTTTTACACTGGCTGTTACGCCTTTTGTACAGCGATCCATTGCGACTGCTTCTCCGCTAAGGAGAAAGAGTTTATATGCTCCGTCAATATTACAGAACCTGGCAACCGTCACCTTTCCAGGCTTCAGAGCACCATAAAAAGCGGTTCCCTGTCCAGCCAATGGATGGTTTCTGATTTCCACCTCATACTCCTTATTAAATAAAGATGGAGCTGCATTTCCACAATGCCAGAAGGTGATTACATTCTTCTCCTCATCGATATTAATTAAATCTGTAATAAAACTTGGCTCTCCCGTGAGATAATACTCTGTCATCTGAGCCAGTTCTGCATCGACATCGCCTTCACAGCCAATGGTAATCCCATCATCAGCCAGCCTTCCCAGCACTGCACACGGTGTCGTATGTAAATTTCCCATCTCCGGCCAGCACTTAATCGCTGCAAAATCATAATGCTGTTCTGTCATTACATCTTTTAATGCCAGGTACAATTTGGAATGATTCTCCATATGACCCTTTGGCAGGTTCTCTATATCATAAGTTTCTGCCATCTTCGCCATATCTGCCTCATATACTTCCGCCGGCAAACGATCCATCTTATCGAAAACTACTTTCAAATCGGTCTCTTCAATCTTAACTCCAAAGGTCCTTCGAATCAGCCCTTCATCGAATGCGCAGTTATAAAATGCTGTCGGACGGTATCCCAACAGGCCTAATGTCGTATGCTTTAAGGACTTAACCGCTCCATAGGCACGAAGAAGATTTATGACTTTCTCTGCTGCCCTATCCTCTTCCCTGCTTCCGTAAACTGTATGACAGGAGACTCCCAGCCGTCTTAATGCGGCTGCATTCATTGTCATGGAACAGAGTGCATTGGAATACAGTCTGTCCTCCCTTTCAAAGGGGACCTCATACGGTGCCCAGAGGATAATCGGTTTCTGAAGCATTTCTGCAAGATAAGAAGCTACATCATCACCAGTAAACGCCCCATATACAAAAACGATGACATCGGCTTCCTGTCGCTTGAATTCTCTAACCGCCGCTTCTACGGACTCACTTCCGCTGCCAAGTTCTGGCGCACGGACTACTTTTGCTTCCGGCATCTGAGCTTCGAGCCAGTCTCCGTACTCTTTGTTTCTTTGCTCAGGAATCTCTCTCGGCCATCGTCCTGAACAGGTTGTTATAAAACCAATCGTTAACTGCATCTTATTACCTTCCCCATTTCTTAGTAATTTGCACAATTATAATTTATATCAACTCGTGTGTATATATCATTTTTACCATATCTTAATGTTGTTGTCAATACCTTTTTTAATTATCTTTGTTTTAAGAAGCATGGCAAGCCAAGCTCTAAAGCCTCAGCACATAGTCCACATACTAAGTCCCCCTTCCCGCAAGCGACAGGGAATTTGACCCTCATGGAGGTCGTCTAATGATCAACTTTCCTATAAGCAAAGCGGCAGCACGTTCCTTATTTCATTCACGTGCTGCCGCTTGCTAAACCTTTGATACCACTGGCCTATTTTATGGCAGCAATGGCTGAACGGATTTCTCAAAATCTGCTGCCGCCGTCTGGACCTCCTCACCTCCCATCGTCACAGCCTGGGCCAGAGCACAGAGTTCCAAATTAAAATCTGCCACTGTCGGAAACATCAAACTGGGAGAGAGACGGTTTACTGTATCCCTGGCGCCTGCCAAAAATGCGCTGTTATTCACTCCTGCCATATGTTCCATGGCTTTCTTAGCCGGGTACGCTGGTGCGATATTGGTCATGTAGTCTTCCATTACTTCAGGAGTAATCACATACTGAATAAAATTCTTAACCGCTTCTTTTTTCTCCGGGCCATTCTCAATTGCAATAAAACAGTGGGACTGTGAAACTGTCTCACCAGTTCCCCCTCCTCCAGCCAGTGGACATGCAGTAGCTGTAAAATCTGCTGCTGCCGGATTAATAGAAGTGACACCGTTGATTCCGCCAGTCTTATCATAATACATAGCCAGCTGCCCCAGCGCAAAAAGATTTCTCAAATCCTTTGCCTTTGCATTCTGAGGATTATAGCCCTTTTCATCTAACTCCTGTAAAAATTTAAAGGCATCAACAAATCCGGCATTTTTCACATCCAGCTTTCCATCGGCATCCAAAATCTCGCCGCCAAAATTCTTTATCAGCCCCTGCAGATAAGATCCCACTACAATCACCGATCCTGTTGGAAATCCGAACGAATATACCTTGTTTCCGTCAGATGACTTTAACTGTGACAACTTCTCTGCCATCACCATCATTTCGTCATAAGACTTCGGCGGCTTCTCCGGATCCAGACCAGCCTCCTTAAAAAGTTCCTTGTTGTAAAATAATACCGGCGGAGTCAAATACAGAGGAGCTGCATACACAGTGCCATCCATAGAATGTGCCGCTAATGCATCCGGATAATAGTCATTCAAAAAATCCGAATCCAGTACCTGATCCATAGGGGCCGCCAGTCCGGCTTCAACCAACGACGGAATCCAGATATCCTCACCGAAGACACAATCCACTTTGTCTCCGCCTCCCGCCATATTAATAACCTGGTTTAAAATCTCACCGTAAGGTGCTGTCACCCATTCTACTGTTATATTGGGATATTTCGCCTCATATCCCGCTTTTACATTCTGCCAGAATTCCTCATACCCCTTTTCCAGAACTGCATAATTTGCAATCTTTATGGTTACCGGACTTCCGGAATCCGATCCTGGAGAGTTGGCAGTCGGTGCGCTCTCCTCTGTCTTTTCGCTGGATTCCTCACTGTTTTCCTTGTCTTTACCAGCCTTTTCCTCCGCGTTAGCATTAGTCTTTGTATCTGAATTTAAATCTGCGCCACTCTCCTGTGCAGTATTATGATTTGCACAGCCCGTCATCAATACCAGCAGACAAGCCAGTACAAGCGCTGACATCCTCCTTCTTGTCATATGTTTCCTTCTCCTTTCTAAACACAGATCAACTCACAGTTTCAAATAATTCGCTGAGATTCATCAATGCACGCGGTACATGAAACGCTACCCTGTGCTTCCCACCTTTATTTTTGCGAAGGGGCGTCCCTTCCCGGTCCAGAACAGGATACCAGTCTCCCCCTTCCTCAGGTTTAAAATGCGTCTGACAGAATTGATGAAGCTGACGAAACTGATCGATCGAAGTCTCGTTCTCTGTCAGTACCGCTGCAAGAGCAAGAGCATAAAGACTCTCACAGTTCACCCAATCCACCTTGTCATCCGCCTTAAGCTCTCCTGTATCCGTCCTTACTGTATCCTCTCCCTCCTTCCCATAGCAGTCAAACCGATGAATCACACCCCCATGTGTCCGGTCAACTGCTGCTTCAGCAGTATCTTGAATAATGCTGAGCGCACTCGAAATTACAGCATCATCCGTTCCTCTTGCATAATCGATGCAAAACCACATTCCTTCAAAAATATGTCCAGGGTTGACAATTCGCCCCTCCGGAGTATCCCACACGCTTCCATCTTCTTTAAGACTTTCCAACAGATATCCGCTCTCATTTTTCCCAAAGAAATACAACAGTTTATGAATACAGAAATCAATAAACGGTCCTGTGACATCTTTTCCCAGAACTTTTTCCGCTATCATGGACGAATGAACAGCAATCATGTATGGGGAATGTCTCTCGATTCCCTTCTGCCACACATGCGGTTTTATATCCCGGAACTCAGGATCCATAATATGATTTCTAGCACGATCAAACGTCTCCCTGATCAGATCATAATCCGTCTGGTCTCCCGATGAAGATGCATACTGTGCCAGCGCGATCAGGGCAAATAGATCCGTAAAGATGGTTGTTGTTCCTTCAATCACCCGTTCTCCATCTTCCGACACCTCATAATACCATCGGCCCTCCCCGGCGTATGCATGGTGAACCAGAAAATCACGTCCCAGCTTTGCCAGTGAAAGCCACTTATCCTCATGACCAGAAAATTCATAATAGGCAGCAAACATATACACTTGGCGTGCTTGAGCCCATATATTCTTACGCATAGAAACCAGTTCCCAATCCTCGCCGAAATCAGTTATATAACCTCCGGTCGGGTCCACAGTATGCTTCGCCCACGCTTCCATAATATCTGAGAGCTGACTTCTATACATGGCCGCCAGTTCCCTGGCCTCTTCACTTTTTATCCCCGTTACCATACTAATCCTCTCTGAACGTACTTAATCAAGAATCATTTCTGCGGCCTTCTTAAAGTCTGTGATTGCCTTGTCCACATCCGTCTTTCCAACGGTCACCGCCTGAGCCAATGCACAGAGTTCAAGATTTAAATCACTGTTCTGCGGAATGAAAACCTGTGTCTTTGTATTTGCCTCAGAACCGGCAGCCCCTTTTAAAATCAGACTATCATCCACTGCGTGTTCCATAGATTTCTTAGCCGGGTATGCAAGCGTCTCATTAGACATACGGTAACTCAGATTATCATTCGTTATGATATATTCAACAAGCTTTTCTACAGCTTTCTTTCGTGCATCTCCATTATCCACCATCATCAGGCAGTGGGACTGTAAGATACTCTGTCCCGTACCGCTACCGCCTTTTAAAGGCTTTGCTGTAACCGTAAATGCTTCCGATTCCGGATTGATCGGTTTGATGCCTGCAAATCCCCATGACTGATCATAATACATGGCAAGTCTGCCCAGAGCAAATAAGTTTCTCAAATCCTTCAGCTTTGCATTCTGCGGATTATAGCCTTTCTCATCCAGAAGCTTCAGCATTTCAAAGGCCTGCTTAAATCCTTCATTGTCACAGCTTAACTTTCCATTTTCATCAAGCACCTGGCCTCCAAAATTGAATACCATGCTCGTCAGGGAAGCGCCCGATACCGGCACCGATGCAGTGGTCTGACCAAACGCATATACCTGATTTCCATCTGCGTCCTTTAATTCAGAAAGTTTCTCTGCGCACTTAAGCATCTCGTCATAGGTAGTCGGAGGATTCGACGCATCCAACCCGGCCTGCTCAAACAAATCCTTATTGATGTACAAAATATACGGTCCTACATATAATGGAAGAGAATAAAGCACCTGATCAACTGAGTGTGCTTCCAAAACATTAGGATAGAAATCCGCCAGATACTCCGCCGACATAATGTCTGATACCGGACATGCTATTCCCGAATCCGCCAAAGTTGGAGTCCAGTCCAATTCACCAAAAATCAGGTCAACATACTCGCCACCCCCTGCCATATTAATAACCTGCTGCACCATTTCCCCAAACGGCGCCGTAATCCATTCAATCGTTATATTGGGATTCTCCGCTTCAAAATCTGTTTTAATCTTTTCCCAGAAGGCACTGTTTCCTTCCTCCAAAACCGCGTAATTAGCAAACTTAATTGTAACCGGCTCCTCCTGGCTCTCAGTATTTTCTGTGTTTGGAACCTCCGTCTTTGCCGTCTCTGCCTGACTTTCTTTTGTTTCCTGGTTGACCGGCACCTCAGCAGTCTCTTTTCCCCCTTTTTGACAGCCCGCTGTAAAAATCATTGTGCAGGCAAGTGCAAGTGCCATCCATCTTCCTTTCTTCATGTAAATCCCCTCTCTTTCTTAGTACATAACCCCGTTTTTGCGCGCCTTATACACACGAGTGTATATAAGCTATATAAAATGGCTGACCATTTTATTTCTTAAGCTGTAAATTTAATACACTTATAAATTATGTAGTATGAGTATTTGCATATACAGCATTTTGCACAATTAGTTTTATATAAATACGTGTGTATACTACATATTTACCACATCTCCGTTGACTTGTCAATATTTTTTATAATATAAGTAATGTCGTATTTTTTTATAATATAAGTAATGTCGTATTTTTTTATAATATAAGTAATGTCGCAACTTTTTCCCTTGATATAAAATGCCCCGTACAGGATTCATTACATTTCAACTCCTGTACGGGACATATCCGATAACGTCTCTTCTCTTAACCCATCAATTCCTTATCTTCCTCAATGACATGTATCTGTTTCATCTTAAATAAGTTCATAAACTGTTTTCTGTATTCACCAAATACAGTCACACGGTGCCAAAGCGGCATCCAGTTATACAGTAAATTTTCAGCCTTCGTCGTGGCTGCCAGCTTAGAGCGGCAGCCCTCATCTCCTCCTACATTACCTACCGAGGTAGAGGAATGGATACACACCTCACGTTCAGGAAAATGGAACATCGTGGTGGTCAGCTTTTCATTGGCTGGGAAAATGACCTGTACCGATGCACCTCGCTGATCTTCCGCATGGCTCCTTATATAGTACTTGCAGGTGCGAGGGTCATCCTTTCCATAGATTTTTGTACAGGCAACGCAGTGTGCATATATAATTTGATCAGACGATGTATCAATAACAGGGTCGGATACATAACCTGGCCGGCCGGTAAGATACAATGTAACCAAAGACGCCAGCGTTGCATTGATATCCGCCTCACAGACAGCCACCTCGCCTCGTCTGCTCATTTCCGCATGGGACAGACAGGGATACATATGAGTATTATTGGTATATTTGTCACCATAAGATAATGTAAGGCAGTCCACCGTAAGTGCATCTGCATTCAGCTCGTCCCGCATTTGACGCAGGGCCAGATACAGTTTGGCACTTTCCAGAATATCTGCGTCACTTGGCTCCAGGACGTCCGCCGCTTCTGTCTTCCATTTTTGTACTATATCAGTTGCTTCGGCCGCATCGACTGTCTCAAAGAACTGATTTAAGTCTTCTGCTGTGCGGTTCACGAATTGGCAGCCCCATACCTCGGAGGCTGCACTCTGTTCGGCCTCCTTGATCTTATCTGCTATAACAAGAATCTTTGTATTCTGCATTTTTTTAATAACTTCAAACAGCTTTACACCTTTGGCAATATCCTCGTAATCCATTGATGCAATCATGGGAATCGGCAGCTCCTCGCTTCGAACGGCAAAGCTTACGCGATTTAACATGGAACCGGAACCGCAGTAGGGTACATCTGCAAGAACGGCTGGCAGACCGCCTTCTTTGGCTTTCCTGGCATAAAATAATTCAATATCCTGCCAGTTTGCCATCATCAAAACAAGAATCCCATCATACACCTGCTGATCCTGCTCATAAACAGCGGCTGCTTCCTCTGATGATTTGTAATAAAAAACATCAAATTTGATAAATGGCTCAGCTGCTTTCATGATTTTTAATATGCGCGCCGTTTCCTTTTCATAATCAAAATTGATGCATGGCCAGCAAGGAGTTCCTGGCTCTTTGACTGTGACAACTACCTTAACTTTTGTGATAATTTGTGCGTTCATGATATAACCTCCTGTGTTGTTGAGGGTCCCGGCTCTATGCCTTCCGACCTTTTCTTGGCTCCTTAAGGTCATTATATCAGACGCATTTTTTTAATCAATAGACGGAAAAGCAGTGGTCATTTTTGATGAAGTGTTGATCAATTTTGATAAACTTTATTGCTGCGGCGATACTCTGATGGCGATACGCCAAACATTTTTTTGAACTGGGAACAAAAGCTGGCTGTATGGGTGTACCCCAGCGTCAATGCCATTTCTTTTATGGCTGTATCGGAATAGATCAGCATTTGTTCTGCTTGAACAAGCTTGTACTTCCTGTAGTAATGGTAAGGTGTCTCTCCAGTGGCCTGTTTGAATATCCGAATAATATGCTCTACCGACAAATAGTATTTTTTGCTGATTACTGACAGAGAAAATGGCTCCGTATATGCATTGCGTATCGTATTGATAATTTCATTCACAACATCAGGCGCCTGCCCTTTCATCTGATGCTCTTTAGCGGCATAAGATATGCCAAATAACAGTTGGGAAACCGTTTGTGCTACATCCAGCGCCTCATCCTGAAAGGACTTTTTATCATCCATCAATTCTGTAAGATATCTTGAAACCTTTACTACCGGAAGTGAAAGGAGATTGCCATATTGCTGAATTATATCATTTAAAATCAAAGAAACATTCTTACCATCAAAATGAATCCAGTAAAAACTCCAGTGCTTTTGTGCCTGTGTATAATACTCGGAAAAAATAAACGGAGGAATTATGAGCATTGTATCCTGAGTCAGTTCATATAAATTTTCTCCAATACGGCCAGCCCCTGTGCCTGACAAGGTGAAGAGGAGCAGAAAGTTAGTGGTACCTTCCGGCCGGCTTATACGATACAGGTCGTTGACATCATGCCAGCCACAGTTGATCACGATATCCAGCACTCCTTTTTTATCCTCCGAAAAGCCGGATGCCGTACGTACACGCCCATATGCGGCGGAATTTGTATGATATATCATCTTTGCATTCACTCCTTTCATGCTGTCCGCAATATTGAATATGTATCACCGAAGCCCGCCCTGCACCACAATCACCACTCCCGCAAATGCCATAAACCCATACACACACTTTCTCATAACATCAATATTGATCTTCTTAACAATCCTGCTTCCGAGGACACATCCGGTTAAGATGGCGGCAATCCCAAATCCCATTAGAGGGATCAGTGATACAGTCAGAAACCCATTGCAGATCCTGGATATCAGGTTGAAAATTACCGTGAAGGAAAAAAATGCATTCAGGGTTCCTAAATACTCTTCTTTTGTATCCGTCGCTGCCAGATAAAACAGACTGGCCGGCGGCCCGCTGATTCCAAATAAACCGCCGCAGATGCCAGCCAGGGCGCCGCATCCAAACTTCATAAAGAATGTCGGTTTCACCGAAAGCTTCCCTGAAAAGGCAAAGAAGTATACCGACAGTAAAATCAGAAATACACCGAAAAATCCTTTCAGCTTTCCCGCGTCCACATAGGCGGAACCATGGATCGCCAGTGTGCTGGTAACCAGATAAACAGCGGCCGGTATTAGGATGCTTTTATAATGCACCGCCTTACGGTATCTCCAAAACATGGAAAATGACAGTGTCATGGTTATGACATCGCTGAGTGCCGGGGCCGCCGTCATATTTAGTATAAGCGGAAGAAAAATCATGATGATTACTGCACCGCCAAATCCTGTAACTGCCTGCACAAGTCCTCCACAGAAGGAGGAGAAAATTACTATTAGTACCTGTTCCATCGCATCTCCCTTGCTGGTTGCTGGGCACCTCAGTTCCGCTGCCCGCTGAGCCATTGGGCACCGCTGCCCCGCAGTGCACCTCGGTTCCGCTCCGCTACACCTCGGTCACGGGCTTCGCCCTATGAAAAAAGCCAAAGGAAAATTTGTTTATGTGCGAGCACAACACAAATTTTCCTTTGGCTTTTTTCGCACTGCTCATTGCTAACGTGCAAATTGATAAATATTGTAAATATTGATAAATATAATCACAATCATTAAAATGATGAATAACTTGTCGACCACTTTGGAATCAATTTTTTTATTGATAATCCGGCCGCTCATTCCACCAAGAATACCGCCGATTACCATGAGCACCAAAAGCCAGATCGTGAACTCTGGTACAGTTCTGGTGACCAGGGAATTTATCAGGCTGGTAATCTGTGAAAACAGAATAATGTACAGGGAATTCTGGGCCGCTGTTTTTGTCTCCATGGAGAAGAAATAGAACAGGACAACCAGATTGATCGGGCCTCCTCCGATTCCCAGGAAGGAGGAGAAAATTCCCAGCACGATTCCAATGACGATACATAATACCGCATTCGTCACATGGAGCGTTTTTATCTTATCCTTTTTTAGCGTATAAATCAGAGTTCCCAGTGTGATAATGAGCAGACATCCTGCCTGAACTGCTCCCACCATATCTTTATTCACAAACATGTCGGAAAGCGCCTGGAACATGGATTTTCCAACTACGCCTCCGATCGCGGCACCAATCGCTAAAGGTGTCCCTGTCTTCATGTCAATCAATGATTCCCCGCTCATCTTTCCCTTGATTACGGAATAGCAGGTCATGGCCAGCACCGTACAGCCTGACAGGAAACTGATGGTTGAAACGCTTAAGACTCCAAATGCGTCAAGCGTAGGCTTTATGATAACACCTCCGCCAATTCCACAGATCGCTCCTGCTATGGATGCCCCGAAGCTGACAATCCAGAATAAAATATAAAGATATCCACTCATTATCTAACCGTCTCTTTCTCACTCATTTTTATACATTTAGTGACACTCTTTCCCCTTAACTAAGGTACGCACAACATTACATTCCTCATCCAAAAATACGAGATCCGCATCCTTGCCTGGCTCGATGGAGCCTACCCGGTCATAGACACCGATCAGTCTGGCCGGATTCTCTGTCAGCATCGGAATGATATCCGTCAGAGAACGTCCCGTAAATTCCAGAAGATTCTTAAGCGCCTTTCCGGTTGTCAGTGTGCTGCCTGCGCGGGTTCCGTCAGTAGCCAGCTTCGCATCGCCATCCACTACCACCACGTCATTGACTCCCAGCTTATAATTGCCATCCGGAAGTCCGGCGGCCATGATGGAATCCGTGATCGCAACCACACGGTCCAGCCCCTTAATCTTAATGATAAAGCGGACTGTGCCCGGATGAAGGTGTCTGCCGTCACAAATCATTTCACAGTACACATCGTCATCTTCCAGTACAGCTCCCCAGATCGCCGGGAAATGCTGATGCAGCAGCTTCATGGCATTGCCGGTATGAGTTGCCCCTAAAGCGCCGTTTTGTATGGCCTTTCGCGCCGTATCATAATCCGCGCCTGAATGGCCGATGGCAACCTGGATACCCAGGCTCTTGATGTAGGGGATGAAATCTACGATGCCTTCCACCTCAGGCGAAACCGTAATATAGCGGACATCTCCTTCCGCCTCTTCCTGGTAAGCCTTTAAAAGCTCCATGTCAGGCTTCTTTAAGAGGTGCTCCGGCATGGCTCCTTTGTAATCCGGGCATAAGAATGGTCCCTCCAGATGGATTCCCATCAGATTCGCACCATGATGCTCCGTCTTCTTCCATTCTTTATACATATCGATGGCCTGCATCGTCTGCTCCTTCGTATCCGTAAGGACGGAACAGAGCCAGCTGGTCGTTCCCTGCGAAGCGAAGAAACGGCAGATTTTCTCAAAGCCTTCCGCGTCCGCCCCATTGACATCCACGCCGACCGCTCCGTGGGTGTGAATATCAAGGAAACCGGGAACCACACGGCTTCCGCCGGCATCAATTACCTCGTCACAGGACTCTCCCCCACAGCCGCCCATACGGGCAATCCGGCCGTCCTCCACCAGAAGATCCAACGCCTCAAAACGGTGGTTGTGATAGACAGATGCATTTTTAATTAATGTTTTCACTGAAAAACCCCCTTCCATAAATTAGTACCGTCCGGCGTATATACGCCAGTCAGCACTGGGTTAACTGTATAAAGCAATACCCCAGGCATTGCTTAGAACGGCCCGTCAGCCACAAGGTTCTGCCGCTGTAAGGCCGTTCCGTCATTGTTTTAATCAGAAATCATCAAACACGCTCTAGTACAGCGTTGCATACTAGTGGTGCATATGAGCCGCACAGGCACAGTCTTCCGCGCCTTTTCCCTCATATACGTCATCCTTCATCATCAGATGAACGGCTCCCAGCTTAAATGTCTGCGGAAGAGCAAGAATGTTCGGATTCGGTCCTACAAATTTCTTCTTTGCATCCTCCAGCGCCTCTTCGATGGTTGCTCTCGTCTTAAGTCCCATTCCTCTTGCATATCCCGGATCCTGAGCGCCGCAGAGATAAATTGCGGAAGTGTTCATCTCCGCAATGTGGCCGCAGCTGATCATGGAAAAGCCGTGGAATGGATGGAACGCGTTGCAGTAACGATACTTTCTGATATACTCCTCATTGGTTGCAAAGTACTCGCCATAGCGGTTCATATCCGGAAGTGTATTCATATAGTCGTGCTGGAACATATCGTACATTTCTCTAAGATACGGCCACAGTTCATCGTGGAAGTATCCGTTGCAGAGAGAAGCGCAGATAATTACACAGTTATCGCTCATGATTCTCTTATGTCTGATGACCTGGGCGGAAATAGCCTGAAGCAGCATGATCGGATTGGTTCCCATGCCTTCTCCGTAGTGGAAGAACTGAGGCATACCAAATACCATGACATCGTACTTCTTCTCTGCCCACGGCACATACGTTCTCTTGTCTGCCATAATCCAGGAGTGAGGCTGCATTACCTTTGCGTATCCGCTGTTGATCTCAATCTGTCTGGATTTCGTATCGAGAACCGCGTCACAGCAGAAGAACTTCTTGCCCATGCATTTCTCCATGTGCTGTCCGATCTCGTCAAACTTTGTTCTCATCAGAGACGTACCGCTGACCGGAGTAAAGTCCTTCCGGTGCATAACCTCCGGCACATGGTGGGAGGCAATGGAACGCCAGTGTGTAATTCCTGTCGCGCAGTGCTTGTAGCCGCCTGAATATCCGCCATAAGGATTGCCCTGTGTATGGCCGATCAGAATAGCGACATCACTGTCGTAAACGTACTTATTCATCAGAACAGGGTCGCCTCTGTCCGTGGTTCCTAAATCTACCAGATGATCGTAATCCTCGCTGTCGTGATTGATGATCTGATGGGTATGCCAGAACTCATGGAACAGCTCGTCGCCCAGTATATTATGAATCTCCTGCTCTGTATTCTTCCGGTGAAGGCCGTTGGAACAGATCAGTAAAATGTCCTTCTTCTCCACACCAGCCGCATACAGCTCGTCCAGAATCAGTTTAATGGATATCTTGCGGTGAGACGTCGGCTGCTCTCCGCCTTTTACACGGTCTGGGAAAATAATGGTAACCTTGGATCCCTTATGTGCCAGTTCAGAGAGGGGTTCCATACCCATAGGATTTCTGATGGACTTTAAAGTCTCCTCTACCAGACGGTCCTCCGGAATATATGCCGGATCCGGCACGGTCTCACCCGGAATAAAGATGTCAGTTGTATCGGGAAGTTCTGCCGCCATAAGGCCGGCGCCGTATTCAAATGATAATTTCATATAAATTTCCTCCTGCTTTTGATTTGCAATCAATGTCCCATGTAGGTTTTAATGATTTCCAGATACTCTTCCGGGTAAAATCCAATCTCTCCCTGGAATCTGGTCAGTGCGATAAGCCCGCCGTCCATTACCGGAACGGAAGCCAGCATCTCTGCATTATCCACCTTTAATCCACCGCCGTACACAACATCGCATCCATCGGTAATTTCCTTAATATAAGTGCCGATCATGGTGATATAGTCCTTATCCGGCGGAATCTTTCCAGGCCCAATGGCCCAAATCGGTTCATACGCAATGGTGACCAGGCTCTTATCCACGCCTTCCAGGCCGACAGTAATCTGCTCCTTTAATACCTCTTTCCATCTCTCCTGCTCTTCAGAGGACTCTCCGATACAGTATAACACAGACAGAGCGGAAGAAACAGCCTTTTTTATCTCCTGATTCAGCAGGCGGTTCACCGCTTTTGTATCCGTCACTCCGGCTTCCGCCAGGATTCCCGCCTTGTCTTTTCTCTCTTCACAGTGGCCGATAATTGTCGTGGTGCAGCCAATGGCTTTCGCCGCATTAGCCGTCCTGTTGGTGGTAAATGCGCCAAAATTGCCGTGGGCCGCCGTATCGTCGCGGTATACGCTCTGGCATCCAACCTTAACCGGACTGTCCTCACACAGTGCGCCTGCGGCCGAAATCAAGTGGGCCTCCGGAAAATACATGGCAAATTCCACGTCTTCACCGGCATATTTTTTTAACTGCTCCTGGGTATTGGATACAATAAAGCTTCCCCACTCGCCAATGGGAGCAATGCTGTTTACCCCGCCGTATTCCTTCGGAATATCAAATCGTTTTAAATTCAAAAAAATGTGTTTCATCGAATCCCCTCCTTTTAATCAGTACTGAGCATGCTGCTCATATAATTCTCTAAAATCAATAAAGTCTCTCAGCTCCGGCCCGATCAGAGGTCTGCACCAGCGGATAAATTCCTCTGTCACATCATTGCCTCGTTCGTTCATGCAGGACTCCGGAATGGTCCGTTCGTACATCATGACTTCCTTAATCGGTATCATCTCCGTGTGCATGCGGTATACACCATCAGCCTTCTCCGCCTCTTCATCACGGATAAATCCGACCATGACGCCGCTCTGGCCCGCTGCTGCCGCCTTTAACGCCTCGCTTCCTGCAAGAACCGCTTCATCCCGGTCCACGGGAGACTGCCATGCAATCGACGCCCTTCCGCAGATACCCGGCTTTTCGCTTCTCGCCTTAATTCCCAGCTTCTTAATGACCAGTTCGGCTAAATAGGCGCTGACATCTCCATAATACGTGGCCCTTTCCGTCTTGAAGATCGGAGGAACAATGGGCTCTCCCGCTTCATTTTTCAGGCCCTCGCTGACGACTACTACAACTCCGCCCTTTTCTTCATGGATGCGTTTTACATCCTCTAAAAATTCCGCCTCATGAAAAGGCCGTTCCGGCAAATAGATCAGATGCGGGGCATCCCCAGGCTTTTTCCTGGCCAGTGCCGATGCCGCAGTGATCCATCCGGCATTCCGTCCCATGGCCTCAATGATGCATACGTGAATCGGAAGGGATTTCACATCTACGCCTACTTCGGCGGTCGTGGCCGCTATGTATCTTGCTGCGCTTCCATAGCCCGGCGTGTGATCCGTAATTGCGATATCGTTGTCAATGGTTTTGGGAATTCCAACGACACGGATATCCTCATTCTTACAAACCTCGTAAACACGTCCGCATGTATCCATGGTTCCATTTCCGCCATTTAACAGCACATACTTAATCTCATACTTCTTAAAAATGGCGACCATGGCCTCGTAATCTTCCTGCTCCAGCGCATACCGGGACGATCCGATCGCCGTGGCCGGAGTTTCCAGAAGCAGCTTCAGTTTCTCCTCCGGGAATTCCAGAAGATCTAAAAAACGCTCCTTCAAGATCCCTTCGCTTCCCCCGATCGCTGCATAAACCTTATCAATTGTTCCGATTTTCTTTGCTTCCTCTATTACTCCGTAAAGGGAAGAATTGATAACCGCTGTTGGCCCGCCTCCATGGACAATCAAAACATTTTCCGCCATGCTTTTCCACCTTTCTTCTTTTTGTTTCTTTTTATGTTTTTGCGTACTTCAATGACTTTATATTAACACATTACAGAGGGGATTTGCGAAGTTTTTACTCAAACGTTTGCGTGCATAAATGGAGTTTGTATGATGATGTAAAAAAGAGGATCATGGGATTTATTTGTGAGCAGAGGATCTATGATATGAGTTATAAATACTTTTAATCTATGTTTTTTATACTTATCATTGTTGTTTTTCTATAGATATGCTATACTACAAAAAGGAAGAACCGTGTTACAGGGTGGCGTTGGCCTTCATTCTTTAGAATGGAGGTGATGTCTATGAAATTCGATTTTAAAGACCTGATGGCCTTTGGAATGTTTATTCTAGCGTTGCTGACATTTATGTATTTGATCTGTCACTGACCTACATAGAAAAACCACCCCTGAACTTTGGCCGAGCGACGAGGTGGCATTTTCTAAACTCTCATAAGGTCAACCCACCTTGTGGGCGGTTGTTCCTCTTTGTATCTACAATATATCATATTCCCATCAATATTTCAAGGATGCTTTTATATTTTTACTCTTCTGCGGAGTATTTTCTCTCAATCTCCCGATTTTCTTTCGAAGAACGGTAAATATCCAAAACAAGCCCCAGTGTACGTTTCGCATCCTCAGGGTCTGTCTGTACCGGGGTTCCTTCCCTTAGACAGCGGTAAAAATCCCGGATCTGAACTTCGTGATAATTTCCCCAGTACGCCTCTCCTTTTACCTCCGGCCCGACGGATGGAGACACGGTTCTTGGCTCCCGGCCCTTCAACCGAATGACTACTTCATTCTCTGTTAAAAGTGCCGTTCCATGTTCCCCGCTTATCTCTACCCGGATGGGGCTGTTGCTGGTGTAGTAATTGCATGCGAAAAACGAATAAACCGCACCGTTTTCAAATGTAATGGCTGCGTCCGCCACGTCCTCCACCTCAATATTGGTCAGGATTCTCCGGTCAATATGACCTTTCACCTTTACCGGCTCGCAGCCCATCAGATAACGAACCAGGTCCAGACTGTGGATGGCCTGGTCGATGACCACACCGCCGCCCTCCTTCTCCCAGCTTCCCTTCCAGTCACATTCATAATAGGAAGGCGGCCGCCACCAGTTCAGTGTGGAGAACGCACCTGTGATCCGTCCAAATTCCCCATCTTCTATCATTCGCTTCACTTCCTGAACGCCTTCAATATAACGGTTCTGGAATATAACGCCCAGCTGCTTTTTATTTCTCTTCGCTGCCGCGATCATCGCGTCAGCATCTTCCAGTGACAGCGCGATAGGCTTCTCTGTCAGCACATGAAATCCTGCTTCCAGACATGCAATTACATGCTCCTTATGTAAAAAATGGGGAGTCAGGACGTGAACCACAGACAGCGGCTGCCTCAGCAGATCCTCCAGCCTGTCGGAATAACCACAACCGGGAAACGCTGCGGCCAGCTGCTCCGCTCTGCTTAATTCCTTATCCACTGCAAAGACGAGCTCTGCTTCTTCCTTCATATTCTCAAACGCGGCCCTGTAAACCGATGAAATCCTGCCACATCCAATGATACCTGCTTTTATTTTTTCCACTTGATTACGAATCCTCACTTATTTTATTCAATACTTACTCCTTGATAAAGAACTGTTTGATTGCCAGCGCAGCCCCGCCCCTGGCACCCGTGAAGGGACTGAAATCGATAAATTCAATCTCGATCTCCTGGTCATTCAGACCAAAGATGTGTTTCTTAGTCTCTTCCAGAAGCCGCCTTCGGTTTCTCTTCACCTTCATGATATAGCCGTCCACAATGACCAGCGGCGGGCTGATCAGGTTGATGATATTCGCCAGCGCTACGCCAAGGTACATGACAGCCTCCTCCATGATTTTCACTACCAGCGTATCATTGCATTCCTCCGCCATGATGACGTCCTTCATGGTCATTTCCGCCGGGTCGGGGCACAGCTCTGTCAGCATCGTGGAGGCGCCTGCGGATACGGCCGCTTTACACCGCTTGAGAATCGCCCGTTCACTGGCCATCTCCTCCAGACAGCCGTTGTGGCCGCAGGTCTCGCATTTCGGACCGTTGATTTCCACTACCATGTGGCCGGCCTCGCCGGTGCTGGCATTTTCCCCTGTAATCATACGGTTCTTTACCAGCAGCGGGCATGCAATACCATAGGAAATCAGATAGTAAGCAAAGGAATCCGGTCTCAGCGTCTTTCCAAACATCTCTTCTCCGGCCGCCCTTATTCTGGCGTTATTTTCGATGAGTACCGGGACCTCCAGCCTTCTCGTCAAGTCTCTGGCTATATTTTTATTATTCCAGTTTGTCTTGAAGCTTTCCCTCAAGACACCCGCCTTCGCTTCCACAAAGCCTGGCAGCCCCACGCCTACGCCAAGTATCTTTTCCATATCCACTCCGCTCCCGGCGATCAGCTTATCAATACTCTGAGCAAGCGCGTCCATTTCCTCCACATACTCCCCATTCATGGGAGGATATTTCACGCTGATTTTCTCATTTCCATGGAGATCCAGCATGCAGATTGCCGTCTGATAGGGATTTAACTCCACTCCGATGGCATATCTGGCATCTTGGACAAAATCAATTTTTACCGGTCTGCGCCCCAGGGAACGCTCTTCCACATCGGAAGCGTCCGCCGGGAACTCATACACCAGCCCTCTCTCGATCAGGGAGGTCACGTTCGTCGTAATCGTAGGAGGAGTCAGCGACAGCATCTCTGCAATCTTCCCTCGCGATATAGGGCCGTACTTATAGATAATTTCTTTAATCAGAGCCTCGTTCTGCTTCTTGACTCTTGGCAGATTTGTACCACGTGCAGTCATCTTCTCCTCCTCCCTGTCTCAGCCTTTGATCCCGGAGAAAGTAATTCCTTCGATAAACCGCTTCTGGACAATAAAGTAAATGATAATAACCGGCAGGGTAATCATCAGCGCCGTAGCCATAAGAAGCGACCACTCTGTCTTATACTGCGTGGTAAACATCTGCAGCCCGATGCTGAGCGTATAACGCTTCTCATCGCTTAAGTAAAGCAGCGGTCCTAAAAAGTCGTTCCAGGAGTTCATAAACCGGAACAGAGCTACCGTCAACACGCCCGGCACGACCAGGGGCAGCATAATTTTCGCGTAGATATAGAATTCCGAAGCTCCGTCCACCCGAGCCGCATCTTCCAGATCATGGGGAAGATTCATAAAAAACTGCCGCAGCAAAAAGATCATGAATGGCCTTCCGAAAAAGGACTGGATAAACAGAGGCACATACGTTCCGGTCAGACCAATTTTATTAAACAGGATAAAGGTCGGAACCATCGTGACCTCCTGGGGAATCATCATAACCGCTATGGTGATAAAAAACAGCAGTTCACGCCCCTTCCACTCCAGCCGGGACAGCCCATAGGCCACTAAGGGGCAGGCGACCACCGTTCCCAGCACATCTAAAACCGCGATCACGGCTGTATTGCCCATATAGCGGAAAAACGGAATATAGTTTATTGCCCTGACAAAATTCTCCCACATGACCGGATTCGGAATCCAAATCGGCGGATTCACAAGTACCTGCTGATCCGATTTGAGTGCAGTGGAAAGCATCCAGATAAAAGGAAGCAGGAAGAAAAAACCCAGCCCAATCAGAATCAGATGGATTGGAAGCTTTTTTAACCGTTTCATTATTAAATCCCTCCTATTCGTAACGATTCAGCCGTGCATCTTCTTGTTTTCGAAAAGCACGAAAACAAGAAGCCCGGGCGTTCCGCCCTATGTCAGTTTGTACAAAAAAGTGCTTATACAAGCGAGCTTGTAACACACTTTTCCGTACAAACTGCCGCACGGCTGAATCGATACTTCTACTCTTGATAATGCACCCATTTTTTTGAAGTACCGAAGATCACAATGGTGAGAACCAGAATGATCAAAAACAGAATCCAGGCCATTGCCGATGCATACCCCATGTGCATGTAGCCAAACGCATTGTTGTACAAATGCATGACATAAAAGGTAAGGGAATTAACCGGATTGCCTTCACCGTTCGTAAGTGTATAGGGCAGTGTAAAGGTCTGCAGGGCGTTTATAACGCCCATGACCACATTGTAGAAAATAACAGGTGTCAGCAGCGGCAGGGTGATGTTGCGAACCCGCTGAAACAGGTTCGCACCATCGATCTGCGCCGCCTCGTAATACTCAGGTGATATATCCTGAAGGCCTGCCAGATTAATGATAATGGCCTGCCCAATTCCCCAGGAAGCGATCAGCACGAGCGCTGGCTTTGACCAGGTTTCGCTGGCCAGCCAGGGAATCGATGCAATTCCAATCTTATTAAGCAGACTGTTAATGATACCATAATTGGAATCCAGCAGCCAGCGCCACACCGTGGCGGTAGCAACGACCGGCACCAGCGTAGGGATAAAGAAAACGGTGCGGTAGAGACCAATTAACCGGATCCTGGAATTGAGCAAAAGCGCAATGACAATTCCAAGAATAATATTGACGGGAACACTGAGCGCCGTGAAATACAGGGTGTTCCAGATACTCTTCCAGAACAGGTTATCCTTTACAAGTTCTTTGTAATTTGCCAGCCCGACAAAGGTTCCTCTGTTTAACACACTATAGGATGTAAAGCTGTAGTAGATGGAGGAAAGAAGCGGGTAAGCATAAAACAGGAGCAGGCCAAGAATCCACGGTGCCGTAAACAATAACCCCATCCTCGATTTATGGGCCTCAATACCACTTTTCTTAACAAACCTTCCCTGCGCATGCCGTACATTGCTGCCACTCTTCAATGGTAATCACCTCTTCTCATTCAAGTTTCTTCAGTTCTTCATTGATGGAGACATCCAGGGCTTTCATCAGGTTCTCAGGCGTATCCTTTTTGTTCAGCGCCGAATCCAGTACCTGGTTTAAGTTATCCCACAGCATCTGTCCGACAGGTACCGGCGGGCGAATTTTCGCAGTAGATATGTAGTCCATAAATGCCTTATAGTTATCTTTGGAGCCGAATACCTTCTCCGACACGCTCTTACACGGAGACAGGCTGGCGCTGTCTTCCGCCATGACGGTCTGTGCTTCGTCGCTCAGTATGTATTTCATAAAATCCATGGAAAGCTCCTGATTGCCTGCTCCGCGTGGAATTACGAACGCCCAGCCGCCTGCCCACGTCATATGTTTTCCCTCTTCCTTACTGGGGATCGGGCAGATTCCATAGTTCAAATCCGGGTTATACTGTGCCATGTTGGCAATATCGAAATTTCCTTTGACTGCCATGGCCACCTGTCCGGTCACAAACGGGTCCTGCGCTCCGGTACCGAGCCCCGCTGCAAATTCCACGAAGCTCTTTCCGCCAAATTTGTCAGCGATATCCACTTCCCACTGAAGTGCTTCGATATTCTCCGCCTTTGCGATTGTCAGCACATTGGCATCGGCATCGTAGAAGTCCCCGCCAAAGTTCCAGCCCCAGGTATAAATCGGTTTACCCGCAAATAACCACGGAATGATACCAACCTGCTTATAGGTACTGCCATCCATAATTGTCAGCTTTTCCGCTGCTGCATTTAATTCCTCGATCGTAGACGGCGGATTCTCAGGATCCAATCCCGCGGCCGCAAATAAGTCCTTGTTATAAAAAAGCGCGCGGGTATCTCCATTGTAGGGAATCGAATAGGTGCTGCCCTTGTACTGGGAACCAGACTTGGCCCAGTCGTAAATGCCGTCAAAGGAGGTGCCGGAAGCCGCCATCAAGTCGTCCAGCTTTACAAGCGCATCCTGCTGAGCCCAGGTCGCAACCTGGAAATTATCCAGCAGCGCCATCTCCGGCGGGCTTCCTGCAGCTATGGAAGCCATCAGCTTATCCATGGTCTGTGTGTTGCCGCTGGCCTTATTGGCTACAAACTGAAGATTAATCTCCACATTCTTGTCATTCGTCTGGTTGTACATATCGACAACCTTTTCCATCGCATCCGTTCCCGGACCGGCGCCCCAGGTATGCCACACGGTCAGAACTGTCTTTTCCCCCTTTGAACTCTCTCCTTTCGGACTCTCTCCCTCCGTATCCTTTGCCGCTCCGGTAGTTGTCTCTCCTGCTAAAGCCTTCGTAGACTCTGTTTTTCCGGAATTATCTCCGCTGGATACTGTCGTGCCTCCGGCGCAGGCCGTCAGGGATGAGGCTGCAAGTAATGCGGCCATGCATGCGGCGAGTAAACGTTTGTTTTTCATATGAAATACCTCCTCTTTACCTTCTATAATTATTTTACATAAAGAAAGAACTGACATGATCTCTTGTCTTTAAGATTCCCCGTTTCACCTTATCCTCCGTGCCTTCCCAGACCGGATCCTCGTGCTCGATGCAGATGGCCCCCTCATACTTAATCTCATAAAGAGCATCCACAATCCGGCCCCAATCCAGTTCTCCCAGCCCCGGCAGGCGGTGTCTCCACCATTTCCCATTCTGTAAAACGCCGGTTTGCGCCAGTGCCTCCCGATCCACGACGGTATCCTTGGCATGGACATGGAAAATCCTGTCGGCAAACTGATAGATATTTTTATATGGATCAATGAACTGCCAGACGAGATGAGACGGATCGTAGCAGAGCCCCAGCTGCTCACTGTCCACCGCATCAAAAACAGCTTTCCACAGATCCGGTGAGGTGGCAATGTTGCCCATCATGGGGCAGTTCTCATAACAGAGCTTAACCCCATATTTCTCCGCCAGTTCCACAAACTGCTTCGCCAGTTCCACCACAGCAGGCAGACTCTTCTCCGGAGCAAATCCCATACCGCCAAAGGATTCCGCTGTAACACCGGTGGAACACACAATCTTTCCGATTCCCATCTCACCGGCAAACCGGATCCGGTCCCGAAGAGCGCTGCAGTGAAACTCTGCCTCCTCCTTGTCCCTGCTGAGGAAATTACGGCAGTATATCATGGTCCCGACCGATACCTTTCCTTCCCCCAGTACCGCGTCGAACTGTTCCTTGTCGAGAGGAATCGCCGGCCCCACATCTAACTCGCAGATCCCGTTTTCCCAGGCCCAGTCGGCAATGGTCTTCAAATCCCTGATCCCGACACCGGTCAGGCTGTTTGTTAAAAGGCTCATTCTCATAGTATCTTTCCTCCTTGTTATGAGCACTTGGCGGTCGTCCTTTGGCCGCCTACGTGCGATACATGTCATCTCCACTCAGCGTGCCCCGCTTTATCGGGTATAGCGAGGTCTTTCACGAGCTTAGTGGAGTGGCTTATATATGAATAGTTTTACTGGTTTCGCAGGCCAGTAAAATCTTATCCAGCAGATCCTGAATATAGAGCGCCCGGTCAAAATTGCGGTCTGGCCGTTCCCCGTTCTGAATACAATGGATGAAATCATTGATCTCGGCAAAAAACCATGGATCTGTCACCAGATCTGCGGAGACGGAGATAATCTCCGGCTTGCCTGTATATCCCCCGTCCTTTTCCTTAAACCAGACTTCCACTTCCGCAGGCCGGTCGTCCCGGAAAAGCATCATGCCGCCTTCTCCATATATCTCAATGGTATGTCTCGCCACTCCCAGCCGGCTCGCTACAAAGGAAGCCAGTGTTCCGCCCTCAAACCGGAGGTTAAATGCGGCGGAATCGTCGTTGCTTACCTGGCCCTGTCCCGGGTCAAATATCTCATCCCGCTCCGGAATGGAGCAGGAGACGAAGCCATTCACCTCGGAAACCGCTCCCTGAGAACCGTCAAACAGCCAGTCGCACAGATCCAGCATGTGGCAGCCAAAATCAGCCAGCGCCCCCGTGCCGGAAAGCTGCTTCTGCATACGCCATTCCAGCTTCACTCCGGGATTGGCAATCCTGCATCCGCCCAGTGTCTCCCGGTATGTAAAAATCTTTCCCATCTTACCGGACTGCAGAACCTGGCGCATATAACGGACCGCCGGTATTCCGCGATAGCTGAATCCGATCATGGCAACCGTGGAACAGCATCTGGCAATGCTTACCGCCCGGACAGAGCTTTCGGAATCAATGCTTAAAGGTTTTTCGCACAGCAGATGCTTTCCTTTTTCCATAGCCCGTACAGCCAGCTCTCCGTGAGCATAATTGGGAGTACAGATGCTTACGGCATCTACCTTCTCAAGCAGCTCATCGTAGTCAGAACAGATTTCCACCTCCAGATTTTTTTCCTTTGCCCACTGGGCGGCACGTCCAGGGACAATGTCATAGACAGCGGTGAGGACACAGCCTGGATTCTGTAAGTAGCCCTTCGCATGATTGCCTGCAATCCCCACCGTATAGCCCGTTCCAACAATACCTACTCTAATTTTCTCCATTGCTTTCACTCCTGTATTTATATTTTCCAAGGGCTTCAAACATATAGCCCTTGTAGTTCTCCACACCTGGCTGGTCAAAAGGATTGACTCCCAGCAGCTTTCCTGAAAGGTAGCATGCAAATTCAAAGAAATAAAATAATTGGCCAAAGCTGTATTCATTCAATTTGTCAATTCTGATTCTGATACAGGGCAGACGCTCACTGTGCGCCTTTACGGTCGCCTCAAAGGCTGCCCGGCTGATGTCCGCCAGACTGGAACCATTCAAGTAATCAAAACCGTCCTCCACTTCGTCCGCTTCCACGGACACCGCATCTCCCTGCTCCTCAATGTCCAGAAATGTCTCAAACAGAATCGGCGTTCCCTCCTGCACAAACTGCCCGATGGAGTGTAAGTCCTCCGAGTATTTCACTGCCGTAGGATAAAGGCCTTTTCCCTGCTTCCCTTCGCTTTCCGCAAACAGCTGCGTCCACCAGCCGTAAAAGTACTGAAGCCTCGGTTCAAAGGAAGCCAGCATCTCCACACGGAAGCCCTCCTGATACAAGAGGCTGCGGATGGCCGCGTACTGAAATGCCGTATTTTCCTCTCCCTTTGTATTCCGCAGTTCCCGTTCCATGTCTCCGGCTCCGGCAGCCATGGCGCGGATATCCATTCCGGCCACTGCCGCCGGGAACAGACCTACATTGCAAAGGCCCGAATACCGTCCCCCGATGTTCTCGGGAAAATCCAGAAAGGTATAACCGTAAATTCTACAAAGCTCATGCAGGCGGCTTCCCCTCGTTCCAGTAGCAAAAACCCGTCTTTCGTATCCGGTTCCGTATCTCTCTTTCAGATACTGGCGAAGAATCCGAAAACCGATTCCCGGTTCCAGCGTTTCGAAATTTTTCGCTATGACATTCACATAGACAGATTTGCCTTCCAGCCGCTTTAGAAGCTGTTTCATATACTGGGACGATACATTATTGCCTGCATATAAAATCTTCATAGGACCGCCGCAGGAAAGTGCCTCGACCACGGCTCTCGCCGCCTGATTGGAACCGCCGATTCCAATCACCACCAGGATCTCACCATCTTCCCTGACTCTTCCTGCACAGGTCTCTATTTCCCGAAGTTTCTCCTCTCCGGCCCATTCGTCCACATGAAGCCATCCCAGATTGCCTGAATATCTCTCTTCCCCTGCCTGTGCCCTTGTCAAAATATCTGCTTCCTGTTTCATATACTGTTTCAGCCTGCAGAGCGTAAATCGTCTGTCTGCGTTATAGAATTCTAACCGCATCGTATCAATCACCTTTCAAGTATTTTTTCACTTTTGTGCCGGTTATTACTTGTTTGTTTCGTTAAGTGATATTAGTTTTTTAATTTAAATAAATATTAGCATCCTATTTTGTGTTTGTCAATAGTATTTTGTATTATTAATACATATTCAAATCTATTTTCCTTTATTTTATCAGTATTACTGCATATCCTCCTCAACATTTCTTTGTATTATCAAGACATTGTTTATATAAAAGTTCACCAACTGACTTCTTTAATCGTCAATAAAACCAGCCATGTGGCCGCTTTTATCTGTTTTACGTAGCAGGAACCGCTGAACGCCCTGCTCCCTCGGCCTTTCTGCAAAGAACGCATGACTTCCCATTACAACTGTGGTAAACTATTGGCATATCAGCGGAAATGAGGGTGAAGCCATGTCAAAGAAAGCATATACGGAACAGGAACGGGAACAGGTCGGGCGCGATTTGTTGTCTGTGGGATTGGAAATGCTGTCCCAACGGGGACTGAAAAATACCAGACTGCAAGACATACTCCAGGCAGTCGGTATCTCTAAACCGTTCTTTTATGGAAACTACTATACTTCATTGGCGGAACTGGTGATCCATATTATCGACTATGAAATGGCACTTTTACTCCAGACGGCGAAAGACAACGCGGCGCGGCAGGATATATCATTGGAAGAAAAAATCAATCGCTTTATTCAAACGGCTGTTCACAGCCGTCAGCACCATTTCTTCGTGATGACGCAAGAAGAGGAGCTGTGGGTACACAAGCACTTAAGCCCGGAAAACTTTGATATTTACCAGCAGGGACAAGTGCAGTTTTATGAGCAGCTCCTTTCCCTCTGGCATATTCCAGAAGAAAAATGTACGCCGAAAGAGCTTGGTAACCTGCTGCTTACCGTGGTTTTGATTTATAATTCGGCGGCCAGATCGCTCCCGTTCTTCTTCCCGGAGGAATTGGAACGGACAGCCCAGGCCCAGGCAACAGCCCTTTCCAGGTATTTATCCTCTCTTGTGTAAAGCAAGTCAATAAATCATGAAAACAGCACATCGTTTCATACGGTGCGCTGTTTTTCTATTTATTGACTTGCCATTTTTCAGATATTCAGGTATAATTTCATTTAAATACTATTAAAATTCAAAAGTAATTAAGTTGAAAGGACATGATTATGGGATTATTTGGAAAATTATTCAAAGGACCTGAAGCAGATATGGAAAAAAGCGATGCTAACCGTAAAAAGATGCGTTCCCTGTTCAACCAGATAGTGGAACACGGAGAAGACTACAACATTCTTTTCGGCTATACAGAGGATGTGGGACGATTCAATTATGGACTGGTTCACGGCAGCAAAACAAAAATCGGCAATCTTATTGTGGGCTGGAACGAAACCAGCCAAACCATCGTTGTGGTGCCTACCGTTCCTGATCTATCCGAAGGCGGCGAACCGGTGATCTACCGCCGGAGCGAAATTCTCAAAGCCTATCAGAACAAGTACCCTACCGATGCATTTATCATTTATTCGGATCGGAAGGGATACATCGGCATCAATGTCTGCGACTGGCTGGAGGACGAAAAACTGTACGTCTATGTTTCCCAAGAAGCAGAGGTAAAGGCATTCACCGACTTTTTCCTGAATCATTTCAAAACAAAATAAAGAGGCACTCAGATGCCATGTCTTTTTTAATACGGCTCAAACCGGTGGTATTAAAAGGCAGCTAAGTGAGGAGATACAGAATGAGCGATTTATATACAAAGCTGATGGAGCGGGTCATGCCATTCCTCCAGGCCAACTGGCTGCTCTTTCTAATCGTGGTCGGGGCGCTGTTCCTGCTGGGGGCGATTTTTCGCTGGAAATGGGTCTGTGATCCCCAGGGCGGCAATACACAGGGCTTTCCGGCCTTTGTCTACCGCAATTTTGGAGAAAAGGGTTATCGTGTCATCACCGGCATTTCCGGAGCCGCTATTATCCTGTGCAGCGCAGTACTGTGGTTGTTGATGTAAATGATAACAATGATCCGGCAGATTAAAGATCTTTGCAAAAGCACTCTATGATGCAAGGCTTGAAAAAGCTGTATTGTGTCTGGACGCATTTCTGCAGAGGAAATCAAAGAGTTTAAGACATAAAAAAAGAGGCTGTGACGAAGGTGACGCGGGTTCAGCGCCCCTAAAATATAAAAAGAAAAAGGAGTTTTAAAGTATGGGACTATTTGGATTTGACCCCTTAAAAGAGGCTGGTGGCTGGGAATCCGCTATGACCGAGGAAGAGATTGCCGAGATGGAGAAAAAAGGCTATGATATGTCCTCGGTCCGCAGCAAACAAGAGAAGATTGCCGCACAGGAGGAAACTGATGAGGCCGCTTTTATGGAACAACGCAAAGCAACTGCTGTCGCTACCAATGTGAATCAATTGATTCCCTATCGAGCCACGCCCCGGAGCACTGAAAGTGAGTTTTTCAAGGATGTGGCTGGAAAAGCCCCTCTCTTTGGCAAGGAGAAATGGCGCGAGAAGTTTGCCAACGCTCCCATGATCTATGGCGCGGTGGTACAAGCAAACACCGCCCTTTGGCTCCCCGGCACAGAAGCCTTTCTACCCGCTGTTTTTGTGTTTGCCCTGGACAGCGCCCATATTTATGATGTGGAATGGCTGACGGCCACGGCTGAAAAAATCAGCAGCATGAAAGAAAGCTCCCACGTTCCAGCCGACTGCCAGGAGTTTATCGGCATCCTGCGGGACTCCCAAAGTGAGTTCTGTTTCCCTCTGGGCGCTTCCCTGAGCAGCGGTGCGGATGCCTGGTGCGTGACCTACAAGTTTGAAAAACAGACGCTCCTTCCCGGAAACCGTCTGCCGGAGGATGGCATCGTGCCATTTCTTCTGGAAGCGAAGCCAAAAAAGCAAATCCCAGTCCAGCTTGCCGCCATACCGGGAAAGTATTATAAAGTGTGAACCATTGAGAAAATAATGAATGGCCGGCTCCGCGAAGAAGGCCATGAACTTTAGCGTGACTGACATAACGTAATTATGCGTCTTAAAAGCCAGACGGTGGTTTTGAAACTAACTATTTCAAGGCCACCGCCTTTTTGTTTGCTTTGATTTCTCCCTGCATTATATTTTTTCGATACCTGTCTTTCCGCCGCCTATTATTCCGTCGCCTGTCTTTCCGTTATAATCTCCCTGTTCTCCCGGGAAGAACGGTAAATATCCAGAACAAGCCCCAGTGTACGTTTCGCATCCTCCGGATCTGTTGGTACTGGTCTTCCTTCCCTTAAACAGCGGTAAAAATCCCGCAGCTGAATCTCATGATAATTTCCCCAGTACGCCTCGCCCTTAACATCCGGTCCAACAGATGGATATATGGTTCTCGGCTCCTGACCCTTTAGCTGAATCAGTACTTCATTCTGCGTTAATAGTGCGGTTCCATTTTCCCCGCTGATTTCCACCCGGATCGGGCTGTTGCTTGTATAATAATTACACGCAAAAAAGGAATAGACCGCTCCGTTTTCAAACGTAATGGCCGCGTCTGCCACATCCTCCACTTCAATATTGGTCAGGATTCTGCGGTCAATATGTCCTTTCACCTTTACCGGTTCACAGCCCATCATATAGCGGACCAGATCCAGGCTGTGGATAGCCTGGTCAATGACCACGCCGCCGCCTTCCTTTTCCCAGCTCCCTTTCCAGTCGCACTCATAGTATGAAGGGGGACGCCACCAGTTTAATGTCGAAAATGCTCCGGTGATCCGGCCGAATTTCCCCTGCTCAATCAGCTTTTTAACTTCCTGGATTCCCTCGATATAGCGGTTCTGGAAGATAACGCCCAGCTGCCTTCCGTTTCTGTCTGCCGCCCGGATCATGGCGTCGGCATCTTCCGTCGTAAGGGCTACCGGCTTCTCTGTCAGAACGTGAAATCCTGCATCGAGACATGCAACCGCATGCTCCTTATGTAAAAAATGCGGTGTTAGAACGTGAACCACGGACAGGGGCTGCTTCAGTAAATCTTCCAGCTTATCCGAATAGCCACAGCCTGGAAATGCCGCAGCCAGCTTCCTGGCCCTGCATACTTCCTTGTCCACCACGAAGGCAAGTTCTACCTCGTCCTTCATATTCTCAAATGCGGCCTGGTATACAGAAGAAATCCTTCCGCATCCAATAATGCCAGCTTTTATCTTTTCCACTTGCTTCTTACTCCTTCACGTAACTGTTCAGGACGGCTTATCTTCTTGACCGAAAAAGCCGTTCAAGAAGCTTCGGATGTCCATCCGATGTGAAAAGCAGTGCAAAAACAGTCTCATAAGCGAGCTTAACGCCTGCTTTTGCACTGTTTTTCCCGCCGTCCTGAACTGTTACTCCTTAATAAAGAATTGTTTAATTGCCAGAGCCGCACCGCCTCTGGCTCCAGTGAGAGGATTGAAATCGATAAACTCAATCTCAATCTCCTGATCGTTCAGGCCAAAGATATGCTTCTTAGTCTCCTCCAGCAGCTGTCTCCGGTTCCTTTTCACCTTCATAATATAACCGTCCACAATCACTAACGGCGGGCTGATAAGATTGATAATGTTGGCCAGTGTTACGCCCAGGTACATGACCGCCTCCTCCATGACCTTCACCACATACGCGTCGTTGCACTCTTCCGCCATCAGCACGTCCTTCATGGTCAGTTCCCCGGTGTCCGGACAGAGTTCCGTCAGCATTGTGGCAACGCCATCATTGACTGCGGCTTTGCACTTCTTAAGAATGGCTCTTTCGCTGGCCATCTCCTCCAGGCAGCCGTTGTGGCCGCAAGTCTCACATTTGGGGCCGTTGATGTCCACTACCATGTGCCCCGCCTCTCCTGCGCTGGCATTTTCTCCGGTAATCATCCGGTTCTTCACAAACAGAGGACAGGCGATACCATAAGAAATCAGGTAGTATGCAAAGGAATCCGGCCTCAGAGTCTTTCCGAACATCTCCTCTCCTATGGCGCGCGCTCTCGCATTGTTCTCGATCAGGACCGGAATATCCAGTCTCCGCGACAAATCTCTCGCTATGTTTTTATTATTCCATTCTGTTTTAAAGCTTTCTCTTAAAATTCCCACCTTGGATTCCACAAACCCCGGAAGGCCCATGCCCACTCCGAGTATCTTCTCCGGGTCCACGCCGCTTTCGGAAATCAGCTTATCAATATTGCGGGCAAGCGTATCCATTTCCTCAACATATAATCCTTTCATGGGCGGATACTTCATGCTGATTTGTTCATTCCCCCGCAAATCCAGCATACAGATTGCGGTCTGGTATGGATTCATCTCCACTCCGACAGCATATCTGGCGTCCTGAATAAAATTGATTTTGATCGGTTTACGTCCCAGGGAACGCTCCTCCACGTCAGAATCCTCTGCCGCAAACTCATAGACCAGCCCCCTCTCGATCAGGGACGATACATTCGTCGTGATCGTCGGCGGAGTCAGCGACAGCATCTCTGCGATCTTGCTCCTCGATATAGGGCCGTACTTATAAATTATCTCCTTGATCAGAGCCTCATTCTGTTTCTTAACTCTGGGCAGATTCGTTCCGCGTGCAGTCATTTTATTCCCTCCAACTCCGTATTCTATCCCTTTCATTATAGTGAATTTCAGGACATATTACAAGCAGAGGATACGCAAAAGCCTTACGTATCCTCTGTCCGGCGTATTATTTTAATGCTGCATAATCTGCCTCTGTATAATCCTTAAGCGGATCCCAGTTCGGGAAATCAAAGGTTGCGTAATCGAGGCCGACAGCTTCGGATGCTCTCTGCCATTCCACGGTGGAAGCCTCTGACAATTTTTTCAGTTCACTTGAATAGTCTGTAATACTCTGGGAAAGCACCCCCTGTAAGATGGCTCCCAGGCTCGGTTGTACGTCTTTTACTTCCGCATAGAAGTCATATGCTTTTTCGTCTCTTGTTGTTGCTGCAGGTACCACCTTTGCTATTTCACTTGCAACTTCGTAATACTGCTTCATAACTTCATTCGTCATATATTTTTCATTGACGCTCGGTACGATTGAAACATAGTTACCGTCGGATACACAGCCGGACTGATATCCGTAGTCTTCATCAAACAGAGCCATTAAATATTCCGCCGCCTCTTTCGGATGCTTGGACTGTTTATAAAGTCCCATCCACGGAGCACTTTCTACCTGCTGAACACCGCCCTTTACTCCACTGTCCGGAACAGGAACTGCCATTACTCCATATTTTAAGTCTGGATAACTCTGCGCCCACGGCGGAATACACCACATACCCTGGCAGAGGAAACCTGCCTGTCCCTGAGCAAACATCTCCCTTGCCTCGGGAGCGCTGATATTCACAGTATCCGGATGAATACTTCCGTCAGAAACCAACTGTTCCATCAGTGCCATTGCCTCATTCATGGCTTCGCTGTCATATGGAGCCTTCCCATCTACAGTCAGCACCTTGGCATTGGGAGCGACTTTTCCACCTCCCACAGCAGCTAAGGAGCGAGCCAGAATATCCAGACGATTTAGCTGTTTTCCGCCTTCAATCAGACCGAATACCTCACCGTTCCCTGTTTCTGTTATCTTTTTACACGCCTCTGCAAATTCAGAATACGTCTCCGGAACCTTGGTAATACCAGCATTGTCCAATACATCTTTGTTATAGAAGAATAAACAATTTACGACCGGCATATTTTCCGGAATTGTATAGAGTTCTTCCCCCTTCATAGTCACTCCCTCTTCAAAAACAGACGGATCCAGTGTATTTAAAAATTCCTCTGTCACGTAGTCATTCAGCGGCTGGTACCACTCTTCCTTCAGTGCGGTGCTTAAGGTCATGCCTGTTGGAATCGGGAATAAATCTGGTCCATCTCCTGATTTGATCATTGTAACAATCGTATTCTTAAACTGATCAATCGTCAGCATCGTGTATTCGATGGTGATATTGGGATGATCCTCCATATACTTCTTGTTAAATTCCTCTCTTCTTGCCAGAGAACTGTCGCTCCAGTCCACAATCCGCAGGGTAATCTTTTCATCCGATTCAGCCGCCGTTGTATCAGAACTGCTGTCCTTAGACGAAGCTTCCGTCTTCTCCTGTGTGGGTGCTGCTGTCGTGTCGCTTCCCCCCGTACTCGGCATCGCACAGCCCGTCATGGCTGTTACCGTCATTGCAATTGCCAGTGATAATGCCCCCATTTTCTTCAGTTTCATAAAATACTTCCTCCTTTTATTTATATTTTCCAAGCGCTTGAAACATATAGCCCTTGTAATTCTCCACTCCCGGCTGGTTAAATGGATTTACCCCCAGCATGCTTCCGGAAAGGTAGCATGCAAATTCAAAAAAATAAAACAACTGGCCAAAACTGTATTCGTTCAATTCTTTAATCTTCAGCCTGACACATGGAAGCCTCTCACTGTGGGCCTGAAAGGTAGCTAAAAACGCAGCTCTGTTGACCTCCCGCAAATCCGCCCCGTTTAAGTAATCAAAGCCGTCGTCCACATCATCCGCCTCAAGAATCAGTTCCTCATCCGGATTTTCAATATCCAGAAATGTCTCAAACAGTACCGGGGTCCCCTCCTGTACAAACTGGCCGATCGAATGCAAATCTTCCGAATATTTTACAGCCACCGGATACAGCCCTTTTCCGTCTTTCCCCTCGCTCTCCGCAAACAGCTGTGTCCACCAGCCATTGAAATACTGATACCTCGGTTCAAAGGAAGCCAGCATCTCCATGCGGAAACCTTTCTGATACAGAACATTACGGATTGCGGCATACTGGAAGGCGCTGTTTTCTGCCCCTGCTGCCGTCTTTAAATTCTGCTCCATATCCCTGGCGCCGGATACCATGGCACGAATATCAATTCCCGCCACCGCGGCCGGGAACAGCCCGACATTGCACAGGGCGGAATACCGTCCCCCTATGTCTTCCGGGAAGTCAAGAAATGTATAACCGTGAGCCACACACAGCTCCTGCAGCTCACTTCCTCTCGTCCCGGTTGCGAATACCCTGCTGTTGTAGTCTGCCCCATAGCGTTTTCTCAGATACTGCCTGAGAATCCGGAAACCGATTCCCGGTTCCATGGTCTCAAAGTTCTTGGCAATGACATTTATATATACGGATTTCCCGTCCAACTGCGCTAAAATCTGCTTCATATACGCGGAAGATATATTGTTTCCGGCGTACAGAACCTTTACCTTACTCTGGTTAGGCAGCGCACAGGTCACTGCCCTGGCCGCCTGATTGGAACCCCCGATCCCGATTACCACGAGGATATCCCCATCGTCCCGGACCCTTTTTGCGAAAGTCTCGATCTCAGCAATCCGCTCTTCTCCGGCCCACTCATCCACGCTGAGCCATCCAAGACTGTCACGATACTGCTCTTCTCCGGCCTGTGCCCGGGTCAGGATTTCTTTCTTCTGTCTCATGTACTCGTTCAGTTCTTCACAAGACGCCTGCCCGCTTCCGTCATAGAATTCCAAATGTACCATACCGATCACCTACCCAAGAATTTCCCGAACATACGAAACTGCCTTCGTATACCGTTCAAAGTCTACCTTTCCTTTTTCATATTCAATGACCGCCCAGCCATTGTCTCCGAAATTCTTATTAATCACAGACATCAGATGATCATAATCCATATCACCGGTACCTAAGTCCACGTAACTCTCCTGCTTCTGATCAAACGTATGGCATTTCTCCATTATTTCCTTTTTAAAATCGCGTAAATGTACGTAGCTGATCCGGTCCGGATACTTCTCGATCAAATCTGCCGGGTCCCAGCCGCTTCCTGCCGCCCAGCCAGTATCCAGTGCAAAATGCACCCGGGGTGCTTTATGAATCAATGCCATAAACAACAGGCCGTCATGGTCAAACTCCCAGCAATGATTATGGTAATTAATAAATACCCCCTTTTCTCCGGCCTTCCCTGCAATCTCATTCAGCTTTTCAGCCATTTTTTCAGCTGACTCCGTATCGCTCAATCTGGAATCTACGGGTTCCTCCGGGTGATGGGACGGATCCTTTTGAGCCGCACCCGTAAAAATAATATTCTTATTCGGCATAACCTGCAGAAATTCCACTGCCTTCCCAACCGCATCCTCCACCTTCTGCGGATCATCCAGCAAATCGGTCCACAGCGCAGATACATGAAGTCCTGCCAGCTGCAAATGATACTGATCCAGCAGTTCCTTCAAATAACTGCTCTTTTCGACTCCGAAGAAACGCGCGCCGATCTCCACGCCCTGGCATCCGGTCTTCTCAAATTCCTTTAATACTTCTTCCGTTTCCTTTGCGATCCTGTCGGTAAACAGGACGGCATGACAGCCTATTTTCATTCTAAAAATCCTCCTGGTCTATTCAAAATCGTAACAGTTCAGACGGCTCATCGTCCGAGCTGTTACTCAAAATCAATGGGAACACTGCATCCGCAGTCTGAAGACTCCTGCAGCGCGTCGATCAGCTTCTGAATATAAATGCCTCTCTGGAAGTCTGTATCCACCGGCGTTCCTTTTTCAATTGCATCAATAAACTGTTTTATCTCAAAATAGAAATTGATTGCAAACGGTGTTCTCGGAACATTTTCATTGATCAGATACATCTCCTCCGGAACCTTTACGCACTCCGGCGCGCCTAAATATCCGCCCTCCGGATCTTTCTTCTGGATCTGCAGTGAGAAATGGTCGGCACCGTCAAATACTGCGTTTCCGCCGCTGCCGTATACCTCCACCGTATGTCTGCTGCCGATTCTGCTGGCCGTGTAGGAGAGCAGGACGCCATCCCTCGTTCTGGCAGAGAACATGGCCACATCGTCGTTATCCACACTGCCCCTGCCGTTCCCATGTACCCGGTCGCGTTCCTCCACCATAATACCGCTCATGCATTGTACCTCGGTGATCGGTCCCGCCGTGTCGCGGATCAGCATATCGCCAATGTCCAGCATATGGCTTCCAAAGTCCGCCATGGCTCCAGGTCCCGATAACTCCTTCTGCATCCTCCATTCCAGCTTTACCTGTGGATTGGCTATTCTGTTTCCGCCAAGGGACTGGCGAATATAAAATATCTTTCCGAGGGAGCCGTCATCGATCAGCTTCTTCAAATACATATACCCGGGAATTCCGCGGTAGCAGAGCCCGATCATGCAGACATTGCCGGACATTTCCGCATAATTTAACGCTTTCTGGCATTCCGCCGCATCGACTCCAAACGGCTTCTCACACAGGACGTGTTTTCCCGCCCTCAGAGCCTGAACCGTTAATTCAATATGGGAGGCATTGGGGGTACAGATGCTGACTGCATCCACCAGATCCAGAAGTTCTTCAAAGCTTTCGCAGGCCCTTGCCCCCTCCAGTCCGAATTTCTCTATGTAACCGGCGGCTCTCTCCCTGATAATATCGTAAACGGCCGTAATCTTCGCCTCCGGCACTCTTAAATACCCGTCAATGTGGTTGCCTGCGATTCCAATCGTATTTCCAACGCCTACAATTCCTACTCTTACCATTGTTTTTCTCCTCTCAACGCTTTCCTATAAATGCCTTTAAATATTCTTTTCCAAGTATCAGACCATTCTCCACCAGTTCCAGCGAATCCTCGTAATCCGGATCCTCGTGTTCGATGCTGACAGTTCCCTGATATCCTGCTTTTTCCAGTTCTCCGGTCAGCTTTCTCCAGTCCAGAAGTCCATGGCCCGGAATCCGGTAGCTCCACCAGCTGAAATCTGTCAGAATCCCGCACTCCTTCAACCGCTCTTCTTTTATCTCCGTATCCTTGGCATGGACATGGAATATCCGGTCCCCGAACTCCGCCACCGGAGCATACGGATCGATAAACTGCCATACCAGATGGGAGGGATCATAGGCCAGCCCCACCATTTTGCTGTCCAGCCGTTTTAAGATCTCTCTCCACATCACCGGAGAAATGGCGATATTTCCCATCAGCGGGCAGTTCTCAAAGGCCAGCTTTACATTCTTCTTCTCTGCGTATTCTACAATGGGAGCAAAGGTCTCCACAAACTGATTCAGGCTCCGGGCTGGTGTCCTGCGGATCGAATCCGCCTTATCATAGATCCCCTCCTCCAGGGTCTTATTAATGCCCGTAGAAGTCACGATCTTTTCTATTCCAAGATCGCCTGCAAATGCAATCCTCTTTTTCAGTTGCGCAATATGCGCTTCTGCTTCCCCGCTGTCTGTGCTGAGAAAATTTCTGCAGTAGGTAAGAGATGTTATCGCCACCTTCCCCTTCTCCAAAACCCGCTCAAACAGTTCTCTCTCCATCGGAACGGTAGGTCCCACTTCCAGGTCTTCAAAGCCCTGGGCCGCCGCCCATTCCGCAATTTCGTCCAGATGCACCATCCCTTTTTTCACAAGGATGTTTGTCATAAAACCAAGTCTCATCTTATTCCTCCTCGTTATGAGCACTCATTAACTCTTAACCGCTCCCGCAATGCCTTCCACGAAGTATTTCTGCAGACAGATAAACAACAGAATGATAGGAATAACCGCAATCACGCCGCCGGCCGCGATGCCGGTCCAGTCAACGGTATTTTCACCTTTAAACGCGTACAGTCCGACAGCCAGAGTACGGGAAGACGGGTTGTTCAGCGTCAGTACCAATGGAAGCATAAATGCGTTCCACGCCCAGATGGTCTCCATGATGACTACAGTAGTTGCAATCGGCTTCGTCAGCGGCATCATAATATTAAAGAAGGTCCGAAAGAAATTACAGCCGTCCACCTTTGCCGCCTCTTCCAGTTCTCCGGGTATCTGCTCGAAAAAGCTGGAAAACAGAAGAAGGAAAATGACATGAGCGCCCCCGGCCTGTGCCAAAATCAGCCCCAGCTTCGTACCGACCAGCTTCATACTCTTGATTACCTCATAGGTAGGTATGATCGTACTGACTAGCGGTATCGCAATGCTGCTCATGAAAACCATCATCACCACTTTCTTGCCCACAAAGTTATATCTTCCCATCGCATACCCGGCAAGCATGGTCATAACCAGCACGAGAAACACTGCGAAAAATGTTACGATTACCGTATTAATGAAATATGTACTAAAATGCGCCTTCTCCCAGATTCTGGTGACATTGTCAAAGGTGGGATTCTGGGGAATCAGTCCCAGTTTATTTTTAAAGAATTCGTTCTGGTCCTTGAAGGAAGCGGATATCATCCACAAAAACGGATAGATCCATGCCAGGCCGATTATCAGCAGCAATCCATGATTCAGCAGGGTCTTCACCTGTCTCTTTGCCTTATCTCTGTTCATCTATCTTTACCTCCTGATTTCCTGACATCTATACGCGCCTGCTGTTCAAACGCGCCTTGATGATATTTAACACGACACCGATCACAATCACTGCGATTCCAAAGAGAATTGCCGCCGCGCTGGCATATCCCAGTCTCGGCATTCCAATCTCACTGGAGAACGCCGAACGATAAACGTAAGTGGCTATAACATCGGTCGCATAGAAAGGGCCGCCTTCTGTCATCGTCTTGACAATATCGAATACCTTCAGGGAATTGATCGCGCACAGGATTGCGATGATTCCACCGACCGGTGCGATAAGCGGAAGGACGATATGGATAAATGTCTGGAATCTGGTAGCTCCGTCCACGGTGGCCGCCTCGTACACGTCCTTCGAAACGCCCTGAAGTCCAGCCAGCCAGTAGATCATGTAAGTACCGCAGTCTTTCCAGAGAGAGATGAGTACCAGCGTCGGCATGGCGTATTTTGCATTTCCCAGGAAATTAATCGGCGTCTTGATCAGATGAAGCGTGACCAGTAAATGGTTAATCGGCCCCTGGACACCCAGCAGGAAGATCATGATGATACCGACGACTGACGCTGTGGTGACAACCGGTATAAAGTACATGGTCCGGTAAACAGTTCTCCCCTTCAGCGCCTCGTTGTTCAGCATATATGCCAGGAACAGCGATACCGCCAGCTCTAAGGGAACGATCATGATTGTATATTTGAAGCTGTTGAAAAAGGCATTCCAGAACAGCTCGTCATGAATCAGTTCCACGTAATTCTGAAGTCCGATAAAAGCCGCATGGCTCGTCAGACCCGACCAGTCCAGAAACGAGTACTGGATACTGCAGATGATGGGATATCCCTGAAACAGGATATAAAAAATAAGTGACATTGACATAAACAGCCAACACCAGCCGTTTAAGATCAGCTTCTCCCGGCGTTTATTCCGTTTTGTGACAGCTTCCACTCCCATATTCTCCGTCTTTGCTTTCATAATCCACCTCACAGATAAAATTTCTTACGGTTTGAATTAGTTTTTTAATTTAATTAAATAATATCATTGTGCCTATTACTTGTCAATATATTTTTTAATTTTTTATTGATTTGATAGACGGAAATCTTCTTATAAGTCCTCGCAAATGTTTATAAAACCTTGCGAAAATGGCTTAAAATCAAGGTTTTCCGCATATCGTCATTTATCTTGCCGTATCTCCACATAATCTCGTTTTGTAAGCGCGGGCGGCAAAAAAGCGTCAAGCGCAGCACCGAAAATTAAGGAGGACGACATGAAAAACGCACTTTTAGACAAGGGTATTATACTCCCGTCCGGCGAAATCAACAAGGATAAAATCAACCTTGTAGCCGGAGCAATCACGCAGCCGTTGGCTGAAATGGTATGGGTAACGACAGGCGGCGACATGGAAACCATTAACCGCTTGACGGACGTACTTGTAACCATGAACACCTCCGCAGACAGGGAAAAACTTTTTAAGGTTGTCAAGCTGCTGTACGGGCTTATGGGCTTGCCCTTTTCCGAGGAAGCCGAGCCTATGGGCGCAGACCCCGCCGTTTTGGAATACTTCCTGTTTTCCCTTACGACTGACTTTGGCGAAGTCATGCAGGACATAATCGCTGACGACAATTAAATACAGACCCGCACAGGCGGCGTTTCTCACTCCCACACCGGGAGAACAGGAACGCCGCTATTTTTATGCCCTCATGTTACGCAGTAGGGGCAGAAAAAGCCTTGATTTATGCGGCTTTACAGGCGCGTTTTTTACACGGCAAGGGATTTATACCTAAACCCTTAAAATCGCCGTTCTACTGCGTAACAAATCCACAGCAAAGGAGTGATGAAGCTATGGCAGTTTTCCGCGTGGAAAGGACAACGGGCTACACCGTAATGAGCAACCACCACTTACGCAACAAGGAGCTTTCCTTAAAGGCAAAGGGGCTGCTTTCTCAAATGCTGTCCTTGCCGGAGGATTGGGACTACACCTTGAAAGGCTTATCCCTTATCAACCGGGAGAAGATAGACGCTATCCGCGAAGCCATACGGGAGCTTGAACGCGCCGGGTATATCGTCCGTTCAAGGGAACGCGACGAAAAAGGACGTTTGCGGGGCGCGGACTATGTGATATTTGAGCAGCCGCAGCCACCTACGCCGGATTTACCTACATTGGAAAATCCAACATTGGATAATCCTACGTTGGAAAATCCTATGTTGGAAAACCCTACGTTGGAAAATCCAACGCAATTAAATAAAGATATATCAAGAACTAACTTACCAAAAAAAGAAAAATCAAATACGGATTTATCAAGTACCCATTCCATTCCTATCCATTCCGGGCGGTTGAAACAAACGCCTATCCCTCTGCCTTATGGCGAGGACGAAGCGGCAGGAGCCAACGGCAGCGCAAGCGCAGCCGAGGAAAGGAAAAGAACGGAAAGGAACGACGCTTATAGAGTGTATGAGGAAATCATCAAGGACAATATCGAGTATGACATTCTCTTGCAGGATATGAAGTTTGACCATGACCGTCTGAATGAGATTGTTGACCTTATCCTTGAAACGGTCTGTACGTCAAGAAAGAAAATCCGTATTGCCGGGGACGATTACCCCGCCGAGCTTGTGAAGTCAAAGTTTATGAAGCTGAACAGCGAACATATCCGCTTTGTGCTTGACTGTATGCAGGAGAACACCACGAAAATCCGCAATATCAAGCAGTACCTAAAGGCGGTGCTTTTCAATGCCCCGTCCACAATCGGCAGCTATTACACTTCCCTTGTCGCTCACGACATGGCAAGCGGCGCATTATCCGGCAAGCCAAAATACGGCGACCCGGACTATTACACCTGTAACGAGGGCGAAAGCCTGTAAATCAAAAAAGGAGGATTTACCACATGACACAGAAAACAGGAGCTTTGATTTTTGACGAAACCACTGACCGCTACGACATTCGTTTTGACCTCAACAGCTATTACGGGGGCTTGCATTGCGGGGATTGCTTTGACGTGTTCGTGCGCGGCAAATGGAAGCCGACCCGCATTGAGTACGGCGACAACTGGTATCTTGTAGGTATTCGCGCCGAGGACTTGAACGGGCTGCGGGTACGGATTTAACGGGGCGGCGTGAAGAACGGACGCCCTTTTTTCACGCCCAAAAGCGGCGTACCACCTTAACACTATCACTACCGGGAAAGGAGGACGGTAAACATTGCAGGAAGAAATCAACGAAAAAGTGGTTGCGCTCTCTGTCAAGGGGGCAAAGCTGACCGCTGAAATGCTGCAAAAGGCAATCAAAGCCATGCTTGCACAGGTAAAAAAGCAGCAGGAAAAACAGCCCCACGGAAAACAGACGCTAAAGCAGCTTGCAAAGCAGAACGCGGGGCTATCCAACATTGAGATTACCGAGGGCAATATCAAAGCCTTTGAGCATACGGCGAAAAAATATGGGATTGACTTTGCCCTAAAGAAAGACAGCACCGAGCAGCCGCCCCGTTACCTTGTCTTTTTCAAGGGACGGGACGCGGACGCGCTGACCGCAGCCTTTAAGGAGTTTTCCGCAAAGAAGCTGACACAGGAACAAAAGCCCTCTATCCGCAAGGCGTTAGCTGCGTTTAGGGAAGCGGCAAAGCAGCTTAACGCCAACCGCCAAAAGACAAAGCACAAGGACAAGGAGGTATCGCTATGAAGCCAAACATCAAGAAGCTGCTTATCCTAAACGCCCCCTATCTGCTCTTTGTGTATCTCTTTGATAAAGTCGGACAGGCGGTGCGGCTCTCTCCGGGGACTGACCTCTCCGGCAAGCTGCTCTCCATTGGCGACGGTTTTACCGCTGCCTTTTCAAATGCGCTGCCGAGCATACACCCCCTTGACCTGCTTATCGGCATTGCGGGGGCTGTCATTATCCGGCTTGCGGTATATGTGAAAGGCAAGAACGCAAAGAAATACCGCAAAGGCATGGAGTACGGCAGCGCACGTTGGGGCAATTCCGCAGATATAGCCCCATATATCGACCCTGTATTTGCAAACAACGTGCTGCTGACGCAGACGGAACGGCTGATGATGTCAAGCCGCCCGAAGCAGCCGAAGTATGCAAGGAACAAAAACATCTTGGTTATCGGGGGAAGCGGAAGCGGCAAGACAAGGTTTTTCGTGAAGCCCAACCTTATGCAAATGCACAGCTCATACGTTGTCACAGACCCGAAAGGCACCGTCTTAATCGAGTGCGGGAAGCTCTTGCAGCGGGGCGGGTACAAAATCAAGGTGCTAAACACAATCAATTTCAAAAAGAGTATGCGCTATAACCCCTTTGCGTATATCCGCAGCGAAAAGGATATTTTGAAGCTGGTAAACACAATCATTGCCAACACCAAAGGCGACGGGGAGAAATCCGGCGAGGATTTTTGGGTAAAGTCGGAACGGCTTTTTTACTGCGCCCTTATCGGCTATATTTGGTACGAAGCCCCGGAAAATGAGAAGAACTTTACCACGCTGCTTGAAATGATAAATGCGTCGGAAGCCCGCGAGGACGACCCGGAATTTCAATCTCCCGTTGACCTCATGTTTGAACGCTTGGAAGAAAAAGACCCGGAACACTTTGCAGTTAGGCAATATAAGAAATTCCTGTTATCGGCGGGCAAAACACGTTCCTCAATCCTCATTTCCTGCGGGGCGCGGCTTGCACCCTTTGACATTCGGGAACTGCGCGAGCTTATGGAAACCGACGAAATGGAGCTTGACACATTGGGTGACCGAAAGACCGCCCTGTTTGTCATTATCTCCGACACCGACGACACCTTTAATTTTGTTGTATCAATCCTCTACACGCAGCTTTTCAATCTGCTTTGCGACAAGGCAGATGATGTGTACGGCGGGCGGCTGCCTGTTCATGTGCGCTGCCTGCTTGACGAGTTTGCGAATATCGGGCAGATACCGAAGTTTGAAAAGCTCATTGCCACTATAAGAAGCCGGGAAATCTCCGCGTCCATCATCTTGCAGAGCCAGTCGCAGCTAAAGGCAATCTACAAGGACAACGCCGATACCATAGTCGGCAACTGCGACACCACCCTTTTCCTCGGCGGCAAGGAGAAAACAACGCTCAAAGAAATGTCGGAACTCTTGGGGAAAGAAACCATAGACAGCTTCAACACTTCCGAAACACGCGGACGGGAGCTGTCGCATGGGCTGAACTATCAAAAGCTCGGCAAGGAGCTTATGAGCCAGGACGAGATCGCCGTCATGGACGGAGGGAAATGTATCTTGCAGCTACGGGGTGTGCGTCCGTTTTTCAGCGATAAATACGATATAACGCAGCACCCGAACTACAAATACCTTTCGGACTATGACAAGAAAAACGCCTTTGACATGGAGAAGCATTTGCGCCGACGCCCTGCAATCGTGAAGCCGGACGAAGTATTTGACTACTACGAAATCGACGCCGCCGACCTTTCATAAGGCGGCGCAGAAAGGAGGACTTTATCAGACGCAGGAAAACCGGGTATTGGGTGCGCGCCCCTACTGATGAAGCGCATAGCGGCAGAAGCCGCACACCCTTACAACTGAATACCGCCGCGCGGCAGGAACACAGGCAGCGCGGGGGCTTATGACCGCGGCAGTTATCAAAACTGACCGCCGTTTTTTATGCCCTTTTTCGGGCAAGCCGCACAGCGGCAGAAAGGAGTTTTTTATGGCATTTTTCAACAGCGCAGTAGGCGTTTTGCAGACACTCGTTATCGCTCTCGGAGCAGGACTTGGCATTTGGGGCGTTATCAACCTCTTGGAGGGCTACGGCAATGATAACCCCGGCGCGAAATCGCAGGGCATGAAGCAGCTCATGGCGGGCGGCGGCGTTGCCCTTATCGGCGGCACCCTTGTACCTTTGCTTTCCGGCCTGTTCGGTTAAGCTGCGGGTATAGCTTATGCAGAGCATACTTGACGCGATTAACGAATGGATAAAGGGAATCCTTATCGGAGCCATTAACGGTAATCTGTCAACTATGTTCGGGGACGTAAACGAAAAAGTCGGAACTATCGCCGCAGAGGTAGGCAAGACCCCGCAGGGGTGGAACGCAAGCATATTTTCCATGATACAGACGTTATCGGAAAATGTGATTGTACCCATTGCGGGGCTTGTCATTACCTATGTTCTATGCGTGGAACTTATCAGCATGGTAACGGAAAAGAACAATATGCACGATATTGACACGTTCATGTTCTTTAAGTGGTTTTTCAAGGCGTGGGTAGCGGTGTACCTCGTTACCCACACCTTTACTATCACTATGGCGGTGTTCGATATGGCGCAGCACGTCGTTTCCGGCGCGGCGGGCGTGATCGGCGGCAACACAAACATTGACGTTGACGCCGCGCTGTCGTCCATGCAAGCCGGACTTGACGCTATGGAAATCCCCGAACTGCTTTTGCTTGTCATGGAAACAAGCCTTGTGAGCCTTTGCATGAAAATCATGTCGGTGCTTATCACGGTTATCCTGTATGGCAGAATGATAGAAATTTACCTTTACTGTTCGGTATCGCCTATCCCGTTTGCAACCATGACAAACCGGGAATGGGGACAGATAGGCAACAACTACTTAAAAGCCCTGTTCGCCCTCGGTTTTCAAGGCTTCCTCATAATGATATGCGTCGGCATTTATGCGGTTTTGGTAAACAGCATGATTGTAGCGGATAACCTGCACAGCGCGATTTTCTCCCTTGCAGCCTACACCGTGATTTTGTGCTTCTCATTATTCAAAACAGGCGCACTTGCAAAGTCAATTTTCAACGCCCATTAAAGGGCATACCGTACATTCCCCGCAGAAAGGAGGTTTTCGCTTGGCGTATGTACCCGTACCCAAAGACCTATCCAAAATCAAAACCAAAGTCGCTTTCAATCTGACAAAGCGGCAGATTATTTGTTTTGCGGCAGCCCTCGCCATAGGACTACCGCTTTTCTTTTTGCTCAAGGACAGCACAGGCACAAGCATGGCGGCGTTTGCAATGATTATCGTCATGCTCCCCTGTTTCCTCTTGGCAATGTATGAAAAACACGGGCAGCCCCTTGAAACCGTGATAAAGAACGTCATTCAGACAAAGTTTATCCGACCAAAGGAACGCCCCTATCAGACCAACAATTTCTATTCCGTCATAGAAAAGCAACGAAAACTGGAAAAGGAGGTATCGGCTATTGTCAATGGCAGAACGAAAAACACAAAGCCGCGCAGTAAAAAATCCCGTTAGGCGCAAGCTGACCCGCGCTGAAAAGAAAGAGATTGCCGCCGTGATACAGGCGGCAAAGGGCGACGGGAAGCCCCACACCGCGCAGCAGACCATTCCCTACTTGCAGATGTACCCGGACGGGATTTGCAGGGTAACGGAAAAGAAATACTCAAAAAGCATTGTCTTTGAAGATATTAACTATCAGCTTGCACAGGCAGACGACAAGACCGCCATTTTTGAAAACTGGTGCGATTTTCTCAACTACTTTGACGCTTCCGTTTCGGTGCAGCTCTCTTTCATCAATCAGGGCGCAAGGCAGGAAAAGGCACAGGCGGCTATCCAAATCCCGGCGCAGGACGACGCTTTTAACTCAATCCGCAAAGAATACGCGGATATGCTGAAAGCGCAGCTTGAAAAAGGCAACAACGGACTGGAAAAATGCAAGTACATCACGTTTTCCATTGAAGCGGATAACCTTGCGGCGGCAAAAGCCCGCCTTTCCCGTATCGAAACCGACGTACTCAATAATTTTAAGGTGCTTGGCGCGGCTGCACGACCTCTGAACGGGCAGGAACGCTTGAACGTGCTGCATGGGATTTTCCACCCGGAGGGCGAGCCGTTCCGTTTCTCTTGGGATTGGCTTGCCCCGTCGGGGCTTGGTACAAAGGACTTTATCGCCCCGTCCTCGTTCCGCTTTGGCGACGGGCGCACATTCCGCATGGGGCGAAAGCTGGGCGCGGTATCGTTCCTTGAAATCCTTGCGCCGGAGCTGAACGACCGCCTGCTGTCGGATATTCTCGACCTTGAAAACGGGATTATCGTCAATCTCCATGTAAAGAGTATCGACCAGTCCGAAGCAATCAAGACCATTAAGCGCAAGATTACCGACCTCGACAAAATGAAGATTGAGGAGCAAAAGAAAGCTGTCCGCAGCGGGTATGACATGGATATAATCCCGTCCGACCTTGCCACATTCGGCAGCGAAGCAAAGAACTTGTTGCAGGATTTACAAAGCCGCAACGAGAGAATGTTTCTGCTCACGTTCCTTGTGGTAAACATGGCAGACACGAAGCGGAAACTGGAAAATGACGTATTCGCCACGGCGGGCATTGCACAGAAAAACAACTGCGCTCTGACCCGCCTTGACTATTTGCAGGAAGCGGGCTTTATGTCCTCTATCCCGCTTGGGGAAAACCTTATCCCTATTCAGCGGGGGCTTACGACAAGCAGCACCGCGATTTTCATTCCTTTTATCACGCAGGAGCTTTTTCAGCAGGGCGCAGCCCTTTATTACGGGCTGAACGCGCTTTCCAACAACATGATACTCTGCGACCGCAAGCAGCTTAAAAACCCCAACGGCTTGATTTTGGGAACGCCGGGAAGCGGCAAATCCTTTGCGGCAAAAAGGGAGATTACAAACATTTTCCTCATTACCGACGACGATATTATCATCTGCGACCCGGAAGCCGAGTATTACCCCCTTGTGGAACGGCTACACGGACAGGTGGTGCATATCTCCCCGACGAGCCGCCACTATGTAAACCCTATGGATATAAACTTAAACTACTCTGAGGACGACAGCCCCCTTGCGCTGAAAAGTGATTTTATCCTTTCCCTCTGCGAGCTTGTCATTGGCGGCAAGGAGAGCTTGCAGCCCATTGATAAGACCGTCATTGACCGGGCTGTTCGGAACGTGTACCGCCCGTTCCTTGCAGACTCCGCCCCGGAGAAAATGCCGATTTTGGGCGACCTTTACGACGAGCTGTTAAGACAGCCGGAGCCGGAAGCCGCCCGCATTGCGTCGGCATTGGAGCTTTACGTTTCGGGCAGTCTGAACGTCTTTAACCACCGTACCAACGTGGAACTGAATAACCGCCTTGTCTGCTTTGACATTAAGCAGCTTGGAAAGCAGCTCAAAAAGTTAGGTATGCTCATTGTGCAAGACCAGGTGTGGAACCGCGTTACTATCAACCGCGCCGAGAAAAAGGCTACCCGCTACTACATGGACGAGTTTCATCTGCTGCTCAAAGAGGAACAGACCGCCGCTTACAGCGTGGAGATTTGGAAGCGTTTTCGCAAATGGGGCGGCATACCGACCGCTATCACGCAGAACGTCAAAGTGCGCCCAGATAGGGCGTTGTGCAAAGCAGTTTAAGGTACTGCCGCACACGGCAGTGTGCGAAACAATCTGCCTTACCGACTAAGGAGAAATCCTTTACGGGAACATCGCATGGCAGAAAAGGGAATAGCCACCAAAGGATTTAGGTGCGGCTGTTTTCCAATGTTAAGAAGATATGAGGATAAGATTGTGTTTATCGAATGTGAGGTTTAAGTTCCTGTTTTTTGCAGGTGTGGGAAAAATCCTGAAACCCATGTCATAACGCTGTCACGTTATCTTTGACGGCGTGACAACTGCCAACACGTTATGAAACAGGCGTGAGAACACGTCATAACGAACCGAAAGCATATCCGACAATCTTCACTTACCTAAGCACAACGCTAACTGGGGATTGCCTAAGTCCGGCTCATTTGCCGGATATGGTAACGGAGGCTCCGTAGTAGTCCGAGGAAGTTAATGGCTTCTACATGGCGAAGGGAGCCAGTTAGTAACATCTAAAATGTAGGAATGAAAGGGAGGAGAAACCTCAATGAAACCAACATCTGAAATTTTAGAGCGTATTGATAAGTGTTCAACAGAACATCAGGACGGCGTGTTTACGAAGCTCTACAGATATTTGCTCCGTGAAGATATTTACTACGCCGCCTACCAGAAACTCTATGCAAACAGAGGTGCAACAACACAGGGTATCGACGATGATACCGCAGACGGATTCAGTGACTTCTATGTAAAACAGTTAATCCGGTCATTAAAGGACGGAACCTACAAGGCTAATCCAGTACGGCGTGAGTATATTCCGAAGAAAAATGGAAAGCTCCGCCCGTTGGGTATCCCGTCTTTCCGTGACAAACTCCTGCAAGAAGTTGTCAGAATGATTTTGGAAGCCATCTACGAACCAACCTTTGACAGCCATTCCCACGGTTTCAGGCCGGGAAAAAGCTGCCATACCGCACTCCGTCAGCTTTCTTCTGACTTCACAGGTGTGGCCTGGTTTATTGAGGGCGACATACAGGGTTGTTTTGACAACATCAATCATGAAAAGCTGATTGAGATTTTAAGCAGGAAAATCAAGGACAGCCGTTTCCTGAACATTATTCGCCAGTTCCTAAAGGCTGGATACATAGAGAATTGGAAATACAACACCACCTACAGCGGCACTCCGCAAGGGGGTATCTGTTCACCAATTCTTGCAAATATCTACCTGAATGAGTTGGATAAGAAGTTCAGAGAGATAAAACAGCGTTTTGACAAACCGAGGTCGGCATACAATACGCCGGAATACCGGGAAGTTGATAACGAAATGAAAAGGCTGTCCGGCCGAATTAAGCACATCACAGACAGGGCAGAAAGACAGGAAATGATTGAGCATTTTCAGACGCTTAAAAAGTCCTTGCGATATTTGCCCTGTAAGCCTGCCGACAACAAGAAATTCACCTTTGTCCGTTACGCGGACGACTGGCTGGTCGGTGTGTGCGGCACAAAACAGGAATGTGAGGAATTAAAAGCGGAAATCGCTGAATTTCTAAGCACAGAGCTAAAATTGACCTTGAGCGAGGAAAAGACGCTGATAACGCACAGTTCCGAAAAAGTCCGCTTCATAGGATACGATATTTGTGTCCGTAGAAATCAGGAAGTCAAAGGTCACAGAATGAAAAATGGAACGTGGCGCAAGTCCCGTACCCTGCACATGAAAGTTGCCCTCACTATTCCCCATACGGAAAAGATAGAGAAATTCATGTTTGCAAAGAAAGTCATTCGTCAAAAGGAAAACGGGGAGTTCCAGCCGATACACCGCACGGGGCTTCTCAACATGGCGGATTATGAGATTGTGGAGCAATACAATTCCGAAGCAAGGGGATTATGCAACTACTACAATCTGGCGTGTGACTATCATACGCTGGACTACTTCTGCTACCTTATGGAGTACAGTTGCCTGAAAACCATTGCGAATAAGCACAAAAGCAGTATCCGCAAAATCATACGCCAGTACAAGGACGGGAAAACATGGTCAGTCCCTTATGAAACAAAAGCAGGGACAAAGCGTGTCCGTCCAGTAAAAATCGCCGACTGTAAGCGTGGCGAAGCGAGTGACATCATCTTCCAGAGAAAGAAATTCAACTGGAAAACCACAATCAGGCAAAGGCTTAACGCCAAAGTTTGTGAATTATGTGGTTCCAAAAACGCTGATTTGTACGAGGTTCACGTTGTACGTAACCTTAACGAATTGGGTACTTCTGATTGGGAAACCGTGATGAAAAAGAAACGGCGTAAAACACTTGTAATCTGTAGCAAGTGCCATGAAAGAATACACAAACACTAATCAATACGTTAATTACTGATGGGGAGCCGGATACTTCGAGAGGGGTAAGTCCGGTTCCGAGGGAGGGTGTAGGAAACCTGCTGCCAATGGCGGCAAGGCGCCTTTCCCCTACCCTACGACCTTTTAAGCAGCCGTGAAGTGGAGAATATCTTTGAAAACTCCGATTTTGTCCTCATGCTCAATCAAGCTGCCGGAGATAGGGCTATCCTTGCAAAGCAGCTCAACATTTCCCCGCAGCAGATGAAATACGTTACCCATACCGAAGCGGGCGAGGGGCTTATCTTCTACGGAAACGTGGTGCTGCCGTTTATTGACCGCTTCCCGACCGATACCGAGCTTTACAAGGTTATGACGACGAAGCCGGAGGAAGTGAGCCAGACATGAACACCGACGTAATCATCAACCGCGACGCCCTCTATGCCCTGCGGGAGCTTCCGAGCGAAAGCGTAAACTGCTGCGTCACAAGCCCGCCCTACTATGCTTTGCGGGACTATGGGCTTGACGCGCAGATTGGGCGGGAGGACACGCCGGAGCAATACATTGACAGGCTTGTGGAAGTGTTCCGGGAACTGCGCCGGGTACTCAAAGGCGACGGCACCCTTTGGCTGAATATCGCAGACACCTATTGCGGCACAGGCAACAAGGGCAGCTATACCGACCCCAAAAATCCCAAAGGCAGGAACGGGCAAACCGTATCTATCGCAAGAACGGCGGCGGGCTGCAAGCAAAAGGATTTAATCGGTATTCCGTGGCTTTTAGCTTTTGCCCTGCGCTCTGACGGGTGGTATTTACGCAGCGATATTATTTGGCTGAAAGAAAACCCCATGCCGGAAAGCTGCCGCGACAGACCGAGCCGGTGCTATGAACACATCTTTTTGCTTACGAAGTCAAAGAAATACTACTATGACGCTGCCGCCATTGCGGAGCCGATCGCGCCGGGAACGGCGGCGCGGTACCGTCTGGGGCGCGGCGCAGGACACAAGTACGCCGAGGAAGTACCGGGACAGGGCAAGGTACAGGGTATCAATAAAGCCCGAAGCGGCGGCTATTATGACGACGCCCTCATGCCGACCACAAGGAACAAGCGGGACGTTTGGCTTATCAATACCGTACCGTACAAGGGCGGGCATTTTGCAGCCTATCCCCCGAAGTTAGCGGAAACGTGCATACTTGCGGGCTGTCCGAAAGGCGGCGTTGTGATAGACCCGTTCTTTGGAAGCGGCACCACCGGGCTTGCCGCAAAAAACCTTGACCGCCATTATATCGGCATTGAACTGAACACAGAGTATTGCGCCCTTGCGGGGGCGCGGATTGGAGGAGGTGGTAACACTTGAAAGACGAACTAAAGCCCCGCGATAAAATCACGCAGAAAATGACCCGCGACGGGGCTATCGCGGAAAATCAGACCACGGGCGAAACGGAGCGTATCAGCAACCGCATACGGGACGCGGATTTACAAAAGACCCCGGAACAGCAGGCGGCACAGGACGCCATGCAGCTTCCCCCGGTATCTGATACAAGCCCGCTTCCCCATGCGCCGGGGGCAGCCCCCAAAGCGGACACAGGAAAAGCGGAGCGCGTCATGGAACGCCTTGACGCCGCCCACACCCGCAAGGCAAGCAAAAAGGCGGTACGCAGGGCGCAGGAGGAAGCCGCCGCACAAACAAAATCTTCCCGGCTGCAATTTACCGACGAAGAACTTGCCACGCCGGAGCTTGAAAAGTACATCAAGAAATCCGACAAAGCCGCCGACCGCTTGGATAAAGCAAAGTCAGCTATCCCGAAGCAAAAGAAACTGGTTAAGGAGCGTACCTTTGATGAAGCCACCGGGAAAGGCAAAACCCGCCTGCACTTTGAGGAACAGGACAAGCCGCCCGGATTTAAGGAGAAGCACAACCCGCTATCCCGCCCCGCGCAGGAAGCGGGTATTTTCGTCCACAACAAAATCCATTCTGTTGAAAAGGACAACTCCGGCGTGGAGGGCGCACACAAGACCGAGGAAGCCGCCGAGCGCGGCGTAAAGTACGGGGCGCGGAAATTCAAGCAGGGCTACCGCAGCCATAAGCTGAAACCCTACCGGGAAGCGGCAAAGGCTGAAAAAGCGGCGTTTAAGGCAAACGTGGATTTTCAGTATCACAAAACCCTGCATGATAACCCGCAGCTTACCTCTAACCCCCTTTCCCGGTTTTGGCAGAAACAGCAGATTAAAAGGCAGTATGCAAAGGCAGCGAAGCAAGGGGGCGCAAAGGGTATCAAAGCCGCAGCCGAGAACACACGAAAAGCGGCAAAAAAAGCCGCAGAGAAAACAAAGCAGACAGCGGCGTTTGTGGCAAGGCACCCGGCAGGCGTTGCAATCGCTGTCGGTGCGCTGCTTCTCTTTATCCTCATTATGTCGGGGCTGTCCTCTTGCGGGGCAATGTTTTCCGGCACCCTAAACGGCGTTCTTGGAACGTCCTACACGTCCGAGGACAGCGACCTTGTGGAAGTGGAAAATGCCTATGCCGGACTGGAAAGCGAGCTGCAACGGGAAATTGACAATATCGAGCGCACCCATAGCGGCTATGACGAGTACCGCTATGACCTTGCGAATATCGGGCATAACCCCCACGAATTAGCGTCCTATCTGACCGCGAAATACCAAAGCTACACCCGCGCCGACGTACAGGCAGAATTGCAGCGGATTTTTGAGCAGCAATACAAGCTGACCTTGACCGAGGAAGTGGAAGTACGCTACCGCACAGAAACAAGGACGGACAGCTACACAGTTACCGACCCGGAAACAGGAGAAACGACCACAGAAACCTACGAATATGAGGTTGAAGTACCCTACAACTATTACATTCTCCATATCAAGCTGACGAATACCCCGCTTTCTACCATTGCGGAAAACAATCTGACGCCGGAACAACTGGAAATGTACCGTGTGTACTTACAGACAAGCGGGAATAAACCGCTGATTTTCGGCGGCGGCTCTCCCGATACGTCCGCGTCCGAGGATTTAAGCGGCGTACAGTTTGTAAACGGCACCCGCCCCGGCAATACCGCCATTGTTGACCTTGCAAAACAGCAAGTCGGCAACGTGGGCGGCTATCCTTATTGGAGCTGGTACGGCTTTAATTCCCGTGTGGAATGGTGCGCCTGTTTCGTTTCGTGGTGCTACGGGCAGGCAGGGCTTTCCGAGCCGCGCTTTGCCGCCTGCCAGTCGCAGGGTATTCCGTGGTTTACCTCTCACGGGCAATGGGGCGCGCGGGGCTATGAGAACATTGCCCCCGGCGACGCTATCTTTTTTGACTGGGACTTGGACGGAAGCGCAGACCATGTAGGGCTTGTGATTGGCAGGGACGAAAGCCGCGTCTATACCGTTGAGGGCAACTCCGGCGACGCCTGCAAAATCAAAAGCTATCCGCTTGACTATGCCTGTATCAAAGGCTACGGGCTGATGAACTGGAACTGACTTATTTTCAAAATCGAAAGGAGAACAACATTTATGGCTATGAGCAAAATTGACCGTATCAACAAAGAAATCCAAAAGACCCGTGAGAAAATCACGGAGTATCAGAACAAGCTGCGCGGACTGGAAGCGCAGAAAACCGAAGCGGAAAATCTTGAAATCGTGCAGCTTGTACGCGCCATGCGTATGACCCCGCAGGAGCTTTCCGCTATGCTTTCCGGCGGCACTATCCCCGGCATGACCGCCGCGCCCGCTGAGGAAGCCGACTACGAAGAACAGGAGGACAATGCAGATGAAGAATAAAATCCTTAGAAGCCTTACCGTACTTTGCGCCGCCCTTATGCTCATGGGCGGCTTTTCCATGACCGCCTTTGCACAGACGCCTACGACGGAAGAAACCGACGACAGCGGCGTAATCGTGGAAACCGAGCCGCAGCCCTTAACCCCGGAGGGCAACATGACCCTTGTGGACGACATTGACGGGGACGCCGCCGAAGATAAGCAGTTTATCGTCGTGAAAAGCAAAGGCGGCAACTATTTTTACATTATCGTTGACCGGGCAGCCGAGGGTGAAAATTCCGTCCACTTCCTAAATCAAGTAGACGAAAACGACCTTATGGCGATTATTGGGGAGGAACAGACCGAACAGCCTCCGGCTGTCTGCAACTGTACCGAGAAATGCAAGGCGGGCGAAGTAAACACCGCCTGCCCTGTCTGCTCTGTCAACATGGATAGCTGCACAGGCAAGGAAGCCGCGCCGGAGGAACCCGCCGAGCAGGAGCAGCCCCAAAACAGCATGGGCGGGCTTTTGATTTTCCTTGTTGTGGGCTTGCTTGGCGGCGGCGCAGCCCTCTACTATTTTAAGTTTGTGAAACCAAAGCAGAACGTAAAGGGCGGCACCGACCTTGACGACTTTGAATTTGACGAATACGACGAGGACGAGCCGGAGGAAGAAGCTGACAGCGCAGACGCCGAACAGGAGGAAGAGGAAGCATGAAATTAGTGATATGTGAGAAGCCCAGCGTCGGGGCGGCGGTTGCCGCCGCCCTCGGCGTTACGGGCAGAAAAGACGGATATATCGAGGGAAACGGTTACCTCATTTCTTGGTGTATCGGGCATTTGGTACAGCTTTCCGAAGCTGCCGCCTACGGGGAGCAATACAAAAAGTGGACTTATGACAGCTTACCCATTCTGCCGCAGGAATGGCAGTACACCGTAACCGCCGACAAGGGAAAACAATTCAAAATCATAAAGGAGCTTATGCACCGCGCCGACGTTTCCGAGGTTGTCAACGCCTGCGACGCAGGACGCGAGGGCGAGCTGATTTTCCGCTTTGTCTATCATCAAGCGAGCTGCAAGAAGCCCTTTACCCGTCTTTGGATTTCCTCAATGGAAAACGAAGCAATCCGAAGCGGCTTTGACAATCTGAAGGACGGGCGGGAATATGACGCCCTCTATCATTCCGCACTATGCAGGGCAAAGGCTGACTGGCTTATCGGCATTAACGCGACCCGCCTTTTCTCCTGCCTGTATGGAAAGACCTTGAACGTGGGGCGTGTGCAGACCCCGACCCTCAAAATGCTTGTAGACCGGGACGCTGCCATTACAGGCTTCAAGAAAGAAACCTACTACCATGTGCGCCTTACTCTCCCCGGCGCAGAAGCGGCAAGCGCGAAGATCTGCGCCGCTGATGAAGCAAGCAGACTGAAAGCGGCCTGCGAAGCGTCGGCGGCTGTCTGTACTTCCCTTGTGAAAGAAAAGAAAGCCATAGCCCCGCCGAAGCTCTTTGACCTTACCTCTTTGCAGAGGGAAGCAAACCGTATTTACGGGTACACGGCAAAGCAGACCCTTGACATGGCGCAAGCCCTCTATGAAAAGAAGCTCTTGACCTATCCGAGAACGGACAGCAGCTATCTTACCGACGACATGGGAGAAACAACGGCGGGCATTATCAAGGTGCTTTGTGAGAAACTTTCCTTTATGGCGGGCGCGGACTTTTCGCCGGAGCCTGCAAAGGTGCTGAACAGTAAAAAGGTATCAGACCACCACGCAATCATTCCCACTATGGAGCTTGCAAAGGCTGACCTTGCCGCGCTGCCGGAAAGCGAGCGCAATATCTTAACCCTTGCCGGGGCGCGTCTACTTATGGCGACCGCCGAGCCGCACAGTTTTGAAGCGGTAACGGCGGTTTTCTCTTGCGCCGACCATGAATTTACGGCAAAGGGGAAGGCGGTAATCGCTGCCGGGTGGAAAGAGATTGAACGGCTTTACCGGGCGACCCTCAAAAAGAAGCCGGACAGCGACGACGAGAACGAACTTGTTTTAGACGTGCCGGACTTTACCGAGGGGCAGACCTTTGAACACCCTGCTGCAAAGGTTACGGAGCATGAAACGACGCCCCCGAAGCCCCACAATGAAGCGTCCTTACTTTCTGCTATGGAACGTGCCGGGAATGAGGACACCGACCCGGACGCAGAACGCCGGGGGCTTGGGACGCCCGCCACCCGCGCCGCTGTCATTGAAAAGTTAGTGGGAGGCGGCTTTGTGGAGCGCAAGGGCAAGCAGCTACTTCCTACCAAAAACGGCACAAATCTTGTGTGCGTCCTGCCGGACAGCCTTACCTCTCCGCAGCTTACGGCTGCATGGGAAAACAATCTGACGCAGATAGCAAAGGGCAACGCCGACCCCGACGAATTTCTGTCTGGCATTGAAGCTATGGCGCAGGAGCTTGTAAAAAAATATGCTTCCGTGTTGGGCGAGAAACAGGAGCTTTTTAAGACAGAGAAAACAGAGCTTGGAAAATGCCCCCGCTGTCAATCTCCTGTCTATGAGGGCAGGAAAAACTACTACTGTTCCAACAAGGAGTGCAGCTTTGCCATGTGGAAAAATGACCGCTTCTTTGAGGAACGCAAAACTGCCTTTACCCCGAAGATTGCCGCCGCACTTCTGAAATCCGGCAGGGCAAAAATCAAAAAACTGTATTCCCCGAAAACAGGCAAGACCTATGAGGGAACGGTACTTTTAGCCGACACAGGCGGCAAGTATGTGAATTACAAAGTAACCATTTCAAAGGGCAAAGAACTTGAATAGCAAGCATAGGAAGCGGGTACCCACTTCCGTAAAATCCCTGCTTTTCTCTGACGAGATTAGCGGGGATTTTGCTTGTTGGGAAGTTTCCCAAACCCTCTAAAAAAACGAAAGGAGCGAATGAATGAGCGAACAATTTTCTATTCTGATTGACAGCCGCAGCCGCTTTGACACGGGAGAACCGGGCGGCACATGGCTTCCCATGCCCGCCACAACGGAGCAGCTTCACAACGCAATGCAAGGCGTCGGTATTTCCGCAGACAATCCGCAGGACTTCTTTATCAATGGTTTTGCAAATACCGAGGGCTGCCCCTTTGATGTCCCGCTTTCCGTTATCCAAAGCGGGCGCATGGACGAACTGAACTATTTAGCCACCCTGCTTGATATGCAGCGGGACGAGGACAGGGAAAAGTTTGCGGCGGCGGTTACGCTTGGGGAACGCGCCGGGAACTTGAAAGACCTTATCAACCTTGCACAAAATCTTGATTGCTATTGGATTTATCCCACCGTCCAGAATGAGGAAGATTACGGCTATTATCTGATAGACGAGCTGGACGAATTGGAGCTGCCCGAAGAAGCAAAAAAGTATTTCATGTATGAGGAATACGGACGCGACGCTGCTATCAATGACGGAGGACGCTTCACGGAACAGGGCTACATCTACAACAACAAGAACACCTTTACAGAATGGTACAACGGGCGCGAAAGCGATATACCGAAAGAATATAAGATTATGAGCTTCCCGCAGCGGTCACGCCCCGACCCGTCAAAGGTAGAAATGGACGCAGCCGCGCCGGGAGTAAAAGCGGCGCAGACCGCCGAGCAGCCGCAGGAGCCGCGCCCGGTTATCCCTATCGTGCTAACGAGCGAAAAGCCTGCCGAGAAATTGAAAGAGATTACCGACCGACTGGAACAGGGCATTACGGAACTCTTTGACAGCGAGCGTTACAAAGAATATCTGCGCGTCATGTCAAAATTCCATAATTACAGTTTCAACAATACGCTGCTTATCGCCATGCAAAAGCCGGACGCTTCCCTTGTAGCGGGCTTTTCCGCTTGGAAAAATAACTTTGGGCGCAATGTGATGAAAGGACAAAAGGGTATCAAAATCATTGCCCCGTCGCCGTTCAAAATCAAGCAGGAAATGGAGAAAATCGACCCACACACGCAAAAGCCCGTTATCGGCAAGGACGGAAAGCCTGTAACCGAGGAAAAGGAAATCACGATACCCGCTTATAAGGTGGTATCTGTCTTTGACGTTTCCCAGACCGAGGGGCGCGAGCTGCCCGACATTGCTGTTGATGAACTGACGGGCGACGTTGACCGCTACAAAGATTTTTTCGCAGCCCTTGAAAAGACTTCCCCCGTTCCTATCGGCTTTGAAAAAATCGAGGGCGGCGCACATGGCTACTACCACTTGGAGGACAAGCGCATTGCCATTGACGAGGGTATGAGCGAGCTGCAAACCTTGAAAACGGCAATCCATGAAATCGCCCATGCGAAGCTGCATGACATTGACTTAAACGCTCCAAAAGACGAGCAGCCCCGCGTTGACAGGCGCACCCGCGAAGTCGAAGCAGAAAGCGTCGCCTATACCGTCTGCCAACACTACGGGCTTGATACGTCGGACTATTCTTTCGGCTATGTCGCCGGGTGGAGCAGCGGACGCGAACTTTCCGAACTGAAAAGCTCCCTTGAAACGATCCGCAGCGCAGCCGCCGAGATTATCAATTCCATTGACGGACATATTGCAGAACTGCAAAAGGAACAGGCGCAGACGCAGGACGCGCCGAGGGAGAAAGCCGCCATGCCGGAGTACATTTACAAGATTGAAGCCAACCCCCGCACAACGGGCGACAACGACCGCTTTTTCCTGCAAGCCTATCTCCCGCAGGAAAACGGCAGGGCAAAAATCGGGGACGTGCTGTATATCGGCAGCCTTGCAAAATGCCGGGAACTCATGGGCGGACTGAACGCCGGAGAACTGACGCAGGGAGAAGTAAAGGAGCTATATGCAAAGGTGCAGGACGCCGAAGCCGACAAAGACACCTTTTCCATTTATCAGCTAAAGCAAGGGGACGAAACGCGGGACTTCCGCTTTGAGCCTTACGACCGCCTGCAGGCGGCGGGAAATGCGGTTGATAAGTCAAACTATGAGCTTGTCTATTCCGCAGAACTTACGCCGGGTACTTCCCTTGAAGATATTTACACCCGTTTCAATATCGACCACCCGAAAGATTTTAAGGGACACAGCCTTTCCGTTTCCGACGTGGTAGTGCTTCATCAGAACGGACAGGACGCGGCGCATTATGTTGACAGTTTCGGCTACAAGGAAGTGCCGGAGTTTTTGCAGGAGAAGCAGCCGCAGCTTATCCCCGACGATTTGGAAACAGGAGAAACAATCAAAACACCGCGGGGTACTTTCTATGTAACCGCCATGAGCCGTGAGCAAATGGAAGCCGCCGGGTATGGGCTTCATCATCAATCCGACGACGGAAAATATCTGATTATGGGAAACGGCACAAGGGCGTTTGCCGTTGCTGCCGAGCAGCCGGAAAAAGGAAACCCGCTAAAGCACGTCGAGGACACAATCGAGCAGAACGACAACAACTTTGACGGTATCATCAACAACACCCCTACGGTTGACGAGTTGGAAGCAAAGGTAAAAGCCGGGGAACAAATTTCCCTTGTTGACCTTGCAGAAGCGATTAAGGCAGACAAAGAACACGGCAAAGAAAAGCCCTCTATCCGGGCGCAGCTTAAAGCCGATAAAGAACGGGCGGGGAAAAAGAAAACCGCAAAAGCAAAAAATCACGATTTGGAGGTATGAGCATGAATAGATTGACTGTTGAGGAAACAAACCTTTTAAGCATTTACCACGAGGGAAGAAAAGCGCAGCTTGTAGAGAACATGACCGCCGCGCTGCCTTTCATGGACGAGGATATGCGGGAGCTTGCAAAGCGCACCCTTTCCAAAGTGGACGCGCTGACCGAAGCCGAATACCGGGAGCTTGCCGTTTATCCCGCTGATGAAGTATGACCGGGATTAAGCGGCTGACGCCGCCCCAAAGCCGGAAAGTCAATGCCCTTGTTCGCCGGGAGTGCTGCAACTGCGATAACGGCAACTGTATCTTACTGGACGACGGGGACACTTGCGTATGCCCGCAGCTCATTTCCTATTCGCTGCTCTGCAAGTGGTTTCGGACTGCCGTACTTCCTCTTGATAAACTGCTTTATGCAGAACTCAATCAAACTGAGGACAGAAAGAAATGTACCGAGTGCGGCGCGTTCTTTGTATCGACTTCAAACAGCGTCAAATACTGCCCGGATTGCCGGAAGCGGATTACCCGCAGACAGGCAGCCGAGCGCATGAGGAAAAGACGCGCTCTTGTTACGCAGTAGGGGCGAAAAAAGCCTTATTTTATGCGGCTCTGACAGCCGTTTTGCAGGGCGGTAATATCTTAATACCTTTTCCCTTAAAATCGCGGCTCTACTGCGTAACAGAAATAGCAATTTGCACCCATAAAGAAAACGGGCGCGGTGGCCAACATATCGGCTGCCACGTCCGTTCTTTTTTGTGTTCATTTATCCGCGCTCTGTTCCCTTTGTCCGTTCCTGCTGACGCTCTATGTTCAAAATGCTGTCTATGTTCCGCTTGATAGTATCGTATTCCTTGACTTGCTTTTTCAGCTTCCCATAGTCGGTATACAGGGCTTCTTTCTGCTCTTGGAGCTTTGCATATTCCCCTTGCAGCTCTGCGAGGTTAGGGAGCTTGGAGATACCCGCCGCCTTTAGTGCTTTTGCCGCTGCTTCATGGAGAATTATATCGCTCTCATGGGCTGCCCGGTATTTCTCCCTATCCTTTGCTTTGCGGTATGCAGCATAGGCAGGCTTTGTCTTTTGATAAGTGGCGATGTGCTTCATCAGCACCGCCATGTCTGCAAGCCGCTTTTCAATTTCTTTCAAGCTGTCCGCTGCCTGTTCGCTTGCTGCGGTAACTTCCGCGATTTTTGCGGTTAGCTCTGCGTACTGCTCAATTTTATGTTCCGTCAAGAAATTCATGGTTTTTGCTGCCTGCTTCAGATTGTGGATTTTCGCCCATTGCTCATAGCCCCGGCTTTCCTGCGCCTTGATACTGTTCTGAATATCAATCAGCAGACTAACGCCGCCGCGATCTGCGCGTGGAGCTTTCGCAGCGCGGGCGCGTTTACCGCTTATCCGTTCTCTGATAGCTTCCTCTGTATAATCTGCGCCGAGGGTTTTAAGGCGGGTAAACCGTTCCTGTCCCGGTGCGCGGCATGAGATATATTTTCCCTGCTTTATCTCATAGCCCGCCGCCTGCAATTTGGATAGCAATTCCTCAAAACTTGATACTTGGGGAATGAGCGCGTCCACGGCAATTTTCAGCTTGCCTTTCCAACTGGTACCCGTTTTCTCTGCCTGGTACTCCGCATAGCTTTTTCCTTTGCTGCCCCTGCTCGGAACGACAACAGACAAGCCATGTTCCCGGCACAGCTTGTCGCTCATATTCCTTATGCCGTAATAGCTGCGCTTATTGGAATTGTACTTGTGGTAATCAACAAAATTGACCGCGCAAAAAATGATGTGGTTATGGATATGCCCCTTGTCTATATGGGTAGTTAGGACATATTCATGCTGCCCTTTGGTTACTGCGTCGGCAAGCTGCCGCCCGATTTCATGGGCGGTCTGATAGTCTACTTCTCCCGGCTCAAAGGCTTGTATCAAGTGGTGGGCTAAATTGCTGCCCTTATCCAACGCCTGCGACAGGGTAAAGGCAAACTCAATGTCTGCCGTTTCATAGGAGCAGCCAAAGGAGGACACAAGCATTTTTTCATCAGTCTTTGCCGGATTTTGGATATAATCAAGGGCTTTGTTTAGCGTTCCCTTAATAGGCTTAATCTTTGTAACCGCCATATTTCCGCAAGCACCCCCTTTATTTCCTCTATGTCCTCTTGGTAGACGCTGCCCGTACTGTTCACCCGCTTTGCAATCTGATTGACGTTGACGCCGATTTTCTGTATCTCTGCTGTCATTGCTTTTATGTCGGTATGGTCTACTTGCACGATATACCCGTCAATGGCAATCTTGCGAAGATAAGCCGCCATGTTCCGGGTGGGTATCAGCTTCATTTTTTCCAGTATTAAATCCCGTTCCGCTTCCGTTACTCTGAATTTGATTTGTACCGTTCTTTTCCGTCCGCCCATGCTTTGACGCTCCTTTCCGTTCCGAGGGTTTGGGATACTTCCCAACAAGCAATTCTGCCGACGCTGCCGCAGCGCAGGGCGGGCAAAATACGGAAGTGGGTACCCGCTTCCTATGCTTGCTATTCATCTTTTCGCTTTCTTCCACGATAAAGACGGGATTTTGCCAAACATACCCGCAGGAAAAGAAAAACGCTGCAATCCGCAAAGATTACAACGCTTCCTAAAATCCATATTCAGTTGTGCCGGACGTTCTCATTCGCCCTCTTTTTCGACTTCCGTTATCTCCTTTGCCGTAGCAGCAACGATACGCAAGCCCTTGTCGCTCATGCTGTCAAGCAGGGTATCAAGCTGCCGCCTCTGCGTAGACTTTTCGGCGTTATCATTCGGAAAGAAAAACTGGTCTACCGAAATGTGATAACGGGTAACGAGGTCATAGAAAACTTGCAGGCTCGGCTGCTGTCCTTTATTCTCAATATTCGCAAGATAGCGCGGGGATATATATAACTCGTCGCTTACCTTTTTGCGACTTTCCCCGTATTCGTTTCTCGCGGCTTTAATGGCAGCCCCGAAAGCCTTAAAATCGTACAACGGTACTGGTCTTTTTGCCATATTCATTCACCCTGTTACATTTTATAGTTCTCCTTTCTTTTTGGATATGTCTATATAGTTCCCATGATTAGCTTAAATAAGACATATTTGACGAAAACAAAAATAGCGTATATCGACATACAAAATGCCGAAATACGCTATCGAAAATTAAATGTATTATAAAATTGGCTCAATGACCGCTCGAAAATAACAATCTAATTCTTCCGGTGTTTGTTTCATTCGCCCCTTAATCCACCACAATACCATTTCCACAAAACTGCCGGAAATATGGTTGACTAAAAAATCCGGGGGAATATTAGTGTTGCATTTTCTGTTTTGATTGACAAACTGATTTTGTATCAATTCATTTAGGCTGTCTTTGAAATACCGTAGGAAAAGCTCACTGCTTTCGCAGGAGAGCAATTCGAGTATGTTGTTTTCATCTTCTTGCAAGTGCTGTAATAAGTGACAGAATACAGATTCCGGGGCGTTTCTGTCGGAATATAGTCCGTGAGTATGGGTGCAATCCATCGCACTACTGATAATGTGGCCGAAAAGTTCTTCACATAGGGCTTTCAGCAAATCGTCTTTTGTTTCAAAATGTGCATAAAAAGTAGTCCGTCCTACGTTAGCGGTATCAATGATTTCCTGTACTGTAATCTTGCTATAATTTTTTCCCGCCAAGAGCGTGCTGAACGCAGTAAAAATGGCCGCCCTTGTTTTCTGCTGTCGTCTGTCCATAAATAACTCCTTCCGTACAATTTTTCACAAATGTTCCATATGAAACAGGAGAGCGATATTATCCATTGTCTTTCTCCCTTTTCTTGCCTACAATAAAAGAGAACAAAATGTTTGTTATCAAATTTATTGTACGGCAAAATTCAACAGATGTCAAGAACAGGACTGTTTGAAATGTCGTGCGGATTGGAGGAAAACTTATGTTAAAGAAAATCAATAACTTTTTGGCAGGACTTCCCATGACTATTGTGGCCGGTGCATTTCTGCTGTTGGATTTAGTTCCACACTTGATAGAGGAATTTGGTGGTGCGCCGGTATCGCTTTTCTTTCTGCCGTTTGACCCGGCGTGGGTAACTATCGTTATCAGCGGTATTCCACTTTTGTATCTGGCAATATGGCGGATTATCCACAACCCCGGTATCAGCAAAATATCTTCCGCCCTTTTGATTTGTATTGCCATGTTTGCCGCTATTGCAATCGGTGACTTGTTTGCGGCAGGAGAAGTCGTATTTATTATGGCAATCGGTGCGCTATTAGAGGAGGCCACTACCAACCGAGCGAAAAAAGGATTAAAAAAGCTGATTAGCCTTGCTCCGACAATGGGACGCAGGCTAAAAGACGGAAAAGAAGAAATGATACCGGCAGAAGAAATCAGACAAGGAGATATTCTGCGTATTCTGCCCGGTGAAACTATCCCGGTTGACGGAACAATCATAAATGGCGAAACTTCGGTTGACCAGTCTATTATGACAGGAGAATCCCTACCGGTTGACAAGGGTGTTGGAGAAGAAGTTTTTTGCGGAACCATTAACCGCTTTGGTTCGATTGATATTTCAGCAACAAAAGTTGGGGAGAACAGTTCTTTGCAAAAACTGATACGCATGGTGCAGGACGCGGAGAATAAACAGGCTCCTATGCAGCGAATTGCCGACAGAGTAGCAAGCTGGCTGGTGCCGGTTGCCCTGCTGATCGCAATTCTTGCCTATGTGTTTACTGGAAATATCGTTACCGCCGTCACCGTGTTAGTTGTGTTCTGTCCATGCGCCCTTGTATTGGCAACACCAACCGCAATCATGGCGGCAATCGGACAGGCGACAAAGCATGGTGTGATTATCAAGTCCGGTGAAGCTCTTGAAAAAATGGGAAAAGTGGATACGATTGCCTTTGACAAGACCGGCACTTTGACCTATGGCCGTTTAGATGTCAGTGATATGATTTCTTTTGATGAAACAATCAGTGAAATAGAATTACTCTCTCTGGCGGCGTCTGCCGAATCCAAAAGCGAACACCCACTGGGAAAAGCGATTGTAGCGTATGCAAAGGCAAAAGAAGTTCCATTGGTAGAATCGACAACGTTCAGAATGACTACCGGCAAGGGAATTTTTGCGGAGGTGGACAACCGCAGCCTTCTTTGCGGCAACGAGAAATTTCTCATTGAAAACGGAGTTTCGATTGATGATACGATTCAATCGGCATTAGAGCGGCTGCGAACACAAGGAAAAGCGTCGATTCTGATAGCTGATAATCAGAAAAGTATTGGTGTCATTGCGCTGTCTGATGTACTGCGCCCAGAGGCGAAAGACATGGTTTCCCGCCTCTCGGATATGCAGACCCGTACCGTTTTATTGACCGGCGATAACCAAAAAACAGCGGATTATTTTGCAGAGCAGGTTGGTATCTCCGAAGTCCGGGCAGAATTGCTGCCAGAAGAAAAGGTAATGAATATCGAGAAATTACAGGAAGAAAAACATAAAGTTTGCATGATTGGTGACGGAGTAAATGACGCTCCGGCTTTGAAAACCGCTGATGTAAGCGTAGCAATGGGTAGTATGGGAAGTGATATTGCCGTAGACGCCGCTGATGTTGCGTTAATGAGTGATGATATATCAAAAATCCCGTATTTGAAACGGTTGTCTAATGCCACTGTTAAAACCATCAAGGTCAGCATTACACTGTCTATGTGTATTAACCTTGTAGCAATCATACTGTCACTCATGGAAGTATTAACGCCTACTACTGGGGCACTGGTACATAATATTGGCTCTTGTTTTGTTGTGTTGATTGCGGCACTACTTTATGACAGGAAATTTGATTAAAACCTACTCTTATCACAATAGGTTATAAAGCAAGACCGCACGTTTTTAATTATAGATTTCAATAAAACTTACTTTAGTACGTCAAACGGCGGTTTTGAATATTTAATCAAAGCCGCCGTTTTCCTTTTTTGAAAAATTAGGTTGCGGGGGGTGTGTTAAAGTCGCCCTTTTTTAAGGACATGGCGGTATCGAGGAGGTATCGCCGTGTTGCCATTCTTGCGACATAATTCGACAGCATATTACTTATTAAAAAAATCCCTTGCATTTACAGGAAACATTCCGGCTATGAATATGAACTTTCAAATCATCTGAATACCGCTTACATTTCCTATGCGCCTGTCTGCGCCTTGCAGACGGGCGCATTTTGTGTTTTTCAAAACTTTTTTGAAAAACTTTTCTATTCCGTTTGGCAAATCTGCGGTGCGTCCGTGGAAGGCAGCCGAAAGGGGATAAATAACCCGCCCCCGGGACGAAAGGGGGTGAGAACATGGATTATCCTAATCGGTTGGAATGGCAGACAAGATGTGAGTTTAATGCGTACTGCAAACGCACGCTACGCAACGAACTGATTGACGCCTGCCGGGAAAGCAAAAGTCGGCGAAAGCACGAAGTCAACTTTTCAGACCTTGCCCCGCATGAGGAAAAGCAGCTTTATACCGTTGACAGATATTTTGTCAATGAGGACGAGGACGCTTTTTGTGCAGGCGGTTTGAAGATTACGGCGAAGCTGCTTGCCGAAGCAATGCACTCCCTGCCGGAAGAAAAACGGCAAGCCGTTTTACTGTATTACTTTTTTAGCATGACCGACGCTGAAATCGCGGAGCTTATGAAAGTACCCCGCAGCACAGTACAGTATAGACGGACAAGCTCTTTTGAACTGCTAAAACGATATTTGGAGGAACGCGCTGATGAATGGAACGAATTGTAATGACAATGAGCGCGGCTTGTTACCCTACCCGGTCATTTTAGCCGCGACAAAGGGCGACCCCGACGCCATGAAAATTGTAATGCAGCACTACCAAAGCTACATAGCCCACCTGTCTATGCGGAAAATCCGTGACGAGAACGGCAATACCTATTACGGCATAGACGAGGACTTGCGCGAACGGCTGCAAGCAAAGCTCATGCAGGCTGTCCTTAGCTTCAAAATCTATAAGGACTAAAGCCGTATTTGCAAAGTGTTTCCCCTTTCCACTTTGCGCGGCTAAAGCACCTTGACAAAGAAAGCGGCGCAAGATAACGGCGGCGCAGTATAGGGTAAATCAGATACGTTCCTTTTGCGCCGAGCCATGCGGCGGGTGCGCCATGACGCAATCCCGGCGGGACTTCCCCCGCCCCGGATTGCCGAGCGACCAACACCGACGCCGGAAAACAGGTATAGCAGCCTGTCGGCGACAACGCGCAAAATACATAATGATACTCCCTTATAGCCACAGTCCGAGCGTTAAAAGCGTCGCAGGCAATGGGTAGGGCTGCGCGAGAACCGCGCAGGGGTGCAATTCCCGTGAGGTTGAGAAGCGAATCGACCGTCTGATGAAAACCCACTTTTCGTAAACAAACCTTTTGCCATTTTACGAAAGGGGGTAATCTCTATGGCAAAAAAGGAAACTACAAGCTATGCCGCCCCTTTGCTGCCTATGCTGAAAACAGTAGAGCAAATGAGCAAGGTTAGCGGCATTGGCGAAAACAAGCTGCGCGAACTTATGGATAGCGGCGAGCTTGAATATATCCAAAATGGAAACCGCCGCTTGATTGCCGACGCTGCTATTTGGGACTGGTATCACAGAGCAAAGAAAGCGGCGAAGCCCCCGGCAACGCAAGGGGGTTAAGCTATGGCAATCAGAACAAGACAAGCGAAAAACAAACGCGACAGTAACGGCGTACTGACCGGGCGACCGGGTACGGTTTACGACGTTGATATAAAGTACACCGCCCCCGACGGGGCAAAGAAATCCTATACCAAACGAGGATTTGCGACCAAACGCGAAGCGGCGCAGCATGAAGCGGAAATGAAAACGAAGCTCCAAAATCCGGGGCAGATCGCTTCCATTACTTCACAGCGCAAGCAGACCGTCGCCGCCTATCTCAATGATTGGGTGGAAAGCTATGCAAGAGTGAACTTGCGCCCCTCTACCTACGACGGGTACAAAAAGACCATTGCAAACTATATCAATCCATACATTGGCGGCGTTGCCCTTAATCAGCTTACCCCGGCTATGGTAGACAAGATGTTTCAGCAGATTATTGACAAGGGCTTGAAACCGTCCACCGCAGCCGGGGCAAAGCGCGTGTTGAGCGTGGCGTTGAGCCATGCCCGGAAATACCGCTATATTGAAACCAACGCGGCAAAAGATACCCTTACGAAGTTTGGAAAAGGCGATAAGACACCCGACCCCTACACGCCGGAACAAGTCAAACTGCTCATGCAGCGGGTAGAGGGGACAGTTTGGGAAATGCCCGTTATTCTTGGCGGGCTTTATGGTATGCGCCGTTCTGAAATCTTGGGGCTGCGCTGGCGCAATGTGGATTTGGAAAACAATACCTTTGACGTTACCGAGCAGCTCCCCTTTAAGGTGCCGCCGAAAACAAAAGTCATTGAAGAAATGGCACCGCCAAAATCCAACGGCAGGAAGCTACCGATTACCGAGCTTGCCCGTCCGTTCTTCCTCAAACAGTTTGCCATGCAGGAAGCGCAAAAAGAACAGGCAGCAAAGGAGGGCAAGCCCTACTACGACAATGACCTTGTTGTGGCAAAGCCCGACGGTGCGCCTATCAATGCGTCGTGGGTATCGTCGCAGTTTGGTAAACTTCTTGAAGATTTGGAAATGCCGCATATCCGTTTTCACGATTTGCGCCATACGGCAGCTACGAATATGCACCAACTGACAGGCGACTTCTATACCGTGGGCGAAGTCTTGGGACATACGCTTGCGGGTATCGGCGCGTCGCTTGGCTTATCTATGAACTTTGAAGCAGTAACCGCCCGATATGTTGATGTGCGCCTGGAGCGAAAAAAGGAGGTGTTGGACGCCTACCACGGCGCAGTAGAAAAAGCAGCCCCGGCACAGGCAAAGGAAGCAGGCGCGAAAAAAGAAAAAGGAACGACAAAGAAAAAACACAAGGAAATGGAGCTTTAACCGCCTTATCTTTTTACCACTTCTTATAGCCTTTTATATCGCCCCGTCGAGTTAGGGCGGCAAAAAAGCGTCAAACGGCATTTTTTGACCGCTGACGCAGGAACGCGAAAAGCCGCAAAAACATAGTGTTTATGCGGCTTTCCGGCGTTTTACCTATCAAATTTTATTGTGTGGAACGGCAGGAAATTCTACTATTTTTTATATATTTCTCACAAAAAAAGGGCTAAAACCACTTATGAAGTCCTGGTTCATAAGCAATTTCGGCCCTTTTCAAATTAAATTTTACTGCTAAAATCCTGTATAGTGCTGTCCTACCTCGATCACACGGTATACATCCACACATTCCTGGAACTCTATTTCATGCTGCTGCAGAAAGGTGCAAAACTCCGACCAGTATTTTCCCGCCTCTTCCCGCTCTCCTGCTGCCAGATAAAACAACGCCTTACCCAGACGCCTGATGTATTCGGAGTGATATTCCAGATGAATCCAATAGCTCCGGTTCTCGTCTCCGCAGCTTTTCATGTGTTCCCGGATAAACGGCAGAAACTCATGCGCCATTTTTTCAAGCGAAGCCATGCGGTCTGCCACAACACGGTTCTCCCGCGGCCCCTTTCCATTGAAATAATCACAGCTGCATAAGGCAGACACCGCCTTTAAGTACTCCCGTACCCGTTCGCCCTCACGTCCATACGCCGCCGAGAAATACTCTTTTTCCAGCCGCTCCTCTGAAAGGGACGGATCAAACAGCTTCTTACCCATAATGTAGTTCGGCAGTGCATTCGGAAGTGCCGCCCGAAGCTCCTGACAGCTGATATATCCGTTCAGCCCCATATCCCCCAGCCGCTCTATATCATGGCCGATGACCTCCGCCAGCCTGACATAGCCAAAATCTCCGTAATGAGCCCTGCCCAGCGGATAATCATAGACAAAGCTGTCCCCGTGAAATATCTCCTGCCACGCGCGCAGAAAAGCCATATTCTCATTCAAGTCCACCGGAAGCCGGATCTCATTTCTCCGGTATGGCATAACGGCTCCATACTCCGGACGGATTTGGTATGACTCCTCAAAAGTACGGCTGATCGGCGCAAACATCAGCACAAAACGGTCCGGGTTCTGAAAGCGCTCCTTTTGGGGCGGCCATAAAAGCTCCTGATACAGCAGAAATACGATCCGCATGGTGCTCCCTGCCTCCGTAAGCTTTTGATCGGCCAGATTTAGTATTCTGACGTACAGGTCGGAAAGAAGCTCCTTCTTACAGGAATCACACTCGCAAATATTGTTGTATTCATCGGCCAGCCATACGTGAAGATAATCGATATCCGGATTCTGAACCGCATACCGGACAATTTGATCGGTAAATGCGTTCATTACCGTTTCATCGGAATAGCAAAGATTTGTATTCATTGGAATTCCATGAAACAGCGCCCGTGTTCCATTCAGCTGTGCCATCATGCCGGTCTCTTCTCCGGTTGGCTTCCGAGATGCTGGCTTCCACTCCACTGCCGGAAATCCGATTACGTCACCGGTCCATCCGTGCCCCACCTGATGAAGCTTCAGTCCCCTCCGCTTCATCTCCCTGCGCACGGTCTCCGTATACGCTTCCGCCCGGTCCATATTAAATTCCTCCTCCGGAAGCAGCGGATTGTTTTCATGATGGTACCATCTGGCCATAAAGGTATAGGGAAGCTTAAACTGAAGGAAAAATGAGTTATATCCCATTTTGGGCAGCCAGTCAATGAAGTCCAGGATGTTTTCCAGCGAATCGGCACCCTCAATGCAGACTCCCCGATGGCGCAGGGAAGCCGTCTTTTTCTCAGTCATCGAAAGTGCATCCAGCCCGGACAGCGGCTCGATGACCTCAGACTTCTTCCCCGGCCGCAGGAAATGACAGCCGGCAGACTGGAGCCAGGCATATACACCGATCAGTACACTGCCCGGATTATTTCCGGCGATCAAACCTCCGTGTTCACCGGTATCAATTACATATCCATCAGGAGCCATGGCGGATTGTTCTGTTTCATGGCAGCTTTCCCCTCCTGCTGCCAGTTCCAGCCTCAGCCGATAGCTTCCCGGCAATTGAAGCGCATCGCTCTTCTCCTGCATCTTTTTCCAGTAATCCTTCAGCTCCTTTTCCGCAAACTGAAATACCTCGTAATTTTGATACGCGTTTTCAATGATTAATTCCAATTTATGACCCCCTTTCCCCTGACGGGCAGTCTAAAAATGTGTGTCCCACATGCCGCACCAGACATCCTCGTCGTATTTCCCCTCGAACGGAGCCAGCCCCGCAATACGCTTTACCGTCTCATCCACCGTTTCCGGCGTATCATTGTATGCGTTTACGAAGGCCGGTACTCTCGCCACATCGACGAGATGGTTCGTATAATTAAAGGATGTAAACACAGTGGGAACGTCATGTATGTACCAGGGATAACAGCTCGACATTGGATGCGGCCAAAGCAGCCTTACTGAATTAGTCTGTGCGAAGCTGGTAATATCCGCAAAGATCATCACCGCGTCGTACTTCGCCTTAAAATCCGCTATTTTCCCTTTATTGACGGAAGATACCATGAGCTCCGGCTCATAGCCGTATTTCTTTAACGCTGCCAGAATCCGCTCCGTAATCTGATCGCTTCCTCCCGACTGAACTCCCTGGCCGTAGGAAGAATTCAGACTTCCCACATTGCCGGACAGGACAAACACCCCGATCTTTTTATAGACCTCCGGAGACAGAGGAAGCTGTCCCTTCGCATTCTTAACCAGTGTAACAGCCTTCTGCGATGCCTCTCTCGCCGTCTTCAGATGCGCTCTGCATCCGATTCGCCCCAGTGCCTCCTTTCCCGGATGAAAACTGCCGCTCTCCTTCCTTCTGTGAAGCCCGATCGCCGCTTTGCAGGCCAGGATCCGGTAAATTGCCTCCGTAAGCCGCTCCTCTGTCACGATTCCCGACTTAAGGCCTGCTTTCATCGCCTCCAAGTCCTCTTCAATGTCATTGATTCCCAATATCATATCGCAGCCGCAGGCAATCGACAGAGGTATTGCATCGAAACGGCTCATTCCGTAATATCCCATCATCTTCGTCTGATCGGTTACTACAAGACCTTGAAACCCAAGCCGGCCGCGCAGAAGCCCCTCGATTAGCTCTCTGGAAAGGCAGGCCGGCTGCATATCCCGTTCCTCCAGCTGCGGATTCAGCTTCTTCTGATAGGCGGGAAGCGTAAAATGGGCCGCCATGATGCTTAACACACCATGATCAATCGCCGTCTGATAGATTTTCCCATACGTCTCATCCCACTCTTCACAAGTCAGGCCATTGTTTGAAATGACCAGATGCTAGTCTCTCTCTTCCCAGCCATCCCCCGGGAAATGCTTCAGGCACGGCACTACGCCGAACTTCATACCCCCCTTATTATATGCCTCCACGCAGTCGCTGACGAACTGCGGGTCACTGCCGTAGGCCCTCGTATTAATCAGACTGTTTCTCCAGTTGCCATAGATGTCCCCCACCGGACCAAACGTCCAGTTATACCCCACTGCAGATGTCTCACTGCCTGTAATCCGCCCCACCTCATAGGCATAACGGGCATCTCTCGTCGCCCGGACCTGCGCCCCGGAAGCCACCAGGGTTCCCCCTTTCAGCGCGCCGTTAGGACCGGACTCACAGTTTCCCGCGTAGAGATAAGGAATTTTTGCACGCTCCTGAAGCTCTGCCATGATATCCTGAGCCTCCTCGTTGCCATAGAGTGCGGCCCTGAACGGTATGGCCGCAAGCGGATACTCTTCCAGGAACTGAATCAGCTCCTCCCTGCTTTTTCCCATGAGCGGGTCTGCAAAGAGCTGGCATACCTTTTCATGCGGCGTCATGGCGGCCTCGGTTTCCTTTACCCACCGCTCCCCTGCTTCATTCAGATAAAACGGATTTCCCCTTAAATCAACCACTTGATCTGCCTCCTTCTCCTGAGTTTATTTTGATCGTTTGACTTATTTAATTAATTTAATTAAATATTATACTGTTTCTGGACTTTTGTCAATCGGGGATACCATTTTTTTCTTTTATCTTTCATGACATAGCGAAAAAGGCCATCCCTATAAACAATATATATGGAAAAAGCAACCCATAGAAAAAGCCCGGCATCGCTCCTTCTCAGGACCTTCTGCCGGGCCAAATAACAATCTGTTTAATTCTTCTTATACCGTTCAATCATCTCTTCCAGCGTCACCTGCTCCACTAACGGCGCCTTGCCGAAGGAGCCGAACTGTACGATCAGCGTTCCGACTACTTCCTTTACGCCGCGCTCAACGCAGTTTACAATAGCTGCCACATCGTCGTCCGGGATTGTTCCCTTCATAACCGTATCCATGATCGGGGGAAGGAATACCCGCGGGTCAAACTGGCTCTTCTTAGCCTCCAGCAGCTCGTAAATCCCGCCGATCGAAGCGCTGGTACGAAGCTCCGGATATTTTACAAACAGCTCCTTCATGTTTCTTGTGACTGCCAGACGGATATCCGTATCCACGTTGATCTTATTGATGCCGCACGGAATGGCTGCCTGCAGCTCCTCGATGGAAATACCGTAGGCATTCGTCAGTTCTCCGCCCAAAGCGTTAATCTCATCTACTATGTATTTTGGCACCGTGGAGGAACCATGAGATACGAGTGCGCCGAAGATGCCTTCATGGCTTAAGCACTCTCTGATCGCCGTGGCGATCTCTTTTCTCAGCTTTACGTCTTTTCCCTTGGAAGCGCCGTGCATGGTTCCGTAGGAGATGGCAAGCGCATCCACGCCGGTCTTATGGAAGAATTCCACTGCCTTTAATGGGTTTGTGTAGGTGGAGGACGCGGAGAATACATGATCTTCCACACCGGCCAGAACGCCCAGCTCTCCCTCTACGCTGACGCCTCTCGCATGTGCATATTTTACCACTTCTCTCGTCAGATCCACGTTCTCGTCAAATGGCAGGGAGGAACCGTCGATCATGACAGAGGTATAGCCGCCCTCGATCGCCGCCACACAGGAATCGAAATCACGGCCGTGATCTAAGTGCAGGACGATGGGAATATCCGAATCTGCCCCATATTTCTTTACGGCGTCCGCGATATTCTTCGCGCCGATCTTCTTGTCTTCCAGTGTCGCATTCATAAAGTCGGTACGGCCGCCCATAAAGCCGTTTGCTAAGTCTGCGCCCTGTAAAATGGCCGGGGAACGAAACATCTCGTGCACTTCAATGGCTGCTTTTGCCTGGGCTACCGCGTTTACATTAAACGCCCCCTGGCCGAAACCGTATTTTATCGTTGCCTCCATCAGAGGTCTTAAGGGAATCAATGGCATTGTCTGTATCCTCACTTTCTTTTCTGTTGCCAGTCTGTATCAATTACTTTGTTTTTCTCAGTCCGTCTTTGTATCTCTCAGTCCGTCAGCGCTGCCACGTAATCCGTCAGTGTCAGCGTTATATCCGGATGATTCTGCAATAAACTCACCGGGAAATCGGTGGACGGTTCCCCGTAGGCCGTGCGGCGCACGACCGCTCTGTGCCAGTTGCGGAACACTCCCAGACGGATCTTTCTCGCGTGGGCGATTTCGTAGATTCCAATCGTCACACAGTAACGCGGCATATCCTCCAGCGCTCCGCCGAAATCGCCGATGGCGTTAGCCGTTCTCGTCTCCGGTGTAATGGTGAGAACCCTCGTCTTCTGCGCCAGAAATTCCTCCGGTGAAAGAGACGGATCTGCCTCGTTAAACGCCACATGGCCGTTGATGCCGATGCCGCCGAAGGCAATATCGACGCCGCCCAGCTTCTCGATCAGTTCCGGTATGAAGCCCACATTTTCAGGGTCAGGGAATACTCTCTGATCTTCCGGCATGATGAGTTCCGGTTTGATCTTCGTATAGACAGTCCGTTCCATGAAGCCATGGAAGCTTAAGGGGTGATCCACGGGAATCCATTTTTTATCGTCGTCCAGATACTCGTCCATGTTGATAAACCAGGTATCCTTGAGACTTAAATTCCTTTCATTGACCATGTCTACGAAATAGGGGTACTGACCAACCGGGCCGACCGGGCAGATAAAAACAGTCTTCTTACCCGCCTGATTGTTTGCCTCGATCTCTTCAAACATCTCCTTTGCCATCGCCTGGAAAACCGTGGCGTTGTCCGGCATGCAGATCAGCGGGAGCCTGGGTTCCTTTAAAAGCTGCTCTTTGTTGTACTGGTAATATGCGTGACTCATCATTTTCCTCCTGTCTACTGTCGGAGGGACTGAAAATGCGTTAAGATATGCATTTCGCCATCCCGCCTTAGAAAAGAGAGTGTCTCTGAATTGGAAATAAAATTTCCGGGACACTCTCTTCACCTGTGTGTTACTTTTTACTCTTACTTGCCTGCTTCAATCATGTTATCCAGCATAACGTAATCGGCTACCGGAACTTCTTTCTCTACTGCGCCGGCCTTGATAAAGTTATCCTGCTGAATCTTGTAGTAATTCTCAACGGTGCCGTCTTTGGCGCCTTCTGCTACTTCTTTTCCTGTCAGCCAGTCTGCGTCGCCGCGCTGTGCGTAAACGCTGTCGTAATCGGTTGCTGTCTGCGTGGATACGTACTTGGCAACTTCATCGTAATGATCGTCTGCAGCATAGTCCATGGCTTTGAATAAAGCCCTTGTGAAGCGCAGGAGCTTATCCTGGTTCGCGTCTGCATACTTTGGTGTTGCAATCCAGCTTGCAAGGGATACTGTCGTATCAGAGAAGGTTAAGTTGTCACAGATCTTTGTGGAATCTTTTACTTCCTCTAAAATCTTTAAGCTGTTTGGTGACCATGTGGCACATGCGTCAACACCGCCGGAAATCATAGCGGTTACGATACCGGATGCGTCCATATCTACGGCTGTGATGTCATCCATGGTCATGCCGGCCTTTGTCAGGCTGTTGACCAGAATGTCTTCACTGGAGGTACCGGAAGAATAAGCAACTTTCTTTCCCTTTAAATCTTCAACCTTTGTGAATCCAGGTCCGCCGATTAAAGCGTCGCCGTTGGAAATATGGGACAGAGCGAAGATCTTCGCCTGGCCGCTCACACAAAGCTTATGAGCGCCCTGGCCGATGTAGCCGACATCGATGCTGCCGGACTCCATGGCTGCGATGATGGTAGGGCCGTCTGCGAATTCTACGAGATTAACGGTGATGCCTTCCTCGTCGAAATACCCCTTTTCTTTTGCCGTCATTACGGACCATAAGCTTCCGTAGTTAGGCATATATGCCACATTCATGGTGATGGGCTCTGCCTTGGCTTCTGTAGGAGCCTCTGTTGTCTCCTCAGCCTTTGCCTCTTCCTTTGTGGTCTCCGCCGCCGCGGCCGTTGTCGTCTCCGCAGGTGCCGCTGTTGTTGCCTCTGTCTTGGTGCTTCCGCAGCCTGCCAGTGATGCAGCTACCAGAGCCGCCATAATTAATGGTAATGCCTTCTTCATAATGTTTCCTCCTTTAATGGTTTTTATAAAACATTGAGTTTTTATAAAACATTGTTTTTAGAACATTCCAATAAACACTCCCTATTTACGCACTTCCAGATATTCCTGATAAACCTCGCCCCAGATATACGTCTTTAAATCCAGGAATGGAAGCTCCATCTTCATCTCCTGCGTACGCGGATACGGAAGATTGATGTCCACAATCTTTTTGATGCGGCCCGGCCTCGCGCTCATGATAATGACCTTGGTAGCCAGAATGACGGCCTCCTCCACATCATGGGTAATGAAGAAACACGTCTTTTTCTCCTCCTGCCACGTCTTTGTAAGCTCTGACTGAAGCTGGGTTCTCGTCTGCGCATCCAGAGCTCCGAAGGGCTCATCCATGAGAAGCACTTCCGGCTGTACCGCATAGGCTCTGGCGATCGCCACCCTCTGCTTCATACCGCCTGACAGCTCCTTCGGGTATGCGTCCACGAACTCCTCCAGTTCCACCATCTTGATGTACTTCATGGCGATTTCCCTGGCCTGTGCGTCGTTCATACCTTTTAATTTAAGGCCAAACATAACATTCTTTAATACGGTCAGCCATGGAAATAAGGCATACTGCTGGAAAACCACGCCTCGTTCCGTGCCTGTGCCTTCCACCTTCTTGCCGTCTACGTAAACGGAGCCGGAGGTAGCCGGGAGAAGGCCTGCGATAATATTCAGCAGGGTTGACTTTCCGCAGCCGGAAGGGCCGACCACGCAGATAAATTCATTCTCCATAATATCCAGGTCAATGCCGTTTAACGCCACCATACGGCCCTTGCGGCCTTCATAGATCTTCTCCACATGATCGATCTTAACCTTTATATTTCTCTCGTTTCCTGCCATCCCGTGAACTTCCTTTCCAGATATTTGATGATCTTTTCACTCGTAATTCCGATGATACCGATGATAATGATGTAGAGAAGCATCGGCGGAACATCGAAGCTGTTGTTTAAAGAACGGATTCTCATACCGAGTCCTGCTACGGCACCTGTCGATTCTGCGGCGATTAAGGTTGTCAGTGCAACGGATACGCCGAGGCGGACTGCCGTGATGATAAATGGGGTGGTTGCCGGGAAAATAACCTTTACAAAAATATCTCTGTCTTTTGCTCCCAGAACCCGGGCGGCTTTTATCAGTGTCTCATCCACGTTGCGGACGCCCTGATAAATGGTGACGCACATAATTAAGAAAGTTGCAAGCCAGATAACGATAACCTGTGGCTTTCTGCCGACGCCTGCCGCAATAACAACAAGCGGTACGTATGCCAGAGGCGGAATATTACGAATAAACTGAATCCACGGTTCTACTATGTAGCGCACCGGACGGTACCATGCCATCATAAACGCGATAGGCACTGCTGTGACAAAGCCAAGGATAAATCCCAGAATGACGGAAATCATACTGCTGGAGAAGTCGTTCCACAGAACCCCCCTCTCAATCATGGTTCTCAGTGATTTGACTACCTCCGGTAAAAATGGAAAACTTCTTGCGGTAGACGGATTGACCGAAAGCCAGAACCAGAGCACAATGGCAACCAAAAATGATATCAGCAGCCAGCCCCAGTTTGGTATAGCGGCGACGATGTCCTTCTTCTTTTTGTTTTCAGAATTTCCAAAAGACATTTGTAAATCCCCTTTCTTTGTGATTTTTCCCAATACACACATCTATTTCATGTGTACATTATAACACATTGTATAAAAATAGCACCTCTTTTTTAGTCAAACGTTTGCGTAACCGTAAAGATAAAACTTCACGCAAACGTTTGACCATTCACCTATGGCCTTTTGACCATTTTTCGTGTATACTTATGATAAACTGGCATGAATAATAAGGATGTTAAACTCAAGTAAAGGGGGCTGGTTTATGACACTGAAAGAAATCGCCAAAGAAGCCGGCGTATCCATCTCCACGGTTTCCCGGGTCATCAATAAAAACAGCACAAATGCGGCCAGCAAAGAGGTGCAGGACCGGATCTGGGAGATTGTGAGGCGCACGGGATATACGCCCAACAGCACGGCCCGCGATTTGAAGATGGGAGGCACCGATTCTCCCGAACCGCTCTCCCGCTCGATTGCCTGTCTCTTTGCCCGGACAGAGGATTCCAAATCGGATCTTTTCTTCTCCACGCTGGCACGCAGTATTGAACAGGAGGCGTTTAAGCATAACTATGTGCTCAAGTACTCCTTTACCGCCATTGACATCCATCATCCCAACACCTTCCGTCTCATTACGGACAACCATGTGGACGGCGTTGTCGTGCTGGGACGGTGTGATAAACAGACGCTCAGTTTTTTAAAGAAGTATTTTAACTGCGTCGCCTATACCGGTTTGAATATTCTGGATGCAAAGTATGACCAGGTCATCAGCGACGGCTACCAGGCCTCGCTGACCGCCATGAACCACCTTATGAGCCTCGGCCACACGCGAATCGGATATATTGGGGAGACCAGGGATGAGGACCGCTACACCGGATACTGCACCGCGCTGAACACAGGCGGCATTCCCTTGAAGAAGGAATACGTAGCAGATGTCCCTCTTTCATCGGAAGGCGGCTACCGCGGCGCCAGGCAGCTGATTGACCGGGGCGTCGATGTCTCCGCTCTCTTCTGCAGCAATGATGTGACGGCCATCGGAGCCATGAGAGCAATTCAGGAAACGGGATGCCGGATTCCGGAAGATGTCTCCATCATCAGTATCGATGATATCGATACGGCCCAATATCTCTCCCCCATGCTGACCACCATTCACATGCCGGTGGAGGAGATGGGACAGATGACGGCGAAAATCCTGATTGACCGCATCGAGGGCGGCCACCGCCTTCCGATCCGCATGAATCTGCCGTACTACCTGGCCAGCCGCGAAAGCTGCGGTCAGTACCATCCTTCCAGAAGCTTAGCAAAGTCAAAATAATTAATATAGAAGAAAAGAGGTAAATTTTATGCTCGTAACGATCTTTGATTCCAACGGATCCGCTGTCATCGACAGCATCGGCGCCCAGTTAATCTCCTATAAGGACAGTACCGGAAAAGAATACATCTGGCAGAGAGACCCGAAATTCTGGAACCGCTGCTCTCCACTGTTGTTTCCTATCGTAGGAAACTGCCGAAACAACAAGACCATCATCGAGGGGGAGACTTACCATATCGAAAAACACGGATTCTGCCGCGATGTAGATTTCCAGGTCACCAGACAGTCCGATACCATGGTTACCTTTGAAATTCACGATACGGAAGAGACGAAAGCCATTTACCCTTACTCCTTCTGCCTCTCCTTAACTTATGTCATTGAGAACGGCATGCTTTCCATGGAATACTGCGTCACGAACACGGATGACAAAACCATCTGGTACTGCCTCGGCGCTCATCCCGGATTTAACTGTCCGATGGAGGAAGGGGCTGCCTTCACTGATTATATGCTGGAATTTGAAGAGGACGAGACCGCAGCCAGCATGGTTTACGATCTGGAAAACTTACAGTTTGATCCAGCCCACAGGGTTCCCCACCTGGATCACAGCCGCAGGCTGCCGCTCACAAGGGAGCTGTTCAAGGATGACGCTGTATACTTTGACGACTTAAACTCAAGGAAAGTATCCATCATCAATAAGAATACGGGACACGGAATTGAGGTGGGATTCCCTGGCTTCGAAACAGTCGCATTCTGGACCCCTTACCCGGCAGAAGCCCCATTCCTGTGCGTGGAACCATGGAACGGTTCCGGTATCTACGCCACGGAAGATGATGAATTTGTACATAAGAATCATGTGCAGAAGCTGGAAACAGGGAAAAGTAAAACTTACGGACTTACCATGAGGATTATCTGATTGGAATAGTCCAGATAATTCAGGAAAACAGATAATCGGGAGGAGACAGCCTTTTCTTTCACTGTCTCCTCCCGATTATTCCGTTTTTTCTATCACACAACGCTGAAATTTTCCTGGGTAAACTGCCTGTATTTCTCCATAAATAATTTTCTGCGGCTGCTGCTGAGATAAAGCTTCTCGCCGTTTGCCATATGAATCTCATCCCCCTCCATGCTGCTTATCTGCAGCATATTAATCAGGTTATACTGATTAATGCGTGCAAAATGGTAATTGGAGAGCCTCTGCTCTTCGACATCCAGCCTGGCCTTAACCCGTATCTTTTTCTTTCCAAGCACCACGCTGGTCTTCCTGTCATAGGATTCCAGAAAGCAGATATCCTCCATGTTGTAAACGATAGGCTGTCCATTAAATACCGCCGTATATTTTGCACGAGACAATTTCTTCCATTGGTCCTTACGTCCGCAAATATAGATAATTAAACTCTCCTTTTCCTTCTGCTTCAGCTGATCGAAATCGAATTCCTTTGTTGCCCCGTCAGAATCTGTATAGACAAGGATTGCATGATACTTTTTTTCCTCCGCGGCATTTAGCAATTCTGCCATAGATAAAAAATAGTCTTCATTTAACAGAATCCCTCTTTTTTTCCATTTCTCAAAATATTCTCTTGCATTATCCAGCTGTGACGTATTGCCTGCGTACACTGCTATCTTCATGCACGCTACCTCCGTAATTTCCTGATATCATATAATTTTGAGATCTCATATTATATAACGTTTTTTTCTTCAGGCTGTGACGTGCAATGCAAGATATTCTGCAAGTTACGCATAAATATAACGAAACTCCTCACACTAACATCAGTTACTTTTGTGAAAGGAGATACCTATGGAAAAAGATAAAAATGCAATCAGTCAGCCCGATGATTTCGATGTTGATATCCAGGCGTGTTCCACCATGGACTGCACCGGCCTTATCCCTGCCCTGCCTGAAACGGAGGCGGAAAAAGAAGCTTACGAAGACTTATACCCTTACATCACCCACGCAAAGAATACTGCGGAAGACAAATAAAATGACCGGGAATGGCGAACACAACCATTTTGTGTCCGACACTCCCGGTCATTTTTCAGCGGACAGGAGACGTGGTTGACACGAAATATGAAACCTCCCGCTTTCTAGCATACATGATAGCAAAAGCTGAATCTCTTACACTCCTGAATAAGCAGAGAAACCGCCGTCAACCGGAATAACCACGCCTGTGATGAAGCCGGCTGCCTCATTGTTTAACAGGAACAGAAGTGTTCCGTTTAATTCTTCTGCCTCGCCGAACCGTCCCATTGGAGTCGCTGCCAGAATCTTAGCAGTTCTCGCAGTAGCTGTTCCGTCCTCGTTAAAGAGAAGCTTTTCATTCTGCTTTGTCACAAAGAAGCCAGGCGCCATGGCATTTACACGGATGCCAGCCTTGGAGAAATGAACAGCCAGCCACTGGGTGAAGTTGCTCACAGCCGCCTTCGCGCCGCTGTAGGCCGGAATCTTCGTCAGTGGGGTGAAGGCGTTCATGGAGGAAACGTTTAAGATGTTGCAGCCTTCTCTGCCGATCATGTCTTTTGCGAAGATCTGTGTCGGAAGCAGGGTTCCCAGGAAGTTTAAGTTGAATACAAATTCCACGCCCTTCGGGTCTAAGTCGAAGAAGGATATGGTATCCGCCTCGATGTCTCCCATCTCAAAGTATTCCTTCGTCGTCTGCGCCTTCGGATTGTTGCCGCCTGCGCCGTTTACCAGAACGTCACACGGACCTAACTCAGCCAGCACCTTTGCGTGAACCTCTTCCAGGCTCTCGCGCTCCAGAACGTTTGCCTTATATGCCTTTGCGGTATAGCCAGCTGCCACGATGTCCTCTGCAACCTTGCCTGCCGCCTCTTCGTTCAAATCGAGAACCGCAACCTTTGCGCCCGCCTCAGCCAGTGTCTTTGCAAACATACCGCATAAAACTCCGCCTGCGCCTGTAACAACTGCAACTTTTCCTGTTAAATCCGTTCCAAATGATAATCCCATAAGTCATTTCCCTCTTTCTATTTTAATAATCGTTGATTTACGAATCATTGATCTTCTGTCTCAAGATTTCTAATTTTAATTTGTGTCTTACTCCTACCGGCTCATTTTGCCGATGGCTTCCCACAGTCCGTTTAAATAGGTGGCGCCCAGCGCTCTGTCGTAGAGGCCGTATCCGGCGCGTCCTGTCTCGCCCCAGATCATGCGGCCGTGATCCGGACGCATATATCCATCAAAGCCGTTGTCATAAAGCGCCTTTAAAATGGCAAACATATCAAGGGAACCGCAGCTGGATAAGTGCGCTCTCTCCTCGAAGCCCTGGTTGTTGTCCAGAACCGCCACATTTCTCGCATGAACGAAGTGGATTCTTCCCATTGCCGCATATTTAGCCGCCATCTTTACCACGTCGTTCTTATTGGAGCAGCCCAGGGAACCGGTACAGAGGGTGATGCCGTTGTGCTTATCGTCAACCAGCTTTAAGAAACGGTCTAAGTTCTCCTCGCAGGTGATAATTCTCGGAAGTCCGAAGATGCTCCAGCAGGGATCATCCTCGTGAATCGCCATGTTTACGTCACACTCCGCAGCTACCGGAATAATGGCTTCCAGAAAGTATTTTAAGTTGTTCCATAAGTCGTCTTCCGACATGGCGTTGTATTCGGATACCACCTTCTTTAAGCCGTCTCTTGTGTAGCTGGAATCCCAGCCGGGAAGTGTTAAATCGCTGTCGCTCTCAAGTGGGTTTACCTTATCTACCTGATCCTGATAATAGACCAGTGACGTGGAACCGTCCTCCAGCACATGGTCCAGCTGAGTTCTTGTCCAGTCAAAGACAGGCATGAAATTATAACAGATGCATTTGATTCCCGCTTTTGCAACGCGGCGGATATTCTCGCAGTAGTTGGCAATGTACTGGTCTCTCGTCGATTTGCCCAGCTTGATGTCCTCGTGAACCGGAATGCTCTCGATCACCTCAAACGCAAGGCCCGCATCCTCGGTTTCTTTTTTAAGCTTTGCAATGCTTTCATTGCTCCATACCTCGCCGACCGGAACGTCATATACGGCCGTTACGATGGAATGCATGCCCGGGATCTGGCGAATCTGCTCCAGCGTTACCTTGTCATCGTCTCCGTACCATCTGAATGATAATTTCATGATAAACCTCCTTGAATATTAGCAATTTGTCTGCAGCCCGTCAACTCGCTGCCTCATGACCTTAGTATAACAAAATCTGTTTTGAATACCATGGATTTAGTTGCCGTTCACATTGCAAAAGTTGCGGTTCTCTACTATACTATATATAACATAACAGACTTCGCCCATTATCTTTGGAGGTTTTTACATGAAAAAAGAATTATCCACCGGTTTTAATACCAGACAATATATGAATTCCGGGGAATTTGAGGTATTTTTTTACAATGATATGGATCTGGATCATGTGGTAGATCATACCCATCCCTATTATGAGATCTATTTTTTCCTGAACGGAGACGTGACTTATGAGGTGGACGGGAACCGGTATGAGCTGCAGTACGGCGACTATCTGATGATCCCCCCGGAGACGAGGCACCATCCCATCTTCCATTCCACCGGGCAGGACTACCGCAGGTTCGTGCTCTGGATCAGCCGCCCCTATTATGAGGCGCTGGCGGCCAGTTCCGTGGATTTTGCATACAGCTTCCTCCATGTGGCAGAAAAAAAGCAGTACCATTTCCGGACGGATTTTATCACTTTTCAGGATCTCCAGGGACGCCTTCTGGACATGATCGAAGAGATGAGGGGAACCAGACCGTTTCGTGAGACATCAGCCCACTTGATGGTATGTTCCTTCCTGCTTCATTTGAACCGGATTACCTACGACTTGCTCCACCAGGTTCCCGCAGTCTATGAAAATGTGCTCTATTTAAATGTCTGCGATTATATCAACAACCACCTGGACGAGGATCTGTCCCTGGACCACCTGGCGTCATTCTTCTATGCAAGCAAATACCATATTTCCCACGTATTCAAGGATAATATGGGAATCTCCCTGCATCAGTACATTTTAAAGAAACGTCTTCAGGCAAGCAAAAATGGAATCCTGTCAGGGATTCCATTTGGCGAGCTGTACCATCAGTACGGTTTCTCAGATTATACAAGCTTTTACCGGGCGTTTAAAAAGGAATTCGGTCTCTCACCGAAGGAATTCAGGGAACAGAAGTCCCTTCCGGAAGGTTATTGAGCGTTGGCTGGCGATTCTGTACCTGCCAATTCTGTGTCTGCCCAATCTGTGCCTGCCGCCCCTCTCCTGACAAAACGCTGCTTCCCCACAGCATCTCGCCTAACGGCTCTCCTTCTCCCACCGGTTCCCGGCCCGGACATAGATCACACTGCTTCCATCCTTTTGTGTCAGCAGAACAGAAGTATCCTCCGTTCCCCAGCTGATGGAAGCCAGATCCCTGACCAGATAAAGATCGGGGCACTGATAGATGGCGCCGCCGCTTTCTGCATCCTTTATAGTAAAGCCCGCGTAGACCTTTCCCAGCAGCGTCTTCGTCTCTGAGGTCAGCAGAAGTCCGTTTTTCTCCTCTGCCGTCGTCTCAAATTCTGTCGCCTCGCTGCTGCGGTACGTGTGGTATTCATCATAGACATTCATGCCAATGATGACACCCGCCACAGCCAGAACCGCCGCCACAGCCAGTATAACCGGAAGCCGCTTCTTATGAACGGCCCCGTACGTTTTCACAACCTTTGATTTTTTGTTCATCCGAACACTCCCTGTATAAGCACCATGTAGATCACGGTTCCCGCTCCGATGCTCAGAAGCGAATTGCCCTTCCAGACATGGAGAAGCACGATCGCCGCGACCGAAATTATCTCCGGCAGCGCATGCGGCCAGGAAATAAAATTAACGCCTTTTAAACAGTATACCACCAAAAGCCCGATTGTAGCATAGGGAAGTGTTGTTCCCAGAAAAGTAATATATCTGGGAGTCTTCTTTCCTGCCGGAAACAGAATAAAAGGAAGGAATCTTGTGAGCAGCGTGGCCGCCGCCATCACAGCTATAATCACGATTCCCTGTGCAGTTCCTCCGCTCATGGTTCCATCTCCTTTCCATTCTTCTTATAATCCCATGTAATCGCAGCCAGAATCAGAATCATGGCCGGTATGATAAATGCGCTCTGTCCGAATATCACCACGCAGAGCGCCGAAGCCGCCACGCCGGTTAACGCGGCTTTATGTCCGTGCCCTGACTTCCACTGGTCAACAAATATGACGACAAACAATGCCGTTAAAGCAAAATCCAGCCCTGTGGTGTTAAACGTAATCAGACTCCCCAGCAGCACGCCGATGACGGTTCCCGCCACCCAGTAGCACTGGTCCAGGATGGAGATCCAGAAGCAGACCCAGTATCTCGGAATGCTCTTCGGCGGCTCCTCATGGCATACGATGGAAAATGTCTCATCCGTCAGTGCAAAGATCAGATACGGCTTTAATTTCCCCGCGTCACGATACTTGTCCAGCATGGAAAGGCCATAAAAGAGATGTCGGGCATTCAGCATCAGGGACATTAAAAATGCATAAATGGGATTCACCATCGCCGTCAGAAATGTAATTCCCAGATACTGCAGGCTTCCCGCGTAGACAAACACGCTGATGGCGAGGGCCCACCAGATACCGAAACCGTTGATGTTCATTAAAATTCCATAGGCGGTTCCCAGCACAAGATATCCCGCCATCACCGGCACCGTCCTGGGAAACGCGTACTTCAAAGCTCTTATTCTCTCTTGATTTTCCATGTGTTATCACCTGTTCACTTGCTTTTTTTATGTATATTGTTTACTATATTAATGTAGAAAAGTGATTTTGTCAAATACAGGAGGTTCACGATGGATTTGATTTCCCAATATGATTCCTGCACGCTCTGTCCCAGGAGCTGTATGGTCGACCGCCGCACCACTGGAGCGAAGGGCTTCTGCGGCTGCGGCGATACCGTCATGGCGGCCCGGGCGGCCCTTCACCAGTGGGAGGAGCCTTGGATTAGCGGAATCCACGGAAGCGGCACAGTATTTTTCACCGGATGCACCCTTCGCTGCTGCTTCTGCCAGAATTACCCCATCAGTCAGGAGGGACTGGGAAAGGAGATCACGGTCCGGCAGCTTGGCGATATCTTTCTTCGCCTTCAGGATGAAGGCGCTCACAATATCAATCTCGTCACCGCCACCCAGTATCTTCCCTCCGTCATCTCCGCCCTGGATCTCGTAAAGCCCAGGCTGTCCATCCCCATAGTCTATAACTGCGGCGGCTACGAACGGACAGAGGTGGTAAAAGCCCTTAAGGGCTACGTGGATATCTGGCTGCCCGATTTGAAATACTACAGTTCCCGGCTGTCCGCCCGCTACAGCAAGGCGCCGGACTACTTTGAAAAGGCATCGGCCGCCATTCTGCAGATGATCCGGCAGACCGGGACGCCCGAATTCACTTCCTGTCACGATCCGGAAAACCCCGATGCCCCCGCATGCACACTAATGAAAAAGGGCGTCATCATACGCCACATGGTGCTGCCCGGGGCGAAGGACGATTCCATTTTGCTGCTGCACTGGATGAAGGAGCACCTTCCGGATGGGAAATTCGATGTGAGCCTGATGAGCCAGTACACCCCATTTTATAAAAGCGGCAGTTTTCCGGAGATCAACCGCCGCATTACATCGTATGAATACTATAAGGTAGTCGATACCGCCATTGAACTGGGACTTGTCCATGGTTTTATGCAGGAAAAAGCAGCGCAAAAGAAGAATATACGCCGCCTTTTAACCTGGAAGGACTCGATTCAGTCAGTGATGCGTGAGTGTGGAGGAGCCGAAAGGCTTTCCGCACCGCAGCCGCATCCCCCTACTACAGTTTCGTCCGCAGGAACCGGAACCCCTTTGCCGGTTCCACGGATACTGCCATGCCGTCCACCAGGAATTCTTCCGCGTCCCTCACCCGGATTTCCCCATACTGGCTGTCTGTAAATGCAGCGCTGCGATCTCCGTTCCATTCGATTTCCATTTCTTTTAAACTCTTCTGAAACGCCTCGAAACTGCCAAACTCTTCCTTCGACCCGCATTTTACAATTACAGCGTGGTTTAATCCCTGAGATACCAGTTCTTTCTCCGTGTTGGCTCCATAGGCCGTCATCTCATAACCGTTGGAAAACCAGCTTCCCAGATATCCGTCACCGGATTTTGCAAAAAACCAGCTGCCGTGGCAGGCATACGCCTCATACTCATAGACCGGCGCGTAGGCATGGATGTAATGTACGAGTTCGTTGGGATCGATGGCGAACACCATGACCGTTAAATTTCGGTACCGCTCGATCCACGGCATGGTTCCATTGCCGGCCCAGTAGCTGGGACGGTTTTCCCCGCTGAAGACCCGCTCTCCCGGATGATTGACATAGAAGATCGCCGGACGTTCCTTTCCGAATACCACATTCATCAGATGCTGCTGATGGCCGTGACGGAATGGCTTAAACCGTCTGACTCCCGCCGTTAAGTACTCTCTTGTCCGGTAAGTGTTGATCTTTACCCCTGCGATTCCCTGGTCGGTTTCCATGACCACACCCTGTCCCGGCTGAGGATGGCATTCCATTTCGTAATCCACCGGCTCGTAATCGCTGATGGCGTATAAGCAGGTGGCATTGCCGTAATAGGTGCAGTAACCTCTCCCCGTGGACACCCAGCTCACAAAATTCGGTTCGACCTGGAGCCGCGTCTTGATAGTCTCCTCGTAAATTCTTCCGTAGGTAGTATTCATCACGCCCTCAAAGGAGTTAAATCCGATGACCTGCATGGTGAAATTCAGCGCCATTTCAGCCTTCTGCCGGATGTCCTCATCGGGAGCGCTCAAGTACAGGCTGAAAAATCCGATCAGATCAATGGGAATATAGGTTGCCGAATTCCACTCCGCGTATCCGTAGGCAAAAAAGTTGTCAAACCACGCAAGCACCCTGTTCTTCCCGATTTCAGACTGCTCCGTTCCCGTTCTGCCGCTGACGGTAAATGTCTCTTTCCCGAAAATATATCCCCAGAGATACTGGGAAACGTGGAACAGGAATGCGTGATTTTCGCTGAAATACCACATCACGTCATTTCCCGGTTCGTCGATCCAGTACCGGAAATTCAGCACCATCGCTTTGATCCGCTCCGCCTTTTCCGGCGTCAGAAGATTCCGGTAGCGGGTCATCAAGAGGGTAAATGGAGCGAGACTGAAGTCCGCGCAGTCGTCGTGGCGCTCGATTTTTTTGCAGGCCAGATCAAAGCCCTTCTCCGCATTGCTGTTCCAGCCCTTTAACAGCTCCAGGGAGGTAATTACGGACTGGAAACCGATCTCGCCGTTCTTCACCAGAAATTCCAGGGCCTGCCGCTTCCTCTCCCCAATCATCGCCGCCGGCTCCAGCACGATCCGGCTTTTCGGAATGATCCCGACGAATAAATTTCTCGGTACCACGTAGTTCCCCACCGTTAAGCAGGCGGAGATTCTTGAAAGACGGATGCTGCTTTCCTCTGTCTCAGCAAATACCAGGTAATCCTCATCCTTTTTCAGCGTCATTTCCGAATGTTCTATTTCGGAAAGCTGCATTCCGGTTCCGCAGGGACTTGAAGTTAAGTACACCCTGGTGTCGCCGTCCAAAAGCGTCCGGTCGTAGCAGAGACGGACCTCTCCCTCCGTATACATGTCCTGCTGAAAATAGCAGCTCTTTAAGATTTCCTCCGCTTTTTTTATCTCCCCCGGCTGTTCAGTCACTTCTACACTGCCTTCCACCGGCGTCCCGCCCTTATACCGCAGTTCAAAATAGAAGAAGACATCCCGTTCCGCCAGTTCATCCGCATAAACCTTGATTTCATTAAGGCCTTTTTTCAGGAAAAGGTTCACCCGGGTGTGGCCCGCGATATTTCTGGTGTAAGGCGTATAGCAGGCCTGTTCCCCGCCGTTCACCCACACTCTGACTCCGCCGCAGGTATAGAGATCGAACGGGTAGCTTCCCTCCTCCGCGCGCACGCCCGCCTTCGCGTGGACGTATATGTAATGGGGCGTGTGAAGAAACGTGGATAAGTCAATTCTGTTATTCTCAAACGGGAAATAAAGATTCTCGTACGGGCCGTCATACCTGGCCGCATTTTTGATCCTTTCTTCCTTTAAAAATGCCTCTCTGACCGGATACACCACCTGAACATAGGATTCTTCCATGTTCACCTCGGCCTCAAAGGATTTTTTCGGGGAATTGAACGGTTCCTTCCCCATGGCTGTCACATTCCATCTGCTGATTGTCTCGTCATATCCGATCTGATACGTTAATTCCATGATTTTTTCTCCCTGAATGCAGTACTGGGATATGAAAGAAGCTTTCATATCCCATGTGCCTGATGATAAGTATTCAAAATAAACTTTCGCTTACTCATGAACTCCTGTAAGATTCTCCAGGAACTGAGTCACTACGTAATCCATGACGCCGTCCGCGTCAAGCTCGCCTGCGATCGCCCGGTCGAGTGCATCGCGCAGTGCGTTTCCTGTATTTTCGCCGCTGTGCTCCTGCTCTGTGATGGACTGGTCATACTGAGGCTGATTGATCGACTCTGCGATTTCCATGTTGAAAATGTTGATCCCTTCGATCTCGTAGTCTACTTCTACGTCCTTCGTTCCCGGCAGGTAGTTGCCGGTCTGGCAGTAGAGGGAGTAATTCTCCGGCTGATAGAACCATTCCAGAAACTTCTTTGCCTGGTCCTCCATACCTGAGCCATCGAACGCATACAGCCAGTTGCCGCCCAGGCAGGTTGCCTTTTCCTTCTCATACGGCATGAGAACAGGCGTCCACTCGAAATCCTTAATATTCTGCGTATAATCTGAGATAACCCAGTTGCCTGCCATATGGGCCGCTACCGTACCTGTCTTAAATACGTCCTGTGCATTCTCTGCGCCGGTACCGATGGATGCCTTGGAAATGCCGCCCTCCTTAAACATATCGAGGAAGAATTCCACGCCCTTTTTCGTATCTTCACTTCTGAAGGTGACCTTTGTCGAGTCGTCCGGATCGAAATACTTCATGCCGAACTGATAGAGCACGGTTCCGGAGCGCTGCTGAGAGTGGTCAATCACGAAAGGAGTCGTGATCTTCTCATTCTTTTCCGCTACCTCTTTTACTGCCGCGGAGAACTCGTCCCATGTCCAGCGTTCCTCTGATGTGGTCGGATAGGAAACTCCCGCTGCATCAAAGGCCGTCTTATTGATGACCATACCAACTGCCGTATCATTTACATCTGTGCCGTAAAGCTTGCCGTTCCTGACGCCGCTTCGGTTGAAGTTGTCCGGGTCAAGGGAGGTGTCGTCCAGCGGAAGTACGTAATCGATATACGTATCGAAGTTTGACATCTTGCAGATCGCCGGCAGATTGCCCGCCTTTGCACGGTTCTTGATCTGCGTCTCCATATCGGCGTATGCAATCTCATTGACAAATGCGGTCACGCCCTGGTCCTTGTGCTCCTCGTTGAACTTTTCTACGACAGCCTTCATCGCACCGCCTTCCAGCGTATCGTCGGCAAGCAGAATCTCCAGTTCCACGTTTCCTTTCTTTGCGGACTCCTTACCGGAGCACGCTGTCAGCATTGTCATTCCTGCCAGTGATAAACACACTGCGCCTGTCAGTAATCTTTTTCTCATAAATCTTTTCCTCCTAATTTTTTCATATGATTTGATGTTTTTTTCATTCATTTTTTCTCATTGTTCTTTTTACTTCTGCCGTCTTTCGCGGTTATCCCTTAACACCGGACGACATGTTGGCGTTCATAATCTGTTTATTGAAGACGATAAATACGATCAGAATCGGAATCATGGAGAGAACCGCCGTAGAGAGCAGAACCGTCCAGTTGACCGCCTCCGCACCGGACAGCGTCCTGAGTGCAAGCTGAAGCGTATATTTCTTCGGATCACTGAGTGCGAGCAGCGGCCAGATATAGTCGTTCCATCTCCACTGGAAACTGAAGATCGCCAGAATCGCTATCTGCGGTTTACAAATCGGGAGCATGATTCTCACAAAGATGGATCCTTCATTGGCGCCGTCGATCCGCGCCGATTCCATGAGTTCTGTCGGTACCGTGATAAAGAACTGCCTCATTAAGAATACACCGGTCATGGTTCCTACGGTCGGTATGATGCAGCCCCAGAGGCTGTTGTAAAGCCCGAGGGTATTCAATACGGTAAAGCTTGGGCTCATAATGACCTCGGTCGGCAGCATGGTCGTCGCGAGCAGACACATAAACAGGACATTCAGCCATTTGTACTTATATTTTGCCAGCGCGTATCCGCACATACAGCTCATTAAAACGGTGATAACCGTGGCAACCACAGTGATAAATGCGGTATTGCTGGTGTATCGGATTAAATCAAACTGCTGAAGCGCAGTCGTGTAATTCTCCAGTGTAAAATGCTCCGGCAGTATGGTCAGCGGATAATTAAATAATTCCGATCCATCCTTAAAGGAACTGATAATCAGCCATATGACCGGGAAAATCCAGAGAATGGCGAAACCAAATGCGAACACATATTTTAAAACTTTATTTGCAGTTTTCACTTTTCTCCACCTCCCTAATCATTGCTCTTGTCGCTGACCTTCGTCTGTACGAAAGAAAGGATCAGCAGGATTACAAACAGCACCATGGAAACGGCACTCGCGTATCCGACCTTGTTCTTGGTAAAGCCGGTTGTGTAGATATACTGGATCATGTAAGTCGTGGCCGTACCCGGACCTCCGTTCGTAAGGGTCTGCACCATGGCGAACACCTTGAAAGAGGAAATCACGGAGAGAATGATGACCATGAAGGAAACCGGTTTTAAATGGGGCAGAATGATATGCTTAAATGACTGCCATTTGTTTGCCCCGTCTAAATTTGCCGCTTCCAGCAGCTCTCCCGGAACCTGTTTGAGCGCGCCGATGAAGATCAGCATATTCGTTCCGCATCCGGACCAGATGCCCGCAATGATCGTGGTAATGAAGGCGGCCGTCGGATTTGTCGCCCATTTGATTCCGTCCAGCCCGATACACTGAAGCAGGTAGTTGATGAGGCCGAAGCTCTCTCCAAAGATCCATCTCCAGGTAAGACCCACCATGATGGTTGAAAGCAGGATCGGCCAGTAAATCAGGATTCTCAAGATCGTGATGCCTTTGATTTTCTCTGAGGAAAGTAGAAGTCCCAGCCCCAACGCCACCGCGTAGCCCAGAGGCACGGAAACGATGGAATAAAGGATTGTCTGCCACAGAGTCTTATAGAATTCCGGATCCCGAAACAGCTTGATGTAATTGCTCAGCCCGACAAAATCCATCTGCTTAAACCCATTGTAATTGGTTAATGAGTACCAGACACCTACTATCGCAGGCGCTACGAAAAATACCAGAAAGAACAGGATATTGGGCAGACAGAAACCAAATGCCCAAAGCTGGCGCGTGTCCCTCTTCTTTCTTCTGGCAGGCGCAGCCCCCGCCGTGTTCGTATTTGCCATTATTTTACCTCCTTTGTTATGAGCACTTAGAGACCGTATTTTGGTCTCTTACGTGCGATACATGTCATCTCCACTCAGCGTGCCCCGCTTCATCGGGCATGATGAGGTCCCTTACGAATCTAGTGGAGTGACTTTGTCAGCTCTTTTCTCGCTTCAATCAGATACAGGATCGCCATCGCCTGCCCGTAAGGCATCGGACGGATCTCAATGTCCTTGTAAAACTGCTTCTCTTCCCTTCCCATCGGGGTTCCGTAGGATACCTGTCCTACCACGCCGTCCTCGCTGATGTAATCCATCACAGCTCCCAGCGGCTTCATTCCGCATTCTGCAAAGGATTCATCGATCAGTCCCATGTGGGCCGCCTTCAGCATACCGTATGCAAAGCCGGTCGTTGCGCTGGTCTCCAGATAGGAATCACTGTCGTCGATCAGCGTATGCCACATTCCGTTATCCGCCTGGTAGGTCCTTAAGGCTTCCACCTGGTTTAAGAGAGTCTCGGTCAGGAGCCTCCTGATCACCGGTCCGCAGTCGTCTCCCAGGATCCCGATCAGCTCCGGAATCGCGATTGTAACCCAGCTGTTGCCTCTTCCCCAGAGCCCTCCGGCGAAATTATGCCTGCCGTTGAAGGTCCAGCCATGGAACCACAGCCCTGTCTTCCGGTCCTCCAGATATTTTTTGTGGAGTTCGAACTGATACTGGGCCTCCTCGATGCACGCCCTGTCATTCATCATTTTCCCCATTCTGGCAATGAAGAGAATGGTCATAAACAGAGTGTCGTCCCAAAGCTCCTGTTCATTCAGCGTATCGGAGGTGAGATGCTGGAATCCGCCTTCCTTTGTTCTCGGAAGCTCGGTCAAAACCTTTTTAAGCCATTCCCTGCAAGTCTCCCCGTAAGTCTCATTCTTTGTGTATTCATACAGATATGTAAGTGTCAGCATGGGTGCCGTGGTGTTGATGTTGCAGGATGGAAGGCCGTCGGCAATCCGCTCATCGTAATACCGTTTCAGCATGGCAAGCGCCTTCTCGTCCCGATTTTCCTCGAACTGCTTCCAGAGCCCGAACAGCCCGACTCCCTGAGTCCATTCCCAGAAACGGTATTTCTGTACGTCGTCTCCCGCCAGGTTATCGGTTTTCATGTTCTGAAGGAAAATATCATCATCATCGTAAAGAACTTTTTCAAATCCATTGATGAGACATTCCAGTTTTTCTGTAATTTCCTCCAAAAGCATGTCTTTCTTTTCTTCCAGATTATTTTTCATCATCATCTCGCTGTCTCCTTAATCTATCTATATTATATAGCCAATCATTCTGGCAAGCTATGCAATTATTGTTAGAAATAGAGTAAAAGTATTGCATATCTTGCTCAAAACGGCTATTATGAATATTTCCGTTCGCTGCCCGCTGTCAGTCTCCGCTGCGTGGCAAACGGAAACTATTTTACACAAATTTTAAATACTTTCTCCAGTGGTGTATACTCATTGCAGTACACCGTAAATCCGGAGTCGTTGACCTCTTCCCCGGAATAATGTCCTTTAAACTCATGGCTTCCAAATCCCGGTCCCATAACAAGCTCTCTGTCGCCGTCCTTCACCTGTAAACAACCATCTCGCAGAATCATGCCGCTTCCAGCCTCTGCCTTCATATAAAAATGTTCATTTTCAACCGTTGTCCCCGCGGGTATGCAGATCTCCAACCGGAGAGGAAGCCCCTTTAAGCCATCTGCCTTTAAATGAAGTTCCAGCCCCTCGGGAAGCTCCCGGATCTCCAGCCTCGTGTTCAGCCTTTCCGGAAGCAGCTTCTTCCTCTTCGTCTGGTCCATCTCCCACCAGTCGGAGGTGTTCTGAGGCTCGTCAAAGGGAAGATAGTACCAGGAATCAAACGCTTCGCTCAGCACGCAGCCCTGCTCGTTCACTTCCATCGTCTTCGGGACGAAATTCCGCTTCTCGCAGCAGCTCTCGCCGATCTTCACACAAACAGCCGTACTTCCCGTCTTGAAAAACAGGAAGGAACTCTTTCCATTCAGAACCGTATAGGTATACTCCTCTTTTTTCACCCGGAGAACGCCCGAGTGTCTAAAGTATTTCCGGTAGGATTCCGCAAACCCGTATCCCGTAAATTCATGCTTCATCATCTCGTCGTGTGTCATCATCACCGGGAAGCAGTCCGGCGCGATATCCCCGCGTTCCATATTATCCTTCACGATCTTATGCGCCGCACTATCGAAGACCCCGTCGTCCCCCAGACAAGCCGCATATAAGTACTGGTAAAAGTACTTGTCTGCATATTCGGCCCTTCCCTTATCCTGACGGGACGAGTTCTGTGTGAAAATGGTATCGTCCGGGTCGATATAGAGAAGCATCATCTTCAGATTTTTTCTTGCGTAGTCATAATAAAGCTCCTCGCCGGTCTCCTGTCCAATGGCAAACATGGCGTTATTGACAACGGCATTGTAATTACCGGTGGAACGCTCGGCATACTCGCCGTCCTCATCCTCATCGACTCCCTCGGCCAGATACTGAGCCGCCCGTTTTTTAAGGCTGTCTGCGAACGCCTCGTCCTCTGCGAATAAGTTAGCTCCCTGCAAAAGCGCCGCGGTTATGCCCCATCTGTGATTTGGCGTGTGGAATCCGCCGTCACGGATTGCCTTTAACGCGTCATGCATGATTACGAGATATTTTCTCTTCAGAACCTCTGTCCTGTCTCCGTCGGTTCCATATTTTTCTAACAGACGGTATCCCAGGATCAGCCTCTTGAAGCAGAAGGAAGTATCGGCGGCGGACTGGAAGTTACAGGTAGGATAATCAAACGATCCATTTTCCCGCTGCATTCTCCGGACAAAGCCGCAGGCCAAATTGATCGCGTCAAACAGTGCTTCGTTCCGGTAAAATCTGCTGTCTTCCTTAAAATAAACAGACAGCGCCGTAGCCATATGGTAGATGGTCGTCTTCGCCTCCGCCACATCGCCGTGCATCCCACCATACTGGATGCTCTCCGGATTCTTATCCTGGCTTCTTAAAAAGTGATCGGTTCTGATCTCGGCGCCCTTCATCAGGTGTTTTATATAACGTTTCATTTCACATTCCTCCATATATATTTTTGCAGTGCTATGTAACAGATATTAAATCCGACCATACAGGCCGGCAGTATCATAAAGCTTAACCGGTATCCGATCGCCCCTGTAATCACCCCGAAAAACAGGTTGAAAACAATATCCGCAACCGTCGCCACGCTGATAATCGCGCCTGTTCTGGTCGCCACTACCCCAGCCGGATAGATCTGCTGAATCAGCAGTACCATGGTCGGGTAGAGCACGGAAATTGCCAGACCGGATATGCTTAGAAGCAGAATTCCATTTTCCCCGATCAAAATGCCCGCACAGAACAGCAGTGTTCCCACCGTTCCAAAGATCCGGATACTTTTCACCGTTCCCATTTTCTGGACCACCGGCGCAAAAATCAGCCGCCCAACCGTCATTCCGCCCCAGAACAGGGATAAGTAAACCGAGGCTTTGCTGCTTGGAACCTGGAACGCCTGAATACAGTACGAGAAGAGCCAGTTCATGATTCCGTGCTCCCCAATGAAGTAAAAGCCTATCATGGTGCACAGAAGGATGAATACTGCCGGTTTGGGATTTGCCTGCGCGGCGGGGGCTTCCGATTTGACTTTGGATTGCAGGTGTTCCGGCTGCCTCTCCCCACCCAACGGAATTAAAATAAGGAGGAAGCCTGCGGCCGCTCCGATCAGCAGCAGAAGGACGCTCACACTCTTAAACCCAGGATAGCTGAGACCATACCGTCCCAGCACAAACTGGCTGCCGCTGGTTCCTATTCCCTGAATAAAGAAGAAAATATTCACCATCAGCCCCGCATATCCGCGGAAAACCACCGGCGTTAAAATATTGACTGTGGTATTTAACAGTGTCGATGCTCCCAGCGCAAAAAACATGGAGATCAGAATGCAGATATAGCTGTCGGACACCACGTTTAACAGCATGGACAGTACCCAGATTGCCGTCACCGACAGTACCACCGTTTTCCGCCCAAACGTATCCAGAAGCTTTCCGCCCAGACTCAGAAACAACAGGTTTCCCACATAGCTGATGGTAACAATCATGGACAGCTGGGTATCGCTGAGCGCATACCGGTTCTGAAACACAGGGGCGAATATGCCTCTGAGGGAATCGCTGGAACCCAGCCCGAACATCAGAACCGCAAAACACAAAAATGGAACTGCTTTTTTCCACGTCTTCATTTATTTATCCATATCCTCCCGTTTTTCGATCTGTCTTATTCTCTATTTCATAGTAGAGTATATAGAAAATGCGAAACAATATCTATTCCCTTCTTGCTCTTTTTTTCATTTTTATATTACATATTTTGCTTTTTTCCCCGATTTGTAGTAAAATAGAATCAGAAGAAAAGGAGAAATGTTATGATGAAACCATACCCTGATTCCGTCTTAAACTACGAAAAGGGGTTTTCAATCATCATCAATGAACTGAAAACCCCAGTGGAAAATTCCATCTGCTACTATTTTGATTACGATGCACGTTCCTACTCTGTGAACATGTCTTTCCCGCATATGCACATGTTTTACGAGATTATGATTCTCTTAAGTCCGAAGGCGTATCATTTTATCGCTGGAAAACCTTACTCCATCATAAACAATGATATCGTCCTGCTGGCTCCGGCCATCCTGCACCAGACGGAGTACTTACCGGGTCCTCCCAGCGACCGCATCATCATCAATTTCATGGTTCCCAAGCATCTGCTGCTCCACCCGGAAGGATATGACAGGATTCTATCCATCTTTAACGATCCGGTCCCGATTTTCCGTTTTGACTTAGAGCGCCAGAAAACGCTGTTCCAGCTCATCAACCAGCTTACGGAACTAAGCCATACCGTAGAAGATCCCGCCGTCAGAAATATGATGATCAACAACAAATTCACAGAATTTTTGTTCACGCTCTACCAGATGCGGAACGAAAATCTCTATGAATACAATTCCGAGAGAAGCATCAAAGAGAAAATATATACCATCACCAACTACATACAGACGCACTATAACGAGGATCTCTCACTGGCGTACCTGGCCGACAAATTTTTTATCAGCTCCTTCTACCTGTCCCACCAGTTCAAGCTGGTGACCGGCTTCACCGTCGTGCAGTACATCCAGCAGACCCGCGTCAAAAACGCCCAGTACCTGCTGCTAAACACCAGCCTAAAGATCACCGACATCGCGGAAAAGATCGGTTTCTCCAGCTTTTCCCAGTTCAACCGAGTCTTCCACCGATTCTGCAGCATGTCACCGTCCGATTATAAGACCTTTTATAATGAGAATGCGATGCGGGTGAATGCGCCGATGATGTCAACGAAGAGTAATTTATAGTGAGAAAAGCGTGGGAATACCGTTTGGAGTCGGTATTTCCACGCTTTATTTTTCTTTTCATTACCTCTGGCAGGGCATTCCGGGATCGCCTTCTGCACCCGGAAGCATTTTTTCTCCCCGGATCCACGTTTCATCCACGCATACATATTTGACACATCGGCGGTTACCAAAGCTGTAGGCCGCATGGATTTTTCCGTCTTTTGACTGCATCATAACGGGATATTCATAACGGCGGTTATTGATATCATTAAATTCACCGGCGAACCCTTCTCCCAGTTCAATGATACGTTTATAGGGCCATGTCTTCCCACCGTCATCTGAGATTGCAAAGGTAACCGGACAGCGCTGATTCGGCCAGACCGTCTTCGCTGTATCATCGTTGAATTTAACCGGATTGTAAATAAGAGCCAGACTGCCGCTCTGTAATTTTATTGAAGAAATGGAAGAATTGTTATTGGGCAGGCAGGTTGGCACCGGACTCGTCCATGTATCCCCATAGTCTTCACTGTATGCAATATAGATGTGATCCGCAAAACGGCTTCTGAATAAAGCTGTCAATTTCCCCGGAGCCACTTCCATCAGATTGGCATGCACACGGCCGGCACTGTCTGGTATTTCTGTCTCCCGCCATGTCTTTCCCTCATCGTCTGAAATCTGCACCACAGTGATATCACTGCCGTTTCTCGATTCATCCGGAAAGCAGATCCAGTTTCCAAACACCCATCTTCCATTAGATAAAATCTGTATTTTCTGACGGCAGAAGGAACCCGGCCGGGAAAACATGGTCTCCGTAGGCCCCCAGGTATAGCCGTTGTCCTTAGATACTTTTCTCCGTATTTCGGCCGTATACTGCAGATTAAAATTCGGATTGTCATCGGGTGTCCGGGAAGTCTGTGCCGTATACATCAACCAGATTTCTCCGCCAGGTGTTAAAAAAAGAGAAGGATTCTGCTCTGACCGGGACGGATCATCCGAAACGATCTCTCCCACACTCCATCTGCTTGTCTCTGCCTTTAACCGGGACACGGCAATGCTGATGTCCGCATTTCCTTCATCACTCCCTGCAAACCAGCAGGCCAGCAAATCACCGTCAGGCAGTTCCAGAAGATCTGCCGCATGCACACTGTCAAACTGGTTGGGAATCAGCGCCTCTATCGTATCCAGCAGATTATTGTGATACAGTCTGCCATCCTCTTCTAAACGGTTCAGTTCCACATATTCTCTCATAATTCACTCCTCACTCTCTAGCCTTTTACTGCCCCAATCATAATACCTTTTTTAAAGTATTTCTGAACAAACGGATATACCATTACGATCGGCAGCAGCGATACAAATATGGCCGCAGCCTTCAAATTCTGCTGATTTAACGTAACGCCATTTAAAATAACGTTTTTAAAAGCCGTACTCGTTCCTGCATCCGCAATTACTACCTCTTTTAACACCTGCTGAATCACCTTAAAATTATCTGTTTTCAGATAAATCTGGGGAATCAGATATTGATTCCAAATAGATACCGCATAAAAGGTTCCTATGGTTGCCATAATTGTCTTCGACAGAGGAAAATACAGCCTGGTCAGAATCGTCCAGTCATTGGCCCCATCCACCACAGCAGCCTCCTCCAGCTCTCCCGGAATTCCTTCAATAAAGGTCTTTGTTATAATCAGGAACTGCGTGTTAATGGCACCCGGAATAATCATGACCCATGGATTATCGATAAATCCCAGTTTATTATAAATGATATACTGCGGAATAATTCCGGCATCAAAGACCCATGTAACGATGAAGGCTCCCATCAGGAGATATCTGCCTTTCAGCCTGGGCCTGGAGAGCGCGTAAGCGGTCACATAGGTTGTCAGTATCGCAACAATTGTTCCTCCAAAAGTATACAGAAATGAGTTTCTAAGCCCGGTCCATACATGGAACTTTGTGCTTCCCATGATATATTTAAAGGCTTCTAAATTAAATCCCTTCGGGAGAAAGCTGACCTCTCCCCTCTGAAGATACGTTCCATTGCTACATGCTACAAAAAAGACATACAGGAAAGGATAGATACAGATCACTGCTACCAGCAGCAGGATTATATTATTAATAATATCAAATACCTGCACTTTTTTTCTTTTCATAACCCATTTCTCCTTTCCTAAAATAGTCTTGTCTCAGCAAATCTATCTGCCATTTTATTCACGAAGCTAACCATGACAAAAGCGATCACAGATTTTAATATATTCACTGCCGTTCCGTAGCTGTAGTCCGGAAATCCCTTGGATTCAAAGGCGATTCTATATACGTAGGTCTGAATAACATCGGCCGTATCATATACACTGCTGTTGTACATCAAAAGAATACGATCCAGATTAACCGTGAAAATGTTTCCTACACTGATGATCAGCATGACTATAATGGAAGTAGAGATGCAGGGCAGTGTAATCCGTAACATTTTATCCCACCGGTTCGCGCCGTCCACTTCTGCTGCCTCATATAAAGAAGGATCAATATTCATCATAGCTGCAATATAAATAATTGCAGAGTAACCAAATGTCTGCCATATTTCCAAAATCACGTACAGTGGCCGGAACCAGCCTGGCTTGGCCATAAAATTAACGGAGCTGCCCCCCAGACTCCTGATGATGTTGTTCACAATTCCTGAGCTTGGAGAAAGGATCGTATAAAGGATACTGACCATGACTGCCGCTGATATAAAATAAGGAAGAAAGCTCAAAGACTGCACTGTAGACCGAACCCATTTCTGCCTGATCTCATTAAGAAACAGAGAGAAAATAATCGGGATTGGAAACACAACTACAATTGTCAGCACAGCCAGTATAATGGTGTTCATAAAAACCTTGGGAATATAGGGATCTGTGAAAATTCTTTTAAAATTATCCAGCCCTACCCACTTACTTCCCAAGATCCCCTGGAAAGCACTAAACTTTTCAAAGGCGATTACCATACCTCCAACAGGTCCTATTTTAAACAGGATAAGACTCAGAAGGCCGGGAAGCAGCAGCAGATATAAAATCCAGTTTCTCCTGATATCCTTTACAAACCTCTGTGAAAAACTCCCTTTTTTCCGCCGGGGCGGCAAAGCCGCCCCTCCTTTTTTCTTTCCAGCCATCCTGATCTCCTTTCAAAACTTAATTATCGAATGTTGCCCGATAAGCATCCAGCTGAATCTCTTCAATCCTGGACAGTCCAAGACTGTTCATCTCATCCTGGAAGGCTTTCCATGTATCTGCATTAAATTCCTTATTTCCTGTGACAAAAGATACGATACCGGCAATTTCAGCATCAAAGACCGTTGCTACCAGATTGGATAATTCCTCTGTCTGTTCTGCTGTATATTTGATATTGTAGGACTCCATCATATTTTCTTCCGTATTAATCCTCTGGGCCGCTTCTGCAATCAAAGGAGAGTTCCATGCAAAGAATGCCTCATTATCAACCGGCTTGCAAACGGTAAATCTGTCGCTTAAGAAAGACCATCTCTTCTCTCCTTCCGGAGTTGCCTCTTCCTTGGCATAATCAACGATAAACTTTTTGGAACCGTCGCCTTCTGTTTCGAAGCTTTCCCCTTCTACTCCATAATTCGCTAAGATAACGCCATCCTCACTGTAAAAATAATCAATAAAGGTAAGAATTGTTTTGATTTTCTCTTCACTGCACTGAGCATTGACAGCCGTAACACATTCTTCATTATATTTACAGCTGCTGGTCCCTTTTAATACTTTTCCATTTTCATCCTGGAACATGTTCATAACACCCATCTGATAATCCGGATCCGCATCTACGCCGCCGTTTGCCATAAACCATTCGGCTCTGTTGTAATAGTCGTATTCAAAGGTTCCATTTCCGTTGATCATTGCAGCTTCCCAGTCACCCTCCGTACGGGTATTGGCAGCAAACTCCGGATTGATCAGCCCTTCATCATACCAGGTTTTCATAGTCTCTACCATGGTATATGCCCTGTCATCCATAATATCCAACGAACCATCCTTCTGATGACCTACATATATTCCGTTGGATTCTTCCGACGATATATTGCTGGGGCAGCCGAACCATGCAGCAAAACGGATAGGATTTTCTCTGCCCTCCAGAGGATAGTAGTTCGGGTTGTCCTTTCCATAATGTGCTTTCAGCGTTCGCATGGCTTCTGTAAAATCTTGAACCGTCTTAATCGAATTTACATCAATGCCCGCTTTTTCGAGGTGATCGGCACGGTAAGCCAGATAATCCGTAAAAATAGGGGATTCCTTTACAAGTCCATAGATCGCTCCGTTCTCATCTGTGACCAGAGCTGCGTAATCCGGATTGTCATCAATATACTTCTGCAAATTAGGCGCGTATTTTTTTATGTAAGGAGCAAGATCCACAAATGCCCCCTGCGGTCCATAAACATTGGTCTGTACCAGCTTGGTCATCACCGCATCCGGAAGAGTTTTGGAAATAATTCTCTGATCAACCTCCGCATACACGTCATTAAAGTCATCAGGTCCTTCCACATATTCTACATGAATTCCCGTATTTGCTTCTGCCGCGTCATACCATTTGAGTTCTTTGATCCAGTCTACATAAGTATTTCGCATAAACATGGTATAGCTGTTGTCACCGTCGGCTGTGTCCTTTCCGTCGTTTGATTTTTCAGTTACTGATTCTCCCCCCGTGTTTGCTGTACTCCCCTGCTGTTCCGCCGCCTTGCTTCCACAGCCAGCCAGCATTGTTCCCATCATTGCAACAGTCAAAATTACAGATACCATTTTCCTTCTCATTCTCGTTCCTCCTGGGATAATAATGTTGTTGATGTACTTTTTCGCCTGCCTTCCGCGAATCTCGCTGCATAATCGATCGCATTCAACAGGCTAAGTTCATTTGCAGTTCCGGTCCCGGCCTGATCAAAGGCCGTTCCATGGTCCACGCTGGTCCTAATAATCGGAAGTCCCAGAGTGATATTCACCCCTTCCACCGCGTCCCATTTCTGTTCTTCCTGATTGTATACAAATCCGACGACCTTGAGTGGAATGTGGCCCTGATCGTGATACATGGCAACCACCACATCGTACCAGCCCCCCCGGGCTTTTGAAAATATGGTGTCGGCCGGTATCGGGCCCTCCGTATTGATGCCTTCCGCTCTCGCTTCCTCAACAGCCGGAATAATCTCTTCGATCTCTTCTCTTCCAAACAGTCCATTCTCACCGCAGTGAGGATTAAGGCCCGCGACCCCAATGCGCGGATTCCCGATTCCCATGTCCTTGCACGCCTGTTCCGCAATCCGGATGACCTCTATAATCCGGTCTTTTTTCACGCGTTCACACGCCTCTCTCAAGGCTACATGGGTGGACACATGTACCACCCGCAGATTTTTATGTGCAAGCATCATCGTATATTTTTCGGTTCCGGTGAACTCCGCATAGATTTCCGTATGTCCGGAATAGTGACGTCCCGCCAGATTAAGCGCTTCCTTATTCAGGGCATTTGTTACGGTCGCATCCACCTCTCCGGCCATAGCCAGCCCGATGGCCTTTTTTACATACTGAAAGGCAGCTTCCCCCGCCGCGGCGGACACCTTGCCGATGGCCAGAGTCTCCGGATCCACGTTCTTCATGTCTATGACATCGATACAGCCGGGACGGTACTCTCCTTCAGACGGATTTTCAATTCCATTGATCCGGATCGACCGTCTGCCGACTATCTGTGCCGCGTTCTTCAGGACACGGACGTCTCCAATCACCAAAGGGCGGCATTTTTCACTGACCGGGTGATCCGCCAGTGCTTTCACTGTTATCTCCGGACCGATTCCAGCCGGATCACCGAGTGTTATGCCAATTAATGATCTCATAGTTTCGTTCCTTTCTACTCCATTCCAGCTTCCCGGTTTTCATCGATTACACGTCTTATGGCCTCCAGTCCCTCCGGGGAGATTCGATCAAACGGTGCGCGGCATTTACCGACGGGATACCCCAGCATTGCAACCGCGGTTTTTACGATTGTATTGGGATTTCCGTATTTGAAGCAATCCCGGAAGGAACGAATGGAGTCCTGAGCCTCTCTCGCTCCCTCTAAATCTCCCTGCATGAACCGCGCATAGATGGCCGTCATCGTCCCCGGATAGACATTGGCACATCCTGCGATGCCTCCGCCGCCTCCTGCAAGCAGGTTCCAGTATATCAGGGAATCGTTGCCGGAAAGCACCGTGAAGTCCTTCCCCCTCGTTCGCTCCAGATACTGGAGCATATTGTCAAAGCTGCCGCTGGAATCCTTGGCTCCTGCAATGCTGTCGACCTCGGACAGCCGCTCTACCAGAGCCGGAGAAAGGCTGTTGCCCGTTCTTGCCGGAATGTTATAGAGGACCACCGGGATTTTTACAGCCTTTGCCACCGCGCAGTAATGTTCATACAGCTCTTCATCGGACGCTTTGGCAAACCACGGCGTAATCACAGACAGGACATCCGCCCCCAGCGACTCCGCCATCCGGCACATCCGGATGGTATCCTTCGTTCCGATGCATCCGCTTCCCGCATAGACAGGAACCCGTCCGTCCGTTTCCTCTATTACAACGGACAGAACCCGCTCTTTTTCCTTTTCAGTCAATATGTAGCCTTCTCCGTTTGTTCCGAACGGAAACAGTCCGTGTACCCCCGCCTCGATCAGGCGGTTCACCTGCCGTCTCAGTTCCGGTTCATTGATGGATTCATCCTCATTCATCGGAGTGATGATGGGAGGAATAATACCTTTCAGGACAGTCATCAAATTTCCCCTCTCTCGTATCAAGTCTGCCGCGCCCCATTCTATCCATGCATTACTTCTAAATACAGTCTGCGGGCATCCTCGTGTGTTATCTCTTTCTTATTATTATTCAGCAGCCGTTTTACATCCATTCCGGCATTCACCAGCTCTTCCAACGCATCTGTCCCAATCCCGAATGCCGACAGGGAGGATGGTATTTCCAGCCGCCGGATAATCTCCTCCATGCGTTCCAGAAGCCTGTCCGCTTTTTCCTCGTCTGTTATCTGCAGCTCTTTTCCAACAACCGTATCATACAGTTCTGCAAATTCCTTCAGACAAGCCGATTTATTAAACCGCATAACCGGGAGCAGCAGCATGGCATTGGAAACGCCGTGTGGGATATGATACTTTCCTCCCAGCGGATAGGACAGAGCGTGTACCGCGGTGGTCCCCGATGAGGAAATCGCAGCGCCCGCGTAAAATGCAGCAATTAACATATTTGTCTTTGCTTCTTCCGCCTCCGGATCTTCACAAGCCGCCTCGATATTGTCAAAAATCAGTTTTGCGGCCTCCTTCGCAAACAGGTTGCTGAAAGGGTTCGCTTTATTCGAAGTAAAGCATTCCACCGCGTGCGCCATTGCGTCGACTCCCGTAGCTGCTGCGATCTTCCTGGGAAGATTCTTTAAAAGGCTGCCATCCAGAATCACGTAATCCGGGATCATCTCCGGGTTCACGATACCGACCTTCAACTGCTTTTCCGGCACTGCCACAATGCTGTTCATCGTAGCCTCAGAACCGGTTCCTGCTGTCGTTGGAATCATGAGCGTTGGAACACACTTTCTTCCAAGCCCCGGATCTTCCAGCAGCTGTCTGACTGTCAGAGAACCGTCGGCCGTAATGGAAGCCAGTTTTGCCACATCCATGACGCTTCCTCCGCCTGCGGCCACGATAAAATCGGCGCCTGTCCGGCGAAAGCGTTCCATTACCTGCTCCGCCTCGTCACAATTCGGTTCGGCGGGCAGATCTGTAATCACCACCGTCTCTACCCCGGCCTCATTTAAAATTTCCAGCGGAATCTTTAACAGACCGGCCTGTTCCACTCCTCGATCCGTAAACAGGGCTGCTTTCTTAAATCTTCCTTCCGTAATTTCTCTGATCTTACGGAGTGCTCCCCGGCCGCTGTAGACAACTCCCGGCATTGTAATTGAATATTGATCCGGCATTTTTTCTTCCTCCCCCTAAAACGCTGTGTTTCACCAGTTGTTCCACTTCCATTAAAAGCTCCCGATCCCCAAAACCGCCCGACTTCGAGATGATCCACTGCTCTTTTCCTTCCGTCCGTATTGAGGACAGGACCGTTCCCTGCTCCAGTTCCTGGTAAATGGTGATCTCGCCGCAGCACATCTCGGTGATAAATCCCGCCAGCGTGTCTCCGCCAATAATCATGAAGGTGGCGTCCAGCCCCATCTCCAGAAGCTGCTTCAAGATCTCTCCCAGCGTCTTTGAGATCGTCACCCGCGCTTCCTCCAGCGGAATGTGGTTCTCCCTCCGGTATTCCGTCACCTTTTTCGTGTCGGAAATCCCCGTTTCGATCACACAGGTGATTCCTGCTTCACAATCCTGCTTCAGACCGTACAGCCATCTCTTTCCTTCCTCAGAGCTTAAGTATCCTGGAGTAAACTGCTGGTCCGGAGTCATGGTAATCCGCTTCATGCCGTTCTGTTCCGCATATTCAATCTGTCTCTTTGTAATTTCATTTATGCTTCCGCAGATAATGATCATCCTATCTGTTATAACAGGAATTTCCATCTTACGTATTTCCAATTTCAGGAAATCTCCCAGCACTGATGCAAAACCAGCGCAGCCAGCCATGACACCCAGACACTTCTGTTTCATCAAATCCTCTGTGATCTTTTTTATCTGCGCTTCACTCGACGCATCAAAGATTCCAATCTCCTTACCCCTGCCTCTCTCGTAGTGTCCGCTTTCCTGATACAATACGGTTTTTACTGATACACCGCAAAACAACGCTTCCACGCTGGGCGATACCACCGGTTCAAAAGGATCTCGTCCGAATACGCTCTCGTGAATAGGAACCCCTTCCACATAATGGACTCCGCCGACTGTGATCCGGTCCATGGACGGCAGCGCCGGGATAAACGTAAGATACTGTTCTCCGCTGGCCAGGAGTGCTGCCTCCAATTCTTTTCCGATGTTTCCTCTGAGTCCGGAATCCGTTTTCTTATAAATATAAGGAACTCCCGCATCTCCCGCCCTCTTCACCACATCGAAAACCTTCCGGTACGCTTCCTGGCCCTCCAGATGTCTTGTCTGTGCATCGATCACCAGCACTTCCGCCTGTAGCCGTTTCAGTGTCTCCTCGTCCTCAGGAAAATAATTCAGGACTTTCGTCGTCATTCCTTTCCCGGCAAACTGCACTCCGGTATCAAGGGCTCCTGTAAAATCGTCTGCAATTACAAGAAGTTTTATCATTTTGTCTACCCACCTATTATTGTTTCATTTTTAAACACTTATTTTCCTATGGTTTCTTGTTTTTCCCTTCGTTTGTTTAATAATACCAATTAGAACCGAACTTTTCAAGAATTCTACTGCTACTTTTTCAAGTAATATTGTTTTATTTTGAAACATTATAGTTATATATTGTTTTTTATTATTTACTATGCTATATTTGTTTTAAATAGAAACACTTTAATCAGAAATACTTCATTTGGGGGAAAGGCAGGAGTTTTTAATGGATAAAAAAACAAAGATACTGGGAATCGCACCGTATGAGGGTATGAAAGCGCTGATGATGCGTCTGGCCGGACAGCGGGATGATATCGATCTGACTGTGTACGTCGGCGATCTGGAGGCTGGGGCCGAGATTGCTTCCAGGCACACTTTCCAGGATTACGATGTTATCTTATCCCGGGGCGGCACCGCCGAAATGATTTCTTCCATTTCCCCGATTCCTGTAGTGGAGATTCAGCTCTCTGTATACGATATTCTCCGCGCCATCAAACTGGCGGAAAACAACAACGACCGCTATGCAATCGTCGGCTTCCCCGGTATCACCAAAAATGCCCGTTTTCTATGTGATTTATTGCAGTATACCATTGACATCTACACCATCCATAATCCGGAAGAAGTAAATGACACGCTCACCCGCCTGACCACAGCCGGATACCGCATGGTTTTATGTGATGTTGTGACGAATTCCCATGCCCAGAGACTGGGGATGCGCTCAATCCTCTTTACTTCCGGTTCGGAAAGTATCGAGGCGGCATTCGATCAGGCCGTCAAAACAGCCGGTACGTACCAGGCCCTGATTTCCAAGGCCGAATTTTTCCGGACGCTTCTGGAGGATTATCCGTATTACGTGTTTGTCTACAGTGAAAAGGAAGAGCTGATCTATACCTCAAAAGAACATAATTTTTCACCGGCCGTGATGACCGCCATGAAAAACTATGTGTCGGAAATTCTTTCCGAGAACAGCAAGAAATTTTACAGAGATGAAGGCGATCTGCTGGTTGCCATCAAGGGAGTCAGAAAACTGATTTACAAGCAGACTTACGTTGTCTATTACGTCAACACCCGGAAAGTCCCTCTGTCTCTCATCAAAAATGGAGTCCGCTATATCGACAGGAGCCAGGCTCTGGAACAGTTTTATTCCAGCTTCTACGGCCTCACCAACCCATCCGGAACCTATACGCCTTCTCTGGACCAGATGAATCAGACCGGTGCTCCCGTCATGATTCTCGGGGAAGACGGTACAGGAAAAGAAGAGATGGCTGCCTTTATCTATTCCCAAAGCAAATTTCAAAATAAGCCAATGGCGATTATCGACTGTTCCCGTATTACGGATAAGAGCTGGCAGTTTCTTACCGGGCACACCAACTCTCCATTCAGCGATACGGATACCACCATCTATATCCGTGAACTGGAGTTTCTGTCTGACCAGCAGTTTAAAGAGCTGTTTTCCATCATTCGGGATTTGAATCTGCACCGGCAGAACCACATGATCTTTTCCTACACCACACGGGAGGGCGAGGAACTGAATCAGAATTCCCAGCTTCTCATGAATCACTTTAACTGCCTGTCCTTCACCCTCCGGCCGCTCCGGGCTAACAAGGACGAGATCCCGGATCTTGCCAACTTATATATCAGTAATTTAAACATGCAGCTGGCCCGGGAAATCGTCGGTCTGGAACCGGAAGCCGTCTCCCTTTTGAAAGAATACGGCTGGCCCGGCAATTATAATCAGTTCAAACGAATCATGACGGAGCTGTTTGCCATAACAGATACGTCCTACATCAGAGCCGCCTCAGTTTCCAGACTTCTGCTCAGAGAACAGCCCGCCATCATCTCCGGCGACGGCATTCCTCTCGATTTAAACCGGACCCTGGAAGAAATAAATCTGGATATCGTGCGCCACGTTCTCTCCGAAGAAAAAGGCAACCAGAGCCAGGCCGCCAAACGGCTGGGAATCAGCAGAACCACGTTGTGGCGGATGCTGCAGAATATTGTGTGAATCCGCCGTTTAAAGAACGCTCTGACTGCACATCAGGTTTTATTTTGCTGGTTACAGATCTGTCAAAAACGGTTATTTGGGGTATTTTATGTAAAACACAACAAAACAACCTTATTGATAATGAAAAAAAGATAATTTTTGACGATAAAAGTAAAAATTTAATTATATCTCCTTGGCAATTTTTCCCTTATACTGGTGAGACAAAGGTGTCACCTCTCATCTCTTTTGCTTATTGGTTGAGAAGGCGACACGATCAAAGGAGGTCGTTTATGAGAAAGTACAGGCAAACGAGACGGTACAGGTCCAGGGCTGCGGCATTATTTCTGACTGCTGCCATGGTTGTACAGGCAGGGGCTCCGGCTATGGCGGCGCCATGGTATGGTGAGATGATGTCCGCCGAATCGGTAACAGGTTCCGGCAGAAAAGCGAGTCCGTCTGAGGCGGGCAGAGAGGATGACGGGACGAAAGCGACGCCGTCTGAGGCTGGTAAAGCTGAGAAGGCGACGCTGAGCAATGCGAAGAAGAACAGCAGCATTCTTCCTAATGGCAGTTTTGAGGAGACATCGGTTACAAATGCAGGATGGAAATGGATATGGAAGGATAGTATTATACCGGCGGGATGGGGGACATGGGCCGCGACACCGGGAAATCAAAAAATATTATATGAAATTGTAACTGATAAAGATAATGCAAAAGAGGGGAACAACTATTTGCGTATTAACTCCGGGGATAAGACATCCCGGATTAGTATTAATTATCCAAAGCTTCCTGTTGATCCAACATTGGAGTATCAGTGTACTTTTTGGTTAAAGGCTGAGAATCTTCAGGTTACTTCTTCCGATACGTCTGGATTTTTTGTAAGACTGGCACGTGTCAAAAAAGACGATGGTAAAACCGAACTTAATGTTGAGCTGCCCCCGATCAAAAAAGATACTGACGGCTGGGTACAGTACAGTCTCGTAACCAAAGGCCTCCCGTCTTCTAATACAAACGGATTACAGATTGATATTTTCTCAGAATATATGTCAGGCGAAATCTGGCTGGATGATGTGAAGATTGTACCGCTCTACGGCCTGAGTCTGGACAAAAAAGATGTATCAATATTTACTGGAGCTACCTTGCAGTTGGAGGCTGTCTTAACCGAAGGAATCGAGGAGGAAATCACCTGGTACTCCAAAAATCCTGAAATTGCAAGTGTTGACGAAAATGGATTGGTAACCGCTCATAAGATGGGTCTCACAGAGATCATTGCCCAGACAGATGAACTCCATGAGGCTGTATGCAGAGTCTCCGTAGAAGACGCCGATCTTCGCCCATACTATAAGCCGATTCGTGAGAACTGGAGAGACCGTCTGACCGGCAACAATATGGAAGATACCGAAGACGAAGTCTATCAGGCCATGATGGCTGATTTGACCGAGACCGCGCAGGAGAATTGGGACTCCATGAAAAAAGGTGGAAATGACAGAGACCTCCTGTGGGATGACATTGATTTTACATACCGGAAACAGAATGTCGCAACCAATGTAACAGAAGGTCTGGGAACCGGCTTTTCCCGGATTGAACAGATGGCTACCGCTTACAGCGCAAAAGGGAGCGTTTTATACCAGAACGAGGATTTGAAGGAGGATATAATCGGCGCTCTGGAATGGGTATACGCAACCATGTACAACGACAATATGGATGTAACAAAAGATCTCTACGGAAACTGGTGGCATTGGTTTATCGGAATGCCTCAGAGCCTGTGCAATACGGTTATCCTGATGTATGACGATCTTGACCCGGAATTCATTGAACGGGAAGCCAAAACGCTAGAAAACTTTAACGAAGACCCCAAATACCGGTATCATACGGTCTACGGCAGTAAGGTTCAGCTTGATGCGGCAAACATAGTTGATACCTCTCTTGTATCCGCCCTCCGCTCTTCCATCGGAGAAACCGCCAAACCGATGAACATGGCAATGGAATCACTGATGAAAACCATTGGCTTTACGAGCGAAGGAAACGGATATTATGAAGACGGTTCCTATATCGACCATGAAAATCTGGCCTACAACGGTGGATACGGCTCCACGCTGTTAGGGAGTATGGAGAAACTTCTCTTTATCACCGCTGGCAGTCCATGGGAAGTGGATTCCGATAAACTGACCAGTATATTTCAATGGATCTGGAATGGCATCCGGCCTCTTTACGCCGATGGAGCCATGATGGATATGACAACAGGACGCGGCGTCGCAAGGCCATCTACCAATGAACACACGGTAGGAAAAGGCCTGTTAAAGCATATCTCTCACCTGATGAGCATTGCGCCGGAGGACGAAAGGAATGCATTGCGCACCTTCGCCCGCACAGAGATTCTGGCTGGCATGGAATACAAGGAAGACTATTTTACCGGTATGACCGTTGCCGACATGGCTGCCATGAAAAATATTATAACGGATGATTCCTTAGGCGAGGATGACGAAATTTACCACAAGAATTTTGGAGTCATGGACAAGGCTGTATACCACGGTGAAAATTTTGATCTGGGCATCAGCATGTATTCCAAACGAACCGGCAATTTCGAGTACGGCAACAAAGAAAATAAGAAAGGCTGGCATATGAGCGATGGCGCCCTCTACTTATATAATGGAGACCAGGCACACTATGCGGACGTTTACTGGCCTACCGTCGACCCTCACCGTCTGGCAGGCATCACCACAGATCACACAGAAGGGTTTATTCCATCCGACGACAGTTGGAAGCCTCACACCAGCACGAAAAACTGGGCAGGCGGATCTTCCGTCTTGAACCAGTACGGGTCTGTAGGCATGGATTTTGAAGGGGAGCTCCCCACTGGAGACATCTCCTCACTAAAAGCAAAAAAATCCTGGTTCACATTCCCGAACGGCGTAGCCGCCCTGGGAGCAGGGATTACCTCCAAGGAAGACAAGGCCACCGAAACAATTGTAGATAACCGGAAGGCAATGGAAGACGCCGCCAATACCGTATGGGTAGACGGAAAAGAGGCGGAACTCACCGTTGGCGATTCTGCTGTCATGCCTGCAAGCTGGGCGCTTCTGGAAGGAAATAACGGCAAACAGCAGAACATCGGATACTATTTCCCGGAAGAAACCGAGATTTCGGTGCTGAAGGAGACCAGAACCGGTAACTGGAAAGATATTAACGGAGCAATCACAGCAGGAAGCGCAAACGACTACGAGATTACCAGAAGCTACATCAGTTTTGCCGTGGATCATGGAACCAATCCGCAGAACGAAACGTACAGCTACGTCCTTCTGCCCGGCAGAACTCCGGACGAAATGGCTGAGTTTTCCGAAAATCCGGAAGTAACAATTCTCGCCAACACCCCGGAGGTACAGGCTGTAGGGAATACGAAATACGGAGTCAGCGGCTATAATTTCTGGACCGCCTGTGACCCGGAAGACCTTCCGGTTTCCGCGAAGACGCCCGCCTCCGTTACTCTCGCAGAAGAAAATGGCCTTATCACCGCCGGAATCTCCAACCCCACCCAAAACGGCAAAGATACCATCATTGTCCTGAACAGCCTCTATGAAACGGTTGAGGCAGAGGACGGCGTGACCGCAGCCCTGCAAAACGGTAAAACCATTATCACCATAGAAGGCGCAAAAGATTTTGGAAAAACGTATACCATCGTTCTGGAAAGCCTGGACAAGAAACTGGCACACTGGCAAAGCGAGATCGAAAGTGCCACAAGGGCAGAAAAGTCAAATGTAGAAATGATATTAAAGGAAGTACAGGCTCTCGACACCGCACACTTTAATGAGGAACAGACTCTGCTCATCACCTCAGTCATCGAAGCTGCAAAAGAAAAGCTGGCGCTGATGGATTCTGCCGATGAAATTATGGTTCCAATCACTGGTATTGATGAAGTGACTTATGAAAATGCCGACGCGGTCGAAGAACTTCTGAAAAAATACGAGAATCTGACCGAAGAAGAAAAATCCGTTTTAAGCGAATCCGATCAGGCAAAAATCAGGGAACTCCTGGCAGGCTTTCAGAAGGAAGAGATTTACACGACGGCTGACGGTATAACGGTAAAGGCCGCAAACGGCACAATGGATGTGCGTACCGTCTTCCTCCTGACCAACGAATCCGATTCCATCGGAATTTTCCAGGAATCACTGTCCGGGACCGCGGCGCTCCTGACCTTATTCAGACCAGAACTCCTTTTAAAAGGCAAAAACTTAAGCCTGAATGACCATCCGGTACGCGTCACCGCAAAAGCACCCGCCATAGAATCCGGTCAGAAAGGAACCCTGAAACTGTACCGTTTCGTTCCAGCCGCAAAAGCACAGGCTGCGGCCGTTCCTGAGGAGGTCACCTATATTACAAACCATGACGGCACGATTACTTTTGAAATAAACCGTGATTCCATCTATGGATTTGCACTGGACAAAGAGACGGCTCCTGAACCGGAACCCGATCCAGATCCACAACCGGATCCTGTGCCTGATTCCAAACCGTCAAATGACCGGGATACTTCCACTTCTAATGTATCCGACGGTACATGGATTCTGGATACAAACGGCTGGTGGTTCAAACAATACAACGGCACCTGGCCGTCGTCTCAGTGGAAATGGATCAAGGGCTGCTGGTACCATTTCAACGAATCCGGCTACATGCAGACCGGCTGGATTCTGGATCAGAACCTCTGGTACTATCTGAAGCCCGACGGCAGCATGGCCGCCGATGAATGGATTTTTTACAGGGACCGGTGGTACTATTTTAACCGCAGCGGCGAAATGGCGGCAAACACCTCCGTAACATGGAAAAACGTCGTTTACCATCTGGGAGCGGATGGGGCAATGGCAGAATAAAAACAATATAAAAATCCCCTGGAGCAAAATAACCCGCTCCAGGGGATTTTCCTCAGCTATCTTCCTCCGCCGTCTTCCCCAGTCATACAAGCCGCAATCCTGTCCACTTCCATCTTCGGCGTCCTGTCCGCATACAGCAGTCCGTTGGTCTCCTGTTCCACGTCAGTCAGCTGGGTATAGCAGAAACCGGCCAGACCTCCGATCCGGTTCACCGCGCCGGTCAGTTTCGACAAGCGCTCCGCAAATGCTTCCGGCCCTGCCGCCTTCTCGTTATATCCCCAGGATTCCATCTTCCCATCTTCCATAGCGATCCCGCCGAACTCCGACAGAAATACCGGCTCACCGCCATAGCTGCGGCCTTCACTCAACACCATTTTTCCAACCGCAGTCCATCCCATCAGTGCTTCCATGTCGCGGAACTTCTCTGCCAGGACTTCTCCGTCGCTCTCATAATCATGGATCCCCACAAAATCGGCCTTTACAGCTTCCCATCCATCATTCGTGCTGACGAGCCGGTATGGATCCAGGGCCTTCGTATAGTGGTAGAAGGTCTCGGCAAAATGCTGCTGCTCCTGATCAAACAGGACGTTTCTGATTCCCCAGCTCTCATTGAACGGAACCCACGTAATGATGCAGGGATGATTGCAGTCTCTCGCTATTACCTCTCCATACTCATGCAGCAGCGCGCCCATACCTTCCCGGCAGAACTCATAATTGGACGGCATCTCCTCCCACACGAGAATTCCCATATGGTCCGCCAGATACAGGAAAACCGGATCCTCGATTTTCTGGTGCTTCCGCACGCCGTTAAAGCCCATGGCGCGAACCATCTCCAGATCCTTAAGAAACGCCTCGCCATCCGGCGGCGTCATGAGGCTGTCCGGCCAGTATCCCTGGTCGAGAACCAGGCGCTGGTACAGAGGAAAGTGGTTAAGTAAAACGTGATTCTCCTTCACCTCGATGGTACGCATCCCAAAATACGTCTCCACCCGGTCACAAGCAGATGCCCCTTCCAGATATTCAAGCTCCAGATCATAAAGCACCGGCTTTTCCGGACTCCAGAGATGAACGGTATTGTCTATGGGATCTTCCTGACGCACGGCTATGATAAATTCAGGACGCTTTCCCTTTACCGCCACGACACCCGTTCCAATTTCCCCGCCTTCAAACTTCAATTTCCATCGCACCTCTCCGCAGGCATCAGGTTCCGCAAAGCTGATTTTCACTCTCACCTCACCCTGATCCGGCAGCGGAATCAGCCGGACATGTTCCATACGGCGCGGTCCCGTAATCTCCATCCAGACGTTCTGCCATATTCCGCTGGTCGCCGTATACCAGCAGCGGTCTGTCTCGATATTCCAGTGCTGTTTTCCCCGGGGCTGGGCTGTATCATAGCTGTCACGGCACATAACTGTAACTCTCGCCGTTTTGTCCGTCCGGCTTACAAACGGTGTCATTTCCACGGAAAACGGCGTGTGTCCGCCCCTATGGCCTCCTGCCCACCGGCCATTGATCCATACAACCGCTTCATAATCCACGGCCCCGAAATTCAGCCACAGCCTGGCATCCTCCGCCTGCTCTTCCCATGTAAATTCCCGCTCATACCACAGGCATGGGTGGCCTTCCGTTTCCCCGATACCACTTTTCCGGCTCTGGTAGCAGAAAGGCACCGTAATTTCACGCTCATAGGCATGGCCGTTCTGCCAGTCTTCCCGTATACCGATGTTTTCATCGTCAAATGCAAATTTCCAGGCTCCATTCAGGCTCTTCCAGCCCCTCCGGTAAAAGTCCGGCCTTGGGCTGGCCATTTTTTCTCTGTCAATCATTGTGATTCTCCTCTATCTCATTTTCGTAACAGTTCAGCCTCCGCTTCCGGCTGCTGCCGTCTGGTCCGGCGCTCCTGTTTCCCGGATCTTTCCAGTTCCGGTTTCGGGCATAAGCATTTCTAAACGTGCAGGATTTTTCTAAAAGCCAGTGAAAATCCCCAAACTCGCTGCGCTCAGACAGGTGGGGATTTCCCCTGAACGAAAAATTCTGCGCGTTAAGAACTGCTAATACCCTGCAAAGTCACAGGAAAGATCCGGGAAACAGGAGCGCCGGACCAGACGGCAGCAGCCGGAAGCGGAGGCTGAACTGTTACTCATTTTCCCCGTCCAAAAACATGGGATCACACCCATACCGGCCCATCCGGTTTCCATAGATGATGCATCCGCCGTCATCCGTCTCTATCGACACTACCGTGTTTTCTTCCACTTCCACCGGTATATCATACCGGAAGCCATAACCATACGTCCCCGTCCGGCGGTACGAGACAATCCCGTCTTCCGCCGCCTCTGCATTGGAAAACAGCGCCCTCTTATCCCAGGGCTGATCCGGAATTATCAGTTCCCCGCACAACTTTCCCTGTACGTAAATCCGAACTTTCGACGGATACTTTCTCTCATCCGTCAGCCTCGTTCCTTCCAGACATTCGCAGGAGGAAAGCTCAAGCCGCAGTATCTTATTTCCACAGTATCCCTTCGGCACCGGAATATGCCAGGAAGCGCGGCCGCTGCCAGCCGCCCACCATACGCGGCGTTTCTCCATGCTTCCCCTGCCGGTAAAGCCAGAAAATACTTCTCTGTCCGTGTTCTCCGGATTCCAGTAAAATGCCTCCGGTCCTGTCTCTTCTTCCGTCACAACTTCAAACTGCACATCGTGCTCACACAGAGTGGCGCCGCGGTCTGTGATCCAGGCAAACAGCCAGGCTCCCTTAATCCCCTCCGGTATCCTCACTTCGATTTCACCCGGTTTTCCTGTTTCCAGCCATGGAATACCCATATTAACCTCACCGCCGTCCAGTTCCCGGTTCCACTGCCCCAGAAAATCAACACCAGCCAGGCTCCAGTGCCCCCGAATATCACGGTCTCCCGGTTCCCTTCCTCTGATCCCGCCGTAAACCGGCACCTTTACCACCTCTCCCGTTTTCACCACGGTCAGCCAGGGCCTCGCCAGAAAGATAAAATCCGCCTGATTGGCCTGCTCGTATCCGGCCGGCGTCATATCCCGATGCATCAGGCCGAAATCTCTTCTGACACGCAGAGAGGTAAACGGACTGGTGTCCTCATTCTCCTGAGAGGCCAGATTCATACGCACGTATCCCGCAAACCGGCAGATGCGGACCAGACGCTCAATCTCATTGGTGTGTACAAACTCGCTGATAATGACCGGCTGCCCTTTCTGACAGTCCTTTCCTGTAAATACCGTCTCCTTCAACGGGTTCCTGCAATTTCTCTGAAGGAGATCGGCCACCATTTCATCCTTCATCAATTGCCGGTTTTCCTCGTTATAACAGTTAAACGCCGATCCCGGGTAATTCTGTTTATCCAGCCGTTCAAAAAAGTCCATCGCATCCGCAAATTCTGTCGGATAGCTGTGATAGTCCAGAATATCCGTCTCCCCGGTCTTTCCATAACCCGAATTATCCACCACCAGAATTCCTGGCGCCAGCCGTCTATACGTCTGTGCCGAAGTGCGAATCCAGTTCTGGGCCTCATCGTTATCCCATGGGCTTTGCTCGTGATCTCCGAGAATTCCCCATGACTCATTGAACACAGAACACATAACCACACTGGAATGGTAGTTCTGTTTCCTGGCCATAGCCTTCAGCCGCCGCAGATGCAGCCCGCGCCACAACGGATCCTTCCACGTCCCATAGAAACAGGAAGGAACCTCGTCCCATACCAGAACCCCCTCCCGGTCACAGGCGGTGTACCATTCCGGCTCATTGTCCTTGATGTGCATCCGGATCATGTTGTATCCGCATTCACCGGCCGCCTTTACATCGAAGGAAACGCTTCCCGGTCCCTCTCCCGTCAAAGAAGGATACGTATAGATCCCCCAGGGATTATACCCCTGGTCCAGAACGCCGCGGAGATAGACCGGATTTCCGTTCACTGTCACATACGCAGTCCCGTCCTTCACCGTCTTCTGCCCTACCCTGCGAAAGGAAACCCAGCGTTCATACGTTCCCCCAGAGCCGCTCTCCCCACCAACCGACGCGGAGAGTACATACCGGTTCGGTGCTCCGGGTTCCCACTGCATAAGCCCTTTTCCAAAGATTCGAAATGCAGCCTCCGGTATACCGCGGCTATTAATCGTTAAAGGCTCCAGCGCTTCGATCCTTACGTCTTCTTCCGGAATTTCAAGATTCATTTCTAAACGGCAATTAAAATCAACCGGTCCGGCCAGAACACGAAGAATCTCCAGATATCCTGTTTCCGTTTTAAACTGAGCCTCTTCTGTCCGCCCACAGTCCCTTACATAGACAGTCATGCAGTCATACGCCTCGCCGTATGTCGCATCGAAATCCACGGAAAGCCGTGACTCTCCAAACTCGAGTACTGCCTCCGCGTGCCCCTCCGGAGCGCGGTAAAGGAAATCCAGACGGTATACAGTATCTTTCTCTGTGTCCCACTTAAGAGTTCCGGAATCCACGCTCACCTCCGACATGGTCTCCGGATTCCCCTCGGCTTCTATTCTTCCGCCAAAACGGATTCCGCCCTCCTCTTTTCGGTAATCATCCACCAGAATTTCGCTGATCCGGACTTCCTTCTCTTCCTCCAGCCAGACATTCTGCCAGATTCCGGGGCTGTCTGTAAACCAGAATCCCTGCTTTCCAAAACAGCTTTGGTCCCCTTCAAAGGGATACAGAATCTCCATGGTCAGCGTATACCTTCTGCCTGCCTTAAGCCGCCCCAGGCGAAGATGGCAGGGCGCATAAAAGTCCACCGTACAGCCAATTTCCTTCTCATCCAGCCATATCTTCGCAATTCCCGATACAGCTCCCAATACCAGCTGAACCCTCGTTTCCTTTTCCACGGAAATCTCCGTCTGCATCCAGGCTGTCCGTCCCTGTTCTCTCCAGTTACACCGAAACGAAGAGGCCTGATGCAGAGAATTGTCATCGGCCAGAAATTCTTCCCCAAAAGCCCGCAGAGACTGCCAGGAACCGGGGATCCGGATTCTCTGGTCAAAGGTATGCCTGCCGGGAAGATACCATTTCTCCTCTTCTCCCATTTCCAGCGGATCCATGGTGAATTTCCACACGCCGTTTAAGGAAGCTAAGAAACAGTCATTTTTTAATTCTCCCTGTGGAATCATTTCGCGGCTGTCCTGCTGCCAGTACGGCTCCAGGCACCATCGGTATTCGCTGCCCCCATGTCTCACCGGAAAATGGCAGAATCCCTGTCCTTCCGCCCCGCCAATCACCTCATAATCCCCAGAAGGCAGATATCCAAGATCGAAACGCCCCCCATCGTCGGTAAGCCCGCTGTGTCCTGAAATCCCGGCCACGTGGAGCCATACCTGAGGCAGCGGCCGGCCATCTCCGTCTACGCAGACTCCGGCCATCCGCTCCCCATTTTCCCGGCCACTCATCCGGTATTTTCCCAGCACAGCCCCTGACTTCGGAGATGCATCGCAGTCATTCACGGCCATTACCGCCAGCCTTGCATACGGCTTTCTCCATGGAACTTCAATCGCCGTGCTGTCGATCAGTACTTCGCCGTCGCAGACCACGGAAAAGCCTTTTTCCGCGGCCTGAAATCCCATCCTGAACGGAGGCTCTCTCGTAAATGGTACGGACGCTGCCGAATACCACCGTCTGGGTCCGTCATAGCGAAACGTATCTCCCAGCGGCACGCCGTTGGGGATCCGCACCTCCAGCCGTCCATTACCCACGACGGCCAGAATATAACGGTCAAAACAGCCGTCCCCAAAGTAAAGGCCGATTCCAGCTCCATCCTGGATATTCAGGATCTCTGTCTCAAACCCGCAGGAAACCGCGTCCACAAAAAACGAGGATAGAAGCAGGTGGCCGTTTCTGCATCTGTCATATTCCTCCAGATAAATTGTGCCGTCCTCCCGATAATGGCAGAATAAGTCCGCCGGGCTGTTCATATTAATAAAATTCCACTCGACATGATTGAAGTATTCTTCCATGCTTCTATCCCCGTTCATTTAATTTTATTTTGTCTTAATTCTCCACTTTCGCCATCTCATCGATGAATTCCTGTTCCATATTGGCGAGCGCCTCCTCCGGAGTCACCTTCCCGGCCATGGCTTCCTGAATATGGAATTCCATCACATCGTTTAATTTAGAAGAAATGTATGGCACGTCCACGTCGGCCAGCGTCTTTGCATACTGGAAGGATTCCATCAGCGCACCATACAGCAGGCTGGACTGTGCGACTCCAGGCACCTCGTATGTGGAGGTACGGCATGGGTCCATGGTATTTTCAATCTTTAACAGTTCTCCATCCTTTGAGGTCCTGAATTCAATCAGTTTCCAGGCCAGTTCCTTGTTCTGGCTTCCTGCCGATATTCCAACTCCCCATCCTCCAAGAACAGGAGTTTTACCAGGAGCGACTGCTACGCCGATCTTATCCTTAACTGCCGAGGTATCCGACTGGCATGTCAGCCACAGGCCAGGCCACTGCTCCATCATCGCGGCATTGCCGTTTGCAAAGAACTGATTGGCCTCGTCCCATCCCATCTGCATCCACTCCTTTGGAGCATACTCCTGAAGCTTCAATACGCGGTTTAAAGCGTCAACACCTGCTTCATTGTTCATGTTAGGCTTTAAATTCTCATCCACATCGTCGCCGCCGCGGTTGATCCACAGCAGTCTGGTACATCCCTTCAGCATGTTCGTGGAATAACCATAGTCCACAGGAGAATCCGGATTGACGCTCTTTGTAAAGAATTCCGCAACCTGCATCATTTCCTCATTCGTTTCCGGAACCTTCAGCTCGGTCTGATACTTCTCCTGATACGCCGTCTTCAAGGACTCGTCCTCAAATAAATCCTTCCGGTAAAATAACAGCTCCACATCCGGCTTATAAGGAATCGCACAGAGCATGCCGTTATAATTTCCATATGTATCGAACAGACCCGGCAGGAAATCCGAAATGTCGTAGGATTCGCCTGCATACTGGCTGATCATGGTATCAAGCGGCTCGATCTTGTCCGCCTTTGCGAAGCTGTGCAGGAAAGCGATGGGCGCCAGCACCACGTCATACCGCTTCGTATTGTTTAAATCCAGCTGCAGCTTATCGGTAAACTGCTCGCCGGGAATTGATTCCACCACTACCTTGGCCCCTGACAGTTCTTCAAACAGCGGAACCACATCGCTGACTGCTTTTTCAAAGTCTCCGGACATCACCGGAACGGTAAGCGTCTGACCTGCATACTGGCCGTGAAGCGTTCCATCCAGGTCCAGATTGTCCAGCGTTTTACCAAACTTTTCAATCGTTTTCTTTTCAGAGGCTTCCGTCCCCCCAGCCGCTTCCGTAACAGCCGCCGTCTCCGCAGGCGTCTGCATTTCCTCCGACACAGCCACCTTACAGCCGGTCAGACCTGCTGCCGCAACCGCCGTACAGGCCGCTGCCGTTGCCACGCGTTTCCATAATCCGTTCCTTCTCATCATTACTTTCCTCCTCAATTTATACTTCTATTTAAATTTTCATGTATTGCTCTCTTATCCTTTTACAGCGCCTGCCATCGTGCCCTTTACAATGTATTTCTGTGTCGTCATGGATAATATCACAGCCGGTATCATAGCGATCACACCCGCAGCAGCCAGTGAGCCGGAAGGGGTATCCTTATGAGTCTGTACCATGCTGGCAATTCCAATGGGCAGCGTCTTCTTTGCATCAGAAGACTGGAGCACCAGTGCCAGGCCGAATTCATTCCATGCGCCGATAAACACCAGAATCGCAATTACCACCAGTCCCGCCTTTACTAACGGCAGCGCGATTTTCGTATACATTCCGTATTCCGTACATCCGTCGATCTCGGCCGCTTCATACAGCTCATCCGGTATTTCATAGAAGAAGCTGATGGACAGCCAGATCGCCAGAGGCAGTGCAAATGATATGTATGCCATAATGAGTCCTGTCATCGTATCCAGCAGATGGATCTTGCTGTAAATGATGTAATACGGGATCGTGTAAACCAGAGCCGGAATCATCCGGACTGCGATTACACTGTTCTTGATGATTTTATTTCCCTTGAAATGGTACCTGGACAGCCCGAAGCCTGCCATCGTAGCCAGCGCCAGGGAAATAACCGTCGTGCTCACCGCCACCAGCATACTGTTGGAAAAGAAGGTGGCAACGTAGGATTTCCGGAATATCTCTATGTAATTATCGAGATAGAGCGTATCGATCCAAAGGATCGGCCGTTCCACGAACACCTGCGCCTTTGTCTTAAACGACGTGATGATCGTCCAGTAAACCGGAAAGAAAAACAACACGCCCAGCAAAAGCAGAATGATGAGAAGTCCCGCAGACTTTACTATTTTCTTCTTCATGGTCATTCCCTCCTATTCTTCTTTCCCGGTAAGTTTCATAATCAGCAGGGAGAACAGCACAATCAGCACGAAGAAGATAAACGCGCCTGCCGATCCCTCGCCCACGTTATAATACCGGAATGCCATTTTGTAAATGGTGGACGCCAGCGTTTCTGTGGAAGTCCCGGGTCCGCCGTTCGTCAAGTTGTAGACAATATCGAACATCCGGATCGCGTCCATGAAGCGCATGGTCAGCACCAGGACGGTAAAGTTACGAATCAGCGGCATGGTCACCTGGAAGAATTTCTGTCTCCAGTTCGCTCCGTCGATGGTCGCAGCCTCTAAAAGCTCCTCCGGGACGGTTTTAAGCGCCGCCATAAAGATAAGCATACACAGCGGTGTGGTGGCCCAGACCTCTACGATGACAAGCGCGATTCTGGCCGGAACCACTGCGGACAGCCATTCCACCCGGTCAAGCCCCATGGAGACCAGCAGTCCGTTGAGCACACCGTAAATGGGTGAAAACATCAGCTTCCAAATGGTAGCAATCACAATAGGAGCGATCATCATGGGTATCGTAAACACGGTCTTCATCACCTTGGATATCCTGGGGAGAAAATTCGTCGTGAGGACCACTGCCAGCGTCATACCAAACAGGAGATTCAGCGCCACAGCGGATACGGTGAATATAAATGTCCAGCAGGCGGAATCCAGAAACTGCTTATTCGTCAGTACGTTCACGTAGTTTTTCAGTCCGATAAACCGTATGGTATCCGCATTCATGGATGTGTTATAGTGAAAAAAACTGATCCCAAACGAATACAGCATTGGTATAACGGAGAATACAACTAAAAATAATACCGCCGGAGAGATAAATACAAAAGCCGCTACCCGTTTCGGCTTATTCAGTCTCCTGCCATTTCCTTCATGCATTTGCAACACCTTCCCTTCATCTGGACTCATTATACTATTTGAGCAGACTAATTAATATACTAACCTTAGTATAAAATAAATTACCTTCTAATTTTTCTCTATATTTACGCTCTAATTTGGATATTTTTTACAATATACTTGCTTTATTTTCCCAATATAACTATAATAATGGTATGCATTGCCCTTCAACCCCTTATCCGTAAATAGTATACTAAGTAAGGAGTAACCTCTTATGAACAGCATTCCACTCTACAAACAGATCATAGAAGACATTCTGTCCAGAATCCACGATGGAAGCCTGCAGCCCGGAGACCGTATCCCCTCAGAGCGGGAACTGGCGGAACAGTATTTAGTGAGCCATATCACCTCCAAGAACGCGCTGGCCGAGCTCGCGGACAAGGGATATATCACCCGGCAGAAAGGCAAGGGCTCCTTTGTAAGCCCCATGGAACAGCTGCAGATGATCGCAGAGTTTAACAGTACCGTCAACCACCGGACAATCTTAAAGTCAAAAACCATCGGTCTTATCATGCCCTCTATGAAGACAAGCATCGACCAGCAGCTTCTCAACTGTATCGAGGAGGAATTGAACACCACCGATTACATTCTGGCCGTCACCATCACCCGGGAGAATCAGGAGCTGGAATCGGCCGCCATCCATAAGCTGAAGGAGCGCGGCGCCAGCGGTCTCATCATCTTCCCGACAGAGCATGAGATGTACAATGAGGATATCTTAAAGCTGAATCTCACCGATTTCCCATTTGTGCTCATCGACCGGTATTTAAAGGGAATACGGTGCAGCTGCGTCTATACGGATAATGAAGAAATCACCAGGACAGCAGTCCGCCATCTCCTCTCCCAGGGAATCGCGCATCCGGCCTTCCTGTCTCCCGACAGCCATAACACGGTAACCAGCGACCGGCTGTCCGGTTTTAAGGCGGCGCTGGAGGAAGGCGGCTGTCTTCTTCCTCCGGAGCATCAGTGCCTGATTCCTCTGTCCGTCACGGACCCTGCTGAAAAAGAAGCGCTTCTGGCAAGGTTTCTCGACAGCCATCCGGAGATTGACGGCCTGTTCTGTGTCAACCGAGAGTTTACAAAATACATTTCCCATATCCTGGACCGCCGCGGCTGGTGGGACCGTTACCGGATTACAGCCTTCGATTATCCCGACGACCACCGCATCTCCTATATCAGACAGGACATTCCCCAGATCGCCAGAGCGTGTGTAACCAGGCTGATCGAGTTAATTCAGGGAAAGAGGGAATATAGCCATATCGTCGTGCCTGCATCGTTTGTTCCTCAGAATCCCGTATAAGAATAAAGAGTCCGGCTCGCCGGACTCTCGCGCCGGAGCGCGGTTGCTTCAGCAACCATATTTCCTTAGCGCCAAGTGCGCCTCCTGCCCGGAGGGCTTTTTATGTAATAGGAGCACTTTTCTATTACATAAAAAAAGATCCTTATTCCGACTGCCGGCGTTCTCACCGGCCATCAGAAAAAGGATCTTTATTCATTTTCTTTTACACAAAAAGACAGATAGAAACGGGTACCGATTGATTTGACATTCATCCGATACCCGTTTCTACACTATCTCATCCATTGGACTTGATACCTCTTTTCTCTCATGTTTTTTTGTACCTGGTACTTTCTCTAACATGATCTATATGAAATTTTCCCTCTCTCCGCTGCTCTTCCGCCTCATCTATGTTTTTCGTTTATTCTCTTTCTTTTCATTCTTACTATCTGTTCATCTTTTCGTATTTCAAAATTTTCTTTCATTCCTCATTATACTTTCTCGTCATATAACAAAGATGATTATTCTTTTGTTCTACTGCTTGAAACAATCATAGTTCTTTAAACATTTCATAGATTTTATCTTATTTTTTTGATATCAGCTCTTTGATGTTCCTCTTTTGCTTTTATCTTATAAGATTGGTTTTTTTAGCATCGGCAGATCGGTTTTTCCTTTTGCCTAATTTATAATTTTTATTATAAATTAAGCTAAATTACTGTTTCTGGTGGACTGTACCTCCTTCTTCTATATTTTTGATTCTTAAGAGTTTGTTTCTTCTCCTTTTTCTTTAGGAGTTTTTTGTTTTCTTATCTCTTATCTTGGCTTTATTATAGCGGATGCGTTTTAATTTGTCAATACTTTTTCTTTATTTTCTATATGTTATTTGCTAATTTTCAAATTGTATGCAATTATTACAATTGTTTCTATTTTTATACCCATTGCTTGCCGTATATTCAACACTATTTTCTGAATTTTCGCTAAATTCAATTACAGGCACCTATAGACGGATTGTCTGCCGCCTGTTATAATACTTTAAAATAATTGCAGCAGATCCAACCAGACTCATTCCGGAGGTGTCAGAATGGAGAATAAAGATATTGTAACCTATTTCTACGAGACCGTAGTCTCAGAAAACCTGCTGGATCAGGTTACGCAGTACGTCTCAGAAAACTGTGTTGTAAAAGCCGGAGAAACCATCATTCACGTGGGTGTCGACGGTATGAAGCAGCATCTTATTGATGTAAAAAAGACTTATCCCGACTATACGATGAAAATCATCAAACAATACACCGATGGTGACTACGTGATTTCAGAATTCATCATGGAAGGGACCCACGAAGGCGAATGGATTGGAATAAAGCCGACACACAAGAGACTCTCCTTCACCGGTGTTGATATCGACAAGGTCATAGACGGGAAGATCGTCGAGCATGGAGGCGCAGTAAATACCTTCGATACGTTATATGAGCATCATCTTATTAAGCCGGTATAGCAGAATCCAGTCAATGCAAAACCGAGTGCCGGCTTCAGGCCTGTTACAAATCCCTGCTTAATTTCCATTTCCCCCTCAGATAAAAGCTGAGTGACAGCGCCGTAGCGATCGTCCAGCCAATGGGCCACGACATCCAGATCCCGTCCGCACCAAACGGTCCGGCAAGCACGAAGGAGATCAGCACGCGGAGAATCAGATCGGCAAATGTGGCAATCATGAAACAGCCCATGGCGCCGGATCCCCGCAGCACACCGTCCGCCATCAGTTTCGTGGCAACCACCACATAAAACGGAGAGACGATCTTTAAAAATGTAACGCCAGTACTCATGGCCTCTCCGCCTGTCTGCTCCATAAAGATGGTCACCGCCGGACCGCCGAAGAAAAAGAACAGGATTGTAAAGGGTACGGCAACGCAGAACGCCATGAACCATCCGGCCTTGAATCCGCTCTTTACCCGTTCCTCCTGCCCTGCGCCGATGTTCTGTGCTGTAAAGCTGGAGAGTCCATTTGCCAGCGTCGTAAACGAGGTAATCGTGAAGGTATTGAGCTTCACCGCCGCGCTGTAGCCTGCAATCACTGAGGAACCAAAGCTGTTGACCAGTCCCTGAATAAACATGTTGCCTACCGAGATAAAGCTTTGCTGGAGAATGCTGGGGACCGCAACCACACTGATCTTTTTCAGCATATTCCAGGAGAACAGCGGAAAGCTGCCCTCCGTCTTTACCTCCGCAATTCTTTTATGTACGGTCAGAAGCGCCAGCACACAGGCCGCTCCCTGGGCGATAAAGGTCGCCCACGCCACGCCCGCCACACCCCAGTGAAAGACGATGACGAAGATCATATCCAGCAGAATATTTCCCAGAGAGGAACCAATCAGGAAATAGAGCGGCGTCCTGGAATCTCCCAGAGATGTAAAGATGCCTGTACACACATTATAGAGATACAGAAACAGAAATCCGCCGATATAAATTCTTAAATACAGCGCTCCGTCCGAGAAGATATCGGCCGGCGTCTGAATCAGGTTCATCACCGGGCGGCAGAAGAGAAAGCCCAGAGCCATCAGGCCGAGACTCAGCGCAATACAGGCTATCAGCGTCGTGTAGATGGCCGTCTTCATCTCCTTCCACCGTTTTGCTCCGAAGAGCTGGGAAATGACGACCGCACAGCCGATGTTGCTGCCTACCGCCACCGCCATAAAGATCATGGTGATGGGATAAGACGCCCCAACGGCTGCCAGAGCCGCCTCACCTGCAAATTTACCAGCCACCACGCTGTCCGCGATATTATACATCTGCTGAAATATTACGCTGACAAACATGGGGATGGAGAAACGCCAGAGCACTGACGATGGTTTCCCTACCGTTAAATCCTTTACCATTGTTCTACCTCTTTCCTCACTTTTCCATACAAGGATAGATTATACTACTACTTTCAGGCGATTTTCAATGGAAAATTCATTTTTATTCCGGTCTTTGTAACTGTTCAGCCCTCGCTTCCGGCAGCCGTGGTCGGTTACCGTTCATGGTTGTTACAACGAAACGTCCACCACGGCCATGCCGTACGGTTCCAGTCTCACCGTCTGCCGGCCGTCTTCCATCCGAATCACGGTTTTCCGTTCTTCGCTGCTGTTATTAATCACCACCAGCTTACCGGAGGCCGGATACCAGGCGCATTCCGTGTCGGGGCTGTCCGTCAGATATTTCTGGTTTAAATCCATACCCATTCCGCTTACCATCAGGTTTAAGAGCATCCTGGTATTTTCCGGTGTCACCTGGAAGCTGCTGAGATAGAACGCGGTGCCGCCGCCAAAACGGTGAGACGTGATGGCGGGCAGGCCATCCTTTTCCTCTATCACCTCCGTGTCGGGGCCTGTGAGGCAGATGCCTTTTCTGCCGCGCACGGAAGCTCCCGCCGGTATCAGACCGGGTTTCTCCACCAGTTCATACTCCCAGCGTCCATGACACACCTTTGCCCCCGTATCCTCGTCCACTCCCAACACAGAAGCCAGACGGAAATACGCGGATGCCCCGGGTGCTGCCGACGGTTCGCCTACTCCGATAAGCACGCCGCCCTCATAGACCCAGCGTGAGACCGCTTCCGTGACACCACTGTCATTCCAGGCCATCCCGCCGCTCCAGGCGCTTCCCGACGCTCCGGCATTGATCAGGACATCGACGCCTTCCAGGCGTCCTGCCTTTACATCTTCAAAATTTATGAATTCCACCGATACCGGAAGCCCCGAGAGAGCCTCGTTGATATGGATCAGGTCATGCATATACGTTTCGTGAAAATGACCGGACAGCGTCCAGGAACGAAGCTTTCCCCAGGAATGGAGCACCACAGCCCGAATCGGCAGTGTATACACAGCGCCCTCTTCATGGAAGGACTTAATCCGCCGGAAATCATCCGCAATCGTCTCCATATAGCTGCAAAAGTCGGGGAAGTCTTCCACCAAATGCAGATATCCGCCAAGACCGATCCGGTCAATCTTTTCCCTGAGCAGCGCGCGGCGCACGTGGATCCAGTACTCTTTCGCATCGCGGACCGGGTCTCCTCCCTCGCAGAACGTAGGGGCTCCTCCCAGCCCAACCGGGAATAAGTAGGGATGAAGCCTCAGTTCATGCGTCTCCACCTCTGCCCCGGCGCAGAGCCGTACCTCATAGCCGGAAAAGACGCATTTGATCAGACCGTCAAAGCCGAATTCCTTAAAATGGTCGTTATACGGCTCCACTCCCACCCAGCTGTCATCGTAGAACACATACGCCTTCTTACCGTAGCTGTGCACCAGTTCCACCAGGCGTTTCCCGAAGTCCACAACGAAACGGTTTACAAAGGCCATATAATCCATCTGACGCCTGGAAGGCGGCATATGGGTGACATGAAATTTCCCCTGGTTGATGAAATCCTCCGCCGTCAGGCCGTAGCCGTATTCCGCCTCAAACGCCTTCAGCATCGCGGGGCTGACCGTAAAATCATAGGAGCCCCAGTCTGTAAATAAATTTCTCTTCTTTTCGCTGCTGCCCCACATCCACACAAAATTATAAAACAGGGAGGTAAACCGGACTACCGTCGTCACCGGATGGGTATCGCACCAATTCTCCATCCAGCCATAGAGATATTCCCTGGTCTCCTCGTGGATTGGATCTACCGGCATCAAATGCTCTTTCTCCCAGTTATTTGTCACATGGTTGTACATCGATATTTCTTCCCAGATCCGGTATGCCAGGAAATTCACCGTATAGTCATGAAATGGATGCGCTCTCTCAAGTACCACCGATCCGCTGTTTCTATCATAATGCCAGCTGGCGCGGGATACCTCCGTCTCCTCCGTGCGGTCAAAGACCTGCCAGTAAGCGAACGCTTCCGGACTGTCGTTTATAGTAAACTGTTCGGTAAAAAAATCCTCCATCAGGTCAAACGTCAGTTCCCCGCTGAACGCCGTCTTCGGCTCTGTCACGAGAAACGTCTGCTGAAGCTGGTCCGGATGGGCCTTCGCCCACTCATTGTGATCACGTATGAGGCAGATGGTGGAATAGATTCCATATCCGGCGCCCGTGATCTCCGCCGACAGCTCCGTGCCGTCACTGTCTCTGATCACATCGGCGCCCCAGCGTTCCGCCAGCTTGAGCGTCAGCTCCTCATAGCCGGCTTCCCCCGGCAGTGTAAAACTTCCCTTTGTCTTCTCCATGATAAATCTTCTCCTTCCTTTTCTTTCTTAATTATATAAAAACAGCCGCACTCATTCCAGTCAGAGTGCGGCAAAAACTTTGCATTTTCAATCATTTACAGATATAATGGGATCATAGAAAAGAAGGAGGAAGTTCCCATGCCCAGACACAAAAGACCATACATTGAATTCCGTGATTACAACCTGTCCTCCCGCTTCCCGGTTCTCCTCTTATCCGGGGAGGAATGGCGGATCTCCGACGTGGCCTCCCCCCGGCTTCATATCCACAACTGTCTGGAGATCGGGCTCTGTGAATCGGACAGCGGCACCATGATCTTCGAAGACACGAAACGGCCGTTTGGGACCGGTGATCTGACCGTTATCTCCTGCGACGTTCCCCACACCACCTACAGTTCCCCTGGAACGGCAAGCAAATGGTCGTACCTGTTTGTCGATCTCACGGGGCTCTTAACGCCATTGTTTTCAGGATCAGATCTTCGCATTTTCAACCTTTTAACGATTCTGGAGCACCGGACCAGCCTGATTTTAAACGAACGGGATTATCCGGATATCCACGCCCTGACGGCGCAGATTATGAGAGAGCTTGAACGAAAAGAAGACTATTATGAGATCTCGGTGCGCGGTCTCTTCCTCACGCTTCTGACCGATCTTGCCAGGGCATACCGGCAGATTGCTGAATCGGCAGAAAAAAAAGATGACCAGCCGCCTGAAAATGCGCTGGTCATCGCTCCTGCACTGGAATATATCCGCAGTCACTACATGGACGATTTCTCTATGGAATATCTGGCTGAACTCTGCAGCTTAAGCCCGGCTCATTTCAGAAGAATCTTCTCCTCCGTCATGGAGACCAGTCCGCTTAAGTATCTGACAGACACCCGGATCCGCCAGGCCGCCTCCCTGCTTCGCACGACGGAGGCCTCTGTCCTCTCCATCTCAGAGGAGGTGGGCTATCGTTCCGTGTCCAGCTTCAACCGGCAGTTTCACGACACCATGGGGCAGACACCACGTGAGTGGCGCCGCCGCATGTCGATCCTGAAAGACCAGTCCGTCATGAAATACCGCGGCTTCCTGGTTCCCGAAACGCTAGTGACTCCCGACGTATCAATCAGGGCTTAGATTTCAATGGCATTTTCGCTTGTTTTACGAAAGATATCCATAAATTCTTCGCCGGTAATCGTTTCCTTATCCAGTAAATACCCCGCTATCTCATGCAGCTTTCCTTCGTTCTCTTTTAAGATCTGAAGGGCCTTCTGGTGCTGCTCTCTGACAATCTTTATCACTTCCTCGTCGATCAGCTTCGCCGTATCCGGTGCACAGGCCAGTGACGTATCGCCGCCCAGATACTGGTTCGTCACCGTCTCTAAGGCCACCATATCAAACGCCTCGCTCATGCCGTACCGGGTCACCATAGCCCGTGCGATTCTCGTCGCCTGCTCGATATCATTGGAAGCTCCGCTGGTCACGGAATGGAAGATCAGCTCTTCCGCCGCACGGCCGCCGGTGAAGGTAGCGATCTTATTGAGCGCCTCATCCTTTGTGAGCAGATACCGCTGCTCCTCATCCACCTGCATAGTGTAGCCCAGCGCACCCGATGTTCTCGGGATAATCGTGATCTTGTGTACCGGTGCAGAATTGCTCTGACATGCCGCAACCAGTGCGTGTCCCACCTCATGGTAGGCGATGATCTTCCGCTCGTTGACGCTTACACCGGAATCCTTCTTCTGGTATCCGGCGATGACCACCTCCACGCTCTCCTCTAAATCTTCCTGAGACACCAGCTTTCTGCCCATGCGGACCGCCCGTAAGGCCGCCTCGTTGACGATATTGGCGAGCTCCGCGCCGCTGGCGCCCGCTGTTGCCAGCGCCACATCATGGAAATTCACATCGTCGGACAGCTTCACATTCTTTCCGTGTACCTTCAGGATCGCCTCGCGTCCGCCAAGGTCAGGAAGTTCCACCGGAATTCTCCGGTCGAAACGGCCCGGACGAAGCAGCGCCTTATCCAGTGAATCGGGACGGTTGGTGGCCGCTAAGATAACGACTCCCTTCTTTCCGTCGAATCCGTCCATCTCGGCCAGAAGCTGATTCAACGTCTGCTCCCGCTCATCGTTGCCGCTGAAGCCGCCGCCGTCACGTTTCTTACCGATAGTATCGATCTCATCGATGAAGACGATACAGGGGGCCTTCTCGTTAGCCTGTTTAAACAGATCCCTTACCTTGGAAGCGCCCATGCCGACAAACATCTCTACGAATTCCGAACCGGAGATAGAGAAGAACGGCACGTGTGCCTCACCCGCTACGGCTCTGGCGAGAAGCGTCTTGCCGGTACCAGGGGGGCCAACCAGCAGCGCGCCCTTCGGAAGGCTGGCGCCGATATCTGCGTACTTCTGCGGGTTATGGAGGAAATCCACGATTTCCTTTAAGGCATCCTTCGCCTCTTCCTGGCCCGCCACGTCGGCAAAGGTCTTGCCGGTCTCCGACTCCGCGTAAATCTTGGCATTGGATTTTCCAAAAGTCATGGCATTACCGCCGCCCATACGCTTCTGCATCTGCTTCGCCATCATATTCCCAAGGAATACGAAAATCAGAATCGGAAGAATCCAGGTTAAGAAAAATGACAGCAACGGATTCACCGGCTCCACAATTGTCTTCTGGAAATTGATTTCTTTATGAGCCAGAAGCCGTTCGGTCAGCTGTTCATCCGGCCACGGGCCTGTCTTATACGTCGCATATATCTCTTTTCCGTTCCTGTCCTTCTCGCCCGTGTTCGCAATAAACTGGATCTCCGAGTCCGTTCTGGCGACATCCGTCACCTGCCCTGCGTCCACCTTCTCAAGGAACGTACTGTACGGCACCTCGATCACGGCTCTGGACTGTATCCACGGCACCATCAGCGCGTTGAACAGAATCATGACGATCATGACGATTAAATAGTAGTATATAAATGGTTTTTTTGGGCTTTTATTGTCGTCCTCATTTTTGATACCCATGCTTTTTCTCCTTTATCCGCCAGTTACTTATTAAGAGCCTCTTCCACAAATGCTTCCGCATCCCGGAAATCCTGTTCATCGGGATGAAGCATTCCCTCCTCGTACGCGGCTATCATCGTCCGGATCTGGGGGGAATCGTTGATGGCCTGCATCTGTTTGTAACGGTCCAGTACCTGCGGCATCATCTTGCCGCCGCATAGGAAACAGCCCAGATACTCATTATCCTCCGGCACAAAAACGGACACCCGGTTCTCCACCTGTTTAAAATACTCACTGCTTCCGCCCATCCCGCAGGTCCCGAAGAGAGCCACCTTCTTCCCGTGCAGACCGGAAAGGAACTCCATCACACGGCTCCCGCAGGTGCCTCTGTCATTCCAGAAGCCCACAAAATACGTATCCGCCTCCTCGTCACGCAGTTCCTCCAGCCTCTGGATATCCTTCGAACGGCCCGGTATTGAATCGAATATTTTCATCGCTACTTTTTCTGTATTGCCTGTATTGCTTGTATAAACAACCAAATAATCCATGATCCTGCCTCCTCGCTATGAGCACTTAGCGGGCGTCCTTTGACCGCTTACGTGCGATGCATGTCATCTCCACTTGATGAGGTCCTTCACGAATCTAGTGGAGTGGCTCGCTATGAGCACTCACATTCCTATAGTAATAAAATATACCTAAAATTCACATATATCAAGATCAAATCGGAAATGTTTATCTACTTTATGTTTTTTTAAGATTTTATTGTTTTTATTTTATATCTTTTCAGAATTTTTCTGTGAATTTACGCACTATAGACAGGTCTCTTTTTCCATCGATGCTCCCGAAGGCGTGAGAATCAGTTATCGCTTCCCCGGTTCCAGTCCCGGGAGATAGCCTCTGTCATGCCTTCCACCGTGAATCTGGCAGCCGTCACATCTGCCTTTCTTCCGTGCTCCTCCAGCTTTCTGGCCGTAATGTCACCGATACACACCACACGAATCCCGTCCAGAAGCGCGGTCACGTCTTCACCTGCATTTTCAAAGAAGGCGTCCACTCCGGAACCGCTGGCAAACGTTAAGTAATCCGCTTTTTTGAGGGATTCCGCCATTTCCTTCGTCCCCTTTCTCCGCTCTGCCACATCGTAAAGGACGATATCATCGTACAGGATTCCGGCGCTGTCCAGAATCTCAACCAGTTCCGGCGAGCCTTTTCCTGACCTCGGGATCAGGAGGCGTTCGCTCTCCTTCACAACGCTCTTAAGACCCTCGGCAAGGGCGGCCGCGCAGTATTCCTCCGGCATGTAATCCGTTGTAAACCCGTACCGGAGCAGTTCCTTTGCCGTTCCCTTACCCACGGCGGCAAACTTCGCATGGCCGAGCCTGCGGTTATCCCTTCCGCTCTCCAGAAGGCCGAGAAAGAATTCACGCACCGCATTGGCGCTGGTAAATACGATCCATCCGTAATCCGCCAGTCTCTCATAGGCGTTCTTCATCGCCTCGCCGGACCGGTGGGATTCCAGTTCCATGCTGAGGACACACTCTGTGCAGGCTCCCGCCTCCTCCAGACTCTTTCTCAACTTGGCTGCCAGCAGATCCGTTCCGGTCACCGCCACTCTGACACCTTCCAGAGGCTCGTGGTATGTGGAAGCGAAATCCAGCGCAGTCACTTCCCCCACAGCGATGATGGCCGGAGTTCCAATCCCTTCCTCCGTCACCCGCTGTTCAATAGTGTCAAGCGTTCCGCGCACGACGCGTTGCCCCGGCAGCGTGCCCTTTTCGATGACCGCCGCAGGCGTGTTTCCCGGCTTTCCGTTCTCCAAAAGCCCTTTTACGATCAGTGGAAGATGAGTCAGCCCCATGAGAAAGATCAGGGTGCCCGAAAGCTTTGCAAACTCCGAGAAATCGAGAGGCAGCTTCCCCGCCTCCGTCATGGTATGGCCGGTCATGATGTGAAAGCTTCTGCTGACAGCCCGGTGCGTCACCGGAATTCCCGCCGATGCCAGGGCGGCAACGGCCGATGTGACTCCGGATACCACCTCAAAAGGAATGCCTTCCCGGGAAACAGCCATCACCTCTTCACCGCCGCGTCCAAAGACGAAGGGATCGCCGCCCTTTAACCGGACCACGTTCTTTCCCTCCCTGGCCAGATCCACCAAAAGCTGATTGATCTCCTCCTGCTTCATGTAGTGGCAGCCTGCCTTTTTTCCCACATATATCCTTTGGCTCTCCTCTGGAACCTCATCTAAAAAACGCTCAGACGCCAGATGGTCGTAGACCACCACATCACATTCCCGCAGCCTCTTTAACCCTTTTTCCGTAATCAGTCCCGGATCTCCAGGGCCTGCTCCGACCAGAAATACTTTACCCGTTTCCTTCATCTCTATCTCAGTCCTTTCGCGGCGCGTTCCGCAAGAAGATCCAGCTCCCCGGTTCCGCCTGTCAGATACACACGCTTCGTTTCTCCGTCCCGTCTGTTGATTCCAAATACTTCGATCTGTTCGTCCCTGATTCTGGAGTACACGCCGATCGGTTCGTGACAGCCCGCCTCCAGCAGCTTTAAGATCTTCCGCTCCAGTATGAGGCACGTCTTCGCCTCCTCGTCCTGGATGCGCACCGCCAGCTCGCAGGTCCTGTCCTCGATCCGCCCCTCCACGGCCAGAATTCCCTGTCCTCCGGCCGGAATAAACGTCTCACAGTCAAAGTAATGAAAATCATACGTCCCATTTGTCTCAAAATACTCCTCCAGGCCGTCAGCCGGAGGATTTACCATCTTCATGCGTTTCAGGCCCGCAGCGGCCAGAATAATCGCGTCATAGAGGCCTTCATCCATCTTTCTGATCCTTGTCTGGATATTTCCCCGGATATCCTCACACCGCACAGCTGAACCGGGCCACAGCTTCTTTCCCAGCGCCTCGATCTGGAGCCTCCGTCTTAAGCTGGAGGTACCGATAACAATCACTTTTTTCGCGCTTAGGTCGGTTCCTGCAGGCGTCATCAGCACGTCTCTCGGGTCCTCTCTCGGGGGCACGGCCACGATCCCCAGTCCATCCTCCAAATCCATGGGAAGATCCTTGGCGCTGTGTACCGCAAAGTCAATCTCGCCCTTTAACAGCGCCTGCTCGAATTCCGTCACAAAGACGCCCTTTCCGCCAAACTCCAGCAGGGGCTTATTTAAGATGCGGTCCCCTTCCGTCACTTTCGTCACTGTCTCGACTAAAAGTCCCGGCTGAACGCCTTTCAGCGCTTCCGCCACCAGTTCTGTCTGTACCATCGCCAGAGCGCTCTTTCTCGTCCCGATACGAATCATCTTATTCATGGTCCTTCTCCAATTCCTCTAACTTTCTGTCAATCAACTGCTCCGCCTGTTCCCTGGTAAATGTTCCGCCCTGACGGATTCCTTCCTCAACCATCTCTTTAAAGACCGCGGTTCTGACAGAAAGGATGGGAACCCGCTCCTTCACCAGCTCCCGGTACGTCCCCAGCTCTGCAGCCAGTCTCCCGAAGCCCTCCGGAATCGCGGCACGGAACTTTGCCTTTAAATACTGTGCGATGGTGGGACTGCTTCCTCCGGTGGATATTCCCACGGTAATATCCTCGTCCTTGATCAGAGCCGGGAATATGAAGCTGCATTCCTCCCTGACATCCACCACATTCACCGGAATCCGCCGCTCTCTGCAGACCAGGGAAATCCGCCGGTTCAGTTCTTCATCCGCCGTGGCCGCGACCACAAAATCCACGCCGTCCAAGTCTTCCTCCTGATATTCCCGGCAAAGAAGCGTTACCTTTCCGCCCGCGTTTTCGCCGTACCGTACCATACGGTCCGTCATCTCAGGGGACACGACGACGATCTCCGGTCCAAAGTCCAAAAGAACCTCTACCTTCCGGCAGGCAACGATTCCGCCTCCGACGATTAAGCATCGCTGCCCCTCTATATCCATAAAAAATGGGAAATATGCCATTGTCTTCCTCTTCTTTCTGTGTTTTAAGACCTGTCTATTTTATCATAAAATTCTCATTTAGGACAGATGTATAAAACAGGGGTTTTGTAACAGATGTATTGAAACGGGAAAAATAACCATAAAAAAAGCGGGAATGATTGAGGGAAAATTGGACTCACTTTTTGGTTAAGGGATGTGAGGGGGAATTTTATACCAATTTTCGGGGTGCGTGCCTGGGAGAAGTCCATGGGGATGTCTCTGAGGAGGCACAGTACGCTCAATTTTCCTGCTTTTCTATCGTAACAAATCGCGCCGGGTATCTATGCAGCGTGCATCATGTGCAGCAGCTCTGCGTACCCCGGTGTTTCAATGAAACAGGGAGGGCGCGGTGGTCTGATGTAGATGGCGCGCCCTCCCTTTCCATTATTTATTTCTGTGTAAATGTATAGTTTGCTGTTTCAGCCGGGCCGGCATGCTTGTGCTGGGAGATCGGCATAACGTGCATATTGCCTCTCTGCTCGTTCTCTGCCCAGTAAATATCGTCTGCCATCTTTGCTTCCGGATTGAATTCAACACCCTCGAAGATATGTTTTACGAACTCTTTGTATCCGACACGGTCGATTAAGTGACCGCCATGTAAGTACTCCGGCTTGTAGTCTAACGCCCATGCGGAGAACTTCTGCCAGTTTCCGAACATGCCTAAAACAACATCCTCGGTTACCCAGTTTAAGAACAGCTTGCCTGCACGCGGATTCTGCTTGCCGGTACGGCCGCCTAAGGTTACGCGGTAAAGCTTCTTGGTGCCTCTGGTCCATGCGCCTGTCGGGCAGATCAGGGAACATTCGCCGCAGCCTACGCAGCAGCATGCGTCCTTGTCAATCTTTCCGTTGGCATTCAGGCTTAATACGCCTGTTGCATGGTGCTCACACGCCTCCACACAGGAGCCGCATCCGATACAGCGGTCAATATCATAAACCTGCTTGTTGACACCCATAACACCGAAATCGTTAAAGTTTGCCTTTACACAGTCGTTTGGACATCCTGCGACAGCTACTTTGATGTGGTAGTGGGACGGGAAGATCAGTTTCTCGATCTTGCGGGCCAGCTCATAGGTGTTGATGTTGCCTTTGATACAGTGTGCGTTGCCGATACAGGACATGATGTTACGGGCGCCGATTGTCGGGTAGCCGTAGTCATCGGATTCCATATCCACGTTACACATCTCGATATCAACATCGGAGATGTATTTCTTGATGTATTTGTTTACTTCTTCGATATTCTCAAATTTGATTCCAGGAATGTTTAAGGTCTGTCTTGTACCCATGTGGAAGGTGCCGTTGCCCCATTTCTCACAAATTTCCTGAACCATGGTTAAGTGTTTCGCTTCGATTAAAGCGCCCGGAACACGGAGCTGAAGCATGAACTCTCCCGCTACTTTTGACTGTCTGAAACAGTTGATACGTACTTTTTTAATATCAATATCGTGATTCATTCTCTATTCGCTCCTTTCCTTAGTCAACCAGATATTTGGCCTGTGTATAGTTGAATACCGGGCCGTCTAAGCAAACATAAACCTCGTCGATACGGCAGTGGCCGCATTTGCCGACAGCACAGGACATCTTACGCTCGAAGGATACCCAGATCTTCTCTTCCGGAACGCCGCATTTAACAGCTTCCAGGCCTGTGAACTTCATCATTGGCGGCGGTCCTACGATTACTACTTCGTAATCGCCGTCAAACTCGGAAAATGGAACCTTGGAAACGAACTCGGTTACGAAACCTGTGTTCCAGCCTTCCTTCTGATCTCTGTCCAGTGTATAGAATGTGGTAAATCTGTCGTGCCACTTATCAAGGTCGTTCTTGAAGATGATGCCTTCCTCGTTCTTGAATCCGCTGATTAAGGTTACGCTCTTTACGTAATCAGGATTGTCATAGAACATGTTTAACATGCTCTTTACAGGAGCCAGACCAGTACCGCCTGTGATAACCACCACATGCTTGCCCTGGAACTTCTCTACCGGCCAGCCTTTTCCGTAAGCGCCGCGAAGGAATAAGGTATCGCCGGCCTGCTTCTCGAAAATCTCATCGGTTACTTTACCAACGGAACGGATCGTGAAATCCATCCAGCCGTCGCCGAAAGAGCTGACGGAGATAGGAGCCTCTCCTACCTTCGGAATGGAGAGCTGTAAGAACTGTCCGTGCTCCGGTTTAATATCGGTTGCAACTTTAAATGTATATTCATGTAAGCTTTCTCTCTTAACTTCAAGAATCTTGCATGCAACAGGTTTTACTATGTTATTCATCTCTTCGTCCACCTCTCCCTATTTATTCTCTTCTGCAACGATTTCATCGATCGCATTCGCCATCTTCTTTACAGTAGCAGCGATGGAAATGTATTCTGGACATCGGTCGATACATCTGCCGCAGCCTACGCACATATGGTAATCCTGGAAACGTTCCTTGTAATCATGGAATTTGTGAAGCACTTTAAAGCGCATTCTGTCTCCGGCTGTGTTGCGGAAGCTCATGCCGCCGGCCATATCGGAGAAGCCCTTAACCTGACAGGAAGCGGTCGTTCTCTTTCTCTCGCCAACGTTGGCATTTTCATTGTAGATGATGTCTGTGGTGGTGAAGCAGGTACAGGTGCTGCAGGCTACGGTACAGGCACCACAGGAGATACAGCGCTTATTGTATTCATTCCACATCGGGTGATTCTTTAACTTGGTTAATACTTCCTTGTTCGGAATCTCCGGAACATCAACGGTCAGCTGATTCTTCTCTACGTATTCCGGCTTAAATCCGGACTCGTTCTTACCTTCGAAGTAAGGAGCGAACGCGTCATCCTTCACATCCAGGCTTAACTCGCCTTCGCCGAAGTGGACTGCCATGGAGTAATCCTCGGACTTGTTGGTACCCATGCTTACGCAGAAGCAGGTATCCCAGCCTGTGGTACATTCCATCATGACGATTTTCACTTTCTCGTTCATGCGCTTATAGTACATGTCCTCAAAGCCGCCGTTGCTTAAGTAGATCTTCTCCTGATGATGCTGTGCATGGATATCACACGGTCTCATGAAGATTAAAAGCTTCTTGCCTGCAGCCTTGCTCTCAATGTACTCGTCCTCTGTGAAATAGAACAGGGATTCTGTGATCGGGCTTAACACTTCTTTTGCAGGGAAATCGGACTTATCCATGTATTCGATCTCTTCTACAGTGTTAATCTTGTCATACTTGATCATATCGGTGTCGGAATATCTTCCTTTTCCTACAAATCTTTTCGGTGCCCAGATTTCGTATTCATCCTGGAGCGCTGCAAAGATCTTGTTCGCTTCTTCAAAGCTTACTTTGTAACCCATTGAGTGTATCCTCCTTTTTTTGACTCCTTCAGTCTCGTTGGTATGATAAAGAAATTGTTTAGAAGTTTACTGTAACTCCTGTATCATATTTCTTTTCATCGATGGTAACGGTAACTTTATATGTTCCTTCTATTCCCTCACCGCTGACAGGGAATTCCACGGCTCTCTCATCGTGTTCCAGGAATGTGCCTACGCACATGGCCAGGAACGGGCGCTTTGTGGTTGGAACAAAGTAGTGGCGTGCCGGGCTTCCGTTTTCGCCCTCTAAATTCAGCATGACCAGCGTGCCCTTTTCAAAGCTTGCCTTAAATACAAGGCGGTCCGCTTCCTTTGCGATCTTCGTCTTATAGGAATCCGGGACCATGCCGCCGTCTTCTGCAGGTACTTCCGTCAGGAATTCCTCGGTCATACCGATGCTTCCAAGAACCTCCCCGCGTCCGAAGGTTACTGCATCGCCCTCGTCGTATAAATGGAGCTTCTCCGCACGGTAATAGTTGGCCGGCAGATGCATCTCATACAGAACGACATCGTCCTTCACCTCTACGGTGATGGAACTGAGTTCAGCCGATCCATCGTCGATGGCCGCTGTCATACCTGCGCCAGGCATGTTCATCCATTCTCCGTTCAGCTTGCCGATACCGCCGGAATGAACGAGATAATGGCCTCTCTCATAGTACTCGCAGTTACATATGTAGCAGGAGAAGAACTCGGCGCCTCTCTCTTTTCCGTACTGCCATACCTGCTCGATCGTCATGTTGTCCGTGTCGATGTGATAGATCACACCGCGGGAGAAGTTATCCTTCGCGTCCACGTAGTGTTCCTTCTCCTTGGAGCGCCAGTGGCCGTTGTCGAAGCACATGATATCGCCGTTCGGAAGTACCATGCAGGCGTGCTGCTCATACTGCCAGTCGAAGTCCCCGCCAACCGGTTTGAAGAAATACTTCTGCATGTCTTCCGGCCAGCCGGTCGGATCACCGATGATCCAGTTCAGCTTCCCGGTCTCAAAATCACGGTTGATGATGATATCCTGATGGCGTCCGGAGAAGGTGAGAGAATTCGTCTTCTTGTCGTACCATACCGCATTGTTATGGAACCAGTCGTGTGCATCCTGGCTTCCGGAGCCGCCTACCGGGTAAACAGGAAGCACGTCCTGATGATCCCATTCCTTTAAGATCTCGCCGGTATTTCTGTCTACCATGACACATGCATCTTCTACGGTACCACGAGCCAGATACTGGGTCAAGATTAAAATATCTCCATTTTCCATCTCCCACTCATCATGGTGATAGCCGCCCGGAATGCGGAATTCCTTGTAGATCTTTCCGATCATTCCCATCTCGTAGATGCCGGTGGTATGGTAAGGCGGAGCCACCAGACGGTCGGTTCCCACGAAAAGACGTCCGTTGCGGACACGCTTTAAATCAAAGGCAAGATTCAGCGTGTTATACCAGCGCGCGTCCCCTGCATAGTCGTAAGCCGCCGTATAAGCTGGTGAAGTCGGACTCACCATCATGACGTTGTCTTCCATGTACTCCGGCGTGGTTTCGATGGAGGTTGGCTTCTTTAACTGTTCGGAAGCCTTCTCTGTCACGATCTTAAGAGTCGCGGTCTCCCCTGTGCTCAGCTCGATGACTACGGTATTCTCATAGTCCTCGTACAGGCCGTATATCGGAAGAACCATCTTTCTTGCGTCTGATTTCGGGCGGTACATGTAATCTCCTGCCGCCTCTTTTCCTTTCACCGTAACCTTGGCGAAAGCCGGTTTTTCATTCTCAAACATGACAAGCGCGGTAAGAGGCGCAATCAGATATGGATTAAGCACAACGAAAGGATTGGCGATGGTATGGCTTTCCTTTCCGTACTCCTCCAGAAATTTTGATTCCGCCTCATACTGCTGGTCAATGATATGTTTTACTTCTTTGTATAAAACTCCCATAAACCCTCCTGAAAGCCTGCGAAGGGGGGACGTCTTTCAATCCCGGCCCCCTCCTGCAGTCTATATGTGTCTTCTTGCATCCTGTAACAGTGTCAGATCCTGATTAACAGCTGATTGTAACGCCTGTCTCATACTTCTTGTCATCGATGATAACGCGAAGATCATAGGTACCTTTTAATCCGGTCTTATTGATATTGGTTCTCGTATTTCTGTCGTCGGAATCGAGGAATGTACCGCAGCACATCGCCAGGAACGGAACCGCCGTAGTGGAGATGAAGTAGCGGTGAACCTCTTCGCCCTGCTCTAACAGAAGCATAACCAGCTGGCCTTTCTCGAAACGGGAGAAGAATGTGAAACGGTCGATCTCGTCTTCAATTCTTGCGTTGCAGCTCTCCGGAAGCATCTCGCCTGACGGATCTAACGGAATCTCGGTATCGAATTCCTTCGTAACGCCCATCTCGCCTAAAATCTGGCCCTTGCCAAGCTCTAAGTTGATGCCGTCGCTGTATAATTTCAGCTTCTCGCCGCGGTAATAGTTGCCCGGTACGTGTAAATCAAGCATCTTCTTGTTGTCACAGATCTCAACCGTGATACTCTCCAGACGGCCGCCCTGATCCTTTGCAAATGCGCCCAGCGCCTCGGAAGGATTGCCTTCTGTGTCGTATGCGATACCGCCGGAATGAACCATGTAATGTCCTTCGTTGTAGTACTCTACGTTACAGATGTATGGGGAGAAGAATTCTGCTCCTCTGTCCTTGCCGTACTGCCATACCTGCTCGATGGTCATGTCATCGGTGTTGATTTTGTAACGAACGCCTCTGGAATAGTTATCCTTAGCCGCCAGATATTTCTCCGGGTTCTTGGAACCGTAGTGATGGTTGTCGAAGCACATAACGTCGCCGTCAGGTGTGATGACGCAGGCATGCTGCTCATACTGCCATCCGAAGTTATTGCCGACTGGTTTGAAGAAGTACTTCTGCATCTCTTCCGGCCATCCTTCCGGATCGCCGATGATCCAGTTCAGTTCTCCGGTCTCATAATCGATGTTTACCATGGAATCGATATGACGTCCTGAGAAGGTTAAGGAATTGGTATTCTTGTCGTACCATACGGCGTTGTTGTGGAACCAGTCATGGTCAGACCAGCTGCCGGACTTGCTTACCTTCTTCGGATCGAGGAACTTCTTGTAGTCCCAGGTCTTTAAGATCTCGCCTGTATTGCGGTCGATCAGAACGCACATATCTTCTACTGTCTCGCTGGTTAAATCGTCTGTCAGGCTTAAGAGATTGCCGTCCTCCATCTCGAACTCATCGTGATGGTAGCCGCCCGGAAGACGGAATTCCTTGTAGATCTTTCCGCATGGGCTGATCTCGTATAAACCGGACATATAGTAAGGCATCTGGATTACCCGGTGGGAACCCATGATTAAGTTGCCGTTTTTCAGTCTCTTTACATCGAATACACATGGAATCGTCATATGCCATCTTGCATCGCCTGCGTAGTCGAATCCAACTGCCAGATCCTCGCCTGCCGGAGATACTAAGATGATGTTGTCCTGTAAATACTCAGGAGTCGTATCCATGGAATAGATTACTTCCTTGCCGTCAAACACATCCGGTACATCGATGGTGATGATGCCCGCCTCGCCGCGGTAAGCTCTGATCTCAACTCTGTTCTGATAATCGGAATACAGACCTACGATCGGAAGCACGTGCTTCTTTGCCTTCGGGAATGTGTGGCTGATATTGCCCTGGGGTGTCTTGCCAAGCACGGTAACGGTGATGGCAGTTTCCTTTTCCGTATGGAAACATACAACTGCGGATAACGGATTAACAAGGTAAGCGTTATATTTTACGAGCGGATTGGCAATTGTGTAATTACCTGCTTCGAATTCCTTTAACATCTCCTGCTCTGCTTCGTACTGTCTGTTTACAATATGATCTTCAAATGAATATTTTACTGACATGATGATACCTCCCCGTATCTGTTCTTATTCGTTAGGTTCTTATTTGTGTTCTTCTACCAGCTTGATGATAACCGGTTTCTGCTGTAAGCCCTGAAGACGTCCTACTTCCTCGCCTTCCTTTAAAAGAACCAGGGTTGGGTATCCTGTCACGCCATATTCTGCTGTCAAATCTTTGTTCTGGTCGAAATCAACCTTTAAAATGGTTAAGTCATCGCCGAATTCCTTCTCTACATCTTTCAATACAAATCCCAACATCTTACAGGGTCCACAGGTGGTTGAAAAAAAGTCCGCCAGTACCAGGCCTTTTCCGGCCAGTTCCTTAAATTCTTCGCTGTTTACTTCCTTTAACATAATCTTTCTTCCTTTCCTTTTGTATGAACTCCACACTGTTTTCCCATTTTAAACATACTAACTCTATTTTATTGCAAAATAACAATAAAGTAAAATTCTAAATTTTTATCTTACAATAAAATTCCGTTATCGTTCGTCACAGGAAAACAGGCGGGCATGAATCGTTGTTTAATCTTCTAAATTCTGAACGTAGTGGGACGCTTCCTGAGCTGCGATCGCGCCATCCGCACAGGCGGTGATTACCTGGCGCAGGTTCTTGGTCACACAATCTCCGGCTCCGTAAATACCCGCTGTCTTTGTGTGCATCTTCTCGTCTACTTCCACATAGCCGAACTGGTTTAACACGCCTAAATCCTTTAAGAATTCTGTGGTCGGTGTGAGTCCGATGTATTCGAACACGCCGTCACAGGAAACCGTGTTCTCCTCTCCGGTCTTCGTAGACTTGAAATGAACGCCGGTCAGCTTCGTGTCTCCGGTAAATTCCAGGATATCCTGGTATGGATAAACGGTTACGTGGTCCATGGCGCGAAGCTTGTCGCAGGCCATTGGATCAGCCGTCAAATCAAACATGGTTACAATCGTCAGTGATTTTACGATACCGGCAAGGAATATGGATTCCTCCACCGCGGAATTGCCTCCGCCGATTACCACAACGTCACGGTCGCGGTACTGGGCTCCGTCACAGATGGCGCACCAGCTGATTCCGTTGCCGCGGAACTTATCTTCTCCCGGGATATCGAGGCATCTCGGCCTCGTTCCGGTAGCGAGGATAATGGCCTTCGCCGTAAATTCCTTGTCATCCTCCTCACAGAGGACTCTCTTTACTTTTCCTTCGTCTGTGATACTCTTTACCGTGCCGTAGTCGAACGCGATATTGTCAAACTGCTGTGTATGCTCAAACATCTGATACGCAAGCTCTGCTCCGTTGATCGTTCCGACCCCCGGATAGTTCTGAATTTCATTCGTATTGATAATCTGTCCGCCCGGGGCCAGCTTGTCGAGAAGCAGAACATTCATATCCGCTCTCGCCGCGTAGATTGCCGCCGTCATACCGGCAGGACCCGCGCCAACAATAATTACATCATACTGTGCCATGATACATAACTCCTTTCTAAACTTACATTAACAGATTTGCTAACGGGACACCGATCACAAGAACGATAATCAGCTCCAGAATTACGAATGGAATCGTATACTGGTAAACGTACTTGGTCGGAACCCATTCCTTGTTGCTGTGCAGGATCGCCGCAAACGGGGAAGCTGCCGGTGTAATAGCCGCCGATAACAGTACAAAGATAATTAACAGCGTAACGATCGGTGCCGGGTTGGCTCCGGTCTGTGTACAATATGTAACGATAACCGGCTGCAGAATCATGCCGATTACCAGGCTGTTGCAGAGATTGGTTAAGAGAACCGCCATCGCCATTAAAAGAACGGTGAAGACCATCGGTGACATTCCCTGGAAAATCGGAGAAAGTACGACACTTAAGAAGGCGGAAACACCAGTATTGTCACTGGTCAGCACGCTTCCCAGCAGGATCGCGGCAACGATGATAAAGTATGCGCCCCAGTTAAAGTTGGTGGCCATAACCTGCGGAATCTCTAAAACGCTCTTTCCCTTGATACGGATCGCTCCCAGAACGGCTACCATCAGAAGAGCCAGACCGAGGCTGTTGGAGGAAAGAAACGCCATTCCCGGTAAAGTTGGGAAAAGGCTGGGAAGAAGCATACCCAGAATCAAAATCACAAAGCTTATGCCGATGACCTTCTGTCTCGGTTCCATAGGCGGAAGCGGATTCTTATTCAGCATATCGACGTCGTAGTTCTTTAACTTTGTCACATCCGGGCGAATCACAAACTTTGCAAACAGGATATTGGCCACGATCATAATGAGACCAAGTATAATGGCCACGGCCATGTAAGCCGCATTATTGACAACAATCGGACCTCCCGGAAGGTTTGCCGTAATGTTGCTGAAATTTGTGAGCAGCGCCAGACCATTCTGGGCGAACGGCGCCATCGGGAAACCGATCAGGGCAGCCACAACCACCAGCGTCAGCATAACACGTGGCAGCGCATCGCCCTTCTTATAACCGACTTCCTCAAATACATCATAGAGGACCGGCCAGAATAAGAAAATCGCAGTAAACGGACTGATAAATCCACCGAGAAAATAGCAGCCTATACAGATTACGAACATCAGCAGCCATGGTTTTCCGTTCGTGAATTTTCTCGTCAAAAAGAAACGTCCTATGTAGAGTGTGATCTTATAATATACAAGACCGCCTGCCATAATCAGCAGGAAAAATACCTGAGCCACAACCGGTGCTCCAAATGCTTCTTTAAGCAGACCTGCCATCGGCATATAATTGGACAGTCCAACCATAGCAATGGACATCAAACTCCCCCAAAGCGGATCTACGAATGTCCAAAGATAAAGTGTTCCGATAAAGATTCCCAATACTTCCATACCAACCGAAGTAACTTCCGGGAGATTCAGCGGGAGGAAACGGAAAAATACCATAATTCCTACACCGATCAGAGAATGAATTAAAAACATTTTTTCTCTCTTACGCTCATTTTGATTCGCCATGTCTTGAAACCCCTTTTCTACCATATTGTGAAAAATATAACAATAAGGGCACAATAAAACCCGAAAGCATCTTTTACTAACTTTTCCGGCTCATTTACTCCCCTGCATTGTTGATCTAATTTTATCATATATCTGCTTATAGAAAAATAACACAGGTTATAAATCTGGTTATTTTGACAAAATTATGATATACTAAATCCGATCTTTTATTACTATCGCAAGGAACGGAGAAAACATGAAGGAGTCGCTCTTAAAAATCATCACAGACAGCGGAACGCGCGTCACAATGCCGAAGGACATTGTTCTTAATAAAAAGTATGACAAGTATATATCAAACTATGTGTATCTGTTGGAGGAGGGCATCTGTGCACTCAACAGTATCACGAAGCAGGGAGAGGAAAAAGTCTACTTATACTTCCGCCCGTACCGCCTCATCGGCTTTAACCAGTTTGTCGTCAGCACCGAACGGCTCAATGCCAGCGCGCCGGAATTTTCGGTGGTCACAAAGACAACATGCACGCTGTGTCAGATTCCCTACTGCACCTTTCAGGAGCTGGTCCTGAAGAATACGGAATTCAACACATTTCTCATGGAGACACTGGCAGACAATTATAATGACGCTTTGATCCATTTCCACTTGATGCAGGAGGAATCGGTTGTAGTCCGGCTGTGCCATCTGCTTTTTGAAGTGTCACAGCTACGGGGCGGGACGAGGGTTGTTCCCCGCTTTTTTACATACGCCGAGATGGCGAAATATCTAGGCTGCCATTCCGTAACCGTATCCCGGATCATGGCAAAGTTAAAACAGAAGGGATATGTGTCGAAGACACCGTCAGGAATTGCGATTGAGCAGGAGGAGGCACTGCAGGAACTGCTTAACTCGGAATCCCGCTTTCAATATTGAAAAAGACGTTGTTTCCGGACTGGTGAAGCCGGAAACAACGTCTTTTCTTTATTTACGCTTTAACATATTAATGCATTCATACACCCTACAAAACCTTACCTAAAAAGCCCTTAAGCCTCTCATTCTCCGGATGCTCGAAGAATTCCTTCGGTTCATTCTCCTCCAGAAAGTATCCGCCGTCCATGAACATGACGCGGGTGGCAACTTCTCTGGCGAAGCCCATCTCATGGGTAACCACTACCATGGTCATCTTCTCGTTCGCCAAATCCCTCATAACATTCAGCACCTCGCCTACCATCTCAGGGTCGAGCGCAGACGTCGGTTCGTCAAAGAGCATGACGTCCGGGTTCATACACAGGGCACGGACAATGGCGATTCGCTGCTTCTGTCCGCCGGATAACTGGTTCGGATATGCATTGCACCGGTCCGCTAAGCCAACCTTGTCGAGGAGCGCCATGGCCTGGTTCTTTGCCTCCTCCTCGCTCCGTCCCTGAAGCTTCACCGGCGCCAGGGTCAGATTCTTTAAGATCGTCATGTGCGGAAACAGGTTGAACTGCTGGAACACCATCCCCATCTTCTGGCGGTGGCGGTCGATATCCGTCTTCTTATCGGTAATATCAGTTCCCTCAAACAGGATATGGCCCGATGTCGGCTCCTCCAGTCTGTTTAAACAGCGGAGAAAGGTACTCTTTCCAGATCCGGAGGGTCCGATTACACACACGACGTCACCTTTGTAGATGTCAACCGTGATGTCCTTTAAGACTTCCATGCTTCCGAATTTCTTGCCTAAGTTCTGTACCTGAATCAGAGGCTTTTCTATACGATTTTCTCTAGTGCTCACTTCTGCGCAGCCTCCTCTCCAGTAATTTTACAAGGTAAGAAAATATCATAACCATGCAAAGATAAATCAGTGCCACCGCGATCAGCGGCATAAACGCGGAATACGTACGGCTCTTGATGATGTCGCCGCCCTTCGTCAGATCCTGCAGACCGATGTAACCGGCTACGGAAGTCTCCTTCAGCAGCACGATAAACTCGTTGGCCAGCGTCGGAACCACGTTTTTAAACGCCTGCGGCATGATGATATACCACATGGTCTGCGCGTAGTTAAAGCCTAAGCTCCGCCCGGCCTCAAACTGGCCTCTCTCGATGGAGCTGATGCCGCTTCGGAAGATTTCGGCCACGTAGGCGCCGGAGTTGATGCCGAAGGCCAGAATCGCCGTCGGGACCATACCCGGATTAACCGTGACAAAGACAACAAAATATACGATCATCAGCTGAACAACCACCGGCGTTCCGCGGATTACCGTCAGATATACGCTGCAGACTGCATTCAGTATCTTCAGCCTGTGAGTGTTCTCATAAGTAGAACGGATAATTGCGACCAGAAATCCCAGCACGATTCCGATGAGAACTGCAAAAAATGTAATTTTCAGAGTATTCTGCAGTCCATCCGCGATGTATTTCCAGCGGTTGTCCTCTATAAAATTCTGATAAAAGTCAGCGACTAATTTTTCCCACATGGCACTCTTCCTTTATATTATTCTGCGGTAATATACTTATCAACGATCTTCTGTAACTCGCCGGATTCCTTTAATTCCTTGATCGCGGCATTCATCTTCTCAAGCAGTTCGGTGTTGCCCTTCTTTACAGCGATTGCATACTCTTCCTCTGTAAATGCTTCGTCTAAGATCTTTAAGCCTTCGTTTTCCTTCACGAATACCTTCGCAGGCTCACGGTCGATGACAACCGCGTCGATCTTGCCCTGGTTTAAGGCCATAACGGCTTCCATGCCCTTATTAAATCTCTGCACTTCCGCGTTCTCGATATCGCTCGCATAAATATCGCCGGTTGTACCGGTCTGAACGCCGATTTTCTTACCTGTTAATTCATCAGGAGAAGCAATCGGACTGTCTTTCTTAACAATGATTACCTGAGCTGCCTGTGCGTAAGTATCGGTAAAGTCCACATTTTTTAAACGGTCCTCATCTACAGTCATGCCTGCCGCTGCAAAATCAGCCTTTCCAGACTGGATCGCCGGAATAAGAGAATCGAATGCCATATCCTGGATCTCCAGTTCCACTCCCATCTGCTCAGCGACTGCTCTTGCAATATCGGCATCAATACCAACAATGGTGTCGTTCTCGTGGTACTCATATGGCGGGAACTCAGCGTTCGTTACCATAACGATCTTGCCGCCGGTGCTTTCTGTCTTCTCGGCCGCTGCCGCTGAGGTATCAGCCGCATCTGCTGCCGTGGTATCTGCTGTTGTTGTGGTTTCTGCTGTTGCTGTTGTGGTTTCTGCTGCCGCAGTTGTTGTTTCTGTAGCGGATTTTGAACTTCCGCAGGCGGTAAGTGCCGCTGCCATGCATACGGCCGCCGCAAGTACTATTACATTCTTTTTCATAATGAATCCTCCTCATTATATGCACTTTTTTTGCATAAATATAGAAATAAGTATCAGTTATACATTATATAGCATTTTTGAAATTATTCAAGTCTTATTTTATCTGGATTCTCAGTGACTTATCCCTTTATGGCTGGTGGAAAGTGAAAAAAGATGGCCGGAATATTTATAATATTATAAAAATCCTGAAAAATACCGCCTGTTTATGCAAAAAGCGCCTGGAAATCCTTTCCATTGGCGGATTCCAGGCGTTTGAAGAAGTAGTATTACGTTTTATGTAAATGGTATTGCTGTTTCATATTATAAATAGATTTGTTTTATAAAACTGCTTTCATGAATCTGGTTTATAACTTTCTTTAAGTTTATGATCATGATGTCTCTATTTTGACTTTCTGATCCGGCTTTAAGACTGTCTGTATTTTTACTGCACGTTTTCCCAGGAATTCTGTCTCTTCAAATTCCGCTATCTTTCCGCTGTCCGTAAATTTCGGTATACCATCGGTGATCAGGGTAAGCACCAGGGTCACCTGATGATCCACGCGGCTTGTCACCGACGCGGTCACCGCATCTGCCGTTTTCCGGTAAGTAAAATCAAACTTGCCGCTTCCTGTCCTCGCATCGTTCCATTCAAAGCTGCTGCCCGGCGAAAATGGCTCGAAATTCAGAGTCTTCGACGGAGCGTCGTACCGGACTCCCAGAATCTGTGTCATAAAGAGGCTGGCAAATACTCCGGCCGCCCAGCCGCATTTCCCGCAGCAGTTCAGCCTGACTACGTCGCCGGTCTTCGTATCGCACTTGTATGGCCACCACCACCAGGAACCGTCCAGATCACAGAGGCGTTTCAGCTCTGTCATATAGCCTCTTTCCCCATTCATGGTCTCCTCATCCACAACTCCGGAAAATGCTGTGGTGTAACCTGGGAAAGTTGCACCGGACTCATGGCCCCATTTGATGCCGCGGCACTCGGTTCCGTAGGTCGGATTTTCTTCACTGGCAGAAAATCTGGCATAATTTCTCACAACAGGATCGTCATACGTCTTATATCCGTAAAATGGAATCAGCGTCGTATCAGACTCTTCCCCGTCATGCATCATCAGGTTGATCTCATCTCCATTTATTATATCGGGATAAAATGTGAGAGCCTGATCCACATACTTCTTCTCATACTCTGATATCGGATAGCGCGTCTGCGTCTCAGGTGTCAGTCCGCCGATCCCCTCTAAGTACTGGGGGCCAAACCTGCCGTCGGTCACCATGTAGGTCTCGATGGCCTTTTTGATCTCACCGGCAATTTCCCCGTATTTCTTCTGTTTCTCCTGGTCTTCAAACACCTCGCCCATCAGCCGCGCCATGCCGTTAAAAGCCTTCCACGCGCAGATATTCGATCCGGTATGGTATTTTCCCAAGGCGAGCGCATCGGATATCCACACGGTCGAAAACAGCCACACGTCCCCCTCCTTTAACGCCAGCACCTCTTCTAAAATCTCTTCAAAGACTTCCACAGTCTCCCGGTGGGTCAGGAAAAATTCTCTGTCCGCCGTCGCTTCGTAATACAGGACTCCCATTAAGACAGAGGTCAGGGAATTACTCAAAGAATGGGCCGCTCCCCCCTGGTATTTCGATCCCTCCGGACGAATCCCATGCTCTGTAAACCACAGGCAGGACTGACGGAAGAAGTCGGGATTCAGCACGCTGAGAGGGAGACTGGAATAGTACATGTCTTTCATCCATATCTGTCTCGTAGCCGGAAATGTACCCCAGTTGGAACCGCAGATCGCGCCGTCTCTGTCCATACCGAAAGCCGAGATTCCCTGGTATACGGCGCGTTCGAAGATGGCGGCGGTCAGCGGATCCCCATCCATCTTTAAGATGCCCAGCATCCCCCGGAAGCAGGAAAGCGTCTCATTCATCCAGTGAAGTGTCCCCGCCTCTTCGATTTCTTTTACTGCGCCGCTCTCGCCGGGTGCGTAGATTACCATGGGGAACCACGCGCCGCCCCCTTTCTTTAAGTGGAATGGAACTGCCGGTGTAGTCTGGCCGGATTCGCTCATCTGTCCCGCTTCTGTCATCGCCCCGCATTCCACCATCTTCCCACTGGCGTCGGGAATGGTAAAATAATCCTTATCCGGGGAAAAGTCTGGCGGAATCACGGTTCCCTTTACATCACCGTCTGTTGTATTTTCCAGATACAGCCCGTATACGAGGGCGCGCGGCCTTCTTTTGCCATCGGCTGAAATGGGTGCGTACGAAAGGACCGTAGCGGTGAGGCGGGGATGGGTAAAGGCTGCTCTCGGGATCAGGTTTTCCGCCAGATCGGACTGACACGGCAGAGAGCCGTCCCGAAGGGACACCTCCTGCCCCTCCACTGTCAGTCTGAAATAGAACGGGCCTGCCTGACCGAAGTCTTTGGAGACCCACACACCCGGGATATCATCACAGGTGTAACAGCCCCGGTAAAAGGTCACAGTCTTCAGAGTTCCGAACTCGTCTGCATTTGCAAGGACCTTGTTATTGGATATATCATAGGAAAATGTTTCGTCCGGCAGCTTCTTCGCATAATAGCTTTCCCGGTTTCCGCATTCATATTGACCGTCCTTTACAGCGACGGAAAAAAACGGATTGACTGGTGCATGAACCATGTCTTTGATACTTGTAATGATATCTGTAATCATGTTTATCTCCTCCAAAATTGTTATCTGACACTCTTATCGTGTTCACATTCTCAGCCCTTGACGCCCGACATGGTGATTCCTTCGATTAAATACCTCTGTCCGACGATGAATACCAGAATAACGGGTATCAATACGAGGCAGGCGGCCGCCATCATCAAATGCCACTCCGAACGGTAGGAACCGGTAAAGAGCTGAAGTCCCAGTGCCACCGTGTACTTTGCCTCATCATTTAAATAGACCAGAGGTCCCAGAAAATCGTTCCATGTGTTCATGAAGGTAAAGAGTCCTACCACAGCCAGGGATGGCTTTGTAATCGGCAGTATAATCCTGGTAAAAATCTGAAAATGGCTGGCGCCGTCTAAATATGCCGCCTCATCGAAATCCTTTGGAATCGTCATATAGAACTGACGCAGCAAAAAAATATAGAATGCTCCGCCGCCGAACCAGGCCGGGGCAATGAGCGGCACAAAGCTGTTGGTAAATCCGATCGCCCTCCACATCAGGAAGGTCGGAATGAGGGTAACTGCAAACGGCAGCATCATACTGGCCATGATGCAGGCAAATACCACATTTCTCCCTTTCCACTTGATTCTGGCCAGCCCGTAGGCACAGATGGAGCTGGTAAGCATCGATCCGGCCACGACCAGAGCCGCGATGAAGAGGGAATTTCTGTAATACGTAAAGAACGGCAGAACCTCAAATACCTTCTTATAGTTCGACCACAACAGCTTATCCGGTACCCATTTGACCGGCACCATAAAGATTTCTACGGGTGTCATAAGGGAACTTCTCACCATCCAGACCAGAGGTACGATGCAGAAGAGGCTGCCTGTAACCAGCACTGCGTATGTAATCAGCTTTCCGACTGTTTTCTTCGTTTTTGCACTCAACATCACTCACCTCCGTAGTAGACCCATCGGTTCTGAAACTTGAACAGAATTGCGGTCAGTATCATAATGATCACGAACAGGATCCAGGCGATCGCGCAGGAATTACCCATGCGCATAAACTGGAAGGATTCCCGGTATAGATAATACACGTAAAAGAGGCTGGCATTGTTGGGGCCCCCCTGCGTCATGACGTAGGACTGGGTGAATATCTGGAATCCATTGATAAAGCCCATTACCACGTTGTAAAAAATAGTCGGAGTCATGATGGGAACGATGACATGGAACAGCTTTGCCATCACACCGCCGCCATCGATCTCCACGGCCTCGATCAGCTGCCTCGGAACATCCTGCATACCGGCCAGAAAGATTACCATGGTGGAACCCGTTGTCCACAGGTTGACGAATACCAGGGTCGGTAAAACCGTGGATTCCGAGGACAGCCATTTATTCGGCGGCAGTCCCACCGCTTTTAGCAGGGTGTTGGCTAGACCCACGTCCGGATTGAATATCCACATCCAGATCGCGCCCATAGCTACGATCGGAATAATGGAGGGCAGATAAAAAAGTGTTCTGAAAAGCCCCTTCCCCTTTACGCTTTTGTTTAAAAGTGACGCGATTAAAAATGCAAATATGATCGATGTAGGGACGGAAAGGACTACGTAGATGACTGTCACAGTCAGTGATTTATAGAAGTAGGGATCCTGCCCTGCAAACAGCCGCACATAATTATCGACGCCTACAAAATGACTCTCTTTCACAATGCTGTAGTCCGAAAAGCTCATAATAAAGCTGATAATCATCGGTATTGCGGCAAAAAAAAGAAAGCCCAGGATACAGGGAAGGCAGAACAGAAAGCCGGCCACGTTTTCACGCTTTTCCCTGTGGGTCATCTTGATTTTTTCTTTCATAGTGATACCTCCTGTCTCCGGCCGGACCGCCCCGCCGGTAAGGCGGGCCGCCCTCTTCTAAATGACGGCCCGCATGCCGGGATTACCTCATCCGCTGTGGTCTGTGCGGCAATCCTGCTATGTATTTCATCAGGAACGGTTTCCGGAGTACGTGCCGCCCACCAGCGGATCTACGCTCGTCTTGATTTCAGTCATCGCCTCCTCGGCAGTCTTATCCCCCGCCCATACCTGCTGCAGGGCTGCCTTCACCATCGTATCTATTTCATTGAAATTTTTCACATCAATTTCTGTCGCAATCACCTGATGATCGTAGGTGGACTGGACAACGGCATCCTTAAAACCTTCCGGACGCGCCGGGAATTCCTCGGAAGCCCAGAAATCAAGCTTCTCACCGTCGGTATAGTACTCTTTATGAACCGGGAGCCAGATACTTCTGAACATTTCCGTAATCTCGGCAGAGCTTTCCGGGTTGGTGATCCATTGATACAGCTTCAGCGTCTCCTCCAGATGCTCTGTCGCCTTGAATATAATCAGCGAGCCGCCGTCAAAGAATGTTGTATAATTCTTATCAATTGGAAGAACACCTACGCCCCAGTTAATGCCAGCCTCGGCCAGATCCAGATGGTTCCAGCTTCCGTCAATGTACATGGCGGCCTGTTTGGACGCCAGAGCGGTCGCGGCCGCCGGCATACTGTTGGACTGGATTGCAGTCGGTGCAACGTGGTATACATTGATCAGATCTGCGAAGTTCTGGATTACTTCCGCCGCTTTTGGATCATTTAAACCAAATTCTGTCATGTCTTCATTTAAGTAAGCGCCGCCGTTTGAGTAGATAAACGGCATGTATACATTCCAGTTCGGCGCAAACATCACACCGTACTGAGTGATGTTATTGGCATCGAAATTCGGGTCTTTGGCGTTGCGTCCGGAGGAATCCAGCGTCAGTTCCTGAGCCTTCTCCACAAATTCCTGCCAGGACCACGCATCGGCCACCTTCGTCGGCGGTGTATCGATGCCGGCGTCTTTAAACAGGTCCTCATTATACATCAGTGAAAGGGTGACATTGGCCATAATAGGGCCTGCGGACTCTGTCGGCGACCAGTTCCACCAGCAGGTTTCCAGATAATCGTCCACGGAAACCTCCGGATCGTCTTTGATCAGATCGTAAAAGTTATAGATCAGGCCATCCTCACCAAACTGGCATTTCCACGATGCGGAATAGCTGATATCCGGCGTCTCCCCCGCCGCGATCATCGCGTTTAGCTTTGTCAGGAAATCATCGCTCGGAATATGCATGGCCTTTACCTTAATATCCGGATTGGCTTCCTCAAATGTCTTTACCGATGCCTCAATCGCCGTCTTCTCAGCGCCGCTTCCCCAGTAAGTAAAAGTGATCTCCACCGGCTCCCCTTCAGTTTTTCCCGTGGCTGCCTCGGTTTTTCCTGCCGTACTGCTCTCCCCTGCAGTCGTGGCATTTCCTCCGCTTCCTCCACATCCCGTGAGGATCATTGTCCCCGCCATCAATAGTGCCGCCAGCTGTTTCAGATGATTACGCTTCATTTTAATTACCTCCCATATTTTTCTGTTTACTGTCTTTGTTTCGATAACTATATTTTAATGGAAGGAGGAGGGGACTTCTATATGGTTTTTGTTGGAAAACAGCACTTTTATTGTTTGTTAGCTGGAAAACAAAAAGACCGCAGAAACTCGGGAAAACTGTCTCCCGTCTTTTACGGGAAAAAGTTCCTGAATCGTTCTGCGGCCTTTTATTTATGGCGGCACTCTCAGACAATTGATTTATAAATAATCTTTATGCAGATCAATGGGGCCGCCCTATTTCGGAATCGTAACGACCACAGCCGTCCCTTCTCCTAACTGGGAATGGAGGGAAACGCCGTAAGCTTCCCCGTACAGGATCTTAATCCGCCGGTCCGTGTTGGCCACCCCGATGGAAGTACCGGTGAACTTAAGCACCTCTTTTACTCTCTGCTGTGTCATGCCAGCCCCGTTGTCCTCCACGGTGAAACAGATATTCTCTTCATCGGTTTCCGCACTGATTTCCAGGATCCCTCTTTCCTCGGAATTCTTAAAACCATGGACAATGGCATTTTCAACCAGAGGCTGTAAAAACAGCTTGGGGACCTCCTTCTCCATCAGTTCCTCCGGAATATCGAAATTCACCTCAAACTGATTCTCATATCGAATCTGCATAATTTCAATGTAGCGTTTCAGCCAGTCAATATCGTCTTTTAAATAAACCAGCTGCTTTCTGCTCTGGCTGGTATACTGGAGCATCCGCGACAGATCCACGATCATACGGCTGGCCTTGGGAGTGTCGCCCGCCAGGCACGTCCAGTTGATGATGTTTAAGGTATTGTACAGGAAGTGGGGATTTAACTGGATCGTCAGAATCATGATCTCAAAATCCTTCTGCTGCAGCTTCACCTCGTAATTCTCGTAAATCAACGCCTTTATGTTGCGGCTCATCTCATTGAGTTTCTCATAAAAGAAAGAGAACTCATCTCTGTCGTCATAGGTGATGAGACTGCCAAACTGTCCCGTCCCCACCTGATCGATCATATGTATCGTTCCGTAAATCTTCCGGTTAATATAGCGGGAAATCATATAGGAGGAAACAGCGGACAGAAGCAGAAGAATCACCATGATGGCGATGATATAGCTCCGTATGTTTCTTTCCACATCCTGGATCAGCAAATGTACCGGTACCCGCGCTACCACCAGCCAGTCAGTAATCTCGCTCTGGGCGTACGTTACCATGTATCTCTCCCGTCCGTCTTTCTCCGTGGTATACCCGGAATTTGTCCCCTTCTTTAAGGTTCCCAGCCAGTCCGCCTGATAGCGGCGGCTGGCATCATAGACGGGATCGGAACTGCAGATCACATTTCCTTCGCGGTCAATCACCAGATAATCCGCGTCACTTACAATGTCTTTCGCTCCGTAACGCCGGATCAAAGACATGAGAAACTCTTCAGTATAGTTGATCACCAGAATCGGTTTCTCCACAGACTCACGGAGCCGTTCCACCCGCCCGCTGGACACATCACAGAAATTCATCTGGCATACCGCAGTAAAGAGGGAACCGTATTCCACCTGCGCATCCGTCAGATTGTTGATCCCGAACATATCGGTATAACTGTAAGTCGGAATCCAGCAGACCGATCCTTTCGCCTCCCTGGCTTCCTTCTCCAGTCTGGAATTCATAAAAGCACCTTTGGGGTAGAAGTTTTTGTCCTCCTCCCCGAACCTAAAATAGGATGTAACCAGATGAACGGAATAAATATTGCTGCCCCACGGCTTATATGCATTTAAAATAGACGTAATCCGGGAGTTGGCGTTCATGAGGGACACCTCATCCGTCTTGTCCAGATTCTTGAAAATCTCGTAGAGACGCGAATCGATATTCAGCTTCTGAGCGAACTCATCGATGTAGTCAAATTCCTTATCCACGATCACACTGCTCTTTTCCACGCTTTGCATGAAATATCCCTGGGCCTGCTCCGTAATGGATTTGACGGAATTCCGGTAAATCAGGATACTGAAAATGATGAGCGGCACGATCGTGAGAACCAGGAACAGAACCAGCAGCTGGGTCCTCAGTTTCCAGTATATTTTTCTCTTATGCTTCCATTTTTCCATAGGACATCACTCCGTTCTGCCGCTCATTTTCCGGTATTCCTCGGGTGTCATGCCATAGTAGCGCTTAAACGCCCGGACAAAGTAGTTGGCGTCCCGGTAACCGGTAAGAACCGCGATATCCCGGACCCTGGATTCTGTCGTAAGCAGCAGTTCCCTGGCTTTCTCCATCCGCAGCCGGATCAGATACTCGGAAAATGTGCTCTTATACGTATTTTTAAACAGCGTACTGAAATAGGAGGGGTTAAAATGGTATTTCTCCGCAACGCTTTCCAGATTAATCTCATCCATGTAATGATTTTCCAAATACTCTCCGCAGTCTGTCATGATATCGCGCCCTTTTCCCTCCTTCTGGCTGTTCAGTTCCTTTCCCAGGTCCAGAAAGAAGGCGTAGAGACTCCGTTTCAGCAGTGTCAGAGTCGCCGACCGCTGGAGGCTGCTGATCTGTAAATTCGCCTCTTTTTTAAAGCTTCCGGAGATGAGAACATCGAGATTTCTCATGATCTGAAACAGAGCAAATATCACTCTCTGCTTTAGCAGCACCGGGGGCGAAAAAAGCGTGCTTACTCCTTCATCGATCTCCGCGGCCAGAAGTTCGTAGGCGTTTCGAAGTTCTCCCCTTTTTAGCCCTTCCACAACAGGCAGAACCGAGTAGGTAACCGCATCGGAATTCTTTCCAATCCGGCCTCCGATAGTTTCCTCCGAAAGAAGTGTCCCCGGCTCATAGAATTCGTACTGGCTGAAGCGGACCGCCTCCTCATAGGACTGAGACGCCTGTTCGTAGAGATTGTCCGTCATGGAACCGGGAGAGCAGACCAGTCTGCAGAACGACAGTACAGATCTCATATGGCCCTCGATGGCGGACCACCGCGCCCCGGTCATGGGCTCCTCTGTCAACAAACAGACCGCCATCATATCCGGCTGATGCTCCAGAAAGAAGGGATAGGAAGAATTCGGGTCGAGGGACTTCTTCATCTGATACTTCAGATCTTTCCTCTGCTCCTCGCTCAGATCTCTGCCGTCGCTTACCACATGGCAGCAAATAACAGTTCCCGGCTGTTCCAGCTGGAACATGTCCTTCAGTTTCTCTTTTCCGGCAAAATCCGGCTTCTGGACAAACAGGTTCATCAGATGATCCATATACACGGGCATCGTCTCTGTCAGACGGCTTTCAATACTTTCCTGCTTGCTCCGGCTTTTCTGACGCTCAGAAAGCCTTTCTGTGACCTTTGTCAAAACCATCTGAATCTCGTCACTGTCCACTGGCTTCATAATATAATCGGCAGCCTGGTATTTTAATGCCTCTCTGGCATAGTCGAACTGCCCATAGCCGCTTAAGATGATTACCTCCACCTCCGGATTTTGTGCCTTCGCCGCCTTTAACAGTTCCAAACCGTCCATATTGGTCATTCGTATATCGGTTATAATAATATCGCAGTCCACCAGTTCGATCACTTCCAGAGCGGTCACACCGTCATCCGCTTCCAGAAGCATATCCTCCGGCCTCATGGCTGTCAGAAGATTCATCAGTCCTTTTCTGTGGTCTGCTTCATCGTCTACAATCAGTATTTTATACATGGCTTATCCACATTCCTTCAGATGTCGGTATTGGTGGCAGACTCTCTCTGTACGATTTCGATTTCTACTCCGTTTGGATCTTCTATCAGCATGCCGGTCCATTTCAGTTTATCCACCCGGACAGGCTCCATCAGCACATTTACCCCATATGTGGTACACCGCTTAAACAGAGCTTCGATACCATCCGTTGTCAGAGCCATATGGCGATAGATTCCTTTCTCATCCGACGGCTCCGGATGCGCCGGCTTATCATTGTAGTACTCAATCAGTTCCAGCCGCGTGCTGCCATTTAAGCAAAAATATGTAAGTCTGTGGTCCCCCATATCCACATCATACATTTTTTCAAGCCCCAGCACCTCCTCGTAAAATGTAAAACTTGCTTCTCTGTCCGCCATGTTTACGGTAATGTGATCCAGCCCTGTAATCATGATCATTTCTCCTCCTTTTAATTTTCTAAAAATTATTTACAGTTTAACATGAGTCTCTTTCAGCTGTCAAACGCAGCCGCCGCAAGATTCCCATTGACTTATGCCACCACTGGAATTACACTTTAGAAAGACACAAAACGGACTGAATAAACATTTAACTGAGGTAATCACAATGAAAGAATTTATTATAAAAACAGCATGGCCCATGGTTCCGCCCAGGCCATATTCTGCTTTTCATATCTGTATTATGGCCGCGGGCTTCCTGGCGGCTGTGCTGACGGCTTACTTTCTTTCCAGGAAAACAGAGAGGAAGTTTTTTATTCGGCTGCTGTTTTTCTGCGGCGTTATCCTGACCGCAAGCGAGATTTATAAACAGCTGTTCCTGTATTACGTGGTAAATCAGGAGAAATACGACTGGTGGTATTTCCCGTTTCAGTTGTGCAGCCTTCCCATGTATTTCTGCCTGCTCCTGCCTTTCGTAAAAAACAGGAGGCTGCAGCTGATCATTCTGACCTTTATGCAGGATTTTAACCTTTTAGGGGGTATTATGGCTCTGGCGGAGCCCTCCGGCCTGCTGCATCCTTACTGGTTTTTGACGCTGCACGGATTGCTGTGGCATATCCTGCTGATCTTTATTGGGCTTTTGATCGGATTTTCCCATGAATCTGATACCAGTTTTACCGGTTACGTCAGCACACTGCCGCTGTTTCTGATCTGCTGTGGGATCGCTACACTGATTAATGTGACGGCCAAACCTCTCGGGCAGGCAGATATGTTCTACATCTCCCCCTACTATCCCAACAATCAGGCTGTATTTTACACTATTTCACAAAAGATTGGCGTGCTTCCGGGAAACATCATTTATCTCCTTTCGATCTGCGCAGGCGGCCTCCTGTTTCATATGATATTTGCCCGTCTTTTCAGGCATGCAGCCAGGATTTAAGTCACGTTTCTTCACCCGCTTATGGCCTGGTTCATCCGATGATGACTCATAGATTCCAAAGGATTTGACATTTTTATTCCCAATTGACATTTCTTTTCGGAAGTGTTATCATATTGGTTACAGTTTAATTATTACTGATTACAGGAGGAATATTATGTCAGATAAAATAGAAGAAAAAGTACAGGAAGCGCTGGGCAGACATAACCGCGGTTATAACTGCTCTCAGTCTGTTGCATGTACATTCTGTGACGAGCTGGGATTTGATGAGGAAACCATGTTCCGCATAACAGAAGGTATGGGGCTGGGTATGGGCAGCATGGATGGAACCTGCGGGGCTATCGGTGCCGCAGCCGTTCTGGCCGGTATGAAAAACAGTACGGTCCATCTCGATCATCCGGATTCCAAGGCGGTCTCCTACAAAGCCGCCAGACAGTGTTTAAATGAGTTCAAGGAGCAGAACGGAAGTGTTATCTGCCGCGAATTAAAGGGCGTGGATACCGGCAGCGTACTCCGCTCCTGCAATGACTGTATTGCCGATGCAGTTCGAATCATAGAGACGGAGCTCTACGGGGAAGATGCGGAAGATTCAGAATAAAACTCGGAAAAATTTCAGAATAAATCTTATAAAAAATGTTGACACCTGATTTTTCGTATGTTATTATGCCATCAGAAGACAAAACAAAATATAATATGACGTCAATACCATGTTAAGTTTGAATTATGAAGTCAGAACATGGATTGCCGTCCCCATTTTAATGAACCATATGGTTTACTGTTTCTGGAACTAAACAGCCCACCATATGGTTTTTTTGTTGCCATTTTTTAGTCAGTACTCATTCAGGGAGGTTATTTTATGCAGAACAAACAGGATTTTATGAAGACAAAACCGGTATTTCCGCTTTTACTTTCCATGGCGGCGCCTATGGTACTGTCCATGTTAATCCAGTCACTTTACAACATTGTAGACAGTATTTTCGTGGCCCGGCTGGGAACGGAGGCCCTGACCGCGGTCTCTCTCGTATACCCGCTCCAGAATATTGTCCTGTCTCTTTCCGTCGGCGTCGGCGTCGGAATTAACTCCGTCATCGCCAGAAAACTGGGGGAACAGAAGCCAGAGGAAGCTAATAAAGCCGCCTCCATTGGAATGGGGCTTACATTTATTCACTGTATCCTGATCATTATCTTCGGTTTACTGGTGACGAAGCCATTCCTCTCCATCTTCACCTCCGATCCGCAGACGCTTGCATGGGCCTGCCGCTACTCTTATATCGTCCTGTGTTTCTCTGCGGGAAGCTTGATTCACATTTGCTTTGAGAAGATCTTCCAGTCTGTGGGAGCCATGTTCCTGACCATGATTTCACTGCTGGTGGGATGCATCACTAATATTATTCTCGATCCGATCCTGATTTTCGGGCTGTTCGGCCTCCCTGCAATGGGAGTCACGGGCGCTGCGGTGGCAACCGTGACCGGGCAGTTCTGTTCTCTGTTTGTTTATCTGATCATCTATGGCAGAAAGGATATCGGTATTAAGATCAGCCCGAAATACTTTTCTTTTGACAAAAGTACCATTGTACAGATATACAGCGTTGGAATACCGTCCTCCTTAATGCTGGCCGCACCTTCCCTCATGTCGGGTATCTTAAATTTCATGCTTGCAGGATTTTCTGATATTTATGTAGCCATCCTTGGTATTTACTTAAAGCTGCAGACGTTTTTATACACGCCTGCTTCCGGTATCGTACAGGCGCTCAGGCCTATCGCGGGCTATAATTACGGAGCCGGTGAAAAGGAAAGGCTTCATAAAATTATCCGATGCAGTATGCTGCTGGTTGTCGCCATTATGACAGCAGGAACTCTGGCAGCCCTTGTCTTCCCCCAGCAGATCTTCGCTGTCTTTATTGATGATCCGGCACTCATTGGCCCGGGAAGCACGGCTCTGCGTATCATCAGCCTCGGCTTTATTGTATCGACGGTCAGCGTCGTCTACGCCGGACTGTTTGAAGCGTTGGGATGCGGGAAGAAATCCCTGCTCATTTCATTGATACGGCAAATTGTCATCATTATACCTCTGGGTTTTATTTTGTCACGTATCTGGGGGCCGGTCGGTATCTGGGTATGCTTCCCGATCGCCGAATTCCTGGCGGCCGGAATGGCAAGGGTTATGGTGAAAAAACAGAATCTGTAGTATCCTTTAATCCTTCAAATCCTGAAGCCTGCTGCCGATCCGCAGAATGGCATCTGCGTCCTCTTTTCCCAGGAATTGTTCCATCTTTTCCTGCATCTGCTGCCAGATGACCGTCGCTGTATCCAGGGCGTGCCGGCCTTTCTCCGACAGGGTGAAGGTCTTTCCATGGCCTTCTGCCCCTTCGATCAGACCGCGAGACTGGAGCGGTTTTATATTCCTGACCATCGTACTCCGATCCAGCCCCACCTGCTCGGACCAGTGCGTGATGTTGGCCTTTCCCAGTCTCGATAAATTGACCAGAAGATAGTACTGCGAGATGGTCAGTTCTGCCTCTTTTAAGGCCAAGTCATAGAACTCGGACATCGCGTTGGCACTTCTTCTTAGATTTGTGCAGTAGCAGGTACTGTTATACAATTTAGACATAAGCAATCTCTCCTTCTGTCTTTTATTTTACGCGTGAACAACTCCGCGGTCAAAGAAAATATTTTTCCCGGAGATGGATATCGGAATTCCCAGCCACACAGCATCGTGTCCGTACTCCATCTCGGCGGCTGTCTTTCCCACGGAGTACATGATGCGGCAGTCAGTCTTATCCGATGCGGCGGCCGAAACCGCCGATGAGACTGCTATACCGAGATCGACATAGGTATAGGCACAGTTTCCGCCGGAATCTTTACAGCCGCCGCAGTCTCCGAAACCGCAGTAACCACAGTGAGGGACGCCGCGCTTCTTTCTGTCTGTTCCGATTAAAACGACGGCATGGGCAGCGCGGACATTGCCGGCGTCGCGGCCATACCATGTGTTCATTCCGTTCCCCATCTCACGTCTGCCGACTTCTTCCATCTTCTTCGCCAGATTCTCTTTCTCCTCCCCAGTCAGCACCAGCGTATGCAGGGTGTCCCTGCCATGGGCTTTGGGCGCCGTTCTCGCAGCAGCACACATTCGGGCGGCTGTCTGGAGAATTGCTTTTTCTTCCATGTAATCGCTTTGGTATAGCATGTCTTTTCCTCCTTGTTGAGTGTTATTTGTTTTAGGTATGTGCATATGCACTGTGTATATGCACATTATAATCCTCATATTATTGCTTTGTCAATAGCAACCTCTTACTTCCCTATGAAATATAAAAAGAGACAGGCCTCCTCTCCAAAAATGAGGCCTGTCTCTTTTATATTTCCCTTCCCCTTATAAAATCAGTTCTAACTCTTTTTTCATACTGTGGCAGCTCATATCCCCCTGCTTTTAAAGATTTCAGAAGCCATACCATATTTTCTGCCATTGTTCTGATAGTCTGCAGTCCTTCCAAATCCATTTCCGCTTCATCGGGACGATTACCATTTCCATGAATTAGATTCCAGTACTGAGAGGAAACTACCGGCATATTTCTTATCTGAAAATACTTATTAATCTGGTCAAATGCCGTACTTGCCCCCCCTCTTCTGCAACTAACTATGGCTGCCGCAGGTTTCCCGGAAAAAACACCACAGTAAAATACCCGATCCATAAAACATTTAAGCGGACCGGTAATCCCTGCAAAATACACAGGTGAGGCAAAAACAAAGCCATCCGTATCTTCCGCCTTCTCCAGAAATGCATTCACCTGATCTTTTTGGTAACATTGCCCTGTGGACTGACACGTTTTACAGGCAGTGCAGCCTGCTATCGGTTCTATGCCTATCCAGAATATCTCAACAGTTATTTCATGCTTTTTGAATACAGATTCTGCTTCTTTTAGTGCTCTTGCCGTACTTCCATTCTCATGAGGACTGCCGTTAACCAGCATAATCTTCATTATTCCTTCTCCCCTCCTGCCTGCAGATGCTTTTCAAAAGTACCACAGACGCGTTTGATCTCAGTAAAAGTAATAAATGCTTTCATACGATTTCTTTTCACATATTCCTCCAGCATTTTTGCTTCATGTCCTGATAAAACTGTATAAACAACATAATACGATTTTCCGCTGTACCCGCCCTCGCCTTCCAAAAGAGTTGCCGTTCGATTATATTGATCGATAATCCAGCTCACCATTTCACAATTTTCTGTAACTACGATTACCCCCATACAGCGGTTCTGCAAATGAACCATGTCTGTTACTATTGAAGAAACACACACGTAAACAATAGAATAGACCACAGTTTCCAGCTGATATTGAAATGCACACCACAAATATACAACCAGATTAATAAGTAAAGCGATCTTTCCCACACTCAGCCGGTTATTATGTTTCATCAGACATAGCCCCAACACATCCTGTCCGCCACCGGAACCGCCCTCTCTTAATGTCAGTCCAACACCATACCCGCAGATAATGCCGCCCACTACCGCTGCAGCAAACGGATTATCTTTAATCATCGAATAGTTGACCGGAAGGACAGTCAGAAAAATAGTCTGCATAAACACACACAGAATCGTTTTATATAAAAAGCGTCTTCCAATCATTTTCCATGCAAAGATAAGTAATGGGACATTTATAAGGAAAAAAATAATGCCGGCTGCGTCTGTATTACCAAACTCTACTGGCAGAATCCCACTCAAAGCAGTTCTGATCATTTGACTGATTCCCATTAACCCGCCACTATATAATCCGGCTGGTACAATCAATAGATTCATTCCCGCTGAAAACAGAAATGTTCCAAATAAAGCCTTCAGAAGACGGGCTCCATCTTCTGTTTTCATTGCAGTTCTTTCAGCCCGCTGCTTTTCCGGACCATGTTTATGCTTTTTAAGAGCCCCTGTTCCATAGTATGTGACGGCAAATATCCAACTTCTCTTTCAAGAGCAGATGTATCAAAATGAAATGGGATTCCCATATCCCCGCCAACAGGCTGAATATCGGCCTCTGGAAGTATCTTTCTGATATAATCAATCGCATCCCCTACAGATCTGTACTCTCCCCTCGTATTAAAAATACCATGCTTGGTGGGAGGTGCCACCAGTGCAGATCGGAAGGTGTCCGCTATGTCTCCTGCATACTGGAAATCAAACATTGTATCTGAATAAGGTACTTTACTTGCAACACCAATTGCAGGATTGTCAATGATAGATGAAAAAAATGGTTGGAAAGAGGAATGAATATAAGGGCCATAGGATAGATTTACCCGAAGTCCAACAGAATCCAGCCCATATTCTTTTCGGTAAAATTCGCTCAACCCTTCGTTAAATGTTTTTGTATAAGAATACAGACTACCGGGACATAAAGCCGTATCCTCGTCCATAATTTCCGCATCCCTCTCCCCATAACGTCTTTTTCTGTCTTTTTCTATACCATATACTGCGGAAGAACTGGCCCACACGATTTTTTTAATTCGCTCTTTCCGGCAGATTTCCAGTAGTTCCTGAAATGCTACAATATTTGTACGTACTCCACCAGTTGGATTTGCTCTCGTTTTCTGATTTAACTTGGATGCCAGATGTGCCACTGTATCACAGCCATGATCGACAATCAGTCTTTTGATCATTTCCGAATCAGTCATATCCCCCTGAACAAATTTCAGGCGTTCCCGCTCTTCCTCTGTAAGCATTCCATCCAGCCATCTGCTGGCAGCACTGCTATGATACAGTGCAATGACTTCATTTCCTGCCTCCACCAGACTTTTAACCACGTAAGAGCCAATAAAACCGGTTGCTCCCGTCACAAAACACTTCATCACTCTGCCTCCTTGCCTGCTATGTCTGTTTTCTTCAATTCATACTTTACCAGACGGATCATAGCTTCGACCTCCGCATCCGTCAGCGCTTTTCCTTTTTCTTTCGTTCCGGCAGCTGCATCCCCCATTACTCCGGTTTTCGTCACTTCATCCCAATAGGTGGGTGTACTGTCAAAATCTTTTGGAAAATCCGGATAATCACAGATTGCTCTATCCATATAGACCCTATCCGGACAACACTCCAAAGCCTGTGATGTCTCCACCTCGCATGCATGCCAGAATACCGGATGAGCAAACGGCGAGGTACAAACTTCTCTGGCCTTCTCCCTCATGCTCTGGCGTTCCTCCAGAATCACCATTTTCATGTTCTGAAATTCATCGTAACATTCACGAACCGCTTGTTTCACAGCGGGTACATTACCATAGTGATGGCTGTGAATAAATACCAGTTGGAATCCTCTTCTCCGAAAACTGTACATCATATCTTTGATTACCGCTATCATAGTATAATAAGACAGAGTCAATGTTCCAGGAAATCGATTTAACGACCATACCTGCCCTATGGGAATCGTCGGCATAAGAATAATTCCCGTTACCTCGCAGACTCTCCGACACTGTTCTTCACAAATATGATTGTCTACATCCAGTTTCATGTGCGGTCCATGCGCTTCAATCGCCCCCAAAGGCAAAAGGCAAACAGGCATATCCGCCACTGCCTGTTCAGCCTCAGGCCACGTCATGTTTTTCCATTCCTTCATATCTTCCTCCGCTCTATCCCTCAAAACTTAAAAACTCCTTTGGATTACGACAGATTAGATCCTCTCTTATCTCCATAGCCTGTGTCTCAGTTATTCCGTCTTCCATCAGCTGTCTGACCAGTCTGGGAAGAAATGAAGTCAGGATATACCCAAACCCAGGTCCCCCACCGAACGACGTCAGATAACTCTGTCTCGCCATATCACCACATAAAAGAATCCTCTTTTGGTAACCACAACGGATCAATGCACAGATCAGATCAATTCTTGTTTGTTCTGTACAGTATTTGACTTTGCTAATCTGATCCAGACCAAGAAATATACCTTCTTTTAACAGTTCTTTGCATAACCAGAAATCAGGATTTCTATCCATATGGCCGATACAGACCTGCTCTGGATTTGCCCCTTCCTCCTTCAGAAGAGCAATTTGTGAAAGTCCCATAGTTCCTATTCCTGTGTGGGTAAATAAAGGCATCTTCAGATCTTTCTGTGCCCTTGCTACTGCCCGCGCACACCGGTTTTCAGACCCAGAAATAAAGCCATAGCTTGTACCAAATTTAAGCTGCCCCGGTTTTAGTTTCATTTTTCCATAACCATAAAGGGCCGCATCCATAACCTTTTCATACAATTCCTCTATTGTGCTGTTTTTGACTACCTCACTGTGATGTTCCTTTTGTCCGAATCCAACCGTTCCAACAATTGGAATACCACTTTTTTCTGAAATTTCCAGACGCAGATGGGCATTTTCACCAAAGTCAGAAATAGATGCGTCTGTCAGGAGCGTTCCACCTGCTTCCTTGAAAAGCCTGACTTCATTCACCATTTTCTCCACATCACACAGTTCTAGATCTACCTCCTTTGCTTTGGTAACCGGCGATTTGGCAATTACATGTTCATGATAATAAACCGCTCCCACCTTCTCAGGAGAGATATCTCCTTTCAATGTTCTGATTATACGCAATTAATCTCCTCCTCAAATAGCCTCAGCCTTTAACATTTCTTCCATTGCATGATATGCTTCTTCTTCATCTTCCCCATCAATCTCGATATCGAAGCATTCTCCATTTTTTATTCCCAGCCTTAAAATGGAAATCATACTTTTTAAATTACACGTTTTCTCTTTATATCTTATCTCTACAGAAGATTGGTAATTCTGTGATAATCCGGCCAGTTTGCTTGCCGGCCTGGCATGCATGCCATATTCATCTTTCAGTGCATATGTAATCCGTTTCATAATATTTCTCCATGCTCAGCCTGATTTTTGTTTCTTAAATTCCATGCATTTCTGTGGATTGTCGTAAAAAAAAGTATGAAACAGGGCCTGTCCATTCATTTTTCTGCGATCTGCCAGTTCCAGGAACTGGTCTTTAAATGATTCAAACACATAACCCAGACCGGGTCCATATCCATAGTGACGGTAATACGACTTTCTGGCCATATCTCCGGATATCAGTATCTGCTTCTCGAACCCATCACTGACCAGGTCCAAAATATGATGGATCAGTTGGCTCTCCGTATGATACTTTATTTTACCAATTCCATCGAAACAGAGATATGCTCCGGTATCTGCTATTTTTCTGTGGTACCATAAGTCCAGATTCCTGTCCATATGCCCAAAACTCACTACAGAAAGAGGGACTCCCAGCGTCTTTAATATTCTGATCTGATCCAAAGCCATGGTTCCTGCCTCCGTATGAGAATGAATAGGCGCTCCTGTTGAAAAGTGGACTGCTGCCGCTACCTCGATTGTCTTTACTTCCAATGGTGAAATCGATTGATAGCCCGTTCCAAATTTAACCTGCCCGGCCTTGTATCCGGTTCCTTCCATCCCATACTCAATCTCTAACCGTACAAAGTCCGTCAATTGATCAACCGTACTTTTTTCAATCCACTCATGGAAATTGGGGTAACCACCAATCAGATCCTGTCTTCTCTTATCAAGCGGTGCCTCCCATAGAAATCCTTTATTAAAACCCGCTGTTCCAATAATATGCACTCCGCTCTTCTTAGACAGTTCTGCTACGGCAGCCACTTCCCTGCCATAATCCACTGCTGTCGCATCGACAATGGAACAGCCCCCCAGCCGTTCATAGTCCTTCATATCAGCTAATGTCTTTTCCGGATCGTCCAGGAGTAAATCTTCCTCCTTTTTCCAGATCCAATGAGGCGGACTGCACAAGAGATGTTCATGAGACAATGTAAATCCCATCTCTTCCGGATTTATATCTTTCAACAGCGTTCTTACCTGACTCATATCACGGTCTCCTTTTCTTTAACCGAGTATTTTTGCAATCAGAGCAAATATCCAGAACAGTAAAAACTCATCGGTTTCCCCTGCCCACATGATTGTATCTGGTATTGTAGCCGGAACCAAAAACTTAATAAATACCAACTGCCCCAATGCCACGATCGTCGATATGATAAAACCTCCAAGCAAAGCACCCTTAATTCCTCCTGTAGAATTTCCAAAAATCCCCGCCGTCGCACCATGGAAAAACAGAACAATCATGGTGGGAACTACTACGAACCCGATGGAAAAGCCTAATGTCAGCATCCAGAATATAATCCCCGCGAACATCCCGACAAATCCAAGAATTACCGCGTTCGGCGAATAAGTAAACAGAACCGGGCAGTCCAATGCCGGAATTGCATTCGGTACCAGTTTATCAGCAATTCCTTTAAATGACGGTATAATTTCTCCTACGAACAAACGAACACCTACCAGAATTACGGCGATTCCTGCTGCAAAAGTAAGAGATTGTACAATTGCATATACAATAAAATTCTGTGTTCCTGCATTTGCCATAAGTGCCTGTCCATTTTCCGTATTTTTGACCAGGACAATGACAGCACCTATTAAATAGAAAATCATCATTACGAGAGCTGTAATAACATTATTATCCCTCAGAAAGGAGAGACGTTTGGAAAATACCATGGTTTCCGCGTCTTTTTTGTTTTTCGAAAAAATCTTTCCTGCATTTGCTGCTATGAAACTGCCGATACCAGATGGATGAGCAAGTGCAAAATCATCACTGCCCGTTATTTTCCGTACGTATTTCTGACAGATTGCGGGCTGCAGAGTAAAATACAGTCCTAAAAGCGGAGACAGAATACAGACCATTTTCCATGTAGGCATCTCTGGTGCAAAATTAATTAATACACCGCTTGAAACAACTGTAACCCACCAGAGCTCATGCCCGGTTAAAAAGATGTATTTAAATGGTGTAATTCTCGCAAGAATCACATTAATCAGGAATGATGACGCCATAACAATAGCAATCACACTACCAAATTTCCCTACAAAAGCATCATACCCCATACAATTGGTCAGTGTTGCCGATGGAAGTCCAAACACTTCTGACCACAGCGGTTCAAAAACAGTCAGCGCCCCAGTGACAATGCCGCTTCCTGAACTAATTACCAGGAATCCAATTCCGGCCTTCAGTGTACCTGAAATTGTCTTTTCAAACGGTGATCTTTGCAGAAGGTGGCCGATTAGTACTACCAGCATCAAAAGAAATGCCGGCGTGTTAAAAAAATTGTTTGAAAGCCATGTAGCGATTGTTCCAAAAGTCCCCATAATTCTTCCCCTTTCTTTCTCTCCCTTTTCCTATCCCTGCTCTTCCTTAAGCGCTGTCAATACTTCTTCAATCTCCTTCTCAATGATTGATTTATTGATGTAATTCGTAATACATACAACCTTTGCTCTCGGATTCGTAATGCTGTCCGCAATCTCTTTCGATGTGATTATAAAATCACATCGGTCGCTGCACGCACAGGACGCATCTGTATGCTCCAAATCAGCCTGATACCCCTTTCGATTCAGGATATCCTGCACGCTCATTTTTAAAATTAAGCTGGATCCCTGCCCAGTGCCGCATACACATAAGATTCTCATTGCTATACCCCCTCTCTCTCTTCCGCCTCATACTGCCTGATCAATACAACCACTTCTTCCGCATTTTGGGCTTCCAGAAATTGCTTTAAAGTCTCTTCTTCCCCAAACATATTAGATAAATGAACCAAAGCATTGATATGGCTGTGCCCGTCAACACTGGACAATACTATAATAAGATTAGCGTATTTCTCATCGCTAAAGTAAATCCGCTCTTTCGAATAAAGCATAGACATCGCAAGCTTCTTTGCCCCCTCAGATGGTCTTGCATGGGGCAATGCAACTCCTGGAGTTAAAATGATATAAGGCCCCGTAGTTTCAATGGAATCAATCATAGCCCTGACATAATTCTGAGTAATACTTCCATCTTTAATCAGCGGTGCCGCTGCCAGGCGTATCGCATCTCTCCAGTCCTGGACATAATCCGTAAATTGTATTCTATCAGCAGTTAAAAGATCCTTCAGCATATACTTTTTTGCTCCTTTATAAATTATCTCATAGCTTCCATTACCGTACAGCTGGCTGAGCCGCTTTCCGACCTGTTCACGTTGGTCGGGTGACAAAAAATCCTTTAAAATATTCATGGTATCTTTCAGCATAACTTTGGCAGAATCTAAAACAATAGAGTCTCTGTCTGAAAGTTTACGGTAGATATTGCTTTTATCCTGCAGTGTAAGAACCGGATTTACCCGGACACAGGGAATGTTTTCATCTATCTTTAGAAGCATAGGCGCTACCAAAAGATCCAGCTTATTGTAGAAAGCCCAGTAACTGACTTCATAAGATGGAACCAGTATGGTCCGAACATCGTGAAAAGTATTTTGTATCTGTTTTTCCACCAACGCCCCAATCCCTATATTATTTGCACACACAATACCTATCAAAGGAATTTTCTGTCTCTGTTCACTACCACTATCCTGAATGACCCAACCAATCAGCTGTGCAGTGAGGTAGGCCAGTTCCTTTTCCGATATTTTTACACCTGTCCATGCTTTTATTGTCTCCAACTCTTTCGTCAGATTAAAAATATACTTATAATCTTTCTGTATCGCCTCGACAAATGGATTGAAAATATGAAAGCCAAAGATTTCCCGAAGCAAAACACCGCTTAAAGATTGACCAAGTTTTTCAATCACCACCTTTTTCTTTTTACATCCCAAACCGATTCTGGCTTCAAATTCCGTAATAATTTCTTCTGCAAACTCTTCCAATGAATTATTTTCTGAAACGAACTGCTCCAGATTGTCTTCCCATATACTCCCCATGCAGATGATTGTCTGCTGCAGCAATTCCTTTTCAGAATTTAAACTCTCCTTTTTTTCCTGCTCCCCTCCCTTCACACCAACGGAATTTTTAAATACGCCACTGGTTGCGACGGCGCATTTGACTTCCTGCCATATACCGGACTTTAGAATCAGGTATTCGACACAATTTTTTGTGTATGATCCTGCACGCTCTTCCTCCACTGCTCCAAAGGAGAGACAGCGTCCCTGAACAATTCTCTGAACAATAAGTTCTACGGAAAGTGAAATGTAAACAGCTGACTGAAGTGACAACTTGATGTTCATTTCATTTGAGACACGTTCCAGCCTATCCGCTCTCTCCATAATCTTTTCGTATTCGAATCCATATAATGGAAATAAATTTTCTTCCTCCACATGGTACCTAATCTGCTCTTTTTCTGCTGAGAAAACAGGAATCAACGATATGTAAAATGGGATCAGCCTTCTTATTTCAGCCTCATTCCCAGCCAGCATATACCCTTTATTATTTGATACAATTCTTGTTTCGAATCCATTATCCATTAAGAACCTGCTGATTGCAGTCATATCGGCTATGCATGTATTTCGGCTGATTTCAAACAGTTCACAGATCTGATAGTTTGTAATAAACGAACTAGAAAATAGTTTGAAGACAATATACTTTCTTCTTTCGAAAAATGAGTAATAGTAGTCTTCCTCCGAAGCAGATCTTAAAATTGTTTTCAGCTGTGCAAGTCCTTCCGGCAGCATCTGCACCGATCGCTTCTCCCTTTCATCTTTCAGCCGCACCCCCCTTTTTCCAAGCCAGTAGACACAGTCCTCTATAATTTGCTTTGCCTGTACTCTGGAAATCCTCATAAACTGAGATAGCTGGTGCACCGTCAGACAGCCCTGATTATCCAGCAGCATCTGAAAAGCAATGAGAATATCTTTCGTCATCTTCATATCGTTCACTCCCTGAATTCATTATATAAAATATCATTTTTCACAAACAGTCCAATTAAATTTAATTTTCACTCTATAAAAATATACTATATATTAATCTGGAAAACCAAGGGGGTATGTTCGGGTAAATATGCATAAAATAAGAATAATTAAACGTCTATGTTACACACTACGTTATATATGTCATTTCCTTACTATATATAATATTAAATATAGAAAAGTAAAATTGCATAAATATAAATACAAGTATAGATTAATTCCATAAATTGCCATATGGCCATTATTTGTAGTTCATAACTATATCCGAAAACATAAAAAGACTGCATTGCTTATTCCCACATAAAGCGCCTTTCCGCGCTTTACGATCCCGGCCAGCGCATCCATCGTCTCTTCCATCGGCGTATCCGGGTCCGGCCTGTGGTGGTAATAAATATCCACATAATCTAAGTTCATGCGCTTCAGGCTCTGATCCAGAGAAGCCACCAGATTCTTCTTGCCCACCCACTCCCCGTATGGTCCGGGCCACGGCTATAAGGTAACCTCCATCAAGAATATCATCAACGTGATCAGTGCAGATGAGACAATCCAGACCCTGATTGCCACCAGCGATGAATTTAACAGAGAGAGTCAGAATAACTGGATTATATTAAGCACGACGGCTCCATTTCCTTTGAAAACAGCAAGGAATTCGGCCAGCTCACGAAAGAAGAAAAGGAGCACTGGTATGAACGCTCCTCCGAAGAAGAAAATATCAGTTCCCTGTGGCTTCCCGCTTCGTTTTTCAGCTCCTCCGATAAGCTCGGGGCCATTACCTACGTGAAGAAAATACCCGATTCCAAGAACTTAAATAAGTATTTGGCAACCCTGACCGCCACGATCAATAATTCTGCATTTAAAGACGTAATTGCCCAGGCGGCTACTACTCTGGGTACCTCTGTCCTCCTCTACAATTCATATGGTGAGACAATTATGTATCACGGAAAGGAAAACTTTTTTACGCCGGAGGATGTCGAAGCCCTGCATTTGCAGGCCGCTTCGGACATGGATTCGGAACTGCAGCAGATTAAATTTAAAGGTAAAAATCACTTTATTGGAATCCAGCCGATCAGCGGCTGTGACTGGACTCTGGCCATTCTGACTCCTTCCTCCGATATTTTAAGAGCGACGAGACGTTATCAGCAGCAGACCATCATCCTGGTCATCCTGTTTATTGTTCTCCTGATTCCGGTACTGTACCGGACATCGAAGCAGTTAAGTTCCCGCATCTACGTGTTGAAGGAATACATCTCCAGGGCCGTCAGCTCTAACTTTGAGATCGAACCGCTCTGCAACGGTACGGATGAAATCGGTGTTCTGACCGACAGCTTCAATGATATGGTCCGGCAGATATCCGGTCTCCTGAAGGAACAGTATAAACTGGGTTATGAAATCAAGGACCTGGAATTTCAGGTTCTCCAGTCACAGATCAATCCTCATTTTCTCTACAATACGCTGGACATGATCTATTGGTTGGGAATCGATAATGAGGCGCCCGATGTGGCGGAGGCAGCAAAAGAACTGGGACGTTTCTACATGCTGAGCCTGGGACATGGGGAGACCATCGTCTCCCTGAAAAATAAGCTGGACCACGTGGCCGCCTACATCAACGTCCAGAATATGCGGTTTGAAGATCATTTTAAGCTGACTATTGATGTGTCGGAAGAGCTGTACGACTATAAAATCATCAAAATTATTCTTCAGCCGCTGGTTGAAAATGCAATTCTTCATGGAATCCGCGAAAAAAGTTCGGAATCCGGAGAAATTACCATCAGGGCATGGCTGGAAGACGGCGTGATTACCATTTCTATTGAAGACGATGGGATCGGAATTCCAGAGGAAAAGCTGGGGACGCTCCTTACCCGCGGGGAAAAGAATTCCGGCTATGGTGTATGGAATATTCATGAAAGAATCCAGCTTTCTTACGAAACGCAGTACGGCCTTCGCTACACGAGCCGGCCGTATATCGGCACTACGGTATTTATTACATTTCCGGCGCTGCTGTAAATGAGGGATACGGTTATTTTTAAGCAGGAAAAAGGAGTGGGGCATTTTTATGCGTTCCACTCCTTTTATAACGATTGGTTATCTAAAATCTTCTGCTGCCGACAGCACTGTGATTTGCTTAAACTGCATTTCCCTTACTCCGCTTTCATCGTTTCCAGATTACCGGCGTTTTCATTCTGGCCGCTACTTTTCTTGCCGTTGTCAGAATTATCACTTTTGAAATTTTCACTTTCGGAATTATCAGTTCCGGTCTTTTGGCTGTCAGGCCTGCCATTCTTATTCAGTTCCTTTAACGCCGCCTTTACATCTTTTAAAAATGCATTCCACTCGTCTTCATGGGCCACATAATAACGAGGGCAGTCTTTTCCTGTGGCATCGTAATGGCGGATCACATCTTTTTCTGTCAGATCCAGTTCCCAGCAAAGCCAGGAAGTCAGCTTCACCAGGGAAGCATATGTATCATCGGTAAACTTTCCATCCTCGCCGGGATGACAGTTCTCAATCGAAACTGAGTCCAGGTTCTTTTCCTTCGATGTGGAATAAGCGATTTCATCCAGTGGAATTCCCTGAAGAATCTCCCCGTCAAGCCCTATGATAAAATGGCTGCTGGCCGAGGTCGCCTTATCTCCCTTCTGATCTTTTAAATTGTTGAAATAATTCCAGTTCTGCGTTGCAGTCGTTCCCGGGTTTGCCACGTAATGAATGATGATCTCATTAACCCGGTTCATCTTTGTTCCCGGCCTGGAATACGGATTCACTTCGAAGAAATCCTGCGTAATCCAGTCAGGAGCGACAAGGGCGCTCAGATCGATAGTTCTGCGTTCTATCCGGCCTTCCATATACAGACTCAGCGCTCCCAGAACGGCTCCGGTCAAAAGAGCCAAAAATGCGGAAAAGAGGCCAAATAAAATCCTCGCTCTCCGGCGCTGCCGTTTCATTCTTTTCTGTCTTCGTATCCTGGAACGTCTCCGCATCTCAAGATCTTCGTATCTTTCATTATCCCGATTCATTTGTACCGGCTCACCTCGCCCCCGTTTTCTCTTACATAAGTGTAAGTCGTGAAGGCCTGAAATGTCAACATTCATACTATTAAGCTTTTATTACAAATTTCACCGGAAATTCTTATCGTTTTGTAACATATAAAAACAACAATCCCTCCCTGTGTATATAATGATAGTGTAACTGTATTTAATTTGAAAGGATAATGATCATGAATTCATATAATAAACAATGTCAATGCCGCTGTCCTGGCTGTTGTCCCGGCTGCCCAGGTTGCTGCTACGGCCCCGCTCCGGAGCCATGCCCATGCCGGGTCGGACCGACCGGGGCAACTGGGGCTACAGGACCGACCGGAGCTACCGGAGTTACTGGAGCTGCTGGTCCGACAGGGCCGACGGGGGAAATGGGAAATACCGGACCAATTGGGCCCACTGGGGTGACAGGCCCTCAGGGAATTACCGGGGTGACCGGAGTTACTGGAGCGACCGGACCGACCGGAGTTACTGGGGCGACCGGAGCTACGGGGATGACTGGAGCTACGGGGCCTACCGGTTCCACTGGAATTACTGGACTTACTGGGGCCACTGGGCCTACTGGGGGCACCGGGGCTACGGGAATTACTGGGCCTACTGGACTTGCCGGGGCTCCCGGACCTACTGGACCCACTGGGGCCACTGGCGCTATGGGACCCACAGGCTCAACAGGACTTACTGGTGATCCCGGGCCTACTGGGCCTACTGGGCCTACTGGTGCTACTGGGTTTCCTGGCGCTACCGGTCCTACTGGCCCAACAGGACTTACTGGTGATCCCGGGCCTACTGGGCCCACTGGTGCTACCGGGTTTCCTGGACTTACTGGCGCTACTGGTCCTACCGGCCCTGCTGGTCTTACCGGATCAACTGGCTCCACCGGACTTACCGGCCCCACCGGTCCTACTGGCATTACTGGCCCTACCGGCTCCACCGGAGTCACTGGCCCTACCGGCCCAACTGGCGTTACCGGCCCTACCGGCGCCACTGGCCTAACCGGCGATCCTGGCCCTACCGGTCCCACCGGAGTCACTGGCCCTACCGGCCCAACTGGCCTAACCGGTGATCCTGGCCCTACCGGTCCCACCGGAGTCACTGGCCCTACCGGCCCAACTGGCGTTACCGGCCCTACCGGCGCCACTGGCCTAACCGGCGGTCCTGGCCCTACCGGTCCCACTGGAGTCACTGGCGTTACCGGCCCTACCGGTGCCACTGGCCTAACCGGCGCCACCGGAGTCACTGGCCCTACCGGCCCAACCGGTGCCACTGGCCCAGTACCTGACGATATATTTGGATCTTTTATCAATTTCGCCGCACTGTTTACAAATGCCACACTGATTCCCATGGGGATTGGCGTTGCCGATACAACGGGCAATATTGTGCTGACAGATCCGACGCACGTTACGCTGGCTCCCGGTATCTACTCTATTTTTTATGAAGTATCTGCCTTACTTTCAGATTCGGGCTATATGCAGATTACGCCCTTCTATAATGGCGCGCCTCATATCGAGTATGGTATCTACTTCATGACTAATTCCGGGAGTTCCAGTGCATTCGGTTCTGTATCATTTATCATTGAGGTTCCTACAGAAACCGCATTCAGCTTAACCTTCAACAGCCCCGTAACTGCCAGCGAAGGCACACTTACCATGGTAATATTTAAACTGAGAAGAGATTTATAATGCAGGACTTCCACTAACTACTAAAGCGTGCCCCACACAACTTCAAAGCCGGACAACGCATTGGCATCAACCATACCATGCGCTGTCCGGCTCATTTATTCCCTCTTTCTTTATCAAACCCCTTATCAACGAATACGACGCATATAAGGCATTTTATTCACACTAAATCACATAATTAATTACGCAATGCAACACTGGCCTCTTCCCTCATCTTCCCCGATGCCAGAACTCCCAGGATCAGTAGAATAGGGAAGACCAGCGCCGCAAGAATGCCGGTACGCAGATCATCTCCGAATATGCCGGAGATACGACCCACCAGAAGTGGTCCGCCAGCGCAGCCGATATCGCCGGCCAGCGCAAACAGCGCGAACATGGCGGTTCCGCCGCCTGGAATCTTTTTCATTGCAAGACTGAAGGTCGAGGGCCAGAGCGCTCCTACCGCGAATCCACACAGGGCGCAGCCGGCCAGGCTTAAAACCGGCCACGGCGACAAGGAAATCATCAGATAGCTCACCACACAGAGTCCGGCGCTTCCCAGCATGATCTTCTCCAGCGAAAGCTTCTCGCTGAATTTTGCAGAAACCACACGGGAGGTTCCCATAAAAAATGCAAACGCACACGGTCCCGCCAGGTCACCGATACTCTTCGACACGTGCAGAGCCGACTCGGCAAACGCGGACGCCCACTGGCTCACCGCCTGCTCACTGGCCCCCGCACAGATCATCAACACCATGAGGATCCAGAATACCGTCCTCCCGGAGAGCGTCCTGATTGATAGGCCTTCCTCCTCTTCTGCCAGCGTACGGATCGGCACAACCATAAAATACAGCGCATTTGCCAGCGGCACGGCAGCCCAGATCACAGCCAGCAGCTGCCATTTGTCGATGCCAAATACGAAAAAGAACGCAGTCGAGAGAATTACTACCCCCATATGTCCCCAGCAATAGAAGGAGTGCAGCAGGCTCATGGCCGCTTCCTTCTTCTCTGTCGGGCACGCCTCCACGATCGGGCTCACTAAAACCTCAAGCAGACCGCCTCCGATGGCATAGAGGATAATCGACGCCATCAGCCCAGGATAACTGTCCGACATGAGTCTGGGCAGAAATGCCATTCCGATCAGCCCCGCCGCGGCCAGCAAATGGGCTCCCACCATGCAGATCCGGTACCCGATGCGGTCCACAAAATGGGCAGCCAGAAAATCCACAAGCAGCTGAACGCCAAAATTTATAGTAACCAGGAACGATATCTTTGCCAGAGATATCCCAAAGCTTCTCTGAAATGTCAAAAACAGCAGCGGTGCGAAATTGTTTACAATGGCCTGGGTAATATAACCGATATAGCAGGCGTTTAAGGTATGTTTGTAGTTTTGTCTGATCTTAGTCGTCATGATTCCTGTCTTTCTGCCTTTCTCTACAGTACTTCGAATTCACAATTCAATATTGTCTGATAAATCTCTTCCTCATTGGAGCACTGCTCCAGATCATGGATAAACGGCGTGGTCTTCACCATACGCATCAGCGTCACGACCGCCGGAATATGCTCTTTCGAGTCCCGGCTTGCCAGGCACAGGATGACCTTCGCCTTCTTGTCCCCAAAGTGAACCGGCTGCCGGCTGACCAGCAGGCTTAAGCTGGTCTGATGGATCCCTTCCACCCCTTTTCCATGCAAAAGTGCGAAGGAATCGTCTGATACCGCGTAAAATCCCTGTTCTTCTATGAATTCTATCATATTATCTGTATAAGTGCTATCTATAAATCCTCTTTTTTCCAACAATGCCGCACTCGCCCGCACCGCGGCCCTCCATTCATATTCCTCCGTCACCAGCCGGATACAGTCAAACTTCAGGAAACTGCTGAAGCTCTTGGGATTGTGCACCGTCTTTACCGTCTGGTATCCAAGCTCCCGCTCGATGACCTCCATCACTCTCGCCCTGGTGGCCGCGTCGAGGAAGCCCAGCTTTTCCTCAATGGAATAGTATCCGGAAAGTATGGTTTTCCTGGGAATATCCAGCTGCTCGATGGCCGTTTTATCCTCCGGACGCAGGATAGGATTCACCACAATGCATGGTCTCGGAAGGCTGTTGTTCAGCCTGATGGTCGACAGCACATAGTCGATGCCGGCCCAGTCCGGGTAGGAAGACAGTTTATAGATGGGAATCGTATCCATAATATGAATCTGATACTCGCTGAGCAGAGACTCCTTAAGCATGGTAGTGGTGCCGTAGCCATGGCCGCAGACCAGGAGCACTCTCTTATAGGGCGCACTCTTCATCCGCTTGATGCTGGCCATGAAACAGACCGTCAAATAGACAATCTCGTCCTCATTTGTAATATCTTCCAGCGTATCGATCTCTCTGCAGACGGAAGTCATCACCGCGTACAGCTTCCGCTCCTCCGGCCCCAGCAGAGAAATCATATTGTCATTGATTTCCACGTGGTTTCTGACACGCTGAATCAAAGGAATCATATGGTTTAAAAGGCCTTCCGCCAGCGTCTTATCCTTATCAAACGGCATATCGAGACGCTTTGACATGGCGGATATCAGGGAAAATGTCACCGACTGCGCATGAACCGGGTCTACATCCGCACTGCCTCCCGCCATTTTATTGGTAAAGTCATACATTTTCGCCATCATGCACACGTGATTCTCCGACACGGGCCTCCCGATGATTTCCTCCAGCTTTTTCGCAAACCGGCCGTAGACTTCCGGGTCAAACTCCGGCATCACCGTGATGTCGAGAGGATATTCCTTGTCGTGAAGAATGAACCAGACCAGGACCACGATATTGGACATATACCAGAGATAGGAACTGCTGGTCAGCGTACAGCCCAGTTCCTCCAAAAGCCCGTCGACCACCATCACCACATTGGCGATCGACACGCCCTCAAACGCCTTGTGTATGATATGGATACAGTAAAACTCGTAGGAATTATAGTTAGTAAATGGATTGATCAGATAATCGATATACTTCCTGAACTCCTGGTTCATCAGAGTGGTTCTCTTAAGCTTTGGTCCTGCCAGATAGAAATGACCAGAATAGCCGATTCCCATCTCGTCCTTTTTCAGCTCCTCATCCAGCGCAGCCATATCATTTTTCACAGTAGATCTGGAGACGCCAAACTGTTCGCTTAGCTGGTTGATCTTTAAATCCTCATTTCGTATCATCAGAATCAGGAGCAGGATGGACATGCGCTCCCTGCTCGTGTAGACGACCTCATTGCCATCCTCTAATCCCTTTAAATCCAGATTTGCCGGATATTTCAGCACTCCCTTAGAATGTTTTTCAATTTCAGGCAGGTGCTCCAGCGATAAAATGTCGTTGATCCGGTCCACATCGTAGCGCACGCTCCGCTCCGACACCCCCAGCTCCTTCGCCATCTCCTTGTAGGTGGATTCGCCCTGCGTTTTCAAATGACGGATGATATTCAGCATTCTTCCGTTAAACATAGTCTTTTCCCCTGCGCGGCCCCGCCGCTCTTCTTCTCTCTAAACGCAGATAACAGAACCAGGGCGTGTTTAAAAATTCATTTCTGCCATCTGTACGCCCCATTTTGCGGGAGCCTGGCCCCGAATCCGCTTAACGTAGCCCACTACGCCGCGCACCTTCGGAACCAGGCTCCCGCAAAATATGACGCACATCTGACAGAAAGCAATTTTCAAACACGCCCTGAGGAGATACTCCCCATCTCCTCTTTGTCCTGTCTCTCACGTTATGTATAATCATGCTCCCCTGAATGCATTACTGAAATGTATCCTGAATCTTTTTCATAACGGCGTCTGATTTCTTAATTAAATCGGACACTCCCATCTTCAGAACTTTTTTTCCTTTAAAACGGTCCAGCCCTTCCAGAGCCACGTCATTGACCAGAATCACGCAGGCCGCCTCGTCGATATCCTTCTGCTTTAACTGATTCTCCACACCGGCTCCGCCCTGTGTCTCGATGATTACGTCAATTCCCAGTTTCTGTCCGGAAAGCTTCAACGCTTCCGCTGCCATATATGTATGTGCCACGCCTGATGGGCAAGATGTAATTCCTACTACCTTCATTGTAATATCCTCCTTGAAATTTTTCTATTATAATTCGTCAAATGTGATCTCATCGAGTCCGTCGTCTTCTGCCGCCGCTTTGACCGCAGAATCGTCAGTATTGTTCTTCTTTAATAAGTTTACCATAATTGCAGTTACAAATCCACCGGCTAATACGGAAATGATATACCAGATTCGTCCCTCAACAACCGGAAGTACAATGAGTCCGCCCCATGGCGCATGGTTTAACACACCGGTTAAGAAAGGAATGATGTTGCCGACGACTGCGCCCACAATCAGGGACGGAATAACACGTAACGGGTCATTGGCTGCAAATGGAATCGCACCTTCTGTGATTCCCACACATCCCATCAGGATAGCCGCCTTGCCTGCTTCTTTTTCTTCTGCATTGTACTTCTTCGGAGCCAGCAGGGTTGCGATACCCATGCCGATCGGAGGCGTACAGATAGCCACACCGACACCGCCCATCAGATATGGAAGTGTATCGACCTGTGTCTGTGCAAATAAGGTTGCCACTTTATTGATCGGGCCGCCCATGTCAAATGCGGTCATGGCGCCGAGAATCGTTGCTAACGGAACTCTGCCCACATCGCCGAGACCGGAAAGCCAGGAGGTTAAGGACTGCATGATAAATGCGATCGGTGTGCCGATCCCCCATACGATGATACCGCCTGTGATAAAGGTACCAAGCAGCGGGTAAATGAAAATGGAGCCCAGTGTCTTTAAAGAAATCGGAAGCTTAATCTTCTTTAGCTGTTTTACCACAACACCGGCAATCAGACCGGCCGCCATACCGCCGAGGAAGCCGGCGCCCATGGAATTGGCGAGATATGCTCCGATCATACCTGGGGCCAGACCGGGTTTATCCGCGATCGAGTACGCGATATATCCGCCCAGAACCGGAACGAACAGTGTCAGGCCGCCGAGACCGATCTGCGCAAGACCTGCCAGCCAGCCCTCGGTAGGAGTTGCCGCTCCCGCCGGATTTAACATAACCGAGATGGAAAACAGAATACCGCCAGCTACGATAAACGGAATCATGTGGGACGTACCAGTCAGAATGTGCTTCTTTAAAATCTTAATTTGCTCTTTCATTTTCTTACCCCTCCAATACTTCCGTTAAGATGTCAAATACCTGATCCTTTGTGCTGCTTCTCAAGGATTCTCTGAATTCCTCATGCATCAGCTGTCTTGATAAATTCGCCAGGATCTTCATATGTGTATCTCCCGCCTCAGAAAGCGGTACTGCGATGAGAATGATCAGATCCGCCGTCTCCCCGGTCTCTTCGTTCCAGACCACCGGCCCTGCTGTTCTCGCAAATGCCACGCTCGCTTCCAGAACGTGGTCCGTCTTACCGTGCGGCAGCCCCATGTCGAAGCCCACATAGGTCGGTGCAATGGCTTCCCTCGCCAGCACGTCCTCGAAAAACTCTTCCTGATTCGTGATCTTTCCGGCTGCGTCCAGTTCCTTCACCAGAACGCTTATTACGTCCTTTTTTTCCGCCGCGTCAATGTCAAATACGATGCAGTTCTTATTAATTAATTTACTCATTGCAAACCTCCTGCCGGCTTCTGCCGGTTATTAAAAATTCCTTTGTTCCAGGCCTGGAAGAATTTGTTTGTTCCTTACATGCCTTATCATAATCCAGTTTACGGAAAATGAAAAGATAGAACATTTGCAAAAAAAATTTACAAAAATTTGCGGCTCTCCGTCCTATAAAAAGGCGTCAAAAATATCGGCTGTATTAAAATGTCAGCCGATACTTTGACGTCTTTTTTCTGCCTGCGTTAATCCACCCTGCCTTCCGCCACAAGCGCAGCCACCCCGCGGATATCCGCGATCACGTAGTCCGCACCGGCCTCCCGGTAGCGTCTTTCGACTTCATCCGCCTTTGCCCTTCGCTCATCCGCGGATAACGCCTCCCATTCCTTTTTTGTAAGCCCCAGCTCCGAGCTTCCTTCCACGATTCCCACCGCGGTAACCCCCGCGTTTTTCGCCTCCAGAATATCGGATATCGTATCTCCCACCTTCAGGACTGCATTTACGGAGGTGACCTTTAATGCCTCCATGTTCCGGAAGATCATGTAAGGATAGGGGCGCCCCACATGCCCGGTGGAATCCGGCGTAAACAGGCAGTCAGGCTCATAACCGGCCTTTTTTGCCTCCCTGGTGACTATGGCCATCATCTCATCCGTATATCCGGTTGTCGATCCGATCCGAATCCCCGCAGCCCTTAATTTCTCCACGGTGTCAAGCACATGCTCCTTCGGTTCGGCAAACTGATCCAGCACCTTCATTAATTTATCCAGAAACAGATCGTGCATGGCGTCCACATCGCTGTCCTCCGGCTCTCTTCCATGGATCTGTACGAATTCCCGATGTATCCGGTTCATCCCCAGCATTGTCTTAATATGATCCCATTTCAGCATTCCCATGGGCTTTCTGGTCTCCTCCATGGTAGGCTCAACGCCAAACTCCTTAAATACCTCAATAAATGTCTGCACCGGCGCGAAACACCCATAATCCACAGTCGTTCCCGCCCAGTCAAATATAACCGCTTCCCATTTCATAGATTTAATTCTCCTTTTCCTTCCAATAATCAGCCAGAATCGCACAAAGCTTTTCCATGTCTTCCGGATAGATTTCTCCGATATTTCCCACGCGGAAGGTTTCTGCATCGGTCACTTTTCCCGGATATATGGCGTAGCCCCGCTCCTTGATATAGGAATACATCTCCTGAAAGCTGCAGCATTTATCTTCCGGATAGAAAAACGTAGTAATGATCGGTCCCTGATGTTCCGGCCCTACATAGGGGCGGAATCCCAGCTGTTTTAATCCCTCAATCAGTATGCGGTTATTTTCCGCATATCTCGCGTGTCTGGCCGCAATGCCGCCTTCCGCCTCCAGCTCCCGGATCGCCTGTGCAAATGCGAGAACCACGTGGGTTGGCGAGGTATAGCGCCATTTTCCATCGGCCTCCATACATTTCCACTGGCCATACAGGTCCAGGGACAGGCTCCGCGCCACGCCTTTTGCCGCTTCCAGCGCGTCACGCCTGCATATGACAAAGGAAAAGCCTGGAACACCCTGAATGCACTTGTTCGCACTGCTGACTATAAAATCAATGCCCCATTCACCGACAGGAATTTCCATACCGCCAAAGCTTGACATGGCGTCCACAATCATGATTCTCCCCGCCGCCTTTACGACGCGGCTCACAGCCTCTATATCATTTAAAACCCCGGAGGTGGTCTCACTGTGCACCATAGCTACATGGGTAATCTGCGGATTATCTTCCAGCATTTTTTGAATAACCACGGCATCGGGAATCTCATCATAGGCGGTCTCGTACACCGTACAGGAGATTCCCGCGTGGTCCGCGATCTCCCTCATACGAAGCCCGTAAGAGCCGTTCGCCGCAATCAGTAAATGATCCCCGTCCCCTATGGTACTCGTCAAAACGGATTCCACGCCAAAGGTCCCGCTGCCCTGCATCAAAACGGCCGTATACTCCGGTTCCTTCACGCCTGCCAGCTCTAAAAGCTTCTTGCGTATCCACTGTGTTATCTGCTTATAGTCGTCATCCCAGGTGCAGTGATCCACCATCATCTCTTTCTTCACGGTATCCGTGGTGGTCAGTGGTCCCGGTGTCAATAATTTATACTGTATCATGCTTCTTATTCCCCTTCTTATTTTGATTGCCTTTGCATATTCCTTCAGCGCCTCTGCATTTTACTCCAATGCCTTTGCATTTTCCGACAACTGCTGATGCTTCTCCAGAAGCCCAACCGTCAGCTTCTCCGGAAATACCATAGGGTACGCGGATTTGTTGGCAGAATCACTGCTCTCTCCCTCATATACCGGCAGCGGGTAAGTCTTAAGCAGCTCCTGGCGGCCGTTTTTGATGATGCATTCCGCCATCTCCATGGCCAGCGGATTGCTCTCTGTTCCCTTATCGACTACTGCGACAGACTCAGTCAGTGAGAAGTTGCCTTCCGGCGGGTCCACATAGTCCACAGGAAGTCCATCCGCCTTGTCCGCGACGGCCTGATGGCGAAGACCGAAGCCCACCCCCACCTCTCCGGCGCGCACCTTTTTAAGCGGCGCGGAGCCTGAGCTCTCGATATGATCTCCCGCGTTCTGATAGATGCCGGCGAGAACCTCCGTCGCCCCATCCTCTCCGTAAGCGCTGACCAGCGCCTGGATGAGCAGCCATGCAGTGGAAGAACTCTTTACATCGGTTACGGATACCATTCCCGCATATGCCGGGTCCGCCAGGTCCTTTAAGCCGGTCGGCATCGGCAGATTATTCTCCTTTAAAACCTCCGTATTTACAAAAATCGTTCCTTCCTGGGCCGTAATCGGTGTATAGAACGCCGGGTACTCGGCAAGGGGCTTCGTTTCAAAGGACAGGTCCTGAAACATCTGATTCGTCTCCTGTGCGCTGTCTAAATAGAAGGAACTCATGGTGACCAGATCAGCCTCGATATTAGTTCCCTCCGCAAGAAGTTTTCCGCCCAGCTCGGAGGTTCCAAAGGACTGAAGAATGTATTTTCCCTCGTAGCCATTACCGTCCAGCGCATTTTTCATGGCCTCTATGGCCTCGTCGTCCGCATTCGTATAGATTACCACTTCCTGCGCCTTCTTCTGACATCCGGTGAGCGCGGTCATCGCGCCCAGGGCACAGACCATTGCCAGTGCTGCCGCTCTTTTTCTGTTTTTCATATTCTTACTCCTCCTGAATTTTCCTGTTTTTTTCTGTTCCGCCGCAATACTCTGCCGGCCTTCGCCTCTTTCCGATCCGTCGCCAGCCAGGAAAACAGCGCCCTGGCCGCCAGGTTCGTGAGCAGGATAAAGATGGACAATACAAAAATCTCATTATATTTCGTGTAATACTGCAGTTCCTTAATCTTCGTGGTGATCACCATCGTCCGGGCTCCCGCGATAAAGATCACGGCGCTGACCGTTACCATGGCGTTGACAAAATAGTAGCTGAATACTTCCAGAATGGTAGCCATGGCATTGGGCGTCACCACCCGCACAATCGTCTTCAGCCAGGTGTCCCCCATGAGCATGGCCGTCGTCTCCCAGGATGCGTTCATTTTCGCCAGAGAGTTTTTCATCATCAGATACGGCGTGGAAAAATAGTGAATCACATTGCAGATGACGATGAGGGTCAGGGTATTCTGCAGGGAAGTACCTGAGAACACCAGCATATAGGCGATACCCACCACCATGCCCGGTATGGTATTGGTGATCAGGGATATGTTCTCGATCACCCGTTTCACCTTTTCCGGCAGATGGCTCCGCGCCGTGGAAAGGGCCGCTCCATAGGTAGTTAGAGAGCCGGTAAGCGCGGTTAAAAATGCAACCAACAGGGAATTCTTATACACTCCCAGCAGACTCTTATCGCTCAGAACGCTCTGCAAATGCTCCATGGTAAAGCTGACCCGGTACGGCCATTCTTCCACAAACGGCACCACGAAGATCACCGCGAACACCGACAGCACCACCACTAAGACCAGGGCGCTTCCCAGGCCGAGTATGCCGTCCCTCAGCCGGTTTCTCCGTATTTCTATCACGGAGATTTTATTGTAGCGGATATTGTATTTCTCCAGATAATGCAGCAGCGTGATCGTGAGCACCGACGGGATCAGCATCAGAATCGCAACCACAGAACCGCGGTTAAAATTCGGTATGCTGCCCAGCATCTCATTGTAAAGCACTGTCGCTACTACCTCATACTTCCCTCCCACGGAGGCAGGAATCCCATAGTCCGTAAAGCACAGGAAGAAACACTGTACAAAGGAGGCCGCCAGCGTCCCCAGCAGCGGCCGGGCCACCGTCCGGAAAAACGTCTGCCACGGATTATCCCCCATAATCCGGGATACAATGGAGAATTTCTTGTCTATGTATTCCATGGTGTTGGACACCAGCAGAAATGATACCGGCAGCGTATAGATTAAATATCCCAGCAGCAGCCCGTAAAAGCCATAAAGCTCGAACAGCTGTCTTCCGAACAGCCTCGTGATCAGTCCCTGCTTTCCAAAGGAATAAATGATGGCAAATCCATACGTAATGGTCGGTAACAGCATCGGTATCACCGCCGCCCGCCGGATCAGCCTCTTATAGAAGGAGGGCAGATTACTGTAATGGATGGTGTATGCAAGCAGAAATGCCAGCAGCGTCGAAAGCACCGCGCAGCACACCGATATCTGAATGCTGTTGCCGAACGCCGCTGCGAATCCCCTTCCTGTCAGAACCTCAAGGTAATTGCCGAAGGTCAGAGCACCGCCTTTTTCAAGGGACTTATAAAACAGACGGCAGAGCGGCACGATCAGAAAACCAAGGAACAGCAGAGTGACCGCCAGAAATATCCCCTTGATCTCCACTTCTTTCTTCTGTTTCATAACGCTACCCTACTCTCACTTCCATGATCGGTGCGGCCGTCTGTTTAAACAGCGTGAATATATGGTTGCGCTTGATCACCAGCTGGTTTAAGATGAATTCCTTCACGAAATCATTTTCCGGAGTCTCGATGATCTCCTCCGGCCTTCCATATTGAGAGATCCTGCCCTGATTGACGATCAGCACCTTATCCGACAGCGTCAGCGCCTCCTCGGGGTCATGGGTGACGATGATGGTGGTCAGGTGGTAATCCCGGGCGATCTGCCGGATCTTATCCTTGATAGATTCCTTGATCACGCCGTCCAGTGCGCTGAGAGGCTCATCCAGCAGCAGAATCTTCGGTTTCATCACCATGGTTCTCGCCAGCGCCACTCTCTGCTTCTGCCCTCCGGAAAGCTGCTCGATCTTCTTATGTAAGTGCTCCCGCAGCCCCAGCAGATCGATCAGTTCCTCCACCTCCTGCGGCGTCGAGATCATCGGGTTATTTTTCAGGCCGTAGGTGATATTCCGGTACACGTTCAGGTTTGGGAACAGGGCGTAATCCTGAAATACGATGTTGAAGCCCCTCTGTTCCATGGGCATATCCGTGATCGCTTCCCCGTTGAAGATGATCTCCCCTTCATCCGCCCCGGTCAGACCCAGAATCAGGTTCAGGAGCGTAGTCTTTCCGCATCCGGAGGGACCCAGGATCGAGACGATCTCGCCCTCCTCAATATTCAGGTTGATATCCTGCAAAATAATATTTCCATCATACGATTTTTTCAGATTCTTAATCTCTAGCATAGAAACTCCTCTCATGGTTCATATATGGCGTGTCTGCCTTGCCGACGTCTCTATGAAACCATATTTTTCCTGCTTTCAACTACCGTCTTATTGAAAATTCTCTGTAAAATGGGCGTAAAAAAAGCTGTAGAATTTCTACAGTTCGAAATTCTACAGCTTATATTTTTTCATCACTTAAAGCTTTGCGGGCTGCCCGTAGGCCTGCTTCCGTATTACCCTGCTGCTCTCATCCAGCTTTCCGGTATACCGCTCATAGTCGCTCAAAAGAATGGCAATATAGATCATATCCACCACCATGAGCTGCGAGGCCCTGGAAAAGATGGCGTCGCCGTACAGAAACTGCCGGTTGCTGGTGCACAGGACCAGATCGGAATACTGTTCCAGTAAGGTATGCTCAAAATTGGTGATGGCGATCGTCTTCGCTCCGGCCTTTCCGGCCATCTCCATGGCGTCCACCGTATTTCTGGAAAATCCCGAGTAAGAGATGCCGATCGCCACGTCCCCTTCCGAGAGGCTGGCCGCGCTGACGCTCTGCATATATACATCTCCGTAAGCGATGCAGTGGATTCCCAGGTACATCAGCTTCGTGATCAGATCCTGCGCCGTACAGGAGGAATTCTCCACGTAATAGACGGCGATTTTATTCGCCCCGGTAATCGCTTTTACCACGTCTTCCAGGATATCCGGCGTTATGCTTCTTATGGTCTTCTCGATCTGTCCGATGGTGGTTCCGATAATTTTTGCCGGGACATCACGGATGGTGTCGCGTTCGGAAAATGGAAAACCGTACAGAAAACGGCTGCCCTCCTCCTGTTCACTCCCCGCCAGTTCATACCGGAAATCCTTAAATCCCCGGTAGCCCAGCGCCTTCACAAACCGCATGACGGTGGGCTGGCTGACTCCTGCCCCTTCAGCGATCTTTTCCAGCGTTAAATCCTTCAGGTTCTCCCCGCATTTTAGCAGATAATCCGCCGTCTTCTTCTCGGATCTGCGCAGCACCGGATAGGACCGGGTAATCTCCTGTTTCAGTCTCTGGTTCATTGACGCCTCCCATTATGTAGAAATACTACAATTTTACGTCAATTATACGAAGATCCAAACAGGCCAACAAGACAGGTTATGTAAAATTTACCTATAATTACTGCATTTTCACCGTCTCGCAGAACTCCTGCAGCGTCCGGTGCAGCTGGCCCTCCGCCGTCTCGTCACAGAGCACGACAATCTTATCGCCGGCAAGCAGCTTCGTATCGCCTCTCGGTACGAATTCCGCCTCTCCCCTCATCAGGGAGACGACGAGACATGTCTTCGGCCATGCGATCTCCGATACCTTCATGCCCTCCGCCGCGCTTCCATGGAAGATCATGCCTTCCACCAGCACCTTTTCTCCGGTCAGAACCGCCTTCTTATCCGGATTCTGCTTCGCCAGCAGACGATGAAGGAGCTGGTCGTAAACCGGAGCACACCGCATGATATCCGGCACCAGATACGCAGCCAGGGACACCATGGACAGCGTGAGCAGATGGGAGAAGGACCCCGTCATCTCACTGATTAAGATAATTCCCGTAATCGGTGCGCGGACAATGGCGGAGAAGTAACCGGCCATACCCAGGATGATAAAGTTGCCCAAAAGCCCGTCTAAAGAGCCACTCACCATTCCCACCGCGTTGAAGTAGATGCCTCCGATCACGGCTCCCATGACGAGAAGGGGCAGGAAGATACCGCCCGGCGCTCCGGACCCGAAGCTCACCATGGAAAATACGAATTTCAGCACAAACAGCAGACACAGGGAGCCCATCACCATTTCACCGGAGGAGAGCACCTCCACCAGGGAATGGCCGCCGCCCAGGACGGACGGATAGAGGAATCCGAACACCCCGGCCAGCATAAATGGGATCAGCAGCCGCATCGTCTGTCCCGGAAGCTTCTGATACAGGTCCTGGGATTTGGACAGGCAGGTGTTATAGACCACGCCCATCAGCCCGATGATGACTCCCAGAATAAGCACGTGGCCGTATGTACCTAACGGCATCATATAAGTAATATTAAAAGTAAAGACCGGTTTCAAGCCGAATACATTTCTGGAAACAAAGTCTGACGTAATCGATGCCGCCATGGATGACAGAAGGATCTCCGGTGAAAAATGCTTATGAATCTCCTCTAAGGAGAACAGCACACCTGCAATCGGCGCATTGAACGCGGCAGATAAACCGGCGCTCGCACCGCAGGTCATGAGAAGCTTTTCCTCCGTCTTCACCCGCTTCGTAATCCTGGAAAATCCCTTGGCCGCCATAGCGCCCAGCTGGATGCTGGGGCCCTCGCGTCCGAGAGACAGACCGCATCCCAGACCGATTAAGCCACCTGCCAGCTTAGCCAGCAGTACCCGCCACCAGCATTCGTCGATCTCGCCCATGATCTCGCCTTCCACCTGTGGAATACCGCTGCCCGATATGAGCGAATCCCATTTCAGAAGCATCGCCACAATAATGGCCGCCACAGCAAGCACCACAAACCACACCGGCACAAACCACGTGTGGGTCCTTCCATAATTCAAAACGGAATTCAGGAGTATTTCCGCATATCCCAGCAGGTAACGGAATGCCACCACCACGACTCCTGAAATAGCGCCCACGGCGACCCCTTCCAGTATCAGTGCATAACGAAAACTCCGGTAACGGTTAATCGTATTGGTAACCGTATTCTCCGACCGCATCTTACGTTCCCCCTCTTTACTCTCTTTTAACATTCCAATCCTTTCGTTAAAAACGTGTTAATTTTTCTATTGACAGTATTTGATTATAACGCGGTGATCTTCAGATAGCAAGGAAATTGTTCACAATTTGGCCACATATTCCCTCAAAAAAAGTATTATGATATGGATATGAAAAAGAAAGCGGTGAGATTTATGAAGCAACACACACATCGATGGACCGGGCTGCTCCTTGCCGCATGCCTCCTCTCCATCCTTCTCTCTCTTCCGGCCTTTGCCAAAGAGAAAGAAAAGATCGATAAGATTCCTCTCAGTTTTTCCTCCTCCATAACAGCGGGGAAAACGGGCGGAGAAGTATATGTCACGGTCGATGATCCCTACTACGCATCACACTGCCGGATCCTAAACACGAAGATTGTCAATCAGCCGGATTCTGCCTGGACAGCCGGAGTATCGCCGGAAATCATGATTTCCCTCCGCGCGGAAAGCGGGTATTATTTTTCTTCTGCACAGGGAGAGGCGTTCCGTTTAACCGGAGCCGGCGCCGTATTCGACCAGGCGGAATTTCTCGAATCCCAGTCTGTTCTGCATGTGACGGTCCATTTAAATGCTCTCTCCGATCCGGAAGCGGCGGTCGTTCTCACTGGACTTTCCTGGGATAAAGGGGCCTTCACCGCACTCTGGAACGACGACAGCAACGCCCGCTATTATCAGGTTCAGCTGTTAAAAGACGGTCAGCCGGTGGGCGCCATGGTGACCACCTACACCAATTACTGCCGTTTATCCGATAAGATAGCGGGAAAAGGCAGCTACAGCTTCAGCGTCCGTTTCGTCGACAACGCCTTAAACCGAAGTGAATGGATCACCTCCGAGACCTGGGAGATCAGCGCTTCCGAGGCAGCCGTGCTGGGGAACGGGACGAAAAGCACGTACGGTCCCGGCACCGTCTCCTCCCCCGGCAGAGCCGTGGGACAATGGAACTCCAACGACACTGGATGGTGGTTTGAGCACCCGGACGGAACGTGGACCACGGACGGCTGGGAATCCATCGGCGGGGAGTGGTATTATTTCGATCACTCCGGATACCGGAAGAGCGGATGGATTCCATGGCAGGGTACCTGGTATTACTGTGACGAAGACGGAATCATGCTGAAGAACACGGAGACCCCCGACGGATATGAAGTCGGCAGCACTGGCGCGTTAAAAGACAAATAAAAACCCCGGTTTTATCTTCCTTTCCCATGAGACTGTTCTCAGGGATTCAGGAGATAAAACCGGGGCTTGTCATATGCACACGAGTCATGTCTTTTTACTGCATTATCCGGGTTCTTTCCCGCCATTGGGCTTACGCCGCTTTTCCGATTAATGATTCCGGGGAAAATGCCGTGCTGTGGCATACGATTTCTACCGGTTTTCCAAGGCCTACATTCATAACGCCCATCAGTGATTTTCCATCGATTACAAGATGATTGTAACAGATATCCACATCAAAATCACAGGCTTCCGCTTTGTTTACGAATGCAACCATTTCTTCCACGGTTGAAAAAGTATAAAACATGTTTTTCATCTGGAGCACCTCCCTCTCTGTTTGATGATTTTATTTTACTCCTTATTTCGACAAAATAACATACGATATTTTTACGAAATGTTGTAATATTTTAAGTTCTTTTCTAATCTTTCCCGGGTTTAGAGTTTTCATACATAAAAAAAGAAAAATTCTTTCATTTTTTTACGAGAAAGGACTACACAAAAAATGATTTATCGTGTATAATGTAGAAGTTCGGGTTTCGGCGGGCACTTATGGCCGGAAGAACAGAATGCTCTGGAGATGTATCGAAGTGGTTGTAACGAGCCGCACTCGAAATGCGGTTGTCGGGTAACCGGCACGTGGGTTCGAATCCCACCGTCTCCGTTTTCTAAAAAAACACCAGAAATCATCTTTGATGGCCTCTGGTGTTCTTTTTATTTATTTCTGAATAAATTCTTCAATAAACTTAGAGGCCACGGCTCCATCCGAAGCGGCTGTAACGATCTGGCGCAGCGGTTTTGTTCTCACATCGCCGACCGCAAATACACCCGGTACGTTCGTCTTTGTCGTCTCGTCCGCGATGATATATCCCTGTTCATTTCTCTCCACCTGTCCTTCAAAAACTGCGGTGTCAGGCACTCGTCCAATCGCTACGAAGACGCCGTCGCAGGCGATCTCCCTCTCTTCCCCCGACTTCACATCGGCCAGGCGAACTCCCGTCACCTTCTTCTCGTGGAGAATCTCTTCAATACGGCTGTTCCACAAAAACTCGACCGGGCTGTCCTTCAGCGCATTCTGGTATACCATGGAGGCACGCAGTGCGTCTCTCCGGTGAACGAGATATACTTTCTTACAGATCTTTGCCAGGAATAACGCATCCTCCGCCGCGCTGTTGCCGCCGCCGGATACCACGACAGTCTTGTCCTTATACCGCATTCCGTCGCATACCGCGCAGTATGCCACTCCGCGGCCGCGCAGCTTCTTCTCTTCCGGCAGTCCCAGTTCTCTCGGTGAAGCGCCGGTGGCGATCACCACTGTCTTTGTGAGAAGCTCACCGCCTGTAGTCGTGATCTTCTTCGGCTCGGCCTTAAGATCCACACGGATCACCTCGTCGAACGCAGTCTCCGCTCCGAAACGGTCGGCGCCCTTTTTCATCTTTTCTCCCAGCTCGAAGCCGTCGATTCCGTCTTCAAATCCGGGATAATTATCTACCTGGCCGGTAGTCGCCATCTGACCGCCCGGCGACAGCTTTTCCAGCACCAGGACCGACATGCCGCTTCTTGCGCAGTAAAGCGCCGCACTGTAGCCGCCGGGACCTCCGCCAATGATGACAACGTCATATATTTTATCGTTCATATCGTATTCTCCTTTTGTGAACAGTTATCGTTTCGTTTTAAACCGCGCCGTTCTCTTTCAGCCAGTCCTCAATCTCTGTCATGGAACCCGGATTGATAAGAGGCTCGCTCGCCTTGCCGCCCTGATATACGATCAGTGTCGGGATCGTCTCGATCTCGTGCTTCTCCTCCAGTTCCGGACTCTCATCGATATCGACCTTGCCCACCAGAAGCTTTCCTTCATACTGTGCCGCCAGACGGTCCACCACCGGCCCGAGTCTGCGGCAGTAACCGCACCACGGAGCCCAGAAATCCAGAACCACCGGTTTTTCCGCCTGAAGTACCTCTTTGTCAAAATTATCTTTATTAATTGTCATGATATCCATCGTTGCTGCTCCTTTCCCTCTGCTGTAACTACTGTTATTTTCTCAGATACAGTTCATACTGTAATTATATTAGTTACAGTATGAACTGTCAAGGGGTTTTTCATAATTATTATCAATTTTCTATTTATAATTTTCCATCGTGACCGCCGCGTTCTCTTGCCCCCCCACTCTCCGCTTGCTATAATTATGATATCCAATTTCTGAATAACATCATCGAATCAACACACACTGATAAATTGAAAGGAGCCTTCATCCATCATCGGCAAAGCTGTCTCACGGATGGAACAGGGCAGAAAGGCGGTATCCATGTCAGTCATTAAAATAACCGGTGCGTATGAGGGCAGCCTCAAACACATTTCCCTGGAAATACCGAAAAACAAGCTTGTCGTATTCACCGGTGTCTCCGGCTCCGGCAAGTCCACACTGCTCATCGACGTCCTGTTTCAGGAATGTCAGAGACAGTACCTGGAAGCCATGTCATTACAGGGCATTCAGAAGCCGAAGGTGGAACGCATACAGGGCGTGTCGCCTGCGATTGTAATTTCCCAGACAGACAGTAATAAAAATCCACGCTCCACCGCCGGAACTGTGACGGATGTCTACACCGATCTGCGCATGATCTACGAAAAGCTGGGAATCCGGACGTGTCCCTTCTGTGGGGAGACCATCTCAGCCGCCGACTGTAAGGAGACGACAGAAAAGATCGGACAGGATTTCCACGTCTATATGGACTGCTGCCAATGCGGAAGGCGGATGGACAAAATTACCCGCACCTTCTTCTCCTTCAATACGAAAGAGGGGGCCTGTCCCACCTGCGAGGGGCTGGGGCGGATTCACGCCGTCAAAAAGGCGGCCGCCGTCGACGAATCGCTGTCTCTGGAGCAGGGCGCGGTACGCTGCTGGGAAAAGCAGTATGGAGTCTACCAGACCTCCATACTCTACCGCGCGTTTCAATATTATGGACTTCCCGATGGCTCCAATATTCCGGTAAATCAGATGCATGAGCTCCAGAAGGCACTTTTATATGAAGGAGTTGAAAGCCCTCTGATCAAACAGGCCTATTCTGCTCTCAAACCGCCCAGGACGACAGCGGCCGGGAAGTTTGAAGGAGTCTTCCCTATTCTTCTCAGGCGTCTGTCCGAAAAGAATGGAGATGCCGGAATTCTGGACCCATACTTCGATGTCATCGAATGCCCGGACTGCGGCGGAGAGCGGCTGTGCGAACTGAGCCGCAATGTAACGGTTCACAACCTGCGTCTGCCTCAGCTGTCCGTCTTTTCCTTTGAACGGCTGTATCGTTGGATCGGCGAACTCCGGGCGTCTCTGACAGAACGCTGTCTGGAACTGGTAAACGCTTATCTGCTTGATATTGAGACTAAACTAAACCGTTTTATCCGGGTGGGGCTGGGCTATCTCACGCTGGACCGCCAGGTGATCACCTTGTCAGGCGGAGAACTGCAGCGGCTGCGTCTCGCCGCCACGCTGGATTCTGATTTGTCCGGAATCATCTATATTCTGGATGAACCGACCACCGGACTTCATCCGAAGGATACTGCAGGAATGATGGCCGTTTTGAAGAATCTGAGGGATTTGGGCAACACAGTCCTTATCATCGAGCACGACGTCGATGTCATGGCATCCGCGGACTACATCATCGACATGGGCCCCGGAGCCGGAATACAAGGCGGGGAGGTCATTGCCGCCGGGACTCTGGAAGAAATCATGGAGCAGTCCCATTCGGTGACAGGTTCTTATCTCTCCGCTCCTCACCCCGGCCGGACTATGTTTCGAAGCCCCAAAGGCACGATATCAATTTCCAATGCGGAAAAATACAATCTTCAGCATATTTCTGTCGATATTCCGACCGAGTGCCTCGTTTCCGTCTCGGGTCCCTCTGGTTCCGGAAAATCCACACTGATCTTTGAAGTACTGGCAAAGGGAAATCAAAGTACAGAACAAAACCGCGTGTCAGGGCTGGAGCGTTTCGACCGGATTGTGGAGATCGGACAATCCTCTGTCAACAGAATGAAGCGTTCCAATGTGGCGACCTTTTCCGGTGTCTACTCGGAGATCCGTTCCGTTTTCGCCCGGACTGACGGCGCGGCAGCCGCGGGACTGACGGCCAGGCATTTCTCCTTCAATACGCCAGGCGGCAGATGTGAAAACTGCGAAGGCCTGGGATATGTCGATAATTCCATGCTGTTTTTCGCCAACACCACCATCGTCTGCCCGGTCTGCGGCGGTAACCGTTTCCGTCCGGAAGTACTGGCCGTAACGTATAAAGGCCTGTCCGTCAACGACGTGCTGGATCTCTCGGTAACAGAGGCACGCTCCGTATTTTGTGACTGCCCGAAGATTACCGGAATCCTGGAACTTCTTCAGGAGGCGGGTCTGGGCTACCTCCAGCTGGGACAGTCTCTCACCACGCTGTCGGGCGGCGAAGGACAGCGGCTGAAGCTCGCCAGAGAGCTGACCGAATGCCGATTAAACGGGCGGAACCTCTATCTGCTGGATGAGCCCACAACAGGCCTTCATCCAAAGGATATCGAACATTTCCTCATACTCCTGGACCGCCTTGCCGACGCCGGAAACACCGTGGTCGTCGTGGAACACAACCAGCAGCTGATCGAAAACAGCGACTGGGTCATCGATCTCGGCCCCGATGGCGGAGATTCCGGCGGGCGCGTTATGTTTGAGGGAACACCAGAGGAGATGAGGCTGCGCGGGAAAAGCATTACGGCGAAGTATCTGCACCGGGATCTCCTCCAGCATAACGGTCATTGGTAATGAATTTCTTTACCGATGTTGAAGTGCGTGCTCCTGTTCGTTATAATGGTTCATGAACTTTAACGAAAGGAGTCTGGAATATGGAAGAGCATCAGGTATCGATTGATTCAGCAAAATGTGTTGGCTGCGGTGTATGCGCGAAAGTATGCGCTGCACATAACATTACCATCAATCATAAAAAAGCAAAAACATTATCAAATCACTGCCTCATGTGCGGACAATGCAGCGCGGTCTGTCCAAAGGAAGCCATTTCCATCACCAATTATCCTGTGGAACAGATCGAGAAAAAGGAAGAGAGCTGTCTGAATCCTGACGAGGTGTTAAATGTTATCCGTTTCCGCCGAACCATCCGGCAATTTAAGCAGAAAGAAATTCCCAGTGAAGTAATCAGCCAGATTCTGGAAGCGGGCAGACTTACGCATACAGCGAAAAATATGCAGGATGTATCCTTTATCGTGCTGGATCGCGAAAAAAATCGTATCGAGCAAATGGCGGTCAGCCTCTTTCAGAAGTTAAAGCCATGGGCAGATTTGTTCAGTCCCATGGCAAGAAATAATAAGATTGATGACAACTTCTTCTTTTTCAACGCGCCTGTTGTCATTGTCATTTTGGCAAAAGATAAAACAAACGGTATTCTCGCAGCACAGAATATGGAATTTGTCGCGGAGGCTAACGGTCTCGGCGTACTGTTCAGCGGATTTTTCACAATGGCGGTTAATGCTTCCTGCAAAATAAAAAGGGCGCTGAATATACCAAAAGGAAAACGAGCCGCCATGACCCTGGTAATGGGTTACCCGGCCGTTAAATTTCTCCGTTCTGCACCGCGTGAAAAATTAGACGTCAGTTATCGATAAGGAGGCCGGTAATGGCAAAAGAATGTGATGAGAACCTGTTAGAAATCGTTCACGGCTTTCAGAAATGCAGAAACGCATTTACCGCCATTGGCGATGAAACAAGGCAGCTGATCCTGCTGGTGCTGTTGGAAAGCGATCTGTCCGGAATCCGAGTGGGTGAAATTGCAGAGAAAGCACACCTTACAAGACCCTCCGTTTCCCATCATCTGCAAATATTAAAGGAATCCGGGATTGTTGCAATGCGGAAAGAGGGGACGAAGAACTACTACTATTTAAGTGTAGACGGAACGCAATGGAGAGAGATTGCTGATTTGATCAACCTCATTTATGCGAGCATACATCATATCAGTTCGCAGCCATAAAAAACAAGGCGAAAGGTGATTACTATGATCTTATATTTTTCAGGGACAGGAAACAGCGAATACGCTGCAAAGAGAATTGGCAGAGAGCTCCGGGACGAGGTTCTCAATTTGTTTGAAAGAATCCGGAACCACGATTATTCAGAAATACACTCAGACAGCCCGTGGGTGGTCGTCGTCCCAACTTATGCATGGCGGATTCCGCGCATCGTACAGGAATGGCTGGAAAACGCGGCGCTGACCGGGAACAGGGACATTTATTTTGTGATGACCTGCGGCGGCAGTATCGGGAATGCAGACAGATACTTAGAAAAGCTTTGTGCTGCGCGGAAGTTTCACTATATGGGATGCGCCCAGATCAAGATGCCGGAAAACTACATTGCGATGTTTTCCACACCGACACGGGAGGAGGCACTGGACATCATCCAGCGGTCTGAAGCTGTAATTGACAAAGCCGCCCTTTCGATTAAGAGAGGCGAGCCCTTTCCACAGCCTGCCTTGACCGCTCAGGATAAGATAAACAGCGGTATTATAAATAATATTTTTTATCCGGCGTTTGTTCATGCAAAGAAGTTTTCCGCTGCCAACACATGCATATCCTGCGGAAAATGCGTCAAAGTCTGTCCGCTGAACAACATCCGGCTCGAAGCAGGAAAACCGGTATGGGGAAAGAACTGTACGCACTGCATGGCCTGCATCTGCCGCTGTCCGGCCGAGGCCATAGAATATGGGAAACACAGTAAGGGAATGCCGCGGTACGTTTGTCCAAAAAATAGTACAGCATTGCATAAATAGCGGTGAAGTCAGTGCCTGATATCTGCACAATGCTGTACTAGAGTGTGTTTGAAAATTGCTTTCTGACAGCTGTGCGTCACACTTTGTGGGAGATTTGGCCCCGATGAAGGAGGCGTAGTGGGCTACGCTGACTGAATTGGGGCTAAATATACCGCGAAGTGGGCGCGTGCAGATGGCAGGAATGAATTTTCAAACACGCTCCAGGCAGGCGGCACTCCTCTTACTCTATTGTTTCATCATTCTCACCAAAGGTCTCCACGCGAAACACTACGGGGCGTATTCCATCCGTGCAGCAGACGATGGTCTGTCCGTCTTTCCGGTTCCACGGCTTATACGTCCCGCCTGCTGCTACGCTTGTGACACTGTGGTAAATGTCAATCCACGCCCAGGGACAGAATCCCTCGGGCATCTGCGCGCCTCCCTCAAAGACAAAGCTGTCTCCCACGTTCAGCAGGGCACAGGGTCCTGCTTCCCTGCCTTCCGTTAAGTATGCATCGGCAAAATCCGGATAAAATTCTTTTCGAAGAACCGTTATTTTTACTCTTTTCATCTTACACCTCTGTCTGCTGTAATCGTAAATTCTCCGGGTACATCAGGATTGTCCCAGGCCGGATGTTCATCAAATCTTTTCAGGATAAACTTGTTGTTTATGACGGCGTTGATAATCTCGCTGACAGTATATTTCCTGTAGCTGCACCGCGGCATCTGCTGTCTGACACTGTCTTCGTAAAAACGCGCGTGAGCCATCTCTCCCTCAAAAACGGCAGTTGAGAAGTAGCTCATGGATGGCTGTTCCAGATTCAGGATATCCGCAATCTTGGTAAATGGGTGGAAATCGCTGCATATCATCGTTCCGCCCGGCTTCAGCAGCTCGTACATAACCCGCATAAATGCGTCGATATCATGGAAATAATGCAGCATACCGCCCTCCATAAAAACCACGTCAAAGCAGCCTCCGTATTTATCCATATCGATCTCCAGCACATCGCATACCTCATACTCCAGATGCACTTCTGCGGCTTCTGCCAGCTCCATCGCATACCGCCTGTTATCCTGTGAGATATCGAATACGGTCACTTCCGCTCCCAGCACGGCCAGGGGAACCGCCTTCTTTCCGCAGGAACCGCAGATATTGGCAATCTTTCTGCCTTCTTAGAAGGAGGCCCCTCTTCCTTAAGCCAAAACTCGTAAGCGTTATATTCCCATGCGCGTTTGTTTCCGGAGCTGTAATCCATCATAAATCCGCCCTCCCTATTCTGATTTTCCTTTATCTGCGGTCCCATTTCTTCTATCAATAATCAATATCATATCAGATAACCGTCCATTTTACTACATCCCGATCATATCAAACGCGTGAACTTACTCATGTGTTATACACGAGCTTCCTCTGCGCTTTAGTCAGCTTCTTTTGGTTCTTACTAAAATAATGCGGCATGCTGGAGCAGCAGCCTTCTGAATCCATATACAATCCGTCCGATTTATAGTCCAGGCCAATGACCTGCTCCGGCCAGTACGGCAATATTTCCATTTGATCACAATTGAAATCACGAGAATGCACCGGCAAAATTTTCAAACAACATCACCAGATCGTCTGAGTCAATCATTCGGAAATGGAAAAGGAAAAACCAGATGAATCCTGCATGATCTCTATCAGATCCTTGCGTATTTTTTGCCCCGAAATACAGGAGGCAGCCCGCCTGGACCGCCTCCTGTATCAACACTTTCTATTCATTATTTCACAGCGTGGGCCGGCTGATAATCTTCCACAGACTGGATCACTTCCCGCTTGATCGTTCCCGACAGGAAGAACGACATCTTCGCACACGCCGGGCCGATCAGCTCATAGAGCACGGAGGAGGACAGGATGATGGTCAGGAGCAGACTTCCGATCTCTGCCGGGAGCATTCTCTGTCCAAGGAACGCAAGACCGATGGCAACGCCGGCCTGTGGAATCAGCGCCAGGCCGATATAGCGTTTCATGGTTACAGGCATTCCTGTCATGGAGCATCCGATGTAAGCACCCGCGTATTTTCCAACGATACGGATAAAGAAATAGCTGACTCCTATGATTCCTGCCGTCCGGAGCGCCGTCACATTTAAGTTCATACCGGAAATGATAAAGAACATGGACATGACCGGCGGTGTAAAATGGTTCACCTGCTTAAACAGCTTCTTATCATTGGTCACATTCATATATGTCGCACCGAATACCATGCAGGACAGAAGGGGCGAAAGCTGGAAGAATGCGCAGATACCCGAGATCCCCAGCAGCATCGCCACCGCCAGAATCAGGCGGTTATCCTTGCTTCTGGCCGGTGTCAGCAGCTTTGACAGCACGACTCCGCATAAAAATCCGAGAACCAGTGCCATGAGATTCCAGAAAATGGGAACCATCACATCCGTAAATGAGATATGGCCGCTGGTTCTCGCATTGACCACCGCCACAACGGCACTGAAGGTCAGAAGGCAAACCACATCGTCCAGAGCCACCACCTGCAGAAGGACATTGACAAAATCGCCTCTCGCATGGTACTGATGGATGGTCATCATCGTACTGGCCGGAGCGGTAGCCGTGGCAATGGCCCCCAGAATCAGCGCGAAGTTCCATGACATTCCGAATATCATTCTCATGCTGATCGTCACGAGAACACCGGCCGCCAGCGCCTCGAAGATCGTGATGATAATCACCTTGATCCCTGCTTCCTTAATTACTTCCTTCTTAAAAAATTTCCCAACGCCAAACGCGATAAACGCCAGCGCGATATCACTCATAAATCCCATATGTCCCAGAATATCCGACGGCACCATCTTTAAGCAGCACGGGCCGATCAAAACTCCGGCTATGATATAGCCGCTGACGTTCGGCAGCTTCAGCCGTTTCGTAATCCTTGTGACAATAAACCCTGCGAACAGTATGATAGACAGCGAACAGAGCACTGCTGTAGATTCATCCATTTGACTGTATAAAAGTTCCATAAAAGCATCCCCTTTTTCCCCATTTTTGTTGATACTATATGATTTTTCTCCTTTCTATGGTACAATTATAGCAGTCATATGTATAATAGCAAATTATGGTATCTATTGTATCTATAAATTTTTATGATAGGGGTGTGATGTTCATGATGGATTCCAAACTGGAAACCCTGATTAAGGTCAATGAGACACGCAGTTTTACGAAGGCGGCCGAGCTGCTTTCTCTGACGCAGCCGGCAGTCAGCCAGCATATCCGGCAGTTGGAACAGGATCTGGGCGCAACGCTCTTCATTCGGGGCGAAGGCCCCCTGAAACTGACGCAGGAAGGGGAAATTGCGATAAAGTATGCCAAAAGGATTCAGACGCTCTACCAGAATCTGGAGCAGAGTCTGGGCGATCAGAAGCGTCACATCACCAGGCTGTCCGTCGGAATCACCCACACCTCGGAGAGCAATATCATGGTGGAGGTCCTGGCACGTTACAGCAGCCTGAACGCTGGCTGCCGCATAACTATTATTTCTGACACCATAAATAATCTTTATGATAAGTTAAAAACTTACGAGCTGGACCTGGCAATTGTCGAGGGAAAGATCGTGGATAACAACTTTAATTCCGTCATGCTGGACACGGATTCCCTGATCCTGGCAGTATCCAACCACAATCCCCTCTCTAAGAAAAGCATTGTGACGCTGGAAGAGCTGAAAAAACAGCGCCTGATTCTCCGCCTGCCGGATTCTGCCACCAGAAACTTATTTATCTCCCACCTGGAGAGCAATAACGTCTCTATCGATGAGTTAAATGTGACTCTGGAGGTGGATAACGTGGCCACGATCAAGGATTTGGTGCGAAGAGACTTCGGAGTGTCGATTCTGGCGAAGAGCGCATTTGCCTCGGAACTGCGGAAGGGAAAGATGACCGGACTGCCAATCGAGAATCTGAGCATGACGCGGGAGATCAATATGGTTTACCATAAGGATTTCGAGCATACGGATCTATTGCAGGAAATTACTAAGATTTACTATGAGTACTCCAGAAGTAAGTATACTTGAGATTGTTTTTTCGGGAAAAGGGATTAAGAGGCACACTGCCACAGAGGAGAGGCGGGAAAGAAAGGGACAGTGCTTTTACTCTCGGTTTTTCTCCCCCTCCCAGTCTCCAAACGAAGGGACTTGTACATCATAGGACTAGATATCGGGAAACTCCTGTCCCGCCTTTTTATTAATACGCCAGTAAGTATCCGCTGCGTAGTATGAACTGGTGGACTGAACCATTTCGTGTCAAAGTAAACTAACTCCTTGTTATCTCTTTCATCATTATATAACAAGTTGTTCCTTTTTTGTAGAAATCAGGCAGAATTCCCACACATTGATACCCCAATCCCTCATAAAGCTTTTTCGCTTTTGGATTAAAATCGTCCACGGTAAGAAAACATTTTGTTGATGTATGATCAGAAGCATTCTCTTCAAAATACTTCATCATCTGCTTTCCAATGCCCAGGTTACGGTATTCCTCTTTCACAGCGATAATATGCAAATATGGATAACTGCCAAAAACGCCATTAGGCATATAATAAATAAAACCCAGAATTTTCTCATTCTCATCGATTGCAACAGATACCCCTGTTTTCAATATTCCATTCGTAAGCATTACTTCCGCTTTTTCACGATTGGTGAAGTAGGTTCTTCCCATGTCAGAATTTTGCAGTATTTCTATGCATTCTTCGATATGTTTCACTTTTGCATTGATTATTTTTATATTCAATTCCTGTATCCTCCACAAAGGGAACTTTAATATGGCCCGTTACTCCCGTGCAATTATGATTGGGAGGAGGCGGGTTTGTTTACAATATAGATTCCGATGCAAACCAGGAACAGTGCTCCTATGGCGGTCAGCCCGAAGGCCTGTTGTCCTTCGCCCAGGAACAGGGCTGAGAGGATTACTCCGAAGACCGGGTTCATGAAGCCGAAGACGGCGACTTTGGAGACGGGATTCAGTTTCAGCAGGATTCCCCAGAGGGAATACGCTACCGCCGAGACGGCTGCCAGGTAGAAAAGCATGGAAATGGAAGGCGCTGTCCACACACTCACGCTTCCGCCGGTGAGATATCCACAGAGAATCATGATAATTCCACCGAACAGGAACTGCCAGCCGCTGAGCATAACCGGATTGTCCTCCCGGGAATAGATTTTTATCAGGACGGAGGAGACCGCATAGGCGATGGTCGAAAGCAGGATGAAGCCTTCTCCGGTCAGGGACAAGCTCATGTCCAGTCCGCCCTGGTTGATGTTGATTAAAACAACACCGGCAAAGCCGGCGATGCAGCCGATGATCTTGTGTTTGTCCAGCTTTTCCTGGCGGAAAATAAGGCTGGCTATGAGAATGGCTACAAATACGTTGGAGGCCTCAATAATAGAGGCCTTCACCCCTGTCGTGTGGGCGAGGCCAACGTAGAAAAAGAGATACTGGATGACGGTCTGGAACAGGGACAGCTTTGCGATCCGGATCCAGGAGGTCTTCCGAGGGATTAGAGGACGGCGGTTCATCAGGCTGCCAATGAGAATCGTCAGCAGACCTGCAAGGGTAAAACGGCAGCCGGCAAATAAAAGCTGGCTGGAGATGTCATTGCCGTCAATCTGAAATAGTTGATATCCTATCTTTATACATGGAAAAGCGCTGCCCCACAGCGCGCAGCAAACCATCGCTGTGAGGCAGACGCCCATCGTAGTCGTTAGAAACGCACTTTTCCGGTTCATCTTACAGTTCAATTCCTTTTAACTTGATGTAATCCTTAATGAGCTTCGCAGTCTGCTCCAAATCGAATTTGCTGGTATTGATAATCAGATCGTAATTGGTCCAGTCCTCCCAGCGGCCGCCTGTATAGTAACGATAATACTCCTTACGCTCTCTGTTAATCTTCTTCACACGTCTTGCAGCCTCTTTTTCGTCCACTTTATCCACTTCCATGGTACGCTTGATCAGGGCCGGGACATCGGCATAAATGAAGATTTTTACGAGGCCTGGCACGTCCACGTCCTCGCGGCTTAAGATGTAATCAGCACAGCGTCCAGCAATGATACAGGACTCCTGGTATGCCAGTTCCCGGATAACCTCAGACTGGAAACGGAACAGATTCTCAGGTTTCACAATATCGCCGTCTGTAGACGGCTTCCCCAGCTGCGGCTTCATTCCGCTTACAATCTTGTAAAGCAGGTTATTGCCCGCCTTTTCATCGGCCAGACGGAAAAATACCTCTCCGACTGCACTCTGCTCCGATGTCATGGTCAGTATTTCCTCATCGTAAAAATGTATTCCCAGCTCTTCCGCCAGCGCTTTGCCTACGATCCGGCCGCCGCTGCCGTACTGCCGGCCAATGGTAATGACCAGATTCTGTTTTTCCTTCATGATACCTTCCCCCTTATTGTTCATCCATAACCGTATCAAAACAGATGGCTCCGTATGGGCGGATGCTCATGCGGTAAGCATTGCCTTCTCCAAGGGCCTTCTCGATGTATGCCACGTACTCTTCCACCAGATCGTTTGGCAGCATAGCCATGATAACGCCTGCGAATCCGCCTCCGTGAACACGGCACGCGCCGCGCTGTTTCCCGGCAATGAATAACTCCGTAAGCGCCAGTGCGACAGTGATCCCCTGCTCCTGATAGGCGCTGTTGGTAAAACAGTTCTGAAGCCATTTCCAGGAGGAATTGCCGGAAGCCGTGATATTGTTTAAGAAATCGGAAAAACGCTCTTCCTTTAACGCCTTTACTTCCGCCTCCACACGCTTATTTTCCTCAAAGAAATGAAGGGCGCGCAGCACAGAACGGTCTCCCGCATACTCTCTCACTTCCGCAAGGTTTCCAATGACCTCTTCTTCCGTAATCTCAGCGCAGACCTCTTTTCCAAAGAATTCGGCCACTTTCTTCATCTCGATCGGCACAGAGGAATAATCCGCGCTTAAATCCGCATGGCCCTTTCCGGTATTGACGATAATCAGGCTGTGATTCTGGGAGCTGAAATCAAAATCGATCTTCTCCACAACAGGAGAAGCCGGCTCCAGAAAATCGATGGTGATGAGACCGCCGACCGCGCAGGCCATCTGATCCAGCAGTCCGGAGGCCTTGTCCCAGTATACGTTTTCGGAATACTTTCCAATGTGGGCATAGGCCACGGTATCCATACGGCCTTCATTAAAGAATGTATTTAAAATAGAACATAAAAGCATCTCGAAGGACGCGGAGGAGCTGACGCCGGCCGCGCTGATAACATTGCTCGTAATATAGGCATTAAAACCGCCGACCTCATAGCCGGATTCCTTGAAGCCCTGAAGGAGTCCCTTCACCAGGTCAATCGTTCCGGCTTTTTTATCGCTGGGGGATAAATCATTCAGATCAATGATAAAGCTCTGATTAAATGTTTCGCTGATAATATGTACCTTACTGCTATTGTTCTTCGCAGCCACACCGACACAGTCTAAGTTAATGCTTCCTGCAAGGACTTTTCCATGGTTATGATCCGTATGATTGCCGCTGATTTCCGTACGTCCCGGAGAGCTGAACAGGGTCACGTCTTCTTCCGCAAATTTTTTCTGAAAACTTTTCACAAGATTCTGATACCGTTCTATATTGGCATCCACCGCCGCTTCGCCGTACAGCGCAGTCATAAGCTTCCTGGATTTTTCAGATTCGAGCATTTGGATTGTATCGCATACTTTCATGTCACATGATCTCCTTTTTTCCATACATTTTCAAAAATATCAGAATACCTCCGACACCTGCGCCGCGGGAATCTGCTCTTTGACAAAAGTATATCATAACTTACGAGTTTTCTACAATATAATATTTATCGAAATCCTATAATTTCATTTGACGCTGTTCCATTTCACAGTCTCACCGACTCACCGCTCCGGTCTGTCCCGGCTGGCTCATGCGGCCTTTCCTGTGACTTTGCAGGGTATTAGCGGTTCTTAACGCGCAGAATTTTTCGTTCAGGGGAAATGCCCACCTGTCTGAGCGTCAGCGAGTTTGGGCATTTCCCCTGGCTTTTAGAAAAATCCTGCACGTTTAGAACCGCTTATGCCCGAAACCGGAACAGGAAAGGCCGCATGAGCCAGCCGGGACAGACCGGAGCGGTAAGTCGGTGAGACTGTGAAATGGAACTTGACACCCGCCCTGCTGCTTCCTTATAATGAGGAAGAACTCAAAAGGTAAGGAGGACTTTTCATGTACTGGAACGAAAAACCGTACCATTCCCTGGATTATGAGATGAAACGTATCTATGGTCATAAAATATATAAACTTGCATTAGACGGCGGCATGACCTGTCCTAACCGCGACGGCACTCTGGGTACGGACGGCTGTATCTTCTGCAGCGGCGGCGGCTCCGGAGAATTTGCCGAATCCCTGTCCGCCCACGTATCCGTCACGGAACAGATCAAAGCGGCTAAGGCCCGGGTGGAAAAAAAGATGGAAAAAGCCCAGCCCGGAGCTTCACCGGAATATCCCAAAGGCCGTTACATTGCCTATTTCCAGTCCTATACAAACACGTACGCGCCGACTTCACGCTTAAGGGCGCTATTTACTGAGGCCATCACTCATCCGGACATCGCTCTCCTGTCTATTGCCACACGCCCCGACTGCCTTCCGCCCGAAGTAATCGCGCTTCTGTCAGAGTTAAACCGCATAAAACCGGTCTGGGTGGAACTGGGCCTGCAGACGATTCACGAGGAAACAGCGCGCTTCATTCGCCGCGGCTACCCGCTATCCATCTTTGAAGACGCTTATCAAAGACTCCATGACGCCGGTCTGACCGTGATCGCCCACGTAATTCTCGGCCTTCCCGGGGAGACGACCGCCATGATGCAGGATACGGTCAGCTATCTGGGCCGCTTAGGGGAACACGGCATTGACGGCATAAAACTGCAGCTGCTGCATGTGCTGGAAGGAACCGACCTTGCCGTCTTATACCGTGCAGGCGGTTTTCAGACCCTTTCGCTGGAGGAGTACCTCGATCTCGTAATCGACTGTATCGCTCTTCTCCCGCCGGAGACGGTGATCCACCGGATCAGCGGCGACGGTCCCAAAAAGCTTCTCGTAGCCCCCGTGTGGAGCGGAAACAAACGGCTCGTGCTGAACTCCATGGCAAAGCGCTTCAAAGAACGCGGCGTGTGTCAGGGGGACCGGTATTTGTAGGGGCGGCCGGATTGAGCAACTTCTCAACTTACCAGAGCCGCCATTCTCTCAAACCCATACTCATGCAGGACAAGATCATCATCAATTACCTCGTCATAGACTCCCTCTGCCTTTTTGAAACCATTCTTCACATAGAGGTTAATCGCCGGTTCATTGATATCCACAACAAACAGCCTTAAGTATTCAGCCCCCAGTTCTTCCGCCCGGGCAATCGCCATGTTAAGCGCAATACTGCCAATTCCCCTTCTCAGGTAATCGACGTTCACTCCAAACCGGTCAATGTACAGGGCATCCCCCTGCTCATCGCTCCATCTCACACAGTCAGCGCCTGAGGCCGAACTGCACAGGGCAAATGCGGAAACAATTCTCTCTTCTTCCGTTAGAACGTAAAGACGATTTCTTTCAATATCTTCGGCGAAGAACTCGCAAGGATATATTTCGTCCCAGATCGGGACTCCATTTTCATTCATATTTCGGATGATTTCTTTATATACTGCTTTAAGCTGCGGTAAATCAGCCATTTCAGCCAACCGTAAATTCATGTCACTTCCCTCAGCGCCTGTCGTATTCTTTTACGCTGTCTTTCCTTCAATTTTCTAATTACCAGCCGTCCCATCCCGCACGACGCCATTTTCATCAATGGACACACCGAATGAAATCCCCTGCATGTACTGATAAAACTCAGCCTTTTTTCCCGGATCGGTCAGTTCCTTTGTAAATCCGGCCCCGGAAGTGCCTGGAACCAGGGATAAATTCACCTGATTCTGTTCCAGATCCACATCAGCGCGCAAAAGTGCGGTCTTCGGAATGCTGCTTCCAAAGATAAAATTGCCGAGACTGTATACAATCGGCTTTCCCTGATAGTATTCAATCCCCTGCAGTACATGAGGATGGCTTCCAATGACGAGATCGGCTCCCGCATCGATCAGCTGTCTGCCAAGGGTCCGCTGGTATTCCTGCGGCTTTTCGTCCCGTTCGATTCCCCAGTGCATGTACACCACCAGATAATCACAGTATTCCCCGGCCGCTTCGATCTCTTTTAAGAGTATGGTTGGATCGTATCCGCTCACCATTCCCGGCTTTTTGCTGTTAGCCACCCAGGAAGTATCGGGATACACCCTTGAAGCTGCCAGGAAACCGATGGTTCTGCCGCGCACCTCGATGGTCTCCAGCTGCTTCGCACGGTCCATGTTGGCACCGGCGCCTACATAGGGGATTCCCGCATTCTCCAAAGTCGTACACGTATCCACCAGTGCATCTGTTCCATAATCCAGTGTGTGATTATTGGCAATCGTCACGATATCGATCCCCAGTTCATGCATCATGGAGACCCGCTCCGGCGGTACACGAAATGTAAACTGTTTATCCGGAGCCGGCGTTCCTCTGTCGCTGAACGGGAACTCCTGATTCGCCATATAGATGTCCGCCCTGCCGATTTCGTCCCGATATGCCTCATCCAGCACTCCATGTATGCCCCCTGCATTATCATATGCGGTTAATACATGACTGGAAAAATATACATCCCCACTAAAAAGCAGATGAACGACAGGATCTTCCGGTTCTGTCTCCGCCACTGCGGCCGTACTTGCCGCTTCTGTTTCCGAGACTTCCAGCTTTAACACTTCCTCCGTAGCCGCCTCCGGAGCCGAAGCTGCCGTCTGCTTCCCTTCCTGCGCCGCGGGAGCCGCCGCTGTCTCCTGACCGGAGGCAAGAGTCTCCCTTATGCCGCCTCTCTGTCCATCCACCGCAATCCATACGAGGAGTGCCGCAAGGAGAAATACCGGAAGGATTATCAGCAGCTTCATTAATAAATTCGTCCGTTTCATCCCTTCCTCCTTAATTCATTATCGAATGATTCATGATAGAAGCCTGATTCATAACTTTTTCTGCAAATATTTCCGTTTCTTCCTTAATTTTCCCATCGTAAATCCGTTTTCCATTACAAAAGTACGTTTCTTTCATAACCGTTAAGTCATGATACTTCAAAAATACTTTATAAATTTCTGATGCACCTTCCAGAATTCCTGCCGTGGTAAAGACGGCTACACACTTTACCTGCTGTGGGGACAGGCTCTTTATATACTCTTTCAGTGTCCTGGGAATCTTTCCCCAATAGACCGCACCTCCCAAAAATAAGATATCCGTTACTCCTTCCAGCGGAACTTCGATGGATTCCGCCTGGCAGCCCGCCACCGGGGCAATGGCTTCCGCGATTACTTTCGTATTCCCTGTTCTGGAATAATAACGCACTGCTGTCTTCATGCTTCCCGCTCCAATCTCTTGATAGTCTTTACTAATATTACACTGAGACTGTGTATTTGTCAAATTATGCCAGCAGTGGCCGCGCTTATGCTTTATATGCGCATGACCGTTCACACCTCCATGACAAAGAAAGACCTTCGCAGCTATCCGATTTCAGGACAGCCGCGAAGGCCTGATTCACATTACCCAATATACTTGCATTACTATTTTACTATTACTATTTTATCATTACTGTTTCATTATACTTCGTTCTATATTCCTGCTCCAAAGCACATGTCTGGAGGTTATACCGCCTACAATGCAACGATAATTCCGCCGTCACTGGCATATACCGTTGCCACTCCGGCCGTCTCTGTAATGATGACATCCTTAAATGACGCCTGGCGGCACATCTCGTTCTTCACCACCTCTGCGCGCTCGGGATTGTTGCAGTGGGCGATAATAAGTACCTTGTCTTTCGTCTCTCCTGCTTCCCGGATCGCGATATCTGCCATACGCGTAAGGGCTTTATTGATCCCTCTTGCCTGATCCAGCTTGATGATCACACCAGAATCAGCTCCCATAACCGGCTTAATGTTCAGTGCGGTAGCAAAAAATGCCTGAAGGCCGGTCAGACGGCCGTTCTTGCGCAGCGTGTCCAGACTCTCCAGTACGAAATATGTTCTCATATTCTTAATAAAGCTGCGTGTCTTCTCCTCAATCTCCTCAAATGGAAGAGATGCCTGACAGAGCGACTGGATATAGAGGGCGATGTTTAACTCCCCGGAAGAGGCGGAATCGGAACTGAAGACCGCGATGCTCTTCCCATCCTGGCCGTGTTCCTCCTCATAGAGCTTCTTCGCCAGTACAGCGCTGTTGTACGTTCCGCTTAAATGCTCAGACAGTGTAATAACAAATATCTGCTCCGCATCGCATTCAAATGCCTCCTTAAACCTCTCAGGCGACGGACATGCGGTCTGCGGGCACTCACTGCTGCTTCTTACCAGCTCCAGAAACTTCTTCTGGTCAAAGGTCTCATCATCTATTACCTGGGTATGCTCTACCTGCAAAGTAAGGGGAATGATCTGAAAATGCGGATCTTTCTTTAAGTCAGCCGTTAAATCCAGACAGCTGTCCCCGATAATCTTATAGCTCATATTCTATTTCCTCCTGACATATAACTTGTCATGTAGTATTCATTACTATATATTATAGGGAAGCCACGGTGGAATGTCAATAGAATATTACTCCTGAACTTCCGCATTTTGCATCTGTTTCCGGAGATCCGGGCCATTCGTTCCGTTTTCGTCCATAAGAAAGCCGGTAATCTCATTCAGGCTTTCAAAATCTGTAAAATCCACCTTCCTGCCAAATGTTTCAATCAGCCCCTGTGTCTCGGAATTCCGCTCTTCTGGCGGAGTTTTCTTAACCCTGCTGTACAGAAGCCCCATCATCGCCCGGTGTGCGACGGACAGCCTGGAGTAATCCATGCCTCCTCTCAGATGAAAGAGCTTCGCCTCGGCCCAAAGCGGGTCCGCCAGCTGCTTCTTTATAAAATTTCTGATATTGCTGACATTGGTCTCATCGCTTGGGTCTGACAGCCCTACGGTGACCACCAGAAGCTTCGCGGCCGGTTCCTGGCGAAGCAGCTTTGCCGTGTGGCTCAGACCGAGAATCTGCCCGGCATAGATCCCTCCTAAGTGTATGACCACTTCACAGGAAGAGAGAGACTTTACCTCCTTGCAGTTTCTGCACGGTATTCCCGTCCTTCGTGACAATTCTTCCGCATAACGCTTCGTCGTTCCGTACTTGCTGCCATAAATAATGATTCGATCCATATCATTCCTCCTGTATCCCTCTTTTTCCTGTAACCGTTACGTTGTCTCCTTCATCGCCTCTTCCGCGGCCTCCAGGCCGTCGATTCCATCGTACAGCTTCATAAGCAGCGTAAACAGCTGCTCCATCTCCCGATCCGTGTACCCCTGAAACAGACAGGCGAGTTTCTGTCCGTGAAGCGCTGCAGTCTGTTCAAAATACTCGCCCAACCGTTCCGTCGGAAGCAGAAATGACGCCCGCTTGTCATTTTCGTTCTGTATGATTGTAACGAACCCCTTCTGTTCGAGAACTGCGGCCAGCTTCTTGATATTCTGCCTGGAGCATCCCAGCAGATCTCCCAGCTGGGTGAACGTCAGCCGCTCCTCCGACTGCCGCACCATGGTCAGCAGCATAAACTGTTTAAGCGTAATGCCGGAGCTGCTCTTATCGAATATGGTCTGAAGCCTGTTTTCAGCAATGCACAGCGTGCTGAACACGGCTTTCTCCTGCCTTTCTCTTGTACCTTTAAATCTTCTGATGAGATCTGAAATCTGCATGTGTTCCTCCATATAGTAACTTGTTACCTATTTGTCGTAAAGAGGAGGACAGGAAAGTCCGCAGGCTTCCCTGTCCTATTTTCCGGCTGGTCTTCATGAGATCAGCCGGTTCGTCTTATCTGTCTGTAGATCAGTCGTCTTCCTGTGCGCCTACAACCCCCGCCGTACTGGCGGCAGTCGCAACGACAATCACGACGACAAAGAGGATCAGCAGAATAATCCCTCCAAAAAATGCCAGCATAAAGGTCGTACCGTCATCTTCCGAAGCCGTCTCTGCGGCAGCTGGTTCCGCGGCAGCCGCCGCGTTTTCCGTCTCCGCATGAGAGATGAGCACCGCACCCGGTGCCGCTCCTGCTAATACTCCGATGGCCAGCGCCAGCATAAGCCGCAGCACTGCCTTCTTTATCTCCCTTATCTTGTCCGTCATAAGAATCTCCTCCTGGTTACTATACAATCATAGTACCTAGTATATCATAAGGGAGCGGAAAATGGTATCCCCAATCATTCTTAGTTTCTTATTCCACTTCTTTCCCCATATCTGCCATGAGGATCATGATATCGTTGCTTCTCGCAATGAATTTCGTCATGCGCTCCGGAGTCAGGGATCCGTGGCTTAATGCAGCCAGGTCATACAGCTGCTCGCAGATTTCCTGGATGTGGCCGCCCTCTCTGTGATTCAGAACGTACTGAACCAGCTTATTGTTGTAGTTGAGCACCAGAGTCTCACCGCCGGCTCCAAACATGGACGGATCCATACCCGGCATGGTGTACATCTTCATCATCTCCTGCATACGGCGGCTGTCTTCGGAGACCGTAATCATGGAAGAAACGGCTTCATTTTTCAGTTTTTCCACTTTTACTTCCAGTTTATCGTTGCCAAGTGCCTTCTTGAACACCTCTGTCAGCGCGTCCGCATCGCCCTTCATGGCTTCCCTGGCCTCTTCCGTCATCTCTTCCTTAAAGCTGTCTGATAAGTCTGAGTTGATAGCCAGGAACTTCACATTCTCATTCTTCTGCTCCAGGAAATTGATGAACGGGCTGTCGATATTCTGAGTCATATAAACCGCGTCCATGCCTTCCTGCTTAAACATATTGATGTACTGGCTCTGTTCCTTCTCGTCTGTGATATAGAATACGGTGTTCTCGTGCTTTTCCTTATTCTCCTCCAGGCAGTCGGCCAGAGTCAAATACTTGCCTTCCAGATTCTTGAAAATGATATAATCATTCATCTTTTCAGCGAATTTCTCGTCCTTTAAGCAGCCGAATTTGATAAATGGATTGATATCATCCCAGTACTTCTCGTAATTCTCACGGTCAGTCTTAAACATACCGCTTAACTTGTCCGCTACCTTCTTTGTGATGTAATCGGAAATCTTCTTGACAAAGCCGTCGTTCTGCAGCGCGCTTCTCGATACGTTAAGCGGCAGATCCGGACAGTCAATCACGCCCTTCAGCAGCATTAAGAACTCCGGAATTACTTCCTTGATGTTGTCTGCGATAAATACCTGGTTGTTGTAAAGCTTGATTACGCCTTCCAGGCTGTCATAATTTAAGTTCAGTTTCGGGAAGTATAAGATTCCCTTTAAGTTGAACGGGTAGTCCATGTTTAAATGAATCCAGAACAGCGGTTCCTTGTAATCATGGAATACCTTGCGGTAAAAGCCTTTATACTCTTCCTCTGTACACTCGTTCGGATGCTTGTTCCACAGCGGGTGGATGTCATTCTCCGGAACGGGACGCTTTAAGATCTTATATTTTTCCCTGGCTGGAGAAATCTCTACGACTTCTTTTTCGCCGTCCTCATTCTCTTTCTCCTCGGTCTTGGCTTCCTCGACGATCGTCTCGATAATGGTGTCTTTCTCGGTCAGCTCGTCCTTCTCGATGGTATCATACTGCGGTTCAGCGGAGGAATTCTCCAGATAAATCTCCACCGGCATGAAGGAGCAGTACTTCTCCAGCACTTCTCTGGCGCGGTACTCGTTGCAGAACTCCAGACTCTCTTCATTCAGGTACAGCTTAATCGTGGTTCCGAAAGAGGTCTTATCCCCCTCTTCCATCTCATATTCCGTGCCTCCGTCGGATTCCCAGTGAACCGGCGCTGCACCTTCCTGATAGGATAATGTATCGATCGTCACCTTATCCGCTACCATAAACGCAGAATAGAAGCCCAGTCCGAAATGGCCGATAATCTGATCCTCATTGGCCTTGTCCTTATACTTCTCCAGGAAATCCTGTGCTCCTGAAAATGCGATCTGGTTGATGTACTCATCCACTTCTTCCATGGTCATACCGAGGCCGTTATCGGTGAAGGTGATCGTCTTATCGTTGGAATCCACCGTCACGGTAATCTTAAATTCTACGTCCTCCGGCTTCTGCCACTCTCCCATGATCTCAAGCTTCTTTAATTTCGTGATCGCGTCGCAGCCGTTAGACACTAATTCACGGTAGAAAATGTCGTGATCCGAATAAAGCCACTTCTTGATAATCGGGAATATGTTTTCGCTGTTAATTGTCAAACTACCTGTCTTTGCCATATCCATACACTCCTTACTCTTTGCTGTATATTTTTCCATGGTTTGCCATGGTTTCTCACTCTTTGCCTGCAAAGAGTATTTTAATACTCCATTTTCCAAATGTCAATAGAAAATTAGCACTCATTTTAAATGAGTGCTAGTAATCGCCTATTCCTCCTGGAAAATGATCTCGTTTTTCTTCATAAAGCTTCTCACCGCCTGATCCCATTCCATATCCAGGGTCTTGTCCAATGTAAAAATCGAGACCGATGTGCCGGTCACGCAGAACAGTTTTCCTTCCTCATAACGGATATTTAAGTACAGGCCATTGACCTGATCCGCCTTCAAAGGCATCTGATGGCCAGTTATAAACTTATCCACTGCCTGAGGCGGCATCTGCAGCACAATCTGAAAGCTGCCCGGAAGCTTCTTCCCCCTAATCAGTGAAAAACAGTATGGCCGGATCATCTTCCAGGAAGACAGTTCTTCCATCTGATTCTCCTCCAGCTCCTCTTCAGAATAATACCCCTGGCGGATATGACCGTCGATGGTAAACACATTAAAGGTAACAATCTCCGCTTCCTTGATCAGGAAGTGATCAAAAGTCTCTCCCACAAAGAGTTTTGCTGTAAATTGTCTGATATCTTCAATTCTCAATGCTATCATTTCACATTCTCCCCGTATTCTTCATGCATTTAATTCGCCAAAAGCTGTCCACGATCTCATATTCGATGATCAGGTCATTTTTAAAAATGGGATCGTCTTTAAAATGCGCCCTCACCGTAAGATCCTGCCACTCATACGGCGTTTCATTCCAGAGTAAGAAGCTCTCGACAAACAGTTTATGGTCGACAGAAAACTGTTGGATACACTGCATGGTAAGCGATACAAATTTCTGCCCGGTAACCGGTGCGAAGACCTCCTCCGGGACACCGGAAAAGGCCACCAGAACCGCGCCGCCGGAATGCGGCCCCCGGTAATAACAGCAATGCTCCGCTAACCCACAGGCCACTATGGACAGTGAATGGCCGTTAAAACTGTCCGTCAGTTCAAATTCCGCAGTCGTAAGCGGCTCAAGTCCCCACTCTTCTCCCGCGGCTCTCACCTGGTTCGCCGTCTGAAGAATCTCATCTGGAAAACCATTCACATTTTCCCAGCCCCACAGCCACGTATTGGAAGAAGACGCCTCGCTTCCAAGAAACTGCAGGGGATACTCGTCCGTTCCAAAAGCGATCACGCCCCGTGAAAAATCCACATTCCAGTCCCGGTCCTTTACAACCAGATCCCTGCACGCATCCTGAATTGCCATCACCTTGCCGAGGCAGGCGGAAAATACGAGAAACCAGCTGCTCCTGTCAAATTCACAACAGGTAAAAGCCGACTTTCTATTATGATCCCCATTCCCATCAGTTCCCGGAGTCTCCGCTTTTTTTCGATTTTTAAAGAAGTTCATTTTGCTCCTCCTCGTCTGTATTCCGCTTCGTTCTCAATGGAACTATTTTACCATAGAAGGCGCGGGGACGCCATTCGTATTTTCCCTGGTAATAAATATTTATAACGAAACCTGGTATTGGATTTCCTTCCCGGCATGATACAATAGTCTCAGAGGGCCGGCAGCTGCCTCTGCCACTTACCAAAAAACAGGAGGATTATCGTATGGCATATCATGCAAAAGAAATGAACGAATGGGCAATCCGGAAAATCGAGACGGAAGCGCCGGAGGATGTAGATCTTCTCATTGGCTCTCCACAGTGGAATGTGCCTGAGGATGGAGATGAAATCTCCTTCAACTATTTTCTCCCCAACAGTGACAGGGGATTTGAGCTGGCCATGGACTTTATCGTGGAGGGCGTCGGTTACGATTTCTGGGCAATGCCGTGGGAGCGGTTAGAACACCTGGCCACCTTAAAGGAAGGGATCACCATCAGCCTGTTGGACGGCGTCGTTCTCTGGGCGCGGAATGACGAAGCGGTTAAACGATTTACAGGGCTTCAGGATCTGGCGCGCGCGCGGCTTCAGGACACCGCTTACTGCTATCAGACAGCCCTTTTGAACCTCGACGAAGCGCTGAATCTCTACAAGGTGCTGGTATTTGACGATAATCTCAGCCATGCCAGAAAGGGTTTAAGCAGGATTGCATCTCTTCTGTCCGATGCGCTCGGCACGCTCAACGGGATTTATTTTAAGCGCGGGCCCGAGAATCAGGATCAGGTGCTCGATACCCTGAAACACGTACCCGAAGGCTTCACGGATACGTACCGGCAGATACCATTTGCCAGGGACGTGGAAGATTGCCGTAAGCTGGCCCACACCCTGATTGCCAAATTCCGCGGGCTGATGGCGGAGATGAAGCCCCGGACAGACTCACCTGCTCTGTCTGACAATTACAGCGATCTGGCTTCCTGGTATGAAGAAGGCGCCTACTGGTTCCGCCGTCTCTACACCTACACCAGAAACGGAGATGCCGCAAAGACGCTCCAGTGGGGATGCTCCCTCCAGGCTGAGCTCGATTACGTTGCAAATCAATACGGCCTTAAGCCGATGGACATTTTAGACCTCTATGACCCGGAGGATTTGATGGTACTCAACCGGCGCGGCCATGAGGTGCAGAACTATTTACATCAGGTGATCCTTGATCATGGAGTTAAAATCAGAGAATTCGATTCCATTGAAGACTTCTTAAACAGCGGATTGTAGACGCAGCCTGAAAAGGCAGAAAGGGGGCGCATATGAGGTATTTAAATGCTTCCGATATCCTGCCCGATGAACTTCTCCGCGAGATCCAGAAATACACGCAGGGGGAGGCCATCTACATTCCCAGAGAACAGGAGCGCAGAAAATGGGGGGAGAGCTCCGGCTCCAGAAATTACTATGCGGAGAGAAATCACGAGATCGCAAGACGGTATCGGGAAGAGAAAGTCTCCATGCAGAGTCTGGCCGACGAATTCCATTTGTCTGTAGAAAGTATTCGGAAAATCATTTTTAAATCAGAAGAACCAATTCCCACCTCTTCCACTTTGTGATATACTAAAAGCTGTAATTACACAGAAAAGAGGTCAAACCTATGAATGATATGAAACAGCTGGAGCGGCTTATCTCCGCTTCCGTATCCCCGTATCACTGCATCATGACGGCCGCCGCTTCCTTAGACGGCGCCGGATTTACAGAACTCTCCCTTTCCGGTTCCTGGAAACTGGAGCAGGGACACTCCTACTATATAAAAGCGTACGATTCGACGCTCATCGCATTTACCATCGGCGAGCTGGCGGATCAGACGCCGAAGCTTAAACTGGCCGCCTCCCATACGGACTGGCCCTGTCTGAAATTAAAGCCCTCTCCCGAGGTAACTTCCGGACGGTACGGAAAACTCAACACAGAGGTCTACGGCGGACCGCTTCTTCACACCTGGTTTGACAGACCGCTGTCCATGGCAGGCAAAGTCTGCGTGACCAGTGATGCGCCGTCCGGCACGAAAACCATATTCGTGGACTTTAAGCGCCCGGTGCTCACGATTCCAAACCTGGCGATCCACATGAACCGGGAGGCCAATCAGGGCGTCGCTGTCAATCCGCAGGTTGACATGCTCCCGCTCTTAACCTTAATTAAGAGTGACCTGGAAAAGGAAGATTTCTTCTTAAAGGCTTTGGCCGCCGAAGCCGGTGTGGAAAAGCAGGATATACTGGACTACGAAATCTACGTCTACAATACGGAGAGCGGCACTTTATGCGGACTTGACGGTGAATTCTATTCCGCTCCGCGTCTCGATAACCTGACCTCCGTGCAGGCCTGCTTAAGCGGTATCATGAACAGCACTGCCGGAAATGAGATACATGTGATCGCACTCTACGACAATGAGGAGATCGGAAGCAACACGAAACAGGGAGCCGCCTCGCTGCTCATGGACCGTGTGCTGGAAAAGCTCTTCCTGTCCCTCGGCTGCTCCAGAGAAGCCTACTTGAACGCCCTGTTTGACGGCTTCATGCTGTCTCTCGACGTCGCACACGCGATTCATCCCAACCACAGCGAAAAATGCGATATCAAGAACCAGATCCTCATGGGAGACGGAGTCGCCATCAAGCTGTCAGCCAGCCAGTCCTACGCGACCGACGCGACCAGCACGGGAATGATTGAAAGCATCTGCAGAAATGCCCAAATTCCATACAGGAAATTCTCCAACCGTTCCGATATGAAGGGCGGATCGACTCTCGGAAGCATTTCCTCCAGCTATTTAACCATGCGCACCGTGGATGCGGGAATCCCAATGCTGGCCATGCACTCCGCCAGGGAGGTCATGGGGACTGCAGATCAGAAAGCACTTGTTGATCTGGTGACTGCTTATTTTAATGCATAAACTGAAAACAGGGGGCGCCAGCTAAGGCTGACACCTAATAAGGAAGTATTGAAAAACATTTAGATTGGGCAGTTGGCAAGCGGAATGTAACAACAAAAGAGGGACTATCAGCGTAAAGCTGATAACCCCTCAGCAAAGATGGGCCAGGCTGGCTTTGCTATTTCCCCAGTTATGCAAGTACGCCTTTATCCAAGATGATTTACTGAACACACATTGGAACTCAACAACCTTATTGATAATAAATGTCCACTAATTCCCAGTTCTTTCTCTTTTCAAAAATAGCTCTAAGTTCAATATTTACATACTTTCCCCAATACCCCATTACAATAATAGGAGAGTCTGCTTCAATTGTTATCCATTCCAACGACACTAGGTAATTTTTCATTTCAAGTTGTTTGGAATCGTAATTTAACTTACAAAAATCCTGAACCATATTATCAAATTCGGTAATATGTGACAAAAAGTCTTTAAAATAGTCTGTGCCAGTATCTTGAAAACCATTAATCTCAATGGAGATATTGGGGTCACTAGATTCCAACAATATTGTTTGTCCTGTTTTGTTGGCATTTTCCCAAACATCTAACACTACAGTAGCAGGATATCGGTCTCTTTCTATAAAAAATGGAGCTTTATACGTTGGTAGAGGGGCCTTCCGGGTCAGCAACATAAAAGTTGCGAATGCCGAAAGAATAAGTGATGGGTCCTCCAGTGGGAAATCGTAAGCCCAGCTTCGATAACCGTTCATATTCTTTGTCCACATCGGCAAAGCTGGGCAACCAGAGGGCAATTTCAAAGGTCTGATTAATTCCCTTTGGTGGAATGTAGCCCTCCCCGATTGCCTTTACAAACTCCTTTCTGCTGTACATGAACAGGGACAGCGCGCCACTTGCTGTCTCAAATTCTGCAAAATCTCCACCATTCCACTCCGTATGAAAACCCAAAGTATCTCTGTAGAACCGAACCATACTGTCTATATCGCCTACCAATAGGCTTGCGCCTATCCGTACATCTCCTCCGTTCAATATCGCCATCTCCTCTTTTATCGTTTGATTTATCAGTCAATGATGCACCAATTCTTGTTTTATCGCTCTTTACTTTATACTACCATATTTCCGAGAGCGTGGAAATAGCGTGTTTTCGGCTGGATTTCCAACCTCTTGGATATACGGGACGGATGGTCAAAAAAGTATACACTTAGGTTAGTTCATCAATGGACAGGCAAAAGTGAATAATCGTCCGAAAGAGATACCACCGCAAGGAAATCTCCACAAAGCGCCGGGGGCTGTCGCAGGTCCAGCGGCGTATGGAGGAACCGGACAGGCTTTTCCAAAGGCTCTATGAGGACAATATTGCCGAAAAATTCTCTGATGAACGGTTTGCAAAGCTGTCCGGCGGGTATGAAGCCGAGCAGAAAGATTTACAAGGAAAGGTCGCTAACCTGCAAGCTTCCTTATCTCGTTCTTCTGCTCTCAAGCCCAAACCGCTATTCACAGGCTATTCATAGATCTTCATCGTCTCCGGCACAATCTCTCTGCCGGTTTCCAGCGGTGTGGTCGATGTACGGCTTCCTTCCCAGTACCGGTATACATAGGTGCCGGAAAATAAAAGTCCCGCTGCAATCAAAAGGACCATAATAAACTTAAGCACCGTGACAAAAACTGCCTTCCCCCTGGTACTTTTGCGCTTCCGGCTCCTGCCCCGGCTGCTCCTTCCCCCTTCTGCCATGGAATGCCCCTCTGCTTTCCTTCCCCATTATGAATTGGGAAAATGTTTTCTGTACAAGTCAAAAAAATTCGTGGTAGTCGTCTTATCGTCAATGGAAAACTTAATTCCATCCCAGATATCGTTGCTGAATGTAACCGGATTCTCTGTCTTGAACTGATCGTATATCTGCCCGAACGCGTCCTTTTTCCTCTGCTGGTACAGGTTATCCTTTCTCGCCTGTGTGGCATCCTCGTCGTAGTCGCTCACACATTTGATGATGTAGAACATGCCGTTATCCTCCACCACCGGGCTGATCTCGCCTGCCGTCAGGGAAAATGCCGCATCCTCCAGCGCTTTCCTCGCTTCTCCGCGTCCCAGCTGTTTCTGAATCTCGTTATCCTCTGAATACTCCCGTGCAATGGCTTCGAAGTCCGCCCCGTCTTCGTTCACCTGATTCAGCACGTCCTGGGCTGTATTCCCGTCTGAGAGGACGATCTGGTCGATGGTTATGACCTTTGCCTCACTGTCGCTGATCTCCAGATTCATATCCTTTGTCAGTTCACTGACCACCTTGTTGGAAAGGAAGTATTCCTCATACATCGTCCGCACATCGTCCTCCTTCACCCCCATGTACGCGATGTCATCCTCGGTCAGAGATTCATAATACTCCTCCGACAGTTTCCGGATCTCCTCCTTCTCGGCGCTCGTGATGATAATCTCCTTATCCTTTGCCAGAAGATTCATCCATTTCATCTCCTGAAGGAATTCCTGGGCCTGCCCCAGCAGATACGTCTCAAATGTCTCCCCATCCGGCAGTTCCACGCTCCAGATCTGGCCGGTATATGCCTGCTGGTAACGGTTGCGCTCTGTCGCCACAATAATCATGGACTGCGGAAGTGTGTATGCCTTCATTTCATTTACCTCTGAGACCATGGGAAGCCCCTTGGCGCAGCCGGTAAGAAGCATGGCGGCCAGAACAGCGGCCAGCGTTTGTTTCACTTTTTTTCTATATTTAAAATTCATGGACAACTCCTGTATGAATGAAAAACTCTCCAATGTGTTATGCGAATAGTATTATACCATGTCCTTCGGCCATGATTCCCTCCGGGGGATGCGCACGGTTCGGTCTGTGCTTTGCCATCCTCCGGACGGCACCGAACCGGCGCCAGTATAATGTCTGCCGCCATTATACCATACTTTCTGTCACGATTCTACTTCCCTGATTCGTTTTTTCTACCAGAATATGGCTGCCGATCTGTTCTTTCAATTCTTCCACATGGGAAATGATTCCAACCATACTGGAACCGCCGCTCAAAGAGGTCAGAATCGCCACCGCCTGTTCCAGGGATTCTGCATCGAGAGAGCCAAAGCCTTCGTCCACAAAGAGAGCTTCCACCTGGATGCCTCCCGCGTAGCTCTGTATCACATCGGAGGTCCCCAGCGCCAGTGCCAGCGCAGCGTTAAACGCCTCGCCACCCGACAGACTCTTCACGGAACGGCGCTTGCCCGTATACTGGTCAAGCACCTCCATCTCCATGCTCTCCTTACTTCTCCTGTCTCTTGTTCTGTCCAGCCGGTGCAGTTCGTACCGCTCCCCGCTCATCTTGAGAAGGCGCCGGTTTGCCGCCCGGAGAATGTCCTCAAAGTAGACGGATAAGACGTACTGCTCAAATACCAGATTCCGGCCGTTATATCCCCCGGCCGCCCGTTCCAGTTCACGGACCACGCTGTACTCTGTCTCCAGCTTTTCCTTTTCCTCCAGATGGCCTTTCAGAGTGGCCAGCGACTGCCGGTTCAAAGCCAGAGCTGCTCCCGTCCGTTCCTTTTCCTTGGCCGTCTGCCTGCGGTCCCTCTCACATGCCGTAAGCGCCGCTTCAAATCCGGATAACTCCACCAGCTCCGTCTGTTTTGGAACCCGGATGGCCGCCTTTAACTGGGAATAAGCCGCTTTCTGTTTTTCCAGCTTAACCGCGCAGTCCTGGTAGGCCTTTTCACACTCCCGGATCTCTTTTTCTTCCTGTTTTGTCTCTTCTTCCAGCAGGCGGAGCCTTTCCTCGATTTCGAGAAAAGCCCGCTCTCCGCCGTCCGATAAATCCATGGAACCAAGGTTTTCTTCCATATTTTTTACGGCGCCCACCAGAGCCGCCGCGTTGCTCGCAGCCGCCGAGGCCTTTTCTAATGCCGCCTCATAGTCCGCCTTCAGCCGCCGGATCTGTTTCTCGTCCGGCACCTCGCTCTCCATGGACGCGGGAGCCGGATGGACAGTGGAGCCGCAGACCGGACACGGAAATCCTTCCACCAGATCCCTTGCAATAATTCCCGCAGCCGCTTTCTTAAAACAGTCATCCTGATATTCGTAAATCCGCTTCTTTTCCTTTGCTTCTCCATCGAGCTTTAGATACTTTTCCTGCCGTTCAACCAGCTGTCTGCGCGCGGCCTTCCATGCGGCAAGCCCCTTTTTCTGCTCCTCCAGCACGCGTAAATCCGACTTCTTCCCCTCCAGCTTTTCCCGGCGGGCGGGGAGGCGGCCGTATGCCCTGGCCAGCTCTTTTTTCTGTTCTTTTAAGCCGTCCCGCTCCTCTTCCAGCTTTGCCAGGGTCTTCCTGTCACTTTCATACTTTCGGACCGCCTGGTTGCCGCTTCGCAGCTCCTCGATCGCCCTCACCCGGTCCTTATAGGTCTGGTCCAGTTCTCCCAGGCGGGAGGCCAGTTCTCTCTCCCGGTTACCCAGCCGTTCATTTTCCTGTTCCACAAATCCCAAAAGCTTTCGGTAATTCCGGTTTTTCTTTGATTTCAGTTCTTCCCAGTCCCCATTCTCAATACGGAACGTTCCCGTGATCTCGTCCGCCCGGTGCTTCACCTCATCGATCCGGCCGTTTAGAGCCTTCACTCTGGAGGACAGCAGCGCCGTCATCGTATCGTAGATCCGAGTCTGGAAAATATCGCGGAATATCTGGGTTCTCTCTTTGGAGCTGGACACAAGAAGCTGCTGAAATTCCCCCTGGGCGATCATGGATATCTGGCGGAACTGGCGGTAATCCAGTCCCAGCAGTTCCGTCACCCGCTCCGTCACCTGCGTGCTCCCTGAGGCCAGAAGCGCCTCTTCTTCGTAGAGCTCGCCGCCCTCCAGTTCCGTGGTCATTCCCTCGCCCTTAAGCTTCGGTCTGTCATACTTTGGATTTCGGGTAACCCGGTACTGCTTTCCTCTATGGGAAAAGGTGAGCGTCACATACGTGGGTGTGGAAGCGTCCGCAAAATCGCTCCGCAGACTGTCCTTCTCCCGGATGCTTCCGCTGACCTCCCCGTAAAGAGCAAAGGTAATTCCGTCAAATATCGTGGTCTTTCCGGCGCCGGTCGGCCCTGAGATCAGAAACAGCCCCCGCTGCATGGCCTCAAAATCTGCCCGTTCTACACCTTTATAAGGCCCCCATCCGCTCAAAACAAGCGCTGTCGGCTTCATGAAACCTCCTCCTCTGCCTGTTCGGCCGTCTCCCTCATCACGGCTTCCTGCTCTTCTGACATGGTCTTTCCCGTAACAAGCTCGTAAAAATCCGCAAACAGTCCATACGGACCCTTTTCCTTCATAATATCATCATGGATTACGGTATCGTCCTGCTCCACCGCCCGTTTTTCCCATTTTAACTGCATAATATTGGGATAGACGCTTCGGAGTGTTCCGATCGGATCCAGCAGCTCCGTCTCATCCGTTAAAACCGCCAGGATATAGTCCTCCGGATCCGCCGCGCTCACAACCTCCGGGAGAATTAAATCTGCCAGACGGCCCCTGATCTTTCGCATATCGTGGACCGGCGTCAGCGAAAGGCGTTCCAGCGTGACCTTCCCGTTCTTTCCCACCTCACCGTACAGCACCGACTTCCGGTGACTGCACTCGGAAAAAGAGTATTTTACCGGCGAGCCGCTGTAGTATACCGGATTCTTTCCGATCTGCTGGCAGCCGTGGATATGCCCCAGAGCCGTGTAGCAGAATGGCTGAAACAATGCCGCTTCCACCTGATCCGTTCCGCCCACAGACACCCGTGTCTCCGAATCGGAGAGCTCCGGCAGCAATCCCTGGTTCACCACAAACTGATGGGCCATCAGAATATCCCTTCCTCCGGGACTGTATGTCACATGGCGGAGAATCTCCTCGAAGCTCTCTTCAAATGTCTTCATGCTGCCCTCGCACTGGTAGAGGGACCTAACCTCCGCCGGCTTTGCAAACGGAGCCAGATGAACACGCACAAAGCCCCACTGGTCGGGGATATCCACGAACCGTACCGGGGCTTCCAGCTTTCCCTCCAGATAGAGCCCTCTCTTTTCCAGAATCCGGTTGGCAAATCCGATCCGCTCTCCACAGTCGTGATTCCCGGCAATGGCCAGAATCGTCACTCCCATTTCGGACAGTCCGGTCAAAAACGCGTCAAACATGGTCACTGCTGCGGCAGGCGGCACGGAACGGTCATATAAGTCACCACTCAAAAGAACGGCATCTGCCTGCCGTTCTTTTACGTAATCCATGATCTGTTTCAGTGCCGCTTCCTGTTCCTCCAGCATGGAGAATCCACTTACGGTCTTGCCAATATGGAGGTCTGATGTATGAATAAATCGCATCCTCGTTCCCTTTCGTCCCTTACTTGCCTGCTGATTCTTACGTTTCCAACGGGCTTATACCAAAAGCTTCAGAATCTTTAACACGCCGTCGTTCACATTGGTATCCGTCTGGAACCTGGCTGTGGCTTTCACCTCCGGCCTGGCATTTCCTACGGCAAAGCTGTAGTACGCCTGTTCCAGCATCTCGATATCATTTAGCTGATCGCCGAAAGCCATCGTCTCCTCCGGTTTGATCTCCAGGCTGTCCTGTAAAAGCTTCACGGCCTGTCCCTTGTTGATTCCCGGCTTCATGCAGTCCATCCACATATCGCCTGCGATGGTAATCTTAAACCTGTCTTTGTATTTCTCTCTCAGCTCCCTGGTGTATTCCTCCACCTCGGTCTCACGGTATATGGACACCTTGATGAACTGGGAGTCCACCTTCGTCAAATCCGGTACCTGTTCCACGCGGAACTGGTATCCCTCCACCAGCCAGTCGATAAACTCCTGCTTCTCCGTCTCTAAATAGACCACATCAGGGCCGCTGAGCATCACCTCAAGGCCCTCCATCCGGCGCACATCGCGCACCATATCCATCACCGTTTCCCTGTCGATGGGATTTAGAAATAAATTCCGGCCATGGCAGCCCACATAGGCTCCGTTGTCGGATAAGTAAAATACTTTTTCTTTGATTGGTCCGAATATCGACTCAATGCTGGCCCACTGACGGCCGCTGGCAGCCGCAAACTGTACCCCGTTCTCTCTAATTTTCATGATCACATCGAGAAGCTCCGGGTTCATCTCATGGCTTCCATCCGGCACCAGTGTGCCGTCGATATCGGATACGATCAGTTTAATCATCCGTTATTCCTCCTTGCTGTGAGCGTCAAAAGGCTCTTCATTTCCTGATAAACACGTCCTACAGGCAATCCTACTACATTATTGTAATCCCCGTCAATCCCTTTGATGTAAGAAGCGAATTTTCCCTGAATTCCATAAGCCCCGGCCTTGTCCATGGGTTCCTCTGAAAAAGCGTATTCATGGATCTCCTCAGCCGTCATCGGATAGACATGCACATCCGTCTTCTCCGCAAATGTCTTGCGGGTCCTTCCTTCCTGGCCGCATACGATCATGGTCACTCCCGTGTACACCTGATGGGTCTTCCCTGCCAGAAGCGCAATCATGTGCTCCGCATCCTCATGGGTCTTAGGCTTTCCCAGAATCCGGCCTTCCGCGGCCACCACCGTGTCCGCACCGATCACAATCGTGCCCTTCGCACAACGCTCCGCCACATCAGCGGCCTTTTGAAGCGACAGTTCCTTTACAACCTCCTCCGGCCTGTCGGTCGTTATCTTCTCTTCCAGCGTGCTGGGAATAATCTCCGGCACGATTCCTATCTGTCCTAACAGTTCCCTGCGCCTCGGTGACGCGGATGCAAGAACAATCTCTCTGTCTTCAGTCAAACTATCTGCCTCCTGTTCTGTTTTAAAAGCCCGGCCGTCCGGATTCTCACACAAAAGCACGGCACACATGCTCACCTTTCCACGCTCACATCTGGGCGCGTTTCCAAGAATGAAATAAGCGGGACCCTTTACGAATCCCGCCAACCATCAATATACTTTCAGACGCCCCACGACTGACACGCCTTCCTCTTCTTCCATCTCCGCGGCCTTAAGCTGATACCGCATGGTGTATGTAAAATCCGCTACGTAGAAGGATAAGAGTCCCAAGGCCACAAGGCGTTCCAGACCGATCGGAACAACATCCACCAGCTGGCTTACAAACCCATTTAAAAACTTGAAGAAAAATAATCCTAAAAATCCCCAGGCAATACTGCTTTCCAGACAGATAATGCCCTTGTAATTGAATGGCTTCTGGCTGTAATCCCACCAGAATGCTCCGAACAGCTTAATCATAATGTGCGCCGTCACAAGTTCCATGGAAGTTGCCATCACCACGGAAGCAAAATACAGCTCCACAGGCTGTCCTGCCAGCGGTTCCAGAATCAGGCAGGCCCCCAGCGCTCCAAAGCCATATATGACACAAAACGGGCCATGTCCAAATCCCCGGTTCAACACCGGTCTCCGGTTCTCATAGCTGAGCACGGTACATTCCAGAAGGTAACCGATGAAACTAAACGCGAAAAACCAGTTAATCGTATGGTAAATCGTCATATCCATTGTACCTCCAACTTTAACAGTTTTTTAACTTGTTAAAGTATAATATGGATATCTTAAGAAATCAAGAATTAATTTCTTACGATTCACGGAAATATTCCGACTTTTTTAATAATACTGCGCCATGAAAACGGCGAGAGCAATGCCAAGAATGGCACCTGCCGCCACCTGAAGCGGAGTATGTCCCACATATTCCTTTAACTTTTCCTGCAACACCTCTCCGCTTAACTTGAGCGGATTCTCAAGCAGTATGCTGTTTAACAGCTTCGCCTGCTTTCCTGTCTCCCTGCGGACTCCCATGGCGTCATACATAACCACCATGGAAAGAATAAAACATACTGCAAACTCAAAAGAACCGACGCCGTAATGCAAGGCGGCGGCGGTCGTCATTCCACATACCGTTGCGGAGTGGGAGCTGGGCATACCGCCCGATCCCACCAGCCGCTCCGGATTAAAGCTTTTATTCAGGGCAAGGTCGATGATTGTCTTCAGTACCTGAGCTACCACCCAGCCGGTGACAGCGCTCATCAGAACCTGATTTGCCAGTAATTCGTCCCAAAATGTCATGGTTTTCTCCTGCTTTTTGTATCAGAGGATCCATCCAGCCGGTTAAGCGGTTCTTCCCGCTCTCAGGCTGTATAAAACCCACCTTTTTACTCTGGCGGCCGTCTCTGCCAGGCCGCAGAACTTATCCGCATAAATGATGGCCATCCCTTCCCTGCTCTTTGGCGGAACCGGGGTAAGCGGCCACATATGGCGCAGAATCATGTCCTTTTCCTTATCCGTTAAGTCAAAGTACTTCTCTGCGTTGGCTAACGCCCTGCGCGGATGGGTAAATCCGTGAAAGTGTTCTCCCGTCTCCTTCGCATGGGTATGCCAGTCGTATAAGAATAAATCATGCAGAAGTCCTGCTCTGGCGGTCTGTACATAGTCCCATCCAAAGCGGCGGCAGATCCGGTAACTTAAATAGGATACCTTGATGCAGTGCGCCTTACAGGTAGTATCCCCATGCTGCATAAAATAATCCATGGATTGAAACACAGGATTTTCCAGAATGTCCTCTACACACGCAAGATACGCTTCATCATCCTCATACCGCTCCTGATTGATCCAGGAAGAGTCCTCCGCCCAGCGGAGCACCTCCTCCTTTTCTTCCCGAGTAAAACACTTGTTTTTCATGCTATGTCCGCTTCCTTCTTTATCTGAACTCAATAGCCAATCAGCCAGTCATACAGTTCCTGATACTTGACAGCCGAAGTATTCCAGGAATAATCCATCGCCATCGCGCGGTCTATGATCTTATTCCACTCCCGCTTCTTATCATAGTATATGCGCTCTGCATAGCGAATAACCGCCAGCATCTCATGAGCGTTGTAATTCTGGAATGAGAATCCGGTTCCACGGCTCTCAAACTCGTTATACGGTTCCACCGTATCCTTCAGACCGCCTGTTTCGCGGACAATCGGAACGGTTCCGTAGCGAAGCGACATCAGCTGGCTCAAACCGCACGGCTCAAATAAGGACGGCATCAGAAATGCGTCGCAGGCCGCATAAATCTTGTGGGACATCGGCTCGGAATAGAAAATATTCGCGGATACCTTATCATTATACTTCCAGTCGTAATGGCGGAACATATTCTCGTACCGCTCTTCTCCAGTTCCCAGCACAACCAGCTGGATATCGTCCTGACATATCTCGTCCAGAACACACTGGATCAAATCGAGGCCCTTCTGGTCAGTCAGTCTGGATACTATACCGACCATAAACTTCCTGTCGTCCTGGGGCAGTCCCAGTTCTTCCTGCAGGGCCCGTTTGTTCTTTATCTTTTCCTTGCGGAAATTCTTTGCATTGTACTTCTGCACAATGTAAGGATCCGTCTCTGGATTGAAATCATCGTAATCAATGCCGTTTACAATACCACGCAGGCTGTTTGCACGCGCCCGCATCAGGCCGTCCAGCCCTTCGCCATAGAATGGCATCTTGATCTCCTCGGCATACGTCTCGCTTACAGTGGTTATGGCGTCGGCGTAAACAATGCCGCCCTTTAACAGGTTGCCATCCTTGTATGCTTCAAGTTTATCTGGTGTAAAGTAGTAATCCGGGAGGCCTGTCAGCCTCTTGATCGTCATGACATCCCACACTCCCTGGAACTTTAAGTTGTGGATGGTGATAACCGACTTCATGCTGCGGAAGAACTCTCCGTCATGGAACCGGTCTTTTAACAGGACAGGTATAAGCGCCGTCTGCCAGTCATGGCAGTGTACCACATCCGGCTGAAATCCAATTACCGGAAGCGCTGACAATGCCGCCCTTGAGAAAAAGCAGAATTTTTCCAAATCACAGTACCAGTCGCCGTATGGCTTTGGTCCGTTAAAATAGCCTTCATTATCAATAAAGTAAAAAGTAATTCCCTCGTATACGTACTGAAGAATTCCAACGTATCTGCTCTGTCCCATGTAATCCATGTAAAAATGGTTTACATACTCCATGTCGTTTCTCCACGACTCTTTCATACACAGATACTTGGGAATCATAACCCTGACATCAAAATATTCCTTATCAAAACATTTGGGAAGGGAACCTACTACATCAGCAAGTCCACCGGTTTTAATAAAAGGTACTGCCTCCGATGCAACGAATAAAATCTTCTTCATCAAAAAACCTCCCTCATTTACAGTCACCCCAGAGGGCGCCACTCTTTGTCTTATAGTATACTGCATTTTGATTAAATAAGGAAGTATATTTGTGATAGATTTTCTAAAGTTTTTTGTAATCCAGTCTTATTTTATCTGCAATCAGGGCGATAAATTCGGAGTTTGTCGGTTTGCCTTTTCCGGTGCTGACGGTATATCCGAAGAGATCGTTGATCGTATCCATCTTGCCCCGGCTCCACGCAACCTCGATGGCATGGCGGATCGCACGTTCCACACGGCTCGGCGTTGTCTGATGCTTTTTGGCTATGGACGGATAGAGAATTTTGGTAACGCTGGTTAACATTTCCTGGTCCTGTACAGAGATAACAATGGCATCCCTTAAGTACTGATATCCTTTGATATGAGCCGGGATGCCGATTTCATGAAGCATTTGAGTCACGTCATTTTCCAGATTCTGTTCCATGTACTCATTCTTGTTCACATATGGCTTGACCTTCTTCATGCCTGAAAGTCCCGATGTTTTCGCTTTCCTGTGTCCGACTCTTCTGACTTTATCGACAACAATATCTTTATTAAAAGGCTTCATGATGTAATAATTGGCGCCCATGCGGAACGCATCTTCGGTAATATTCTCACTTCCGGCCGCTGTTACCATAATAAACGACGGCATCTTAGTCAGTGCTGCATTGCCGCGCACGCGCTCCATCACCGTAATTCCGTCCATTCTCGGCATAATGACATCCAATAAGACAACATCAGGGCTCGTTTTTACTATCATGTTGTAAGCATCTTCTCCATTATCCGCCTTCCCGACAACATGGAAATCCTCCTCTCCCTCCAATATATCGTTTAACAGACTGAGCGTCTGCAGGTTATCGTCCGCTATTGCAATACTGATTTCCGACATCTTCCTACTCTCCCTTTCTTGTTGATTGAATGTTTAGTGTAAAGCCATTATAGACTTGCCCCCGAATTGCCGCAATGGAATTCTGTCGCATTTTTCGACAAAAGGCGGGCTTTTTTCCCACATTTTCCTCCGATGGCCCCCGAAGTGAAATAATCACCCTTCGATCCAAATCCAGGCCTGGTCACAAAATCCGACAGACTTCATTTTTATGTAAATGTTGAAATTTGTGGCTCGGTGTCGGGAAAAACCTTCTTGCGTGATTATCGGAATATTCTACCATATTATGGTGCTTTTTGAAAGGTATTAAGATTTATTTCTGACATTAAAACGGCAAAGGCCCAGTAATTCGGGAACCTTTGCCATTCTGTGTTAAATAATTGTTTATTTCTGCTGCTTAAATAATGGGAATGACAAAACACCTGCCAGGAAAATCATACTGCACGCGGCAGGTATTAAAGACATGGCTGCCTTTATGACTACCAAGGTCTGTACATTCTGTATTTCATTTGGTATGTAGCCGGTAACAGCCAGAAGCCAGCCTACAATGGCACTGAAAAAGCTCAGGCTCAGTTTGTTGGAAAATGTAACTGATGCGCTGACCACACCGGCTGCCTGAATACCTTTCTCGGAGGCAAAATAATCCGCAATATCGCCTACGGTAGCGCCCATCAAAGGAATATTCATAGTAACCAGTGTCCCACCGACAATATGAAGTACAAACAGCAAGAATATATTCTGTACATTGATAAAAAATAGAGAGGTATAGATGACTACACTGATGCTGCCGCTTAAAAGCAGAACCTTTTTCTTTGAAAGCACCTTACTTAAAGTATTTGCCATGATAGCCCCCAGAATCTGAACCAATGTTACACACGAAAAGAAAATCCCGATCAGATCAGGACGCTGGACCACATACATAAAGAAATAGGTCGTGGAACTGATTCTGGAGAACATATTACCAAACACCATGAATACCATCAGAAAATACAGCAGCCATATTGGAGATCGTATAATTGTACTTAAATTTTTACCAATACTGGTCTTAGTTGCCGGTTCGGGACGCACATGCTCTTTTACATTAAAATACAGGAAATAAAAGAGAATAACTGCAAGCGCTGCAAACAGCATTGCCGTATAGAGATACCCTTTCTTCGCATTATCTTTTCCAAAAAGATTGACAAAATATAATGCAGTTCCACTTACAATAAGGTTGCCCACTGCCGCCCCAAGCGTACGGACTGAAGAAAAGCCAATGCGCTGTCCGGGATCACTTGTAATTGTGGTGATTAAGGCCCCATACGGAACGTTTATGGCTGTGTAAGTCATCATCAAAAGATTATAAATGATAAATGCATAGATCAGCTTCACTGCCGTCCCCCCGGACGGCGTTGTAAAGGTAAGAACAAAAAGCACAGCTAGCGGAATAGGCAGAATCAGAAAGTATGGACGGTATTTCCCGTTTTTGGGGTTAAGCCGGTCTGTAATCACTCCCATTAAAGGGTCATTGACTGCATCCCATACCCTTGCCAACAAGAGAAGAGTCGTAACAATCCCCACGGGCAGGAGCGCTACATCCGTGAAGAAAACGAGGGCGTAACTCGACAGCATGCCAAATATAAGATTATTGGCAGTGTCGCCTGATGCATATCCAATTTTTTCCATGATACTTACTTTATTCAGACTATTGTCATATTTATTCATTATATTTCCCCCTTGTTGTGGCACCTGGAGAACATATTATTGTCTCATACGTGCAATACATACATCTCCACTCAGCGTCCCCGCCTTATCGGACATGGCGAGTTCTTTCATTCCTTTAGCGGAATGGCTCTCAGGACTCTATTGTTAGTTTTGATACAAAAACTTTCTCCTCCTGACTGACAGGCAGTTTATCACCTCTATAATGGAAAGAACTTTTCAGGCGAATGTCCTCAGACGATGCACCAACCATCGCCAAAAACTCCCCTGGCTCTATAACAAAGTTCATATCACGGTCATAAAAAGCCAGCTGATGCAAATGAACAGTGAACTTAAGTTTCTTCCTCTCTCCAGCCTTAAGATGAATTCTTGCAAAACCGTACAACTGTCTGACCGGTCTGGAAAGGGATCCATAGACATCCTGCAGATAAAGCTGTACGACCTCATCCCCTTCCACTGTTCCGCTATTCATGACACTGAATTCGATCTGTACCTCTTTCTGCGCCTCATCAAATACCTCCGGATTTATTCTCAGATTTTCATATGTATATTCTGTGTAACTCAGCCCGTACCCGAAGGGATATAGCGGAGTACAGGGCATTTCCGTATAAGCACCATGCGGAGCAGATTTTCCTCCTCCTATTTTGTGGTTATAATATATGGGTACCTGCCCCACATGTCTCGGCATGCTGACTGGCAGCCTGCCGGCAGGATTATAATCTCCAAAAAGAATGTCGGCCGCTGCACTGCCGCCTTCTTCACCTGGCGCCCATGCTTCCAGCACTGCATCTGCCCTTTCAATCACGTCCTCAATTCCGAAGACTCTGCCACCGATCAGTATGAGGACCACCGGTTTTCCAAGCTTGAATATCTCATCTGCCAGCTTTTCCTGAGCTCCAGGAAGCCGAAGCGTTGCGCTGTCCCTGGCTTCACCGCAGTTGTGAGTTTTGAGGAATCCTGAGATACTACCAACAGCCAGAAGAATAACGTCAGCCTGGACAGCAGCCTTCACTGCCTGTTCAATCTTCGAATCGTCAGGTGAATCCATCTCACATCCTTCTTCATAGATAAGCCTGGTTTCCGGTGATACCTTGTCTTTAATTCCCTGAAGCAGGGTTATTCCCTCAATCGGATGATCATCTGAGGCGCTGGCAAATGCAGCATTAACTGCAACAACTTTAAATACATCCTGAATAGCTACAAAGCTGTAATTCGTAAAAAGGCCTCGCAGATAATCGCCCTGCGGACCGATTATCGCAAGTGTTTTGATCTGCTTCGATAGCGGCAGAAGTTTCTTCTCGTTCTTCAGAAGCACCATGGATTCACGGGCAAGTTTCCTGGCCGTTTCACTACGTTCTTTCGTCCGGAACACACAGGCACTCATGGCCGAATCAATATAGGGACGATCGAATAATCCCAATTTAAACTTTAAAGTCAAATGTCTAGCACAGGCCTCATTTACATATTTTTCATCGACCAGCCCTTCTTTTACTGCGTCGACAAGCAGATCACCGTAACAGTCATTTGCCATCAATTCCAAATCTACCCCTGACCGTATTGACATAATCCCCGCCTGCTGCATGTTCTCCGCAACCTGCTGCACCTGAACAAGCTTCGTCATAGCGGTCGCATCCTGAACCAGCAGACCATCGAACCCCCATGTATCACGCAGAAGCCTGCGGCAGTACTTCTCTGATCCGGTAACTGGTTCTCCATCAATATTATTGTAAGATGTCATAACCCCCGCCACGTGAGCTTCTTTGACCGCATGTTCAAACGGTACTGCTACCATATCCAGAATCTCCCTTTCTGAAAGATTGCAGGAAGACATGTTCATGCCGCCCTCCGACATACCATAGGCCAAAAAATGCTTCACTGTAGCAGCTACACCTTTCTGCAAATCATCGGTTTGAAGTGCATTAATAAATACATTTCCCATGCAGGAAGCCAGATAGGGGTCTTCCCCGAACGTTTCCTCCATACGTCCCCATCTCGGCTCTCGGCTTATATCCACAACAGGTGCAAAAACCTGTCTCACGCCAATGGCTCTCATCTGCTCTCTCGCAAGTGACATCGCCTCATATACAATTTTCGGATCAAATGTAGCTGCCTGTCCAATCGGCATAGGGTTATGTGTGCTGTTTCTTGCAATCAATCCAACTGCAGCTTCTGCATCAAAAATTACAGGAATACCGAGTCTCGTCTCTTCGACAGCAATTCTCTGTATCTCATTCGCCGTTCTGGCGGCATCTTCCGGATCCTTATTGCATGATGTAATAATGCCAACCTGTCCCATACCATATTGAAAGCGTTTCTGTATTCTGGAGGGGGATAATTTTTTATCACGCATCGATGTACTTTCCCCATTCTCTTCAACCAACTCTGAATACAGACAGGTCGCCAACTGTGCCACCTTTTCTTCCAGCGTCATACGCGAGATCAGATCCTCTACGCGGAGCCGTACTGCAAGGTTGCTGTCTTTATATCGTTCCATTGCGTTGCCTCCTTTACCGAATAGTAAATAACTATTCACTTGTATTATTCAGGACTTTATAATTAAAATATACATTAATTTGACTATTTAGTCAACTTTTTTAGGTATCTTCTACTATTTGTATAATATTGAGTTTTTCTTTTTGTGAACTTTTACCTTAATGTCCAGACAAAACGAAGAAAAAGAAAGGTCTAATTCCATTTTACGCGGGACGGTATTTCTGATATAATGAAAGAAAGGTTTTATGGTTAGGAGTGAAAGGAGATTATGATGGGAACGAAAGAGAAGCTGTTAATCTCAGGTTTAAAGCTTTATGCAAAAAAAGGACTGAACGGTGTTACATTGGATGATATTCTGGAAGACAGCAATGTCAAGAAGGGAAGTTTCTATCATTTTTTTAAGAATAAAGATCAGCTTTTGGAAGAATCCCTCCAGAAATATTTTATGCCCATTGTTCAGGCCAGAGATGAGAAATTAAAAAGTTCTGCCCTTCCATTTCGTGAACTGGTAGAATCCTTTTATTTGGACATGCCTTCTGAACTGGAAAGTATGCTGCATGATATGATTGGTGAAAATACTGTAAGACCTAATGACATCGGAATTTTAATGCTCGAAACAATGAGGACCCGCAAGTATTCCAGCGCCAGTTTTTTCATGAATCAGGGACGGATAAGAGATATCCTGATCGAAAAAATTGTCAGAGAACAACTTGCCGGCAGACTTCCCGGCAGTATCAGCAGCAGTGACATCGCAACCTTAATTGTAACATGTGGCGAGGGTGCTCTATATCTGTCTACCTGGAATACCACTCTTTATTCCAATGAGGATACCTTAAAAGTATGCTTCCACCATCTCTGGAATTATCTGGATCATATGGAAAATGTATAGATTCAGCGAAATTTCAAAAATATATAACAGAGATACCTGCAAAATACAGTACAAAGCTGTTCTCCCTGGTAGGTTTGGCATATAAAGCTTCTTAAATATACACAAAGATCGAGGAAGCTCAGAGCGGCATCCTCGATTTTTGCATATTACATATTTTGTTCCTATTATTCTGCTGCCTCCAGCATATTCTCAATAAATATCCCATACCCTCTCGTACTATCCTGAATAAACACATGAGTCACCACCCCAATCAGCTTCCCATCCTGTATAATCGGGCTGCCGCTCACAATTGAGTCAATATATGGACAACATTTTTTAATCATTTTCTAGTTCAACTCATGTTCACCAAATTCATCTTTCCCCAGGTTGTATCCGGCTTGAATGATGCATATCCAAAAGGAATTCAGAACACATTATGCAGCCACATCTCCCTTGCTTTCTCCAGATGGCTCTTCCATAGATACATTGTCTCAATATCGGTGCATCCTTCCATGTGGTAAGTCCCATATGCTCTTTCTCACTATCTGCACGATGATTGATAACTTCTGCGGCTGTCTCCCCATGAATTGCTCAATGAAGTTGATTTTGAACACGAGCAAAGAATTGTCTTGTCAAGTTCGCCTTTGAATCATAGTCAATACTGGTAGCATAAATATCCGTAATTTTTTGATAAAAACGTCTTTCGGAGAGTCTTATTTCACGAATACGCTGTAATTGTTCTTCATAATAGTCTTTTGTTAAAACAGTACCGCCGTTTTTCAAACGTTCATCATCCATAGCAAAGCCTTTTATAGTGTATTACTCAATAATGTCATTGGCCCACTTACGGAATTGAACAGCTCTTGGCGAATCCACTTTATTACCCACGGAAATGATCGCTTTCAGGTTGTAGTGCTTCGTATCGTAGACTTTCCCATCACTGGCAGTTACTCGAAAAATTCGAGCAACTGAATTTTCGTCTAATTCACCTGTTTTAAATGCCTTTTGCAGATGATAGGTGATGGTATGGGATTCAACATTATAAAGCAACCCATCATTTTTTTGGCTTAGCCACACGTTTTCGTCCGCATAGATTGCATTTACATCACTCTGTCCGGTAGCAGTTAAAAAAGTAAGGTATTCTGCCGCCGATGAACGCACGATTGAGATTTCATTTTTCTTCTTCATACATTTTAACCAAAACTCTGTCCACTGCCTATAGGTGGTGGACGGAGTGCGGCTCTCCTTCTTCTAATCTTGATTTTCGTATGTCTTCGTATAATTGATGATATGTATCCAGTTCATTTTCATTCATAAAGGGCTTATACATTACTCCATTAATCAAAATACCAGTTCTCCATCCTGAATCATGTGTCTATTGCCCATCAAGTTCTTCTATCTTCAGCCCGTCGAGAGCAGTAAGTATATAGGTTCCATCTCTATTAACTTTTAGACTTCGATGAACTTTTGCAGATGCAATTACTTTATCGGTGTGAGTCCACCAAATGACCTTTAAGACTTCCATACTTCCGCTTGGACGCGCTGAAGATTCATCATTTTCAAACATTTTTAAGATTACCTGTTTAAGCAGCTCAGCATCTTCATCAGAAAATCCTGTCTTTTCAGCAAGTTGCTTGTTAATGCTTCCGCAAGTAACATAAACACCTTTGCTGACACGGTGCTTTTGCCCGATTGTATCACCCATCTTTTTAGATGGATTCTTTTCATTTGTTTCAAGATTAACACTTTTTGTAATCTGCAAGCTTTCCACGTCTACCACATCAAGGCTAAACGCACTTTGAATACTTACAGGACCTCTTATAGCAATTGATACACCCGCCTCTTTATCATTTTTGCCCTTAAATGCCAGCACCTGTCCGAATGCTCTAACGTCAAACCATTCTTTACAGGCAGCTTCAGCAACGTCATCACTGGAAGCTTTTTTGCCAAGAGCAGTTATATTTTCATTACTGTCATATCTATCCTTAATACTTCTATACTGATCATTGCGATAATCATCCGATTGAACCAATATTTTTGCACCGGCATCCAAAAGCCTGTTTCTCATTTTTCGTTTTAAACATACGTCACTTATTTCACCCAATCCATCATAATTTACTCTTGGGCGGTTTCCATTTAATGGGTCTCCATTTGGATTTGCATTTTTAACCCCTATAATAATTGCAAAATCAATTTTTTTACTCAACATTTTCAGCTTCCTCCCCGTTTTTTTCTTGATTTTTTAATGCTCTGCGCTGTAATGAATACCCCATAAGATATTTTCCATTTAAAGGTTTATTATTCTCATACTGGCCTTCTGTAAAAAGAGACATGATTTCATCAAGCTCTCTCTGATACCACTCAGCACCATTAAGCCGCTGAATATAGGGATTCAGTTGACGGTAAATCACTTCCCATGTTCTGAATGGTTTAGTGGCAAATGCCGACATATATCTAACGGCATTGGTAGGCCGTTTTTCAATATCACTCTTTTTGTCCTGTAAATATCTTGCATGACTTTCTATTTTATCGGCAATTGCAAGCATTCTGCCATAGAGATAGTCCCGGTCACTTCGTTTTCTCTCAAGATCCAATTTGAATTCCTCCCCTGTATCTGAATAATATTTTTTAGCTATGGCACAAGTGATATTTACCGCAGTCTCCCATTTATAAAAATCCCATCCGCCATCAGTTTTGTCATAAGAAAATGGATTGGATACGCGGTTCACCGCCGCATTAAGCCATGCTCTGCTAAACTTCTCTCCGTTTAATATAAAACTTAAAATCCTTTCCCGGGACTGTTTCTTTATTTTTGAATATCCCTCCCCTTTTGGCTCTCCATGTACTGCCGTGATTATCTTGTCAGCACCTGGCGCAGATATATAAGTTTTTCCCTTGCCGCGAAAATACCAGCGACAGGTTTCATGCCAATTTATAATGCGCTCAATATATTCATTCTCCTGAAATTCTTTATAAAACGTCACCGCCATCCGCCCTGTAGTTGCGGCATCAACAGCAATAACGGCTACATGTCCATTATCATTTTTGAGGTTTTCAGAATTGCCATATCCTCTGATTGCTGAGTTTAACTTTTTGGCGTAATCTAAATCAAGTTCGCTTTGCGCTTCAATCAACATATCTCTTTCTGTTTTTATGGCATTTGCATATATCCCCAAACTATCTTCAAATATTCCAGGTTGTGCTGCCCCGCTGTCAATAGCCCATGCGGCAATTGCCTGCGACTCACACCGATAGGCTTGTGTGGCAATTAAAAATTTCAGCATTGCGTGTGCTTTTCCACTAGCCTCAATACTAATCGCATTCGCTGGTTTAGATTTATTAAATCGCCCCCGATATGTAAAATTCGTCTCATCGTTACAGCTTATAAGCTTTGCATTTGCGGACATAGGATTTATATTTTTGGGGTGTTTTTCGGTAACTGGCAATAGCTGTCCTGTAACATAACATAATGCTTTTTCTCCTGATTGTTCTTGTTTTACATATCTTTGCCACGCCTCTGATACAGTTTTGTCTTCCCACAAATCTGGTATAAGGTCGCCTGGCATTTCGACTGAAAATCGAACAAACATTTTATCATATATTTTAATATTACAGCCCTGTAAATCCTCGATCAGAGTGTTTTTTAAGATATATCTGCGCACCGCTTCTACTTTTGGATGTAAATCACTCCATCTGCTAAGCTGTAAAAGATACATCTCCCGTTTTTTTTCATTAGTTGAAAGATATTCAATCTGGTCATGTAAAGGATGTGGAAAATTTGCTTTTCCTGAACGCGACTCTGAATCCTCTGTACACGGAATCAGAATTGTCAATTTACTTGGGTCAGCGCCACGAAATCTCCCATCACAATCTATTATAATACCTACATCGGAATTACTTTTTGTCGTATGATTCAGTGGCAGTAAAATATTTCCTTTTTCGTCAGGTATGCCTACAATCTCTGAAACATTATCGTATGTATCAGCTAAAATTTTAAACCAGCTCAATTTTAAAATTGACCCCCTCTTCAAAGTGCTTAAAAGAATAATGGCTGTCATATGTGCTGACAACACGACGGCTTCGAATTTCTCTGGGGTCACAAAAATTTATAACCCCATCTTTCATTTTTTGCTGACAAAGCCGAACCCCAAGCTCCTGATTACCCGTTTCATCCGGATAATCAAAACCGTGAAACATGATACCAAAATCAATTTCACCATAATTGTCATAAGCACTTTCTCCCTCTCCGAAAACGCAGGGTTCAACGTATGCCTGACATTCACGGGTGCCTAAAAACACATCCCGCCGTCCGCCCTGCCTGATGCAGCGTTTTGCAATATTGTGGTGTTTGTTCTCGTCATAGTCCGATTCTAATTCCGGGCGCTGTTCATTCCATTCAAAATGTGCTGACACTTGATATTCCACATCTTTAAGATAAGTGTAATAAGCCAGGTCATTTCCACCATTCATTTTAATGGGTCTGACTCCTTTGCTTTCGGTTTGAATACGTTTCATTATACGTATTTTATCAACATACCAAATAAATGTGGGTTTCCAATAAATACTCTCGGTAATACCTTTAACCGCTTGATAGGTTGGCACCTGATAACTGATTTTTTCACCTCCCGGGCGGGTTATAGGATCAGAAAATAATGCATATTTTCCATATACCTTAAATTGTACTGTGTTTCGCTTTTCCACTTATTTACCTCCCTTGCAAATCTTAAATTCTCTGACCAGCCTAAATATTTAATCCAATTATTTCATCATAAAAGCTATTTTTAAGAACTTTTAGATCTTTAAAACTTTCATCATCTATTGCATAATTCTTTTTCAACTCGTCCAGTTGATATGGGTATAATGAAATGCTGTATCGACCAAGTTGTTTTAATAATTTACGCTTTTCCACAATGTCTTTTGTTGTATTATAGCTTTCTAAAAGTTCTGTGCTTTTCCCATAATGAACAATAACCTCCACACGTCCTTTATCGATAACAAAGAATTCATCGGCCGCCGAGCGTATTGCTGAACGTATTTTGGGTGGCGGAGTTCCCTGTTTATCTTTTCGCTTTTGATAAGCCCGCCGCCCCTGTTCATTGCCGGACAGCAAATCATAAATCGATCCCCCATCAATATTATAATCCATCGCATTTTTCTGCGAATAAAAATAATATTTGTAATATAAATTTATATCATGATTCTTATTCTCATCAAAAAGCCGTCTTGTTATATTGGCGCCTGCTTTAATATCCGGTAATTTACTTAAATCCTCATCTTTTATATTTATTATGTATACATTCTTACTGTCGGATTTACCGTGGCGATTACATCTGCCTGCTGCTTGATAAATACTGTCCAGTCCTGCCAAATCGCGGATGACACATTCAAAAGAAATATCAACGCCTGCCTCTATCAGCTGACTGGAGATGCATAAAACCGGCTTTCCTTCTTCCAAACATTTATTCATTTCTTCTATTTTGTCATGAAGGTGGGCGGGGCACATATTATTACTTAAATGCATCGCAGAAATATTTCTTTTACTTAGTTCTTGATACAATAATCTTACAGCTTTTTTTGTATTAAGTATCACCAGAGTAGTATTCTGAAGCTTTTTTGTAACAAAGTCTGCTAATTCCGGGTATGTATATCCACAACTCCTTAATTCGTTTTTTATTTCATATCTTTTTGGCGGTTCTATATAATCAGTTAATGATGGATTATCAGAAAGCATTAACTTTCGAAAAGCATCTTCATAGGGCGGCTGTGTTGCTGTACAAAGTAAAATGGTGCTTTTGCAAATCTTATTTATAAAGTTTATTGCAGAATTAAATAAGTGAATACACTTTATAGGTATACTTTGCGCTTCATCAAATATCAATACACTGCTTGCCATATTATGAAATTTTCTTAGATCCGAACCTTTTGCAGAAAAAATGCTTTCCAGAAATTGAACCTGTGTAGTCAGAATAATAGTGGCATCCCAACGATTTGTATGCAGCTTATAATACTGTTCATCATCTGGTAAAAAATCAGAATGATGCTCCAAAACCACATCTTCATCTAAATTAAGTGCATTACGAATCTCTTTTGCTGTCTGGCTTATAATTGAAAGGTACGGAATTACATATATAATTCTGTCTAGTTTATGGTGCTTTGCGTGTTCAAGTGCAAAACGCAGGCTCGCAAATGTCTTTCCACCACCTGTAGCAACTTCAAGTTTATATATACCAATATCACGCAATCCTGCTTTTTTACAATTCTCTGAAACTGTTTTTCTTAATACAGACATTTTCGATTGCTCTTTTGCTTGCAATTCGGAGAGTTTTTTCTCAAGTTTTGAAATCAAACAATCCCAATTAGGCTGTGCAGGTGAAAATACATTACCGCTTTCAACAAGATAAGCATCTAATCTGTCGGCATCAACAAGACATGAATAAACAAGTTTTATGAGCATAGACAGGTAAAATGGCTTGTCTGCATTTTTATCAGCATTTATAATTTTCATAAATTCATCATTAAGCATTCTAAAATCAATGAAGCATTCTCTTGGTGCTATAAATGTTGTATTAGAAGTTAAAATATCATTCAATAATGTTTCTCCGTCAGGCGAAATACTATCATACAACATACCGTGATGAGACATAATAATGTTTCCAAGTAATTCGGCAATATAAGGGTATGAATTAGCTTTAGCAAAACCATATTTTGCACCATGAATACTGTGAGGAACGATGGGTACATCTTCATGCAACAGCTTCTTCTCAAAATATTCCTTCCATTCTGGTGTGGCTTTACCGTAATCGTGTAAATATCCTGCAACATCCAGGAAATCTTCCATACCGAATTTACCCGCAAATTCTCGGGCCATTTTTGAAACATTAGTCGAATGTACTTTTAAAAGCTGATTCCGGCGGGCCAATGCTGTATCCCACAATTCTGTAGTAAATAATTTCTGTTTGTAGGCTTCTTTTTCGTCCTCAGCTAATAGCGGAATAACAATCTGCTCGTTCATCTTACCTCCTGCACTCTAATGTATCTATAATAACATATCCACATTTTTACAACAAGCAGTATCATCGTATAATGACAGTGTAAATATATCTTCGGAATCAATAGGGTAGAGTTCACCAATGATGCTCTGATAAATTATCAGGCAATGACTTGTGAATCTAATATACCTCTTTTTTGTATTCTAAGCAAGCCCACTTTCC